>Ga0209794_1000028_pt1 | contig 396192 bp, 409 predicted proteins | sample EBPBio232013_DNA_FD_185869 | JGI IMG/M metagenome (GOLD analysis project Ga0209794, IMG submission 185869) | Wastewater treatment Type I Accumulibacter community from EBPR Bioreactor in Madison, WI, USA - Reactor 1_5/23/2013_ DNA (SPAdes)... | ecosystem: Engineered > Bioreactor > EBPR >...
CTCGGCCGGCGCCGGCTTCATCGTGGCGATCTGCGGCGAGATCATGACCATGCCCGGCCTCCCCAAAACCCCCGCCGCCGAAACCATCCGCATCAACGACCAGGGCTTCGTCGAGGGCCTGTTCTGACGCCATGACCGAACGACAGCGACCCGGCCCGCTTATGATCCTTCTGGGCGTGACCGGGTTGCTGTTGCTCACCATCGCCGCGTTCTTCGTGGCTGCGTTGATCGTGTCGGCAATCCGCAACCTTCTGGGTCTGGACGGGCTGGCGGGCGGTGGAAGGGGGGCGATGGCCGCAATCCTGGGCATCGCCATGCTTCCGGTGGTGTTCCTTTGGAGGAAATTCATGTCCTGGTGCGGTATTGAGACATCTGGCCCTGAAGGGAGACGCTGATGCGCGCTGCGATCATCGACGGGAAGGCCATCGCCGCGCGGATGCGCGACGAGACCATGGCCGAAGCGAAGGAACTGGCCGCGCAGGGCTGGCAGCCGCGGCTGGTCTCCATCTCGGTCGGGGATACCGCCGCCGCCGAACTCTATGTGCGCAACCAGCAGCGCAGCGCCGAGGCCTCGGGCGTCGACTTCGAGGCGCGCAATTACCCTGAAACCATCTCGATGGAGCAGCTCGTCGGCGTGCTGCAGGGGCTGAACGCCGATCCGCGGGTCAACGGTATCATCATCCAGCGCCCGCTGCCGTCGCATATCCCGGTCAAGACGCTGCAGAAGGCCGTGCATCCCCTCAAGGATGTCGAGGGCATGCATCCCGCCTCGATCGGCAATATCGTCTACAACGATCTGGCTTTGGGCCCCTGTACCGCAGTGGCGGCGGTCGAGATCCTGAAAACGCTGCCCCTGAAGCTGGAAGGCCTCGACGTCACCGTCATCGGCCATTCCGAGATCGTCGGCAAACCCATCGCCTTCCTTCTGATGGGGCTGGGGGCCACGGTCACCGTTTGCCACCACATGACCCGTTCCGTCGCCATGCACAGCCGCGCCGCGGATGCGGTTTTCGTGGCGGTGGGCAAGCCCGGTCTGGTGACGGGCGAGATGCTCAAGCCCGGCGCCGCGCTGATCGACATCGGCATCAACCGGGTCGACGGCAAGACGGTGGGCGATGCCGATTTCGCCAGCTGCGCCGAGGTGGCGGGCTGGATCACCCCGGTGCCCGGCGGGGTGGGGCCGGTGACGGTGGCCACGCTGATGAAGAACGCGGTGCTGGCCACGCGGATGCAGATGGCCCATTACCGCGCCCAATACGCCCATACGGAGGTTTGACGTGAGTGCAACGATCATCGACGGCAAGGCTTTCGCGGCCAAGGTCCGCGGCCAGGTGGCCGAGCATGTGGCGCGGCTGAAGGCCGAGCACGGGATCACCCCCGGCCTGGCCGTGGTGCTGGTGGGCGAGGATCCGGCGAGCCAGGTCTATGTCCGCTCGAAGGGCAAACAGACGGTCGAGGCCGGGATGAACTCGTTCGAGCGCAAGCTTCCGGCCGAAACCAGCGAAGCCGATCTGCTGGCCGTGGTGCAGGCGCTGAACGCCGATCCGGCGGTGCATGGGATCCTGGTGCAGCTGCCGCTGCCGGGGCACATGAACAGCGATCTGGTGATCAACGCCATCGACCCGGCCAAGGACGTTGACGGGTTCCACATCTCGAACGTGGGGCTGCTGGGCACCGGGCAGAAGTCGATGGTGCCCTGCACGCCGCTCGGCTGCCTGATGCTGCTCAGGGATCATCTGGGGTCGCTCTCGGGGCTGAACGCGGTGGTAGTCGGACGGTCGAACATCGTCGGCAAGCCGATGGCGCAACTTCTCCTGGGCGACAGCTGTACCGTGACCATCGCGCATTCGCGCACCAAGGATCTGGCCGCTGTCTGCCGCTCGGCCGACATTCTCGTCGCCGCCGTGGGCCGGGCCGAGATGATCCCGGGCGATTGGGTGAAGCCGGGCGCCACCGTGATCGACGTGGGCATCAACCGCATCGAGCGCGACGGCAAGACGAAGCTGGTCGGCGATGTCGATTTCGCCTCGGCGGTCGAGGTGGCGGGGGCGATCACGCCTGTGCCGGGCGGGGTGGGGCCGATGACCATCGCCTGCCTGCTGGCCAATACGCTGACCGCTGCCTGCCGCGCCAATGGCCTGCCCGAACCCGAAGGCCTGACCGCCTGAAGCCTTCCGCTCGGGGCGAACCCCGGCCTACGGGCGTTCTTCGATCAGGCAGAAGCCGTTGCCGAACGGGTCGCTGAGGAAGGCGACGCGCGGCCGGCCCGGCACGCCGTCGTGGCGTTGCTCGCAGGTCGCGCCTGCCGCCAGCACGGCGGCCAGGGCGGCCTCGTAATCCGCGACGTGGAAATCCAGATGAACCGGCGTCCAGTGCCGCGCATAGTCGCGCCGGATCTCCGGGTCGGGGGTGGGCTGGCTGCCCGCGGGTTTCTGCATCAGCAGAAGGCTCTGCCCGCCCTGTTCCAGCACCGCCATCACCGGCAGCGGCCGGGTGCGTTCCGCCCAGCCCAGCGCGGCGTAGAAGGCGGCGCCCGCCTCCAGATCCGGCACGTCGATCGTCGCCGAGTAGCTCATTCCTGCAGGAACCCGGCATCGAGCTTGGCGTAGCTCGCTTCCATGCCATCGGTCATGCCGGTGGCGAGCATGGCGTCCATCGTCTCGGCCTCGTCCACCTGCATGGTCATGACCAGCAGCGTCCCGCTGTCCTGCGGCTGGAAATGCGTCTCGACCCGGTTGGGCGGGGTCTCGTCGGGCAGGTACATGCGCTCGACATGCAGGATGCGCGACGGCTCCTCGACCTCCAGCACCTCGGCGATCATGTGGAAGCCGTAGCTGCCGTCCAGCGCCTGCCAGTCATAGCGCATATGCCCGCCGGGCCTAAGGTCGATCTCGCAGCGGGTCATCTGCCAACCCTCGGGTCCGGTCAGCCACTGGCGCAGCACCTCGGGGTCGGTGTGGGCGGCGTAGACCCGTTCGGGCGGGGCAGCGAAGAAGCGGGTCACGCGGGCCGTGGTGGGCGAGGTCCGGTCAAGTGTCAGGGGCATGCTGCGTCCTTTCAGGTTGGGCAAGCAGCGCATCGAGGCGGGCATAATTCGCCTCCATCACGCGTTCGAGTTCCGAGATCCAGCGCCTGACCGGCGCCAGAGCCGCGGGGTTCAGGCGGCAGGGGCGGCGGGTGCCGTCCACGCGGCGCTCGATCAGCCCGGCTTCGTCCAGCACCTTGAGATGCCGCGAGATGGCGGGCTGTGAAATCGGGAACAGCGCGGCCAGATCGTTGACCGTGGCCTCGCCCTGCGCCAGCCGGTTCAGGATGGCAAGACGGGTAGGGTCCGACAGCGCGGCAAAGGTGGTGGGCAGGGCAATCATGTGAGCGATTCGTTATATAGCTTTCAGATTATATAACGAACGTCGCAGGGAATGTCACGCAAAGGTTTTCATGAGGGCGCGACCGGAATCATCGTCCCCTGCAGAAGCGCGATGGATTTCCGCCTGTCGCCGGTCAGGGCAAAGACCTCGGCGCTGACCACGGTCAGGCGCCGCCCGGCGCGGATCACCTGACCCACGGCCTCCAATGCCTCGCCCACCGCAGGGGACAGCAGGTTGATCTTCATCTCGACCGTCATCACGTCGCTGTCTTCGGGCATCAACGTCAGCGCGGCGTAACCTGCCGCGGAATCGCCGATGGTGAAGGCCAGCCCCGCGTGGGCGGCGCCGTGCTGCTGGCGCAGATGCGGGGCGATGGCGGCGCGGATCACGCAGCGGCCGGGCGCGGTTTCGATCAGCTCGGCCCCCATGGTCTGCATCATGGTCTGCCGGGCGAAGCTGGCGCGGGCCTTGGCGTCGATCGGGGCGAAATCACTCATGTCCGGTCCTCCTGTCGGCACAGGAAACCGCGAAGCGCCGCCGCCACCAAGGGGCCGCGCGCGTTTCGTTACGTCACGGATTAGCGGACGATATCCTCATCCTTGACGAACATGTTCGACCAGGCCCGGTCGATCAGATCCGGCGACATATGATAGGGCTTCCCCTCGTAGTCGCAGATGGCGATCATCTGGTCGATCAGGAACACCGGCTGGTAATTCGCATAGACGTTGTCGATGGTCGGATATTTGGTCTGCAACAGGTGGATCAACGCATCCTCGTTCAGCGGCATCCGGCGCTTGCGGGCGACGAGGGCAAAGATCTTCAGGAAATCGGCCTGGTTCGGTCCGTCGATCTTGATCTTGAAGAAGATCCGCCTCAGCGCCGCCTGGTCGAAGATCGTGTTCGGGTGGAAGTTGGTCGAAAAGATCACCAGCGTGTCGAAGGGGACGATGAATTTCTCGCCCGAGGTCAGGGTGAGAATGTCGTAGTTCATTTCCAGCGGCACGATCCAGCGGTTGACGAGGGCCTGCGGCGGTTCCTCCTGCCGGCCGAGGTCGTCGACGATGAACACCCCGCCCATCGCCTTGAATTGCAGGGGCGCCTGATAGGTGCGGGCAACCGAATTGTATTTCAGTTCCAGCATGTCGAGGCGCAACTCGCCGCCGGTGATGACCGTCGGCCGCTCGCACAGCACATAGCGGGGGTCATAGCGGTTCGATTGCAGCCTGAGCGAGGTGCCGGCCTGGGTATTGGTCTTGATCCGGCGGTGGACGATCGGGTCGAAGACGGCGATCACCTGGCCCGAATGAACCACGGCATGCGGGACATAGATGTTGTCGCCCAGGGCGTCCCTGATCCCGTTCGAGATCGAGGATTTCCCGTTGCCGGGCGGGCCATACATCAGGATCGACCGGCCCGAGGTCACCGCCGGCCCGAGGTCCGACAGCAGGTTTTCGGGCAGGATCAGATCGCCCATCGCCGCCACCAGCTGGTCGCGCGTGATCTTCACCTTGCGGATCGACTGGCGGCGCACCTGGTCGCCGTATATTTCCAGGGGCACCGGCATGGCCCCGTAATATTCCGAGATCGCCAGGGCCTGCTGCGCCCGTTTGCGCCCGGCGTCGGTCAGCTGGAAGCCCATTTCGGTCGAGCGGGCATTGGCCTGCAGCGTGCCCATCGCCTCGAGCAGCTGTTCGCCCCGGCAATCGTCGATCAGCTGTTGCACCTGCGCGAAGGACAGGCAGACAACGCGCGAGATGTCCGACACCAGCGTCAAGGACATGCGATACATGGTCTTGAGCAGGATGTCCCGCATGAGGGTCGCGGGCAGGCCGGTCTCCTCCAGCGTTGCGGGGGGCGGCGGCGGGCTGATGCGGGCTTCCGGGGACAACTCGTTCATGGGCGGACCTCAGAGGGGAGCTCAGCGGGGGAGGCAGGCGGGGCGTCACCGTCCATAGATGCTCGCCAAAACCAGATAAAAGATTAACGCGGGCGCCAGGGCGATGCCGAAGGGGAATTCCCGCCGCTGCCAGCTGGCCCAATCGGGCGCGGCGCGGCGGATGGCGGGGATGGCGCGCATTGCCCGGTGCACGACCAGCGCAGCGATCGACACCGCGCAGAGCAGGACCAGAAACAGGCGCAGATCCCCCAGCGCCACGAAGGGCGCCATCGCGGCGGCGAATTTGGCGTCACCCGGGCCGAAACTGCCGGTCAGGCTGAGCACGAAGCCGATGACCAGCACCACCAGCAGGTGCAGCCAGGACCAGCCCCATTCCTCCAGCGGCAGCGTGAAGAAACCGACCACGGCATAGATCGCCAGAAGCGCCAGCACCGCCAGGTTGGGGATGCGCATGGCCTTGAGGTCGCTCCAGGCGACATAGAGGCAGACGGGCGTGGCGAAAACCAGAAGCCACACCGCGGCCGTGGCGGATTGCGTCAGCATGTTCCGGGCCTAGCCGAGCGCGGCGAGGGCGTTGGCGGCGGCCTCGAAATGTTGGGGATGGGTGGCGACGGCATCCTGCAGCAGGTTCCGCCCGATCGAGACATCGCCCTGACGGATCGCGGCCAGCGCCATGGTATAGAGCAGCTCGGCGCGTTCGGCCTGGGTCATCTCGATCAGCGGCAGCTCGTATTCGCGCCGCGCCGCGCGGGCCAGGACCAGGTTGTTCTTGGCGGTGAACAGCGTCCGGTCGTGCTGCAGCGCCTCCAGGAACAGCCGCTCGGCACCGCGCGAATCGCCACGCGTCAGCTTGGAATAGCCCCAGTTGTTCAGCGTGCTGGCGGGCGTCGGCGTGAGGCCCACGGCGATCTCATAGAAACTGTCGGCGCGGGCCCATTGCTGGCGGCTGTCGGCGACCATCGCCTCAAGCCGGTAGCGGTTGAAGGTCTCGTGCGTGGGCGGGATGGCGTTGAGCGTGGCCTCGGCCTGGGCCCAGTTGTTGGCGCGGATAAAGGCCTCGGCCAGGTCCACGCGGTCGTCCATCGTCGCCTCGGGATGGGCGATGACGCTCTGCCAGACCGGGATCGACTGCTCCGCCTGGCCCGCGCGCATCAGCGACCGGGCGAGGCCGCGGCGAAAGATGATGCGGTCGGGATGGGCCTGCGACTGGGCGGTGAAATACTGGATCGCCTCGGCCGGGTCCGATACGGCCAGCATCATCTCGGCCATGTTCTCCTGGTCGATCGACTGGACGCTGTCGATGGCCCGGGCCGTCTGGGCCCGCATCGATTCACCGCAGCCACCCAGCAGGGCCAAACCTGCCAGGCACAATGGTGCCATCCACACCTTGCGCATGATCTGTCCTTCTACACTGCTCGTCGCTTTCAGGGCGTCGCGAGGAGAAGGAAACGTCCGTTCCCGCGCCGCACCAGAGCGAAATTATCGTTGTTTTCGTCAGTATAGCCGGAATTCTCGAGATTTGCGAGAGCAAGCCGCAGGTTCTCGCGGATTTCTTCGGAGCGGCCGGAATCGAGGGCAAAGGCGGTGCGGAACAGATGCGCGGCCTGTCCCCAATCCTCGCGTTCGACCATGACCACGCCCAGGTTGTTGATGGCGGGGACGAAATCGGGGTCGAATTCGATGGCCCGGCGCAGCATCTGCTCGGCCTGGCCCAGCCGGCCCAGCCGCAGATTGGCTGAGCCCAGCGCGCTGAGCGCGTCGACACTCGGCCCCTGTTCACCCATCGAGCGGTAATAGGCCCGCATCGCCAGTTCGTATTCGCCGGCTTCCATCAGCCGATGGCCGACGACCAGCCCGTCAACGTCTTCGGCCGCGCTGACAGCGCGGCCGGGTAGACCGTCGGGCGAGAACTCGCCGCTCTGGGAGCAGGCGGACAGCGCCAAAAGCGCCGCCACGCCGATCTGTCGGATCATAGGCTGAAATCGGCCGTCGCAAGCATTTCCATCACCCCGTAGACCGACGGACCGATCAGGATGATCAGCAGCGGCGGCACGGTGAACATCATTGTGCCCAGTGTCAGCTTGGTCGGCAAGATGTTCGCCTTCTCTTCGGCCAGCATCACGCGCTTGTCACGCATCTCGCCGGCGTAGACCCTCAGCGCCTCGGCCACCGAGGTGCCATAGGTCGCCGATTGCACCAGCACGGTGACGAAGGATTTGATGTCGTTGTTGCCGCAGCGCACGCCCATTTCCTTCAGCACCTCCAGCCGGTCCATCCCGGCCTTGGTCTGATGCGAGACGGTTTCGAATTCCTCGGCCAGCGCGGGATAGCCCGGCTTCAGTTCCTTGGCGACGCGGTTGATGGACTGGTCCATGCTCTGCCCGGCTTCGGTGCAGATCAGCAGCATGTCCAGCGCGTCGGGGAAGCCCCGGGTAATCTGCGACTGACGCTCGGCATGGCGCTTGTTGACCCAGTAGATCGGGAAATAATAGCCCAGCAGCGTCGGCACCAGGACGGGCATCGCCGTTGCCAGGACCGACGCCCCCTCGCCCCCCGGCTGCATCACCAGCACATAGGCCAGGCCGATCAACAGCCCGCCCATGGCCAGGATCAGCTTGGCCGCGTGGAAGTCGCGCACCGCGTTCTTGCCGTGATAACCCGCCTGGATCATCTTCAGCTTGGCATCGTCCATCTGCGTCTGATCGGTGGGCTCCAGGAAGCTCTTGAATTTCTCCAGCTTCTTTTCCAGCGCCGTGTCGTCCGCCGCGGCGCGGCGCGACAGCCGCGTGCGGTCCTCGCCCGGGCCGCGGCGGGCCTGTTCCCTGAGCCGGGCCAGCGGATCGGGCTTTTCGGGGCCGCGACCCATCAGGATCAGCAGCACCAGCGTCACGCCCCCCGCGACCGACAGTGCGATCAGCACCGGTAGTGAGGTCAGGCTGGCCAACAGATCGGTGTTCATGGTTTTGCCCCTCAGACCTGAATATTGACCATCTTGCGCATGTAGAGGACGTTGATGACGAGGAACGCCACCACCACCAGCGCCGTCGGAATGAAGAGCGCGGTCTCCTTCACTTCGTCGTAGTAATCGGGCTTCACGACCGAGATCATCAGCATCGCCGCGATGGGAAAGCCGGACAGGAACATGCCGGACCATTTCGCCTCGGCGGTGATGGCGCGGACCCGGCGGAACAGCTTGAAGCGGGCCCGCACGACCTTGGACAGGCCGTCCAGGATCTCGGCCAGGTTGCCGCCTGATTGCGCCTGGATGGTGACCGCGACGGCCAGGAACCGCAGATCCTGCATGTCCGTCCGTTCGGCGAAGGCCAGCAGCGCCTCGCCCATGTCGCGGCCATACGAGGCCTCGTCGGCGATGAGGCCCAGCTCCGACCCCAGGGGATCGGGGATCTCGCGCGCGGCGGCGGCCAGGGCATGCACGAAGGGATGACCCACGCGCAGGCCGCGGACGATCAGGTCGATCGCATCGGGCAATTGCTCCTCGATCAGGCTCAGCCGCTTCTTGGCCTTGCCCGAGACCCAGAACCAGACCGCGCCCACGCCCATGGCCGCGCTGACCCCGGCGCGCACGCCCAGGGGGGCGGCCGTCAGCAGCGTCATCGCCAGAAAGACGACCGCCGCCAGCAGCACCATCATCAGCATCAGCATGGCGGGCGAGAAGGCGATCTTGCCCTTCTCGGCCTTCTCGGCCAGCAGCGAATAGAAGGGGATCGCCGTGGACTTCGTATGCTGCGTCGCCTCCTTGCGCAGTCGCTCGATGACTTCGGTGCGGTTGGCGTTGGCGTCCAGCATCTCCAGCCGGCGGTTCATCCGGCTGCCCAGGCGGATCGAGCGGCCGAAGGCCAGCAGGTAGATCGCCTCGACCAGCAGGAGGATGCCGCCGAAAATGGCGATGTAGATGATGAGGGTGGGCGAAATACTCATGGGGGCTACTCGTTTCAGACGACGTCGTAGAGGCTGGCGGGCAGGTCGTAGCCCCAGCGCTTGAACCGGTCGGAATAATGCGAACGGATGCCCGAGCCGGTGAAATGGCCCAGGATCTTGCCGTTCGGCTCCAGCCCGGTGCGTTCGAAGCGGAAGACCTCCTGCATGGTGATGATCTCGCCCTCCATGCCCGTCACCTCGGTGATCGAGACCATGCGGCGCGAGCCGTCCTGCAGGCGCGAGGCCTGGACGATCAGGTTGACGGCGCTGGCGATCTGGCTGCGCACGGCCTTGAGCGGCATTTCGATCCCGGCCATGGCGACCATATTCTCCAGCCGGCTGATCGCGTCGCGGGCCGAGTTGGCGTGGATCGTGGTCATCGAGCCATCGTGGCCGGTGTTCATGGCCTGCAGCATGTCGATCACTTCCTCGCCGCGCGTCTCGCCGACGATGATGCGGTCGGGGCGCATCCGAAGCGCGTTTCTGAGGCAATCGCGCTGCGTGACGGCGCCCTTGCCCTCGACGTTCGGCGGGCGGCTTTCCATCCGCCCGACATGGACCTGTTGCAGTTGCAGTTCGGCCGTATCCTCGATGGTCAGGATGCGTTCGGAATTGTCGATGAAGGACGAGAGCGCATTCAGCGTCGTCGTCTTGCCCGAGCCCGTCCCGCCCGACACGATGACATTGAGCCGGGTGGCGACCGCGGCCTCCAGATACATCGCCATTTCTTCCGAAAAGGCGCCGTAGCCGACCAGATCGTTGATGCCCAGCTTCTCTTTCTTGAATTTGCGGATCGAGACCAGCGAACCATCCACCGCCACCGGCGGCACCATGGCGTTGAAGCGCGAGCCATCGGCCAGGCGCGCGTCGACATAGGGGTTCGATTCATCGACCCGCCGGCCCACTGCCGAGACGATCTTGTCGATGATCCTGAGCAGGTGGCGTTCGTCCTTGAAGGTGACGTCGGTCAGCTGCAGCTTGCCCGCGCGTTCGACAAAGACCCGGTTGGGGCCGTTCACCAGAATGTCGTTGACCGTGTCGTCCTTCAGCAGGGGCTCCAGCGGGCCCAGGCCGCGCACCTCGAAATAGAGGTCCTGGTTCAGGGACAGCCGCTCTTCCGAGGTGAGGGCGAAGTTGATCTCGCTCAGCGCCTCGGCGGAAATCGCGGCGATCTCGGCCCTGAGTTCGGCTTCCGAGGCGCTGTCCAGCGCGGCGAGGTTCAGGTTGTCCAGGAGCCTTGTGTGCAGTTCCGACTTCACCTCCAGGATGCGCTGGCGGCGGCGGCGGTCCTTGTCGTTGGCGGCCGGCTGCGCGGCGATCGACTGGGGCGCCTGCGTGGCCTTGAAACTGGGGCGCGGTGCCGGGCGCGGCGCGGCCATCTCGGGCTGAGACGAGGGGGTGACCGTGGCGATCTCGTGCACGGGGACGGCGCGGGATTCCGGTTTGGCCTGGCCCGAGGGCGTGGTTTCCTTGCGGTAACGCGAGAACATGCCTCTCTCCTCAGGCGGCGGCGCGGCCTTCGTCGCGGTTCGACGCGACGATGGACTGGGCGATCTTGCGGATTTCTTTCAGCAGCGGGTTCTTCGGCGCGATCTCGGCCAGCGGCAGGCCGTGGTCGTTGGCATGCGTGACCTGGGCGGTGCCATCCGGCAGCATCACCTCGAACTCGATATCCAGGCTTTCGGCCATCCGCTTGGCGCGGGCCTTGCCCGACAGATCGGTGAACTTGGGCGCGTGATTGAGGACATAGCGCAGCTTGTCCAGCGGCAGATCCTCGGCCTTCAGGGCGCGGATCAGACGCAGCGCGTTCTGGGCCGAACGCATGTCCAGCTCCATCGTCGCGTAATAGGCGTCGCATTCGTTCAGGACCGTCTCGGTCCATTGCACGACGGTGCCGGGCATGTCGATGATCACGACCTCAAAGCTGGCGCGGGCCATGGTGATCACCCGCTCGATATCGTCGGGGGTGATCAGATCGAGCGGCAGCATGTCGGCGGCGGCGGTCAGCACCTTCAGCTTGTCGTTGAAGGTCTGCAGCGTGTTGAGGAAGAAGTCGCGGTCCATCACGGCGGTGTTGGACAGAAGCTCATAGACCTTCTCGGTGCGGGCCAGATCCAGATAGGTGGCGATGGAGCCCGTCTGCAGGTCGAAATCCAGCAGGCACACGCTGGGCGCGGTCTTGCCGGAATTGGCGATCTCCCACGCCAAGTTCACGGCGAAGGTGGTGGCGCCCGAGCCACCCGCCAGCGGCTGCACCGCATAGACGGCGCCCATCGGCTGGTTCTGGGCCACCATCATCCGCGATTGCGAGGTGATGGTCGACATGTCAGGCGAGGGCGCGCGCAGGCGCTGGATGGCGTCATGCAGCGCGCCTTCGGGCAGCGGATAGGGCACGAAATCGCTGGCGCCCAGGCGCAGCAGCCGGTGCAGGGCGATCGGCCCCAGCTCCTCGGCGATCAGCAGGACGCGGATATTCAGCGTATTGGCCCGCTGGATCACCGCCTCGACCAGGGCCATGTTCGATTCGTCGTCGTCGTCCAGCGCGATGGCGATGAATTCCAGCCCCTTGGCATCGGGCTGGTCGAGGAATTTCAGCGCGCTCGGAAAGGTGAGGTCGCCCCAGCTTTCGCCGAGTTCCTGTTCCATGTCCTCGATCAGCAGGTCGAAGTTCTGCACATCGCGCGAGACGGTGCAGGCACGAATCGGGGCGACATGTTTGACGGGGCTGCTCACACTCGACATCTTCTATCCTCCGCACCGGCATTCTGCCGGCATGTGGTACGCGACCGGCGCCGCGCGACGGCAGGCGGAACCGGGTTCTTCCCAACTTCGGGGGTAATCTTGGCATTAATGGGGCTAAAAAAACGTAATTGTCGGGCCGGGGCCGAATAAACCAGACGCCCCGCCGACAGGATCGGCGGGGCGCTGCGAGGTTGCCGGACGGGTATCCCGGCAGAGGTATCAGGGCGTATTCGGGGCCCGCACGGCACTCTCGACGTATTCCCGATGCACGACACGGGCATACTCTCCGTTCAGGATCCGGGCGTTGTCCTGCACGAATCCGGAGACTTCGGTGACCGCGCGCCGGTTCTGGCGTTCGCGGTCGGGCGTGGGGATCAGCGGCTGCGTCTCGCCATTCGAGACGACCGCCTCGACCCGGCGACGGCTGATGCCTTGCCGGACGATGAAATTGGCCGCGGCGCGGGCGCGACGCAGGCCGAGGCCGCGGTTGTAGCGTTCGGATCCCACCAGATCGGTATGGCCGAAGACGCGGAAGGTCACCTCGGGGAAGTGGCGCATCCAGCGGGCCTGCTGCGCGAGGATATGCTGCGCGGCCGGGTCCAGCTCGGCGCTGTCGAAGGCGAAGGTCACGGTGTTCGGCACTTCGCGGGCAAACCGCTCGGCCAGGGCCACGACGTAATCCAGCTGTCCGGTCAGGATCAGGATGTTGTTGGCGGTGGGCGTGCCGAAGCCGCCCTCGTCCAGGTCGCTGCCGACCTCGGCGGCCAAATAGGCGCCCGAACAGGCGCTCAGCGCCCCGGCCGAAACGCCCAGCAGCAGCAGGCGGCGCGTGATCTGGTGTTGGTGCGGACGGGCGGTCATGGGTTACTCCATCACATAGCCGTAGCCGCCGCGGAAATCCTGCCGCGCGACTTCGGCGGCGCCGGACGACGAGCCGGTGAGCTGACCGTTGAGGAACAATTGCGCCTCGTTCGGCAGGCGGATGCGGTCGGTGGGCAAGAGCAATGCCTCGCCCCGGGTCGGCGTGACCAGATGCGCGGTGACGAAGATCATCAGCTCGGACTGGCTGCGCTGGTAATCGGCGCTGCGGAACAGCGCGCCCAGCACCGGGATGTCGCCCAGCCACGGCACCTGGGCGATGGAGCCCTGGAAATCGTCCTGCAACAGGCCCGCGATGGCGAAGCTCTCGCCATCCCTGAGTTCGACGGTGGTCGAGGTCTGGCGGCGGCGGAAACCCGGCAGGGTGACGCCGTTGGCGCTGTAGGAATTGGTGCTGTCGGGGCTGGAGACCGAAGCATCCATGCTCAGGTTGATGACGTCGCCATCGACCACGCGCGGGGTGAAGGTCAGCTCGACGCCGATCGCGCGGTAATCTACGGTGACCGTGCCGTTGTCGCCGACCACCGGTACCGGCACTTCGCCACCGGCCAGGAAATGCGCCTCCTGCCCCGACAGGGCGGTCAGGCTGGGCTCGGACAGCGTGCGCGCCAGGCCGTTCGATTCCAGTGCTTCCAGCATGACCTGGAACTGTACCGAACCGACCGAGAAGCCGCCCGCCAGCACGCCCTGCGCGGGTGTGGCCGAGGTCACGGCCACCGGCACGCCGGCCGTGGTCAGCGCCCCGGCCGAGAAGCGCCCGGTCCCCGCCGCCGAGACGCCATCCGTCGCCGAGAGGCTGGCGGCGAGGCTCTGCGCGGCCGAGCGCTGCACTTCCGAGAAGCGCACCCGCAGCATGACCTGCTGCGTGCCGCCCACGTTCATCAGGTTCGAGACGCGGCCCGGCGCGTAGCGCTCGGCGAGTTGCAGCGCCGCGTCCAGCCGCGCGCCCGAGGAGACGATTCCCGACAGCACGATCCCGTCATTGGCGGTCCGCACCTCGATGGGCTCGGACGGCAGGATCTGCCGCAGCCTTTCGCGGAATTCGGCCACATCGGGGGTGACCTGCACCTCCACATTGGCGATGAGCTGGCCGTTGGCGCCCAGGATGGTCAGTGTCGTGCGGCCCGGCGCCTTGCCCAGCACATAGATCGAGCGGTCCGAGAGGGTGGAGATATCGGCAATGCCCGGATTGGCGATCGAGAGTTCGACGAAGGGCGTGTCGCTTTCGACCACGACCGCCCGGTTCATCGCCACGGCCAGCGTGTCGCGCACCTGGCTGGATGCCACCGTGAGCATCTGTGCCGATGCCGGCAGGCTCGTGAAAGCCACCTGCCCAAGGCCCCACAGGGCCAGCGCCATCACCGACGCAATCCTACGTTTCGTGCTCATGTGATCCTGCCTCTCGATCACGGGTACATCGGGCCTCTGACGGGCCGTTTCGACAAAGAATGCTTGAATCCCGTTTTTATTGCAAGATTCAATTGTTTGCGCTGCGTCTTTCGCGTGATTCCCCTGTCTTTTCCACAGCCTGCCCCGAGCGCTGGCGTGCAGAATCGCGACGACCCCCAGATCTAGGGGGCCGCGGGTGTGGCAAGATTGACGCAGGCCTTGCGGCGGGCCGCGCCGCGTCAATTGGTGCACGGAATCTCGATCTGGACGACCTCGGCGCCGCGGCGGGTGCGCACGGTGCAGCGCTCCTGCGCCTGCTGGACCACGGTTTCCACCCCCAGCAGGCTGTTGCCGTCGACCTGGATCTGGCTGAGCGCCGTGGTGTCGTCGAGGCCGACCAGCGACAGCGACAGCCGCCCGGTGGATTGGCCCTGCGCCAGGCTGGCGACGGTTTCGGCGGTGGCTTCGATCGTGACCGAGCGCGGCACGCCCGAGAAGTTGCGGTCCTCGTCGGCGTTTTCGTCCAGCGCGATGATCCGCACGCCCGAGGACAGAAGGCGGGTGATGTCCCCGCCCTGCGCGCCGCGGCCGGTCCAATAGATATCGACGGTGTTCGAGGGACGCAGCGTCCCGGAAATCCCCGAGTTCTGGTCGACCCGGATGGTGAAGGCGCGCATGCCCGGGGTCAGGATGGCGGCGATCCCGGCCGGCTCGCCGGGGGCGCTGACCTTGACCGACAGGATCGGTTCGCCCGCCTCCATCGCGCGCAGCGCGACGCGGGGGCGTCTGGGGTCGGGCACCAGATCCTCGACGGTCTGGAACACGCCCTGGGGCACAGATTCGGCCGGCCACTCGATGGTGCGGATGGCGTCACGGTTGATGGGCTCGCCGTAGCGCAGCGGCCGGGTCGCAACGGCGACGGACACGGTCTGGATGGCTTGTACGGCATTGCCCTGGGCCTGGGCGGCGGCGATGGCGGCCTGGGTCTGGCTTACGTAATTCTGGGCCATGAACACGCCGAAGCCCGCCAGGGCCAGCCCGACACCGAGAATACCGATTTGCACAGCTCGCATTGCTCGCTCCTGAACACCTGCCAGATCCACTTCGGCGCGGATCACGCTTACCCATACTATTCACCAAAGCTGCAGGGTGAATCGGGCAAGATGATGGCTAGAAACGGAAAGTTGTCCGGCGATTGACTAAAATTGCAGCGGGCCGCACCCGGGGATGCGGCCCGTCGAAATCGGCTGGCGGACGAACGATTATTCCGTCGGCGTGGTGCCGCTGCTGCCCAGCGTGCCGAGGCTGGCCACCGAGGCGCCCGACAGCGAGCTGGAGATCGAGGTGCCGAGGCTCGACACGCCCGAGCGGACCGAGGTCACGACGGCCAGGCCGAGGCCCACGATGGCGGCGGTCAGCACCACCCAGTCAACGGTGACGGCGCCGGATTCATTGGCGGCGAAGGCTTTGACGGTGTTGAGGAAGTTCATGGTTACTCTCCAGAGTACAGGGGTTTCGCGGGTCTATTCTGCGTGCCAGCCCGAAGGTCGGAAGAGTTGAGGGTTTTTGAACCGCTCTCCGTTCTGGCAGGATCCTTATCGCCCCGCATGGGGGCGGGATCGTGCGCCAATTCAGGCCAAATCGTGGCGGACGGCGTGCATTTTCAGGACTTGTGCCGACGCTGGAAACCGGCAGGGGCGCCGTGCCGGTTTGTCCATGATCCAGCAATCTCTTGTTAAGATCTTTGCGGCGCAGATGCGGTTCCGCCCCCGCGATTCGCGGTCCGACTCACAGGATCCGACTGCGAATTGCCTGCGCTGCACCGCTCCGCTGTCGCCCGCATGCAGGATATTTGCGCGGCTCGGGGATTTCTGGCACTCTGGCGGAAAACAACAAGAACCCCCGGGGCCATGCCGAGCAGCTTGCCCACCCGTTTCCCGCTGATCGCGGCGGCCCTGACCGGGGCGGCCTGCTTCGGCCTGCCCGCGCCCGCGCAGGTCGCGCCGCAGGGCGATTTCACCTTCCGCCGGATCGGCGTGGCGCCGGCGGACGGCAGCCGACGCATCACCGTGCAGGTCGATCCCGATGAACAGGCCCGCCGCCTGGCCCCGCCCGCGCCGGTCGCGCCCTCGGCCCCCCTCCTGACCCCCGTGGCCCAGCCCCTGCCCGAGGCCGGGGCGGATGGCGCGCGGTTCGGCTGGTTCTGGACCCAGGTCTCGCCCAATCTCGCGCAGGGCGAGGGGCGCTATCTGGCGGCGATGGCCGCCCTGCGCGACGCGCCCGAGGGGCGGCGCGTGCCCGAGCCCGGGGTGCAGCACCTGCACGATATCGCCGCGCTGCACAACGCGGCGATCCTGCGGGCGACCATCGGCACCCGGGTCTCGCCGGCGCTGGCGCTGGCGGTGATCGCGGTCGAAAGCAGCGGCCGGCCGACGGCGGTCAGCCATGCCGGCGCGCAGGGGCTGATGCAGCTGATCCCGGCCACCGCCGCACGTTTCGGTGTCGGCGACGCCATGGACCCGGTGCAGAACATCCGCGGCGGCGTGGCCTATCTGGACTGGCTGCTGAATGAATTCGACGGCGATGTGGTGCTGGCGCTGGCGGGCTACAACGCGGGCGAGGGCGCGGTCCGGCGCAACGGCGGCGTGCCCCCCTATGCCGAGACGCGCGATTACGTGCCGCGCGTGCTGTCCGCCTGGAACGTGGCACGGGGCCTTTGCGCCACAGTGCCGGAACTGCCCAGCGACGCCTGCGTCTTTGCCGTGCGGGCGGTCAGGACGGCGGGGTAGGGCGCCGCCTTCGTCGTACCTGATTACAGGATCGCGTCGATCGCCTCGGCCGGGCGGCCGATCACCGCGCGCGCGCCGTTGCGGATGACCGGGCGTTCGATCAGCGCGGGATCGACGGCCATGGCGGCGACGATCACATTCTCGGACTCGCCTTTCAGCGCGGCACCTTCCTTGCGCAAGAGCGCCGAGGCGGGCAGCCCCAGCGCCATCAGCATCGCGCGCAGTTCCTCCTGCGAGGGGCCGTCTTTCAGGTAAAGCCGCACCTGCGGCGCGATGCCCTTCGCCTCCAGATAGGCCAGCGCCGCGCGGGACTTGGAACAGCGCGGGTTGTGCCAGATCTCTACAGCCATTGGTCCCTCCCGGTTCCGACCGCCTCGGCCACGCTCGCAAACCCGTCGCGTTCCAGCAACCCGTCCAACCCTTGGGCGATCCGCCCGACGAGCGAAAACCCGCCATAGACCAACGCCGAATAGAGTTGCACCGCGCTGGCACCGGCGCGGATCTTGGCATAGGCATCCTCGGCCGAGGCGATGCCGCCGACACCGATCAACGGCAGCGTGCCACCGGTCAGCGCCGAAAGCCGGGCCAGAACCCGCGTGGACTTTTCAAACAGCGGCACGCCGGAAAGCCCGCCCGCCTCGCCGCGATGGGTACTTTTCAGCCCTTCGCGCGACAGGGTGGTGTTGGTGGCGATGATCGCGTCGAGCCCCGCCTCGCGCGCGACACCGGCAATGTCAGACAGTTCCGAAGCCTCGAGATCCGGGGCGATCTTCAGGAACACGGGGATCCGGCGCTCCAGCGCGTCACGCTCGGCCATGACGCCCGCCAGCAGCCCACGCAGCGCCGCCGCACCCTGAAGGTCGCGCAGCTTTTCGGTATTGGGCGAGGACACGTTGACCGTGGCGAAATCCACATGCGATCCGCAGAGCCGCAGCACCGTGGCGAAATCGGCCGCCCGGTCGGCGCTGTCCTTGTTGGCGCCAAGGTTCAGCCCCACCACCGGCCCCGGCGCGCGGGTGGCAAGGCGCCGGGCGATCGCCTCGGCCCCTTCGTTGTTGAAGCCGAAGCGGTTGATCACCGCGCAGTCCTCGGACAGGCGGAAGAGGCGCGGGCGCGGATTGCCGGGCTGCGGGCGGGGGGTCGCCGCGCCCACCTCGACAAAGCCGAAACCGGCCCGGGCCAGCGGCCCCAGCGCCACGGCGTTCTTGTCGAAGCCCGCGGCCAGCCCCACCGGGTTCGGCAGTTCCAGCCCCGCCACCTGCGTGCGCAGCCGGGGCGAGGTGACGATGCTCGCCAAGGGCACCGCGCCGGTGTTCAGCGCCTTCAGCGTCAGGCCATGCGCGGTTTCCGGATCGATCCGGTGCATGGCCCAGAGGCCCAGAGCCTCGATCATCAGACGACCCCTTCCGGGAAGATATGGCCCGCCGCGCCCAAGGGCAGCGACTTGTCCCAGACGACATCCGCCCGGGTCAGCTCCCGGTAGAGATGCGGAAACAACTGCCCCCCGCGCGAGGGTTCCCATTTCAGGGCCTCGCCCAGGCGGTCGGTCTCGATGGCCAGCAGCACCAGATCGCTTTCCCCCGCGAAATGCTTGGCGGCGGTTTCCACCACCTGCTGCGGGGTCGACATATGCACATAGCCATCGGCCAGATCGACGGGAGCCCCGGCACTGCGGCCGCGGGCGACGAGATCGTCCCATTCGGAACGGCGAAAGATCTTGTAGACCAGCATGGCCTGCTCATGCCGAATGCGCGCCTGCCGGTCAATGGGCTGGATGGCACCGCCCAACGACAAGGCATGTCATCGCTCTGTCACCCGAGGGTGCCAGATCGCGTTCAGGGCCTTTGACTTCGCCATCCGCTCCGCGCAATCTTTGACCTTCGGGAAAAAATCCAACAGGGGAATCATATGTCGCTTCGTATCCGCCTCAGGGCCATCCTCGGCTCGACCGCCTTGGTGGCGGCCGGTGCCGTTCCGGGCTTTGCCTCGACTGAATTGCACATCCTGCATATCAACGATTTCCACAGCCGCATCGAATCGATCAGCCGCTTCAACTCGACCTGTTCGGACAGCGACGAGGCCGAGGGCAAATGCTTTGGCGGGGCCGCGCGGGTCTTCACCCTGGCCACCCAGATGCGCGCCGCCATCGAGGCCGAGGGCAACCCGGTCATCCTGCTGGACGCAGGCGACGCGTCGCAGGGGTCGCTGTTCTACACGACCTATGGCGGGCAGGTCGAAGCCGATTTCCTCGAGCGCCTGCAGCTCGATGCGATGGCGGTGGGCAACCATGAATTCGACCTCGGCCCGGCGGGTCTGGCCGTGTTCCTTGACACCGTGAGCTTCCCGGTCCTGTCCTCGAACATTGATGTGTCGGGCGAGCCCCTGCTGGCCGGTCGTGTCGCGCCTCATACGATCATCGAGGAAGGCGACCTGCGCATCGGCATCGTCTCGGCGCTGGCCACCGACACGGTCGAGACCGCCTCGCCCGGACCGACCGTGCTGTTCTCGGACGAGATCGAGGCGTTGAACGCCGCCGTCGCCGAATTGCAGGCGCAGGGCGCCGCGCCGATCATCGCCCTGACCCATGTGGGCTACCGCCTCGACCAGGAAATCGCCGCGCAGGTGCCCGGCCTTGCCGCCGTCGTCGGCGGGCACAGCCACACATTCCTCTCGGCCTCGGATCCCGCGCGGCAGGGTCCCTATCCGACCTGGGTGGATGCCGCGGACGGCTCGATGGTCCCGGTCGTGACCGCCGGCGCCTATGGCAAATACCTGGGCCATCTGGTGCTGGAACTCGATGACGACCTGAACGTGGTCTATGCCTCGGGCGATGCCATCGTGATCAACAACGAGGTGACCCCCGATCCCGAGGTTCTGGCCTGGGTCGACAGCCTGGCCGGCCCCATTGACGAGATGCGCAACCAGCCCGTCGCCGAGACGGCGGCGATGATCGAGGGCGACCGCAATGTCTGCCGCCAGATGGAATGCACCATGGGCAACCTGGTCGCCGATGCCATGCTGGCCCGCGTCGCCGATCAGGGCGTGACCATCGCCATCCAGAACGGCGGCGGTCTGCGCGCCTCGATCGACGAGGGCATGATCACCATGGGCGAGGTCTACGAGGTTCTGCCGTTCCAGAACACGCTGGCCACCTTCCAGCTGACCGGCGCCAATGTCGTGGCCGCCTTGGAGAATGGCGTGAGCCAGCTGGAGGACGGCGCGGGCCGCTTCCCGCAGGTCGCGGGTCTGCACTACACCTTCGATCCGGCCGCCGAAGCCGGCAGCCGCGTCAGCGACGTGATGGTGCAGGCGAATGGCGAATGGGCGCCGATCGACCCGGAAGCGACCTATGGCGTGGTGACCAACGACTACATGCGCAACGGTGGCGACGGCTATGCGATCTTCCGCGACAGCGGCATGAACGCCTATGACTTCGGCCCGGATCTGGCCGACGTTCTGGCCGCCTATCTGCAGGCCAACGCCCCCTATCAGCCCTATACCGACGGGCGCATCACCCGCCGCTGAGGCCGGTGACAGGAACGCGAAGGGGGGCCTGCCGGCCCCCCTTCGTCATTTCCGGGCGGCCTTTTCGGCGATGCCCGAGGTGCCTTCGCGGCGTGTGAGTTCCGCCTCGATATCGGCCAGCGTCACGCCCCGGGCCGTACACATGACCAGCAGGTGAAAGATCACGTCCGCGGCCTCGGCCGTCAGCCGGGCGCGGTCGCCCTTCACCGCTTCGATGACGGCCTCGATGGCTTCCTCGCCGAATTTCTCGGCGCATTTCTCCGGCCCCTTGGACAGCAGCTTGGCGGTCCAGCTGGTTTCGGGATCGGCGCCCTTGCGGGCCTCGACGGTGGCGGCAAGTCGGGCAATCGCGCTCATCAGACCCTCACTGGTTCAAAGTCGGACGGGAATCCCGGCGGCGGCCATATGCGCCTTGGCCTCGCCGATGGTGTAGGTGCCGAAATGGAAGATCGAGGCCGCCAGCACCGCCGAGGCATGCCCCTCGGTCACGCCTTCGACCAGATGGTCCAGCGTGCCCACCCCGCCCGAGGCGATGACCGGCACATCGACCGCATCGGCGATGGCGCGGGTCAGGGGCAGGTTGAAGCCGGATTTCGTGCCGTCGCGGTCCATCGAGGTCAGCAGGATCTCGCCCGCGCCCTTGGCCGCCACGGTCCGGGCGAACTCGACCGCATCGATTCCGGTGGGCTTGCGCCCGCCATGGGTGAAGATCTCCCAACGCCCCGGCTCCACGGTCTTCGCGTCGATGGCGCAGACGATGCACTGGCTGCCGAAGCGGTCCGCAGCCTCGGCGATGACATCGGGATTGGCGACAGCGGCGGAGTTGAAGCTCACCTTGTCCGCCCCGGCCAGCAGCAGCGCCCGCACGTCGTGATGCGTGCGCACCCCGCCGCCCACGGTCAGCGGCATGAAGCATTGCTCGGCGGTGCGGGTCACCAGATCGAACATCGTGCCCCGGTTCTCATGCGTCGCATGGATGTCGAGGAAGCACAGTTCATCCGCGCCCGCCGCGTCATAGGCCTTGGCCGCCTCGACGGGATCGCCCGCGTCGATCAGGTTGACGAAATTGACCCCCTTGACCACGCGGCCATCGGCCACGTCCAGGCAGGGAATGATCCGGGTCTTCAGCATGGCCACGCCTTTGGGCTGCGGGTTCCTGGCCCCTCCCTAGCGCCGGGCGGGCGGCTAGGAAAGCCCGAACCGGCTCAAGGGCGGTCTTTGCCCCCGCGCAGCGCCTGCAGCGCCGAGAGGATGACCAGCGCCACGATCATCAGCCCGCCTAGGGCCGAGACCGGCAGGGCGAGCAGCGTCAGCGGACCCAGCGCCGCGCTGCCCCAACCGATCTGCCGGGCCAAGACCCAGACCACCAGCGGCACGAAGCCCAGAAGCAGCAGGAAAGTCCCCAGCCGCCAAGCCAGCCGCATCCCGGGGCTCAGCGGCTCGGGCTCGCGCCGGGGGCGGCGGGTATCCTCGAACAGGCCGGTCCCGTGGTCGCCGTCGCCATCGTCGTCAAAAAGCATGCGCCATCCTCTCGCTATCGAGCCGTTTGCGCGGTGGGTCGTGCCCGCCCTGCCGTCGGTTCAACCGCGCGCCCGCCGCACCAGCAGGACCAGCGCCAGGGCGATCCCCAGCACGAAACCCGCCAGCGCGATCGGTGCCGTCAGGAAAAAGAAACGTCCGGCGATGTCCAGCCCGTGCAGAACGCCGCTCCAGTCGAAGCCGGCCCAGAGGCAGGGATCGCTGTAGCCCAGCGCGCTGCGGCATCCGGCCAGGGTGGACAGCGCCGTCATCGCGCCCAGCGACAGGACCGGAATCAGCCCCACGAGCACCATCAGCGCGACGAAGATCCAGCCCCAGCGCATCCGCTCTCCTGTCCGATGGGTGCAGTTCGCCTGCCGCAGTCTGACTGCCGCCGGGGTGCCGCCCAACCAACAGTCGCGTGAGGCGCGATTTACAGGCGGGGGTCCGCGCACTAGAAAGCGGGGCATGCGATACCTTGCCCTTCTGCCCCTGGTGCTGGCCGCCTGCGTTTCCGCCGCGCCCGCCGTCCCGCCCCCGCCGACCGGCCCCGCCCGCATCGCGGCCGAATGCGCGCTGCTGGCACAGGCCGCCTCGATGATGGCGGCGGCAGGAAGTCCCGCGCATGACGGCCTGTCCGAAGGCTGCCCTGGCACCGAGGCCCGGGACACGCGGCCGCTTGCTCGCCAGACCGCCTCGCTGCGCGAGGCGGGGCAGGCCGCGCTGCCGCCCGCTGTCACGCCCGGCACAAGGGCCGAGGCGGTCTTTCGCCGGATGATCACCCGCGGTGTCCCGGTCTCGCTGGCGATCCGGCTGACCGACGACCCGCTCTTTGCCGAGGCCGCGCGCTGACGCCGGATAAGCGGGGCTTCGGGGCTGGACAGCGCCCCGGCTCCGCGCCACTTTGAACCCCAGAACGTAGAAATCCAGACAGGGCGACGCCTCGGCGACGACAGCCCCCCATCCGGCAGAAGAGACGGAGACCATGGCCCGATCCACCGAACCCGCCCCCTCGCATCTGCTGCCCGTCGCGCTGATCCTGCTGGTCTGGCACGGGCTTCTGGCGGCGGATTACGTGATCGAGCGTTTCGCGCTGGGGGCCGAGGGCTGGCCCGCGCTGATGGCGTTGATGCCGCTGGACGCGCTGTGGCTTCAGGTGACCTGGGCGCTGGGCGTCTGGCTGGGGCTGGTGGCGGCGCTGTTCCTGATGTTGAAGGACGACGCTTCGGTCCTGCTGTTCTTCTTCGCCACCGCCTTTCAGGTGGCGATGGCGGCGGGTGTCTTTCTTGCCGCGCCGCCGGTCCTGCTGTTGCCGCTGCCGCTGGCTGTCGTGCTGCCGGTGCTGGTGGTCTTTCCGCTTTTCGGCTGGCTTTACGCCCGGTCGCTCAACCGTCGCGGCTGCCTTCACTGACCGCGCAACCGTCCGCTCCTGAAAGGAAATAGCGCATGATCCGCCGCAATCTGGCCGAGGCGATCGGCAACACCCCCCTGATCCGCCTCCGGCGTGCCAGCGAGGAAACCGGCTGCGAGATCCTCGGCAAGGCCGAGTTCCTGAACCCCGGGCAGTCGATCAAGGATCGTGCCGCGCTGTTCATCATCCGCGATGCCGTGGCCCGCGGCGACCTGAAGCCCGGCGGCACCATCGTCGAGGGCACGGCCGGCAATACCGGGATCGGCCTCGCGCTGGTCGGCGCCTCGATGGGCTTTCGCACGGTGATCGTGATCCCCGAGACGCAGAGCCAGGAAAAGAAGGACATGCTGCGTCTGGCGGGCGCCGAGTTGGTCGAGGTTCCGGCCGTCCCCTACAAGGACCCCAACAACTACGTGAAATATTCGGGCCGTCTGGCCGAAGAACTGGCCCGGACCGAGCCGAACGGCGCCATCTGGGCCAACCAGTTCGACAACGTGGCCAACCGCCAGGCGCATGTCGAGATGACGGGCCCCGAGATCTGGTCGCAGACCGGCGGCAAGGTCGATGGCTTCACCTGCGCCGTGGGTTCCGGCGGGACGCTGGCGGGTGTCGCCATGGCACTGCAGCCCAAGGGCGTGAAGGTGGCGCTGGCCGATCCCGAAGGTGCGGGGCTGCTGAAACTCTATACCGGGCAGGACAACCCCGGCAATTCGATCACCGAAGGCATCGGTCAGGGCCGGATCACCGCCAATCTCGAGGGCTTCACCCCCGACATGGCCTTCCGCATCCCCGATGCCGAGGCGCTGCCGGTGGTCTTTGACCTGCTGGAGCACGAGGGGCTCTGCATGGGCGGCTCGACCGGTGTGAACGTCGCCGCGGCGATCCGCATGGCGCGCGCGATGGGGCCGGGGCATACCATCGTCACGGTGCTCTGCGATTACGGCACACGCTATCAGTCCAAGCTCTTCAACCCGGCCTTCCTGCGCGAAAAGAACCTGCCGGTTCCGGCCTGGCTGGAGCGCAAGGCGCGCGGTCTGCCCGACATGCGGGCGACCTGAATCCATGGCCGGAGGATTGTTCAGCATGACCATCGCCCCGCGTCTGCGTTGCCTGTCGCTTCGGGTGCTGCTTCTGACCCTGGTCGCGGTTCTGGCCGTGCCTTTCGCCCCGGCGCCGCTGGTCGCGCAAAGCTCGGGCGCCATCGCCAGCAGCCCCTCGGTAGATATTGATTATGGCAGCTGGGACACGCTGGCGACGCTGGCCGAGGCGGCGCTGGAGAACAGCGCCACCAGCGAGCAGGAGCTGAACACGATCCGCGCGCAGATCGTCGACAAGCGCGCCCAGTTCCAGGACGCGCAGGTGGTGCTGCAGGAACGGATCGACGCGCTGCGCGGCCAGATCGACGCGCTGGGCCCGGTCCCGGCCGAGGGCCAGACCGAGGCCGCGGACGTCACCGCGCGGCGCAACGAACTGAACGAGGTTCTGGCCCAGCGCGAAGCGCCGCTCAGGGCCGCGGACGAGGCCTTTGCCCGCGCCGAGACGATCATCCGCCAGATTGACCGCGAGCTCCGCGCCCGTCAGGCCAATGCGCTGATGACCCTGGGGCCGACGCCCCTGAACCCGACGACCTGGCTCGACGCGTTGGACGCGCTGATGGATTCGGCCGCGACCATCGCCACCGAGGCGCGCAGCGCCTATCGCGACCCCGCGCATTACGAGGAGATGCTGTCCGACCTGCCGATCACGCTGGGCGCCCTGCTGCTGGCCGGTCTGATGCTGCTGCGCGGCCGGCACTGGATGGAAAAGCTGACGCTGAGGCTGTTGCAGAACGCCTCGATCCTGCGCGGCCGGTCGGTGGTCGCCTTCTTCGTCTCGCTCTCGCAACTGATCGTGCCCTTCCTCGGGTTGATGCTGCTGGCCACGGCCATCCGCCTGACGCGGATGACGGGGCCGACCATCATCGACATCACCAACGCCATGGTCCCGGCCGGGATGGCGATCTTCTTCGCCCGCTGGCTGTCGCTGCATGTCTTTCCGATCATCGACGATCCGCGGCTGAACCTGAACCTCAGCGCCGCCGACCGCCGCCGGGCGCGCGGCATGGCGCTGATCTTCGGCTTCCTCGCCGCGGTCGAGACGATCTATGTCCCGCTCATCTCGCCGCAACGGCTGTCGCCTTCGGCGCTGGCGGCCCTGACCTTCCCGCTGGTCATCCTCTGCGCCCTGACCATGCTGCGCTTCGCCCGCATCCTGCGCCGCCACGAGCCGCGCAAGGTGGTCGAGAACGGGGTCGAGGTCGATGCCTCGCCCTTCTTCGACCGGATGCTCAAGCTGGGCACGCGGGTGCTGTTCCTCTTTGGCATCATCTCGCCCCTTCTGGGTGCGGCGGGCTATATCGCCGCCGCGGCGATGCTGACCTATCCGCCGGTCAAGTCGCTGGCCGTGATCGCGCTGGTCATGGTGCTGCACCGGCTGATCATCGCCATCTACATCACCATCGTCGGCGACAGCGAGAACGCGACTCAGGGGCTGGTGCCCGCGCTCTCGGGTCTCCTGCTGTCGCTCTTTTCCCTGATCCCGCTGTCCCTGATCTGGGGCGCCCGCGAAACCGATCTGATCGAACTCTGGACCCGGTTTTCCGAGGGCATGAGCCTGGGCGGCGCGCGGATCTCGCCTGCCTCGCTGATCTGGTTCTTCGTCGTCTTCGCCATCGGCTATGTGACGACCCGGGCGCTGCAAGGCGCGCTCGGCACCTCGATCCTGCCCAAGACCTCGATCGAGCGCGGGGCGCAGAAGGCGCTGGTCTCGGGCATGGGCTATCTCGGCATCACCGCCGCGGCGCTCATCGCCTTCTCGGTCGCGGGCATCGACCTGTCGGGCCTGGCCATCGTCGCCGGCGCCCTCTCCGTCGGGGTCGGTTTCGGGCTTCAGAACATCGTCTCGAACTTCGTTTCGGGCATCATCCTGCTGATCGAGCGCCCGGTTTCCGAGGGCGACTGGATCGAGGTCGGCCCGACCCAGGGCATCGTGCAGCGCATTTCGGTCCGCTCGACGATGATCGAGACCTTCGACAAGTCGAAGGTCATCGTCCCCAACGCCGACCTGATTTCCGGCGCGGTGACGAATTACACGAAATCGACCAAGACCGGACGCGTGGTGCTGACAGTCGGCGTGGCCTATGGCACCGACACCCGCAAGGTCGAGCGCATCCTGCGCGAGATCATCGAGGCCGAGCCCCTGGTGGTCATGGACCCGGCGCCCGGGGTCGATTTCCTGGGCTTCGGCGCCGATGCGCTGGAATTCCGCATCCGGGCGATCCTGCGCGATGTCGGCATGAAAGTGGGCGTCGCGACCGAGGTGAACCACAAGATCGCCGCCCGCTTCGCCGAAGAGGGGATCGAGATCCCCTATGCCCAGCGCGACATCTGGCTCAGGAACCCCGAGACTCTGGGTCTGTCGATGACCAAGCCCGGCAAGCCCGAACCCGAGGCCGAGCCCAAAGGGCCCGAGCCGAGGCCCGACCGCGACACCGCCGACAATGCCGGCCTCTCGAATGATGAGGTCGATCCGCCCTTCCGCGAGCAGACCCGATGACCGAACCGCTCTACCGCAGCGACCCCTACGCGCGTTCCTGCCGCACGCAGGTCACCCGCCTGGCCGAGGATGGCGCGCTGGTGGTCGGCGCCTCGGTCTTCTACCCGGCGGGCGGCGGCCAGCCCGGCGATACCGGCTGGATCGACGGGCCGGACGGGCGGCTGGCGGTGATCGACACCCGCAAGGAGGGCGCGACCGAGGTGGCGCTGGTCCTCGAACCCGGCGCCTCGGTGCCGGAGGGGGCCGAGATCGAGATGCATCTCGACTGGGACCGCCGCTATCGCCACATGCGCGTGCATACCGCGCTGCATCTGCTGTCGGTGGTCATCCCGCTGCCGGTCACCGGCGGCGCGATCGGCGCCGACAAGGGCCGCCTCGATTTCGACATGCCCGAGGCACCCGCGGACAAGGAGGCGCTGGAAGCCGCGCTCAACGCCCTGATCGCCCGGGATCTGGCCGTGACCACGCAATGGATCACCGATGCCGAGATGGCGGCCAACATGGATCTGGTGAAAACCATGTCGGTGGCGCCGCCCATGGGCCAGGGCCGGGTGCGGCTGGTCCGCATCGGCACCGCGGACGAGCAGATCGACCTGCAACCCTGCGGCGGCACCCATGTCGCCTCGACTGCCGAGATCGGCCGCGTCACGCTGGGCAAGATCGAGAAGAAGGGCAAGCAGAACCGCCGGGTCAGCCTGCTCCTCGCCTGACAGGCGCATCTTTGCGCTGAAAATATCCTCGGGAGGATTTTCAAGGAGGGTGGAAAACCCTCCTTGAAGCAGGGGGCGCGGGGGGCGGCAGCCCCCCGCCTCTTGCGTTCTCTGGGGGCGGTAGCCCCCCGCCTTCCCCGGCCCTACGCGCGCCGCCGTCCCAGCAGCCGCCCGTCGATCACCACCAGACCTGCCCCGATCAGCACCATCCCCGCCACATGCCGCGCCAGCAGCGCCTCGCCCAGAAAGGCGATGCCCAGCGCGATGGCGCTGACCGGAACCAGGAAGGTGACCAGGAACGCATTTACCGCCCCGGCGCTGGCGATCAGGCCGAAATAGAGCCCATAGGCGAAGGAGGTGGACAGCACCGCCAGCCCGGCCAACGCCGCGACCACGCCCCAGCCGGGGAAGGGCAGGGTCCAGGGCGCCTCGGTCAGCGCGGCGAGCGGCGCAATGATCGCCGTCGCCCACAAGAGCTGGCCCAGGGCCAGCGACAGGGGCGGCAGCCCATACCGGCGGAAGCGGCGGGCCCAGACCCCGGCCAGCGCATAGCTCAGCGCGGCGCCCAGGCAGGCGAGCTGCGCCCAGATGGTCCCGGCGCCGCCCATCAGCCCGCCCCCCATCATCACCGCCACGCCCAGGAACCCCGCCACCACGCCCAGCGCCTTGCGGGGCGACAGCCGCTCGTCCCGCGTCGCCAGATGCGCCACGACCACGCCCCAGAGCGGCGTCGTCGCGTTCAGGATCGAGGCTAGGCCCGAACTGATCTGCCCCTGCGCCAGCACGTAAAGGGTGAACGGCACCGCGTTGTTCAGAAGCCCCATCACCCCCAGCCCGGCCCAGAGCCGCCAGCCTTTGGGATAGGGTTGCCCCATCAGGGGCAGCGCCACCGCCAGCACCAGCGCCGCCAGCCCGACCCGGGCCAGAACGATGGTGAAGGGCGGCAGCATCGGCACCGCGACGCCGACGAAAAAGAACGATCCGCCCCAGAGGACGGACAACAGGATCAGGCGCAGCCAATCGGCCCCGGACATCGGATTTCCTTTCCCTCGTCACGGGGTCCTTGTGCCGGACCCGGGCCGCTGGGGGCGACCCGGAACCTGCGGATTGCTCAGTTGTCGCGGGTCCAGACCTGGTCGCGGCAGATGAACAGCACGCAGCCCGCCACGGTCAGCTGGTCGCCGGCCAGATCCATGCGCGAGCGATAGGTCTGGTCGCGGTCGGGGGCATAGATCTGCCCGTCGCGGTACTGGCCGTTGCCCCGCGGCTCCATGTCCCAGACGATCTGGCGCCCGTTGTTGGCCGACTGGATCGCCGCGCCCGCGCCGTTGTAGCTTTCCACCAGCGTGCCGCAGAGCGTGTTGCCGCACATGGTCATGGCGATGACGCCGTAATTGCCATTGTCGTCGGGCTGGGTGCGCCAGCGACCCTCGGCCGGGTCGGCGGCGGCGGCGGTCGCGGCAAGCGACAGCGCGGCGGTCAGGCTCAGAATCAGGGTTTTCATGGTGGGTCCTCCCGTTTTCCGCCAGCATCCGGATTAGCCCCCCTGGTGGCAAGGGGGTCGTTAGGGCGCAGCCCCCTCTCGTGGCGTCAGTCCGCCATCGCCGCCGCGATCAGGTCCATATCGGCCGTGCTGACCTCGAAGAGCCCGTAGCGAAAGCGCGCGCCCCAGCCCGGCCCGCCGAAGGACAGATGCTCCAGCAGCGGCCGGATCGGCGCGTCCTGCGCAGGCAGCCAGCGGACATCGCGGCGGAAGGGCTGGAAGCCCGCGCTCATGAATCCCTGATAGACCGGCCCTTCGGCCACGATCCCCAGCGCGGTGAAGGCCTGCACCGGGGCGCCGTCGCGGTTGCGCTCCTGCGGCGAATAATACGCCACGCGGTCCCCGGGCCGGAGGCGCCTGAGCGGCGCCTCCTTGCCGTGGTTCACCTGCATGAACCCGCCCGCCCGCCCGATCCGTACGTGGTCGGCCGAGGCGACGGCGATCCAGGCACGGGTCACGGCGTCGCCGGGACATAGAGGCGCAGGCGGTGGCCGTCCGGGTCCACCACGGTGACCGCCTGACCGAAGCCCAGCGTGGTCAGCGGTTGCAGGATCGTCACCCCCTGGGCCGCCAGCCGGTCCTCGGCCGCCGCCAGCGCCTCGGTATCGGCCAGCGCCACGTCCAGCTCCGCCCCACCCGGGGCGAAACCGGCGCGGGGCTGGACATCCTCGGTCCGCCACAGGCCCAGCCGGGCGCCCTGACCCAGCGGCAGCATGGCGAAATCGGCGGCCTCATAAAGGACCGGCGCACCCAGCACATCGGCATAGAAGCGGGCGCTGGCGGCCGGGTCGGTGACATAGAAAATGAACATCGGGGTCGCTTGCATGATACTCTCCTTGGTTGCGAGGCCCCTCTCTCGCATCCCGGAGTGTCAGCGTCTGTCAGCAGCCTTCCGCGCCCGGTCCGCCTCCCACCATTCCCTCAGCAGCACCGTCCGGCGGCGGGGAAAGCGCGCCTCCAGCACCCGGCATTCGGCGATCCGGTCCTCGCGGAAATTGCGAAACCCCTGCCTGAGTTCGCACCAGCCGACCAGTGTCTGCACCGATTCGAAAAAACCCATGGCCAGCGGCCAGACCACCCGGCGCGTCTCCTCGCCCCCGAGGCTGCGGTAGAGGATCTCGGCCTTGTGCTCGGTCCGCATCGCCTCGCGCAGGTCGGTCATCACGCTCGATCCGGCGCCGGGCAGGCGGCCGGGGACCAGCAGGGGCGAGGTGTCGACAAAGACCCGCAACTCCTCGGGCAGCACGCCGCCGATGCGGCCCAGCGCCTTTCCGGCCGCCTCGGCCAGCGCCGGATCGGCGCGGGCGGCGACCAGACGGGTGCCCAGAACCAGCGCCTCCAGCTCCTCGCGGCTGAACATCAGGGGCGGCAGCAGGAAGCCCGGGCGCAGGATATAGCCCACGCCCGCCTCGCCCTCGATCACCGCGCCCTGCGCCCGCAAGGCCTCGATATCGCGGTAAACAGTGCGCAGGGACGTCCCCGTCTCCTCGGCCAGCTTCGCGGCGGCAAGGGGGCGGCGGTGACGCCGCAGGATCTCCAGCACCTGCAAAAGGCGTTCGGCGCGATTGGTCATCGCTCTGGTGTCGCGCAGCGCTGGCGGCGGGGCAAGGGGCGGAAGGGCTGGACGGCGGGCGGGCTGCTGCCTAGTGTCGCGCGCATGAGTGAGACCTATCAGGTTCTGGCCCGCAAATACCGTCCCGAGACCTTCGCCGATCTGATCGGGCAGGAGGCGATGGTGCGCACGCTGAAGAACGCCTTCGCCGCCGACCGCATCCACCATGCCTTCGTCATGACCGGCATCCGGGGGACGGGCAAGACCACCACCGCGCGGATCATCGCCAAGGGGCTGAATTGCATCGGCCCGGACGGCACGGGCGGCCCCACGACGGAACCCTGCGGCGTGTGCGAGCCCTGCCGGGCCATCGCCGAGGGGCGCCATGTCGACGTGCTGGAGATGGACGCGGCCAGCCGGACGGGCGTCAACGACATCCGCGAGATCATCGATTCGGTGGCCTATCGCGCGGCCAGCGCCCGCTACAAGATCTATATCATCGACGAGGTGCACATGCTCTCGAACAGCGCCTTCAACGCGCTGCTCAAGACACTGGAAGAACCCCCGCCGCATGTGAAATTCATCTTCGCCACCACGGAAATCCGCAAGGTGCCGGTGACGGTGCTGTCGCGCTGCCAGCGCTTCGATTTGCGCCGGATCGAGCCCGAGGTGATGATCGCCCATCTGTCCAAGGTGGCGGGTAAGGAAAACGCCCAGGTGGCCGAGGACGCGCTGGCACTGATCGCGCGGGCGGCCGAAGGGTCCGTGCGCGATGCCATGTCGCTACTGGATCAGGCGATTTCCCACGGCGCGGGCGAGACGACGGCCGATCAGGTCCGCGCCATGCTGGGGCTGGCGGATCGCGGCCGGGTCATGGACCTGTTCGAGGCGATCCTCAGGGGCGACGCGGCCGGTGCGCTGGAGGAACTGGCGGCGCAATATGCGGACGGGGCCGACCCCGTGGCGGTGCTGCGCGATCTGGCCGAGATCACCCATTGGGTCAGCGTCATCAAGGTCACGCCCGCCGCGGCCGAGGATCCGACCGTCAGCCCCGACGAGCGCCAGCGCGGCAGCGATCTGGCGGGGCGGCTGGACCTGAGGATCCTGGCCCGTATGTGGCAGATGCTGCTGAAGGCGCTGGAAGAAGTGGCGCAGGCGCCGAACGCGATGATGGCGGCAGAGATGGCGGTCATCCGCATGACCCATGTCGCCGACCTGCCGACCCCGGACGAGCTGATCCGCCGGCTGCAGGACAACCCGCCCCCGCCCGGCCCCTCGGGCGGCGGTGGCGGTGGCGGCGTGCCGATTGGCGGCGGGACCGTGGCGATGGGCCGGGGGGCCGTGTCTTCAGCCGGTGGCGGTGCGCAGGCGGCGCTGGCCGGGGCACCGCAGGCGCTGGCGCAATTCGCCACCTTCGAGCGGGTCATGGAACTGATCGCCGAACGCCGCGACATCATCCTGCAGACCGAGGTGAAGCGCTGCCTGCGCCTCGTGCGCTATTCCCCGGGCCGGATCGAGTTCGAACCGACGCCCGACGCGGCGCCCGATCTGGCGGCGCGGCTGGCCGGGCGGCTCCAGCACTGGACCGGCACCCGCTGGGCGGTTTCCATCGCCCAGGGCGGCGGCCCGACCATCGCCGAGCAGGAGGCCGCGGCCAAGGCCGAACGCGACGCGCAGGCATTGGCCGATCCGCTGGTCAAGGCGATCTTCGAGGCTTTCCCCGGCGCGAAGTTTCACGACTTCCGCCCCCCGGTCGAGACCGCGCAGGAAGTGGCGGAATCGGCCTTGGCCGAGGTCGAGGACGAATGGGATCCGTTCGAGGATTGAGCCGGGCCTGACGGGCGCGCTGCCTTGCGGCACTGTCCCTCAGTCCCTACATTCGGAACAAGCGAAGAACACGCGAACAGCACGGAGCGGATGCATGCTGAAGGGTTTGGGGGGCCTCGGGGGCCTCGGCGACATGGGCAAGATGATGAAGGCCGCGCAGGAGATGCAGGACAAGATGACGGCCCTGCAGGCGAAGCTGGAGGATCTGGTTGTCGAGGGCGAATCGGGCGCCGGTCTGGTCAAGGCCACGGCCAACGCCAAGGGTGTGCTGAAGGGCCTCAGCATCGACCCCTCGATCTTTTCGGCCGAGGACAAGGAAGTGGTCGAGGATCTGATCCTCGCCGCCATCAAGGACGTGCAGTCCCGCGCCGCCGAACGGACCAAATACGAGATGGGCAACCTGGCCGAATCGATGGGTCTGCCGCGCGACATGAACCTGCCGGGGATGTGACTTGGCCCGCGCGCCGGGCGAGATCGAGGCCCTGATCGCGCTGATGGCGCGGCTGCCCGGCCTTGGCCCGCGCAGCGCGCGCCGGGCGGTGCTTCATCTGCTGAAGAAACGCACGCTGGTCATGGAGCCGCTTGCACAGGCGATGGCGCGGGTGGCGGAAACCGCGCGCGACTGCAAGGTCTGCGGCAATATCTCGGACGACGACCTCTGCCCGATCTGCGCCGATCCCGCGCGCGGCAAAGGGGTGATCTGCGTGGTCGAGGATGTCTCGGACCTCTGGGCGCTGGAACGCGCGGGCGGGTTCGGTGGGCGCTATCATGTCCTTGGCGGCACACTCAGCGCGCTCGATTCCGTGGGGCCCGAGGCCCTGCGCATCCCGGACCTGGTGGACCGCATCGCCGGGGAACGCGTGACCGAGGTGATCCTGGCGCTGAACGCGACGGTCGAAGGCCAGACGACCGCCCATTACATCGCCGAGGCCCTGGCGCCTTCGGGCGTCGCCGTCAGCACACTGGGGCGCGGCGTGCCGATGGGCGGGGAACTCGATTATCTGGACGACGGTACGATTGCCGCCGCGCTGGCGGCCCGGCGGCAGATCTAGCACTTCGGCGGCGGGAGGCTCTCTCCCGCCCGCCCACCCCGTTCGCCTCCCGCCGCAGAGGGGGCGGTGCTTGGGGCGGGCCCCGGGGGTTTCACACCCCCGGACCGCCCTGGGATATTTCCGGAACGAAGATGAGGCGCGGCCTCAGGCCGGCTCTTGCTGCGCCTGCTCGGCGCGGTCCTGCGCACTCTTGCCCTGCGCGGCCTTGCGCTGTCGCAGCAGGGTCCAGGGCAGCGGGATCTGCCGTTCGGCGCTGGCTTCAAGGATCCAGGTCAACCAGCGGGACGATTGGGCCATGTCGCGATACTCCGTGCCTTGGGGCCCTCGGGGGGCGCTGTTCGGGGAGTATTGATCCTGAAATGGGGCCAAATCGGGGCGGAGCCGGGATTTGTTTCGGATCAGAGGCGAATGGCCGAGATGAGGCGGCCGTAATCGGCCTCGCCCGCGTGAACAGAACGGCGGTAGGAATAGAAAAGCTCAGGCTGCGAATAGGTGCAGTGCCGGGTCCATTCCGCCTGACCGATCCCCGCCGCGCGCAGCCGGTCGAGCCCGAAGCCGGGCAGGTCGAACAGATAGCGGTCGCCGTTTCCATTGGCGAAGAAGCGGGCGAAATCGGGATCCTCGGCCTCGAAAGCGTCCAGGAATTCCGGCCCGACCTCATAGGCGCGCTGGCTGATGCAGGGGCCGATCACCGCGCTGGTCTCGGCCCGGTCGCCGCCCAGCGCCTCCATCGCGTCGAGCGTGGCCTCCAGCACGCCCGCCAGGGCGCCCTTCCAGCCCGCGTGGACGGCCCCGATCACCCCGGCCTCGGGGTCATGCAGCAGGACCGGCATGCAATCGGCGGTCAGGATCGACAGCGCCAGACCCGGCACGCAGGTGACCAGCGCATCGGCCTTGCCTTGCGGGCCGGCGGCGGTGACGGTCACCACCGCGGGCGAATGGATCTGGTGGACGCCGACCAGCGCCTCGGGCGCGACCTGCATCGCGCTGGCCACGCGGGCGCGGTTGATCGCCACCACATCGCTTTGATCCGAGGACCCGGCGCCGCAGTTCAGCCCCTGGAAGATGCCCGACGAGGCCCCGCCGCGACGGGTGAAGAACCCGTGGCGGGCGGGCGCCAGCAGGTCAGAGGTCAGGATTTCCATCGTCATCGCGCGGCCTCGACCAGGGCAGGGGCGGGGGTGAACCCGGGCGGCATCGGCGCACCGGACGGAACCAGCGCAAGGGCCTTGAACAACGTTCCCATTTCATCGCCATCGGTCAAGCGCCGAAGCGCGGCCAAATGGCGCTGGCGGGCCTCGGGGCTCATTCCCTGCGCCAGACGGGCGGCGCGCGCCTCGATTCCCAGCGCCTGCAACAGCGCCCCCTGCGGGGTCAGGCGGCTGGCGGCGAGGGGATGCGCCGCCCGGGCCAGCGCCTCGAAATCGACATGGGCGGTAAGGTCGGCCAGGCCGGGCCGGGCGAAGGGATCGGCGAAGGCGTGGTTTTCCAGCGCCTGGAACGTGTCGCCCCGCGACCGCCAGTCGCCGTAATCGACGATCACCGCCGCCCCGCCGCGGGCGGCGATGCGCCGGCAGACGGCCCCGACGGCGGGTTTCGCGGCCGGGCAGATCTCGACCACATCGCCGTCTTTCGTATCGGCCAGCCGATCCGCCAGTTCGGCCAGCGGCGCGGGCGGGGTCAGGCCGGGCGTCAGGCGCGTGCCGTCCAGCCCCACCACGACCTCGCGCCAGCCGTTGCCCGCGCGCTGGAACTGGCGGATCGGCAGCGCGTCGAAGAATTCGTTGGCCACGAACCACAAGGGCGCCTCGGGCAGCGCCTCGAGGCTGTCGAGCCATTGGACCGGCGCCCCGGCCAGCCGCGCCGCCTGTGCCTGCCGCAGCACCGGCGAGGCCTCGATCAGCCGGATCTCGACCCGCTCGTGAAAGCCGGGAACGCCCTTGGTCGCGCGCCAGATATCGGCCATCAGCGTGCCGCGTCCCGGCCCGGCCTCGGCCAGCACGGCGCGCGGGGCGCCCTGATCCAGCCAGCTTTGCGCCAGGCACAGGCCGATCAGCTCGCCGAACATCTGGCTGATCTCGGGTGCGGTGGTGAAATCGCCCGCCGCCCCCAAAGGGTCGCGCGTGGCGTAATAGCCGTGCTGCGGGTTCAGCAGGCATTCGGCCATGTACTCGGCCAGCGTGATCGGCCCCGTTGCGGCGATCCGGCGCGCGAGGAGGTCGGCCAGCGGCGTCATGCCCGCCGCCTCGCCCACAGGATCAGGGCCAGGCCGATGGCGACCATCGGCAGGCTCAGCGTCTGGCCCATGGTCAGGCCGAAATCGCCCAGCCGGATGACATAGCCCGCCGGATCCTCGGCCAGGAACTGATCGTCCGGCATGCGCCAGAACTCGACCAGGATGCGCGACAGACCATAGATCGCGAGGAACACGCCGGTCACCAGCCAGGGCCGTTTCAGCGCGCCGAAGCGGGTGACGATCAGCCACATCACCAGACCCAGCAGCAGCCCTTCCAGCCCGGCCTCGTACAATTGAGTCGGATGGCGGGCGCAGATCACCAGCCAGTCGGGCGGGCAGACGCCGCCGGTGCCCGGGAAGATCACCCCCCAGGGCAGGGTGGTCGGATGGCCCCACAGCTCGGCATTGATGAAGTTCGAGATCCGGCCCAGTCCCAGCCCGACCGGGATCACCATGGCCATGGAATCGCCGATGGCCGAGGGCGGAATGCCGTGACGGCGGGCAAAGAGGAACCCGGCCAACGTGGCGCCCGCAAGCCCGCCGTGGAAGGACATTCCGCCCTCCCAGACCTGCAGGATCTGCGCGGGATGGCTCAGGTAATATGCCGGCTGATAGAACAGCACGAAGCCCAGCCGCCCGCCCAGAATCACGCCCAGGATGATCCAGGTCAGCAGCGATTCGACCTGCGCGGGCTGCATGGGCGCCCGGTCGTTCGGCCAGAGGGCCGGGCGGCGCATCGCCGCCACGATCAGCCGCCAGCCGATCAGGAAGCCTGCGATATAGGCCAGCGCGTACCAGCGCAGCGAGAATTGAAAGCTCCCCAGGTCCAGCGTGAAGATCTCGGGATGCAGGAAGGCCGGAAATTCGATGACGAAGGGCATGATTTCTCGCGCTGGTTTCCCTTGGGTTTCCCGTGGCGGCCGGGGGATGTCAACCTTGCGCGGCGGGGTCGCCGGGGCCATATAGAGGCCAAGTCAGCAAAGGAGCGCAGCATGCAGCCCGGCAACAAGATCTTCGACGATCTGTCGAAACTGATGACCAACGCCATGGGCGTGGCGCAGGGCGCCCGCGCCGAGGCCGAGACGGCGATGAAAAGCATTATGGATCGCTGGTTTGCCGACCGCGATTTCGTCTCGCGCGAGGAATTCGATGCGGTCCGCGCCATGGCCCAGAAGGCCCGCGAGGAGAACGAGGCGCTGAAAGCCCGGATCGAGGCGCTGGAAGCCAAGACCAACCTCTGAGCCCGCTTCACAGCTTTGTCATGTGGGCCTAACCTGCCGCCCAGAACCGGGGAGGCGGGAATGATCGCATGGCTGGGCGCGCAACTGCGCCGGATCGGGTGGACCTGCGTCTGGTCCTGGCGCGGCTGGATCGCTGCCTGGGCCTCGGAGCCCGCCCTGCGGCAATGGTCGCTGGCCAATGTCCTCTCGGCCGCCGCCGCTTTCTGGCTGCCCCTCACCCCCGGCGAACGGGCCCTGATCCTGGCGCTGGGGATCCTGCTACTGGCGGCGGAACTCATGAACACCGCGATCGAGACCGTGGTGAACCTCGTTTCGCCGGACAGGCACCCGCTGGCGGGCAAGGCCAAGGATTGCGGCAGCGCTTGCGTCGCGCTGGCGGCGCTGGCCGCGGGGGTGGCCTGGGCGGTCCTGCTCTGGGGGCTTTGGACGGGCTGAGATCAGCCCCCGATCAGCCCCCTCAAGGTGTTCGCAACCGCGCTGCGCAGCCCGTCGATCAGCGCCACATAGGCCGAGAGCGGTCCGGCCAGCGCCGGCACCGCGTTGCCGATCAAGGGCGCCAGCATGTAAAGGACAATCAGCGCCAGCGCCACCAGCATGACCAGCGACAGGCCCCGGCGGAAACCGCGCTGGTCCTCGTCCTCGTCGGCGACATCCTCGTTTTCGTCGCGCCGCTCGTGTCCCGGTTCCAAGGTCGAGCTCAATTCCTCGATATCCGGCAAAAGCTTGCGGCGGCGCACCGGTTCCTCGGGCGCGCTCTCCTCGGGCGCGGCATCGCTTGCGGGGGGCGGCGCCGCCGGATCATCCTCGCCATAGACGCGCGAGGGCGCAGCCTTCGAGCGGGTCGGCCGGGTCAGGCCCAGATCGCCCTGCGTCTCCAGCCCCGATTGCGCCTTCTTGCGCTCGGACATCTCGCGCTCGGCTTCCTCGCGCAGCACGTCCAGCACCGTCTTGTCGATGCGCGCGCTGCCCCGGTCGCCCGCGGGCCGGCCCGCCGGACCCTCGCCCCCCGGACGTCCCGGCAGGTCCTCGTCGAATTCGTCGTCCTCGTCGTCATCCTCCAGCTCGGCGGCGCGCATCTGCAGCGCCACCTCCATCGGATATTGATACCAGGTATGCCCGCAGGCGGAGCATTGGACATCGCGGCCGCCTTTGGGAATGACCTTGTCATCCACCTCGTACTGCGCGTTGCAGTTCGGACAGGTCAGTCGCATCGGCTCTCCTTGAGACGAAATTCGCCACCGGCCCGCCTCGGCCATTGGCTATGGTCCTTGGACGTTGTAGCAATCCCCAAGTCAACTTCCAAGGGCAGAGCCCGGGTTTCGGCCGGATTGAAAGGGGTTATGGGGTGATCCGACTGGCAAACGTAGCGCATGATTATGGCGGACGCGCGCTTCTGACCGGGATCGACCTGCATATCGCTCCGGGCGCCTTCCATTTCCTGACCGGTCCCTCGGGCGCCGGGAAATCGACGCTGCTGAAGCTGTGCTACGGCGAATTGCGCCCCGTTCAGGGCGAGATCGAGCTTTTCGGCCAGTCGCTGCGGGGCATGAGCCGCGATGCGCTGGCCGATATGCGGCGGCGGATCGGGGTGATCCATCAGGATTGCCAGTTCCTCGATCACCTGACCCTGGCCGAGAATGTCGCGCTGCCCTTCGTCGCCACCGGCCGCCCGGTGCCACAGACGGATCTGCGCGAACTCCTGGCCTGGGTCGGGCTGGCCGGTCAGGCCGAAAGCCTGCCGCCGACCCTTTCGGGCGGTGAGCGGCAGCGGGCGGCGCTGGCCCGGGCGGTAATCATGTCGCCCGAGGTGGTGCTGGCGGACGAACCCACGGGCAATGTCGATGCCGAGATGTCGCAACGCCTGCTGTCCCTGCTGGTCGAACTGAACCGCATGGGCACGGCGGTGATGATCGCCACGCATGACCTGGCGCTCATTCGCAACGCCAAGGCGCAGGTCTCGGCGCGGGTGCTGCGCATCCAGGACCGCACGCTGCAATCGGCGGGGGCCGACCTATGAGCACATTGCGCAGGAACCCGCTGCGGGCGCTGGGCGGCGCACGCCAGACCCCGGGCTTCGGCGATGCCGGGCGGGTGGTGCCGGCCTCGGGGATCACCTCGCTTCTGACCGGCATTACCTCGGCGGTGATGGCCTTCCTCGCGGTCTTTGCCCTGGCGCTGTCGCTGAGCTCGGGCCAATTGGCACAGCGCTGGTCGGCCACGCTGTCGCAAAGCGCCACGCTGAGGATTTCCGCCCCGCCCTCCGAGATCGGCGCCCAGACCGCCGCGGTGCTGGAGATCCTGCGCACCACGCCCGGGATCACCTCGACCCGGGTGCTGGATCAGGACGAACAGCGCGCGTTGCTGGAACCCTGGTTCGGCCCCGACCTGCCGATCGAGAGCCTGGCCCTGCCGCGCCTGATCGAGATCATCGAATCCGCCGGGGGTTTCGACGCCGTGGGCCTCCGGCTCAGGCTGGCGTCCGAGGCACCGGGCGCGGTGCTGGACGACCATACCCGTTGGCGCCGCCCGCTGGTGCAGGCGGCTGCCTCGCTCCGCGCGCTGGCCTGGTTCTCGGTCGCGCTGATCGGGGTGATGATGGCGGCGATGATCACGCTTGCCGCCGGTTTCTCGCTGGCCGCCAACGCGCCGGTGATCCGCGTGCTGCGGCTGGTGGGCGCGCGCGATGCCTTCATCGCCCGTGCCTTCACCCGCCGCTTTGCGATCCGTGCGCTGATCGGCGCGGCGCTGGGCACGGGGCTGGGGATGCTGGCCTTTGCCATCCTGCCGGTCGCCGGCGAATCCGGCTTTCTCACCGGGCTTGGCTTCCACGGTGCCGGCTGGCTGACGCCGCTGGCCATCCCGGTGCTGGCGGCGCTGATCGCCTGGGCCGCAACCCGCACCGCGGCCATGCGGGTGCTTCGGAGGGAAAGCTGATGCGCTACGCCGTGCAATGGCTGCGGTCGCTGGTCTTCGCCGGACAGGCCTATCTGATGATGGTGCCGATGGCGATCGCCTTCCTGCCCTGGGCGCTGGTCGACCGGCGCGGCGCCTGGGCCGCGGTCCATGCCTGGACCGGCTGGGTGCGCTGGACCGCCTCCTGGATGATCGGCCTGAAATCCGAGGTCCGGGGCCCCGTGCCGCAGGGCGAGGTTATGATCGCCGCCAAGCATCAGAGCTTCTTCGACATCATCCTGCTGTGCAACGTCCTGCCGCGGCCCAAGTTCATCATGAAGAAGCAACTGGTCTGGACCCCGATCCTGGGCTGGTACGCGCTCAGGATCGGCTGCGTCCCGGTGGACCGCGGGCGGCGTGGCGCGGCGATCAAGGCAATGGTCGAGCAGGTGAACGCGGGCACGGTCGAACCCGGCCAGTTGATCATCTTCCCGCAGGGCACCCGCGTGGCCCCGGGGGTCGAGGCCGAGTACAAGGTCGGCGTCGCGGTCCTCTATCAGGAACTGGGCGCGCCGGTCATTCCCGTGGCCTGCAATGTCGGCGTCTTCTGGCCACGGCAGGCGATCTACCGCAAGCCGGGCCTCGCCGTCGTCGAATTCCTGCCCGAGATCCCGGCGGGCAAGCCGATGCGCGACTTCCTGGCCGAGGTGCGCGAGGTGGTCGAGACCCGCTCGAACACGCTGATGGCGGAAGCGGGCTTTGCCCTGCCGCCGCCCGGGGCCGCCGATGGCCAGTGACCGCGAGACAGTCGCCTTCATCGCCGAGGTGATGGAGGGCGCGGGCGATGTCTCGACCCGGGCGATGTTCGGGGAATACGCGCTCTATCTCGACGGCAAGGTGATCGCCCTGATCTGCGACGACACGCTGTTCCTGAAAGCCACGCCCGGCGCGCTGGCGCTGGTCGAGGCGCCCGAATTCGGCCCGCCCTATCCCGGCGCCAAACCGCATCTGATCGGCAGCGCGCTGCTGGACGAACCCGAGGCGCTGACTGCCGTCGCCCGGGCGATCTGGGACGATCTGCCCGCGCCGAAACCCAAGAAACCGCGCAAATCGAAAGGCTGAGCCATGAGCTGGATCACGACGATGGACGAGCTGGAAGCGTTGTTCGCCGCCCCGCCCGAGGCCGCCCTCGTCAAGGTCACCAAGCGTCTGACCCCGGCCTATCAGCGCTGGATCGAGACCTCGCGCTTCTGCCTGCTGTCCTCGGTCGGGCCCGAGGGCACGGATGGCACGCCGCGCGGCGATGACGGGCCGGTGGTGCAGGTGCTGGACCCCGGCACGCTGCTGATGCCCGATTGGCGCGGCAACAACCGGATCGACACGCTCAGGAACATCGTCCGCGACGGGCGGGTGTCGCTGGCCTTCTTCGTGCCGGGCTCGAATACGGTGATCCGGGTCAATGGCACGGCGCGGCTCTCGACCGATCCCGTGCTCTGCGGAAGGTTCGAACAGGCCGGGCGCAACCCCAAGCTGGTGATCGTCATCGCCATCGCCGAGGTCTACGGCCAATGCGCCCGGGCGCTGATCCGCGCCGGGCTCTGGTCGAGGGACGACAGCGGCGATCTGCCCAGCATCGGCACGATCCTGAGCGAGATCACCGAGGGCGCCTTCAATGGCGCCGATTACGACAGGGAATGGCCCGCCCGCGCCGCCGCCAGTATGTGGTGACGCCGCACCCGGCCGAGGCGCCAGAGCCCCAGGCCGGTGATCGCCAGCGCCGCGCCGCTGACCAGGGTGCGGATCAGGTTGAAGCTCTGCCAGCGCGGCGAGTAATCGGCCCAGATGGCGGCGGCCTGAGGCAGCTCGACCGGGACCTCCAGCGCGGCCAGCGCCTCGTTCATCGGCACGTTGACGGTGGCGGTGAGGATCAGCCCGCCGACCAGATAGACCACGCCCGCCACCCCGAAGAGCCAGGCGGCGCGCCGGTCGAGTGCCCAGGCGGCGCCGGCGGTCAGCAGCAGCACGAAGGGCGTACCGAAGAAGACCGGCGCGAAGGCGGCATTCCTGACCGAGGCGTTCATCGCCTGCATGGCCGGGATGGCAAGCCGCGGGTCGAGCGTGTCCAGCCCCCACATGGTCGAGACCACCCAGGCGTAGAAAAAGCCGAAGATCGCCCCGGTCATGAGGAGCGAGACGAAGGCAAGCGGCAGGGCGGAGCGGGCGGGAAGGGACATTGGCGGTCTCGCGGCAGGGTCAGGTCTGGGTAGTACGGCGGAGCGCTTGGCTTCCGTCGCGCGAAAGGGAGGGGTTTCGCCCTTGGCCGCGACGCCTCCGGCGCCGAGCCCTCGGGCGACCAGGCGGGGGGCATTCTGCCCCCCGCGCCCCCCTGAGGATATTTGCAGAACGAAGATGACAGGGGTGCGTCTGTTGGGGGTGCGTCTTTGGGGCGGCGGCTGGTGCGGGCGGTCGGAGAAAGATCAGGGCGCGCGTTTGCGGCGGATCCGGTCGACGGGCGTGCCGTCGGCGAGGGGCACGGCGGGCAGGCGCTCGTAATCCTCGAAACCCATCTTGGCGTAATAGGCCAGCCCCGGCACGTTGTCGGCGCGGATCGTGGCGTTGAGCATCTCCAGCCCCAGCGCCCGGGCGCGCGTCCGCGTCGCCTGGAAAAGGAGCGTGCCCGCGCCGCGTACCGGCGGCTCGCGGCGGGTGAAGCTGGCGATGTCGCCCCAGCCCTCGGGCAGGGCGGGATTGGCGTTCAGCACCTGGAACCCGACCGGCGTCTCGCCCTCCAGCACCACATGGCAACACAGCACCCCGGGCCCGTCGAGATGATAGGCGCGCAGCTTCTCCGGCGTGAAGGGGGTCTCATAGGCGGTGGTGCCGCCGGCGGCGATGATCTCGTTCAGGATCGCCGTCAGCGGGCCTTCGTCACCGGGCCGGAAGGGGCGGACCGAGAGGCTCACGCCAGTTTCAGCGCGGCGATGCCGGCGACGATCAGCAGCACGCCCGCGATTTTCAGCGCATTCACCGCCTCGCCGAACCAGATGACGCCCAGGATCGCCACGCCCAGCGCGCCGATCCCGGTCCAGACCGCATAGCCGGTGCCGGCCGGCAGGTCGCGCAGCGCCTGCGCCAGCAGGAAGAACGAGGCAAGGGCGCCGATCGCGGTGATCGCCGTGGGCCAGGGCCTGGTAAAGCCGTCCGAGGCCTTGAGCGCCAGCGCCCAGACGATTTCCAGCAGACCCGCCAGGACCAGTAGTCCCCAGGGCCCGAGAAGCGCGCTCATGCGGCGAGGCCCTTCTTGCCCATGTCGAGGAATTTCTTGCGCCGCCCGGCGATCAGCTTGTCGCCCGATTTGCCGTCCAGCTTGGCCAGCGCCGCCTCCAGCGCCTTGCCCACCGCCTCGATGGCGGCCTTGCGGTCGCGCTGGGCGCCGCCGCGGGGTTCGGCGATGATCTGGTCGATGACGCCGAGCCTGAGCAGGTCCTGGGCGGTCAGGCGCATGGCCTCGGCCGCCTCGCGCATCTTCTCGGCATCCTTCCACAGGATCGAGGCGCAGCCCTCGGGCGTGATCACCGAATAGACGGAATGTTCGAGCATCAGCACCTTGTCGGCCGTGGCCAGCGCCACCGCCCCGCCCGAGCCGCCCTCGCCGACGATGACCGAGATGACCGGCACGCCCACCTGTAGGCATTTCTCGGTCGAGCGGGCGATGGCCTCGGCCTGGCCGCGTTCCTCGGCGCCCTTGCCGGGATAGGCGCCGGGCGTGTCGACCAGCGTGATGACCGGCAGGCGGAACCGATGCGCCAGGTCCATCAGGCGGATCGCCTTGCGGTAGCCTTCGGGCCGGGCCATGCCGAAATTGCGCTCGATGCGCGATTTGGTGTCCGAGCCCTTTTCCTGGCCGATCACCACCACCGGCCGGTCGTTCAGCCGTGCCAGCCCGCCCATGATGGCGTGGTCGTCGGCGAAATTCCGGTCGCCGGCCAGCGGCGTGAACTCGGTGAACAGCGCGTCGATGTAATCCTTGCAATGCGGCCGGTCCTGGTGCCGCGCGACCTGGCATTTCCGCCACGGCGTCAGATTCTTGTAGAGGTCGGTCAGAAGCTGGTCGGCCTTCTTGTCCAGCGCCTCGGCTTCCTTCTCGACATCCATCTCGGGATTGCTGCGCGCCATGGCCCGCAGCTCGGCAGCCTTGCCTTCGATCTCGGCGAGCGGTTTCTCGAATTCCAGGTAATTCATCGGCAACCCCCTTGGGACGCGCTCTATATGCAACTCCTCCCCGGGCGTTGCAACCGGGCAACGGGACGGGGGCGCTTGCAGCGGACAGCGCAAGGACTATTTTAAGGCCTCGCCTCTACCCCGGAGACACGATGATCCGCTACAGCCTGAAATGCGATCAGGGTCACACGTTCGAGAGCTGGTTCGCCTCGGCAGCGGCCTATGACGCCTTGGCCAAGGCAGGTCATGTCGGCTGCGTCCAATGCGGCTCGACCCGGGTGGAGAAGGCCTTGATGGCGCCCTCGGTCGCGCAGGCGGATGCCGAAGTGCGCCCGCTGGCCACGCCGACCAGCGAGCTGGAGCAGAAACTTGCCGCGCTGCGCCGGCAGGTCGAGGAGAGTTCGGATTACGTCGGCCGCGATTTCGCGCGCGAGGCGCGGGCCATGCATGCGGGCGAAAGCCCCGAGCGGCCGATCTGGGGCGAGGCCCGGCTGGACGAGGCGAAGGCGCTGATCGAGGACGGCGTGCCGGTGGCGCCGCTGCCCTTCATGGGCAAGGCCCGCGCCAACTGACAGGGATCGCCCGGCGGGCGGCGCCGAGGGGCGGGACAACGCGCAGCAGGACGCTTCCGACCGACCGGCGGGATTCCGCCCGGCGCCTTTCTGCCGGGAACCGGAAGGACGCGGCGATTGTTTACCCATGGTCAACAAAGCAGCGCGATGATGACCCATTGCCGCCACATTCCCGGGGCCTGATCGGGCAGACCCTTCCAGAGACAGGTGCCGCCATGACCCGCATGATGATCCGCACGACCTCGACCCGGCAGGCCTTTGCGCGCCGTTCGGTTCCCCGCCGGTCCGGGGCCATCGACTGGGTGATTCCGGCGGTGGCGATGCTGGGGCTGGGCCTTGCGGCGCTGGCGGCGATGGGGGCGGGCGACGGACAGGCCTCGCCTGACAGCGCCGGCCTCGTGCGGGCGGCCATCGTGCCGGTCAGCGGCCCGGCCGAACCCGGCGCGCCGCGCGTGGCGCAGCGGCTCGACACCGCCAGCGGCGCCATCGACCGCTGCGATGCCGTCAGCGGCCAGTGCCGCGCCCTGCCGGTCGAAGACACCGCCTATCGCATGAGCGACGGCAGCGAATGGGTGGCGCGCACCGCCTATGACGATCGCGGCCAGGTCGAATATACGCTCTGGTACGACGCCCGCGGCCAGCTGGTCGGTACGCCGCTGGGCCTCTGATCGCGTCAGCCTGCCACCCTTGCACCAGACGCAACCCGCAAGTAAGAGAGGCGCGCCGCACGAGGGGTGAGGCGCGCGTTCTCTGGGGGTGTCGATGCCGATCCTGGTGATGAAATTCGGCGGTACGTCGGTGGCCGATCTTGAGCGGATCGCCAATGTCGCCGACAAGGTCCGGCGCGAAGTCGAGCGGGGCTATCATGTCATCGTCATCGTCTCGGCCATGGCCGGAAAGACCAACGAACTGGTCAAATGGGTCAACGAGACCTCGGCCTTCTACGATGCGCGCGAATATGACGCGGTTGTCTCGTCGGGCGAGAATGTCACCGCCGGGCTGATGGCGCTGCGCTTGCAGGAGATCGGCATTCCCGCCCGCTCGTGGCAGGGCTGGCAAGTGCCGATCAACACCACCTCGCAACATGGTTCGGCGCGTTTCGTGTCGATCCCGCGCACCAATATCGACGCGAAATTCGCCGAGGGCATGAAAGTGGCCGTGGTCGCGGGCTTCCAGGGCGTCAGCCCCGAGGGCCGGATCACCACGCTGGGCCGGGGCGGCTCGGACACCACGGCCGTGGCCTTCGCCGCCGCCTTCGACGCGGAGCGCTGTGACATCTACACCGATGTCGACGGCATCTATACCACCGACCCGCGCATCACCTCGAAGGCGCGCAAGCTGGACAAGATCAGCTACGAGGAAATGCTGGAACTCGCCTCGCTGGGCGCCAAGGTCCTGCAAACCCGCTCGGTCGAGCTGGCCATGCGCTACAAGGTGCGCCTGCGCGTGCTGTCTTCGTTTGACGAAACCGATGAAACGTCCGGCACCCTGGTCTGTGACGAGGAGGAAATCATGGAATCGAAAGTCGTCTCTGGCGTCGCCCATTCGCGCGACGAGGCCAAGATCACCCTCTTCACCATCGAGGACCGCCCCGGCATCGCCGCCGCGATCTTCGGCCCGCTGGCCGAGGCGGGGGTGAACGTGGACATGATCGTCCAGAACATCAGCGAGAAGGATTATGACGAGGCCCATGCCGGCGCCGTCACCGACATGACCTTCTCGTGCCCGGTCGATCAGGTCGCCCGCGCCAAGAAGGCGATGGAAGACGCCAAGGCGGCCGGCAAGATCAACTATGACGAGCTGATCATCGACACCGATGTCTCCAAGGTCTCGGTCGTCGGCATCGGCATGCGCAGCCATGCGGGCGTCGCGGCGAAGATGTTCAAGGCCCTCTCGGGCGAGAACATCAACATCAAGGTCATCTCGACCTCCGAGATCAAGATTTCGGTGCTGATCGACCGTAAGTACATGGAACTGGCCGTCCAGACCCTGCACGACGCTTTCGCGCTGGATTCGGCGGTTTGACGGGTCGCGGGCGCGCCGCCGGGGCGCCCGCCTGCAATTTTGGCAAGAAAAATACTCAATGCGGTGGCAGGCTTCGCTGCCGCAAAGGCATTTCCTATCCGCTGTGAGTTGATCTAAGGTTGGCTCGCCACCCCGACATTGAACAGGACAGCCCCTCTGATGCAGGACCGTAGCGAAAGCGAAAGCCGCCGCCTGCTGCGCCGATTGCGCGACACCCTGGCCGAGCCGGTCCGGGGGCAGGAGCGGCTGGACAGCATCGTCGGGCTGATCTCGGAATCGATGGGCACCGATGTGTGCTCGATCTACCTGTTCCGCGACCGCGAGACGCTGGAACTTTGCGCCACGCGGGGGCTCAACCCGGAATCGGTGCACCGCACCCGCATGCGGCTGGGCGAGGGTCTGGTCGGCCGCGTGGCCCGCACCGCCACCGCCGTGAACACCGCCGATGCCCCGAACGAGCGCGGCTTCCGCTATATGCCGGAAACGGGGGAAGAGATCTTTTCCAGCTTCCTTGGCGTGCCGATTCAGCGGCTTGGCGAGAAGCTGGGCGTGCTGGTCGTGCAGTCGAAAGAGGCGCGCGCCTATTCCGATGATGAGATCTATGCGCTGGACGTGACCGCCATGGTCCTGGCCGAGATGACCGAACTCGGTGCCTTCACCAGCGAGGACACGCCCATCGCCCGGCCGCACAAGCATCCGGTGATGATCCGCGCCGGCTCGGGGCAGGAGGGCACGGCCGAGGGGCAGGTCTGGCTGCACGAGCCGCGGGTGGTGGTGACCAATCTGGTGAACGACGACCCGGTGGCCGAGGTCGAGCGGCTGCGGCAGGGGGTTGAGCGGCTGCGCGTCTCGGTCAACGACCTGATGGAGACCGCGGCGACCAACGACAAGGAGCACCGTGAGGTGCTGGAAGCCTACCGCATGTTCGCCAATTCGCGCGGGTGGCTGCGCCGGATGGAGCAATCCATCGAAAGCGGGTTGTCCGCCGAGGCGGCGGTGGAAAAAGAGCAATCCGAGGCCCGCGCCCGCCTGCAGCAGGTGCCCGACCCCTATCTGCGCGAGCGGCTGCACGATCTGGACGACCTGTCCAACCGACTGCTGCGCATCCTGACCGGCCAGGGCCGCGATACCGGCGCCACCCTGCCGGACCGCCCGATTCTGGTCGCGCGCAACATCGGACCGGGTGAATTGCTGGAATACGGGCGCATGCTGAGAGGCGTGGTGCTGGAAGAGGGCTCGGTCGGCTCGCATGCCGCGGTCGTCGCCCGGGCGCTGGCGATCCCGCTGGTGGTGCATGCCGAAAGCGTCACGACCGAGGCGCTGAACGGCGACACGATCATCGTCGACGGGGACGAGGGCGTCGTCCATCTGCGCCCCGACGAAAGCGTGGCCGCCGCCTATCGCGACAAGATCGTCATGCAGACGGCCGCGGCGGAACGCTACGCCGCGCTGCGCGATCTGCCGGCGGTGGCGCGCTGCGGCAGCCGGGTGCGGCTGATGATGAATGCCGGCATCATGGCCGATCTGCCCTCGCTCAGCGGCTCCGGTGCCGAGGGGGTGGGGCTCTTCCGCACCGAACTCCAGTTCCTGCTGCGAAACTCGATGCCGCGCCGGTCGGATCTGGCCGCGCTCTATGCGCGCGTGTTGAAGGCCGCCGACGGCCGCCGCGTTGCGTTCCGCACGCTGGACATCGGGTCGGACAAGGTGATGCCCTACATGAACCGGCCCGAGGAGCCGAACCCCGCGATGGGCTGGCGGGCGGTCCGGGTGGGTCTGGACAAGAAGGGCGTCATGCGGATGCAGTTGCAGGCGCTGATCCGCGCCTCGAACGGGCGCCCGCTGACGGTGATGTTCCCGCTGGTGGCGGAGATGTCGGAATTCGCCGAAGCCCGCGACCTGCTCATGCGGGAAATCGAGCGCGAGCGGCACCTGGGCCATCCGCTGCCCGCCACGGTCGAGGTCGGCGCCATGCTGGAAACGCCCAGCCTCGCCTTCGCGCCGGATGCGTTCTTCAAGCTGGCCGATTTCGTCTCGATCGGCGGCAACGACCTCAAGCAGTTCTTCTACGCCGCCGACCGCGAGAACGAGCTGGTGCGGCGCCGCTATGACACGCTGTCGCTCAGCTTCATCACCTTCATCCAGAAGATCGTGAAGCGTTGCGAGGACAACGATTGCGCGCTCAGCTTCTGCGGCGAGGACGCCGGGCGCCCGGTCGAGGCCCTGGCCTTCCTCGGCGCCGGGATCCGCTCGCTGTCGATGAGGCCCGCGGCCATCGGCCCGGTCAAGGACCTGATCCGCCGCGCCGATCTGTCCGAGGTGGCGGCGCTGATCGAAGAAGCCAAGGACCGCGGCGAGGAACGCCTGCGGCCGCTGCTGCTCAATTACATCCGCGGGCTGCCTGCCGTCTGACACTCAGCCGTGGTGGCGGACCATGCCCTCCAGCCCCTCGCGGTCGGTGCGGGCGGCGTTGGCGGGATGAGACGGATCCTCGTGCCCGAAGGCGATCCCGACCATCAGCTGATCGCCCCTTTCCAGCCCGAGCTCCTCGCGCAGGACATCGGGATAGAGCGAGAGCGCGCCCTGCGCCACGCTGCCCAGCCCGTGCGCGGTCAGCGCCAGCAGGAAGGTCTGCACGAAGCCGCCCAGATCCGCCGCCTCGCGCGTGCCGAAGCCCGCAGGCAGGAAGACGAAGGCAGCATGCGGCGCGCCAAAGGCGTCGAGGTTGCGCAGGAAGGCCGCCGTGCGCCCCGGCATGTCGTCGCGCGCGATCCCCATCGCCCCGTAAAGCGCCTTGGCCGAGCCTACCTGCCGGTCGCGGAAGATGCCACGATAGGCCGTGTCCATCGGCACGTCGGGATGCGCCTTGCCGCTTTGGGCATGGGCGATCATCGCCTGCCCCAGCGACCGGAGTTTTGCGCCCGACACCAGCTCGATCCGCCAAGGCTGCACGTTGCAATTGGACGGCGCCCAGAGCGCGGTCTGCAAGGCGGCCTCGATCACCCGGGGATCGACCGGATCGGGCAGATAGCCGCGGACCGAGCGGCGGGTGCGGACCAGGCGGTCGAAATCGTCGGGCGTCATGCGGGCCTCCTCCGGCGTAGGGGCCTTTCATGGCCCGGCCGCGTCCGGGTTTCAACCCGCATCGCGCCCCTCTTGCGGGCGTGCCGCCGCCGTGGAAGAGAGGCAGCCTGAACCCCAGACGGAGCCCTGCCTGCCATGACCGACACCGCCTCGAAAACCATCACCCGCCTCGAATCCGGCCGCCGCATGAGCGAAGCCGTGGTGCGCGGCGACATGATCTATCTCGCCGGTCAGGTTGGCGAGGGCGCCAGCGTGACCGAGCAATGCCAGAGCGCGCTGGCCCAAGTGGACCGCCTGCTGGCGCTGGCTGGCTCCAGCAAGGCCAATATCCTGACCACCCAGATCTGGCTGGCCGACATCAACGATTTCGCCGAGATGAACGCCGTCTGGGACGCCTGGGTCGATCAGGCCAACCCGCCCGCCCGCGCCACCGGCGAGGCGAAGCTGGCGACCCCGGCCTACAAGGTCGAGTTCATCGTCACCGCCTGCCGCTGAGGTCCCAGGCCACCAGCACCATAAGTGACCGCCAGAGCGGGCCGGGGTCGGTGAAATCCGCCACCTCGCGCCCGCCGGTATCGGCGTAGAACAGCCGCGCGGCGTAGTTTTGGCGCACCACGCCCAAGGCCCCGGTGGCGCAGCCCTGCGCCGCCAGCGCCTCCAGCGCCGTCTCCAGCAGGCGCTGCCCCAGCCCCTGCCGCCGCGCCCCCGGCGCGACATAGAGGTGCTTGATCTCGCCCACCGGCCCGGGCTGCGCGGCAAAGGCCGCATCCTCGCCGGGCGGGCCAATGGCGACCAGGCCCGCCAGCCCCTCGTCCCCCTCGACCAGCCAGGCACCGCGCGCGGGATCGGCCAGCGCCGCCTCCCATCCGCGCCGGCGATGCGCGACATCGAGCCGCGCCGCGGCCTCGGCCGGGGCGAGCCCCTCGTAGGTGGTTTGCCAGACGGCGTGATGCAGCGCCGCCAGGGCGGGGGCATCGGCCGGCACGGCCCTGCGCAAAGTGCGTGTTTGCATGGTCATGCGCTATCCTTGCCGCGCCCGCCTGCCGCATGCAAGATCGGCGACGGAACCACGCGCTTCTGCCGTTCAACACTCAGGGAGCGTTCATTAACAGGGGTTTATCCATGTCCGCCGCCGTCGAGAGGTATTCGCGCGCTCAGGTCGTCCTGCATTGGGCCACGCTGGCGCTGCTCTTGGTCAGTTTCATCAGCCATGAGGGAATGAAGGACGCCTGGCGCGCGCTGCGTCAGGGGGGCGAGGCCGCCGCCGCCGGGCTCGGCTCGCAGGTCCATGTCTGGGTCGGTGTCGCGGTGCTGGCGCTGACGCTGATCCGGCTGGTGCTGCGCGTGACTCAGGGCGCGCCGCAGCCGGTGGCGGGGCAATCGCCGCTGCTGACGGTGGCCTCGTCCATCGTGCACGGGCTGCTCTATCTGGTCCTGCTGGCGATCCCGGCGACCGGCATCGCGGCCTGGTTCGGCGGCATCACCGATCTGGGCGAGGTGCATGAAGTGCTCTTCAATCTGGCGCTTCTGCTGGTCGCGGGTCATATCGGCGCGGCGCTTTTCCACCAGTTCGTGCTGAAAGACCGCCTGCTGGCGCGGATGCGCTGATGGCGGGCGCGCGGCTCGGGTTCCTCGGCACCGGCACCATCGCTCAGGCGGTGGTGCGCGGCCTTGCCGGTCAGGGCGCGCGGATCCTGGTGTCCCGCCGGTCCGAGGCCGTCTCGGCCGCGCTGGCGGCTGAACTGCCCGAGGTCACGGTGGCCGACAATCAGGCGGTGGTGGACGGCAGCGACGTGATCTTCATCGCGCTGCTGCCCGGGGTGGTGGCAGAGGTCCTGCCATCGCTGCGCTTCCGCCCGGATCAGCAGGTGATCTCCTTCGCCGCCGGGTTGTCGCTGTCCGATCTGGCCCCGCTCATCGCCCCGGCCCGTGCCGCCGCCCTCATGCTGCCCTTCCCCGGCATCGCCCGGGGGGGCTCGCCGGTGCTGGCGCAGGGCGATGTCGCGCTGGTCGAGCGGTTTTTCGGCGCCCGCAACCGCATCTTCCCGGTGGAGACCGAGGCGCAGATGGACGCGCTGCTCTGCGCGCAGGCGGTGCTCTCGCCCGCCCTTAGGCTGGTCGAGGAGGCGGGGCAATGGCTTGACGGCAAGGGCGTTACGGGCGGCGAGGATTTCCTGCGGCTGCTGGTCGGCTCCACCCTCACCGGGCAGGATTGCGGGAAGGCGCTGACCGCGCTGGATACGCCCGGCGGCTATAACCAGCGGCTGCGCCAGCATATGGACGCGGCTGGTATGGCCGAGGCGTTGCAGGACGGGCTGGACCGGCTGGCCCGCTAGGCCTCAGATCGCCTCGCCCTGCATGAGCCGGGGCTCGGCGGCGTTCAGCCCGGCCGCCTCGCGGATGAAATGGCGGCGCAGGCCCGGCAGCGCATTGACCGCGCCCAGCCCCAGACCCCGCACCGCCGCCAGCAGCGGATTGCCGTTCGAGAACAGGCGGTTGACCGCATCCATCCCCAGCGCCATCCGCGTGACGTCGAACCGCCGCCAGTCCTGATAGCGCTCCAGCACATCGGGCGCGGCGATATCCTCGCCCCGGCGGTTCGCCTCGATCAGCACCTCGGCCAAAGCCGCCACATCGCGCAGGCCCAGGTTCAGCCCTTGCCCGGCAATCGGATGCACGCCATGCGCCGCATCCCCTACCAGCGCCAGCCGTTCCGCGACGAACCGCTCGGCAATCGTCAGCCGCAGGGGATAGGCGAAGCGCTTGCCCTCCAGCCCGATCTCGCCCAGGAAATTGCCAAAGCGCGGCCGCAGCACTTCCAGATAGCCCGCGTCATCGAGGGACTGGATCGCCTCGGCGGTCGCCCTGCGTTCGCTCCAGACGATGGAGGAACGGTTGCCGGGCAAGGGCAGGATCGCCAGCGGCCCCGGCGGCATGAAGAATTGATGCGCGATCCCGTTGTGCGGTTTTTCATGGGCGATGGCGCAGACCAGCGCCGTCTGCCCGTAATCATGCCCCCAGCGCTTGATCCCCGCGCGCTTGGCCACCGCCGACTCCCGTCCGTCGCAGCCGACCAGCACGCGGCCGCGCAGCACCCGCCCATCGGCCAGCGTGACCGAGGCGCCCGCAGGCCCGGTTTCCTGTCCGACGACCTGCGCGCCCGAATGCAGGGTGATCCCCGGTTCGGCCTGCATCGCGTCGAGGAAGGCGGCATAGAGGAACCGGTCCTCGACCATCTGGCCCATCGCGCCCTCTTCGATCTCGGCCGCGTCGAAGCCCAAGAACAGCGGCGAGGCGCCTTGTCCCGCCTGCCCCTGCGAGGCGCGGATGCCGAGGATGGGCTGCGCCTTGTCCCTGAGCCCCCGCCAGAGCCCCAGCGCCTTAAGGATGCGGACCGAGGCCAGCGCCAGCGCATAGGCCCGGCCGTCGAAATGGTCCTCGGCCCGGGACCCTGCGGGGCGGGCGTCGATCACGGCGACGCTGAGCCCCCCCTTGGCCAGAGCCAGAGCCAGGGCGGGGCCGTTCAGCCCGCCGCCCGCGATCAGGATATCGGCGTCGTGTTCCATGGCCGCAAACTAGCCGGATACGCGGGATTGTCCATGCGACGCGCGCGCGCTAGCGTCGGCGCGCAAGGTCAGGGGGTCGGGATGAGCGAAGAATGGCGGGCCATGAGCGCGGCCGCACTGGGGCGCGGGATCGAGGCGGGCGAGATCTGCCCGGTCGAGCTGACCGAGGCCTATCTCGAGGCCATCGATGCCCATCCCTGGCGCGACCGGATCTATGCCCGCACCATGCGGCTGCACGCGCTGGAAATCGCCGCCGCCGCGCGCGGGCGGGCCAAGCTGGGGCAGCGCCGGGGGCCGCTGGACGGGGTGCCGGTCAGCTGGAAGGACCTGTTCGACACCGCGGGCGTGGCCACTGAATCGGGCAGCCTGCTGCTGAAGGGCCGCACGCCCCGCCATGACGGGCTGGTGGTCGAACGTCTGACCCGCGCGGGCCTGCCGCCCCTGGGCAAGACGCATATGACGGAACTCGCGTTCTCGGGGCTGGGGCTGAACCCGGTCACCGCGACGCCGCCCAACATCCACGATCCCGAAAAGGCACCGGGCGGCTCGTCCTCGGGCGCGGCGGCCTCGGTCGCCTGGGGGCTGGCGCCGCTGGCCATCGGCTCGGACACCGGCGGCTCGGTGCGCCTGCCCTCGGCCTGGAACGATCTTGTGGGGTTGAAGACCACGGCGGGCCGCATCCCGCTGACCGGCGCCGTGCCGCTGGCCGAGAAATTCGACACGATCGGCCCGCTGGCGAAAACGGTCGAGGATGCGGCACTGGCCTTTGCGCTGCTTGACGCCTCGCCCGTGCCGGATCTGCGCGGCGCCACGCTCTCGGGCGCGCGGCTGCTGGTGCTGGAGACGGTCGCTTTCGACGACATCCATGCCGCCCCGGCCCAGGGTTTCGACCGGGCGCTGCAGGCTTTCGGGGCCGCGGGCGCCCGCATCGACCACGCCCAGATCCCGGCGGTGGCCGAGGCGATGGCCATGGCCGGGATCCTCTTCGCCGCGGAATGCTATGGCATCTGGGGCGAGGCGATCGAGGCCAACCCGGACGTCATGTTCGCCCCGGTCCGCGACCGCTTCCGCGCGGGCGGCACCTTCAAGGCGCATGAATATGTCGCGGCCTGGCGGCGGCTGGAGGCGCTGCGGCGCGACTGGACAGTGGCGGTCTCGGGCTATGACGCGGTGCTGATCCCGACCGTGCCGACCCTGCCGCAACGGATCGACGACCTGCTGGCCGACCCGGCCTTCTTCGCGGCCGAGAATCTGATGGCGCTCAGGAACACGCGGATCGGCAATCTGATGGGGCTCTGCGCGCTGACCCTGCCCACGGGGGTGCCCTCGACCGGGGTGATGCTGATGGCGGGACCGGGACAGGAGGCGCGGCTGCTCAGGCTGGGGGCGGCGGCAGAGGCCACGCTGGCGGCGTGACCTCACGCGTCTCGCCGGGCGGAAGGTCCGCCAGCGTCCAGGGGCCGATGGACCAGCGGATCAGCCGCAGGACCTTGTGGCCGATGTGCTGACCCATCCGCCGGACCTGCCGGTTGCGGCCCTCGGTGATCGTCAGTTCCAGCCAGCTTCCGGGCGCCTCCTCGGCCTGGGGGCGCCAGTCGGGCGGCGGGATGCGCCGTGCCTCGGCCGGGCGGGTTGGGCCGTCCGCCAGCGTGACGCCCCGGCGCAGCGCTTCCAGCGCCTCGGCGTCGGGCGCGCCCTCGACCAGCGCCAGATAGGTCTTCGGCAGATGGAAGGCGGGGTCGGTCAGCCATGCCTGCAAACCGCCGTCATTGGTCAGAAGCAGTAGCCCCTCGCTGTCCCGGTCGAGCCGCCCGGCCGGGTAGAAACCGGGCAGCGAGAGCAGCGACGAGAGCCCCGGCCAATGCGGATCACCGCTCCACTGGCTGAGGATCCCGGGCGGCTTGTGCAGGGCGATCAACCGAGCGGGGCCCGCGTCCCCTTTCCGCCGGGGGCGCGGGCGGCTCATGCATGTTGCATTTCGACAAATCGATTCAGCACGCGCAGGGAATGCTCAATGTTGTTTCGTTGGCCGGCGACATTGTCGAACTTGCTTCCATGCAGGAGGTTATTGCGAAGTCTGAAGACAACAAGTGCTACAGTCTGAACGATCGTAGTGGGCGTCGGATCGTCGTTGGCAAAGCCAGCTTCGATGGCTTCCTTTACCCCCCTGCTCCTCTGATTCTCGGGGTCGTCTTCCCGTCCATAGCAAAGGCTATGGAACCTTCGAGTGTGTGCGGGGCCGACTGTGTAACGGTTCTTAAAATAGTCAAAGGCAGCACGAATTTCGTGACCGACATCGCCGCTTGCTGCAAAGGTTCTGGCGAAGTCGCGGATCGTCTCAAGCGACCCTTCTCTTCCTAAACACCGCTCTTCAAAAAGCGGCCAAGCTAAAGCAAACGCCTTTAGGAGCGTCCTCTCATAATCCGAAATTCGGGTGTATCCGGGGATTGTGCTCAAGTTCCGTTCGGTTCGCGCGATGAGACACATCAATGCGCCTCGGCCCAGGTCATGCCCACGCCCGCATCGACGATCAGCGGCACGTCGATCTCGACCGCGGGGGCGGCCGCGCCCTCCATGATCGCCTTCACCCGGGCGATGGTTTCCTCGACCGCGCTTTCAGCGACCTCGAACACCAGTTCGTCGTGGACCTGCAGCAGCATCTTCGCCGGCAGGTCGGCGATGGCGGGGGGGATGCGCACCATGGCCCGGCGGATGATATCCGCGGCCGTGCCCTGGATCGGCGCGTTGATGGCGCCGCGGCGGGCGAACCCCGCGCTCGGCCCCTTGGCGCCGATCTCGGGCGTATGGATGCGCCGCCCGAACAGGGTTTCGACGTATTTGTGTTCCTTGGCGAAGGAAATGGTCTGGTCCATGTAATCCTTGATGCCCGGGAAGCGCTGGAAATAGGTGTCGATGAAGGCCTGCGCCTGATCGCGCGGGATCCGCAGGTTCCGCGCCAGCCCGAAGCCCGAAATCCCGTAGATGACCCCGAAGTTGATGGCCTTGGCCCGGCGCCGGACCTCGGGCGTCATCTGGTCGAGCGGCACGCCGAACATCTCGGAGGCGGTCATCGCATGGATGTCCAGCCCGTCGCGGAACGCCTGTTTCAGCGCCGGAATATCGGCGATATGGGCGAGGATCCTGAGTTCGATCTGGCTGTAGTCGAGGCTCACCAGCTTCTGCCCCTCGGCCGCCACGAAAGCCTCGCGGATGCGGCGGCCTTCCTCGGTGCGGACGGGAATGTTCTGCAGGTTCGGATCGGTCGAGGCCAGCCGCCCGGTGTTCGCTCCGGTCTGCTGGTACGAGGTATGCACGCGGCCCGTTTCCGGGTTGATGTGGCTCTGAAGTGCGTCGGTATAGGTCGATTTCAGCTTCGACAGCTGCCGCCAGTCCAGCACCTTGCCCGGCAATTCATGCTCGGTCGCCAGATCCTCAAGGATATCCGCCCCGGTCGAATAAGCGCCGTTCTTGCCCTTCTGCCCGCCGGGCAGGCTGAGCTTGTCGAACAGGATCTCGCCCAGCTGCTTGGGCGAGCCCACGTTGAAACTCTCGCCCGCCATCTCGTGGATCTCGGCCTCGAGCCCGGCCATGGATTGCGCGAAGGCCGAGGACATGCGGCTCAGCACCTGGCGGTCCACGGTGATGCCGTGCATCTCCATCTGGGCCAGCACCGGCACCAGCGGGCGTTCCAGCGTCTCGTAGACCGTGGTGACGCGCTCGCGGTGCAGCCGGGGGCGGAAGGCCTGCCACAGGCGCAGCGTGATATCCGCATCCTCGGCCGCGTATTTCGTCGCCTCCTCGATCCCCACCTTGTCGAAGGTGCGGGCCGATTTGCCGGAACCGAGAAGCGGCTTGATCGGGATCGGCACATGGCCGAGATAGGTCTCGCTCAGCTCGTCCATGCCATGGTTGTGCAGGCCCGAGAACATCGCGTAGCTCATCAGCATCGTGTCATCGATCGGCGCGACCTTGATGCCGCGGCGGGCGAAGATCTTGGCGTCGTATTTGATGTTCTGGCCGATCTTCAGGATGGAATCGTCTTCCAGCACCGGTTTCAGCGCTGCCAGCGCCGCCTCGGCCGGGATCTGCCCCTCCAGCAGCTTGGCGCTGCCGAACAGGTCGTCCGAGCCTTCGGCATGGATCAGCGGGATATAGCAGGCCTCGCCCGGCGCCAGCGCCAGCGAGATGCCGACCAGATCGGCCTGCATTTCATCCAGCGAGGTCGTCTCGGTATCGACGGCAAAGAACCCCTGATCGCGGATTCGGTCGATCCAGCCCTGCAAGCTCTCCAGATCTCGAATGCAGGCGTATTTTTCGGGTTCGAAGGGGACCTGTTCGGCGGGGGGCGGCGCGGCAGGCGTGTCGGGAAAGGGCGCGGCGGGCGTTTCGGTGATCGCCGGGGCCGCGACCCCCAGCTTGTCGGAAATCCGCTTGGTCAGGCTGCGGAATTCCATGCGGGTCAGGAAGTCCATCAGCGGCCCCGCGTCGGGACGCTTGCAGACCAGATCCTCCAGCGGTTCCTCGACCGGCACATCACGGCGCAGCGTCACCAAGTCGCGTGACAGGCGGATCTGGTCGACCTTTTCGGTCAACACCTCGCGGCGCTTGGGCTGCTTGATCTCGCCCGCGCGGGCCAGCAGCGTATCCAGATCGCCGTATTCGTTGATCAACAGCGCCGCGGTCTTCAGCCCGATCCCCGGCGCGCCCGGCACGTTGTCGACCGAATCGCCAGCCAGCGATTGCACATCGACCACCTTGTCCGGCCCGACCCCGAATTTTTCGAACACCGCATCCACGCCCAGCACCTTGTTCTTCATCGGGTCGAACATGTCGACGCCGTTGCCCACAAGCTGCATCAGGTCCTTGTCGGACGAGATGATGGTGCAGGTCCCCCCGGCCTCGGTCGCGAGGCGGGCATAGGTGGCGATGATGTCATCGGCCTCGAAGCCCTCCTGCTCGATGCAGGCGACGTTGAAGGCGCGGGTCGCCTCGCGCGTCAGGGGGAATTGCGGGCGCAGATCCTCGGGCAGGTCGGGGCGGTTGGCCTTGTAGTCGGGATAGATCTCGTTGCGGAAGGTGATGGACGAGGCGTCGAAGATCACCGCGATATGGGTGGGCGTCGATTTCGTGGTCGGCCCGCCGGAAATCTCGCTCCAGATCAGGTTGCAAAAGCCCTGGACGGCGCCGACCGGCAGGCCGTCCGACTTGCGCGTCAGCGGCGGCAGCGCGTGATAGGCGCGGAAGATGAAGGCCGATCCGTCGATCAGATGCAGGTGCGAGCCCTTGCCGAAGGTCATGTGCGGCTTCCTTGTGGCGTGATGGTCCTTGGTAACGGCGCGGGGCCGGGGCGTCCAGCCGGGAAGGGGCAAGGCCGGCAGGAAGGGAGCGGTTCGGGCGCTGCCCGGTGCGGCGCCGGGGCGAAACGGAAGGTCCTGCGATCACGCGTGTCTGCGCCGTCCGCATTCTCCTTCTTGAAAGGTTGAAATCAGTCACATTCGCTGCCATATACAGCCTGCACCCCGACAGGCCGCTTTCGCGGCCGCGCGCCTTTTGCGCAATCCGGGGTCGATCCCCGCACGGGCTTTCCGTCCGGCTCCGCATGAAGGCGGAACCGCGAGCGGCCGTTTTTGCGGGCCATGAACGTGAAAGGAGACCCCAATGTCCCAAGACCTCACCGACGAGGAACTCTCGCGCCGCATCGAGGAACTGACCGCGGCCGGCATGACGCTGGCGGCGAACGCGCTGCAGCGTGAGCAAGCCTACCGGCGCAAGCGCGCGGCCTGAGGGCCCGGCCCAACGGGGCCGTGATAAAAAGGGCGGGGGGAAACCTCCGCCCTTTTATGTTGCGTCCTCCTCCGAGAAACGCAGCAGAACCTTGGCGCCGCCCGGCTGGGAACTGGCCGCGATCGCCGCGCGCCAGTCCGTCAGCAGGTATTCGCGCGCCGGGGGCTCGGGCGCCTCGCGCAGCAGGGGCCAGAGGGCGGCGAAAGCGGCTTGCCACTCGGCGGGCGTCCATGCCGCCTGGGCTTCGCGCAGGTGGAAACGGTGGAAGCCCGCGGCGGGCGGGCGTTCGGGTCGGATGGTCTGGCCGCTGAGCAGCCCGTAGCCCACGAAATCCGTCCCCGGCCGCATCCGTTCCAGCACCAGCGTCCCCACCGGACCGCCCAGCGAATCGAAGGCCACATCGGCGCGGGCGGCGGCCTCGGCGATCTGCCGGTGATCCGCCATCGGGATCGGCCTTATCCCCGCCGCTTCCAGCGCCGCGCGGCGGGCGGGCGCGCGGTAGATCCCCGCCACCTCGGCCGCGCCCCCGGCCAGTGCCCAGCGCCCCAGCAGCGCCGCGCAGGCCGAGCCCGCGCCCGACAGCAGCACCCGCCGGCCCGCCACCGGCCAGCGCGCCAGCATCCCCCGCGCCGCCATCGGGTTGATATAGGCCCGCGCCGCCAGCGTATCGGGGATGTCCTCGGGCACCGGCACCGCCCAGTCGGGATCGGCCGCGACCACCCCCTGCCAGGTTCCACCGGCGCGCAGGGGCAGCACCCGACGCCCGGTGCCGTCCAGAACGCGGCCGACGCCCTCATACCCCGCGACGCAGGGCAGGGTGATGCGATGGGCATAGGCGCCGGTCACCGGGATCAGGTCCGAGGGGTTGACCGGCGAGAGCACCATCGCCACACGAAACCCCCCGCCCGGGGGCAGGGCGAGGGGTTCGAGGGCCAGCGCGTCAAGCGGCGGGCCGAAGCGGCGATAGATCAGGGCCTGCGTCTGCATGCCCCGGTGTCGCCCGCCCCGGGGGGCAGGCGCAAGGGGTTAGCGGCGACCGCGCGGCCGGTCGTTCCGCCCGCCGCCGCGCTGGTCCGGCCCCGGTTGCTTGATGAACGTGCCGTTGTTCAGCTCGCGGAACGCCTTTTCCAGCTCGGCCCGCGTGTTCATGACGATGGGGCCGTGCCACGCCACAGGCTCGCGGATCGGCTGGCCCGAGACCAGCAGGAACCGGATCCCCTCGGGCCCCGAATTGACCACGATCTCGTTGCCGGTGCCGAAGCGCACCAGAGTCCGGTTGCCGGTCATGTCGCGCAGGTTCAATTCCTTGCCGTCGAATTCCTTCTCGACCAGCACGCCCTCGGGATGCGAGGCATCGCGGAACAGCCCGCCGCCCGCGAAGACATAGGCGAAGGTATTGGCGTAGGTATCGACCGGCAGCACCTTGCGGGTGTTCGGCGGGACCGAGACGTCGAGGTACAGGGGATCGGCGGCGATCCCGTCCACCGGGCCGCGCTTGCCCCAGAATTTGCCGGTGATGACCCGGACCGCGGTGCCGTCGTCATCGACCACCGTCTCGATCTCGGACCCCTGCACATCCTGATAACGCGGCTTGGTCATCTTCAGGGACGAGGGCAGGTTAGCCCAGAGCTGGAAGCCGTGCATCTGGCCCTTGGCGTTGCCGAGCGGCATCTCCTGATGCAGGATCCCGCGCCCGGCGGTCATCCACTGGACCGAGCCCGGGCCGAGCTTGCCCTTGTTGCCCAGCGAATCGCTGTGTTCGACGGTGCCTTCCAGGACATAGGTGATCGTCTCGATCCCCCGGTGCGGGTGCCAGGGGAAACCCCGCTTGTAGAGCGCGGGCGAATCGTTGCGGAAATCGTCGAGCAGCAGGAAGGGATCGGATTCGTCAGGATCGCCGAAGCCGAAGGCGCGGTGCAGATGGACCCCGGCGCCTTCCATGGTGGGCTGCGCCTTGACGGTCTTGGTGACGGGACGGAAGGACATGGTCGCTCTCCTTGTTCGCTGTTGTCCCGCATATCGGGGCACAGGGACCCGGAATCCAGCCGTGGGGCTGTGCGCCGGGGCACAAGTCTTGCGCGACCTGTCCAGGAGGACGGGCGATATTGCCCATCCTGCGGGCACCTCAATGCCCGTCGTGGGCCGCGTTCGGATCCAGCGTATAGCGCGCGTCGCAATAGGGACAGTCGATCCAGCCGGTTTCCTGCGGGATCGTCAGCCAGACCCGGGGATGGCCCAGCGCGCCTTCGCCGCCATCGCAGGAAAAGCGGCGGGTTTGCACAACATGGGTGGCAGGTGCGTCATGCGCGGGCTGGCTGGCGGACATCCGGGCTTCCTTGTCTCGGCGGGGTATTCGGCCTAGGTGATGGGCGGCCAAGGGCTTTGGCCCATCTAGACGATTTTCTGCTGCGGGAGCAAGATGAGCGACGTTGTTTCAGCCGACCAAGGCGATTGGGCGATCGAGATCGAGGGCCTGCGCAAGGTCTATGGCGCCAGCGGCAAGGCCCCGGCCAAGGAGGCCCTGACCGGCATCGACCTGAAGATCCCGCGCGGTTCGGTCTTCGGCCTGCTCGGCCCCAACGGGGCGGGCAAGTCGACGATGATCAACATCATGGCGGGTCTGGTGCTGAAGACCTCGGGCCGGGTGAAGATCTGGGGCTTCGATCAGGACGTGAACCCGCGCCAGTCCCGCGCCGCCATCGGCGTCATGCCGCAGGAGCTGACGGTCGATCCCTTCTTCACGCCCCGCGAGTCGCTGGAGGTTCAGGCGGGTCTCTACGGCGTGCCGGCCCGCGACCGGCGCACGGACGAGATCCTCAGCCTGATCGGTCTGACCGACAAGCAGAACGCCTATGCCCGCACGCTCTCGGGCGGGATGCGGCGGCGTCTGTTGCTGGGCAAGGCGCTGGTCCATGCGCCGCAGGTGCTGGTTCTCGATGAACCCACCGCGGGGGTCGACATCGAACTCCGGCAGATGCTCTGGGGCAATGTGCGCGAGCTCAACCGCCAGGGGATGACCATCATCCTGACCACGCATTACCTGGAAGAAGCGCAGGAGATGTGCGACGAGATCGCCATCATCGACAAGGGCCGTCTGGTGGTGCGCGACACCACCGCCAATATTGTCGCCCGGGTCGATGCCAAGACCCTGCTGGTGCGGCTGGCCCGACCGGTGGGCGCGCTGACCCTGCCCGAGGGCGTCACGCGCGAGGACAAGGCCGAGGGCTGGCTCGCCTTCTCGTACCCGCAGAGCCGGGTGCAGGCGGGGGCGGTGCTGGCGGCCTTACACGAGGCCGGGGCCGAGGTCGTCGACATCAAGACCACCGAGCCCAATCTGGAAGACGCCTTCCTCGATTTCACCCGCCACCCGGCCTGACCTCAGCCGCGGGGCAGGGGCGGGATGATGCGCCCGCCCTGCCGCGCGAAGGGCGCCAGCAGCACATCGCGCTCAGGCCCGGGCAGCCGGTCCAGCAGCGCCTGAAGGGCGGCGGCTTCCTCCCGCGCGCTGGTCCAGGCGCCGAGGATGTAGTCGGGCGCGATCCGGCCCTGCACCTGTACTTCGGCATCGGGGTCGCTGGGCAGCCAGAGGGCCAGCCCCTCGGGCGGATCGTCGAAGAACCGCCCCAGCCCCCAGGGACCGCCGAGGTAGCCGCGATGATCGCGCATCTGCCGGGTCGCGGCATTGGTGGCGCAGAAGCGGCAAGGCTCGCGCCAGAGGATCTCGGGATCGAGGAACAGCGCCACCCGCGCCGCATCCGCCACCCCGCCGCTTTTCTTGTCGAACAGGGAGGCGCTCATCGCCTCGATGCTGAGCGAGACGGCGGTAGGCTTCTTGTTGAGCTGCTCACTCGGGGGCACGAGCGCATCGAACCGGGCTTCTGCCAGATCGGCGACGGGCCAGATGCCGTGCTCCACCATCGCCGGGACGTTCCGCAGGAAGGTGAAATGCAGCAGGAACCGGATCCCCCGCTCGGCGACGATGCGCTGAATCCCCTCCGTCCTCACCGCCCGCCATCCGGCCGGAGCGAGGCTGCGAAGGCCGTGATCCCCAGGGCCAGCAGCGCGATCAGCCAGAAGGCCACCGGCAGCGAGAAGGCGTGCCCGATGCCGCCGATCACCGCCGGCCCCAGCACCATGCCGCCATAGCCCAGCGTCGCCACCCCGGCGATGGCCCGGCCCTGCGGCGTGTCGCGGTCATTGGCGGCGCGGGTGAAGGCCAGCGGGATCACCACCGAATACCCCAGTCCCAGCAATGCGAAACCGATCAGCCCGGTGACCAGCGTCTGCCCGACCAGCGCCACGACCAGCCCGGCGAAGGCGAAAAGCCCGGCGATCCGCGCCGTCACCACCGGCCCAAGCCGGGCGATGGCATGGCCGGCGGTCAGCCGGGCCACGAACATCGCCGCGGAATAGACGGTGTAGCCGAGCGCGGCGCTCGCCTCGTCCGTCTGGGCGATCTGGGTCAGGAAGACGGCCGACCAATCGGCCATCGCCCCCTCGCCCAGCGAGGAACAGAAGGCCACGAAACCCACCACCATCAGGCTGCGCGAGGGCAGGGCGAACCCCGGTCCCTTGGCGGCGCTGCGCTGCGATTCCCAGGGGATCAGCGCCAGCCCCAGGGTCAGCGCCCCGAAGACCAGCGCCACCAGCCCGAAATGCGCGACGGTGCCCAGCCCCAGCGCAACCGCCCCGCCGCCAGTCAGCGCGCCGATCCCGGCGCCGAGGCTCCACATCGCGTGGAAGGCCGACATGATCGGGCGCATCACCTTGCGCTCGACCTCGGCGGCCCAGCCGTTCATCGCCACATCCATCGCCCCATGCCCCGCGCCGAACAGCAGAAGCGCCAGCGCCAGCCAGCCGGTCGAGGGCGCCAGCGCGATCAGCGGGAGGCACAGCGCGTAATAGACCCCGATCGCGCGCGAGGCCCGGTCGGCGCCGATCCGGTCGCTCAGCCGCCCGGCCAGCGGAAAGGACAGGATCGCGCCCAAGGCCAGACACAGCAGCAGCCGCCCCAAAGCGCCGTGGTCCAGCGCGAAGGCCTCGACAAAGGCGGGCACCCGGGCGGCCCAGGCGCCGAACAGGATGCCGTTGAGGAAGAACATCGCCGAAACGGCAAGGCGCGCGCGGCGCAGGCTGGGATACACGGCGGGCCTCGGCTGTCGGGTCAGGCCGCCAGAAGTGCCCCAGAGCCGCGCCCCCCGCAACCCCCGCCCGCCGCGGGCCGGGGCTTTTCGCCGCGGCGCAAACGTGCTTACCTCCGCCCCGAGCCGCACGCGCCAACAGGAGAGAGCCCATGCCCCATGCCATCGACGCCCGGATCGAGGAACTGGGCCACATTCTGCCCGCCGCCCCGGCGCCCGCCGCCAATTACGTGCCCTGGGTGATCTCGGGCAACCAGATCTTCGTCTCGGGGCAGGTCAGCCAGGCCAATGGCAGTTTCGTCACCGGCAAGCTGGGCGCCGATCTGAGCACCGAACAGGGGGCCGAGGCCGCGCGCTCCTGCGCGCTGTCGCTTCTGGCGCAATGCAAGGCGGCGCTGGGCGGCGACTGGTCGCGGCTGAAGCGCGTGGTGAAGCTGACGGGTTTCGTCAATTGCACCCCCGATTTCCACGACCAGCCCAAGGTCATCAACGGCGCCTCGGATTTCCTGGTCGCCGTGCTGGGCGATGCCGGGCGCCATGCCCGCTCGGCGGTCGGCGCGCCCTCGCTTCCTCTGGGCGTCGCGGTGGAAATCGAGGCGATCTTCGAGATCGCCTGATGCGCGTCCCCCTGCCCGAGGATTTCCTGCGCCTGCCCATCGCGCATCGTGCCTATCACGATGCCGAGGCCAAACGCCCCGAGAATTCGCTGCCCGCGATCCGGGCGGCGATCCGCGCGGGCTACGGGATCGAGATCGACCTCCAGCCCTCGGCCGACGGGCAGGCGATGGTCTTTCATGACGAGATGCTGGACCGGCTGACCTTTGACACGGGCCCGGTCGCCGCGCGGTCGGCCGCCGAGTTGCAGCGCATCCGCGTTCGCGCCTCGGCCGAGCCGATCCCGACCTTCCGGCAGGTTCTGGCCGAGGTGGCGGGCAAGGTGCCGCTGCTGGTCGAGATCAAGGACCAGTCTGGCGCTTTCGGCCCGACCAACGGCGTGCTGGAGGCCGCGACCGCCGCCGCGCTTCAGGGCTATGACGGGCCGGTGGCGCTGATGTCCTTCAACCCGCATTCGGTGGCGCATCTGCAGCGGCTGGCGCCGCAGGTGCCGCGGGGGCTGACGACCTATGCCTTCCCGGCCGAGGATTTCCCGCCCGGCCTGCCGCCCGAACTGGAGGAACGCCGGCAGGCGCTGGCCGCCATCGAGGATTACGACCGGGTCGGGGCCAGCTTCATCTCGCACCATTGGCGCGATCTGGCGCGGCCCCGGGTGGCCGAGCTGAAGGCGCAGGGCGCGGCGGTCCTGTGCTGGACCATCCGCTCGCCCGAGGAAGAGGCCGAGGCCCGGCGGATCGCCCAGAACGTCACCTTCGAGCATTACGCCGCCGTGCAGCCCTGACCGGGCATCGCGCGGGGCCTTGACCGGCGCCTTCGGGCGACCAGCTACAGGCTATGGGGCAGGGGAAAGCCGTGGACATCACCCTCGTCAACGGGATCGGCGACATCGAGGCCGCGGATTGGGACGCGCTCTGCGCCCAGGATGGCGGCCGCCCGCAGGATCCCTTCACGACGCATCGCTTCCTTCACGCGCTGGAGGCCTCGCGCTCGGTCGGGCCGGGCACGGGATGGGAGGCGCGGCATCTGACCATCCGGCAGGACGGGCGCCTGCTGGCGGCGATGCCGCTTTACGTGAAGCTGCACAGCCAGGGCGAATACATCTTCGACCATGCCTTCGCCGATGCCTGGCAACGGGCAGGGGGCCAGTATTACCCTAAGCTGCAATCGGCGGTCCCCTTCACCCCCGCCACCGGCCCCCGTCTGCTGGGCGCGCCGGAACTCAGGCCGATCCTGCTGCGCGCGCTGGCCGAGGTGACGCGCTCGAACGACCTTTCCTCGGCCCATGTCACCTTCTGTACCGCGGAAGAGGCCGGGATCGGCGTCGAGGAAGGCTATCTGCATCGCGTCACCCAGCAATTCCACTGGCAGGATGAGGGCTATGGCGATTTCGACGGCTTCCTGAATGCGCTCGCCTCCCGCAAGCGCAAGACGATCCGGCGCGAACGGGCGCAGGCGCAGGCCTTCGGCGGCACGATCCACGCCTATACCGGCGCGGACCTGAAGCCGGAACACTGGGACGCCTTCTGGCGCTTCTATCAGGATACCGGCAGCCGAAAATGGGGCCGCCCCTATCTGACGCGGGCCTTCTTCGATCAGGTGCACGGCACGATGGCCGACGACATCCTGCTGGTTTTGGCCGAACGGAACGGCCGCCCGGTGGCGGGGGCGCTCAATTTCATCGGCGCGGACACGCTCTTCGGCCGCTACTGGGGCTGTGTCGAGGATCACCCCTGCCTGCATTTCGAACTCTGCTATTATCAGGCGATCGACTGGGCGCTGGCCCATGGCCTGACCCGGGTCGAGGCCGGCGCGCAGGGTGAGCATAAACTCGCGCGCGGCTATCTGCCCGCCGAGGTGCATTCGCTGCATTGGTTTCCCGACCGCCGTTTCCGCGACGCGGTGGCGGATTACCTCCAGGCCGAGACCGCCGCCATCGGCGACGAGATGCGGCTTCTGGAAAGCTACGGCCCCTTCCGTCGCGGCCCCCAACCCGAGGAGCAGGAATGATCGACTTCTACACCAACCCCCGCTCGCGCGGTGCCATCGCCCGCTGGATGCTGGAAGAGGTCGGCGCCCCCTACCGCGAGCATCGGCTGGAGTTCGGCACCACGATCAAGGCGGCCGAGTATCTGGCGATCAACCCGATGGGCAAGGTGCCGGCCATTGTCCACGACGGCCAGGTGGTGACCGAGGCCGCGGCGATCTGCGCCTATCTGGCCGACGCTTTCCCCGAGGCGGGGCTTGCCCCGCCCGCGGCCGAACGCGGCGCCTATTACCGCTGGCTCTTCTTCGGCGCGGGCCCGGTCGAGTCGGCGGTGGTGAACAACGCCATGGGCTTCGTCGTCCCGCCCGAGCGCAAGGTTGCGGTGGGCTACGGGTCCTTCGACGAAGTGGTTGCGGTGCTGGAGAAGCGGCTGGAGGCGAGCCCCTACCTGGCGGGCGAGCGCTTCACGGCGGTGGATGTCTATACTGGCTCGCAGATCGGCTGGGGGATGATGTTCGGCACCCTGCCGACCCGCCCCGCCTTCGAGGCCTATTGGAACCGCATCAAGGATCGCCCGGCCCGCGCGGTCGCCACTGCCAAGGATGCCGCGTGATGGCGCGGCCGCAGGTTCTGGCCGGCGCGGCCCGGGATGAGGCTCTGGCGGAACTCACGGCGTCGGGCTGGACCCATGATTCCGCCACCGACCGGCTGTCAAAGGGCTTCCGCTTCAAGGATTTCAGCGCCGCCTGGGGCTGGATGAGCCGCGTGGCGCTGGAAGCCGAAAGGCTGGACCATCACCCCGACTGGTCGAACAGCTGGAACAAGGTCGAGGTCTCGCTGACCACGCATGACCAGAAGGGGCTGACCGAACTGGATCTGGCGCTGGCCCGGGCCATGGACAAGATCGCCGGCTGAGCCCGCTGGAAAAGGCCGCGGGCGCGGCCCTTTCCCCTTGCCTTGCTGGTCCCTCTCCCTTATAGCGCCTCATCCTGCGGATTCCGGTGTCGGAATCAGCAGGCTCGTCATTGACTCCACCGGACGCAGGGTAACCCGCAAGGGCCCTCTGGTGATGTTGAAAGGAACAGGCGCATGAACGCCGCTGAACTGAAGAACAAGACCCCCGATCAGCTTCGCGCTGATCTGGTGGCCCTGAAGAAGGAGGCCTTCAACCTCCGCTTCCAGAAAGCCACCAGCCAGCTGGAAAACACCGCCCGCATCCGTCAGGTGCGCCGCGATGTGGCCCGGGTGAACACCGTACTGAACCAGAAAGCCGCCGAAGCGGCGAGCAACTGAGGTAACGAGACATGCCCAAACGCATCCTGCAAGGCACCGTGACCTCGGACAAGAACGAGCAGACGGTTACCGTCCTGGTCGAGCGCCGCTTCACGCACCCCGTCATGAAGAAGACCGTCCGTTCGTCGAAGAAATATCGCGCGCACGATCCTCTGAACACCTTCAAGGTCGGTGACACTGTTCGTATCGAAGAGTGCGCTCCGGTCTCGAAATCGAAGCGCTGGCGCGTCGTGACCGAGGCTTCGGCCTGATCTCGCGCTCCTGCGACTAACGAAACCCTGGGGGATCATCCCCAAAGGTCGGGAGACTATCCATGATCCAGATGCAGACCAATCTGGATGTTGCTGACAACTCCGGCGCCCGCCGGGTTCAGTGCATCAAGGTTCTGGGCGGTTCGCATCGCCGCTATGCCTCCGTGGGCGACATCATCGTGGTGTCGGTCAAGGAAGCGATTCCGAAAGGCCGTGTGAAAAAGGGTGACGTCCGCAAGGCCGTCGTCGTCCGCACCGCCAAGGAAGTTCGCCGTGAAGACGGCACCGCCATCCGCTTCGACCGCAACGCCGCCGTCATCCTGAACAACCAGGGCGAACCGGTCGGCACCCGTATCTTCGGGCCGGTCGTTCGCGAGCTGCGGGCGAAGAACTTCATGAAGATCATCTCGCTGGCGCCGGAGGTGCTCTGATGGCCGCGAAACTGAAAAAGGGCGACAAGGTCGTCGTCCTCACCGGCAAGGACAAGGGCAAGAAGGGTGAGATCACCCAGGTCATGCCCAAGGACAACAAAGCCGTGGTCGAGGGCATCAACATCGCCATCCGTCACACCAAGCAGAGCCAGACCTCGCAGGGCGGCCGCCTTCCGCAGGCGATGCCGATCGACCTGTCGAACCTGGCCCTCGTCGATGCCAACGGCAAGGCGACCCGCGTCGGCTTCCGCGTGGAAGACGGCACCAAGGTGCGCTTCGCCAAGACCACTGGGGACGTGATCTGATGCTGGACGCTGCGACTTACACCCCGCGCTTCAAGGCCGACTACAAGAACCGCATCCGTGCGGCTCTGAAGGAAGAGTTCGGCTACAAGAACGACATGATGATCCCGCGTCTGGACAAGATCGTCCTGAACATGGGCGTCGGCGAAGCGGTGAAAGACACCAAGAAGGTGAAATCGGCCCAGGCCGACCTGACCCTGATCGCCGGCCAGCAGGCCGTCATCACCAAGGCGAAAAACTCGATCGCGGGCTTCCGGGTCCGTGAAGAGATGCCGCTCGGCACCAAGGTCACCCTCCGCGGCGACCGGATGTACGAGTTCCTGGATCGCCTGATCACCGTCGCGCTGCCGCGCGTCCGCGACTTCCGCGGCGTGAAAGGCAACTCGTTCGATGGTCGCGGCAACTATGCCATGGGCCTCAAGGAACACATCGTCTTCCCGGAAATCGACTTCGACAAGGTCGATGAGGTTCTGGGTATGGACATCATCATCTGCACCACCGCGAAAACCGACGCGGAAGCCAAGGCGCTGTTGAAGCAATTCAACATGCCCTTCATGGCCTGACGCGGAAGGAGAGAGAAACATGGCTAAAAAATCCATGGTCGAGCGCGAGAAGAAGCGTCAGAAGCTGGTGGAGCAATACGCCGGCAAACGCGCTGCCCTGAAGGCGATCGCGGCCGACCCGAGCAATTCGATGGAAGACCGGTTCAAGGCGAACCTGAAACTGGCGGAACTGCCGCGGAACTCCTCCGCGACCCGCCTGCACAACCGCTGCGAGCTGACCGGCCGTCCGAAGGCCTATTACCGCAAGCTGCAATTGTCGCGGATCATGCTGCGCGAGCTCGGCTCGTTCGGCCAGATCCCCGGCATGGTCAAGTCGAGCTGGTAAGGAGGGTACGCATATGATGAACGATCCTCTCGGCGATATGCTGACCCGCATCCGCAACGCGCAGATGCGCGGCAAGTCGACCGTCCGCACGCCGGCGTCGAAGCTGCGCGCCTGGGTGCTCGACGTTCTCGCGAACGAAGGCTACATCCGCGGGTATGAGCGCGTGACCTCCTCGGACGGTCATGCCGAGCTGGAAATCCAGCTCAAGTACTCGGCCGGTGAGCCCGCGATCCGCGAGCTGAGCCGCGTCTCCAAGCCTGGCCGCCGCGTTTACGCCGGCGCCCGGGAAATCCCGTCGGTCCGCAACGGCCTCGGCGTTTCGGTGGTTTCGACCCCGAAAGGCGTGATGTCCGATGCGGCGGCACGCGCTGCCAATGTCGGCGGCGAAGTGCTCTGCCGCGTGTTCTGAGGAGGGCTGAAATGTCTCGTATCGGCAAGAAGCCCGTCGCTCTGCCCAAGGGTGTGGACGCCAAGATCGAGGGCCAGAAGGTCATCGTGAAGGGCCCCAAAGGCACCCTGACCTTCACCGCCACCGACGATGTGACCATCGTTCAGGAAGACGGCAGCATCAAGGTGACCCCCCGGGGCACCTCGAAGCGTGCGCGCCAGCAATGGGGCATGGCCCGCTCGATGGTCGAGAACCTGACCATCGGCGTGACCACCGGCTTCAAGAAGGAAATGGAACTGGTCGGCGTCGGTTACCGCGCGGCGATGCAGGGCAAGGACCTGAAGCTGTCGCTCGGCTACAGCCACGACGTGATCTTCGAGGTGCCGCAAGGCATCACCGTCGCCACGCCGAAACCCACCGAGATCGTGATCGAAGGCATCGACGCGCAGCAAGTGGGCCAGGTTGCGGCCAACATCCGCGAGTGGCGTTCGCCCGAGCCCTACAAGGGCAAAGGCATCCGCTACAAGGGCGAGTTCATCTTCCGCAAGGAAGGCAAGAAGAAGTAAGGACGCGACAGATGGCGAACACCAAGCTCAAGCTGTTCCAGAAGCGTCGTCAGCGCGTCCGGAACAAACTGCGGAAAACCGCCAACGGCCGTCTGCGGCTGTCGGTTCACCGTTCCAACAAGAACATCAGCGCCCAGCTGATCGACGATGCCAAGGGGATCACCATCGCCTCGGCCTCGACGCTCGAAAAAGAGCTGGGCGTGGTCGGTGTGAACAACATCGACGCGGCCACGAAAGTGGGCGCCGCGATCGCCGAGCGTGCGAAAGCCGCCGGCATCGAGGAATGCTACTTCGACCGGGGCGGCTTCCTGTTCCACGGGAAGATCAAGGCTCTGGCCGATGCCGCCCGCGAAGGCGGCCTGAAGTTCTGATCCCTGCAGGCGGCGTCCCTTCCGGGGTGCCGCCTCGATGATCGAGGGCGGGTTCCTTCAGGGGACCGCCACTGTGATCGGATACCATCGGCGCTTCGACGCCATGATTGAAAGGAATGCCTTCAATGGCAGAACGTGAAAACCGCCGGGACCGCCGCCGCGACGACCGCGAGGAGACCCCGGAATTCCAGGATCGCCTTGTCGCGATCAACCGGGTGTCGAAGACCGTGAAGGGCGGCAAGCGCTTCGGCTTCGCCGCGCTCGTCGTCGTCGGTGACCAGAAGGGCCGCGTCGGCTTCGGCAAGGGCAAGGCGAAAGAGGTCCCCGAGGCCGTTCGCAAGGCTACCGAGCAGGCGAAACGCTCGATGATCCGCGTCCAGCTCAAGGACGGCCGGACGCTGCACCACGACATCGAGGGCCGTCATGGCGCCGGCAAGGTCGTGATGCGGACCTCGGTTCCCGGTACCGGGATCATCGCGGGCGGCCCGATGCGCGCCGTCTTCGAGATGCTGGGCCTGCAGGACGTCGTGGCGAAATCGCTCGGCTCGCAGAACCCCTACAACATGATCCGCGCGACCATGGACGGCCTCAAGAAGCAGGCCAGCCCCCGTCAGGTGGCCCAGCGCCGCGGCAAGAAAGTGGCCGACATCCTCCGCAAGGAAGATGCGCCGGTCGAAGCGTAAGGAGAGACCGACATGGCTACCATCGTCGTCAAGCAGATCGGCTCGCCCGCGCGCCGTCCCGCCAAGCAGCGTGACACGCTGAAGGGCCTCGGCCTGAACAAGATGCACAAGACCCGCGAACTCGAGGACACCCCCTCGGTCCGCGGCATGGTCAACGCGATCCCGCATCTGGTCACGATCATCGAAGAAAAAGCCTGAGCCGACAGGTTCAGACAGAGAGAAAGGGCGGGGGCAACCCCGCCCTTTTTCGTTTGGCGCGCCGCTGGCCAACGTAGGGTGGGCAATATCGCCCATCCTACCCCTCCTCGACCGAACGTGAACGGCCCCCCGCTTCCTTTCCCGGTCCCGCTCGCCTACCCCTGACCGGCCTCCAGCGGAGCCCGTCATGCGTCTGGTCCTGACCCTTGCCCTGATCCTCGGCCCCCTCGCCGCCGAGGCCAGTATCTGCGACTATCGCCTGTCCTCGCTGATCCAGCGGCGGGGCTCGCCGGCGATGGAGGCCGAGCGCGCCGCCATCGCCACGCCCGAGGATCAGGGGCCGCTCCTCTATTTCACCGTCAACCCGCGCACCGGCGAAACCAGCCTCGGCGCCACCGGCACCGGCAGTCCCAACGACGGCTTCCTGACCCGCACCGCGCGGGTCCTGGGGTCCGCCGTCGCCATCGTCACCCGCGATTCGCCCCTGGTCAGCGCGGGGGGCGCCGTGGCGGGGGCGGGGATCGAGGCGGTGTGCTTTTTCCGCGACGAGCGCATCACCGATTACGACGAAGTGCTGGCGGTGCTGGAGGTCGTGAGCCTGACCATGCCGCCCGACCTCTTCGCGCTCATCGAGCCGGGCCTTGAACGCCGCGACGCCTTCGTGCGCCTCAACCGCAATGACGGGTATGAGGCGGTCGAGTACGAGGTGGACGACCTCTATATCGTCAACGGGCAGCTCCGGCACCGCAACTGGGGCGTCAACGACATCGTCGGCGACATCACCATCTTCCTGCCGCGCGCGCCGGAATAGGGCGTCCAACGGCGACGTGACTTGCCAGCCGCGGCGCATCATGGCTTGCTTCCGCCATGCTGGAAGCGCTCGCCCTGATGACCGGACGCCCGACCGATCCCGACGCGGGAAAGCGGCTGGACAGGCTGCGCCGCGCGGCCTGGCAGCGGCTGGGCCTGACGCGCGATCGCGGCTTGCTGACCGTGCCGGGCTTCCCGGCCTATTTCGGCGCAGCCTTCGTGTTTCGCGAAAGCCCGCGGGACCGGGCCGAGCCGCGGGACTGGTTCATGATCCAGGTCATGGATGACAGCGAGGTGGCGGGCAATGCCGCCTACCATGCCGCGTATCGCGACTGGCTGTTGGGGCACATGCGGGCGCTGCATGGCGTTCAGCCCTTCCCCTTCGCGGTGGTCTGCCCCTACGACAAGTTGCCCCTGCCGGACAGTGTCCTCGCCGGTCGGCCGGGCGGGGACGGCCTCTGTTTCACCGAGGTGGACGGGCATCTGACCCCCCGGCGCGGCTGATCCGCCCGCGTCGTTGCAAACGCGACGGTGGCCCCTTGCCATCGCGCAGCCTCTGCGCCACCTTTCGGGGCCGCCAAGGGAGGGCCTCATGCCGGACGTCGCCGACTTCGACCTCAACCGGATCGATCTGGAGTACATCCGCGATCCCTATCCGACCCTCCGCGCCCTGCGGGAACGCTCGCCCGTGCACCGCAACGCTGATGGCTCGGTCTTCCTGACGCGGCACGCCGATGTGCTGAAAGTCTATCAATCGCGTGCCATGCTGTCGGACAAGACCGAGGAATTCGGCAAGAAATTCGGGCAATGCCCGCTGCATACCCACCACACCACCAGCCTGGTGTTCAACGACCCGCCCTATCACACCGTGGTGCGCAAGCTGCTCGCCTCGGCCTTCACGCCGCGCAAGCTCGCGGTTTTCGAGGGGCTGATCGAGGGGATCGTCGAACGCCTGCTGGACCGGGTGGAGGAGAAGGGCGAGCTGGACCTGATCGAGGATTTCGCCAAGGTCCTGCCGACCGAGATCATCAGCTTCATGCTGGGCATCCCGCCCGAATACCGCCAGAAGCTGCGCGGCTATTCGCTGGCGATCCTGGGCGCGCTGGACCCGGTGGTGCCGCCCGAGCGGATCAGGGCCGGCAATGAGGCGGTGGTGGAATTCACCGAGATCCTCAGCGACATCATCGACCACCGCCGCCGCAACCGGGAGGGGGCGATGGAGGGCGAGGTGCTGGAAAGCCTGATCTTCGGCGAGGTGGACGGCAAGCGCCTGAACGACGAGGAACTGATGCAGAACTGCATCTTCCTGCTGAACGCGGGGCACGAGACGACCACCAGTCTGGTCGGCAATTCGGTCGGCATCCTGCTCAAGAACCCCGACGAGCACCGCCGCCTGATCGCCGATCCCGGACTCATCACCACGGCGGTGGAGGAATTTCTGCGCGTGGAAAGCCCCCTGCAGCAGGGCAACCGGCTGGCGGGCGAAGAGATTGACCTCGGCGATGTGGTGCTGCCCAAGGGTACCTATATCCATACCTCGATCGCCGCCGCGAACCGGGACCCGGCGGTCTTCGCCGATCCCGACCGCGTGGACCTGTCGCGCAGCCCCAACAAGCATCTGGCCTTCGCCACCGGGATCCACGTCTGCCTTGGCGCCACCCTGGCCCGGGTGGAGGGGCGGATCGCGGTCGGCGGGCTGGTGAAGCGCTTCCCGCGGCTGGCCGCGAACGGCCCCGCCACCATGGTGCCGCTGGCGCGGTTCCGGGGCTATGCGAGCCTGCCGGTCCGGGTGCGCTGAGGCGACCCTTGCCCGCACGGGACCCTTCCGACCGAGGGCTGCGCCTCGCCCGCCCGTGCCCCGTCAGCCCGTCACCAGGGCTACCAGCACCCACAGGGCCATCGCGATCACGATCAGCGAACCGATCGTGTAGAACACCGACCGGACTTCGTGGCTCTGGGCGGTGCCATAGGCGACGGCATGGGCGGCGCGGGCCAACACGAAGCCGTACATCAGAACCTGCGCCACCCACAGCGCCGGGTTCACCGCCACGAAGGCCAGTCCCACCGCCCAGAAGGCCGGGATATTTTCCAGATCGTTACGGTGCATCCGGCGTGAGCGGTCAACCGCCTCGTTGGGGCCCAGTTGCGACGGGTCCGGCAACCGGTTCAGCAGGCCGGGCCGCAGATCCTCGGGGCTGGCCCAGCCGCCGCCCGTCGCCATCATCCGCCAGACGGTCATCCAGCCCTGGCCCATGACCTTCAGCACCGTCAGCGCAACGGCGATCAGGTAGACCCGGAAGACCGGGTTCTCCACGCTCAGCAATTCCATGAGGACCCTCCTCGGTGAAGGCTCCATCAACGACCCAATCCGGCGCTGCGTCAACCGGGCGGCTCTTGATCCGCCGCTCCTTCCCGTCTATACGCCCCCCGGTCGGCCCCAAGGTCCGACTCGACCCAACCACATGCCGTGTTGCCCCCTTTCGTCGCAGACGGGGTATTCCGGCCAAGGAGATGCGACCATGAAACTGAACGAACTGCACGACAATCCCGGCGCCACCAAGACCAAGAAGCGCGTTGCGCGCGGGCCGGGTTCGGGCAAGGGCAAGACCGCCGGCCGCGGTATCAAGGGCCAGAAATCCCGCTCGGGCGTGGCGATCAACGGGTATGAAGGCGGCCAGATGCCCCTCTACCGCCGCCTGCCGAAGCGCGGCTTCAACAAGCCGAACCGCAAGGAATGGGCCGTCACCAACCTGGGCGCCATCGCCAAGTTCATCGAAGACGGCAAGATCGACGCCAAGGTCGAGATCACCGAAGACGTGCTGGTCGCCTCGGGCCTGGTGCGCCGCAAGCTGGACGGCATCCGCGTTCTGGCGAAAGGCGAGATCGGCCAGGCCGTGACCCTCGCTGTCACCGGCGCCTCGAAAGCGGCTGTCGAGGCCGTGGCGAAAGCCGGCGGCACGCTGAAAACCACCGTCGCGGCGGCTGAAGCGGCCGAATAAGGTGTTGTGGGCGGCGCCGTCGCCCCTTACATCATCCGCATGGGTTTTCCTGCGCCGCCGAACCGGAGCCCGGATCGGCGGCGCTGTCATGAAAGAAACGGAACATGGCTTCTTCTGCAGAGCAAATGGCGGCCAACACCTCGTGGGCCACGCTCGCCAAGGCCAAGGACCTGCGCCAGCGCATTTTCTTCGCCATCGGCCTGCTGATCGTCTACCGGATCGGCACCTATATCCCGGTGCCCGGGATCGACGGCGGACAGCTGCGCGAGTTCATGTCGGGCGCGGCGGCGGGTCTGGGCGGCATGCTCAACATGTTCACCGGCGGCGCCATCGCCCGCATGGGGATCTTCGCCCTGGGCATCATGCCCTATATTTCGGCTTCGATCATCGTGCAGCTGGTGGCCTCGATGTACGGCCCCTGGCAGAACCTCCGCAAGGAAGGGGAGCTGGGTCGCCGCAAGCTGAATCAATACACCCGCTACGGCACCGTCTTCCTGGCGCTGGTGCAATCCTATGGCCTCGCGATCTCGCTCGAGGCCGGGGATCTGGCTACCGATCCGGGCTGGTTCTTCCGTATCTCGACCGTCATCACCCTGGTCGGCGGCACGCTGTTCCTGATGTGGCTGGGCGAGCAGATCACCTCGCGCGGGATCGGCAACGGCATCTCGCTCATCATCTTCGTCGGGATCATCGCCGAACTGCCGGCGCAGCTGGCGCAATTCCTGACCCAGAGCCGGGCGGAAAACACCAACTGGATGCTGGTCGTCGGCATCCTGGGGATGATGATCGCGCTGGTGGCCTTCGTCGTCTTCATGGAACGCGCGCTGAGGAAGGTGCATATCCAGTACCCGCGGCGCCAGGTCGGCATGAAGGTCTATGACGGCGGCTCGTCGCATCTGCCGATCAAGGTCAACCCGGCCAACGTGATTCCCGCGATCTTCGCCTCGTCCCTGCTGCTGCTGCCGACCACGCTCAGCACCTTCTCGGGCCAGTCCACGAACCCGGTCATGGCGACGATCCTTGCCTATTTCGGGCCGGGGCAGCCGCTGTATCTGGTGTTCTTCGCCGCGCTGATCATCTTCTTCACCTTCTTCTACACGCTCAACGTGTCGTTCAAGGTCGATGACATCGCCGACAACCTGAAGAACCAGAACGGGTTCATCCCCGGCATCCGCCCGGGCAAGCGGACCGAGGAATACCTGCACTATATCGTCACCCGCATCTGTACCGTCGGCGCGATCTATCTGGCCGCCGTGGCGCTGATGCCGGAAATCCTGCGCGCCGAACTGGCCATTCCCTTCTACTTCGGCGGCACCTCGGTGCTGATCGTCGTGGCGGTGACGCTGGACACGATGAGCCAGGTCCAGTCGCATCTGGTGGCGCATCAATACGAGGGCCTGCTGGAGCGTTCGCAGCTGCGTGGCCGGAAACGTACCGACGGCAGCAAGCCTGCCCGCAAGAAAGGGCCTGCCCTGCGATGAACATCATTCTTCTGGGCGCCCCGGGCGCCGGCAAGGGGACCCAGGCACGGATTCTGGTCGAGGGCCGCGGCATGGTCCAGCTGTCGACCGGCGACATGTTGCGCGCCGCCCGCACCTCGGGGACCGAGATGGGCCAGAAGGTCGCCGCCGTCATGGACGCAGGCCAGCTGGTCACGGACGAGATCGTCATCGGCCTGATCGCCGAGCAGCTGGAGAAGGGCGCCAAGGGCGGCTTCATCTTCGACGGCTTCCCCCGGACGCTGGCCCAGGCCGATGCTTTGGGCGATCTGCTGGCGGCCAAGGGCGAGTCGCTTGATGCGGTGGTGGAACTGCGCGTCGATGACGAGGCACTGGTCGACCGCATCACCGGTCGCTTCACCTGCGGCAATTGCGGCGAGGTCTATCACGACCGCACGAAGCCCACCAAAGTGCCGGGCGTCTGCGATGTCTGCGGCAGCCACGATCTGAAGCGCCGCGCCGACGACAACGAGGACAGCCTGCGCCAGCGCCTGCTGGAATATTACAAGAAAACCTCGCCGCTGATCGGCTACTACCACGCCAAGGGCAAGCTCAAGGTGGTGGACGGGTTGCAGGACATGGCCAAGGTCACGGCCGATGTGGCGGGCGCCCTGGGCGGCTGAGTCTTGCTGGACCGGCAAATCGAACTACCCTCCTGACCCAGTGTCACGGAGGGTTTTTCATGCGCTATCCCCTGCTTCTGCCGGCCGCGCTGGTCGCGGCGCTGCCCGCGACGGCCTCGGCCCAGGGGCTCGCCTGGGTCTCGAACACCGCCATCTGCCCGGATCTGCGCGCCGGGGCCATGGCCGAGGCGGTTCTGGGCGAGGGCGATGCGCTGCTGCTGGACTCCTCCGGCATCACCGGGATGGAGTATCGCTGCGTCTTCTCGCCCGCGCTCGACCTCGATGCGGCGGACCTGACCGTCACCACCCATACCGGCCATTGCGAGGAGCCGGGGCTGATCACGCCCCAGCTTTTCACCTTCCGCATGGAGCGCGAGGAGACGCCCCGCATCAGCCTTTTCGACGGGTCCGAGTCGGCCACGGTGTTCTTCGCCTGCCCCTGACGCCGGGGAGCGGCGAAAAAACACTTGACAGAAAGGGCCTGCCCTTGACCTCGGGCTGAAAACCGCCTACCCGATGCGCCTGATCCCGCGATCCGAGTCGCCCGCCGACTCGGATTGTTCGTTTGGCCGATGGGCCGGGGTCATTCGTCTGGCACGGCGCCCCGCAGGCTCGTGTTGTGAAAAAAGGTTCTGGCACTACGGAACCGCAACAAAAGGAAGAAACCGCGTGGCACGTATTGCTGGCGTCAACATCCCCACCGGAAAGCGCGTTCCCATCGCTCTCCAGTACATCCACGGCATCGGTCCGGCCATCGCCGACCAGATCGTCACCGCGCTGAACATCGAGCCGGCCCGCCGGGTCAACCAGCTCACTGACGACGAAGTGCTCGCGATCCGCGAATACATCGACGCCAACCTGACCGTCGAAGGCGACCTGCGCCGCGAAGTCACCATGAACGTCAAGCGCATGATGGACATGGGGTCGTACCGCGGCCTGCGTCACCGCCGCAACCTGCCCGTGCGCGGCCAGCGCACCCATACCAATGCCCGCACCCGCAAGGGCCCGGCGAAGCCGATCGCCGGCAAGAAGAAGTAAGGGAGGGCAGGACCAATGGCTCGCGACACCAAATCCACCGCGCGCGTCAAGCGCAAGGAACGCAAGAACATCGCCGCTGGCGTGGCGCATGTGAACTCGACGTTCAACAACACCAAGATCCTGATCTCGGACGTGCAGGGCAACGCCATCTCGTGGTCGTCGGCCGGCACCATGGGCTTCAAGGGCTCGCGCAAATCGACGCCCTATGCCGCCCAGCTCGCCGCCGAGGACGCCGCCAAGAAGGCGCAGGAACACGGCCTTCGCACCCTCGAGGTCGAGGTGCAGGGCCCCGGCTCGGGCCGCGAATCGGCGCTGCGCGCGCTGGCCGCCGCCGGGCTGCAGATCACTTCGATCCGCGACGTGACGCCGCTGGCCCACAACGGCTGCCGTCCGCCGAAGCGTCGCCGCGTCTGACGCAGAATCAACAGGGATCGGACCGCACCTGAGCGTGCGGTCCGATTCTGTCATGAAGTCCCTCGGGCGTATCCGGCTTCGGTCATGACCCGGATACAGGAATGGAGGCAGATCCATGATCCACAAGAACTGGCAGGAATTGATCAAGCCGGCGCAACTCGATGTTCGCCCCGGTGCCGATCCCTCGCGCAAGGCGACCGTCGTCGCCGAACCGCTCGAGCGCGGCTTCGGCCTGACGCTGGGCAACGCGCTGCGCCGCATCCTGATGTCGTCGCTGCAGGGCGCGGCCATCACCTCGGTGCAGATCGACAACGTGCTGCACGAGTTTTCCTCGGTCGCCGGCGTGCGTGAAGACGTGACCGACATCGTTCTGAACCTCAAGGGCGTGGCGCTGAAGATGGAAGTGGACGGGCCGAAGCGGGTCACCATTTCCGCGCGCGGCCCCTCGGTGGTGAAGGCGGGCGATATCGCCGTGACCAACGGGATCGAGGTCCTGAACAAGGACCACGTGATCTGTCACCTCGACGACGGCGCCGAGCTGTTCATGGAACTGACGGTCAACACCGGCAAGGGCTATGTCGGTGCGGACAAGAACCGCCCCGAAGATGCGCCCATCGGCCTGATTCCGATCGACGCGATCTATTCGCCGGTCAAGAAGGTCGCCTACGAAGTCACGCCGACCCGCGAGGGCCAGGTACTGGACTACGACAAGCTGACCATGAAGATCGAAACCGACGGCTCGGTCACGCCCGAGGATGCCGTGGCCTTCGCCGCGCGCATCCTGCAAGACCAGCTGCAAGTCTTCGTCAACTTCGACGAGCCGGAAGCGGCGGGTCGCGGCGGCGAGGATGACGGGCTCGAGTTCAACCCGCTTCTGCTGAAGAAGGTGGACGAGCTGGAACTGTCGGTGCGTTCGGCCAACTGCCTGAAGAACGACAACATCGTCTATATCGGCGACCTGATCCAGAAGACCGAAGCCGAGATGCTCCGCACCCCGAACTTCGGCCGCAAGTCGCTGAACGAGATCAAGGAAGTGCTCTCGGGCATGGGCCTGCATCTTGGGATGGAAGTCGAGGACTGGCCGCCGGAGAACATCGAAGAGCTGGCCAAGCGCTTCGAGGACCAGTTCTGAACCGACCGGGGTGCGCAATGAATGCGCACCCTACCCGACCTCGTAGGGTGCGCATTCATTGCGCACCTCACACCCCGCGAAACGCGCATTCATTGCGCACCTTGCGGCAAATGCCCGGACCGCCGGGGAACACCCTGGGCACAATGCCCCAACGACGCCCGCCGCAACGCACGGTTGGCAACACAAAGCAAAAGACGTCATAGGAGATCATCATGCGTCACGCCCGTGGTTACCGCCGCCTGAACCGCACCCACGAACACCGCAAGGCCCTGTTCTCGAACATGGCCGGCTCGCTGATCGAGCACGAGCAGATCAAGACCACCCTTCCCAAGGCGAAGGAACTGCGTCCGATCGTCGAGAAGCTGATCACGCTGGCCAAGCGCGGTGACCTGCACGCCCGCCGCCAGGCCGCGGCGATGCTGAAGGAAGACAAGGACGTCGCCAAGCTGTTCGACGTGCTCGGCCCCCGCTACAAGGACCGCGCCGGTGGCTACATCCGCGTCCTGAAAGCCGGCTTCCGCTATGGCGACATGGCGCCGATGGCGATCATCGAGTTTGTCGAGCGCGACGTTTCGGCCAAAGGCGCCGCCGACAAGGCCCGCCTGGAAGCCGAGGACGCCTCGGAAGACTAAGTCCCGCGGCCGCCATCCGGCCCGGACTGGACCCCCGCAGCCTGGCTGCGGGGGTTTTCCGTTGCGGCATGCCGGCTTGACCGGGCAGGCAAGCGGCGTAATCTTGCCCGCGCCGCAGCTAGGGAGCGCCGCCCATGTCCGTGATCGCCCTGATCCTCGTCGCGCTGGTCGCGCTGTTGCATCTCTACATCCTCTGGCTCGAGATGTTCGCCTGGGAAACGCGCGGCCCCGCCGCCTTCCGCTCGCTCCCGCGTGAGCTGTTTCCGCCGACGAAGACCCTCGCCGCCAACCAGGGGCTCTACAACGGCTTCCTCGCCGCCGGGCTGATCTGGTCGCTGTTCATCGGCGATCCGGCCTGGGCGAAGAATGTCGCCACCTGCTTCCTCCTGTTCGTGCTGGTTGCCGGGGCCTATGGCGCCGCCACCGCCAGCCCGCGGATCTTTCTGGTGCAGGGGGTGCCCGCGCTCCTCGGCCTTGCCGCCGTCTGGCTGCTCTGATCGCGGCCCGGTGCCGGTCCATCCCATTTCCGTGAGCCCGCGTTGCATGTCCTGCGGCGCCGACCCATAGTCCCGGGATACCGCAGAACGGAGGCATCCATGCGTATCGTCGGGCTGGTTCTCGTCGGGGCTCTCGCCGGGGTGGGGATCACCCTGGGCGCGATGCAGAATTTCACGCCGGTCACCGCCCAGTCCCTGACCAACACGCCGCCGCCCGCCGCCGCACCGCTGCCGCCCGAGCGGCTGATGCCCACAACCGTGACCCAGGTGCCGGAGAGCCAGGCCCAGGTCCAGCTCAGCTTCGCGCCCGTGGTGCGCCAGACCGCCCCCGCCGTGGTCTCGATCTATGCCCGCCGGGTGGTCGCCGAGCAGCAGAGCCCCTTCTTCAACGACCCGTTCTTCAACCAGCTCTTCGGCAACCGGGGACAGGCCACGCCCCGGGTGCAGAACGCGCTGGGGTCGGGGGTGATCCTGCAATCGGACGGCATCGTCGTCTCGAATTACCACGTCGTGGGCGATGCCGACGACATCCGCGTCGTGCTGAACGACCGCCGCGAATTCGCCGCCGACGTGATCCTGGCGGATGAGGAAAGCGACCTCGCCATCCTGCGCCTGCGCGGCGCCTCGGACCTGCCCGCGATCCCGATCGCCGACAGCGACGGGGTCGAGGTGGGCGATCTGGTGCTGGCCATCGGCAACCCGTTCGGCGTGGGCCAGACGGTCAGCTCCGGCATCGTCTCGGCGCTGGCGCGGTCGGGGATCGCCGTGGGCTCGGGGCGCGGCTATTTCATCCAGACCGATGCGGCGATCAACCCGGGCAATTCCGGCGGCGCGCTGGTCGATATGCAGGGCCACCTCGTTGGCATCAATTCGGCGATCCTGACCCGCTCGGGCGGCTCGAACGGGATCGGCTTCGCCATCCCCGCCAATCTGGTCAGCCAGGTCGTCGCCCAGGCCGAAAGCGGCGAGACGCATTTCCAGCGCCCCTGGATGGGCGTGACCGGCCAGGCCGTTGATGCGACCCTGGCCGAGGCTCTGGGCCTCGGCCTGCCGCAGGGCGTGGCGATCGCGGCGCTGCACCCGGAAAGCCCGCTGGCCGAGGCCGGGCTCAGGGCGGGCGATGTGGTGCTGGCGGTGGACGGCGACCCGGTCAATGCGCCGCAAGAAATGATGTTCCGCCTCGCCGCCCGCGGCATCGGCGGCACCGCGCGGCTCAGCTGGGTGCGGGCGGGCGAGCGGCAGGAGAGCGACGTGGCGCTGATCGCGCCGCCCGAGACGCCCGAACGCAACCGCCTGACCGTGCGCGGTGTGGCGCTGCGCGGGCTGGTGGCCGAGACGATCAACCCCGCCGTCGCCGCCGAGCGCGGCCTCGATCCCCAGGCCAGGGGCGTGGTGGTGGTCGAGGCGCAGGACATCGCCGCCCGCGCCGGCCTCGCACCCGGGGACATCCTGCTCTCGGTCAACCGCCAGCCGGTGCCCGACACCGCGGCACTGGACCGCGCGCTGCGCGATCCCTCGCGGTATTGGGAGGTCGAACTCCTGCGCGACGGCCGCCGCAGCCTCCTGCGCTTCCGCCTCTGACCGCGCGCCCGGGGGGTGTGAAACCCCCGGCGCGGGCCAAGGGCGCGCGGCTGAGCCGAAGGCGCCTTCCCCCCGCCCCGGGCAGCGCATAGATTCCCCCCATGGCCGATCTCTTCGATTCCCCCTCCGACGACTCCCGCGCCCCGGACGCGCCGCGCCCGCTGGCCGACCGGCTGCGCCCGCAGTCGCTGGGGCAGGTCATCGGGCAGGAGGCGGTGCTGGGACCGGATGGTCCGCTCGGCGCCATGCTGGCGGCGGGGACGCTGGGGTCGCTCATTCTCTGGGGGCCGCCGGGGGTGGGCAAGACCACCATCGCCCGGCTGCTGGCCGCCGAGACGGATCTGCATTTCGTGCAGATCAGCGCCATCTTCTCGGGCGTGCCCGAACTGAGAAAGGTCTTCGAGGCGGCCAAGCTCAGGCGGCGGAACGGGCAGGGGACGCTGCTGTTTGTCGATGAGATCCACCGCTTCAACAAGGCGCAGCAGGACGGCTTTCTGCCCCATATGGAGGATGGCACGATCCTGCTGGTCGGCGCCACCACCGAGAATCCGTCCTTCGAGCTGAATGCGGCGCTCCTGAGCCGGGCGCAGGTCATGGTCCTGACCCGCCTGTCGCTGGCCGATCTGGAGCGTCTGGCCGAGCGGGCCGAGCATGAGCTGAAGCGCCGGCTGCCGCTCTCGCCCCAGGCCCGGGATGCGCTTCTGGAAATGGCGGACGGGGACGGGCGGGCGCTGCTCAACCTCATCGAGCAGGTGATGGCCTGGCGCGTCACCGGCGCCCCGCTCGATACCGAAGCGCTGACCAAGCGGCTGATGCGCCGCGCGGCGAAATACGACAAATCGGGCGACGAGCATTACAACCTGATCAGCGCCCTGCACAAATCGGTCCGCGGCAGTGATCCCGACGCCGCGCTCTATTGGTTCGCGCGGATGCTGGAGGGGGGCGAGGATCCGCGCTTCCTCGCCCGGCGCATCACCCGCATGGCGGTCGAGGATATCGGCCTGGCCGATCCGCAGGCGCAGTCGGTATGCCTGGAGGCCTGGCAGACCTATGAGCGCATGGGCAGCCCGGAGGGGGAGCTGGCGCTGGCGCAGGCCCTCGTCTACCTCGCCCTCGCGCCGAAATCGAACGCGGTCTATGTGGCCTACAAGGCGGCGCGGCAGCTGGCGCAGAAGACCGGCAGCGCCATGCCGCCCGCGCATATCCTGAATGCGCCGACCAAGCTGATGGAGGCTCAGGGCTATGGCGCGGGCTATCAATACGATCACGATGCCGAGGATGGGTTCAGCGGCCAGAACTACTTCCCCGAGGGGGTGAAGCGCCCGGTCCTCTACGCGCCCCCCGAACGCGGCTTCGAGCGCGAGCTGAAGAAGCGGGTCGAGTATTTCGCGAAGCTCAGAAGCCGTCGCCAGGGTGGCCCGGCTTGACTTTGAGCCCCCCGCGGGCCAAGGCAGCGGCATGTTGTCAACGCTTCTCCAAGTCGCCCTCGGCGGCGCGATCGGCGCCTCGGGCCGCTACCTGACCGGGGTGGCGGCGATCCGCTTCATGGGGCCGGGTTTTCCCTGGGGCACGCTGGCCGTGAACGTGCTGGGGTCCTTCGTCATGGGGCTGGTCGTGGTCACGCTGGGCCATCTGAGCGCCAACCGTTTCGCGCCGCTCTTGATGACTGGCGTGCTGGGCGGCTTCACCACCTTTTCGGCCTTTTCGCTCGATACGCTGACATTGTGGGAGCGGGGCCAGCAGGCCCTCGCCGTCACCTATGTCGCGGCCTCGGTCACGCTGTCGCTGCTGGCGATCGTGGCCGGCCTCTGGATTGCAAGGAGCATCACCGCATGAGCGGCGTACAGACCCTGACCGTCGGCGCGGATGAAGGCGAGCAGCGGCTGGACCGCTGGCTGAAGCGGCATTTCCCGCAGGTCACCCAGGGCATGGTCGAGAAGTTCTGCCGCAAGGGCGAACTGCGGGTCGACGGCAAGCGGGCAAAATCGGGCGACCGGGTGATGCCGGGCCAGCAGGTGCGCATTCCGCCGCTGCCCGATGCCGCGCCGCCGCCCCCCACGCGCGTCGAGGGCATCGCCGATGCCGATGCCGAGATGATCCGCGATTGCGTGCTGTGGAAGGACGAGCATGTCATCGCCCTCAACAAGCCGCCGGGCCTGCCCTCGCAGGGCGGTTCGGGGCAGGGCAACCGGCATGTGGACGGGCTGACCGAGGCGCTGAAATTCGGCTACAAGGAGCGTCCGGTGCTGGTTCACCGGCTGGACAAGGACACGTCCGGGGTCCTGCTGCTGGCGCGGACCCCGCGCGTCGCCCGGCGCCTGTCCGAGGCCTTCCGCCACCGCAACACGCGCAAGATCTACTGGGCCATCGTGGCGGGCGTGCCGCAGCCCCTGATGGGGACGATCCGCTACGGGCTGGTCAAATCGGGTGGCCGCGACGCCGAGAAGATGCGCTGCATCCACCCGAACGAGGTGGACAAGACCGAGGGCGCCAAGCGCGCCACCACCGATTACGCCGTGCTGGACCGGCTGGCCAGCCGCGCCGCCTGGGTGGCGCTGGTGCCGATCACCGGACGCACCCACCAACTGAGGGCGCATATGGCCGAGATCGGGCATCCGATCATCGGCGACGGCAAATACGGCGGTTCGGGGCAGGAGAATCTGGGCGACGGCTGGGGCGCGCAGCTGGGCGGCGACATTTCCCGCAAGCTGCACCTTCACGCGCGCCGCATCACCTTCGAGCATCCGATCACCGGCAAGCCCGTGACCATCGAGGCGCCCTTGCCCGCGCATATGGCGAAAAGCTGGGCGACGATGGGATGGAAGGAGACTGACGTTCCCGCCGACCCGTTCGAGGAGCAGGAATGACCCCTCGCCTGGTGATTTTCGACGTCGACGGCACGCTGGTCGACAGCCAGACCGACATCATCGAATCGATGACCGCCGCCTTTGCCGGGCAGGGGATGGCGGTCCCCTCGCATGAGGCGATCAAGGGCATCGTCGGCCTCTCGCTGCCGGTCGCCGTCACCCATCTGGCCCCGCGCGTGAGCGAGGCGCGGCGCGACGCGCTCGTCGCGGCCTACAAATCCACCTATCAGGCCCTCAGGTTGCAGAACGGGGCGGCCGGCAGCCCGCTGTTCCCCGGGGCCCGCGCGGTGCTGCAGCGGCTGGCGGCCGATCCCGCCGTGACGCTGGCCATCGCCACCGGCAAGTCGCGCCGCGGCCTCGACGGTCTGCTGGCCGCGCATGGGCTGGTCGGACTCTTCGCCAGCACCCAGGTGGCCGACGACCACCCGTCGAAGCCGCATCCCTCGATGATCCATGCCTGCCTGCGCGAGACGGGGATCGACCCCGGGCAGGCGGTGATCGTCGGCGATACCGAATTCGATGTCGAGATGGGCCATGCCGCCGGGATCCGCGCCATCGGCGTGACCTGGGGCTATCACCCGCTGAAGCGCCTGGGCCGCGCCGACCTCAGGATCGACAGCTTCGAGCAACTGGACGCGGCGCTGAAGGGGCTCTGGGCATGAGCGGCTGGGGACGCAAGGTCTTCTGGAAGGAGGTCAGCGTGACCGAGGCGCCCGAGGGGTTCGGGATCGCGCTGGACGGCCGCGCCATCAAGACACCGGCCAAGGCGCCGCTGCTGCTGCCGACCCGCGCCCTGGCCGATCTGGTGGCCGCGGAATGGGCCGCACAGACGGGCGAGGTCAAGCCCGAGACGATGCCGGCCACCCGCGCCGCCAATGCCGCGCTGGACAAGGCGACCGGGCAATTCGCCGAGGTCGCGGGCCTGCTGACTGCCTACGGCGAAACAGATCTGCTGTGCTACCGTGCCGAGGCCCCGGTCGAACTGGCCGAGCGTCAGCGCGCCGGATGGGACCCGCTGCTGGCCTGGTCCGCAGACCGTTTCGGCGTCCGCTGGAGCATCACCTCGGGCGTCATGCCGACCCCGCAAAACCCCGAGACCTTGGCCCTGCTGGGGGCTCATGTGGCGCGCTTCACCCCGTTCGAGCTGACGGCCTTTCACGATCTGGTCGCCATGTCCGGCTCGCTGGTCATCGGCCTGGCGGTGACCGAGGGAATCGCCCCCGTGGAATCCCTGTGGGATGTGTCGCGAATCGATGAGGATTGGCAGGTCGAGCAATGGGGCGAGGATGACGAGGCCAGCCGCCTGACGTTGCACCGCCGGACCGCCTTTCTCGACGCCGCCCGTTTTTTCGCCGCCTGCCGCTGTTAGCGCCCAACAGGTTTGCCGGGAAAATACGCATTCTGCAGGGCGCAGCACCGCCGCGTTTGCCGCTTGCGTAAGCATCAGCGTCCGGAATGATTGACTTGACGGCCAATAATAATCGGCACAAATTCGCCTACGCAGCATCGTCACGATGCGCCTCGTCGCCCCGGCTCCTTGTCGTGGCGATGCCCAGCCGGATCTGAACCGGCAACCATTGGCTCCGCGAGGGGCTGGAAGACCACCCGCAAGGGCGGTTGCAACAGGAAGTGGTAACTATGAAAAAATCGGTATTTTTGGGGACGCTCGCAACGGCGGCCTTGGTGGCTGGCTATGCGTCGGCGGCAACGCTCGACGACGTGAAGGCCCGTGGCTCGCTGAACTGCGGCGTGTCGACCGGCGTGAACGGCTTCTCGGCCCCCGACGCGAATGGCGTCTGGCAGGGCTTTGACGTCGCCGTCTGCCGTGCCGTCGCCGCTGCCGTCCTGGGCGACCCGATGGCCGTGAACTTCGTGCCGACCACCGGACAGACTCGCTTTACCGCGCTGGCGTCGGGCGAAATCGACATCCTCGCCCGGAACACCACCTGGACCTTCTCGCGCGATGCCGACCTCGGCTTCACCTTCATCGGCGTCAACTACTACGACGGCCAGGGCTTCATGGTGAACCGGGCGCTGGGCGTGTCCTCGGCCACCGAACTCGACGGCGCCACCGTCTGCATCCAGACCGGCACCACGACCGAGCTCAACCTCGCGGATTACTTCCGCATCAACAACATGACCTACGAGCCGGTCCCGATCGAGACCAACGCCGAGGCCCAGCAGCAGTACCTCGCCGGTGCCTGCGACGTCTACACCACCGACGCCTCGGGTCTGGCCGCGACCCGCGCCTCGTTCGAGACCCCCGGCGATCACGTGATCCTGCCGGAAATCATCTCGAAAGAGCCGCTGGGCCCGCTGGTGCGCCAGGGTGACGACCAATGGGCCGATATCGCCCGCTGGACCCTGAACGCGCTGGTCGCCGCCGAAGAACTGGGCGTCACCTCGTCCAACCTCGAGCAGATGGCTGCTGGCACCAACAACCCCGAGATCAACCGCCTGCTGGGCACCGAAGGTGACCTTGGCGCGATGATCGGCCTCGATGCGCAATGGGCCATGCGCGCCATCGCCGCCGGCGGCAACTACGGCGAGATCTTCGCCGCCACCATCGGCGAGGCCACCCCGATCGGCCTGGCCCGTGGTCTGAACGCCCAGTGGACCCAGGGCGGTCTGCTCTACGCACCGCCGTTCCGCTAACGGCCCCGGATCCGGCGCGCGACCCCGTCGCGCGCCGTTTTCCTATCTAGAACACGCATAACCGTGTCGCCCGACGCCAAAAGGTGCGGGCAGCAAAAAAAACCACACGGATGCAGGGAGACATTTCATGGCAATGGACAGCGGTGCTCAGCAGCCCGCGTTTCGCCTGAGCATGTTGCTTTACGATTCGCGCTACCGGTCGATGACGATCCAGGTCTTCGCGCTTTTCGTGCTCATGTTCGGCGCCGCATGGCTGGTCTACAACACCAAGACCAACCTCGAGGCCCTGGGCAAGCCCTTCGGTTTCGACTTCCTCTTCAACACCGCGGGCTATGACATCGCGCAGCGACCGATCGAGTATTCCTCGCAATCGACGCATCTGCGCGCCACGGTCGTGGGCCTTCTGAACACGCTGATCCTGGCGGTCATGGCCTGCATCACGGCCACGGTGCTGGGCGTCGCGGCCGGCGTGCTGCGGCTCTCGAACAACTGGATCGTCGCGCGGCTGATGACCGTCTATATCGAGACCTTCCGCAACGTCCCCGTGCTGATCTGGATCATCGTCGTCTCGGCGGTGATGTCGGAATCGATGCCTGCGCCCTCGGCCTTCCGGGGCGAGAACGCGACTTCGAGCATGCTGCTCTTCGACTCGGTCGCCGTCACCAACCGCGGCGTCTATGTGCCCGCCCCGCTCTTCTCGCTCGATCTGGGGGCGGTGCTGGGCATGCCGAACCTCGGCACCGGGCTCAACTGGCTGGTCATCCTGGGCGTGCTGGTCGCCAGCTTCTGGTTGAACAAGCGGCTCCTCGCCCATGCCACGGCCGTGCAGAACGCCACTGGCATCCGCCCCAAGACCTGGTGGAAAAGCCTGCTGATCTTCCTGGCGCCGCTGGCTGCGCTTCTGGTGATCTTCGGCTTCCATGCCGAATACCCCGAATTGCGGGGCTTCAACTTCCAGGGCGGCATCCAGATGCGCAACTCGCTGATCGCCATGTGGATCGGCCTGAGCATCTATACCGCCGCCTTCATCGCCGAGAACGTGCGCGCGGGCATCCTCGCCATCGCCAAGGGCCAGACCGAAGCCGCCTATGCGCTGGGCCTGCAGCCGGGCAAGACCATGCGGCTGGTGATCCTGCCGCAGGCGATGCGGGTCATCGTCCCGCCGCTGATCTCGCAATACCTCAACATCACCAAGAACACCTCGCTGGGCCTCGCGGTAGGCTACATGGACCTGCGCTCGACCCTGGGGGGGATCACCATCAACCAGACCGGGCGCGAGCTGGAGGGGATGCTGCTGCTGATGCTGATCTATCTGGCCATCAGCCTGATCATCTCGACGGTGATGAACTACTACAACAACCGCATCAAGCTGAAGGAACGGTGACATGAGCGATACCCATGCGCAAACCGTCGCCTTCGTTCGCGACACCATGCTCCCGCCCGAGGAGCCGCCGTCCAACGCGACAGGCGCCATCCGCTGGATGCGCGAGAACCTGTTCTCGGGCTGGCTGAGCGCCATCCTGACGGTGCTGTCGCTGCTGGCTGTCGCCGGGCTGGTCTACGAACTGGCACCCTGGCTGGCCAATTCGGTCTGGAACGCCAGTTCGCTGACCGAATGCCGGGCCATCCTGGACGGCGCAAGCGGCGCCTGCTGGGCGGTGATCCGCGTCAACTGGTTGCAGCTGATGTTCGGCTTCTACCCGTCGCATCTGTACTGGCGGCCGATCCTGGCCTTCGTCCTGCTGATCGTGGCCGTTGCGCCGGTCCTCTTTCCGGCGGTGCCGCGCAAGCTGATGTGGTTCTCGGTCGTCTATCCGTTCATCGCCGTCTGGCTGCTGTGGGGCGGGTCGGTCTGGGGCCCGGTCATGGTGCTGCTGGGACTGGCGGTGCTGGGCCTCTTCATCATGCGCGCGGCCGAGCCGCTCGGCACCGTGCCGACCAGCGGCATGGCGGTGGTCCTGTTCCTGGCGCTGTTCTTCGACCCGCCGGGCTGGCTCAACCTCGATCTGGGCATCTTCCCGATTGTCCAGAACCTCGCCGATCTGCTGGGCCGCCTTGTGCCCATCGAACTGGAAAGCGTGCCCTCGCGCGAATTCGGCGGCTTCATGATCTCGATCGTGATCGGCGTCGCCGGCATCGCGCTGTCGCTGCCCCTGGGCATCCTGTTTGCCCTGGGCCGGCAGTCGAACATGCCGCTGATCAAATGGATCTCGGTGACCTTCATCGAATTCATCCGCGGCGTGCCGCTGATCACGCTGCTGTTCACCGCCTCGCTGCTGCTGAACTACTTCCTGCCGCCCGGGACCAACTTCGACCTGATCCTGCGCGTCATCATCATGGTGACCCTGTTCGCCACGGCCTATATGGCCGAGGTGATCCGGGGCGGTCTGGCGGCGCTGCCGCGCGGCCAGTACGAGGCGGCCGATGCGCTGGGCCTCGATTACTGGAAGGCGCAGCGCCTCATCATCATGCCGCAGGCGCTGAAGATCTCGATCCCGGGGATCGTGAACACCTTCATCGGCCTGTTCAAGGACACCACCCTGGTCGTGTTCATCGGCATTCTCGATCCGATCGGCCGGGCGAGCGCGATCCGCGCGACCTCGGACTGGCAGGGGATCTACTGGGAACTCTTCATCTTCATCGGTGCGGTGTTCTTCGTCTTCTGCTTCTCCATGTCGCGCTACTCGATGTACCTCGAGCGCCGCCTCAAGACCGACCATCGTTAAGGAGACACCGCCATGGAAACCATGGAAACTGCCGCCGTCAATCGCAGCCAGATGAAGGTCTCGGACGAGGTCGCCATCCAGATCACCAACATGAACAAGTGGTACGGCACCTTCCACGTGCTGCGCGACATCAACCTGACCGTGAACCGGGGCGAACGGATCGTCATCGCCGGGCCTTCGGGCTCGGGCAAATCGACCATGATCCGCTGCATCAACCGGCTGGAGGAGCACCAGAAGGGCACGATCATCGTCGATGGCACCGAACTATCCTCGGACCTGAAGAACATCGACAAGGTGCGCTCCGAGGTCGGGATGGTGTTCCAGCACTTCAACCTGTTCCCGCATCTGACGATCCTGGAGAATTGCACCCTCGCACCGATCTGGGTGCGCAAGATCCCCAAGAAGGAAGCCGAAGAGACGGCGATGCACTTCCTGGAAAAGGTGAAGATCCCCGAACAGGCGCACAAGTATCCCGGCCAGCTTTCGGGCGGTCAGCAGCAGCGGGTGGCCATCGCCCGCTCGCTCTGCATGCGGCCGCGGATCATGCTGTTCGACGAGCCGACCTCGGCCCTTGACCCCGAGATGATCAAGGAGGTGCTGGATACCATGATCCAGCTCGCCGAAGAGGGGATGACCATGCTCTGCGTGACCCACGAGATGGGCTTCGCGCAGGCAGTGGCGAACCGGGTGATCTTCATGGACCAGGGCCAGATCGTCGAACAGAACGAGCCCAAGGAGTTCTTCAACAATCCCCAGAGCGAACGGACCAAGCTGTTCCTGAGCCAGATCCTCGGGCATTGAGCCGTTCAGACCGGACAAAAGGAGGGGGGCTTTCTGCCCCCCTCTTTGCTGCGCAAATTCACCCCCCGAGCGTATTTCCGGCAGAATGAAAGCGCGTGGGACGCGTTAAGAAACCCTGAATCCCCGGGGCCAAGTCGTTGATTTCCTTGTCGCGAGGCGGCTGTCCCACGCGTGGGACGCCTCAGGCGGCGATTTCCTTGGGCACGATGAAATCGCGGACCGAGCCGGAATGCCAGTCCACCTCGTGCCAGCTCGGCGCCTCGAAGCTGACGACCAGGGTGGCGCCGGTCGGGTAGCGCGGGAAATCGGGGTTGAGGGGCGCCTGCGCCACGATCCGCCCGGCAAATTCGGCGATGCCGGGATTGTGGCCGATCATCATCACCGTATCCGCCGTCGCATGTCTGAGGACCGCCAGCATCACATCCGGCCCGGCGTGATAGAGCGCGGGTTTCAGGATCAGTTCCGGCGTGCCGGGCAGGGCGGGGGCGATGCCCGACCAGGTCTTGCGGGTCCTCAGCGCGTCCGAGCACAGAACCTCGCCCGGGACATAGCCGCGCGACGCGAGCCATTCCCCCAGATCCGCCGCCGCGGCCTTGCCACGCTCGTTCAGCGGGCGGTCGTGGTCGGACATCGTGGGGTCGTCCCAGCTCGATTTCGCGTGGCGGGTGAGGATCAGGCGCTTCATCATCGGTGGAACCGGCTCATGTGATAGGCGGATTGTTCGGCCAGTCTTGCATGGCCGATGCCTGCCGGGCAAGCGCGGCGCGCGCGGCAGCCGTCGGTCAGGCAGTCGCGGCCCTCGGGACGGTCGAGATGGGCGTGACAGCGGGCCGTGCCATAGGCCCTGGGCGAGAGCGCGCTGACCGGGCAGGTGGTTCGGCAGGGCTGTCCAGGGCAGGTTTCGCAGGGGTTCGGGGCCCGCGGCAGGGACACGGCGAAAGGCAGCGCCAGCGCGCCCCGGAATGAGACCCAGAGCCCCTGATCGGCATGGACCAACATGCCGACCGGACTCTGCCAGATCCGCCCGGAGTCCTGCGCCCAGCGGAAGAAGGGCGGCCAGGGCGGACCATCGGAGGGAAAGAGGGCCGCGCCGCCGAATCGCTCGGCCAGCCCGCCCAGCACCCGCTTCGACCAGCGGTCAACCGGATCGGGGGCACCGTCCTGCCATTCGGGGGCGGCCTTGATCCGGTCCCACCACAGGCTGCCGCCCGCCGGTCCGATCAGGACCAGCGCCCGGGCGTCCGGGGGGCAGAAATCGCGGTCGGGGGCGGTGACGGCCAGCGCCACCAGCCCCTGTTCCTGAAGCGCCGAGAGTGCCTCAGACGCCCGTGCCACGGGGCGAGACGCGGGGCGGCGTGGCGCGGATCATCGAGCCCGCGCCGTGTTCGGTGAACAGCTCCAAGAGGCAGGCGTTGGCCACCCGCCCGTCCAGGATCACCACCGCCCGCACGCCCTGTTCGATGGCCAGAAGCGCCGTCTCGGTCTTGGGGATCATGCCGCCGGCGATGGTGCCGTCGGCAGTCATGGCGCGGATCTGGTCGGGGTGGATCTCGGTTAGGACATTGCCGTCCTTGTCCTTGACGCCCGAGACATCGGTCAGCAGCAGCAGCCGGTCGGCCTGCAGCGCGCCGGCGATGGCGCCCGCGGCGGTGTCGCCGTTCACGTTGAACGTCTCCAGCGCGCTCATGCCGGTGGCGACGGGGGCCACGACCGGGATGATGCCCGCCTTGAAGAGGTCGCGCAGCACCTGCACGTTCATCTCGACCGGCTTGCCGACGAAGCCCAGTTCCGGGTCGTCGGCCACGCAGACCATCAGATCGTCGTCCTTGCCCGAGAGGCCCACGGCGCGGCCGCCTTCGTCCATGATCGCCTGCACGATGCGCTTGTTCACCAGGCCCGTCAGCACCATCTCGACCACCTCGACCGTGGCCTTGTCGGTCACGCGCTTGCCGCGCACGAATTCCGACTTGATGCCCAGACGGTTGAGCAGGTCGTTGATCATCGGCCCGCCGCCATGGACGACGACCACATTGATGCCGACAAGGCGCATCAGCACCACGTCGCGGGCGAATTCGGCCATGGCCTCGTCATCGCCCATCGCATTGCCGCCGAACTTGACGACGACGACGGCACCGGCGAAACGCTGCAGATAGGGCAGGGCTTCCGACAGGGTGCGGGCGGTGGCTTTCCAGTCACGGTTCATGTTCTGCTGTCTCATGGGCTTACTGCATGGTGGCAAGGATCGCGCGGAGCGTCGGCACACCCTCGCCCTTTTCCGAGGAGGTGACAAGCAGCTCGGGATAGGCGGCGGGATGTTTGGCCAGCGCCTTTCGGACCTGGGCGAGGGTCCGCTCGCGCTCGGCGGCTCCGATCTTGTCGGCCTTGGTCAGCACCACCTGGAAGGTCACGGCGGATTTGTTCAGAAGGTCGAGGATCTCCTCGTCCACCTTCTTGATGCCGTGGCGCATGTCGATCAGCACGAAGGCCCGGCGCAGGGTGGCGCGGCCCGAGAGGTAGCTTTTCAGCAGCGCCTGCCATTGGCGGACAACCGCGACCGGCGCCTCGGCAAAGCCATAGCCGGGCAGGTCGACCAGATAGAGCTGCCCGCCCACGTCGAAATAGTTGATCTCCTGCGTGCGGCCCGGGGTGTTCGAGGTCCGCGCCAGCGACTTGCGGCCGGTCAGCGCGTTGATCAGGCTGGATTTCCCGACATTCGACCGGCCCGCGAAGCAGATTTCCAGTCGGTCGGGCGGGGGCAGGCCGGGCATCGCCACCACACCTTTGACGAAATCGACAGGCCCGGCGAAGAGCTTGCGGCCGGCCTCCAGATCCTCGGGCGTGGGATGGGCAGTTTCGGGGAAGGGCAGGGTGCTCATGGGGTGATCTCCACGCGGTCGCCGCGCGCGACGGTGCCGCTGTTGAGGACCCGCGCATAGACGCCGAAATCCTTGTGGCCCCAGCCGGATTGCAGCGCGGCAAGGGTGTCGCCCGCCTGCTGGCCGGTCGCGGGTTCATAGGTGGTGGCGACGCAGCGGGTGATGGGTTCCTCGACCCTGAGGCGGATCTCGCCCAGGCCGATCTCCTGGCCGATCAGGTCGAATTCGGCCCAGGGCGCCCAGCCCTCGATCCAGAGGTTGCCGCGGAAGCGGTGGATCGACAGCTCCCGACCCATCCGCTGCCCCAGCGCGCGCAGCGAGCCGAGCGAGAGGATCGCCACGAAGGGATCGGGCACATCGGTCAATGCGCCGCCGTCCTGGCGCTGGACCAGCGCCCTTGGGGCCGGACGGTTGGCGGGCCAGAGGGGGCGCAACCAGTCGACCAGCGCCGGGCCATCGGCGGGAAGGGTGCCGGTGAAGGCGGGGCGCCCGGGATGGGTCAGCGTCAGCGCGCCGGTCGCCTCGTCGAAATCGGCGCGGATCGCCTGCAGGCTGCCTTCGGCCGCGCCGCGCAGGAAGTTCATCTTGGCTGCCCAACCCTCGGGCGCGTCGGGGAATTTGGCGGTTTCGGTGGCGACGGCCCAGATCCGGTCAAAGGGCATCGGGCGGCCCTGGATCAGGGCCGCCCGGTCGAGTTCCTGGTAACCGGCGGATTTCACCGGATGCCGGACGATATGCGCCAGATGCGCGCCGCTCACTTTGCCTTGCCTGTCTTGGGGCCGTTCTTCGGGGCCTTGTCGGCATTGGCCGCCTTCGGCTTCTTGAACGAGGACTTGATGTTGCCGAACAGGTCCGGCCGCGAGCCATGCGCCGACATGATCAGGTATTGCTGGATGAAGGTGATGATGTTGTTGCCGATCCAGTACATCAGCAGCCCCGAGGCGAAGCCGCCCATCACGAACATGAAGATCCAGGGCATCCAGTTGAAGATGGTCTGCTGCATCGGATCGGCGGGCGCCGGGTTCAGGCGCATCTGGAACCACATCGAGATGCCGAAGAGCAGCGGCAACAGGCCCAGGAACACGGTCGCCATCAGCGAGCCGGTCTCCGGCGCGGCCCAGGGCAGCAGGCCGAAGAAGTTGAAGATCGAGGTGGGATCGGGCGCCGAGAGGTCGTTGAAGACCCAGAACCAATCGGCGTGCCGCAGTTCGATCGTGTTGAAGATCACCTTGTAGAGCGAGAAGAAGATCGGGATCTGCAGCAGGATCGGCAGACAGCCGGCGGCCGGATTGACCTTCTTGTCGCGGTAAAGCGCCATCATTTCTTGCTGGAGCTTCTGGCGGTCGTCGCCCGCGCGCTCTTTCAGCTTCTGCATCTCGGGCTGGAGTTCCTTCATCCGCGCCATCGAGACGTAGGATTTCCAGGCCAGCGGCAGCAGGACGGCCTTCAGCGTGAGCGTCAGCGCCAGGATGGCCCAGCCCATGTTGCCGATGACGCTGTGATAGAAGTTCAGCACGCGGAAGATCGGCCGGGTCAGGAAGAAGAACCAGCCCCAGTCGATGGCGTCGGTCAGGCGCTGGATGTTCTGCTCGGTTTCGTAGGTTTCGAGGATGTCGAAGACCTTGGCGCCGGTGAACAGCATGGACGAGGCGCTGGCGGTTTGGCCCGGCTCGACCGTGACGGTCGGCTGGCGCAGGCTGGCCTGATAGATGTCGCCGCCGGGCACGTATTGCGAGACGACCGTGGCGGGCTGGCCGGGGATGCCGACCAGCGTCGCCATGAAATATTTCGAGGTGAAGCCGATCCAGGCGTTCTCGGTCGCGGTGGTGGTCTGCGTCGGGATCCGCTCGCGTTCCGAGACCGGGTAATCGACCATATCCGAGTAATCGCCTTCCAGCAGCGCGCCGTCGGTCATCTGCACGAGGCCCTCATGCGAGATGAAGTAGGACTGGAAGTCGGCAGGCACACCATGTTGCGCCAGGATCGAATAGGGATCCAGCGAGACGGCGGCATCGGTGGTATTCTCGATCGATTGATCGACGGTGAACATGTAATTCGCGTCGATGCGGATCACGCGGGTGAAGATCAGGCCGGCGCCATTGTCCCAGCGCAGCGTGACCGGCGTGTCGACGGTCAGCGCGTTCGAGCCGACCTGCTGCCAGGGGGTCGCGGGGCCGGGGACATTGGCGTAATCCAGCGCGCCGCGCGGGGTCCAGCCGAAGAGCGCGTAGAACGCATGGCGGCTGCCACCGTTGGGGTTCAGCAGGTGAACCAGATCGCTGTTCGGCTCGACCGTCTCGGTATAGTCGCGCAGCTGCATGTCGTCGAACCGGCCGCCGGTCAGCGCGATCGAGCCGGTCAGGCGCGGCGTGTCGATGGCGATGCGGGCGGTTTCCTGAAGCGGTTCGGCCATCGTCGCATCGGTCGAGGCGGGCGCGCTTTCGCCGGGCGGCGGGGGGACCAGCTCGCTCTGCGAAATGGTGTCACCCGGTTGCGGTTCCGGGGGCGGGAACAGCGCGAACCAGCCCATGATGACCGCGAGGCTCAGGGCGAAGGCGAGGATCAGGTTCTTGGTTTGATCGTCCATCGAGGGCGTTCCGGGCGCGATTTCTATGCAGCGCCGGTTCAACAGGCGTTGCCCCCAAAGGTCAAGCGGATTCCCCCGGATCGGTCGGCGGGTCGGGGGTTTTTGCCGCCTCCCGCCGGTGCTGCCTGCCTGAGCCGCCCGACTGCACCGCCCGCCGGTCGCGCGTCCGCGCCGCCCCGGTGCGATGCCATCGCCGCGCCCTTCGGGACGGCCCCGCGACGGGGACGGGGCGGTTGTCCGGCGCCGGGATCAGGTCATGAGGTGCGGTCCTGCCAGTCCCCGTCGCGGGGTGGGCGGGGCGAGGCGGGGGCCGGCACTGCCTCAGGGCTTGTGCGGGCCCGCTGCCTGACGCGCGTCATCGGCATTCTCGACCCAGGGCTCACCCTCCTCCAGCGCCGCGGCATGGGCGCGCAGCCAGCCCGGCAGATCCCCGGCGGGCATCGGGCGGGCGATGGCGAAGCCCTGCAGGTGGCCGCAACCCATCTGCGCCAGTTTGACCTGTTCCTCGGGGTGTTCGACCCCTTCGGCCAGCGTGCCGAGGTCGAGTTGGGCCGCCATCGACAGGATCGCCGCGACCATGCGCTGCTGGTCGGGATCGATATGCATGTTGGTGACAAAGCTGCGGTCGATCTTGATGCGGCCGACGGCGAAGCGGCGGATATTGGCGATCGAGGCATGGCCGGTGCCGAAATCGTCCAGATCGATGCCGCAGCCCATGGCCGAGAGCCGGGCGATGGTGCGCACGGCGATGTCGTCATCGCTCCGCGCGACGACGGTTTCCAGGATCTCGACCGTCAGGCGTTCGGGCGCGAGGTCATGGCGATCCAGCTCCCAGCCGATTTCATCGGCGAGGCGCGGGTTGCGCAATTCCTCGGCCGAGAGGTTGATCGAGACCTTGGGCACCCGCAATCCCTGCGCGTCCAGCTGTTTCAGCGTCGTCAGCGCCTCGCGCAGCATGCGGTCGGCCAGCCGGGGCGACAGGCCCGCGGCCTCAATCTGCGGGAGGAATTCGCCGGGCGAGACCAGCCCGTTCTGCGGATGCTGCCAGCGTGCCAGTGCCTCCAGCCCGCTGACGGCGCCGGTCCGGGCCTCGATCTGCGGCTGGAAATAGGCGCGGATCTCGCCATTCTCCAGCGCCCGGCGCAGGCTGGCGACCCGGTCGCCGGTCATGGTCGAGGGGAAATCGACCACCGAATAGGAATTGAGCGCGCCGGGACCGGAGCGCAGCGCCCGTTCTGCCGCAGCCTCGGCCGCCTGCAGCATGTCCAGGCCGTTCAGCATGGCCGCGCGGGGCGAAATGCAGAAACCGATCGAGACGCTGGGCCAGAGGGTCATGCCGTTCAGCGGCAAGGGCGCCGAAAGCCGCGACTGGATGCGCTGCGCCACGGCCAGCACACCGCCCAGGTCCAGCCCGCGCTGGGCTTGCAGGGCCACGCCGAAACCGTCCGTTTCCAGCGCGCAGAACAGATCCTGATCACGCAGGGACTGGGCCAGCCGTTCGGCCAGAAGGGCGTGCAGTTCGGCAAAGGGGGTGTTGCCCAGCTGCCGCGCAAGCCGCGGCGCCTCGTCCAGGCGCACTGCCATGGCGGCGGCAGCGCCCTGGGCGGTGCCCAGCCCCTGCGCGTTCAGCAGGTCCAGCACGCCCTTGCGGTCCCGCATCGCCGCATGGCCGCGCGGTTCCGAGCGGGCGCCCACGGCCAGCGCATCGCGCAGCGCCGACCACAGGAGCGCGGCCTGAACCGCGATCAGCGCGGCCAGCGCCCAGGCCGACAGGCCCGCGGCCAGCGCGGCCAGTGTCAGGGCGGGAATCAGGGCGAGCGTCCAGAAACGCCGCTGTCTGGCGATTGCCATCGCCCGCCGTGCCCAAGTCATCGTCAAAGCCTTCACCCGTCCTTCTTGCAGGGCGCCCCCGGGCCCCCGGTACAAGCAGCCTTGGTTAAGGTAATGAGCGAAGCCTTAACGCAGGTGAGGAATTTCATTCGAATTGTCGGGATCTTCCGCGGAGGGACCCGGCGCTGCGGGCCAGAGGCCGGCGAAATCGAAGAGCTTCGGATCGACCAGATGCGAGGGCCGGACGTTCATCAGCGCCTTGAGCATCACGTTCCGGCGCCCGGGTGTCCGTTTCTCCCATTCGTCCAGCAAGGCCTTGACTTGCATGCGCTGCAACCCGTCCTGCGAGCCGCAGAGATCGCAGGGAATGACCGGATAGTCCATCGCCCGCGCAAAGCGCTCGCAATCGGCCTCGGCCACGAAGGCCAGGGGCCGAAGGACGGTCAGGTCGCCATCCTCGTTCACCAGTTTGGGCGGCATGGTGGCCAGTCGCCCGCCGTGGAAGAGATTCATGAAGAACGTCTCGAGCATGTCGTCGCGGTGATGGCCCAGCACGACCGAGGAACACCCCTCTTCGCGCGCGATGCGGTAGAGATTGCCGCGCCGCAGGCGGGAACAGAGCGAGCAATAGGTCCGGCCCTGCGGGATCTTGTCCACGACCACCGAATAGGTGTCCTGGTATTCGATCCGGTGGGGGACGCCCATCTTCGTCAGGAACTCGGGCAGCACGGTCGCCGGAAAGCCCGGCTGGCCCTGATCCAGATTGCAGGCCAGCAGATCCACGGGCAGGAGGCCGCGCCATTTCAGCTCGTGCAGGACGGCGAGCAGGGTGTAGCTGTCCTTGCCCCCTGACAGGCAGACCAGCCAGCGGTCGCCCGGGCGGATCATGCCGAAAGCCTCGGTCGCCTCGCGCACCTGCTGCACCAGCCGCTTGCGCAGCTTGCGGAACTCGGTGGATTTCGGCGCCCCGTGGAACAGCGGGTGGATGTCGTCGCCGGGAAGATCGTCGCTGTCGTCGAGCATGGGCCGGGCCCTCCTGAAGCCCTGCCATGCGGCAAGACGGGCGGCGCGTCAATACGGGCGGGGCGATTGACAGGGGGCGGGCACCGCGTATGTTAATCGTATTCACATAAGGGGACGGAAATGGCCTATGCTCTGGGATATGTGTTGCACCTGGTTGCCGGGGTGATCTGGGCGGGGGGCGTGGCCTATACCGCGCTGGTCCTTTATCCCGCGCTGGCCCGCGCCCCGGCCGGGCAGGCGGCGGCGATGCTGGCGGGCATGGCGCGGCGGTCGGCGGCGCTGATGGGGGCGGCCGGGGTGCTGGTGCTGCTGTCTGGACCGTGGCGGGCGTGGCTGGGCGGCGGGGTGCAAGGCTGGGGCGACCTGACCACGCCCTACGGGCTGATCGTCATCGCCGCCTTTGTGCTGGTTTTCGTCATCCAGGGCGCGGACGGCAGCTTTCGCAGCCGCTTGCGGCGGCTGATGGCGGATCCGGTGGCCTATGCGGAACGCGCGCCCGCGCTGGCGCGGACCAACGCCTGGATCGCCGGGGCCGGGCTGGCTGCGGTGCTGATCCTGATGGCGCTGCTAGGCACCGGCACCTACTGACCCTCAGTGACGGTGGTCCCGGTCCCAGTCGGGATCGGCGCCTGGCACCGGGTCATAGCCCTGTCCACCCCAGGGGTGGCACGAGGCGATGCGCTTCGCCGCCAGCCAAGACCCCTTGACCGCCCCATGCAGCGTCAGAGCCTCCAGCGCATAGGCCGAGCAGGTCGGCTGATAGCGGCAGCCATGGCCGACCCAGGGGCTGAGCAGCAGCCGATAGGCGCGGACCGGCAACGAGACGGCCCAGGCGGCGGGCGAGGTCAGGGCCCGGGGGCGCGGCGGGGGCGGAGGAGGACACACGGGCGGACCTTTCGGCGGGCGGGCCTGTCGGCTTTGGCCTGATGTGGGACGGTGCGGCCGGCGACGCAAGCCCCTGTGGCAAGTCCCTGTGGCGGGAAGCCGCGACGGGAACCCCTCAGGGCGCCGCCCGCAGTGCCGCCGCCAGCTCGGTGATGCGCGACGGGGCGAAGACGCGGATGCCGTGGCGCTCCAGCATCTCGGCGGCAAGCCCGCGGCCCGGACGGCGGGTGCCGTCATGCTCGCCCGTATAGACGAAAAGGCTGCCGCAGGACGGGCTGCCATCGGTCAGAAGCGCGAAGGCGCAACCCTGCGCGCGGGCGGTCTGCAAGGCCAGCTCGGCGGCGCGGACAAAGGGCGCGGTGACGTCTTCGCCGCTGTCGGTCAGGACCCGGCCCTGCCCGGCCAGCACCTGCGGCGCGGTCACGCCCGGGGCGATCTCGGCCGGGGCGCGGGGGACGGGCAGACCGGCGGCCATCTCGGGGCAGAGCGGCACGATCCGCCCCTCGCGCCGCCAGAGGTCCAGAAGCGGCCCCGCGAGGGTCTTGGCCCGTCCATCATAGCGGACCGGGGCGCCCAGCAGGCAGGAACTGACGAGAATGCGTTTCATGGCCTCACCTTAACGCCGCCGCCGTCCTGGTAAAGCCCGGGCTTCCCCAGGCGGCGCGGGCGGTTTAGCCTTGCCTCAGGCAAGGGGGATCGGCGCATGGGACGGATGCTCATCACGGGCGCCTCGCGGGGGATCGGCCGGGCCACGGCGCTCATGGCGGCCGCGCGGGGCTGGGATGTGGCGGTGAACTACCGGCAGGACGCCGCCGCCGCGGCCGAGGTCGTGCGCGCGGTCGAGGCCGCAGGGCGCCGGGCCGTGGCGCTGGCAGGGGATGTGACCGACCCCGGGGCCGTGGCGCGGGTGTTCGAGTCGGCCGAGGTGGCGCTGGGCGGGCTGGATGCGGTGGTGATCAACGCCGGGATCGTCGCGCCCTCGATGCCGCTGGCCGAGACGACGCCCGAGCGGCTGCGCGCGGTCGTGGAAGCCAATGTGCTGGGCGCGCTGTTTTGCGCGCGCGAGGCGGCGCGGCGACTGCCCCGAAACGAAGGGGACGCCGCCATCGTGCTGCTGTCGTCGATCGCGGCGCGGCTGGGATCGGCGGGGGAATACGTCGATTACGCGGCCTCGAAAGCGGCGGTGGACACGCTGGCCATCGGACTGGCCCGGGAACTGGCGGTGGGGCGGGTGCGCGTCAATGCGGTGCGGCCGGGGCTGATCGACACCGAGATCCACGCCTCGGGCGGGCGGCCGACGCGGGCCTTCGACCTGGCGCCCCTGGTGCCGATGGGGCGCCCGGGCCGGGCCGAGGAAGTGGCCGAGATGATCCTCTGGCTGTGCAGCCCGGCCGCCTCGTATGTCACCGGTGCGGTGATGGAGGTCACCGGCGGGCGCTGACCGCTGGCGGCGGCGGGGGCATGAAGGGCGCCGCGGCGGCGTGGGCGCCCGATCACTCTTTCACCTGAGAAGAAATCCGACACGCGCCGGTCGCCTTTGAAGGCGACAGCGGCGGCGGCATGGGGTCCGGTCGGGACCAGAGAGGGTCCCGATGTTCGAACGTTCCATCCCCGAGTGGCTGCGCCACCCGCCCGAGGCCGCCGCCCGCAAGCCGGGCGCCAAGGCCTTCGCCACGCTCTCGGGCATCGAGGCGATGATTCGCGGCACGCTGCTGTCGGTCTTTCCGCTGGCCATGTATCAGGCGCTGGGCGATGCAGGCGCCGTCAGCCGGGTCTATTTCGTGATCGGCCTTGCCTCGCTGATGCTGGGACTGCTGCTGCCCTGGATCAACCGCACGGTGCCGCGGCGCTGGCTCTATACCTTCGGCGCGATGATGTATCTGGTCGGCGGCACGCTGGGCGCGATGGGCGGGATGATGATCGTCGCGGCGCTGGTCGCCTGCACGCTGGCCACGGTCACCTGCTTCATCTGCCTGAACGCCTATGTCCTTGACTACGTGGCGAAAAACGATCTGGGCAAGACCGAGACCCTGCGCATGTTCTACTCCGCCCTGAGCTGGAGCGCGGGGCCGGTGACCGGGGTGGCGCTGATGAAGCTCTGGCCGCCGCTGCCCTTCATCCTGGCCGCCTGCTTTGCCGTGGTGCAGATCGCCGTCTTCTGGTGGCTCAGGCTGGGCAACGGGAAGCTGATCCAGAGGGCGAAGGGCGCGGCACCGAACCCGCTGGCCTTCCTCGGCCGGTTCTTTGCCCAGCCGCGGCTCATCGCCGGATGGCTTTTCGCCGTCATACGCTCCTGCGGGTGGTGGGGGTATATCGTCTATCTGCCGATCTATGCCATCGAGCACGGGTTGTGGGAGGAACTGGGCGGCGTGCTGGTTTCGGTCACCAATGCCTTCCTCTTCGTCACGCCGCTGATGCTGCGCTGGGTGCAGCGGCGGACGGTGCGGGTGGCGGTGCGGACCGGGTTCTTCTGCGCGTCCTTCGGGTTTCTGGTCGCGGCGGTGCTGCCGGTGGCAGAGCTGGCGGTGGCGAGCCTGTTCCTGGCCTCGGCCTTCCTGGTGCTGCTGGACATCGCCGGGGGGCTGCCCTTCCTGATGGCGGTGAAACCTTCCGAGCGGACCGAGATGGCGGCGGTCTATTCCAGCTTCCGCGACGTGTCGGGGATCATGACGCCGGGGATTGGCGCGTTGATCCTGCTGGTGGCACCGATCCAGGGGATTTTCGGCGCGGTGGGGCTGGCGTTGGGGGCGATGTTCGTGCTGTCCGGCCGCCTGCACCCGATGCTGGGGGTTGCGCCGGCCGAGCGGGGGCGGCGGATCGTGTGACCGGGGCCGGGAGAGGGAAGCGGGGGGCTGCCGCCCCCCGCGCCCCCTGCTTCAAGGAGGGTTTTCCACCCTCCTTGAAAATCCTCCCGAGGATAGTTGCAGCGCAAAGAAGGCCGGGTCGGGGTCAGTCCAGCAACCTGCGCGCGATCACCTGCGCCTGGATCTCGCCCGCACCTTCGAAGATGTTGAGGATCCGCGCGTCGCAGAGGATGCGGCTGATCTGGTATTCCAGCGCGAAACCGTTGCCGCCATGGATCTGCAGCGCGTTGTCGGCCGCGGCCCAGGCGACCCGGGCGCCCAGCAGTTTGGCCATCCCGGCCTCCAGATCGCAGCGCTTGTCGTGGTCCTTTTGCCAGGCGCTGAAATAGGTCAGCTGCCGGGCGATCATGATCTCGACCGCCATCATCGCCAGCTTGTCGGCGACGCGGGGGAAATTGATCAGGGCGCGGCCGAATTGCTTGCGGTCCTCGGCGTATTGCAGGCCGACCTCCAGCGCGTTCTGCGCCACGCCGATGGCGCGGGCGGCGGTCTGGATACGGGCCGATTCAAAGGTCTGCATGAGCTGCTTGAAGCCCTTGCCCTCTTCCCCGCCCAGAAGGTTCGCGCCCTTCACCTTGAAGCCGTCGAAGCCGAGTTCGTATTCCTTCATCCCGCGGTAGCCCAGCACCTCGATCTCGCCGCCGGTCATGCCGGGGGTCGGGAAGGGGTTGGCATCGTCGCCCGGGGTCTTTTCGGCCAGGAACATGGAAAGGCCGCGGTAATCCGTGGTGTTCGGATCGGTGCGCGCCAGCAGGGTCATGACATGGGTGCGGGCGGCATGGGTGATCCAGGTCTTGTTGCCGGTCACCTCGTAATCGCCCTCCGCGTTCTTCACCGCCCGGGTGCGCAGCGAGCCCAGATCCGAGCCGGTGTTCGGTTCGGTGAAAACGGCGGTCGGCAGGATCTCGGCCGAGGCGATCTTGGGTAGCCATTCGGATTTCTGCGCGTCCGTGCCGCCCGCCAGGATCAGTTCGGCGGCGATTTCGGACCGGGTGCCCAGCGAGCCCACGCCGATATAGCCGCGCGAGAGTTCCTCGGACACCACGACCATCGAGGCTTTCGACAGGCCGAGCCCGCCCAGATTCTCGGGGATCGTCAGGCCGAAGACGCCCATTTCGGCCAGTTCCTCGATGATCGCCATCGGGATGAACTCGTCCTTCAGGTGCCATTCATGGGCGAAGGGCGCGACCTTCTCGTCCGAGAAACGGCGGAACTGGTCGCGGATCATCTCCAGTTCCTCGTCCAGCCCCGTCGCGCCGAAGGTGGCACGGCCCTGGTTCTCGCGCATCAGCGCCACCAGACGGGCCCGGGCCTCGGGCGAATTGCCGGCCAGCAGCGGGCTGTCGGTCAGCGGCGCGAGGTCGGCGCTGGTCAGCCCCAGGTCCGAGGGCCGCAGGATCTCGCCCTGGTTCATCGGGATGCCGCCCAGGATCTGCGCCAGATACTCGCCCGTGCCGATCTGCAGGATCAGCGCCTCCATCTCGCCGAAGCGGCCCTCCTGCGACAACCGCTCGGCCCAGGCGCCCATCTGGCGGATCGATTCCCCATAGGTCGCGAGCCAGGCCAGGCCATGCGCCGCGCGCTGGTGGCGGTCGATCAGCGCGCCCTGGATCTTGCCCCCGTCCGAGACCAGCGTCCGCAGCTTGGCGGTGGCGCTGGCCAGCAGAGCGTCGAGCGGCGCCTGGAGGGCTGCGACGCGGGCCGGAAGATCGGCGAGCAGCGGGGCGGGGGCGGTCATGTCCTGGCCATCATGGGGCATGAGGGACTCCTGTGGCGACTGTGTAGATGCTGGTGCAGCGATAGACGCTTCGCAATCGCAGCGCAACATTAATTCGCCAGAGCATCGGCTTTCGCATGAATGTGTCGCGATAACTTTCGCCGTGCGGCGGGTTTCTGCGCGCGATAGACAGGGGGCGAGTCAGGGAGATTGATATATGGATACCTTGGTTGCGGGTCTGCCGCTTTGGGCTTTTCTGCTGGCCTCGGCGGTGACGCTGGGCGCGGGCTTCGTCAAGGGAGCCATCGGTTTTGCCATGCCGCTGATCCTGATCGCGGTGCTGCCGTCTTTCATGCCGGCGCCGGTGGCGCTGGCCGCGCTGATCCTGCCGGTGCTGGCCACCAACGCCCATCAGGCGCTGCGCCATGGCTGGGCCCCGGCGCTGGCGGCGGGCAAGACCTTCTGGCGGCTGATCGCAGCGACCGTGGTAGGGATCCTGATCACCGCGCCCTTCGTGCTGGTCCTGCCGCAACAGGTGATGTTCCTGCTGCTGGGGGCGGCGGTGCTGTTCTTCACCGGGCTGCAGATCAGCGGCTGGGCCCCCGACATTCCCCGCCGCTGGCGCCACCCGATCGAGGCGCTGACCGGCTTCGTCGGCGGGCTTTACGGCGGGATCTCGGGCGTCTGGGGGCCGCCGACCATCGTCTACCTGCTGGCCGCCAAGGTCGAGAAGACCGAGATGGTGCGCGTGATGTCGGTGCTTTTCGCCATCGGCGCGGTGGTGTTGACGGTGGCGCATCTCCGCTCCGGCGTGCTGAACGCCGAGACCGCGAAACTGTCGGCGGCGATGCTGGTGCCCGCGGGGATCGGCATGTGGCTGGGCTACAAGGCGCATGACAGCATGGACCCGGTACGCTTCAAGCGCTGGACGCTGCTCCTGCTGGCGCTGAGCGCGCTCAACCTGCTGCGGAAGGGCTTCTTCGGCTGAGGGACAGCATCTGCGGCGCGCGGCACAGATGGGCCAGCGCCGGCAGTTCGGACGCCGGACGCACCTGGAAGGCGACGGTGAACAGCACTTCGCCCGCTATCGAGGCCGAGAAGGTCCATTCGCCCGGCACCATCTCTTCCGGCCGGTCGAACTGGAAGAAGAAGGAATCGCCGCTGGCGACCGGCGCCTCGCTGTCCCAGCTTTCGACGCTCATGTTGGTTGGCGGGATCGGCGGATGGGTGACCGTATAGGTCACGATCCCCGGGCCGGTGCCTTGCAGCGCGTAGCGAACGCCAAAGCCGGTACCCAGGACCATCGGCGCCTGGTCGCTTTCGGCGACCAGCGCGATCGGCTCGGCCGGGACATGCACCCAGCCGTCCATCGTGCCCGGCGCGGGGCGACGCCCGGCGGTCTCGGGCGCGCAGAAAAGGCCGCCGACCAGATTGACGACCGAGGGCGCGACCGGGCCGCGGATCTCGGCGGCGGCGGGCGCGGCGGCCAGGAACAGGGCCGCGAGGAGGAGCAAGGCGCGTGTCATGCCGCAGGTCTAGCCCAAGGTCGCTGGCAAGTCACCGCCGCCGTGGAGCGTCCGGCGGCCGTTGCGCTCAAAACCTCGGGAGCCGTCCGGCCAGGGGGCGCAATGACAAAGGCCCGGGCAGTCCCCGGGCCTTGTCCGATCTCATGCGCGATGGCTCAGCCGATGGCGGCGGCCTTCACGTCCTCGTCGATATAGGGGACATATTGCGCGAAATTCTCGGAGAACATGTGCACCAGCTTCTTGGCCTGCGCGTCATAGGCCGCGGGATCGGCCCAGGTCGTGCGCGGGTCCAAGAGCGAGGGGTCGACGCCCTTGCATTCCAGCGGAACCTCGAAGCCGAAGTTCGGGTCCTTGCGGAAGGCGGCCTTCTCCAGCGAACCGCTCAGCGCGTCGGTCAGCAGCGTGCGGGTCGCCTTGATCGGCATCCGCTTGCCGGTGCCGAAGGCGCCGCCGGTCCAGCCGGTGTTGACCAGCCAGCATTGCGCGCCCGAGGCCGCGATCTTTTCCTGCAGCAGTTTGCCATAGACTTCCGGCCGGCGCGGCATGAAGGGCGCACCGAAGCAGGTCGAGAAGGTCGGCACGGGCTCGACCACGCCGCGCTCGGTGCCCGGGGTCTTCGAGGTGAAGCCCGAGAGGAAGTGATACATCGCCTGCGCCGGGCTCAGCTTGGCGATGGGCGGCAGCACGCCATAGGCGTCGCAGGTCAGCAGGATGACGTGGCGCGGCGTTCCGCCCAGCCCGGTCTCGGAGGCGTTCGAGATATAGTCCAGCGGATAGGCGCAGCGCATGTTCTCGGTCAGGCTGCTATCCTGGAAGTCGAGGTCCAGCGTTTCCGGGTCGAAGACCATGTTCTCGATCACGGTCGCGAATTTTTCGGTCGTGGCGTAGATCTCGGGTTCGGCTTCGGCGCTGAGGTTGATGGTCTTGGCGTAGCAGCCACCTTCGAAGTTGAAGATGCCGTTTTCCGACCAGCCATGCTCGTCATCGCCGATCAGCGTGCGCGAGGGATCGGCCGAGAGCGTGGTCTTGCCGGTGCCCGAAAGGCCGAAGAACACGGCCGAATCGTCCGGGTTGCCGATGGCGTGGTTGGCCGAGCAATGCATCGCCATCACGCCCTTGCCGGGCAGGATGTAGTTGAGCAGCGTGAAGACCGATTTCTTGTTCTCGCCCGCGTATTCGGTGTTGGCGATCAGGATGACCTTCTTGTCGAAGTTCAGCGTGATCACGGTATCGGTGCGGCAGCCGTGACGCTCGGGGTCGGCCTTGAACGAGGGGCAGTTGATGATCGTCCATTCGGGGACGAAGGTGTCGAGTTCTTCGCGCGACGGACGACGCAGCAGGTGGCGGATGAAGAGGCTGTGCCAGGCGAGTTCCGAGACGACGCGCACATCGAGGCGATGCTCGGCATCGGCACCGCCGAACAGATCCTGCACGAAATAGTCGCGGCCCTTCATATGGGCCAGCATGTCTTCATAGAGGCGGTCGAAGGCGTCGGGCGCCATCGGCTTGTTGTTTTCCCACCAGATCGTGTCTTCGACCGAGGGCGTGCGCACGACGTGCTTGTCCTTGGGCGAGCGGCCGGTGAACTGACCCGTCGTCACCAGGAACGAGCCGCCCTTGCCCAGGGTGCCCTCGCCGCGTTTCAGGGCGGCTTCCACCAGCGCCGGCTCGATGAGGTTGTAGGCGACCGAGCCCAGCCCGGTGATGCCCTGATCCTCGAGCCGCTGTTTGGGATTGACGCGTCCAGTCATAGTGCTCGCTCCTTCGTCGGGCCGCCGTAAGGCCTCGAAATTGGAAAATCCGGATCAGCCCCCTGCCTCGGGCGGTCCGGTGAACGGTCTCCTCGACCGACACTTGGCCTATATCATGGCGATTTCGCGGAGGAACAGGACGCATTTCCGCCTTTAGCGCCAACATGCCGGTGTTATCGCAAACTGTCGCATGCGAGGGTGGAGCGACGTTCCGATAAGCGAAATCTTCACCCTGACCGCGCTATTTTGGACTCAGTCTCAGGGGTCTTGTTGACTATTCGGTTGATTCTCGGCGTGGAAATCCACAGAATAAGGCCAAAAAAAGACCAAGTGAGCAGCTTACAAGGACAGGCATATGTCAAAGATCGCACTTGTCGATGACGACAGGAACATCCTGACGTCGGTCTCGATCTCGCTCGAGGCCGAAGGTTTCGAGGTCGAAACCTATAACGACGGACAATCGGCACTGGACGCTTTCAACCGCAAGCTACCGGATATGGCGGTCCTCGACATCAAGATGCCGCGCATGGACGGCATGGAGCTGTTGCAGCGCCTGCGCCAGAAGACGCAGATGCCGGTCATCTTCCTCACCTCCAAGGACGATGAAATCGACGAGGTTCTGGGCCTGAGGATGGGCGCGGACGATTACGTCAAGAAGCCCTTCTCGCAGCGCCTGCTGATCGAACGCATCCGTTCGCTCCTGCGCCGCCAGCAGGCGGTCGAGACGAACGAGGTCGGCACGACCGAAGACACCAAGGTCATGGTCCGCGGCTCGCTCAGCATGGATCCGCTGCGCCACGCGGTGACCTGGAAGGGCAAGGAAGTCACGCTGACCGTGACCGAATTCCTGCTGCTGCAGGCGCTGGCCCAGCGTCCCGGCTTCGTCAAGTCGCGCGACCAGCTGATGGATGTGGCCTATGACGATCAGGTCTATGTCGACGACCGGACCATCGACAGCCACATCAAGCGGTTGCGCAAGAAGATGCGCACGGTCGACGACGAATTCTCGTCCATCGAGACCCTCTACGGCATCGGTTACAAGTATAACGAAGCCTGATACAAACGGCCCTGAGGGGGCGATCCCGCGCGGATTGCCCCGAAACAGAACATGACGGCGGTGGGGGCACAGGTGACTACGCAATCCGGGACGCCCGGAAGCGATGTCGTCCTTGGGGACGACTGGGTTCGGCCGCAAAGCGCGGTCGATACCGAGGTGCGCATCCACCGCGCCCGGCGTGGTCTGTTTTCCATCTTCCAGTCGCCGCTGGCGCGCAAGATCATCCTGTTCAACATGCTCGCCCTGGTCCTGCTGGTCGCGGGCGTGCTGTTCACCAACCCGTTCCGCGATTCCCTGGCCCGGCAGCATGAGGTGGCGCTGGTCACCCAGGCCGAGGGGCTGGCCGATGTCATGGGCGCCTTGCCCGCGCTGGTGCCCGATGCGGGCGATTACACCGCGCCCGAGGCTCGCCGCATCAGGGCCGGGACGCTCGATGCGCTGACCCTGAACGCCGAGACAGAGGTGCTGCTCCTCGATGCCGACGGACGGATCGAGACGGCGCGCCGCGGCGCGGGCGCGCGAAGCTCGACGCCGCTCGACGCGATGGAGGTCGACCGGAACCTGACCATCATCTCGGATATCCTGGACGCGATCTGGTCGGGCCTTGCCGCCGTGGTGCCGGGCGACCGCTCGCCCCAACCCGACCCCGCGACCCTGCTGGCCGAGCTGCATGCCGAGGCGATGCAGGGCCAATCGTCAAGCCGCGTGCTGCGCCTCGATGACGGGTTCCGCATGCTGGCCGCCGCGCCGGTGCTGATCGCGGGCCAGCCGGTGGGCGCCGTGGTCATGCAGCAGATCCCCGAGACGATCGAGCACATGCTGCGCTCGGAACGCGAGCAGGTGCTGCAGATGTTCATCGTGGCGCTGCTGGTCTCGGTCGGGCTGTCGCTGGTGCTGGCCTCGACCATCGCCAATCCGCTGGCCGATCTCGCCACCGCCGCCGAACTCGGCCGCGACAAGAACGCCCGCCGCATGTCGCCGGGTCGCGTGCGCATCCCCGACCTGACCGGCCGTCCGGACGAGATCGGGCGCCTCAGCTCCGCCATGCGCGGCATGGTGACGGCGCTCTACGACCGGATCGATGCCAACGAACAATTCGCGGCCGATGTCGCGCATGAGATCAAGAACCCGCTGGCGTCGCTCCGCTCGGCTGTGGGCACCCTGCGGGTCGCCAAGCGCGAGGATCAGGTGACACGCCTTCTCGATGTCATCGAGCATGACGTGCGCCGCCTGGACCGGCTGATTTCGGACACGTCGAACGCCTCGCGCCTCGACAGCGAGCTGGTCAAGGAAGAGGAAGAGACCTTCAACCTCTGCAAGACGCTGGACAACCTCAGCCAGCATCTGGCGCAGGAGGCCGAGGCCAAGGGCGTCGAATTCATCAGCGAACTGCCGCGCGATGCGATCATGATCCAGGGGCTGGAGGCGCGGCTGGCGCAGGTCTTCGTCAACCTGATCACCAACGCCATCTCGTTCTGCGGCGAGGGCGACGCGGTGCGGATCTGGGCCAGGAAGCGCGAGAACCGCGTGCTGGTGGTGGTCGAGGATACCGGCCCCGGCATCCCCGAGGCCGCGCTGACCAAGGTCTTCAAGCGCTTCTATTCCGAGCGTCCGCAGGATTTCGGCAACCATTCGGGTCTGGGCCTGGCGATTTCCAAGCAGATCGTCGAGGCGCATGGCGGCGTCATCTGGGCCGAGAATATCCGCCCCACCAACGCCGACCGCAACTCGCCGCCCCTGGGCGCGCGGTTCGTCGTCGGCCTGCCGCTTTGATCCCCGACGCGCCGAACCTGCATGCCTCTGCCGTCGCCTTCGGTCCGGGGCGGGGGGTGCTGATCCTCGGCCCCTCGGGCAGCGGGAAATCCAGGCTGGCGCTGGCGCTGATCGGCGAAGGCGCGCAGCTGGTGGCCGACGATCAGGTGTTGCTCTGCCCCGACCGCGGCGCGCTCTATGTGCGGGCGCCGCGCCCCATCGCCGGGCTGATCGAGGCCCGCGGCCTCGGCCCGATCAGGCTCGCGGCGCGCCGGCTGGCGCGGATGGTGCTGGCGGTCGATATGGCGCTGGCATCGCGCCGCCTGCCGGAACCGGCCGAAAGATGTATCTCCGGGGTCACGATACCGTGTCTTCCGGGCCGGGCGGACTCGTCTTTCGCGCGCGGATTGGCCCATTATCTACGAGGTCTGACGTAATGGACGGACGGGATGCAGGATAGCGGCGCGGCGATGCGGGTGGTGATGGTGACAGGGCCGTCCGGTGCCGGCCGGTCCTCTGCCATCGACGCGCTCGAGGATCTGGGGTTCGAGACCATCGACAACCTGCCGATGTCGCTGATCCCGCGCCTTCTGGACGGCCCGCCGCTGCCCCGGCCGCTGGCCCTGGGCCTCGATGTGCGCAACCGTGACTTCTCGTCCGAGAACCTGATCGAACTGGTCGACCGGCTGCACCGCGCGCCGGGCGTGGCCTCGGACCTGCTCTATGTCGATTGCAGCACCGATGTGCTGGTGCGCCGCTTCTCCGAAACCCGGCGCCGGCATCCGCTCAGCCCCGACGGCGCGCCGCTCGCCGGCATCGAGCACGAGCAGGAATTGCTGGAATCGGTGCGCGAGCGGGCCGATGTGCTGATCGACACGACAACGCTGACGCCGCATCAGTTTAAGGCCGAGATCGGCCGCTGGTTCGCCCCGCGCGAGGGGGGGCCGATGTCGGTGTCGGTCCAGAGTTTCTCTTACAAGCGCGGGCTGCCGCGGGGCGTCGACATGGTTTTCGACTGCCGCTTCCTGGCCAATCCGCACTGGATCCCCGAATTACGCGAGCACGACGGCCGCGAGGCCGATGTGGCCGCCCATGTCGAGGCCGATCCGCGCTTTGCCGATTTCTTCGGCCGGGTCGAGGGGCTGGTGACCTCGCTCCTCGACGCCTTCGTCGATGAGGGCAAGACCTCGCTCACCATCGCTTTCGGCTGTACCGGCGGAAAGCACCGCAGCGTTGCACTTGCAGAAAAAATGGCCCGGACGCTTGCGGAACAGGGCTGGCGGGTGTCAAAGAGGCACAGGGAGCTGGATCGGCGCAAATCTTTGGCAGCGTCGGGGAAGCAAGGGTAAGGACGTGATCGGAATCGTGATCGTCGCACATGGTGGTCTGGCGCGGGAATATCTCGCCGCGGTCGAGCACGTCGTGGGCAAGCAACTGGGGATCCGTGCGATCGCCATCGAATACGACCATGATCGTGCGCGCAAACAGGCTGAAATCTGTGCGGCCGCCGACGAGGTGGACATGGGCGACGGGGTGGTCGTAGTGACCGATATGTTCGGCGGCTCGCCCTCGAACCTGTCGATGCCGGCCTGTTCCTCGGCCGACCGGCGCATTCTCTACGGCGCCAACCTGCCGATGCTCATCAAGCTGGCCAAGTCGCGCCGCCTGCCGGTGCCCGAGGCCGCGGCGCTGGCGCTGGACGCCGGCCGGCGCTACATCAATTCCTACGAGCAGACCGGGGGGGGCGGCGTATGAGTGCCGAGCGCGTGTTGAAGATCGTCAACGAAAAGGGTCTGCACGCCCGCGCCTCGGCCAAATTCGTCGAGGTGGTCGAGGCGCATGATGCCCAGGCCGAGGTCGAGAAGGACGGTATGAGCGTGTCGGGGGATTCGATCATGGGCCTGTTGATGCTCGCCGCCTCGCGCGGGACCGAGATCCGCGTGCGCACCAAGGGCGACCAGGCCGAACCGCTGATCGAGGCGCTGGACAAGCTGGTCGCGAACCGCTTCGGCGAACCCTTCTGAGGACGGCTGCCGTTTCCTGGCCGGAATCCAAGGCGGTCTAAGGGATCTGCGCCTGCCCGCGCGTCACACGGGACACGGGCTTTCCCGCTGCCTGAATAAACGAACATTCGCCGGTATCAGGTCAGCCCCTACAGGATCCACTGGCGGGGTCTCGCCCGCGCCGCCGCGTCTGCAGCCAGGCGCCGCTTCCGGCGGCGTTTCCCGCCCCCTTATCTTGTCCGAAATACGCACGGGGGTTCCCAAGGGGAGCGTGCTCCCCTTGGGCGAGGGGGTCCGGGGGGCGAGCAGCCCCCCGGCCTCGGTCGCCCGAGGCACGAGGGCGAAACCGCTCCTATCCCGAGGTCGCCCTGAGCGGGATCACCCCGCCGCGCGGGGTCGGGCGGCGGCGGCCGCGTTCGGCGATCAGCGACCCCAGCACGCTGCGCAGCCGGTCCAGTTGCAGGGGCTTGGTCATGCAATCGTCGAACCCGGCCTGCAGATAGCCCTCCACCTGATGCGACATGGCATTGGCGGTGAAGGCGACGATGGGCAGCATCGTGGCCGGCGGACGGCTGCCCGGCGCGATGGCCCGCTCGGCCTCGCGGGCGCGGATCTGGCGCAGCACCGAGACCCCGTCGAGATCCGGCATCGAGATGTCCAGGATCACCAGGTCGAAATCCTCGCGCTCATAGGCCCTGAGCGCCTCGGTCCCGTCGGGCACCAGCACCGCGGCGATGCCCAGCTGCCCCATCATCGCGCCCAGGATCATCCGGTTGGTGCGGTTGTCGTCGGCGGCCAGCACCCGCAGCCCCTGCAGATCGGGCGAGCCGGTGCCGGGGTCGGGCGCGGTGTAGCGGATTTCCGGCATGTCGGTGCGTGGCACCGGCAGGAAGATATGAACCTCGGTGCCCTTGCCGAGGCTCGATTTCAGGTTGATCGTGCCTTGCATCATCTCGACCAGGCGGCGGACGATGGGCATGCCCAGCCCGGTGCCGCCGAAGCGGCGGGCGATGGAACTGTCGGCCTGGCTGAACTCCTCGAACACCTGCGCCATCTGCGCCTCGGTCATGCCGATGCCGGTGTCATGGACCTTGAGGGTGATGCCCCGGGGCGAGGTGCAGTCGATATCCACCCCGACCGAACCCGATTCGGTGAACTTGACCGCGTTCGAGATGACGTTGTGCAGGATCTGCAGGATGCGGTGGGGGTCGCCCAGCCGCGCGCCCTGGCCGTCGCCGGTCAGGGTGACCCCGAACGAGATCTTCTTTTCCGAGGCCTTCAGCGTGTGCACCGATTCGATGCGCTGGGCCAGATCGGTCGGGATGAAGGGCACCGTCTCGATCTCGAGGAGGTCGGCCTCGATCTTCGACATGTCCAGCAGGTCGTTGATGATGCTCAGCAGCAGCGCACCCGAATCGTGCATCACCTTGACCATCCGGCGCTGGTCGGCGTCGCTGACCAGCCGCTCCAGCACCTCGGCCACGCCCAGAACGCCGTTCAGGGGCGTGCGCATCTCGTGGCTCATCTTGGCCAGGAAGTTCGATTTCGCGGCATTGGCGCGGTTGGCTTCTTCCAGCGCTTCCTGCCGTTGGCGGTCGGCGTGGACCTGATCGGTGACGTCGAGCACCGCATAGACCACCCGCGCGGTCGAGGTCTCGCCGCCCACCACGGGGGCGGCATGCACCGAGCAATAGCGCAGCCCGTCGGGGCAATGCAGCGCGAAGCGTTCGGCGGGCCAGGGCTGGCCGGTGGCGATCGTGTGGTCGAACGGCGTATCGCCCTTGGCATAGGGCGTCCCGTCCTCGCGCGTGTAGCGCCAGCCGTCGTCGTCGTGGCGTTTGCCGATCATCTCCTCCAGCGAGACGCCCATCACGGTGACGGCCGCGTCATTGGCGAACTGGATCACGCCCTCTTCGTCGAAGACGATGATGCCCATCGCCGTGGTGGCCAGGATCGAGGACAGGAAGGCCCGTTCGCCCGCCAGTTCTGCCTGCGCCGCCCGGACCGCCAGTTCCTTTTCCCGCCTGAGCAGCACCGAGCAGATCACATCCGCCACCGATTGCAGCAGATAGACCTCGCCGGCCAGGAAGCCATGGGTGTTGCGGACCCCGTCGAAGCCGACGAAGCCGTACATCTTCCCCTCGGACATCATCGGCACCAGCAGGATCGAGCGGATCGCCTGCGATTCCAGCAATTCCCGCGAGGGCGAGCCGGGTTCCAGTTCCGCCACGTCGGGGACGTTGAACTGCTCGCCGTGGTGCAGGGGTTCCAGGCTGGAGCCCAGCATCTCCATCGGCAGGGCTTGCAGATGTTCCTTCATCGGCTCGATGCCGTCGGCGCACCATTCGTGGGTGTTGTCCGAGACATCGCCCCGGTTGACGAAGACATAGGCGCGGTCGCGCACGCAATAATCGCCGATGCGCGAGATGGCTTCCTGCACCACCGCATCGGTCTGGTCGATGGGCGCCCGCAGCAGGTCGTTGAGGATATCCACCACCAACGCCTGGATCCGGGTCAGCCGCGTCTCGTTGCTGATGATGTCGTCACTCATGACTGCTGGTCCCGGTCTGTCCGACCTTATGCCCGGCTGATTGCCTGATCGGTTTGCCCAAAATTAGTTAAGACTTTGTATTCTGCATAGCAGGGGAATGCATTTTGCGATGCAACCCACAGGTGAAGTGTGACCTTTCCTGCGCGATACGTCAATGATGGCGAGCGTTTGGGCCCTTCTTGATGCGACGTTAAGCATGGGCTAGCAGGTCTGCATCGCATTTGCCGGAGGCTCCGATGCCCGCGCCCCTCGATCCGGTCGATCTGACCGCCCGCCTGATCCGCTGCCCCTCGGTCACGCCCGAGGAAGGCGGGGCGCTGCGCCTGCTGGAGGCCGAGCTTTCGGCGGCGGGGTTCACCTGCACCCGGGTCGACCGGGGCGAGACGGCGAACCTCTATGCCCGCTGGGGCGCGAGGGGGGCGAACCGCTCCTTCGGCTTCAATGGCCATACCGATGTCGTGCCGCCCGGCAACCCGGCCGAGTGGCGCTTCGATCCCTTCTCGGCGACGCTGGCCGAGGGGCGGCTCTACGGGCGCGGCGCCTGCGACATGAAATCGGGCGTCGCGGCCTTTGTCGCGGCGGCGGTGGATTTCGTGCGCGAGACCCCGCCCGATGGCGCCGTGATCCTGGCCATCACCGGCGATGAGGAGGGGGACGCGACCGACGGCACCGTGGCGCTGCTGGACTGGATGGCGGCCCAGGGCGAACGGATGAGCCATTGCCTGGTCGGCGAGCCGACCTGCCCCGAGACCATGGGCGAGATGATGAAGAACGGCCGCCGCGGTTCAATGACCGCACGGATCGAGGCGCGGGGCGTGCAGGGTCATGCCGCCTATCCGCATCGGGCGCGGAATCCCTTGCCGGCGCTGGTGCGGCTGCTCGACCGGCTGGCGAGCCATGAGCTGGATCAGGGCAACGCGCTCTTCGATCCCTCGACGCTGGCGCTGACCACGATCGACACTGGCAACCCGGCGTCCAACGTGATCCCGGCCAAGGCCCGCGCCGTTCTGAACATCCGCTTCAACGACCTTCACACGGGCGCCAGCCTCACCTCGTGGATCGAGGGCGAGATCACCCGGGTGACCGAGGAAACCGGTGTCGATTTCTCGCTGGTCGTGAAGGTCTCGGGCGAGAGCTTCGTCACTGAACCCGGCTGGTTCACCGACCTGGTGGCCGATGCGGTGGAAGCGGTCTGCGCGCGGCGCCCGGCTTTGTCCACCTCCGGCGGGACCTCGGATGCGCGGTTCATCAAGGACCATTGCCCGGTGGTGGAATTCGGCCTCGTCGGCCAGTCGATGCACAAGACTGACGAACATGTCGCCGTCGAGCATGTGCATCAGTTGAAGGCCGTCTACCGCCGGATGCTGGACGCCTATTTCGCCTGATCCCAGGCCAGGATCGCGGCGACAGCTTCTTCCGCGGTCTCGACGATGCGAAAGAGCGACAGATCCTCGCGGGCGATGGTTCCGGCCTCGGCCAGCATCTCCCAGTTGACCACGTTTTCCCACCAGTCGCGGCCGAACAGCAGATAGGGGATCGGCTTCATCCGGCGGGTCTGGATCAGGGTGAGGGATTCGAACATCTCGTCCAGCGTGCCGAAGCCGCCGGGGAACACCACGACCGCCTTGGCGCGCATCAGGAAATGCATCTTCCTCAGCGCGAAATAGTGGAAGTTGAAACAGAGTTCCGGCGTGACATAGCGGTTCGGCGCCTGTTCATGCGGCAGCACAATGTTGAGGCCGATGGACTTGCCGCCCGCCTCCTCGGCCCCGCGGTTGCCCGCCTCCATCACGCCCGGGCCACCGCCGGTGGCGATGATCCAGTCGTCGCCGCCCGCGGCCAGCGAAATCTCGGTCATCTTGCGGGCAAAGATCCGCGCTTCCTCGTAATAATGCGACAGCGCCGCCAGCTGCGGGGTGCGGGCGCGCGCCTTGTGTTCGGGCGCCGGGATCCGGGCGCCGCCGAACAGGACCACGGTGGATTTCACCCCGGCCTCGTTCATCGCCATCTCGGGCTTCAGCAATTCCAGCTGCAGCCGCACCGGGCGCAATTCGTCGCGGCAGAGGAATTCCTCGTCGGCAAAGGCCAGCCGATAGGTCGGCGACAGCGTTTGCGGCGTGTCGGGCACCTGTTCGGCGGCCACGCGGTCCTCGCGGCTGTCGCGGAATGCGTGGCGGCGTTCATCGCTCATCGTCTGACCCTTTCCTCGGTGGGATCCCCTGACTATCGTTCCTGCAACGGGAAGACCAGTAACGGAGGCGGCAATGGACTGGCGGGCAGAGATCGAGGCGGCGGCCGGGCGCATCGCGGGCCATGTCCGCCGGACCCCGGTGATGGCGATCACGCTGGGCGGGTTTCCCATGGAAATCAAGCTGGAGCAGTTGCAGCACACCGGGACGTTCAAGGCCCGCGGCGCCTTCAACTCGCTGATCAAGGGGCCGGTGCCCGCAGGCGGCGTGGTCGCGGCGTCGGGCGGGAACCACGGCGCGGCGGTGGGCTATGCGGCGGCGAGCCTGGGTATCCCGGCGCAGATCTTTGTCCCGGAGATGGCGGGCCCGTCGAAAATCGCGCTGATCGAGCGGACCGGGGCGGGGCTTACCGTTGTGCCCGGCCAATACGCCGATGCTTTGGAGGCGGCGCTGGCGCATGAGGCCAAGACCGGCGCCATGCAGGTCCATGCCTATGACGCGCCGGGCACGCTGGCCGGGCAGGGGACGCTGGCGCGGGAATGGGACGAGCAGGGCTTGCAGGCCGATACCGTGCTGATCGCGGTGGGTGGAGGGGGGCTCATCGGCGGGGCGCTGGCCTGGTGGCAGGGCGCCCGCAAGGTGATCGCGGTCGAGCCCGAGACTTCCTGCGCGCTGCATGCCGCGCTGGCGGCGGGCGGGCCGGTGGATGTCGAGGTCTCGGGCGTCGCCGCCAATGCGCTGGGCGCGCGGCGGATCGGCGCGCTCTGCTACGGGCTGGCGGCGGGGCAGGGGATCCCGTCGGTGCTGGTCAGCGACGACGCGATCCTTGACGCGCAGCGCCTCCTCTGGCGCGAGGCGCGGCTGCTGGTCGAACCCGCGGGCGCCACCGCCTTGGCCGCGCTCCTCTCCCGCGCCTATGTCCCGGCGCCGGGGGAAAGGGTGGCGGTGCTGCTCTGCGGGGCGAACCCCGCGCCCGAGCCGGTCTTCGGGGACAGGGCAGCATGAGCACGGCGCAGCACACACTCGTCCGGTTCGACGTGAACAAGGCCGCGGTCGGGGCGGGCAGCGGAAAGCTGACCACGGGCGCGATGGTTGCCTATGTGCAGTCCCTTCTCGTGGAGGCGGGCTGGCATGCCGCGGAGCCGGTTGGCCATCTGGTCGAGGAGGTCTGGACTTGCGCGTTCGACCGCAAGGGCGCGCGCTTCGAGTTGGCCGGTGAACTGGCGCAGCCCTCGGAGGGCCAGGCGGAGCCGTGGTGCGTCGCGATGATCTCGATGGGTCGGGAAGAGCGCCGCAGCCTCCTCGACTGGATCAGGAGACGTAGCCGGCCCGACCCGATGGCAGACCCCGAGGCGCCCAAGGAGGTCCTGGCGATTCTGAGCCGGGCGCCGGGCATCCGAAACGTCACGGTCGTCGACGCGTTCTGACGCGCCGCCGCCGGGCGGGCATTGCCCAACCGCGTTAGAGGCTCTGCACCTCGATCCCGGCGATATCGGCGCGCGCCCGGATCCGCGCTTCGAGGGCGGCGCTCAGGGGCTCGGTCGCGGGGCGGGTGTCGATGCGCTTGAACCAGCGGCGGATGGTGGGCCGGGCCGGTTCGAGATAGACTTGGTGCTGCACGGGCTTCTGGAAATCGTCGCTGTGGCAGCCGACGATCAGGCGAAACCCGCCGTCATGGGTGATATCCAGCGCGATGCCCCAATCCTCGACCACCGGAGCCCCGACGCGGTAGCCGGCGCGGGTCAGCCCCTCCGCGACAAAGGCGGCCAGATCGGCGGCAAAGATCCCGGGGTTGATGAAGGCCTCGCCGCCCTCGGCCTCCTCCGGCCGTCGGCGGAAGGCGTCGCAAAGGAAGGTGAAATCGCTGTGCATCGGGCCTCCTGCGGGTGGGTCTGCGGGTCCGGGCGGCGGCAAGAAGGCGCAGCCGGGAACGTTGTTTGTCCCCGTCGCCCATTGTATAGGCAACCGGGAAAACGCACCCGGAGAGAGCCCATGTCGAACGCCGCACTCGAAACCGCCATCGAAGCCGCCTGGGAGGCCCGCGACGGCATCACCCCGGCCACGAAGGGCGAAACCCGCGAGGCCATCGAGGCGACGCTGGCGGCGCTGGATTCGGGCTCGCTCAGGGTGGCCGAGCGTCAGGCGGACGGCGCCTGGCACGTCAACCAATGGGCCAAGAAAGCGGTGCTGCTGGGCTTCCGGCTGCAGGACATGGAGCAGCAAGCGGGCGGCCCGCAGGGCGGCGGCTGGTGGGACAAGGTCGACAGCAAGTTCAAGGGCTGGGACGCGGCGCAATGGAAGACCGCAGGCTTCCGGGCCGTCCCCAACTGTATCGTCCGCAAATCGGCCTATATCGCTCCGGGCGTGGTGCTGATGCCGTCCTTCGTCAACCTCGGCGCCTATGTCGACTCGGGCACCATGGTCGATACCTGGGCCACCGTCGGCTCCTGCGCGCAGATCGGCAAGAACGTCCATCTCTCGGGCGGCGTCGGCATCGGCGGCGTGCTGGAACCGATGCAGGCGGGCCCCACGATCATCGAGGACAATTGCTTCATCGGCGCGCGGTCCGAGGTGGTCGAGGGCTGCATCGTCCGCGAGGGCTCGGTCCTGGGCATGGGCGTCTTCATCGGGAAATCCACCAAGATCGTCGACCGCGAGACGGGCGAGGTCATGTATGGCGAGGTCCCGGCGGGCTCGGTCGTCGTGGCGGGCTCGATGCCGTCCAAGGGCGGCGTGAACCTCTATTGCGCGGTGATCGTGAAGCGCGTCGACGCGCAGACCCGCTCCAAGACCTCGATCAACGACCTGCTGCGCGACTGATCCGCGCGGCCAGGCCGGACCGCCGCGCGGCGGTCCGGCCGGAACGGAACTTTCTCCGGCGCTGGTGGTTAACATCGCAAGCGCCGGGAATGGCCCGGCGCCCCGTTACCGAATGGGGGACTATCATGACCGGACTTGGATGGATTGCTGCCATCATCGTCGGTGCCATCGCGGGGTGGCTCGCCGAACAATTCATGCGCTCGAATATGGGCATCCTGATGAACATCATCCTGGGCATCGGCGGTGCGCTGATCCTGAACGCCATCCTGTTGGCGGCCCTGGGCAGCACGCTGGGCGGCTGGATCGGGCAATTGGTCATCGGCTTCATCGGCGCCTGCCTGCTGATCGCGCTGGCCCGGATGCTGCGCCGCGCGGCCTGATCCGCGCCTGAGGATTTCGGCCCGAGGGCCGGATACCCCCCGGACGCTGACCTCGTGCGTCCGGGGGCTTCTTTTTTCCCGGACAAAGTTGTTGATGCAGGTGCCGGGCTGGCGAAGTCCTGTATGATGAAGCCTCGACGGCTTCGGTCATGATGGCGGCGCCTGCTCCCTGCAAGCACGGCGTGAACCTCTCTTGCGCGGCGAGCGTGAAGCGAGTCGCCGCGCAATGCCCGTCAAAAACCCCGATCAACGAGCTGCTGCGCCCCCAGGGACAAGGGGCGCCCCTCGCAGGACGCCCCTCATCTTGCCGATAAATACGCCCGTCGGGCGATCCTTGTCTTACGCCTTGGGCGCGTCCGGCCAGGCACTCGGGTCGGTGTCCAGATCGGGGAATTTCGCCGGATCGAAGACGGGCCGCTTGATCCCCGATTTCAGCTGATCGCGGTAATCGTTGATGATCCGCAGCGCCACCGGGAACAGCATCATCAGCGCCAGCAGGTTCACCACCGCCAGAATGCCCATCATCGGGTCCGAGAACGAGAAGACAAAGGTCGCGCCCGGTGCCACGGCGCCCAGAAACACGATCGCCATGATCGCGACGCGCAGCGCGTTCTGGGCCATCTTGCTGTTGGTCAGGAAGCTCAGCGCATTCTCGCCCAGATAGTAATTGTACATGATCGACGAGAACGAGAAGAGGAAGATCGCCGCCGTCAGGTAGTACTGCGCCCAGGAACCGACATGGCTGACCATGGATTGCTGGGTCAGGATCACGCCGTCCACACCGTCCGCGCCCGGCACATAGACATCACCCAGCAGGATGATGAACGCCGTGCAGGAACAGATCAGGATCGTGTCGATGAAGACCGAAAAGCTCTGCGTGATGCCCTGGCTGACCGGGTGGCGCACATAAGCGGTCGCCGCCACGTTGGGCGCGGAGCCAAGCCCCGCCTCGTTCGAGAAGAGGCCCCGGCGCAGACCCTGCGCGATCGCCGCACCGACACCGCCCGCGACAGCCTCGCGGAAGCCGAAAGCGTTGGCGACGATGTCGATGAGCACGCCCGGCAGGCTGGTCAGGTTCAACACGATGATCAGCAGCGCCATGGCCAGATAGCCGATGGCCATGACCGGGACGATGACATCGGCGGCTTTGGCGATCCGGTGAATGCCGCCAAAGACGATGATCCCGGTTGCGAGGGCCAGCGCGATGCCGGTGTAAAGCCGCGGAATGGACAGGCTGTCCAGCGCCGCCCCCGCCACGGTGTTGCCCTGAAACGCATTGAAGCCGATGGCAAAGGACGCGATCAGGCAGACGGAATAGATGACCGCCAGCCAGCGATAATTTGCGCCAAGACCATGGATGATCGAGCGCGCCGGACCGCCGCGATAATCGCCGCCCGGCTCGGTGCGCTTGTAGAGCTGCGCCAGCGTTGCCTCGATCAGCGCCGAGCACATGCCGACCAGCGCAATCGCCCACATCCAGAAGACCGCCCCCGGCCCGCCTGCCGTGATGGCCACCGCCACGCCCGCGATATTGCCGCCGCCGACGCGTCCCCCGACCGAGACGAACAACGCGGCGCGCGCGCTGATCTTGCTGGGGTCCGCGTCCGTGTCGCTGCGAAGGACGCGGAACATGCGCTTGAAGAAACGAAACTGCGCGAAGCCGCTGGCAATCGTGAAGAACACGCCAAGGATGACAAGGAAGGGGATCAGCGCCCAGCCCCAGGTAAGATCATTGATCGCGTTGAAGATTGTATCGAGAAAACCCATCCGCTTGTCCCTTCTGGCAGTAGCCGCCTTGTCGGCGTCGGGCAGGCCCATGTGGGTTGCCTGTCCCGTTCCGGCCGCGAATTTTTGGCCCGACACTGCGTCGAACTGTCACAGCTTAGGCGGAAACCTGCAGGACAGACAAGGAATAGCCGAATATCTGACCGTTCCTTGGGAAAATGACCGGATATGCGGAGAGACTGCCCGCCAATTGCGCAATCGGTCGGGTGCGGGTTGCGTCTGCCGTCTGCCGTCTGCCGTCTGCGCGCTCAGGCCGTCTTGTGCGGCTTCTCGCCCACCGGCCCGCCCGCCGCCTTCCAGCCGCTGAAGCCGTCGGTGATATGCATCACCTTCTCCAGCCCCATCTCCTGCGCCAGCTTCGCGGACAAAGCCGACCGCCAGCCCGAGGCGCAGTAGAACACGATCCGGTTGCCGGTCTGGAACTGGGGCTTGGCGTAGGGGCTTTCCGGGTCGATCCAGAATTCCAGCATGCCGCGCGGGCAATGGAAGGCGCCGGGGATCATCCCCTCGCGCTCAAGCTCGCGCGGGTCGCGCAGATCGACGAAGGTGACGCCCTCGGCGCCGTGCAGGGTCAGCAACTCGGCTGCCGGGGCGTGGTCGATCACCGCATTGGCCTCGGCCACCATGTCCTTGACGCGTTTCATGTCCGTCCTCCTGTCTTCGACGCAGCCAATCATGCAGCGGGCGACGAGGCAACCCGTCTGGTCCCGGCGTAAACCGCCTGTTAGCCTTTCTGGCGCCTATGCTTGGGCGACCTGTCCGGTCGTGGTGGTGTTCTGTCATGCTGACCTCGCTTCCCGTTCGCCTGGCCCTTTCGCCCGTCCTGCTGCCGCAGGCGCTCGCGGTGCGTTGGCATGCGCTGGCGCTGCCGGAACCGTCGGGGCCGCGACAGGGGGTGACCGGTCAGGGGCCGGTGCTGAGGCTGCTGGTGCTGGGCGATTCCTCGGCGGCGGGGGTCGGCGCGGGCGCGCAGGATCAGGCGCTGGCGGGGCGGCTGGTCGCCGATCTCGCACGGGATTTCACCGTGCACTGGCGGCTGGAAGCCCGGACTGGCCTCACCTCGGCGCAGATGCTGGAGCGGCTCTTGCAGCGCGACCTTGGCCCTGTCGATGTCGCCGTGACGGCGCTGGGGGTGAACGACGTGACGCATCAGGTCTCGCCCAGGCGCTTCCGTGACCTGCAGCGCGCCATTGCCGCGCTGCTGTTGCGGCAGGGCGCGCAGCAGGTCTGGCGCTCGGGCCTGCCCCCGATGGAGCGGTTTCCGCTGCTGCCCCGACCGCTGCGCAACGTCCTTGGGGCGCAGGCGCGCAAACTCGACCGGGTGCTTGAGGCAGAGTCGATCGCCCCCTTGTACCGGCTGCCCTTTGATGCCGCGCATCTGGATCCGGCGATGCTGGCGCGCGACGGCTTTCATCCGGGGCCGGCGATCTATGCGGAATGGGCGCGCCAACTCGCGCGCGAGATCCGGCTGCGCGTCTAGGCCTGTCCATGCCCCGGCGATGCGGCTGAGGGCGCTGCGCCGCTTCTTGCCCGGGTCCTGGCCACGACGCATGCCGACCTGCCTGCCCGGGATGCCGACCTGTCGAGGGTCATTGCCCAGCCGGCCGGGCGGCCGCGCGCGGGCGGGCAAATGGCCACCGAGAGCCCCGGCTCAAGACTGGCTTGCCCCGGGCGCGGTCAGCCCGGCCCCGAAGGACCGCGGCGCCCGATCTGCCGTCGATCATCCATGGATCCAAGCCCGGAGGGTGCGCGCTGGCGTTTGAGCCGGCGGCCGATTGCGGGATCGTCGTCCCCAGCGCGGGCCGGCGCGCCCTTCGGCATGCCACTTCCGGTTCGGCAGGGTGCGACGATGCTCTCCGTCGGCCCTTCTCATGCGCGACCGGGGGCCCCGATCAACGCATCGGCCGATTGACCGGGCTTGCCGGCTGCGATCCCGCCCTTTCGCGGACGGGCGGCCGGTTCGGTGCCCTGGGCTCCTGCCGATCGGCGGGAAATCGTCGTCGGTGCGAAGGTCGTCCTGACGGGGGCTGCGGCGCGGGCCCCTACCCAACCCGGGGCGAGGGCAGGGGTCCGCCGTGGGCGAGCCCGGTTGTCAGGGTGTCGCGCAACCCGGTCGGGCCCGTCCTGACCGCGCTCAACGGTCACGGCAGGGTGAGACGCGGCAGCCGCAGCCCCCTTCCATGGACAAGGCAACGCCGCGCCCGAGGTCAGGTCCCCGCACTTCGGCGTTGACCTATCCGGCCGCCGTGTCTCGCCGACGGATGGCCCTCGCTGGCCCGCGCCAGGCTGGTGGGCGGCTCGCCCTGGCGCGCTGGGCGGGCGCGCAAGCTGGCGCGGGACCCGGTATCCGCCAGCGCTGCCCGACGCTTTCGCCGGGCGCCGCTTCGCGCTATGAGGCGGCAGGCAACGGTGCGAGGGATCATGGCCGAGAAATCGAAACGCCCGCAGAAGGTCTATACCCTGTTGGTCGAGGTCGGCCGCAGCAAGGATGACGGCCTGCCCGAGGGAAGCACCGGGGCGGGGCTCTTGTGCTATGCCTCGGGCGTGGACGAGGCCGAAGCGGTGCGCGAGACGGTGGCGATCCTGAAACAGGCCGATCTCGCGCCGCTCGACGTGACCGGCTACGGCACGCTGGAAGAGCGGCTCGAGCAGGGCGACGAGATCGATGCCGAGGAACGCGCCCTGATGCAGCGCGCGCTGGATGAGAATGCCGTGATCGTCGCGCAGATGACCCCTTTCGGCGGCTGATCCCGCGCCGGGGCGTTGCGAACCGGCTGGGTCCGCGGCGTGGTTGCAAGGTAGATCCGTGGCATATCCGGCGGCCTGCCGGGCGGCGTCGGTCGCCGGTTTCGGCGATCCTGACCGGGCGTATCGGGGGGAGGGGGGATCGCCTCCAAGACCCCGCCCGGCCTGAACCGAGGTCCCCCCCGGCCGCCGCTGGGGGATCCGGCGACAGCGCGCGGCCTCTCGGGGCGGTGCTGACCGCGCTCTTGACCCCGGCCCTGTTCGCAGCCCACGGGCGCCGGGGATGGGACACCGCGATCCCGATACCAGCCTGCACCGTGCCGATGCGCCCTGTCTGCCCCCTTTGTCCCTGCGAACCGCTGTCCCCACTTCATCGCCGGTGGGGCGTCCGGGCGGGCGACATCCCTCAGGCCGCGCGGGATCGCGGGGGTCCGGCCTGTCTGGGCGGGCTCGTATCGATGCGGAAAGCGGCGATCAGGCCGCTGACATCGGCGGATTGGCCGTTCAGCACCTCGATCAGGTCCGAATTCTCCTGCACCATCGCCGCGTTCTGCTGTGTCACCTGATCGAGCGAGAGCATGGCCGCCTTGATCTCGGCGATGCTCGAGGCCTGCGAGACCGCCTCGTCGGCGATCTGCTCCATGGCCGAGCTCGCCCCGGCGATGCCCTCGCCGATCTGGCGGAAGGAATGCGCCGCGACCTCGACCAGCGCGACGCCCTGATGCACGATCTCGGTCGAGCGCTTGATCTGGTTGCGGATCTCGTTCGTGGTATCGGCCGAGCGCACGGCGAGCGCGCGCACCTCGCTGGCCACGACCGCGAAGCCGCGCCCGGATTCGCCGGCCCGCGCCGCCTCGACCCCGGCGTTGAGCGCCAGCAGATTGGTCTGGAAAGCGATGTCGTCGATCAACGCCACCATGCGCGTCATCTCTTCCGAGGATTTGGCGATGCGCTGCATGACGGCAATCGCCTCATCGACGCGGCCCTGACCTTCGACGGCGGTGTTGCGAAGGCCGATGGCAGCCGCGCCCGCGCTTTTCGAGGCGCGGGCCGTGCCGGCGACCAGATCCGACAGTTGGGACAGCGCGGCCGTCGTCTCTTCGAGGGCGGCGGCCTGCGACCCTGTGCGCCGCGACATGTCGTCGGTCGCGCGATTGAGGTCCGCGCTCGAGGCGCGAAAGCCGCTGACCGCGCCGGCCACGCCGCTGATCGCCTTGTGCAGGCGTCCGACCGCATCGTTGAAACGCAGCCGCAGCCCGTCGTATTCGGGCGGGAATTCGGTGGCGATCTGGCAGGCGAGATTGCCCTGCGACAGGCTGGCCAACGCGGCATCAAGATGGTCGATGACCTGTTCGCGATTGGCGCGGATCGCCTCGGCCACGGCGGCATCGGCTGCGCGCAGATTGTCGCGCGTGCGGTCGATGGCGGCGAACAGCAGGCCCACTTCGGTCGTGAGGTCGATCTTGCGCGGCCGGTCGTCGAAATCGCGCCGCCCCAGGCGCTCCATCGCGGCGATCAGCGCGCGGAAGCTGTGGGTGACCGTACGCCTGACCGCATAGCCCAGCCAGGCGCTGCCCAGCACGGCCAGCACCGACAGGCTGAGGAAACCGATGAAACTGTAAAGCGCCCGCTGCGCCTGCGCCTGCGCGCGCTCGCGGATGGTCTGGGCGACCCTCGTCTCGACCTCGCGCAGGGCGTCGATCCAGCCGGTGGAGAGGGCGAACCACCGGGGTCCGGTCAGCCCCGCCACCTGCCCGCCCGCGCCCGCCTCGATAAAGGCGTCACGGGCGGCGGCGATCCCGGTCTCGTGCTGGCGGGCGGCGAAATCGACATCGTGCAGGGCATCGCCCAGTTCGATCGCCGCCAGCCGCAGCATCGAGGCCTCGGTCGCGCCGCGTTCGATGAAGGTGCGATAGACGGGGCTGGGCAGTGTCGCGCTGCCCAGCCCCGTCACGCCGGCGGCGCGTTGCAGGCCCGCGGCTTCCTTGGCTTCGCTCAGGGCTGAAAGGCCGGCACTGAGGCGCATGATCTCAGGCTCGCGCTGCGAAAGGAGGTGATTCTCGATCTCGGTGAGGATGGTTCGGATGGCGCCGGTGTAAAAGGATCCGGCTTCGGCGCCGCTCATCCCCTGGCGGTCGATCTGCGCGCGAACCGGGTCCAGTTGCGACAGGGCGCCGCGCAGCTCGGGCGGCAGGTCGGGAAGCCGGGCGAGGGCCTGGTCGACGGTTTGCCGCGTCCGCGGCAGGTCGGTGCCAAAAGTGACCCCGCCCGAGCCGAGGAACCCCGCCGATTGCCCGCGTTCGATCTGCAGCCAATGCACCAGGCTGGCCAGATCGATGCCCGTGGCCACCGCTTCGGCGGTATGGCCGGCATCGGCGTAGGCGCGCCACTTGTCCAGGCTGAGCGGGCCACTGACGGCAAGAAGGCCCAGCAGCGGCAGGGCTGCAAGGGTCAGGACCTGATGGCTGAGCTTCATGAGAGCCTCTGCGAATCGTGCGACCGGCTCCCTTGCTACCTGCCAGAAGTGAATCCTTTGTCTAGGAGGGGCAGGACGGGATCCTTGCGCGCGCCCGGGCGGCCTCGGTGGGCAGGCCGAGCGCGTCATAGACCTGCGCCAGCTGCCGGTTGAGGGGGATGCCGGTCGGATCGTAGCCGCGCCGCAGTTCCAGCACCTGCTGGGCGGCAGACAGCGCCCCGGCCCTGATCAGCGCATCGAGGTGGATCTGCTCGAAGAAATCGCGCTGGGCGTGGGAGCCGCCGATCTCCTGCAGGCGGGGCAGGGCGCGGCCCAGAAGGCGGGCGGCCAGCGCGGCCTCGCCCCGCGCATGGGCGGCGATGCCCCGGGCGGCGGGCAGCGCGACCTCCTCCCACGCCAGCCGGTCATGGGCGGGGGTGGCGGCGCGGGTTTCGATGGCCGACAGCAGAGCCGCGGCCTCGGGGCGCCCGGCGCGTTCCAGCGCGTAGAGATATTGCAGCGTCAGGAAGGGTGAGGTCGTGTCGGCGCCGCGTCTGGCGACGTGATCGGCCACGTCCTGCCAGCGCGCACCCACGTCGATGCCGGCGAATTCCATCCGCGCCAGCAACGAGGCGGCGCCGATCTGATCTTGCGAATAATCCTTCTCGCGGCCCCAGACATGGGTGTCGTAGACCCGGAGCGCATCGGCCCTCCGGTCGCGGCTGAGGTAGAAGAGCGCGAGATGCCACCAATTATGGGTGTGCATGAAGGAATTGAGCCCGTCCCAAGTGCCGCAGACGGATTCGAGAAAGGCGATCCCTTCATCCACCCTCCCTTCGGTCAGCATGACATGGGCCAGCGCGTGATGGGCCCAGGGGTCGGTCGGCTCGATCTGAAGGGCGCGGCGGGCGGCGGCCTCGGCTTCGGGCATCAGGTGGCATTGCTCGTAGCCGAAGGCGATCATGCCGTGCAGATAGGGGGTGTCCTCGGCGTGGCCGAGCGCGTGCAGGGCCATCCGTAGCATCCCTGCCGCATCGCCGAGGTTGAAGAGGTGGTATTGCCCCAGCTTGATCAGCGCGAGGTCGCCGGGCCATTGCTTCGCCGCTTCCTCGGCCAGTTGGATGACGCGGGGGATGTCGCCTGAGACCCAGGCGGCCAGCACCTGCGCATTGGCCTTTTCGCGCGCGTTCCCCGCCGCTTGCAGGGCACGGTCGGCAAAGGGGCCTGCCAGCATCGGGGCCTGGGGGGATTCGAGGAACATGTAGAGCATCCCGGCATAGGCGTTGCCGAGGCAGCTTCCGGGGTGCCGGTCGATCAGCCCGAGGATGGTCACGGCCTGTGGCTGATAGGCCAGGAAGCCCTGGATGAACGCGTCAAGGGCGGCCACCAGTGCGGGGTCGGAATCGGTGATCGCATTGCCGAGGCAGTCTTTTGTCACGGGGCCTCTCCGGTCAGGAAGGGGATGAGGGCGGCAAGGACGGCCTGCGGTGCGTCCCAATGCAGGGAATGGCCGCTGTCGGGGATCGTTTCGACCCGCAGATCCGGGATCTCGGCCAGCGCGGCGCGGGCCGGGCCCGGGGGGATCAGCAGGTCGTCGGCGGCGAGCAGGGCGAGCGTCGGGCAGCGCAGGCCGGCGGCGAGGGGGGCGGCAGCGGCCTGACCCAGCGCGGCGACCTGCGCGCGCATCTGTTCGGGGCGCTGGGCATGGGGATAGGCCAGCGACTGGGCGATGGCGGCATCCAATTGCCCGGGGGCCTCGAAAAAGCGGGGGTGGAACAGCCAGGGCAGGAAGGCGCGCAGCCACAGGTCCGGCGGCTGGCCCTCCTCGCGCAGCCTGAGCATCAGGTCGAAAAGCGCGGCATTGCGGGCCATGACCATCGGCGCGCTGGCCAGCAGCGCCAGCCGCGACACGCTGTCGGGTGCCTCGGCCGCCATGGCGATCGCAATCATGCCGCCCAGCGAATGCCCGGCCACCGCGACGGGGCCGAGGTCCAGATGCCGGGCCAGCGCCAGCGCGTCCCCGGCCCAATGCGGCAGGGACAAGGGCGCATCGAGCGGCCGGGTGCGGCCGGTCGAGCGGTTGTCGGGCCGGATCACCGTGAACCGTTGCGCCAGCGGTTCGACCAGCGGCGCCCAACTCGCGCTGTCCGAGGCGGTGCCGGCGATCAGCATCAGCGGCGGGCCCTTCCCGTCGATCTCGTAATGCAGGGTCACGTCGGGCAGGGCGAGAATGGGCATCAGGGCCTCCAGCAGGGCAGCAGGTCGCCCGGTTCCGGCCGGGCCTCGTAAACCGCGCGGGCGATGGCGCGCGACAGGCAGAGCGCGGCGGCATGGCCGATTTCGGCCAGTTCGATGTCGGAGGCGGGTTCGCCCTCGCCGGTGGTCAGGGCAAAGACCAGATCGCCGTCATGCGTCGTATGCGCGGGCACCACGGCACGGGCGATGCCGTCATGGACGGCGATGGCAAGGCGATGGCATTGTGATTTGCTCAGCGCCCGATCGGTGGCGACGATGGCGATGGTCGTATTGGTCCGCGGTCCGAAAAGCGCCTGCGATTTCAGCGAGACGAGCGGTCCGCCGAGGCCCGAGGCCGGGTCAGGGCCAAGCCCGCCGAATTCACCGTCGATCTCGAACGGCGCGGCCCAGAAATGGCCGGCGGGCGTGGTCACGCTGCCGACCGGATTGGCCGCGACCAGCGCGCCGACAATCGTCCCGTCGCCCAGCACCAGCGAGGCCGAGCCCAGCCCGCCCTTCTGCATCGCCGCCAGCGCCCCGGTGCCCGCCCCCTCGGTCCCCAGCGCGAAATCGGGCGCGGCGGCCTCCAGCGCCCGGCGGCCCAGCGCGCGGTAGGGGTTTTCGGTCCAGTCCTTCTCTCCGCCGTTCAGCAGGTCGAACAGGATCGCCCCCGGCACCAGCGGGATCAGCGCCGCGCCCAGTTGCAGGCCCCGACCGGCCGCCCGCAGTCCTTCGGTCACGCCCGAACAGGCGTCGAGCCCATAGGCCGACCCGCCCGACAGGACCAGCGCATCGACGCCCGCGTTCGATTTGTCCGGCGCCAGCAGGTCGGTCTCCCGCGTGCCCGGTGCGCCGCCCATCACCGCGACGCTGGCCAGGAACGGTGCGCCCCCCGTCAGCACCGTCACCCCCGATTTCAGGGCCGGGTCGGCGGCATTGCCGACGCTCAGCCCCGCCACATCGGTGATCAGGTTCCGCGGGCCGGGCCTATATGCAGCGGCCACCGTCCACCTCCATGGCGACGCCGGTGATCATCGAGGCTTCGTCCGAACACAGGAACAGCGCCGCGTTGCCCATGTCCTCGGCGGTCGAGAAGCGGCCGAGCGGGATGGTGGACAGGAATTTCGCCCGGATTTCCGGCGTGTCCTCGCCCATGAAGGATTTCAGCAGCGGCGTCTCGCCCGCCACCGGGTTCAGCGCGTTGACCCGGATGCCGGCGGGCGCCAGTTCGACCGCCAGCGCCTTGGTCGCGGTGATCACCCAGCCTTTCGAGGCGTTGTACCAGCTCAGCCGGGGGCGGGGCGAGACCCCGGCGGTCGAGGCCATGTTGAGGATGACGCCCGATTTGCGGGCTTTGAAGCCCGGGACGAAAGCCTGCGTCGTCAGGTAGATGGCCTTCATGTTGACGGCGAAGATCCGGTCGAAATCGTCTTCCGAGACCTCCTCGGTCGCCATCGGCAGATGCGTCACCCCGGCGTTGTTCACCAGAATATCGACGACGCCCGCCTGATCGCGCATCGCCTCGACCGCGGCACGGTCGGCGACGTTGCAGGCGACGCCCAGCCCGCCGATCTCTGCCGCCACCGCCCGGGCCGCATCGCCGTTGATGTCGGCGACGATCACGCGCGCGCCCTCGGCGGCGAAGCGCCGGGCGATGCCCGCGCCGAAGCCCGAGCCCGCGCCGGTCACGATGGCGGTCTTGTCCTTCAATCTCATGGCGTTTCTCTCCTTCATCGCCGGGCGTCGGGGCGCGCGGCGGTCCATCTCACATGATCGGCCTCGCCTAGTCGGGCAAACCGGGTCAGTTCGGCGTCGAGCCGGGCGATGCGGCCCGATCCCCAGCGGCTGCCGGGTTCGGGCCAGAAGCCCGTCACCTCGATCTCGCCCTTGGCGCGGTTGCCCTTGATTTCCATCCGGCCGACGAAGCTGTCGCCATCGAGCAGCGGATAGACGTAGTACCCCCAGCGGCGCTGGTCGGCGGGCACGAACATCTCGTTGCGGTAGTCGAAGCCGAAGAGCCGCTCCAGCCGGTTGCGGTCGCGGATCGCCGGGTCGAAAGGGTTGAGGATCCTGAGCCGCGCGGGAACCTCGGGCGCCTCGGCCAGCCGCACCTCGATCTCGGGATGGGCCAGCGCCGCGCGCCAGCTTCCGTCGGCGGATTGCACGCGGACTGGCACGGTGGCCGCACCCTCGGCCCAGCGCCGCGCCTCCTCGGCGCTGGCGACGGCATAGAAGCGCTGCACCTCGCCCTGCGTCGCGACGGTCAGGCGGTTCAGTGCATCCTCGTGCAGGCGGGTCAGGGCCTCGGGTTCCGGCAGCGGGTCGTGGGCGGGGAAAACCCGGGCGCCGAGATCGTAGAACTTGACGAAATTGGCGCGGTGACAGGTCGCCAGATCGCCCGCGTACCAGAGTTGATCCAAGACCTTCTTGTGCGGCGGCCGCGCCCACATCTCGCGGCTTTCGGCTTTCGTTTCAAAGGCCTGGGTGGAGAGGGCTCCCTCGGCCTCGATCCGGGCGCGGATCGCCGCGATCTCGTGCTGCGCAAGACCTGATTGATACCAGGCACCGCGCGCCGCCCGTTCGCCCAGCCGGCGAAACTGCACCTGCCAGAGGGGCAGCAACGAGACCGGCAGCAGGCTCGCGTCATGGGTGAAATGCTCGAAGAGGGCGCGTTTGGCCAGATGCGGCCAGAGCATCCCCTCGCGATAGCGGCGGTTTCGCGACCACAGGATGTGGTTATGCGCCCGGGTCACGTTGCGGATCGTGTCGATCTGCAACAGGCCCAGCGCCTCGATCATCCCGGGCACATCGACCGGGCCGGTGGCGGGGCCGGACAGCCCGTTCACCGCCAGCCAGAGCCGCCGCGCGTCGCGGTTGGGGATGTCGAGGGGCGCGCTCATCCGTGCCAGGTGGCCACGGTTTTCAGGGTCGAGAAGCCGTAGAGCGCCTCGAACCCCTTCTCGCGGCCGTGGCCCGATTTGCCGACCCCGCCGAAGGGCAGTTCCACCCCGCCGCCCGCGCCGTAATTGTTGACGAAGACCTGCCCGGCATGCAGCGCTCGGGCCAGCCGGAACTGCCGCCCGCCGTCCGACGTCCAGACCGAGGCGACGAGGCCGTAGTCGGTGGAATTGGCGATGCGCAGCGCGTCGGCTTCGTCGTCAAACGGGATCAGCACCTGCACGGGGCCGAAGATCTCCTGCTGGGCGAGCGCATGGTCGGACGGCACTTCAGAGAAGAGGGTCGGGCAGACGTAATGCCCGGCGTTGCTGGCGCCGGGGGTCAGGACGCCCTCGGCGGCAATGGTCAGGTCGGCGCCCTGCGCGATATAGCCCTGCACGATGCCCTTCTGCCGGGCGGAAATCAGCGGACCCACACGCGGGTCGCTCAGCGCCGGGCCCACGGTCAGCTTGCCGTATTCGGCGGCCATCCGGGCGCGGACCTCGTCATAGACGCCCCGCTGCACCAGAATCCGGGACGAGGCCGAGCAGGTCTGCCCGGCATTCTGGATGCCCGCATTGACCAGAAACGGCAGGGCGCGGTCCAGATCGGCGTCGTTGAACACCAGTTGCGGCGACTTGCCGCCCAGTTCCAGCGTCACCGGCACCACGTTCTTCGCCGCCGCCGTCTGGATCAGCACGCCCACACCGACCGAGCCGGTGAAGCTGACATGCTGGATGCCGGGATGCCCGGCCAGCGCCGCGCCGGCTTCGGCCCCCAGCCCCGTCACCACGTTCAGCGCGCCCGCGGGCAGCCCCGCCTCCATCGCCAACGCAGCGAAGGCCAGCGCGGTGAGACAGGCTTCCTCGGCCGGTTTCAGCACGCAGGCGTTGCCCATCGTCAGCGCGGCCCCCACCGACCGGCCGATGATCTGCATCGGATAGTTCCACGGGATGATATGCCCGGTCACCCCATGCGGCTCGCGCAGCGTATAGACGGTGTAGCCGTCGAGATAGGGGATCGTCTCGCCGGTGATCTTGTCGGCGGCGCCGCCGTAAAACTCCATGTAGCGGGCCAGCGCCACGGCATCGGCGCGGGCCTGGGTCAGCGGCTTGCCCACGTCGCGGGCTTCCAGCACGGCCAGATCCTCGGCCCGTTCCAGCACCAGTTGGCCCAGCCGGGTCAGGATGCGCCCGCGTTCCAGCGCCGTCATCCGGCCCCAGACCCCCGCCCGGGCGTGGTGCGCCGCAGCGACGGCGGTGTCGATCTCGGCCGCGCCGCCCCGGGCAATGCGGGTCAGTTCCTCGCCGGTCGAGGGGTCGGTCAGGGGCAGGCTCTCGGCCCCTTCGCGCCATTCACCGGCGATCAGATGGCTGGCGGCGGGGATCTTGAAGGCGTCAAGGGGCATCGGCGGGGCTCACTTCGGGAAGTTTCGGCGCGGCGGCGAGCAGCGCGCGGGTGTAGGGATGCTGCGGATCGGTGAAGACCTGTTCGGTTGGGCCCTGTTCGACGATCTTTCCGGCCTGCATGACCATCACCCGGTCGGTGACGCCCCGCACCACGCTGAGGTCATGGCTGATGAACAGGTAGCTGAGCGGCCGCTCACGGCAGAGATCGGCAATCAAATCAAGGCATTGCGCCCGGACGGATACATCGAGGGCCGAGACCGCCTCGTCAAACACAATGAGCGCCGGATCGTTGATCAGCGCCCGGGCGATGGCGATGCGCTGGCGCTGCCCGCCGGAAAACTCGTGGATATAGCGGTCGGCATCCGTGGCTTTCAGGCCGACAGCCGTCAGCGCCTCGGCGATCTTGGCGGCGCGCGCCTCGCCCCGCGGCGGGTTTTCCAGCAGGTGGAAGGGCTCGGCGATCAGGCGGCGGACGCGGTGGCGCGGGTTGAAGCTGCCGTAGGGGTCCTGAAACACCACCTGCATCTGGCGGCGCACCGCGAGGTTGGGGTGTTTCTCGGCCCAGACCGGGGCGCCGTTCAGGGTGATGGCGCCGGATTGCACCGGCTCCAGCCCCAGCAAAGCGCGGGTCAGCGTGGACTTGCCGCAGCCGGATTCGCCCACCAGCCCCAGCCGCTCACCCTTGTTCAGGACGAAACTCACATCATCCACCGCCCGGGTTTCCGTCCGGGGGCCGAACAGACCTTTGCGCGGCTGGCGATAGCTGCGGACGACATTCTCGATCTTCAGCAGTGGCACCGGCGGCGGGGCAGGCGGCAGGTCGACGCGGTGGGTCGAGGCCGCGAACAGCGCCTTCGTGTAGGGGTGCTGCATGGCGTGGAACAGTTGCTGGGTGGGGCCGCTCTCCACCACCCGGCCGTGTTGCATGACGACGATGCGGTTGGCCATGTCTGACACGACCGCGAGGTCATGGGTGATCATCATCAGCCCCATGCCGAAATCCTGCGTCAGGTCCTTCAGCAGGTCCAGAATGCGGGCCTGGGTCGTCACATCGAGCGCCGTTGTCGGCTCGTCGGCGATCAGCAGGCGGGGGCGCAGCGCGATGGCCATGGCGATCACCACCCGCTGGCGCTGCCCGCCGGACAACTCATGCGGATAGCGGGTCAGGGGGAAGCGGTCCTCGGGCAGGCCGACGCGGGCCAGCACCTGCCGGGCGCGCTCCAACGCCTCGGTCCGGGTAACGCTTTCATGTTGCAGGATCGTCTCGGCCACCTGGGTGCCGATGGTCATCACCGGGTTCAGCGCCGTCATCGGCTCCTGGAACACCATGCCGATCCGGGCGCCCCGGACGCCGCACATCTGGGCTTCGGTCAGGGCCAGCAGATCCTCGCCATCCAGCAGGATCTGGCCCCTGGTCCGCGCGGCGGCGGGCAGCAGGCCCATGGTGGCGAGCGCCGTCATCGACTTGCCCGAGCCGCTTTCGCCGGTGATGGCGACGATCTCGCCCGGGGCCACTTCCAGCGAGACATCGTGGAGGATGTCATAGGTGCCGATGGCCAACGACAGGTTCTGAATCGAAAGAAGGTTCATGTGCGGGCCACCCGGATGCGGGGGTCGAGGAGGTCCCGCAGCCCGTCGCCCATCAAGTTCAGCCCCAGCACCATCAGCACGATGGCCAGCCCCGGGATCAGCGCCACATGCGGTGCGAGGGCGGCGAGCGTCTGGGCATCGGCCAGCATCCTTCCCCAGCTGGCGGTGGGGGGCTGTGCGCCGAGGCCGATGTAGGACAGCGCGGCCTCGGCTAGGATGCCCAGCGAGAACTGGATGGTTCCCTGCACGATCAGCAGGTTGGCGATGTTGGGCAGGATATGCTCGACCGAGATGCGGGCCTTGTTCTTGCCCGCGACCCTTGCGGCGAGGATGAAGTCGCGAGACCAGAAGCTGAGCGCGGCGCCCCGCGTTACCCGGGCGAAGACGGGAATGTTGAAGATGCCGATGGCGATGATCGCGTTCGCGGCTCCGGCGCCGAAGACGGCGGTGATGAGGATGGCGATGACCAGACTGGGGAAGGCGAAGATCAGGTCGTTGCCGCGCATGATGACCTCATCCAGCAGCGAGCCCCGGCGGGCGGCGGCCGTCAGCCCCAGCGGCACGCCGATGCCCATGCCGATGCCGACGGCCAACAGCGCCACGGCGATGGAGGTGCGCGCGCCCATCATGATCATCGACAGGATGTCGCGGCCGAGGTGATCGGTCCCCAGCCAATTGACCGCATCCGGGGCGTGCAGGCGGTTGGGAATGTCCAGAAGCTCGATATCGTAGGGGGTCCAGACGAAGGACAAGAGCGCCCCGCCGAGGAACAGCGCGGTCAGGAAGGCGCCCAGGATCAGGGTACGGGGCAGGCTCATGCGCGGATTCTCAGGCGCGGATCGACCAGCGCATAGGCGAGGTCCACGGCGAAGTTGACGATGATCACCAGCCCGACCAGCAGCATGACGACGCTTTCCACCACGATCAGGTCCCGCGCCGAAATCGCCTGAAAGATCAGGCGACCGAGGCCCGGCAGGTAGAAAATCTGCTCGATGACGATACCCCCGGCCAAGAGGAACGAGAATTGCAGGCCGATGATGGTCAGCACGGGGATCAGCGCATTACGGATCGCGTGACGCCACAGCGCCTGACGGCGGCTGAGGCCCTTGGCGCGCGCGGTGCGGATGAAATCCTCGCCCAGCATGTCGAGGAGCGACGAGCGCATGACCCGGGCGAGGATCGCGGCCTGAGGCAGGGCCAGCGCCACGGCGGGCAGGATCAGCGCTTTGATCCCGGGCCAGATTCCGTTGCCCCAGCCCGGGAACCCCCCGGCCGAGACCCAGCGCAGATGCACGGCGAAGACCAGCACCAGGATCATGGCGAACCAGAAATTCGGCACCGCGACGCCCAGTTGCGTGGCGCCCATCACCCCCGCGTCGCCCAGCTTGCCGCGGCGGCTGGCGGCATAGATCCCGGCCGGGAAGGCGATGATCACCGTCAGCGCCAGGGCCAACAGCGCGAGCGGCAGCGAGACGACCATCCGGTCCAGGATCATCTGCGAGACCGGGGTTCGGTAGGTGTACGACCGGCCGAAATCGCCCTGCAGCATGCCGGCGGTCCAGTCGAGGTAACGCTCGATCTTCGGCACATCGAGGCCCAGCTCGGCCCTGAGCGCGGCGACCGTATCGGGCCGCGCGTTGACGCCCAGCATATAGGCGGCGGGATCGCCCGGCACGACCTCCACCACCGTGAAGATCACCATCGAGGCGACGATCAGGCTGAGGCAGAGCGAGACAAGGCGACCGACCGTGTAGCGGATCATCGCAGGCGGGCTCCCGGGTCGGTGGGGTCAGGCGGGGAAGGGCGGCGCCAGATCGGCGCCGCCCGAAGGCGTCAGGGCCAGGAAACCGCGGTCAGGTCGATGGCGGCGGTCGGCTGGTTCAGCCACAGCCCCTCGATCCCGGCGCGGGCGATGGTGGGCACCGCCAGCTCGAAGAGATAGGCGTTGACGTAATCCTCGGCGATGATGGTCTGCGCCTGCTGCAGCAGTTCGGTGCGCCGGGCCGGGTCCGTCGTCTCGTTCAGCGTGGTCATCAGCGCCTGGAAGTCCGGGTTGTTGTACTGGAAGTAGTACTCCGGGTTGGCGTAGATGTTGATGTCCATCGGTTCGGTATGGCTGACGATGGTCAGGCCGAAATCACGCCCGCGGAAGGTGGTTTCCAGCCATTGCGCCCATTCCTGGTTGTTGATCTCGGTCTGGATCCCCACGGCGCGCAGCTGCGCCGCGATGATCTCGCCACCCCGGCGGGCATAGGAGGGCGGCGGCAGGTTCAACGTGGTGGTGAACCCGTCCGGCAGCCCCGCCTCGGCCAGCAGCGCGCGCGAACGCTCGGGGTCGTAGTTCGACAGCCCGGTCAGGTCCACGTAATCGGGGTTATGGGGCGCGAAATGGGTGCCGATCGGCGTGCCGAGGCCGTACATCGCCCCGTCGATCACCGCTTGGCGGTCGATGGCATGGGCCACCGCCTGACGCACCAGCGGGTTGTCGAAGGGCTCGCGGGCGTTGTTCATGGCGAGGATTGTCTCGCCCTCGGTATTGCCGACCAGGACCTGGAAGCGCGGATCGGCCTCGAATTGCGGAATATTCTCGGGCGCCGGGTAGCCGACGAAGACATCCACATCCTCGGCCATCAGCGCGGCAAAGGCCGCTGTCGGGTCCGAGATGAAGCGGAAGGTCGCGGAATCCAGCACCGCCGGGGTGCCCCAGTAATTGGGGTTGCGGGCGATGTTGATGTGGTCGCCTTGCACCCAATCCTCGAACACGAAGGCGCCGGTGCCGATGGGATGCGTCGCCGCATCGCCGATGCTTTCGGGCGCGACGATCACGGCATCGCCCCAGGCGAGGTTGAACAGCAGCGCCCCGGTCGGCGCGCTGAGCGTGATCTGCACCGTCAGCGGGTCGATCACCGTCACCTCGGCGATATTGGCGAAGAGCGCCTTCTGGGCGTTGGTCGAATCCTCGGCCCGGGCGCGGTCGAGGGTGAATTTCACGTCCTCGGCGTCCATCGTGGTGCCATCGTGGAAGGTCACGCCGTCGCGCAGATGGAAGGTATAGGTCAGCCCGTCCTCGGAAATGTCCCAGCTTTCCGCCAGACCGGGGACGACCGAGCCATCCGACATGAAGCGCGTCAGCCCTTCGTAGATGTTGGAATAGACCACCGAATCGATGGCCTGCGCGGCGCCCGCCGTCGGGTCGAGGTTCGGCGGCTCAAGCTGCATCGCCACGTTCACATGCGTGTGCTGGGCGTAGGCCGCACCCGCGAACAGGGCCGTCGAACCGGCCAGCATCAGCGTCGTCAGTCGTTTCATTCCTGGGTCTCCCTGTTTTTGTCGTCCGGCAACAGCAGGGCGGCGAGGCTGCGGGCCATCACCGCCGCACTGTCCATCATGTCGTCGACCCCGACATATTCGTCGGGTTTGTGCGCAAGTTCCAGCAGTCCCGGACCATAGGCCACGCAGTTCTTCAGCTTGCCGATCCGGTCGATGTGCTTCTGGTCGTAGCTGCCGGGCGAGGCGACGAATTCGGCCTCCTTGCCCATGACCTCTTCGATGGCGGCGGCCACGGTGCGGGCAATCGGCGCCTCGCGGTCGGTCATCGAGGGGATGACGTGGTTGAGTTCGCGCACGGCATAGTCGAACCGCGGCCGGTCGCGTTTCAACCCTTCCAGAAGGTCCACGATTTCCCCCCGCACGCTGTCGAGCGATTCCTCGACCAGATAGCGACGGTCTATCACGATCCGGCAGCTGTCCGGCACGCAATGCGAGGGCAGCGCGGTCGAGCCCGGGGCCTTCTCGGGCTGGCCGCCGTGGATCGAGTTGATGTTCATGGTCGAGGACCGCGCGCCCTCGGGCACCACCGGCATGTCGGTGTGGCGCTGGGCCATCGCGGGATAGAGCCGGTCTTCGAACCGCTCCAGCACCGCGCCCATGTGGCGCACGGCGCAATCGCCGAGGAAAGGCATGGAGCCATGCGCAATCTCGCCGAAAGTCTCGATCTCGGCCCACCAGCCGCCGCGATGGCCAAGGCAGACGCGGTCCTTCTGCAAAGGCTCGGGGATGATGACGTGCTGAACCCGCTCGGGCGAGAAGAAGCCCTGTTCGGCCAGATAGGCGACGCCGCCATAGCCGCCCGATTCCTCGTCGGCGGTGCCGGAAATCTCGATGGCGCCGGCATAGTCGGGATGGGTGGCCAGAAACGCCTCCACCGCGATGATCGACGCCGCCAACCCGCCCTTCATGTCGCAGGCGCCCCGGCCATAGATCTTGCCGTCCTTCAATTCGCCGCCGAACGGATCCATGGTCCAGCCCGCGCCCACATCCACCACGTCGATATGGCTGGTGAAATGCACGCAATCGCCGCTGTGCCGCCCCTCGCGCCGGGCCACGACGTTCCAGCGCGGATAGGCCTCGCAATCACCCGGTGTGCCATGGGCGCGGATCAGCTGCGTCTCGAAGCCCGCGCCTTTCAGCCGGCGGTCCAGGTATTCGCAGATATCGCGGTAATTCTCGCCCGGCGGATTCAGTGTGGGAATGCGGATCAGATCCTGGGTCAGCGCGATCAGATCCTCGCGCCGCTCCTGCAGGGCGGCCATGAGGCGAAGGTGGCGTGGGCTGGTCGGGGCGAGATGGGTCATGCGAGCAGATTGTTCAAAGACAAATACGGTATCAATACCGTAGAAATACGGCATGGAGACACAACTCGCCCTTCTCGCCTTCAACGCCGCCCCGGTTGCCATCGTGCTGACCGAGCAACGCGTGATCCGCGCCTGCAACCAGACCTTCGCCCGGCTCCTGGGCTACCGGGCCGAGGATCTGCCGGGCCAGTCCTTTCGCCTGTTCTATGGCTCGGACGAGGAATTCGAGGAAATCCGCGACATCGGCCTGACCCTGCTGCGCGAGACGGGCAGCTATACCGACGAGCGGCTGGTCCGGCACCGGGCAGGGCATGCGCTCTGGTGCCGGTTCCGGGCAACGACACTGGCGCCCGAGGCGCCGCTTGACCGGCTGGTGATGAGCTTCGCGCCGATCCACGAGGGCGGGCCGGTCAGCCTGTCGAAGCGCGAGCGTCAGGTGCTGGAACTGATGAACCGCCGCCTGACCAGCAAGGAAATCGCCGCCCGGCTGCATCTGAGCCCCCGGACCGTCGACGATGTGCGGGGAAGGCTGATCAAGCGTTTCGGCGTCAGACGGGCGGCCGATATCCTGCCGATGCTGGGTGGGCGCGGTTGAGGTCAACCGCGCGGCGCCGCCGGTAGGCACGGCTCAGGCCGAGGGCTCGTCCTTCGGCGCGCGGTTGAAGGCGTAGTGAAGGCGCGCGAAGCCCTCGGGCGTCTTTTCCGCCGCCAGCAGGGTCAGCCCCGCCTCAAGCCCGGTCGCCGGGAACAGCGGCCGCCCGCCGCCGATGATCTCGGGGATCAGGAAGATCTGGATCTCGTCCAGCGCGCCGCGTTCCATGAAAGCCATCTGCAAGCGCCCACCGCCCAACATCCAGACATCGCCATCGTCGAGCGCCCGCAACTCGGCGATCAGCGCGTCGATATCGCTGCGGGTTTCCAGCGGGCCCTTCGGATCCCCGATCGGTTGCGAGGTCACGACGATCACCCGCTGGTTGCCATAGGCCCAAGGCGAGGGATCGTTGGCGATGAAATCATAGGTGGCGCGGCCCATGACCACGGTGCGGATGCGGCGCAGGAAACGGTCGTAATCCTTTTCCTCCGGTCCCGGCTGGTCGTGACGGAAGAGCCAGTCAAGACTGTCGTCCTCGGTGGCGATGAACCCGTCGAGGCTGGCGGCAATGTAGCCAAGAATGGCAGCCATGCGATTCTCCTTGATTATAAATGAACGTTTATTTATATTGAATTCATGAGCCGCCGCAAGTCCATTTCCGACGATCTCCTGCTGGACCGGTTGCTGGTCGGGATCGCGCAGACCGGCCCCGCCGACCTGTCCTTCGCCCGGGCCGCGCGCGTCGCCGGCCTCTCCGCCCCGACGCTGGTGCAGCGCTTCGGCAGCCGCGAGGCCATGGTCGAGGCGGTGCTGCTCCGGGCCTGGGACCTGCTCGACGCGCGCACGGCCGCGGCGGATGCCGCCTGCGGGCCGGGGGCGCTGGGGGCGGTGGATCTGCTGCTTCAGCTGACGCTCGGGGGCGATGCCGCGCATGACAGCGGCGACGGCCTGCTGCTCCTGCGCGAGGATATCCGCAATCCCGTGCTCCGCGCCCGCGGCGCCGCCTGGGGCGAAACGCTGGTGCAAGCCATCGCGCGCCGGTTGCCCGAGGACGGCGCGCGCCTGGGATGGGAGGCCGTCAGCCTCTGGCAGGGCGCAATCATCTGGTGGTCCTTCCGCCGCAACGCCCCGTTGGCCGAGGTCGTGGCCAGCACGCTGGAAGGCTGGCGCAAGCGGAACGGCGATCTGACCCGCTGACGCTTTGGCCGGCGCGCGACACAGAGCCGCGCCGGTTTGCCGCCATCAACCCGCAATTGCCGGTTGGCCGGGGCATCGAATCCAGGAACAAGGGAAGGGGGATGGTGCTGCAAGAGAGGATTGAACTCTCGACCTCTCCCTTACCAAGGGAGTGCTCTACCACTGAGCTACTGCAGCGTCGCCACGGGCGGCTGATTAGACGCAAAGCGCGGCCGGTGCAAGCCCCGACTGGACATTATTTCATCGGGCGTTAAGACAGGCCCCATGAGCGGCGACAGGGTCAGCAAGAACGCAGGACCGGCCGGGCCCGATGGGGCCCGGCGCGTCAAGGCCGTGCGCGGCACCAAGGGCGACGATGCCCGGGAAGCGCGGGTCAAGGCGGCGCTGAAGGCCAATATCGCCCGGCGCAAGGCTCAGGCGAAGGCGCGCGGCGAAAGCGAGGATATGGATGAGTGATGCCCGATTCGAAGACGGTGCCGAGGCGCCGCTGCGTCTGCTGGCCCGCGATGCCGAGGATCTGAAGGTCATTTCGGCGCTGGTGCAGGACGCCGTACTGACGGGTGCCGACCTGCGCTATAGCCGCGCCCGCCGGCGATTTTCGCTGCTTCTGAACCGATTCCGCTGGGAGGATGAAGGCCGCGCCCGGGCTTCGGGCCGGCGGTTCGAGCGGGTGCGGGCGGTGCTCGATTTCTCGGATGTGACGGCGGTGTCGCATCAAGGGCTGACCCGGGATGCGGAGACGGTGCTGTCGCTCCTCGCGCTGGAATATGTGCCCGACGCCGAGCCCGAGGCCGGCGCGCCGGCCGGGCCGGGCCGGGTGGTGCTGACCTTCGCCGGTGACGGCGCGCTGGCGCTGACGGTCGAATGCCTGGAGGTCGAGCTCAGCGACGTGACCCGTCCCTATCTGGCCCCCTCGCACCACGCGCCCGACCACCAGGCGTAGCCCGCGCAGCCCGGAAGCGGCGGGAGGCGCGCTCCCGCCCGCCCACCCCGCGCGCCTCCCGCCGCGGAGAGCTTGGCGCTTGTGGCGGCCCCGGGGGCCTTCTGCCCCCGGACCCCCGAGGATATTTGAAGCGCAAAGAAGGCGGCTTAACGCCCTCTTAATCTTCATCTTTGCGCCTCAAATATCCTCGGGGGGTGAATTGGCCGCAGGCCAAGAGGGGGGCAGACGGCCCCCCTTCTTCGGCGCGGCGGCACGCCGCGCCGCTGGTCGCCCGAGGCGCCCGCGGCAGCGGGCAACGAGGGCGAAACACCTCTCCCCCGGTCAGCAGAAACCGGGCGCCAATTTCACCGCGCCGGCGAGCAGCCCGCGGCGGCTGCGCATCGGGTCGCCCAGCCGCTTCATCGCCATCGGATGCGCGGGGTCGAGCGCGCCCAGCCGCGACAGAAGCGCGGTGATCGCCGCTTCCGAGGCGCGCGTGCCGCCGTCCAGCACCTTCAGCGCGACACCCAGCCCCTGTTTCGGCAGGATCGCCACGAAAACCGCCTCGGCGCCGGTCTTGATCGCCACGCCGTCCATGGCCCGCATCAGCTCGGTGCAGGCGCGGCCTTCGCCTGCCACCATCTCGGGATGGGCCACCATCCCCTCGCGCAGGGTCACCATGGCGCGGCTGCGGGCGTCAGAGCCATTGGCGGTGGCGAAGCGGGCCATGGCCCGGGCCAGCCCGCCCACCGAGGTCGCGAAATTCGGGGCCGAGCAGCCGTCGATCCCGTAGCCGGGGCTCGACTCGCCGGTCACGTCCTCGAAAGCCGCCTTCACCGCCTTTTGCACCGGGTGGTCGGGTTCGGTGTATTCCGGCCCGCCGCCGAGGTGCTTGTTCAGCATCAGGAAGCCCGAATGCTTGCCCGAGCAATTGTTGTGCACCTGGCAGGCGGCATCGCCGGTGCAGAGGAGGCGCTTGTGTTCCTCGGGGTCGTCGGGGACCTGGGTGCCGCAGCGCAGATCCTCCTCGCCCAGCCCCATATCGGCCAGCCAGGCGCGCACCGCCTCTACATGGATCGCCGCCCCGTTGTGCGAGGCGCAGGCCAGGGCCAGGCGTTTGGGCGGCAAGGCGGCGCCCGCGCCCGATTCCAGGAGCGGCAGCGCCTGGAGCATCTTGCAGGACGAGCGCGGATAGATCACGGCGTCAGGATTGCCCCAAGCCTCGACCACGCCCTTCGCGTCGCAGATCACCGCGTGACCCAGGTGACGGCTCTCCAGCAACTCTCCCCGCCAGACATCGACAAGCGGCACAGCGCCCGCAGCAACGTCGGTCATGCCCTGAACTCCTTCACGGTTGCGCAATATTCCGCCAACGGGGGTTTCTCAGACCCCGGTTTTCGCGGTATGACCCAGTTTACCGGGCAAACCCCTGTTGCGCCAGTTCAAAGCCTTGTGCGAAAAGGCCGGCGGCGGGGGACACGAGACACGCTGGAGGCACGGAAGACATATGGCATCTTCGTTCAAATTCGGCGCGATGGGCGCGATGTTGGCCCTGATGGCCGCTCTCCCCGCTCAGGCGCAGGATTCGACCAACCGGGTGGCGGTGGAAACCGCCTGGAGCGTCTTCGTCGACGGCACGCCGCGCGAATGCTGGGCAGTCTCGGCGCCGTCCGAGACGGTGAACACGCGCGACGGCCGCGCGGTCTCGGTGCGCCGTGGCGACATCCTGCTCTTCGCGACCTTCCGTCAAGGGCAGGGCGCGGCGGCCGAGGTTTCCTTCACCGGCGGCTATCCCTTCGCGCCGGATTCGACCGTCGAGGTGGTGATCGGAGCGGATACGTTCCAGCTGATCACCGACGGCGAATGGGCCTGGGCGGCCTCGCCCGAGGAAGACGGGCGCATCCTCGCCTCGATGCGGCGCGGCCAGAACGCCGTGCTGACCGCGCGCTCGGCGCGCGGCACGCAGACGCAGGATACCTTCTCGCTCTTCGGCATCACCGCCGCGACCGAGGAAGCCCAGCGCCGCTGCGCCGAGTAAGCGCGCGCGCCTGACAGAATCGAAGGCCGCCGGGCTGTTCTGCCCGGCGGCTTTTTCCTATATGGTGGCGCAGCCCCATCCCTTCCGGCGTCAAACGGAGACGCGCATGTCCGCCCCCATCACCCAAGACGTCCTGACCATCCCGCGCCGCGCCCCCGAGGGCGAGACGCCGAACCTGATCGGCATGACCCGCGAGCAGCTGCGCGCGGCCTTGATCGAGCACGGCACGCCCGAGAAACAGGCGAAGATGCGCGAGGGGCAGATCTGGCAGTGGCTCTATCACTGGGGGGTGCGCGAATTCACCCTGATGACCAACCTGTCGAAGGATTACCGCGCCTTCCTCGACCGGACCTTCCAGATCAAGCTGCCCGAGATCGTCACCAAGCAGGTCTCGGCTGACGGCACGCGCAAATATCTGCTCCGCATCGACGGCGGGCATGAGGTCGAGACGGTCTATATCCCCGAGGAGGGGCGCGGCACGCTCTGCATCAGCTCGCAGGTCGGTTGCACGTTGACCTGTTCCTTCTGCCATACCGGCACCCAGAAGCTGGTGCGCAACCTGACCGCGGCCGAAATCGTCGGCCAGGTGATGATCGCGCGCGACGACCTGGGCGACTGGAACACGCCGGGCGAGGCCAAGCGCGAGGAGCGTCTGGTCTCGAACGTCGTGCTGATGGGCATGGGCGAGCCGCTCTACAATTTCGACAACGTGCGCGACGCGATGAAGATCGTCATGGATGGCGAGGGGATTTCGCTGTCGCGCCGCCGGATCACGCTGTCGACCAGCGGCATCGTGCCCGAGATCGCGCGCACGGCCGAGGAGATCGGCTGCCTGCTGGCGATCAGCTTCCACGCGACCACCGATGAGGTCCGCGACCGTCTGGTCCCGGTCAACAAGAAATGGAACATCGAGACGCTGCTGAAGGCGCTGCGGGATTATCCGCGGTTGTCGAATTCCGAGCGGATCACCTTTGAATACGTCATGCTCAAGGACGTGAACGATTCGGACGAGGACGCCAAGCGACTGGTGCGCTTGATCCGTGGCATCCCGGCGAAGATCAACCTGATCCCCTTCAACGAATGGCCCGGCGCGCCCTATCAGCGCTCGGATTGGGAGCGGATCGAGGCTTTCGCCGATGTCATCTTCAAGGCCGGCTACGCCAGCCCGATCCGCACGCCGCGGGGCGAGGATATCATGGCCGCCTGCGGGCAGCTGAAATCCGCGACCGAGCGGGGCCGCAAGTCCAGGGCCCAGATCGCGGCCGAGGCGGCGGGGGCCTGAGCCTGTGCCGCAGATCCTGTTCCTGGCGGTGATCGGCGCGGCGGCGGGCCTGCTGGCGACGCGGCTGATGCGGGTCAACATGGATGTGCCCTCGGCCATGGGGCTGGGGGTGATCGGCGTGCTGGTCGGCGGTTTCGTCCTGCGGCTGATCGTGACGGTGGGCGGCTGGGCGATCACCTTCGTCCTGGCGGTCCTGGGTTCCATGGCGCTGATCTGGGTCTGGCAGCGGCTGAAACGCTGACCACGCCCTGACCGAACGAAAAAAGGCGCCGGTTTCCCGGCGCCTTTTTCGGGTCGCGGTGGGGCGTTCAATCCATCCCGCGGCTGGCATTGCGCGGGTTGAGGAGCCCGCGTTGCAGCGCGATCACCAGCATGGCGATGCCGAAGCCCGCCAGGTCGGTGATCCAGCCGCTCTTGATCATCATGAGCGCGGCCACCAGCGTGATGATCCGCAGCACCGGGTTCAGCTTGCCGAACAGCCAGCCCTGCACCGCCGAGGCCATCATGAAGATCCCGAAGAGCGCCGTGACCATCACATGCGCGATGTCCAGCCATTCGCCCTGCATCAGCATCTCGGGCGCGTAGAAGAACATGAAGGGCACGATGAAGGCGGCGAGGCCGAACTTGAAGCTCTCGACCGAGGTTTTCATCGGGTCGGACTGGGCGATGGCGGCGCCTGCATAGGCGGCCAGGGCCACGGGCGGGGTGATGGCCGAGATGACGGCGTAATAGAAGATGAAGAAATGCGCCGTCAGCGGCTCGATCCCCATCCGCACCAGGCCGGGCGCGATGACCGCGGCGGCCACGGCATAGGCGGCGGTGGTCGGCATCCCCATGCCGAGGATGATCGCCACGAACATCGCGAAGACCATGCCGACGAACTGGTTCTGCCCGGCGATCTCCAGAAGCAAGGAGGAGAAGCGCGTGCCGATCCCGGTCAGGGCGATGACGCCGACGATGACCCCGGCGGCGGCGCAGACGGCGACCATCTGCAGCGCCATGCGGGCGGCGATCTCGAGGCCCCAGAAGATCTCCTTGATGCCCATCTTGGTGGGGGTGAGCCAGCTGACCACCGCCGCCGCGCCCATCGACAGCGTGCCCGCGCGGATCACGGAATAGCCCATGAACAGGGCGCCGATCAGGATGATGATCGGGATGAACAGGAAGACCCGGCGCATCATCAGCGGCAGCGAGGGCAGCTCGTGCCGGGGCAGGCCCTTCATGTGGTTCTTCAGCGCTTCCTTGTCGACCATGAAATAGACCGACACAAAGTACAGCACCGCCGGGATGATCGCCGCGATGGCGATGTCGCGGTAGGGGATGGCGGTGATTTCCGACATGATGAAGGCGCCGGCGCCCATGATCGGCGGCATCAGCTGCCCGCCGGTCGAGGCTGCGGCCTCGACCGACGCCGCGGTCTGGGGCTTGTAGCCGACCTTCTTCATCAGGGGGATGGTGAGCGAGCCGGTGGCCACCACGTTGCCCGCCGAGGTGCCGTTGATCATCCCCATCAGGCCCGAGGCAAAGACCGCGACCTTGGCCGGGCCGCCGCGTGCCGACCCGGCCACCGCGAAGGCGAAATTGACGAAATACTCGCCGACGCGGGACGCTTGCAGGAAGGCGGCGAAGGCGATGAAGAGGATGATATAGGTCGACGAGATCGCCGTGGTCGGGCCGAGGATCCCGTTATCGGTATAGATGAAGGCGAAGAAGCGCGCCGCGGCATAGCCGTTGTGGTGCAGCACGCCCGGCAGCCAGGGACCGGCGAAGCCATAGGCGATGAAGACGGCGACGATGATGACCAGCGCCAGGCCCGCCAGCCGCCGGGTCAGTTCCAGGATCAGCACGATGCCGGCGATCGAGGCCCACATGTCGTTCGGATGCGGGAAGACCTGGGCGCGGATGCGAAGGAAATCGGCGTGGATGATGATGTAGAGCGCCACGATCACCGCCGCGACGGCCAGCAGCGTGTCGGCCCAGGACAGCGAGGAGCGGTTGCGCTTCGGCGCCAGCCACGAGGCGGCGAGCGCCGCCAGCGTTCCGGCAAAGAGCGGGTAGCCGAAGGTATAGACATATTTCGTGGCCGGGGCGCCGGTGGCGATCAGATCGCCGGTGGCCCACATGGTCAGCAATTGCCCGCCAGCCACCGCCAGCAGCACCGCCGCGACCGGGACCAGCACCCGCTCATAGGGGGTATAGGCCGTAACCTGGCCCGCCTCGGGCAGCGGGCGCGCGGAATAGAGCACGAAGCCCAGCGCCAGACCGCCGCCCACATGGATCAGCCGGTAGACCCAGGGCTCCAGCGGATAGACGTTCATGACGAAGATGTGGAAGCTCGTGTAGAGCACGCAGAGCGCTGCCACCAGCAGGCCCAGATTGCCGCCGAACACGCGCTGGTTCGAGGCGATCACCTCGTCGTCGACGCCCTCGGCAATGGTCGCGGACCCGGCCTGGGTAGCCGCGAGATCGGTTGAAGACATGATTTCCTCCGCCCCCTTTTATGAAAAGGCCGGGGTGCGCGGTTTCGTGCACCCCGGCCAGTCGTCACCCGTCGGCGGTTCAGCCGCGCAGTTCTTCGGGAATGGTGATCCCGTGCTCTTCGTAGTAGCGGACTGCGCCCGGGTGGAACGGCAGGAAGGTGTTGTTGAGGACGTTGTCCATGATGGTTTCCGACGCCGAGGCGTGGATCTGCATCATGCGGTCATGGTTCTCCATCACCAGCTTGACGATCTCGTAGGCCAGGCTCTCGGGCATCGAGGCGTTCGAGACGGCGTAGTTCCACATGGCGACCGTGGTCTGGTCGTAGTCATGCCCGGCATAGGTGCCCGCCGGAATGGTCAGCGGCGAGACTTCGGGATGGCCGGCCAGAATCCGTGCCAGCTCGTCCTCGTTGAAGCCGAACATGCGCACATCGGCTTCGGCCGACAGCTGCGAGAAGGCCGAGATCGGCACGCCCGCGGCAAAGGCGAAAGCGTCGATCAGGCCGTCGGTCAGCTGGCCTGCGGCATCCGAGGCGCCGGCATTCGACACGGTGGCATCGACCCCCAGCGTGTTGAGGAAGCGCGGCCAGTAGGTGCCGGGCGTACCGCCCGCCGGGCCGACCGAGACGCGGCGCCCGGCAAGCTCGGTCACCGAGGTCAGGCCCGAGGAGCTGAGCGTGATGACCTGGAAGGGCGTCTGGTACATCGGGAACAGGGCGCGCAGGTCGCTGTGTTCAAGCCCGGGCGCCAGTTCGCTCTGGCCGGTCCAGGCTTCATAGGCCGGGCCCATGGTCACCAGGCCGATGGCGTGGTCGCCCAGCTGCACCAGCGTGGCGTTCTGCACCGGGCCGCCGGTCACTTCGCCCGAGGCGTTGATGCCCAGCTCTTCGCCGATGAACCCGGCAAGGCCGTTGCCATAGACGAAATAGGTGCCGCCCTGGCTGGCGGTGCCGATGGTGATGGAATCCGGCCAGCCGGCGCGGTCCTGGGCGAAAGCGGGCGTGGTCGAGATCAGCGCGGCAGCAGCCAGCGCAGCGATATTCAGACGCATTGGGGTCCTCCCTTGGACGTTTGCGCGTATTGTTGGCAAACCCCGGCCGCTCCTCGGGCGGCGCGGGACGCTGGGGCATAGGGCGGCCGGGACCCTCGCGAATCAAGGACGCCGAGGGCGCGCGGTGCAGATTCTCGGGCGGGTGTCGCGGGTTTTGGGTGGAAATCCACCCATCACGGCGGCGTGTGGGTGGATTTCCCCCCGTTAGCGCCGCAACCGGGCAGCGGGGCCGGGTCGTGTCAGAACCGGGGGGCGGCGGCGACCATCGACCAGTGCAGGCGCCCGTTCTCGGCCCGGGCCACGCCGAAGCCCGCTTCGCGCGCGTCGCGGGCCAGCATGTTCTGGCGATGCCCGGGCGAGTCCATCCAGCCCTGGATGATCTGGGGCGCGCTGATCTGGCCTTCGCCGATGTTCTCGACTGCCATGGCATAGGGGTAATCGACGCGCCGCAGCCGCCGGCCGAGGCCCGCGAACCAGCTGCCGCGATGGCTGAGCCGCTCGCGGTCGGCCATGCGGCAGGCCTGGGTCTGCGCCGCTTCGTCCAGCCGCGGATCGGGGCTGAGCGTCGCCACCCCCTGTGCCGCGCGTTCGGCATTGGCGAGGTTCAGCAGTTCGACCCTGAGGGCGGCCAGACCCTCGGGCAGGGTGCAGGCCAGCGCGGGGCCGGACAGGAGGGCAAGCAGCAGGGCAAGGCGCAGCATCATGCCGCCACGGTTCCACCTTTCGCCCCGCGACGCAACTGATGCTCGCGCAGCGCGATGAAGATCACCGCCGAGACGACCATCACCCCGCCCGCCACGACCCAGAGGTCCACCGGCTCGGCAAAGAACAGCGCGCCCAAGGTCACCGACCAGACCAGTTGCAGCGCGGTGACAGGCTGCGTCACGGTGATCGGTGCGGCGACGAAGGCATAGGTCATCATGTAATGCGCGGCGGTGGCGGCGGTGGCGATCAGGAACAAGACCCCGATCTGCCACAGGGTGACTGGCTCCCACACCGCGACGGCGAAGGGGGCGAGGCCGACCGTCACGGTCAGCGACATCATGCCGACGATCACGCTGGCGGGCGCGCGGCCGCTGAGCCGCTTGGCCATCAGATACGAGATCGCGAAGAGGACCGAGGTGCCCAGCATGGCGACATGGCCGGTGTTCAGCTCGCGCAGGCCGGGACGCAGGATTACCAGCGCGCCCAGGATTGCCACGGCGATGGCGACGATCCGGCGCAGGCGCAGCGTCTCGCCCAGAAACAGCGCGGCGCCGATCGAGATCCAGATCGGGTTCATGTAGCTCATGGCCGAGACTTCGGCCAAGGGGATGCGGGTCATGGCGTAGAACCACAGCATTACCGCCAGCGTATGCGCCACGCCCCGCCAGCCGAAGGCCCGCCAGATCGCCGGTTCCAGTTGGGTGCGCCGGATCAGCCCCAGCACCGGCAGCACATAGACCAGTCCCAGCGCATAGCGCAGGAAGGCCGATTGCGCGGCGGGGATCGAGGGGCCGAGATACTTGACCCCGGCGGTCATGGCGACGAAGCACAGGCCCGATCCCAGCATCCACAGCACCCCGGCCAGCGGGCGCTGGTCCTGGGCCTCGGGCGGGGCGGGGGCGGGGGTCGGGACCGTCGGCTCGGTATTTAACGCGTTCATGATCTCTGGCATGCCGCGCCCGGGGCGCGAGTGCAAGGATTATTCCCGGCGGGAGCGTTCACAAGGGCCAGATCAGCGGGATCAGCAGTGTCGAGGTCAGCGCCGCCAGCGCGTTCAGCGGCAGGCCCACCCGCAGGAAGTCGGTGAAGCGATAGCCGCCCGGTCCATAGACCAGCGTATTGGTCTGGTAGCCGATCGGCGTCGCGAACGAGGCCGAGGCCGCGAACATCACCGCAACGACCAGCGGTCGGGGATCGACCCCCAGCGTCTGCGCCAGGCCGATGGCGACGGGCGTGACGATCACCGCCACGGCGTTGTTCGAAACGACCTCGGTCAGGGTCATCGACACCAGATAGACGGCTGCGATCAGGGCCCAGCCGGGCAGGTCGCGCAGATAGGGTTCGACCAGATCGACCAGCAATTGCGCCGCGCCCGAGGATTCGAGCCCCGCGCCGACGATCAGCATGCCGAAGATCATGGCCAGCAACTGGCCCTCGATGAAGCCGAAAGCTTCTTCGGAATCGATGCAGCGGGTCAGCAGGATGATCACCACGCCGATCAGCGCCAGCACCTGGATCGAGGCGACATTCAGCGCCGACAGGCCGACCACCGCCGCCAGAACACCGATGACGATGGGGGCATGACCCCGGCGGAAGGCGCGTTCCGAGGGCTGGCTGATCTGGATCAGGTCCATGTCGCTGGCCAACCGCCGGATGTCTTCCAGCGCGCCCTCGATCAGCAGCGTGTCGCCGACCTGCACGACCAGATCGTCCAGCTGGCGGCCGATGTTCTGGTTCCGACGGTGCACGGCCAGCGGATAGACGCCGTAGCGGCGGCGCAGGCGCAGCTGGCCCAGCGAGCGGCCGACCATGCGGCAGCCGGGGGTGATCAGCACCTCGACAGTCGAGGTCCGCACCGAGCTCAGCTGATCGACCAGCCGCACCTCGGGATTGGCCTGCAGGCCCAGAACCTCGGACATCTGGGTGCGCAGCACCACGCGGTCGCCCTGTTCCAGCACCACATCGCCCAGGGCCCGGCGCAGCGAGGCATCGCCCCTGAGCACATCGACCACCCGCGCCCCGCCGCGGCGGAAGAGGTCGACCTCCTCGATCTTCTTGCCGATCAGCGAGGACCCCTCGGGCAGCGCCACTTCGGTGAAGAATTTCATCGGCGTCCGGTCGCCCATCAACGCGGTCATCGATTCGCGCACCGGCAGCAGCCAGCGCCCGGCCAGCGCCAGATAGGCGACGCCGACCAGGGCCAGCGGCAGGCCGAGGAAGGTGATCTCGAAGACGCCGAACGGGGCGAGCCCTGCCGCCTGGGCCACGCCGTCGACCAGCAGGTTGGTCGAGGTGCCGACCAGGGTGATCGTGCCGCCGAGGATCGAGAAATAGCTGAGCGGAATCAACAGTTTCGAGGGCGCGAGCTGCATGGCCCGGGCCAGCTGCACGAAGATCGGCATCATCACCACCACGATGGGCGTGTTGTTGACGAAAGCCGACATCGCCAGCACGGTCAGCGTCACGACGATCAGCGTGGTCCGGGGCCGTTCCGTGACCTGCGAGATGGCGCGTTGCGACAGGAAATCCAGCGCCCCGGTCCGCACCAGCCCGCCGACGATCAGGAACAGCGCGGCGATAGTCCAGGGGGCGGGGTTGGCGAAGACGGCGAGGGCCTGGCCCTCGGGCACGATGCCGAGGATCAGCATCAGCGCCGCGCCGGTCAGCGCCACCACCTCGACCGGATATTTCTCTGAAATGAAGGTCGCCAGCATGCCGGCGACGATCACCAGCGCGGCGACCGGCAGGTACTCGGGCGGAAGCTCAAGTCCGAACATCGATGATCTCTCCTGTCCGGGGGGACGGCGCCCGCCGCGGATCTCCCGCATAGGCCGCAATCGCGGGGCGTCCGGCAAGCCCGAAACCGCCAGCCAGCCGACCGAGACGCGGATTTGTCAGCAAAGCGGCAACACCGGCGGGTCGCAGCGCCGCCCGCGACCAGAGGCCGGGCGCTTTCCCCACGGGCGAGGGCTGTGTCACGGCGCGGCTTTCTCGGGCGTGGCGACCGGGGCGGGGCCGCTGGGCAGCAGCCGCCCGCCCTGCCGGACCATGGCCACGGACAGCGCCTTGCCGGTGCGGTCGTCCGTCTCGACAAAGATGCCCGAGACGGTAGCCTCGCCCAGTGCGGGCTCGAAGCGGGCGCGCGGCATGCCGGTGATGAAGCGCCGCAACGGCTCTTCCTTCTGCATGCCGATGACGCTGTCGTAATCGCCGCACATGCCGGCATCGGTCAGATAGGCGGTGCCGCCGTTGAGGATTTGCGCATCGCCCGTGGGTACATGGGTATGGGTGCCGACGACGAGGCTGGCCCGGCCGTCGCACCAATGACCCATCGCCATCTTCTCGGAGGTGGCTTCGGCGTGAACATCGACGACGGTGGCCTGCACGCGGCCGCCCAGGGGATGCGCCCGCAGCACCGGCTCGATGGCGCTGAACGGGTCGTCGAAGGGGCGCTTCATGAAGACCTGCCCCATGACCTGCGCGACCAGCACCTGCCGCCCGTCGCGGGCGCTGAAGACGCGGGCGCCGACGCCGGGCGCGACCTTGGAGAAGTTGATCGCCCGGATCAGCCGCGGCTCGCCGTCGATGTGACCGGTCATCGCCTTCTGGTCGAAGGCATGGTCGCCCAGCGTCACGACATCGGCCCCGGCGGCGAAGAGCCCCTCGGCATGATCGGGCGAAAGCCCCATGCCCGAGGTCGCATTCTCGCCGTTGACCACCACGAAATCCAGCGCCCAGTCCCGACGCATCCCCGGCAGCCGCTCGGCTACCGCGGTGCGACCGGCCCGGCCCATCACATCGCCAAGAAACAGAATCCGCATTCCCGTTTCCTACGCCCCAAGTCGGCGTGAGGAAAGCGAAATCCTGAAAGGCCTTTGCCGGGCGGCGCGTCCGTCACCTTGGCGGGGCGCCGGGGTCAGAACCCGTCCTCGTCGCGCACCAGCCCGCTGCGCACCGCCAGCGCCACCGCCTCGGCCCGGTTCGACACGTCGAGCTTCTTCAGGATCGCGCTGACATGATACCGCGCCGTCGGCCGGGTGATGCTGAGCAGCGCGGCGATTTCGGGATTCGTCAGTCCCTTGACCATCAGCGCCAGGACCTTGAGCTGTTGCGTCCCCAGAACCTGTGCCAGGTCGCCCGTTTCCGGCCCGCGGGGCGCTGCCGCGCTGCCCGCGGGCCGGGCCAGGCTTTCGCCCCGGGCGACACGGTGCAGCGCTTCTTTCAACGCAGTTTCCGAGACTTCCTTGGGCAGATAGCCCCGGACCCCGGCGGCCATCATGGCGTCGATCAGATCCTCGGTGGTGAAGGAACTGAGGGCGATGATCCGCGCCCCGGGATCCTCGGCCAGCAGGGCGCGCGCGGTGTCGATCCCGCTCAGACCCGGCATCCGCACGTCCAGCAGCACCACATCCGGCCGGGCATCGCGATAGGCAGCGACCGCCGCCGCGCCGTCGCCCATCTCGGCGACGATCTCGAATTCAGGGTCATCGGCCAGCACGTGTTCGATACCCCGGCGAACGACCAGATGGTCGTCAACCAGCATCACCCGAATCGCCGTCGCCGCTGTCATCCGAAAACCAGATCGCCGTGATCCTGCACCCTCTGCCGGGTGCTGTCTCGACCTCCAGCATTCCGCCCAGTTTGTCCAGCCTTTCACGCATGATGGCCAGCCCGTAATGACCCGGCGGCACGGCGTCGGGGTCGAAACCCGCGCCGTTATCGGTCACGCTGAGCATGGCCTGGCCGTCGACGGCATCGAAGCGGGCCTCGGCGCTGTCGGTCCCGGCATGACGCGCGACATTCGTCAGCGCCGCATGGGCGACGCGGAAGAAAGCGTATTGCACCGCATCGGGGAGTTGCGCGTCGCTGTCCACGCTGACCGTGACCGCCAGCCCGTAACTGCGCGCCATTTCCTGCGCCACACCGCGCAACAGCGCGCCAAAGGGCTGGGCCAGCATCTCGTGCGAGCGCAGATGCATCAGCAGGTTCCGCGTCTCGGCCAGCGCGGCGCGGTTCAGCGCCGCCACCTGGCCGCTGGCATCGGCCGCCTTCGCCGGATCGCTGAGCACCAGCCGTGGCAGGCTGTCGGCGATCAGCGAGGCGGCAAAAAGGCTTTGGCTTACCGCGTCGTGCAACTCGCGTCCGAGGTCCGCGCGTTCCTCGAGCCTGGCGTTGCGCGCCGACAATTCCACCGCCTCGGCCGACCGCCGCTCGACCTCGGCTTCCAGCGATTGCAGCAGGCGCTCGCGCTCGGCTGCGACCTCGTTGAAGGCCCGCGCCAAAGCGCCGATCTCGTCCTGGGCATAGACCGGGATCGGCGTGCCCAGATTGCCCTTGCGGAACCGTTCGACCCCCAGCGCCAGCGCCGCCAACGGCCGCTGGACACTGAGTTGCAGCAGCAGCGAGAACAGGATCAGCAGCCCCGGCACTGCCAGCAGCAGGAAGGCTGCCATCGGCCCGAAGGCCGCGTTCAGCGCCTTGTAGAACGCGGGCCGCCGGTCATCGACCGCCCCGGTGCCGGGGGGCAGGTGGCGCCCGGACAGCGTGCCCGCCAGGACCGGGCCATGGCGCGAGCCCGGGGTCAGCCCGACCAACATCGCCACATCGTCGGGACGATAGAGGTTGGCCCGGGGATGCAAGGGGATCTCGAAAAAGGCGATGTCGAGCGTCCCGTCCGGGTAGAGCGTCAGCTGCGCATCATAAAGCTGGTCGGGCGCCCCTTCGATGGCCATATGGGCCCAGCTGATCACGACGCGGCCGGGCAGGGCATCGACGAAGACACCGCTGTCGGCGGCCGGCGCCGGGGGCGGGGCCAGGCGCGCGGCCAGCACGAAGATCGCCGCCTCGGGACCATAGCGGAACTGGATATCCTGCAGCCGGGGAAAGGCGCCCAGCCCCACGAGCCCGGTATCGCGGACATAGAGCGTGCGATGGCTCTGTCCCAGGAACGGCAGATCGAAGGGCAGGGCGATGGGCTCGGTCTCGGGTCCGGGCCGGTGGAGGAGGGGAACCTCGCGCCGCGCCTCGATCAGGGTGATGTCATAGCCGCCGTCTGCCGCCGGGGCGAAGCGATAGGCCTGACCGGCCTGGGGGGCGCCGGCATCGCGGAACCCGTCGAGGATGGCGGGCGCCACCATCCAGGACAAGGCCGAGACGATCATCAGAAAGGCGACGAGGACCATCGCCGCGATCTTGGTCGTGGTGCCGGAGCGTTCGGGCTGGTAGCTGAGGAAGGTCCAGACAAAACCCGAGAAGACCAGCAGCACCAGCCAGCTGAGGATGGTTTCCGCCACGCTCCAGCCCAGCAAGCCTGTGCTGCGGGCCGCCAGAACCAGCGCGAGCGCAACGGGCATCAGCGAGAAATAGAAGATGCCCCGCGCGGCCGAGGCGTCGGGTTGATCGGTAAGCGGCCGGACCGGGTTGAGCAGCACCGGCCAGACACGGCGCCAGCCGTCCGGGCCGAGGGCGCGGCGCAGGTTGACCAGGCAAAAGGCCGGGGCGACGATGAAACCCAGGGCGAAGGGCGCCCGCAGCCATCCGTCGCGGAAGATGACGCTGCCCTGCGACAGCGAGATCGTTCGCGCCACGGCGATGGCGATTTCCCCCGCGACGAAGAGCGCCAGTGCCAGCACCAGCGCCTGACGGCCCCGGCGCGACAGGATGCCCTCACCGAAGAGCCGCTCGGCAAAGAGGATCGAGGCGGCCATGGCGACGCTGCCCGCGGGGGCAGCCCAGGGCAGGATCCAGGCTGCGAGATCCCGGTCAAGCACATGGCTGAGCGTGGCGAGTACCGCGCAGAGGCCGGCCATGGCGAAGATCCAGAACGGCGCCATCAGCCCGTCGGTCGCCTTCCCCTGGCGTCGCGCCACGAGGATACGGACCCCGAAATAACTGGCGATGACCGTTCCCAGCAGCGAGAAGAGCAAGGCGTTGATCGCCAGGGGACCCCAATAAAGGCTCGGCATCGCTCTTACCCTACCAGAGGACCGCGGGGCGGTATCGACGTGACATGCAAGGGGCGCGGCTCTGCGTCCGGCCCCTCGATGCCCTGTCCTAGCGCATTCGAGCGGGCCGGAACACTGGACAGCTGGCCAGCCGGACCCGGCGGACTGTACACCTGTCCAGTTCCTCTTTCCCGCGGGATCTGCGAGTCTGGGGATCCGATCACGTCCCAGGGCGGGCCCCCATGCGAAGCGTTCTTCCCGGTGTCGTTGCCGCTTTCCTCGTGGCTCTGGCGCAGCCGGTGCTGGCCCAGACCGATATCGCCTGGCAGCACGCCAGGGGCGGTGCGGTTCCGCGGGGGGCGATGGTGGCGGGCGCCGAAAGCAACGGGGCCGCGCTCTATGTGTGTGTTGCGGCCTATGCGGGCGGTTACCACCCCGGCAAGATCCGCCCCGGATTTGACGGGTGCAACATTGGCTACGGCGGCCGCGAGATTGCCGTGGCCGAGTATGATGTCGCCATGGGGCAGGCCAACTGGGTTCGGGCGCGGGGCGGGATGGTTCCCGGCAACGCCCTGAGCGCCGCGGCCGAAGCCTCGGGCGAGGCACTGTATTTCTGTCGGGCCTGGTATGCGGGCGGAACCCATCCGGGCAAGGTGCGCCCGGGGTTCAACGGCTGCAACATCGGCTACGGCGGCAACGAAGTGACGGTTAACGAGTATGAAGTCATGGTATGGTGACTTCCCGGCCGGTCCGGGCGCCGCTCTGTCCTGAGCGGGGTCTGTCTGGCCGGGAAAGTTCTTATCGATCGCTGCGCGCGGATGGGGACCAAGACCCTCTTCCGCGCGCCTTTTCCTGTCCGGGGCGCGCGTCCTCAGCCCTGCCGGAAGGCCGCGCAGGGATCGGGGCGCTCGGTCGGCGCGGTGACCAGCCAGAGATCCCAGGGCGCATCGGGGCCGGGGTCGGCTTCGGTCTGACCCAACGCCAGAACCGTGACCGAGGGCGCGGCCAGGGCCAGCGCCGCGGGCATCCCCTGATCCCGCCTTGCGTGACCCGCCCCGGCGATCACCGCCACAGGGCCGCCGGTCTCTTCCAACGCCTGCAGGGCCGCCCGGGCCAGCGCCGCGTCGCGCAGGCGTTGGGCCTCGACCATGCCGCCCATCATCGCCAACGGCATCGCTTCGCAATGGGCCTCGAATTGCTCGGCCTCCCGCGCGGCCTGATCGCCGGCGTCCAGCGCCCGGTCGAGCCCGAAGCGCGCGGCATCGGGGCCGAAGACCGCCGCCGCGCCCTCGGCAAAGGCGCGCTGTGCCTCGGGTCGGGGGACGGCCGCGCCGTAATGGCGGGCAGAGCCTGCGGCCTGAACGATCGGGAAATACAGCGAGAAATCGGGCCAGCCGGTCCCGGCCCAGCCCAGAGCCGCCTCCAGCGCCGCCGCGTCCGAGCGGTCCTCGGGCATCCGCGCGGCCTGATCGGGCGTCAGCATCTCCCAGACCACCGCGGCGGGGCGGATCGACGCCACCGCCCGTCCCTGGTTGAGGTGGTGCTGCGGATTGTCATGGACCTCGCCCAGCACCACCACATCGGCGGCGGGCAAATGGTCGAGGTCGGTTTCGGAAATCGGCTCTGCCCAGGCGGGCATGGCGGCGAGGAACGTCAGCAGGATCGCGCTTCTCATGCGAGAAGGGCATAGACCCCCGGCGCGCGGCTGGCAAGATCGCGCTTCATCTTGCCCAGCGCGCTGGCCTCGATCTGCCGCACCCGCTCCTTCGAGAGGCCCAGCTCCACGCCCAAGGCCTCCAGCGTCCGCGGCTCGTCATCGAGCTTGCGCGCGGCGATGATCGCCCGTTCGCGCGGGGTCAGCGCCGCCATCGCCTCCAGCAGCCAGCCGCGCAGGACCAGACCGTCCTGACGCGCAGCGACGCCTTCCGCGGCGGCGGGCGCATCGTCCTCGATGAGGTCGATCCATTCCATCCCATCATCCTCGCCGGAGGGTTTGGCGTTCAGCGACAGATCCCCGCCCGAAAGCCGCCCCTCCATCATCAGGACATCGCCCAGCGGCACGCCGATCCGCTCGGCCGCGCGTTCGAGCAGCACGTTCGGCTCCAGCACCTCGCCCGCCTGTTGCGCCTCGCGCATCAACTCTGCCTGCACCCTGCGCAGGTTGAAGAACAGGGCCTTCTGGCTTGTGGTGGACCCGGTGCGCACCATCGACCAGTTGCGCATGACGAAATCCTGGACCGAGGCCTTGATCCACCAGACGGCATAGGTGGAAAAGCGCACGCCGCGGTCGGGATCGAAGCGGTCGGCCGCCTTCATCAGGCCCAGCCCCGCCTCCTGGATCAGGTCGCTCATCGGCGCGCCATAGCGGCGATAGCGCGAGGCCATCGAGATGGCGAGCCGCATATAGGCGGTCACCAGCCGGTGCAGCGCGCGCTCGTCACGATGGTCCCGCCAGGCGCGGGCCAAGGCCAGTTCGGTTTCTGCATCGAGAAATTCGGCACGCATCGCCTTGCGCGCCATTCGGTCGGTTCCGGTGGTGGTGTCCAGCGCCATCGTCGTCTCCCGTGTCTGACAAGGAATACGCGCGAGGGACGTTTTGGTTCACCGATCCCGCGGAAAAAGTCGCGATCCATCGGCGGCGGTCATCATTTGGCGCACAATTGATGATTTGCAAGGAAAAGGGGCGCCGGGCAGGATGCCGCGCATGCGAAGGAGCCCCGCCCGATGACCCAAGCCCCGCCCTATGACCTCTGCCTTGCCGACCGTGCCTATTCCAGTTGGTCGCTGCGCGGCTGGCTGCTGTTCCACGCCTTCGGGATCGAGGTCGAGGTCACCCTTGCCCGCCTCTATGAGCCCGGCTTCGCCGAGGCGCTGGCGCGATACGCCCCCGCGCGCACGGTTCCTGCCCTGCGCCTGCCCGAGGGGGTTGTCATCGCCGAGTCGCTGGCGATTGCCGAGGAACTGGCCTCGCGCCACCCCGAAGCCGGGCATTGGCCCCGGGATCCGAAGGCCCGCGCCGTGGCCCGGCATCTGGTGGCCGAGATGCACGCCGGCTTCACCGCGCTCAGGTCGCATTGCCCGATGAACCTGCGGGTCAGCTATGAGGATTGCGCCCCGCCGCCCGAGGTTCTGGCCGATCTCGCCCGGCTCGAAACCCTCTGGACCTGGGCCCGGGCAGAGACCGGCTCGTCCGGCCCCTGGCTTTGCGGCGCCTATAGCGCGGCCGATGTCTTCTTCGCCCCGGTGGCTGCGCGGATCGCCGGCTACAACCTGCCGGTGGGCGCCGCGGCGCAGGCCTATGCGGCGGCCCATCTGGCGCATCCCGCCTTTCAGGAATGGCGCGAGGCGGGGCTTTCGGACGGGCCCGACCAGCCCTTCTACGACCGCCCCTGGCCGCAACGCCCCTGGCCCGAGGGCTCTGAAACTAGGATCTGAGCCGCGCCAGCGCCCAGCGCGCGGCCTCCGCCACCGTCTCGTCGGGGTCCGCGATCAGCGCCTCGGCCGAAGGGGCCAGCCCCGGCACCCCGGAATTGCCGATGGCATAGAGCACGTTCCGCACGAAACGATCCCGCCCGATCCGCTTGATCGGCGAACCCGCGAACCGCGCCCGAAACCCGGCATCGTCCAGCGCCGCCAGTTCGGCCAGCGGTGGCGCCCTGAGGTCGTCCCGCGCGGCATATTTCACCTCCGTGGCGGCGGCGGCGAACTTGTTCCAGGGGCAGGCGGCCAGACAATCGTCGCAGCCATAGATCCGGTTGCCCATCAGGGCGCGCAGGTCCGGGTCCACCGGCCCGCGATGCTCGATCGTCAGATACGAGATGCAGCGCCGGGCATCGAGCTGGAAGGGGGCCGGGAAAGCCGCGGTCGGGCAGGCCTCCAGACAGGCGGTGCAGCTGCCGCAATTCTCCCGCGCGGCTGGATCGGGTTCCAACTCCAGCGTGGTGAAGATCGCGCCCAGGAAGAACCAATTGCCCAGATCGCGACCCAGAAGGTTGGTGTGCTTGCCCTGCCAGCCCAGCCCTGCCGCCGCGGCCAGGGGCTTCTCCATCACCGGCGCCGTATCGACGAAGACCTTGATCTCCGGCGTCTCGCCCCGCCGCGTCGCCTCCTCGATCAGCCAGCGCCCCAGCCGCTTCAGCCGGGCCTTGACCACATCGTGGTAATCGCGCCCCCGCGCATAGACGCTGATGGCGCCCGCCTCGCGCCGGGCGACCGCCGCCATCGGGTCCTCGCCCGGGGTATAGACCTCGGCCAGCATCACCACCGAGCGCGCCTCGGGCCAGAGCGCGGCGGGATCGCCCCGCCAGGCCATCCGCTCCGCCATCCAGCCCATCTGCCCGTGCCGCCCGGCCTCGACAAAGGCCGCCAGCCGATGGGGCAGTTCCGGCACTGCATCGGGCCGCGTTACCCCCATCGCCGCGAAACCCTCGGCCCGGGCCTGCGCGGCCAATGCCGCCTTCAGCCCCATCTTTGCGCCTCAAATATCCTCGGGGGGCGGCCCGTCAGGGCCGGCGGGGGGCAGACGGCCCCCCGGCGCGGCGAGGGGGCTCGATGCCCCCGAGCCGCGCCCCTGCGGGGGTCAGAAATCGAGGTCGGCATAGCGCCGGGGCGGGGGGAAGCCCGGGACCTGATCGGTCAGCAGGGGGCGGAAGGCCGGGCGCGACTTGATCGTCTGATACCAGGCCTTGACCGAGGGCGCGCGGTCCCAATCCACGTCCGAGATATAGTCAAGGCAGCTCAGATGCGCGGCGGCGGCGAAATCGGCCAGCGACAGCGCGTTGCCCGCGATCCAGCGGCGATGCTCCAGCAGCCAGCCCATGTAATCGAGGTGATACTTGATCCGGGCTGAGCCGGTCTTGATCTTCTCGCTGTCCGGGTATCCCTGGGCCATGATCTTCTTGTTCACCCGCTCGTAGAGCAGGTTCGCCGTCACTTCGCGGTGGAACTTGTCGTCGAACCACGAACACATCCGCCGCACTTCATAGCGGCCGGCGGGGTCGTCGGGCATCAGGGGCGGGGTCGGATGCACCTCGTCCAGGAATTCGCAGATCGCCTGGCTTTCGGACAGCAGCCGCCCCTCATAGCGCAGGATCGGAACCTTGCCGGCCGGGTTCAGCCGCAGGAACTCGGTTCCCCCCTCCCAATAGCGTTCGTCCTTCAGCGAGAAGGGGATGCGCTTTTCGGCCAGCGTCAGGCGAACCTTGCGGCAGAAGGGCGAGAGCGGGACGTGATGGAGGACGTGGACGGCAGGTTGCATTGCGCATGGTCTGGTAGGGTTTCCCACCATTTGCACGGGTAGGGGCAGGTTTCAACCGCCGAAACAGGCCGAGCGGTCGTCGCGGGCGATGGTGGCGGCGCCATCCTGGATGGCGGCGGCGCGGCGGCGCATGAAATCGCTGGGCCTGGCGGCGTCGCGATCCTGCGGTGCGGGCAGGACCGAGGCCAGCAGCGCCGATTGCCGCGCGTTCAGCCTCGCGGCATTGGTGTCGAAATACCGCTCGGCCGCCGCCTCGACGCCAAAGACGCCCGTGTCGAATTCGGCCATGTTGAGATAGACCTCGAGGATCCGTTCCTTGGGCCAGAGGATCTCGACCACCGGGGTGATCAGCGCCTCCAGCACCTTCCTGAGCCAGGTGCGCCCGTGCCACAGGAAGGTATTCTTGACCACCTGCTGGGTGATGGTCGAGGCACCGCGCGCCCCCCCATCCTCCAGCGCGGCGCGGATCGCGCCCATGTCGAAGCCCCAGTGGCGGCAGAAATTCACATCTTCGGCGGCGACCACCGACAGCGGCATATGCGGCGAGATGTCGGTGAAATCGACCCATTCCCGCTGCACGCCGCCCAGACGGCGCGATTCGCTCCACATGTACCAGCCCGTCGGCGGGTTCACGAAACGATAGAGCGCGACCCAGGCCACCAGGAACAGCGCCAGCGCCAGCGTGCCCAGCAGGGCCCAGCGGACCAGGCGCCGGACCATGCCGGCCAGCCGGTCCATGAGTCGCGGCTTTCGTGCCTTGGTCTTTTTCTTGCTGCTCGCGCGTGCCATGGCCGCAGTTAACGTGCCCGCCGCCATCCTATCAAGCATCCGATTCCCGCGGGTGGGGAATGGACCTTTTCCTTGCGCGTGTTAACTTCCGCGCCGAGATCACCGCGCCCGAGGAGCCGCCCGCCATGATGACCCTGCACCAAAGCCCGACCTCGCCCTATGTCCGCAAGGTCATTGTCCTGCTGCACGAGGCGGGGGCGCTGGGCAGTGTTCGGTTGTCCCTGGCCAGCGGGTCGCCTGTGGATCCGGGCTCGATCCCCCTCGGCGCCAATCCGCTGGGCAAGATCCCGGCGCTGGAGCGCGACGACGGCTGCACGCTCTATGACAGCCGGGTGATCTGCCGCTATCTGGCCGCGACGACGCCGAAAGCGGCCTCTCTTTATCCCGAGGGTCCGGCGCTTTGGGAGACGCTGACGCTGGAGGCCACCGGGGACGGCATTCTCGATGCGGCGCTGCTCATGCGCTATGAGACGGTGATCCGCCCGGCCGAAGGCCAGTCCGAGGCCTGGGTCGAGGGCCAGTGGCAGAAGATCGCCCGCAGCCTGACGGCGCTGGAATCGCGCTGGATGGCGCATCTGCAGGGGCCGCTGACCATGGGCAGCATTGCTGTCGCCTGCGCGCTGGGCTACCTGGATTTCCGCCACGACGCGCGGGGCTGGCGCCACGGCCATCCGCAGCTTGCCGCCTGGTACGAGGGTTTTGCCCAGCGTCCCTCGATGCAGGCCACGATTCCCGCCTGACCCCCTCGCAGGAAGCTCCATGTCCCCGATCACCTTGCCCGCGGCGGATTTCCTCGCCGCCTGGGGCTTCCTGGCGATGAATGTGCTCACGCCGGGCCCGAATGTGCTGAACACGATCGCGCTGGCCATCGGCTCGGGCCGCCGGGCCGCCCTGGGGGCGGCGCTGGGCACGGGGCTTGCCATCACGGTCTGGTGCCTGGGGATGGTGCTGGGGGCCTCGGCCCTGATCGCGGCCTTCCCGCTGGCGCGGGTCGGGATGACGCTGATCGCGGTCGGCCTGCTGATCTGGTTCGCCTCGCGCTATCTGCGCCGCGCGGTGACCGGCTTCGCGGCCCGCCGCCGGGGCGAACCCGAGGCGCCCGAGGCCAAGCGCGGGGCGCGGGCGCGCGACGGCATGGTCCGGGCGCTGTCGATCATGATGATGAACCCCAAGGCGCTGACCACCTGGCTGACCATGACCGCGGTCTTTCCGGTGGCGCGCGCAGGCGCCTGGGACGTGGCGTTCTTCTGCGTCGGCGCCTGCGTCGTGGCGGGGGTGATTCACGCGGTCTATGCCATCGCCTTCTCGACCCCGGCGGCGGCGCGGGGCTTTCTGCGGGCCGCGCCCTGGATCAATGCGGGCGTCGGCCTGTTCTTCGCGGGCTTTGCCGCGACCCTTGCGGCAACGCTTTTCCGCCTTATCTGAGGCGCAGACGACGACGGCGCGGGCAGGTCCCGAAGGCTGGCTCACCCCTCGCCCGAAAGGGTCGGGGTGCGGCGTTTTTCCCCACTTTCGCGGCTGGACGGACGTTCAAATCGCCGTTAAACAGCCGCCTTGGAGGCTGCAGGACACTGCGGCTCGTTTCGGCTATCCGCCGGACCCATGACCTGAAAATGGAGAATGCTCGTGTCCCACGCAGACGACAACGCAGGCACTCGCCGGGATTTTCTCTACTACGCGACGGCCGGTGCCGGTGTCGTCGCCACGGGCGCCGCGGTCTGGCCGCTGGTGAACCAGATGAATCCCTCGGCTGACGTGCAGGCCCTGTCCTCGATCTTCGTCGATATCAGCGGTGTCGCCGTCGGTACCCAGCTGACTGTCAACTTCCTCGGCAAGCCGGTGTTCATCCGCCACCGCACGCAGGAAGAGATCGATGCGGCGAAAGCCGTGGACGTGAGCACCCTGATCGACCAGAGCGCCGAGAACGCCAACCTGCCGGCCGGTTCCCCCGCCACGGACGAGAACCGCGCCATGGCCGGCAAGGAAGAATGGCTGATCATGACCGGCGTTTGCACCCACCTTGGCTGCGTGCCGCTGGGCAATGGCGCGGGCGATTTCGGCGGCTGGTTCTGCCCCTGCCACGGTTCGCATTACGACACGGCGGGCCGCATCCGCCGGGGCCCGGCGCCGCAGAACCTGCATATTCCGGTCGTCAGCTTCGTCGACGACACCACCATCCAGCTCGGCTAAGGGAGAGACGAGGCATGTCCGGGATTCCCCACGACCATTACGAGCCCAAGACCGGCGTGGAAAAGTGGCTGCACCGCCGCCTGCCGATCGTCGGGCTGATCTATGACACGCTCATGATCCCTACCCCCAAGAACCTGAACTGGTGGTGGATCTGGGGTATCGTGCTGGCCTTCTGTCTGGTGCTGCAGATCGTCACCGGCATCGTGCTGGTGATGCATTACACGCCGGAAGCGACGATGGCCTTCGCCTCGGTCGAGCATATCATGCGCGACGTGAACGGCGGCTACATGCTGCGCTACCTGCACGCGAACGGCGCCTCGCTGTTCTTCTTCGCTGTCTATATCCACATCTTCCGCGGCCTCTATTACGGATCGTACAAGACGCCCCGCGAAGTGACCTGGATCATCGGCATGCTGATCTACCTGGCGATGATGGCCACGGGCTTTATGGGCTATGTTCTGCCCTGGGGTCAGATGTCGTTCTGGGGCGCCACGGTGATCACCGGCCTCTTCGGCGCGATCCCGGGCATCGGCCCGATCATCCAGGAATGGCTGCTGGGCGGACCGGCGGTCGGCAACTACACGCTGAACCGCTTCTTCTCGCTGCATTACCTGCTGCCCTTCGTCATCGCGGGCCTGGTGATCCTGCACATCTGGGCCTTCCATCACACCGGCAACAACAACCCCACGGGTGTTGAGGTCCGCCGCGGCTCGAAGGAAGAGGCCGAGAAGGACACCCTGCCGTTCTGGCCCTATTTCGTCATCAAGGACCTGTTCGCGCTGGTCGTCGTGCTGGCGGTTTTCTGGGCCATCGTCGCCTTCATGCCGAACTTCCTGGGTCACCCCGACAACTATATCGAGGCCAACCCGCTGGTGACGCCGGCGCATATCGTGCCCGAATGGTACTTCCTGCCGTTCTACGCGATCCTGCGGGCCTTCACCGCCGACGTCTGGGTGGTGATCGCGGCCAACTGGCTGTCCTTCGGCATCATCGACGCCAAGTTCTTCGGCGTGCTGGCGATGTTCGGCGCGATCGCCGTCATGGTGCTGACCCCCTGGCTCGACACCTCGTCGGTCCGCTCGGGCCGCTACCGGCCGATGTTCAAGTCGTTCTTCTGGCTGCTGGTCGTCGACTTCGTGGTCCTGATGTGGGCGGGCGCCATGCCGGCCGAAGGTATCTACACCAACATCGCCCTGATCGGTGCGGCCTACTGGTTCGGCTATTTCCTGGTCATCCTGCCGCTTCTGGGCGTGCTGGAACGTCCGACGACCCCGCCCGCCACCATCGAGCAGGACTTCAAGGCCAAGGTGAAAGCCCATGCCAAGAAGTCGGGCCCGGCCCCGGAAAAGATCCCGGCCGAGTGAGCGCAAGGAAGAAAGTGACCATCATGATCCGCAAACTTGCCCTTTCCGCCCTGACGGCCCTTACCCTCGGCAGCGCCCCGGCGCTCGCCGCCGGGGAGGGTGGTCATATCGAGGACTTCGCCTTCTCGTTCGAAGGGCCCTTCGGCACCTATGACCGGGCGCAGCTGCAGCGCGGCCTGCAGGTCTATACCGAGGTCTGCTCGGCCTGCCATGGCCTGCAATACGTGGCCTTCCGTTCGCTGACCGACGAGACGGGCCCCGGCCTCGATCCCGACGTGATGCGCGCCTATGCCAGCACGATGCAGGTCGAGGACGCCGCCACCGGCGAATACCGCGCCGCCGGCGGCCCGGACCACTTCCCGCCCTCGGCCATGGAAACCGCCCCGGACCTGAGCCTGATGGCCAAGGCCCGCGCGGGCTTCCACGGCCCCTATGGCCTGGGCATCAACCAGTTGCTGCACGGCATGGGCGGCGCCGAGTACATCGCTTCGTTCCTGCTGGGCTTCACCGGCGAGGAAACCGAACAGGGCGGCGCGATCTTCTACGAGAACACCGCCTTCGGCGGCAATGTCTCGATGCCTCCGCAGCTGGAAGATGGTCTGGTGACCTATTCGGACGGCACCGAAGCCACGCCCGAACAGATGGCGCAGGACGTCGCGGCCTTCCTCATGTGGTCGGCCGAACCGCACCTGACTCAGCGCAAGCTGTGGGGCTTCGTCGGCGTCATCTTCCTGGTGCTGCTGGCCTCGCTCTTGTACCTCACGAACAAGCGTCTCTGGGCGCCGATCAAGGACGCGGCCAAGCACAGCTGATCCCTTCGGATCACAGACCCGTGAAACGCGCCCCGAGGGGCGCGTTTTGCCTTGGCCGGGACTGGCATCCATCTGGGGCCGCCGCTAGGTTTTTTCCGTTCATTCGATCCGATGTACCGGAGTCTCCATGGTCCGTCCCGCTGCCGCCGCCCTCGCCCTCGTCGTGCTCGGCGCCTCGACGCTGCCCGTCACGGCGCAATGGCTGGCCGTGGGGCGCTGGGGAAGCGAGGGGAATTTCCGCTATGTCCGGCCGGGCACTTGGATGGTGCAACAGCAGGAAGGCGGCGTCTCGATCACCGCCGAGGGTGATCACCACGAGATCCGCATCGAACTGAGCTGCGACGCGGGCACGCCCGCCCGGCAACTGCGCCTGTCGGGGTATCGCGGCGATGCGCTGGACGAAAGCGCCCTGGCGCAGCAGGAACCGCGGCAGCAGGCGCTCACCCTGGCGCTGGACGGGCGCGCCTTCGAGCTGATGGTGGATTATCGCCCCGTCAGCCATGATTGGCTGGCGGTCGAGGCCCCGGGCTCCGATTTCCTCGATGCCTTTGCCCAGGGCTCTCGGCTCGAGATCCTGAACAAGCAGGGCGTTCGGGTCGCGGCTGTCGGACTCAACGGCAGCGGCGCCGCGCGGGCCGCCGTGCGGCGTGCCTGCGGGGTCTGATCGGGCTCGTGCCGGTTCAGGCGCCCAGATAGGCCGCCAGTTCCGGCGGCGGATCGGCCAGCAGCGCCTCGGTCGGGGCAGGGGGGCTGGCCCGGCCCTCGGCCACGACCAGAGTCTGATCGCAGAGCAGCCGCGCATCCTGCGGGTCGTGGGTGATCATCAACAGCGTCGCGCCCGTCTCGCCGACGATCCGCCCGACCAGCGCCAGCATCTGCCGTTTCAGCGCCGGACCCAGGGCGGCGAAGGGCTCGTCCAGCAGGATCAGCGGCCGCGCCCGCAGGAGCACCCGCGCCAGCCCGGCCCGGCCGATCTGTCCACCCGACAGCTGCGCGGGTTTGCGGTCTTCCAGCCCTGACAGCCCGGTCTCCTGCAACGCCGTCGCCACCGCCTGCCGTTGCGCCTGCGTCAGCCGCAGCGACGGGTCCAGCCCCAGCGCCACATTGTCGAAAAGGCTCAGATGCGGGAAGAGGTTGTGGTCCTGAAAGAGGATGCTCAGCGGCCGCGCGGCGGGGGGCAGCGTGTCGATCCGTTGCCCCTGGCAGAGGATGTTCCCCCGGGCCAGCGGCAGGAAACCGGCGATGGCGCCAAGGAGGGTGGATTTCCCGGCGCCAGAGGGGCCCATGACCGCCACCCGCGCGCCCGGGCTGACCTCCAGATCCGCGGTCAGGCGAAAGCTGCCCTGCGCGATCTCCACGCCCTCAAGTCTCAGCATCGCGTCCTCCCACCATCCGTTCCAGCGCCACGAAGGCGCCCAGCGACAGGGCCAGCAGCAAGACGGCCGCCCCCGCCGATTCCCCGCTGCGATAGGCCCCCATCAGGCGGTGCATCTGCATGGGCAGGGTCTCGTTGCCCGTCTGGGCGAACAGCACGATGACACCCAGATCCCCCATCGACAGCGCCGCGCCCAACCCCAGCGCGAAACCCGCGGGCCGCCTGAGCCGCGGCCAGAGCACCAGCCGCGCATGGGCCCCGGCGCTCAGCCCCAGCGAGGCCGAGAGCCGGGCGAAATCGGCCTCGGCCCTTCGCGCCGCGGGCAGGAGCGCGCGCAGCGCGAAGGGCAGGGCCATCGCCGCATTGACCAGCGCCGTGACCGGCAGGGCCAGACGCGCGGGATCCACCCAAGGGTTGACGATCAGGAAAAGCCCGGTGCCGATCACCAGCGGCGAGGCGGTCAACGCGGCCATGCCCAGCGCCTCGGGCCAGCGACGGGTCAGGGCAATGAGGGTGAGCACGCCCGCAAAGACCGCCAGCAGCGCGGTGGACAATGCCGCCGTGGCGACCGAGCGCAGCGCCGCCCACCAGACGACGGCCGACAGATCGCCCAGCCAGGGCAGGCCCCGGATCAGCACCATGCCCAGCGGCACCAGCAGGAACAATGCCGAGGCCCCGATCGCCGCCCCGTCCAGAACCCGCGCCAGCCCGCCGGGGGCCGGTGGCGCCAGCCGGTCGAGGCCCGCGACCCGCCCCTCCGGCAGGGTCAGCCGCGCCAGCAGCAGCAGAGCGGCCAGCCCGATCCCGGCCTGCACCGCCGCCAGCAGCGCCGCGTGGCCCAGGTCGAAATCGAAGCGGAAGGCCTGATAGATCGCCAGTTCCAGCGTCGTCGCCCGGGGCCCGCCGCCCAGCGTCAGCGCCACGGCAAAGGAGGTCAGGCAGATCAGGAACACCACGGCCAGCGCCCCCGGCACCACGCGGGCCAGCATCGGTCCCTCGACATGGCGAAAGCGGGCGCTTGCGCCGAAACCCAAAGCCGCGGCCAGCCGCAGGTGCTCGGCCGGGATCCGCGCCCAGCCCTGCAGCAGCAGCCGCACGGCCAGCGGCAGGTTGAAGAAGACATGCGCCAGAACGACGCCCTGAAGACCGTAGATCGACAGACGCGGCAAGCCGGCCAGCGCCAGCAGGTCGTTCATCAGCCCGTTGCGACCCATCACCGCCAGCAGGCCGATCACCGCCACCAGCACCGGCAGGATGAAGGGCGTCCCCATCAGCACGATCAGCGCGCCCCGCCCCGCAAAGCGCCGCCGCGCCAGCGCCCGGGCCACCGGGATCGCCAGCGCGACGGAGAAGACGGCGGACAGGCACGCCTGCCAGAGGGTGAAGCGCAGCGCCGCCCAATCGGCCGCGCCCCAGCCCGCGCCGCCCTCGGCCCGCCAGGCCACTGCCGCCAGCGCACCGAGGTTCAGCAGCACGAGGGCCGCCGCCACCAGGACGGCGGCCCCCTTGAGCAGAGGCGGCGCGGCCCGCGTCATTACTGCGCGAGCGCCTCGCGCCATTCGGCCAGCGCCGGGTCGCGCAGCGCCAGCGCCTCATCCGCCGGGAAGAGGAGCGAGGTTTCCGGCCGGATCAGGCCCTGGAAGCCCTCGGCGAGGCCGCCTTCGGGCGTCACGGCGGGATACATCCAGTTGGTCTCGGGCAGGATCGCCTGCGCCGCGTCCGAGGCCAGGAAGGCCATGAACTGCCGCGCCAAGTCGGGCTGATCGGTCGAGCCCACGATGCTGGCCACCTCGACCTGCAGATAATGCCCCTCGTCGAAGCGGGCGGCGGCCTTGGTCGCGTCGCCCTCGGCGATGACGTGATAGGCGGGCGAGGTGGTGTAGCTCAGCACCATGTCGGCCTCGCCTTCCAGGAACAGGCCGTAAGCCTCGGACCAGCCCGGCGTCACCGTCAGGATCCGGGGCGCGAGGCCCCGCCAGATCGCGGCCGCCTCGTCGCCATAGGCCGCCTTGACCCACATCAGCAGGCCCAGACCCGGGGTCGAGGACCGCGGGTCCTGGATAACCACGCTCAGGTCGCTGTCGATCAGCTCGCGGAAGCTGGCGGGCGGGGTCGGAGTCCGGGTCGTGTCATAGACGAAGGCGAACCAGCTCCAGTCAAAGGGCAGGAACAGCGGGTCCTCCCAGGTGATCGGCAGGTCGAGCGCCGTCTCGACGCCATGCGGCGCCATCAGCGGCGCGGCCTGGGCGGTGAGGTTGGTATCGAGGCCGACCACCACGTCGACATTGGTGCGTGCGCCCTCCAGCATCAGGCGGCTGAGCATGGCGGCGGCATCGCCGGGCGCGGCGAATTGCAGGTCGCAGCCGCATTCGGCCTCGAACGCCGCTTCGATCTGCGGGCCGGGGCCCCATTCGGCGACGAAACTGTCATAGGTCAGCACGTGCAAGACGGGCGTCTGGGCCTGGGCTGCCATGGCGCTGGCCATGAGCAGACCCGCGGCAAGGGTGGGATATCGCATGTCGATCCTCCATTGCGACGGGCGGGGTCGGGGTGGAGGATCATCCTGTCACCTTCCCTCCGCCGGTCCTAACCGGTTCAGGTTCAACGGGTCCGCGGTCCAACCGCATCTCAGCCGGTATTTGCCGGCCCCCCGAGGTAGGACGCAACATAAGCCTTTGCAGCCGCCTCGCAAGGGGGCACGATGGAGCCAGCCAAGGGAGGACGACCATGCCCATCGCCATCACCCCGGATTTCGACGGCCAGACGGTCATCTCGACCTTCGAGATGACGCCGGGCACCTGCTCGGACGTCCTCGACGCGCTGACCGACGCCTATGAGCAGGTGATCCGCCACCAGCCCGGCTTCCTGGGCGGCGCGATCCATGTGAACGACGCGCAGACCCGGATCTCGACCTATTCGCGCTGGCAGAAGCGGGGGGATTTCCAGGCCATGCTGCGCACCCCCGAGATGCGCGAGAGGAACCGTGTCATCGCCGGGATGTGCGCCCGCTTCGAGCCGGTGATGTACGAGGTCGCGGCGGTCTATTGAACCAGGGGTGGGTGCTCGCCCACCCTGCGCGGGCGTGGCTGGGGGCTGTTCCAAAGGCGCAAGCGGCCGAGCTCCCCAAGGCGGAGCGATGCGCGTGGGGCGACCCCGGGGGGCCTGCCCCCCGGACCCCCCGGGATATTTGACGAGCAAAGAAGCGCGATTTACCGGACTTTAAGGTTAACGCTGTAATCTGGTCTCACGGTACAGGCGGGGACGCCGATGACCGTGAGCGAAGAAGGCGGCGTGATCCCAGGGTCACGCCGCTGCGTCTTCTTTGCTCCGAAAATATCCCGGGGGGTGAATGCGCGGCACGCGCAGAGGGGGTCAGCGCCCCCCTTCCTGGGCGCCCGAGGGCTCGGCGCCGGAGGCGTCGCGGCCGAGGGCGAAACCCCTTTTCAGGCGTTCCAGGCGCGGTCGCCGCTTGCGTCTTTCAACCGGGTCGGCAGGCCGATCCGGTCGAGAATCGCGAAGAAAGGCGCGGGGTCGAGTTCCTCGACATTGGCCATCCGGGCCACGTCCCAGGTCCCCTCGGCGATCAGCATCGCCGCGGCGACCGGCGGCACGCCCGCGGTATAGGAGATCCCCTGCGAGCCGACCTCCAGATAGGCCTCCTTGTGGTCGGCGATGTTATAGACCAGCACTTCGGCCGGTTGGCCGTCCTTCGTGCCCTGCACCAGCGTGCCGATGCAGGTCTTGCCGACATAATCGGGCGCCAGCGAGGCGGGATCGGGCAATACCGCCTTCACCACTTTCAGCGGCACCACCTCCAGCCCTTCGGCCGTCACCACCGGCTTCTCGGACAGCAGGCCGAGGTTCTTCAGCACCGTGAAGACGTTGATGTAATGGTCGCCGAAGCCCATCCAGAAGCGCACATCGGCCTGCGGGTAGTGGGTGGCCAGCGAATGCACCTCGTCATGGCCGGTCAGATAGGTCTTCTGGCTGCCGACCACCGGCAGATCCCATTCCCGGCCCACCTCGAACATGGTGTTTTCCTGCCAGGCGCCGTTCTGCCAGGAATAGACCGTGCCGGTGAATTCGCGGAAATTGATCTCGGGGTCGAAATTCGTGCTGAACCAACGGCCATGCGAGCCGGCGTTGATGTCGATGATGTCGATCGAGGCGGGTTCGGGCACGAAGCGGTCGATGGCGAAGCGGGCATAGGCATTGACCACACCCGGGTCGAAACCCACGCCCAGGATCGCCGTCACGCCCTTGTCGGCGCAGGCGGCCTTCCGCTTCCATTCGTAATTGCCGTACCAGGGCGGCGTCTCGCAGATCTGGTCGGGCTCCTCATGGATCGCCGTGTCCATATAGGCCACGCCGGTCTCGATGCAGGCGTCCAATACCGGCATGTTGACGAAGACCTGGGCCACGTTGATGACGATCTCGCACCCCGTCTCGCGGATCAGCGCGGCCACCTGGTCCGTGTCGCGGGCGTTGACGGCATGGGCTTTCAGAACGCCGTCCACCTTCATCGCGCCTTTCTCGTGCACCGAGGCGATGATCGCCGCGCATTTCGAAAGGGTCCGGCTGGCGATATGGATTTCGCCCAGAATGTCGTTGTTCTGCGCGCATTTATGCGCCACGACTTGGGCGACGCCCCCGGCTCCGATGATCAGGACATTGCGTTTCATTTACCCATGCACCTCCTTGGGGCTTACCCGTTCACGACAGGGCTGCCGCGAACTCCTCGTATCCGAAATCGCGCACCTGCCGGATACTTCCGTCCAGCTCGCGCACGGCGATGGCCGGCATCTTCACGCCGTTGAACCAGTTCTTCTTGACCATTGTGTAACCGGCCGCGTCCTGGATCGACAGCCGGTCGCCCGCCTTCAGCGGCTGGGCGAAGCGGAACTCGCCGAAGATGTCGCCCGCCAGGCAGGATTTGCCGCAGACCATCCATTCATGGGGGCCTTCGTCGGGGCTGACCTTGGCCGATTGACGATAGATCAGCAGATCCAGCATATGCGCCTCGATGGAACTGTCGACGATGGCCAGGTTCTTGCCGTTGTAGAGCGTGTCCAGCACCGAGACTTCCAGCGTCGCCGCCTTGGTGATCGCGGCCTCGCCCGGTTCCAGATAGACCTGCACGCCGTTCGTGTCGGCGAAACGTTTCAGCCGGTCGGCGAGGCGGTCCAGCGGATAGCCCTCGCCGGTGAAATGGATGCCGCCGCCCAGGCTGATCCATTCCATGCCACGGATCAGGAAGCCGAAGCGCTGTTCGATCAGCGAGAGCATGGCGTCGAAGCGTTCGAAATCCGCGTTCTCGCAATTGTTGTGGAACATGAAGCCGGTGATCTTGTCGGCCACCTCGGCGATCCGCTCGGGGTCATGCTCGCCCAGGCGCGAGAATGGGCGGGCGGGGTCCGCCAGGTCGAAATCCGAGGTCGAGACGCCCGGATTGACCCTGAGGCCCCGGGTGTGTCCGGCGCTCTGCCCTTCGAACCGCTGCAACTGGCCGATAGTGTTGAAGATGATCTTGTCCGAATGGGACAGCACCTCGTCGATCTCGTGATCGGCATAGGCCACGGAATAGGCGTGGGTTTCCTTGCCGAACTTCTCGCGCCCCAGCCGCACTTCATAGAGCGACGAGCTGGTCGTCCCGTCCATGTACTGGCTCATGAAATCGAAGACCGACCAGGTGGCAAAGCATTTCAGCGCCAGCAGCGATTTCGCCCCCGAGGCCTCGCGCAGCCAGGCGATCTTTTCCATGTTGGGCAGAAGGCGTGCCTTGTCGATCAGGTAATAGGGGGTTTGCAACATCTCGGGCCCTCACGGCAGCCAGGGGGGACGGGAGCGGTATCCAGCGCGCGCGGGCTCGATACAGGGAACGCCCCCGTCACACAAATGGTTTTTCCAGGCGGAATTGCAAACCCCGGGGCGCCGGGCGGCCGGAGATCGGGCCTGGACGGCGCGCCCCGTCACCCTGCAAGGGTCGCTGCGCCGTCCGGCGCGCGGGCGACCTCAGCCCTCCAGCGCCTTTTTCAGTCGGGCGAAGCTTTCGGCGTTCGAGCGGGCGTTCTGGCCCGAAAGGAAGCCATCGAGCTTGGGGAACAGCCGGATCGCCCGGTCGGTCAGTGGGTCCGAACCCTGGGCGTAGAGCCCCGCCTGTACCATCATCTCGGCCCGTTCCCAGGCGCCGATCAGCCGCCGCGCCTCGGCGATCAGGGCGTTTTCCCCGGGGCTGGCCGCCGCGGGCAGGGAGCGCGAGACCGAGCGCATCAGATCCACCGCCGGGAAGCGGCCGCGTTCGGCGATGGCGCGGTCCAGCACGACATGGCCGTCCAGCACCCCGCGCAGGATGTCGGCGACCGGCTCGTCCATGTCCGAGCCTGCGACCAGCACCGTGAAGACGGCGGTGATGTCGCCCTGTCCTGCTTCGCCGGGGCCCGCGCGTTCGGCCAGCGACATGATCTGATGCGCGGTCGAGGGTGGAAAGCCCCTGAGCGAGGGCGCCTCGCCCGCCGAGAGCGCGATCTCGCGATGCGCCTCGGCAAAGCGGGTGACGGAATCGCAGAGCAACAGCACATGCTTGCCGGCATCGCGGAAATGTTCGGCCACCGCCATGGCCGTCAGCGCCGAGCGACGGCGCGCCAGCGGCGATTTGTCCGAGGTGGCACTGATCACCACGGAGCGCGCCAGCCCCTCGGGCCCCAGCACATCCTCGACGAAATCCCTGAGTTCGCGGCCCCGTTCGCCGACCAGCGCCAGCACCACCACATCGGCCTCGATCCCGCGGGCAAGCTGGCCCAGAAGCATGGTCTTGCCCACGCCCGAGCCCGCGAAAAGGCCCATCCGCTGGCCCCGAACCAGCGGCAGCAGCGTGTTGAAGGCGTCAAGCCCGGTGGACAGCCGCCCCCCCAGCCGCTTGCGCCGCGCAGGGGCGGGGGGCGTGGCACGCAAGCCTCGGGGCAAGGTGCCCCGCGCCAGCGGCCGGCCATCCAGCGGCTCGCCATAGGGGTCGATGACCCTGCCGATCCAGCTGTCGTCGGGCGCGATGGTATTGCGGCCCACATGCTCCACCCGGTCGCCGATGGCGAGGCCCTCGGTCGCCTCCTCCGGCAGGACCTCGGCGCCGTCGCGGTTCAGCGCCAGGATCTCGCCGCCGATGATCCGGCCCTGCGCATCCTCGATCTGCACGCGGTCGCCCAGCCGCGCCCGTTTCGAGAGTCCCTGCACCAGCAGCGTCGAAGCCTGCATCGTCCCCACCTGCCCGTAATGCCGAACGGGGCGCAGATGCGAAATCTCGGCCAGAAGCGAGTCGAAGACGGTCATCGGCGGATCCTTCAGGGCGGCAGGCGCCGGTCTGGCACCCGATTACGCTTTCTAAACGAATCACCCTTAATGCTTGGTGTAGGCCAGCAAAGGGAGAATCCCATGTTCGACAGCCTGGATATCATGCGCATGGCGCAGGCCTTCGCCGCCCATGCGGCGACCCGCCAGCAGGCGGTGTCGCAGAACGTCGCCAATGCCGATACACCGGGCTACCGCTCGCGCGATGCCATCCCCTTCACCGAATACTGGCGCGCCAGCCAGGAGCGGGTCCTGGCCCGGGGCGACATCCTGCGCGCCGACGAACAGCCCGCCACCGTCGCGCCCGACGGCAACACCGTCTCGGTCGAATTTGAGATGATGCGCGCGGTCGAGGCCCGGCAGCAGCATGAAATGGCGCTGGGCATCTATGCCATGTCGCGCGACCTGTTGCGCGCCTCTCTGGGGAAATAGGTCATGAGCACCCTCACCGACACGCTGGCGCTGGCCGCCTCGGGGATGCGGGCCCAGGCGCAAAGGCTGCGCCATGTGTCCGAGAATATCGCCAATGCCGATACCCCCGGCTACCATCGCAAGTTCATCGACTTCCGCCCCGCCGCGATTGCGGGCGATGCCTTCGGGCAGGAAAGCGGCGTCACGCCCGGCCCGGTGCGGCTGGACCGTGGCGAGCTGACCCGCATCTACGACCCCGGCCATATCCTGGCCGACGAGACCGGCCATTACGAAGGATCGAACGTCGATCTGATGGTCGAGATTGCCGACGCGCGCGAAGCGCAGCGGTCCTATGAGGCGAACCTCAGAATGTTCGATCAGGCCCGGCAGATGTCGCAAAGCCTGATCGGACTCCTCCGCAGATAAGGAGCCATTCAGTGCAAGTCAGTGCCAGTATGGCCGCCCGTTCCTACGGCGCGGCGCGTCCCCTCACATCCCCCGAGGCCGAGGCCGCGGGCAGTCCCGCCTCCGCCGGCGCCCGCCTGGCCGGGGATTTCGCCCAGGTCCTGCAACGGGCCGAGACCACGGCGCAGCAGGCGATGACCGGCGATGCCGATCCGCATGCGCTGGTCGCCTCGCTCAGCGAGGCTCAGCTGGCCGTCGAAACCGCGGTCGCCGTCCGCGACAAGGTGGTCGAGGCCTATCTGGAAATCCTGCGAATGCCGGTCTGAGGCAGGCCCATGTCCGAGATCGCTTTCTTCGACATCCTGCGGCAGGGGCTGTGGGTGGCCGTGGTCATGTCCGCGCCACTGCTGGGCGTGGCGCTGGTCGCCGGTCTGGCCGTGGGCCTCTTCCAGGCGCTGACCTCGGTGCAGGAGATGACACTGACCTTCGTGCCCAAGATACTGGCGATGCTGGTGGTCTTCTGGGTCTCGATGAGCGCGATGACCGCGCTTCTCGTCGATTTCTTCCACGGATCGGTGTTGCCGGTCGTCGCAGGGGGCTGAGATGGACAACGCCAGTTACACGCAATTGACCCGCCAGTCGGGCCTGCTGCGCGAGATCCAGATGATCGCGCATAACATCGCCAATCTCTCGACCACCGGCTTCCGGCGCGAGGGGCTGCTGTTCAGCGAATATGTCGAGCGGCTGGGGGGCGAGGAGCCCTCGCTGTCGATGGCCACCGGCCGGGCGCGTCAGACCTATCTGACACCGGGTGCGCTGACCATGACCGGCGGCCCCCTCGATCTGGCCATCGAGGGCGAGGGCTTCTTTACCCTCCAGACGCCGGAGGGCGAGCGCTACACCCGCGCGGGCCATTTCACCCCAAACCGGGACGGCGAACTGGTCACGCCCGACGGCCACCGCGTTCTGGACGATGGCGGTTCGGCGATCTTCATCCCGCCCGATGCGGACCAGATCGCCATCGCCAGCGACGGCACCGTCTCGGCCGATGGGCAACCGCTGGCACAGATCGCGCTGGTGAGGCCCGCCGATCCCTCAAGCCTCCGGCGTGAGACGGGGGTCCTGCATGCCATCGACGGCGAGGTCGAGCCGGTCGAGATGCCGCAGATCCTGCAGGGGTTCCTCGAGGAATCGAACGTCAACGCGATTTCCGAGATGGCCCGGCTAATCGCAGTGCAGCGCGCCTACGAGAACGGCCAGAAATTCCTCGACCGCGAGGACGAACGTATCCGCAACGTGGTCCAGACCCTGGGCCGATAGGAGACAGCCATGCGAGCCCTACAGATCGCCGCCACCGGCATGAGCGCCCAACAGATGCGGGTCGATACGGTGGCCAACAACCTGGCGAACATGTCGACCACCGGCTACAACACCCGCCGCGCCGAATTCGCCGACCTGCATTATCAGCAGCATACCCGGGCCGGGACGATCAGCGCCTCGGACGGGACCATTGTGCCGACCGGCGTGCAGCTGGGCCTCGGCGCGCGGCCCGCCGCGGTGTCGATGATGGTGCAGCAGGGCGTTTCGACCGCCACCGGCGGCGACCTCGACCTCGCCATTGAGGGGCGAGGCTGGTTCGAGGTGACGCTGCCAGACGGGCGTTTGGCCTATACCCGCGACGGCGGGCTGAAGCGCACCGGCGACGGGCTGATCGTTACCTCGGACGGCTACGAGGTGGCGCCGGGGATCACCATTCCGGCCGATGCCCGGCAGATCTCGATCAATGCCGAGGGCGAGGTCTATGCCTATTTCGCCGACCAGGTGCAGCCGCAGCGGCTGGGCCAGCTGGTGCTCGCGGGCTTCACCAACGAGCGGGGACTGGAGGCGCTGGGCTCCAACCTCTTTGTCGAGACCGAGGCCTCCGGCCCGCCGGTGCAATCGGTGCCGGGCTCGGACGGGCTGGGGACAGTGCGGCAGGGCTATCTGGAGGAAAGCTCGGTCGATCCGGTCCGCGAACTGACCGAGATGATCAAGGCCCAGCGCGGCTATGAGCTGAACGCGAAGGTCATCACCGCCGCCGACCAGATGCTCGCCGCCACGACGCAGGTGCGGTGATGCGCGCGCTGGCTCTGGCCCTGCTCGTCGCCTCACCGGCCGCGGCCGATGTGCTGGTCGCCGCGCGGACCCTGCGCGCGGGCAGTCTGGTCGAGGCCGGGGATGTGATCCTGCTCAGCGACCCCGCGCCGCTGGGCGCCGCGCAATCCCCGGACGAGGCCGTGGGGCTTGAGGCGCGGGTCACGCTCTATGCCCGCCGGCCGATCCCGGTGGCGAGCCTCGGCCCGCCGGCGCTGGTCGAGCGCAACCAGCTCGTCACCCTGGTCTTTCAGGCCGGAGGGCTCGAAATCCGCGCCGACGGGCGCGCTCTGGGCCGCGGGGCCGAGGGCGAGACTGTCCGCATCATGAACCTCTCCTCGCGCAGCACGGTTTCCGGCACCATCGCCGGGCCGGGGCTGGTGAGCGTGCCGTGAAAGGACGCGCCATGCGCCACCTTCTGCTGATCCTGCCCCTTGCCGCCTGTTCGGACCTCGCCCAGGTCGGCCGCCCCCCGGATTTCACCGACACCGCGCCGACGCTGGAGCATCACGCCCTCTATAACATCCCCCTGCCCGAGGTGACGGAGCGGCGCCGCGCGGTCGATACCGCCTCGCTCTGGTCCTCGAGCCAGCGCTCGCTCTTCGGCGACCGGCGGGCCTCGGTCGCGGGCGACATCCTGACCGTGGTGATCGAGATCGACGAATCGGCGCAGATCTCGAATTCCTCGCAACGGGGGCGCACCGGCTCGCAAAGCATGGGCATGCCGGAATTCCTGGGCATCCCGCAGCTGATCGACCGGGAGCTTCCGGAAGGGGCCAGCATGGCCAATGCGGTGTCGGCCGAATCCGCGTCCAGCTTCCAGGGCCAGGGCACGGTCAGCCGCAACGAACAGCTGACGCTGAGGGTCGCCACCACGATCATCGAGCGGCTGCCAAATGGCGTGCTGCGCATCGAGGGCAGCCAGGAGGTGCGGGTCAACAACGAGCTGCGCGAATTGCTGGTCACCGGCTATATCCGCCCCGAGGATATCTCGCGCCGCAACGAGATCGCCTATGACCGGATCGCCGGGGCGCGGATCAGCTATGGCGGGCGCGGGCAGATCACCCAGATGCAGCAACCGCGCTGGGGTCAGCAGATCAGCGAAATCCTGTTGCCGATGTAAGGGGAACCATCATGCGCAAGCTGCTTCCGGCATTGTTGCTGATCCTGGGCCTGGCGGCGGGGGCAGGGGCCGGATGGTTCCTCAAGCCCACCCCCACGCCCGCTGACGAGGCCGCCGCTCATGGCGCGGTCCCGGACGAGGCGGGGGGCCATGGCGAAGCCCCGGGCGATCATGGCGCCGAAAGCGGCGGCGAGGGCGGCCATTACGACCCTGCGACCGGGCCGACCGAGACGGTTCGCCTGCCCAATCAATTCGTGGTGCCGGTGATCGTCGAGAGGCGGGTGCAGGCGATGGTGGTCATCGGCCTCGCGCTGGAACTGGAGGCCGGCCACACCTTCTCGGTCCAGAACGACGAGGCGCGGCTGCGCGCGGTGCTACTGCAACTCCTGTTCGATCACGCCAATATCGGCGGGTTCAACGGGCTTTTCACCTCGGGCGAGGCGCTGCTCTCGCTGCGGCGCATCCTGCGCGAGGCCGCCCGGCGGGAGCTGGGGCCGCAGGTGACGGATGTGCTGATCACGGAATTGCTGCGGCAGGAGAATTGACGCGGCCGCCGAGGCCGGCGCGCGCGGTGATGGGGTGAAACCCCACCCTGCGGGCGTTTCCCGCGACCCGTTCGCGCCCCTGCAGGGAGGGGTTCCCCCCATCCCCCGCACCGGGCTTGCCTGCTCGCCGCCCGACTGGCAAGCTCCCGCACAGGAGTCCACCATGGCCGAACCCGTCACCCGCCCGACCGGCGTCCGCGTCGAGGATTTCCTCGATGCCGTGGAACCCGTCCGCCGCCGGGACGAGGGGCACCGGCTGGACGCGCTCTTTCGTCGGGTCACGGGGTTTCAGCCGCAGATGTGGGGCCCCTCGATCGTCGGCTACGGGCGCTATGACTACACCTATGCCAGCGGCCATTCCGGCAGCTTCCTCGCCACCGGCTTCAGCCCGCGCAAGGCGCAGCTCGTGCTCTACATCCTGCCCGGCTATGCCGATTTCGGCCCGATCCTGGACCGGCTGGGGCCGCACAGGAAGGGCAAGTCCTGTCTCTACCTGACCTCGCTGGCCAAGGTGGACGAGGGCGCGCTGGAGGCGTTGATCCGCGCGGGCCTTGCCGATCTGGCACAGCACTGGCCGGTCATGGCGTCGTGACAGCCGGAAAGACTCGCGCCGCGGACCAGCGGTCGCGCGGCGCGGCTTCGGGGCGCAAGGGCCCTGGCTTCAGCCCTGAAGCGTGCGGACCCCGTAGCCCTCGCGCCGGGCCATCATCGCCTGCGTCGCAGCAATCGCGCCGGCGGCGGTGGTGAAATAGGGGATCTTGTCCATCAACGAGACGCGGCGGATGTCGCGGCTGTCGTTGATGGATTGCGCGCCCTCGGTGGTGTTGAACACGAGCGCGATCTCGCCGTTCTTCAGCCGGTCGACGATATTGGGCCGACCCTCGTAGACCTTGTTCACGGCTGTCGTCTCGACGCCTTCGGCCTTGAGCCATTTCGCCGTGCCGCCGGTGGCCACGATCTCGAAGCCCATGCCCGCGAGGTCGCGCACCGCGCCAGCCAGCGCCGCGGTCTTGTCACCGTCGCGGACCGAGACGAAGACCCGGCCTTCTTCCGGCAGGATCGTGCCCGCGCCCATTTGCGCCTTGAGGAAGGCGAGCGCGAACGAGCGGTCCCAGCCCATCACCTCGCCGGTCGAGCGCATTTCCGGGCCAAGCAGCGTGTCGACGCCCGGGAAACGGGCGAAGGGCAGCACGGCCTCCTTGACGCTGAACCACGGCGTCTTCGGATCGGCCAGCGTGTTGGCATCGGCCAGCGGCAGCGGCGTGTCGGGGCCGACGCCCTCGGGATAGGCGGCGCGCAGCGGGAAATTCGCCATCGGCTCGCCGGCCATCAGGCGGGCGGCGATCGAGGCGATGGCGCTGTCGGTGGCCTTGGCGACGAAGGGCACGGTGCGCGACGCGCGCGGGTTCACCTCCAGCACGTAGATCACGCCGTCCTTGACCGCGAATTGCACGTTCATCAGGCCGACGACGCCGAGCGCCAGCGCCATCTGTTCGGCCTGACGCTTCATCTCCTCGACCAGCGCGGGGTCCAGCGAATGCGGCGGCAGGCAGCAGGCGCTGTCGCCCGAATGGACGCCCGCTTCCTCGATATGTTCCATGATCCCGGCGACATGGACGGTCTTGCCGTCGCTGAGAGCGTCCACGTCTACCTCGATGGCGCCCGACAGATAGCTGTCCAGCAGCACCGGGTTCTTGCCCGAGACATTCACCGCGGTGGTGATGTAGCGCTTCAGCTGATCCATGTCGCGCACGATCTCCATCGCGCGGCCGCCCAGCACATAGGAGGGGCGGATGACCAGCGGGAAGCCGATCTTCTCGGCGATGGCGATGGCCTGCGCGTCGGACGAGGCGATGCCGTTGACCGGCTGTTTCAGGCCCAGATCGTTCAGCAGTTTCTGGAACCGCTCGCGGTCCTCGGCCAGGTCGATGGCATCGGGGCTGGTGCCGAGGATCGGGATCCCCTCGGCCGCCAGTTCATTGGCCAGTTTCAGCGGCGTCTGCCCGCCGAACTGGACGATGACGCCGTGCAGCGTGCCGTTCGACATCTCGACGCGCAGGATTTCCAGCACATGCTCGATGGTCAGCGGCTCGAAATAGAGCCGGTCCGAGGTGTCGTAATCGGTCGAGACCGTCTCGGGGTTGCAGTTGACCATGATGGTCTCATAGCCCGCCTCGGTCAGCGCGTAGCAGGCGTGGCAGCAGCAATAATCGAACTCGATCCCCTGGCCGATCCGGTTGGGACCACCGCCGAGGATCACCACCTTCTTGCGGTCCGAGGGACGCGCCTCGTCCTCGACCTCGCCCATCGCCGGGACTTCATAGGTCGAATACATATAGGGCGTCTGCGCCTCGAATTCGGCGGCGCAGGTGTCGATGCGCTTGAAGACAGCGGTCACGTTGGCGGCGCGGCGGAGGCGGCGCACCTCGGCCTCGGCCTTGCCGGTCAGCATGGCGAGGCGGGCATCGGTGAAGCCCAGCATCTTCAGCGCGCGGATGCCGGCGGTGTCGATCGGCAGGCCGTTCGCCTTCACGCCGTTCTCGGCGTCCACGATCTCGCGGATGCGGGCCAGGAACCAGGGATCGAAGGCGGTGACGTGCTGGATCTCGTCGTCCGAAAGCCCGTGGCGCATGGCCTGGGCGATGACCCGCAGCCGGTCGGGGGTGGCCTGGCTCAGCGCCTGGGTCAGCGCGGCCTTGTCGGGGGCGCCGGGAATGGCGATCTCGTCAAAGCCCGAGAGGCCCGTTTCCAGCGAGGCCAGCGCCTTTTGCAGCGATTCGTGGATGGTGCGGCCGATGGCCATCGCCTCGCCCACCGATTTCATCGCGGTGGTCAGGTCGGGCCTGGAGCCCGGGAATTTCTCGAAAGCAAAGCGCGGGATCTTGGTGACCACGTAGTCGATGGTCGGCTCGAAGCTGGCCGGCGTGACCTTGGTGATGTCGTTGTCCAGCTCATCGAGCGTATAGCCCACGGCCAGTTTCGCCGCGACCTTGGCGATGGGGAAGCCGGTGGCCTTCGACGCCAGCGCCGAGGAGCGCGAGACGCGCGGGTTCATCTCGATCACGACCATGCGGCCGTCCTTGGGGTTGACCGCCCATTGCACGTTCGAGCCGCCGGTCTCCACCCCGATCTCGCGCAGCACGGCGATCGAGGCCGAGCGCATGATCTGGTATTCCTTGTCGGTCAGCGTCAGCGCCGGGGCGACGGTGATCGAATCGCCGGTGTGCACGCCCATCGGATCGACGTTCTCGATCGAGCAGACGATGATCGCGTTGTCCGCCTTGTCGCGGACGACCTCCATCTCATACTCTTTCCACCCCAGTAGGCTCTCGTCCACCAGCACCTGCGCGACCGGCGAGGCCTCGAGCCCCGAGCGCACGATGGCCTCGTAATCGTCGCGGTTATAGGCGACGCCACCGCCGGTGCCGCCCAGCGTAAAGGCGGGGCGGATGATCGCGGGCAGGCCGATGTGTTCGAGGTCCTGCATCGCCTGCGCGATGCCGGCCTTGATGTCGTATTTGCCGTTCGGCAGTTTCGGCGCGGCGACGATGGTGGCTTTCGGGTTCTCCAGCCCGATGCGGTCCATCGCCTCGCGGAAGAGTTTGCGGTCCTCGGCCATTTCGATGGCGTGCCGGTTGGCGCCGATCATGGTGACGCCGAATTTCTCCAAGACGCCCATGTCATCGAGCGCCAGCGCCGTGTTCAGCGCGGTCTGCCCGCCCATGGTCGGCAGCAGGGCATCGGGGCGCTCGGCCTCGATGATCTTGGCGACGACTTCGGGGGTGATCGGCTCGATATAGGTGGCGTCCGCCAGCTGCGGATCGGTCATGATCGTCGCGGGGTTCGAGTTCACCAGGATGACCCGGTAGCCCTCTTCGCGCAGGGCCTTGCAGGCCTGGGCGCCGGAATAGTCGAATTCGCAGGCTTGGCCGATGACGATAGGTCCCGCGCCGATGATCATGATGGAGGTGATATCGGTTCTTTTCGGCATGTCGGACCCCGTGCGTGCATGACGTGCGTGCGCTGAAGGCCGTCCCCCCGGGGGGGCGGCGCGCAAATTGAGGCGGGTTATAGCCAGAGGCCGGTCCGGCGCAAGCCCTGATCGGCGGGTGCGGCGCTTGCGGAGGGGGCGGAACCGGGGGGCCACCCCCCCCCAGCCGCGCCACGGGCGCGGCGTTCTCGGCTGAAACGTGCCACTGGCACGTTTCCGAGACGCCGATCACCCCCCGGCGTATTTAGGGCAGAATGAAGGGGCGGGTTTCCGCAGAGCAGGACGCGGCAGCGCAGCGTCATGGTTTCGTAACCCGGGCGAGCATCCTATCGTGGCGGCAAACCGGAGGGTGCGGATGCGGATTCTTGTCTTCAACGCAGGCAGTTCCAGCCTGAAATTTGGCGTCTTCGACCGGGCGCGCGGCCCGGGGCAGGAGGTCCGCCAGGTCCTCAAGGGTTCGTTCGACCGGTTCCGGGACGGGGGCTGCGAGGTGACATCGGAGGTGGGCGGCGCGCGCCGGAGCGGGACGGCGCCGCACGGGGATCTCGGCGCCGCCATCGCCGCCGTGCCCGGGTTGCTGGCGGCCGAGGGAATCGCCGGGATCGAGGCGGTCGGCCATCGCATCGCCCATGGCGGCCCCGATTTCACGGGTCCCGCCACGCTGGACGAGGCGACGCTGGCCTGGGTCGAGCGGCTGACGCCGCTGGCGCCACTGCACAACCCGGCCAATCTGCAGGCGGTGCGGGTGGCGCGGCAGGTCTGGCCGGATCTGCCGCAGGTCGGCGTCTTCGACACCAGTTTCCACCTGACCAACCCGCCCCGTGTCACCACCTATGCCGTGCCCGAAAGCTGGCGCGCGGCGGGGCTGCGGCGCTACGGTTTCCACGGCACCAGTCACAAATACGTGGCGGAACGCGCGGCCGAGGCTCTGGGCCAGCCGGTCACGGCGCTGAGGATCATCTCGGTCCATCTGGGCAACGGCGCCTCGGTCTGCGCCGTCAACCTTGGGCGCAGCCTCGAATCCTCGATGGGGCTGACGCCCTTGGAGGGGCTGGTGATGGGCACGCGCTCGGGCGATGTGGACCCGGGCGCCTTCGGCTATCTGCACCGGCAATTGGAGCTCGGTATCGAGGAAATCGAGGCGGCGCTGAACCGCGACTCGGGGCTGAAAGGGCTGACCGGCTCGTCTGACATGCGCGATGTCGAGGATCGCGCGGCGGCGGGCGACGGGGCGGCGCAGCTGGCCATCAACCTCTATGCCCACCGGGCGCGCAAATACGTCGGGGCCTATGCGGCGGCGATGGGGGGCGTCGATGCGGTCGTCTTCACCGGCGGTATCGGCGAGAATTCCCCCTCGATGCGGCGGCGGATCTGCGACGGGCTGGAGTTCATGGGGCTGCGGCTCGATTTCGACCGCAATCAGGCGGTGGACCTGAAGGACCGCGCCGCGCCGCAGATCCAGGCTTATGGCTCGCGCGTGGCGGTGCTGGTCACGGAAACCGCCGAGCAATTGCAGATCGCCCGCGAGGTGGCGCAGCATCTGGCCCGGCCCGCCGCCGCGCCGAAGCCCATTCCCGTGGCGGTTTCCGGGCGGCATGTGCATCTGGCGGCGGACAGCCTCGCCGCGCTTTTCGGCCCGGGCTATGACCTGACGGTGAAGAAGGCGCTGCGCCAGCCCGGCAATTGGGCGGCCGAGGAGCGGGTCACGCTGGTCGGTCCCAAGGGGCGGATCGAGAATGTGGCGATCCTCGGCCCCCTCAGGAAGCGCACGCAGATCGAGGTCTCGCGCACCGACAGTTTCGCGCTGGGCATCGACGCGCCGGTGCGGGATTCCGGGCAACTCGATGGGACGCCGATGATCCGGCTGATCGGACCCCACGGGCAGATCGACACCGACGGGCTGATCGTTGCCGCCCGCCATATCCACATGAACCCGGCCGATGCGCAGGCGATGGGGCTTGAGGACGGGCAGATCGTCGGCGTGAAGGTCGGGCAGGGGGAACGCTCGCTGACCTTCGGGCGCACGCTGATCCGTATCCAGCCCAATGCCTTCACCGAGATGCATATCGACACCGACGAGGCCAATGCCGCCGGGATCGGCGCGGGCTGGGAAGGCGAGATCGTCGAGCTGGAGGCGCATCTCGATCCCGGCGCCTGACGTCTTGCGGGGCGGGCGCCGGCATGGAACAAAGGGCCTGTTCTCAGGGCGGGGCGAAATTCCCCACCGGCGGTAAGCGGCCGAAACCGCAAGCCCGCGAGCGCCTGCCTTCGGGCGGGGTCAGCAGATCAGGTGCGATTCCTGGGCCGACGGTCATAGTCCGGATGAAAGAGAACCATCGCCTCCCGTGTCTGGCACGCGGGGGTGCATGGGATCGCCTTGGGTGACGTGTCGCTAGAGGAGAGACCATGACACACACCCGTTACGCCTTTGTCAAAGCCGGTTGGCATGCCGCCATCGTCGACCGCGCGCTCGAAGGATTTCTTCAGATCATCCCCGCCGAACAGGTCGATGTCGTCGACGTGCCCGGCGCCTTCGAGATGCCGTTGATGGCCCGCGATCTGGCAGCGAGTGGGCGCTATGCCGCCGTGGCCTGCGCCGCCTTCGTGGTGGATGGCGGTATCTATCGGCACGATTTCGTGGCGCAGGCGGTGGTCAGCGGCCTGATGCAGGCGGGGCTGGAGACGGGGGTGCCGGTGCTCTCGGTCTCGCTGACGCCGCACCAGTATCAGGAGACGGCGCATCACGATGCCATCTATCGCGCGCATTTCGTGCAGAAGGGGCGCGAGGCGGCCGAGGCGGCGCTGAAGATCACCGCGGCGCGGCAGGCTTTGCCCGCCTGACCTCAGGCCAGGGCGGGGAGGCGGCGCCGGGCCTGGTCCAGCGCCAGCATCCCCGCCAGCATGGCCAGCACGAAGGTCAGGCCGCTGGCGCCGCTCCATCCCAGGGCGGCGACGGCGGGGCCGGGGCAGAAGCCCGCCAGCGCCCAGCCCGCACCGAACAGCACCGATCCGCCCAGAAGCGGCGCGTCGATCCGCGCGGTGGGGCGCCCGGGGAAGGGTTCGCCCACCACCGAGGCCGGGCGCCGGGCGGCGAGGCGCCAGGCCAGCGCCATCGGCAGGATGGCGCCCCCCAGCACGAAAGCGAGCGTCGGGTCCCACGCGCCCGCAAGGTCGAGGAAACCTTGCACCTTGGTGGTATCGGTCATGCCCGAGACCAGCAGGCCCAGGCCGAAGAGCGCGCCGGAAGCGGCGGAAATCCAGGGGCGCATCAGATCACCCCCATGACATGGCGGGCGAGGAACATGACGGCGAAGCCCGCGCCCAGGAAGGTCAGCGTCGTCAGGATCGAGCGGGGCGAAAGGCGGGCCATGCCCACAACCCCGTGGCCCGACGTGCAGCCATTCGCCAGCCGGGTCCCCACACCGACCAGCAGCCCCGCCAGCAGCAGAAGGCCGGTGTCGCCGGTGACATGCGTGTCGGGGGCGCCGTGGAACGCCACCGCCAGCGCCGGAGCCCCGATCAGGGCGGCGACGAAGGGCAGGGTTTCGCGCCAGGTCCGGCGCTCGGCCGGGCGCTCGACCAGACTGCCGAGGATGCCGCTGGCGCCCATCACCCGGCCATTGCCCAGAAGCAGCAGCGCGGCGGCGAGGCCGATCATCAGCCCGCCAGCAAGGCCGGTCGGCCAGTCGAGGGGGATTGCGGTCATGGCGGGGCTCCTTTGGCAGGAAACGTTCCCGGCAGACATGGGGTTCCGCGGGGCGGCACAGCAAGGCCGCGGCGGCAGATAGGGCGGGTCTTCCGGGTGCGGCCTTGGCGGCGGAACCGGGGTCCATGTCCGGGGTGCCAAGAGGGAGGTCGTTCCAGACGAAAACGGCGGGGACCTGCCCCGCCGTTCCATGGTCTCACGCCGACAGGGCGCGGGGCCGGTTGCCGATATGGTGCCAGACCAGCAGCGCCACGCCGATCCCCACCGCAGGCAGTTGCAGCGCCGGATTGCCCGAGAGGACAAGGAGCGCCAGCGCCAGCCTGAGCCCCATCTCCCAGCCCGCCAGACGCCGCTGGTCGAACCGCGCGAGCGCGCTGGCCAGCAGGTACAGCGACAGGCCCAGCCGCGCCAGCAGCCACAGCAGCGGCAGCAGGTGGAACTCGCCGTCATAGCCCGGCAGGAACCGCGCCCCGCCGGTGGCGGCGTCGGGGTTCAGGACCGCGGCCTGGACCAGCAGGATCTCAGGGTTGAAGGCGAAGATGAACGGGATCACGAACATCACGATCCCCGAGCGCACCGCCGAGAACGAGGTTCCCACCGGATCCGACTTGGCGATGGTCGAGGCCGCGTAGGAGGCGACGGCGACGGGTGGTGTGATGGCGCTGACGCAGGCGAAGTAGAAGATGAACATATGCGCGGTGAAATGCGCCATGCCCAGCCCCACCAGCAGCGGCCCCATCAGCAGCGCCGCGTTCACATAGGCCGGAACCGCCGGCATCCCCATGCCCAGCAGGATCGCCAGCACCATCGTCACCCCCAGCGCCACGAACTGGAACAGCAGGGGGGCGTTGTCGCCGAGGTTCATCGCCCGCAGCCAGCCGAGGATATCGAGCGCGATGAAACTGGGCAGGGCGGTCAGGTTGAGGCTGATGTCGATGACCGAAACGGCAAGGAACATGAGGTACAGCCCGGCCGAGGTGATGCCGGCCTGGGCCAGCGCGTCGATCAGTTTCGACGGGGTCTCGCGGAAGGCGCGGTCGATGAACAGCAAGCCCATCAGCACCACCGCCGCCCACCAGCCGACACTGCCCGCGTCGCCCAGCGTGTTCTGGATCAGCTGCATGATCCAGGGCAGTTGCTCGGCCCGGCAGGCGCCGCTGGCCATCTCGACCGCGACAGCGCCCAGCAGCCGGCTCAGGGGATCGCAGCCGATGGCGTCCTTGGGCACCAGCAGCAGCACGATGATCAGCGCCAGCGGCACGGCGATCTGGCTCAGCAGCAACAGGTCGCGACGGGTGAGGCGCATCTCGGGCGGGACCTCGCCCACGGCCTCGATCCCCTGCTTCCGCGACTGGAACATGACCGACAGGAACATGCAGACGAAATAGGCCACTGCCGGGATCGCCGCAGCGATGGCCACGTCGCGGTAGGGCACGCCGGTCATCGCCGCCAGCACGAAGGCGGCGATGCCCATGATCGGCGGCATCACCTGCCCGCCGGACGAGGCGGCGGCCTCGATCCCCGCGGCATAGCTTTTCTTGAAGCCCGCGCGGATCATCATCGGGATGGTGATGGTGCCGGTGCCCAGCACATTGACCACCGGTGTCCCGGTCGTGGTGCCGAAAAGCGCCGAGGCGACGATGGCGGAATGGGCCGAGCCCCCCCTCAGGCGCCGGGTCGAGACGACCGCAACCTTGATCAGCGTGCGCCCGCCCGCCGAGACGGAGAGCAGCGAGCCCAGCACGATATAGGGAAAGACCGTGTTCAGCATGATATGCAGGAACTGGCCCAGAAGGCCCGAGCCCTGGTTGACCAGCAGGTCCTGAACCCGCGGTCGTCCGTCCAACAGCGTTCGCGGCTCACCTCCCAGCGCGGTGATGAGATAGCGATTCATCCCTTGGGTGCCGAAGACGTACCAGATGGTCACCGTGGCGATGGCATAGAGCGCCAGCGCGATGGAGACGAGGACCAGCGAGAAACCCCAGACCTGCGTGTTGTAGGCCAGGAAGACGATCACGGCGAGGCCGACGATCAGGGTGATCCAGGGGCCCGTGGTGGCGATGCAGCGCGGGTTGTCGATCGAGGTCGGGGCGGGCAGGCCCAGGGCCAGCGCCACCTCGCGCTCGGCGGCCAGCGCGCGTTCCATCAAGGCCGCGCGTTCGCCGGTGATCACGTCGATCAGGCAGACGGCCTCGTTCTCGATCAGATAGGTGGTGGCGATGGTCAGCGCGGCCACGACCAGCGCGATGTCCAGCGCCAGCCCCAGCCGGCGGCGGGCCTTGCCCTTGTCCTGCCACTCGCGCCAGATCGAATGCCAGAGCGCCACGATGATCATCATCCAGGCAAAGGCGATGGGGTAGTAATATTCATAGGGAAAGCGGCGCACCGCCAGCCAGTCCCAGCCGGTCAGATCCTGCCAGAACTGGTCCCAGCCCGGGATCGCCGGGGTGGAGTTGATCATGCCGGTGACCACGAAGATCAGGGCCATGGCATAGACGACCCGACGCACGGCCGGGCGGATCTGGGGCGCTTCGGTTTCCATCGCTCGCTCGTGTCAGAAAGAAAGAGGGGCCTGCCCGGAAGCAGGCCCCCGGGTCGATCACCGTCAGGCGATCATTGGGCGCAATCGGGGACGTCGTAGCCCGCCTCTTCCCAGGCGCGGACGGCGCCGGGATGATAGCGGACCGGGTTCAGCCCGCACATGCCCGAGGCGACGGGATCGAGGTTCTCGAAGCCGACGTTGCGGGCGTAGAGGGCCTTTTCATAGATCTGGTCCAGCGTCTCGATATGGGCGCGGGTCAGTTGATAGGCCAGCTCCTCGTCCATCGCCGCGTTGACGCAATTGCCGCCGACCGAGCCGCGGGTGCGGAAGGCGCCGTCTTCGGACACGACATGTGCGTTCTCGCCCAGCGCGGCCATCTGTTCGGCGCTCAGGATGAAGGGGGCCGAGCCCGGCGCGGTCAGCACGCGCTGCACCGCCTCGCTTTCGAATTGCTCGATGGGGATCGAGTAGAAGTTCATCCGCCCGGCCGACAACGCCTGCAGCGGCCGGTCCGAGGGGATGTATTCCGGCAGCAGCGCCACATCGACCGAGCCTTCGGTAATCGTGGTCGCCATCTGCGACCAGTCGCTTTCCACGGCGGTGAAGCCAGTCCCGGCCTCGAGCCCGGTCATCACCTGGATGAGCGAGCGCGCTTCGTTGGTCGCGGCGCCGCGGGGCGGGCCGTCCAGCACGCGGCGGCCCACCAGATTGTCCCAGCCGGTGACGCCCGCCGTCTCGTATCCGTAAAGCGTGTAGGCGCCGAAGGAATAGGGGTAGAGGACGCGCAGATTGGCGGCCAGTTCAGCCCCCCGTTCCGCGCCGAGATCGGCGTAGGGGCCGACCCCGCGCGACATCAGGAACGGCAGGCTGAAGGGGCAGATGCCGATATCGGTGCGCCCCTCGGCCACCGCCTGCGTGGCGTTGACCCCGGTCTGGCCCAGGGTGATCTGGATATCGGCGATCCCGCGTTCCGAGGCCACTTCGGCCAGATGGGCGATGGTCAGATGGACCGCGACGCCGGGCGTCGAGGTCATCGCGGTCAGGTTCACCTGCGCCAGCGCCCCTTGGGCGCCGAGCGCAAGGGCGAGGGTCGCGGTCGTGGCCAGGGTCTTCATGCATTCCTCCCTTGTAGTTGTGGTGTCGCCGCGGCTGCGGCCCCTTTCGTCTTTCCCGGCCGCGCCTCCTCGCGCGGGCGGGTGGTCGTCAGCGCGCCGGGTGGCGGTAGGGTTCGATCGAGATGTTGCGCCCGATGCGGATGGTCATCAGGTCTTCGGCGATCAGCACAATCCCGTCGTATTCCGCCGCCAATTCGCCCAGCACATCGTCCATCGGCAAAGGATCGGGCGGCAGCAGCGCCAGATGGGTGAGCATGGCCAGGCGCGGCTTGGTCTGGGCGAAGACCTTGCCCACATCGGTGGGCGAGGCGTGGTGGTCGATGGCCACCTTTACCTTGGGGTAATTGGCCAGCGTCGTGTCGCGGGCGGCGGCGATTTCATGCACGAAGACATCCGCACCCTTCGCCTGGGCGATCAGGTTCTCATTATAGCGGGTGTCGTGGGAATGGACGAAGACGCGGCCCTTGTATTCCACCCGGAAGCCATAGGCCGAGGGGATGTTGTCGCCGTGATCCACCAGGATCGCCCGGATCACCAGCCCGCCGCGGTCATAGACCACGCCCTCGGTATAGACATGCGGGATGATGCGCATGTGCTCGGGGTCGATCTCGTTGTCGTTGACGCGGATGTTGCGGTCGGGGCGGGTGGCCTGCCAGGCGCCCTCGGCCAGATCCTCCAGCCCCTCGGGGCCATAGACGGTCAGCGGCTTGCCGCGCCCGGCCCAGCCCTGTGGAATGGTGCCCGACATGAGCAGGTCGAAGATCCCGGCATAATGGTCGGAATGGTAATGCGACAGGATCACCGTATCGACATAGCCGACCGGGATGCCCAGCTGCGACATGCGGATCACCGTGCCGCGGCCGCAATCGATCATCACCTTCTCGCCGCCCGCCTCGATCAGGGTCGAGGTGCCGAAGGCATGGATGCTGGGGTTCGGGATGCCGGTGCCCAGCAGGGTCACTTTCAGCACATCGTCATTCATCTCGTTTCTCCTCCCGCAGCCCGGTTCAGGACCGGCTGCCGGTCTTCAATTCGCGGCGGATCTCGTCGCCATGGGCATCCAGCAGCGGCGGCGGGGTCAGGTCGCGTTCGGCCTCGCCATCGAAGCTGTAGGGGGCGCGGACCGTGGTGAAGGTCTCGTCCGCGACGCCCGGCACGGTCAGCTTGATGCCGAGGTGTCTGGCCTGCGGATCCTCCAGCGCCTCGTTGCTGTCATAGGCGGGGGAATAGGGCACGCCCGCTTCCTCCAGCGCGGCGCACCATTCGGCGCGGGTCTTCTGCGCAAAGACCGGGGCAAAGACGGCGATCAGCTCTTCTTGATGCTTGATGCGTTCAAGGCGTTCGTTGAAGCGCGGGTCCTCGTTCAGGGCCTGCATCCCGGTCGCTTCCAGCAGCCCCTCCCAGAATTTGACGGGCGAGGAGAGGTGGAAAGCGATCCAGGTCCCGTCGGCGCATTTGAACGTGTAGCTTTGCGACACGACCGGGCGCGACAGCGGGCCCATGATCTCGCCCACGCTATAATAGTGCGTGAAGCTGTCGAGGTTGAAGTGGCACATGGCCTCGAGCATCGAGATGTCGATGCGGCGCCCCTTGCCCGAAGACGCGCGTTCGGTCAGCGCCGCCAGCACCGCCATCGCCGCGTATTGGCCGGTCACGGCGTCGGCGATGGCCGGGCCGATGACGCGGGGGTTGTCGGGGGGTGTCAGCAGCCGCAGATAGCCCGCCGCCGCCTGGGCCACGGAATCGAAGGTTGGCCGCTTCATCGCCGGACCCGAGGGGCCGAAGCCCGAGATCGCGCAATAGATCAGGTCGGGCTTGATCGCCCTCAGCGCCGCCTCGCCCGCGCCCAGCTTCTCGGCCACGCCGGGGCGGAAGTTCTGGATGAAGACGTCCGCCGTGGCGATCAGCTGGTGAAAGGTTTCCAGATCCTCGGGCTGCTTGGTGTCCAGCGCGATGGAGCGCTTGTTGCGGTTGTAGGTCTGGTAATGCGGCGAATAGAGCCCGCCCTTGAAGGCGCGGAACGGGTCGCCCGTGCCCGGCAGTTCCACCTTGATCACATCGGCGCCCAGGTCGCCCAGATGCATCGCCGCGGCGGGGCCGGTGATATAGGTGCCCAGCTCGACGACGCGGATGTTCTTCAGGATCTTCATACCTTGTCCTCCGCCGGGGCCTCGTGGCCCGACAGCAGGCCGTCGTAGGAAATCGCCAGATCGGCATGGTTCGACATGACAAAGCCGATGGACCGCAGCGATTCCTCGTAAAGATGCGCCGAAAGCCCGGCGGTCCGGGCCAGCAGCGGCACCGCCTTCAGCGCCTCCAGCGGCCAGCCCGCATCCAGGATCGCGGCCGGGATCGCGCCCGAGACGTTGATCGGCAGCGGCCGGTGCATGATGCCCGGCGCCTGCTCGCCCAGAATGCGCAGGGTTTCGACATAGCGGCCGCTGAGGCCGAGGTCGTCGCAGAGTTCCAGCAGCCGGATGGCCCGCGGATCGCCCTCGGCATGCTGCGGATGGCCGAGGCCCGGCACCTTCTTGCGCTCGATCTTCAGCTGGGTGACGTGATCCTGGGCCGAGGCGGCGATGTCGCCGTCCTTGGCGTCGCTGAGGACCTGATGCAGGAATTGTCCCGCCGTCTCGGTCGAGCCCGCCACCACACTGCCCATGCCCAGCAGGCCCGCCGCCATGGCGCCCTGCCAGGCCTCGGGGCCCGCGGCAAGGGTCATGCGCGCGGCCTGCACGCTGGGCACCAGCCCGTGTTCGGCGATGGCCACCAGGCAGGCGTCCAGCATCCGGCGCTGGGCCTCGGTCGGCATGTCGCCGATCACCAGCAGCCAGAAGTAATCGGTAAAGCCGATCTTGCCGATCAGGTCATGGCAGAGGTCGCGGCCGCGTACCGTGATGGAATGGGCGTCCGAGGTGGCGATGGCCGTGTAGGGCTGGTTTTGTTTTCCGATCCGCATCTCTAATCTTTTCGCATTGCGAAATATTTTTCTCTTGCCGAAGCGTAAGCGCGCGGCTTAGGCTTCGTCAAGCCACTTTGTGGGCGGATCGGACGCGAGGCGCGGGAGGGACAGCATGAGCGACGTGAACCAATACACCATCACCCAGGCGGTGAAGGATTCCTTCAAGACCGAGCCGGGCAGCCGGTTCGAATCGCTGCTGCAGGGGCTGATCGAGCATCTGCACGATTTCACCCGCGAGCAGAACGTCACCCACGAGGAATGGATGGCGGCGCTGATGTTCCTCTACGATTGCGGGAAGATCTCGACGCCCGAGCGGCACGAATTCATCCTGCTCTCCGACGTGCTGGGCTGGTCGGCGCTGGTCGACATGATCAACACCAAGGGCGGCGCGACCGAGGGGTCGAACCTCGGGCCCTTCTACCTCGACAACGCGCCGGCCAAGGCTTTGGGCGCGGATCTGGGCGACGGACGGGATGGCGTCACGCTGCTGGTCCACGGCCGGGTGATGGACACGCTGAAGAACCCGCTGCCCGGCGCGCAGGTCGATACCTGGCAGGCTGACGGCGCCGGAACCTATCCGATCCAGGAGGAGGGGCAGGACAAATACGACCTGCGCGGCAAGTTCACGGTCGATGATCAGGCGCGCTATTATTACACCACCGTCCTGCCCAAGCCCTATACCGTGCCCTATGACGGTCCGGTCGGCGTGTTGCTCAGGGCGGGCAACCGCCACGCCTGGCGCGCGCCGCATCTGCATTTCATCGTCACCGCCCCGGGCATGTCCGGCATCACCACCGAGGTCTTCTTCAAGAACACCGATTACGTCGACAATGACGCGGTGTTCGGCGTGCGCCGCTCGCTGATTCGCGACATCAAGCCCGCGCGCAACATCGAGGCTTTGGGCTATGCCCTCGACAAGAGGCCCGATGCCGTGGTCGAAATGGATTTTGTTCTGGCACCGGAAGGGTGAGGCGGTTTGGACGAGGAAAGCGAAAGACCGGCGGGCTTTGTCGAGGCGCTGGCCAAGGGGATCGCCATCCTCGAAGCCTTCGACGCCCGCCATAACGAGATGACCCTTTCCGAGGTGGCGCGGCGGGTGAATGTCTCGCCCGCGGCGGCGCGGCGGGGTCTGATCACGCTGATCGAGCTGGGCTATGTCGGCCAGAGTGGCAAGCGCTTTCACCTCAAGCCGAAGGTGATGGCGCTGGGCTCGTCCTTCTATTTCGCCGCGCGGGTGGATGAGATCATCCTGCCCGACCTGCGCCGGCTGGTGGAGATGTTCGGCGATGCCTCGTCCGTGGGGACGCTGAACGACCACAACGTGATCTATGTCGCGCATTACTCGCAGCAGCGGGCAAGGCGGGCCTCGGCCGTGGCCGGGGCGAGCTATCCGGCCTTTGCCACGTCGATCGGCCGGGTGCTGGTGGCGGGGCTGCCGGACGCCGCGCTCGATGCCTGGCTGGACGCGCTGGAGCCCGTGCCGCTGACCGCGCGCACCCTGGTCGACAAGGCCGCGCTGAGGGCGGAAATTCTGGCGGTGCGCCAGCAGGGCTATGCCACGACGGTGGACCAGCTGGATTACGGGATCACCGCGCTGGCGGTGCCCATCGTCAACGAGGAAGGGCGCACCATCGCCGCCGTCAACAGCTCGGGCTATTCCGGGATGCTGTCGCCCGAGGCGCTGGTCGCCGAGCGGCTGGGCGAGTTGCGGGCGGTGGCCAAGTCCATTGCCCTGCAGCTGACCCGCTTTCCGACGCTGCGCGCGGTCCTCGACAATTGAGCGGGTGCCGGGAATTCCCGGCGCCCTTCCTTTTCGCCGGAGGCTTGGGGAATCAGGCTTGACGCCCCGGAATTCTCTGCGTTATTTTCGTAATAAGCAAGAATTTTCGCATTGCGAAAAGATTGGCGATACCAGAGACCAGATCGGGAGGACCTGATGAACAAACCCCACAGCCTTGCCCCCACGAGCCTGCAGGACGCGCTGGACGCGGCCGGCGGGCCGATCAACCTGCTGCGCAGCTCGCAGCTGGGCACGACGATCTTCCCGGGCATCCCGCCCGAGTTCACCAACTGGCGCGACGAACAGCGCGCCTGGAAGCACAGCGTGGCGATGCTCGAACAGAGCTATCACATGACCGAAGTGCATGTGCGCGGCGCCGATGCGCTGGCCTTCATGGCCGGGCTGATGACCAACCGGGCCGATAATTTCGACGTGATGCGCGCCAAGCAGATCGTCATGTGCGGGCCGGATGGCCGGATGATCTCGGACGCGGTGCTGTTCCGTGAAGAGGCCGATTTCATGCGCGTGGTCGGTCCGCCCACGGCTGCCAACTGGGTCGAATACAACGCGACCAAGACTGACCTGAACGTCACCGTCACCCGGGATGAGAACTTCATCCGCCCCCGCGCGCGGCGCGATGTCTATCGTTTCCAGCTGCAGGGCCCGAACGCGCTGGCCCTGATGCAGGAGGTGACCGAGGGCACGCTGCCCGAGATCAAGTTCTTCCACATGGGCGCCTTCAAGATCGCCGGTTGCGACGTGCGCGCCGTGCGCCACGGCATGGCCAGCACCCCGGGATTCGAGCTGTATGGCCCCTGGGAGGACCAGCAGGCGGTGCGCGAGGCGGTCGAGCGCGTGGGCGAGAAATACGACCTGCGCAAGGCGGGGTCGGTGACCTATGGCACCGCTGCACAGGAATCGGGTTGGATGCCGCGCCCCCTGCCCGCGATCTACGAGGGCGAGACCATGGCGGACTACCGCCGCTGGATCCCCGCGCAGAGCTTCGAGGCCGCGGGCTCGCTGGGCGGCAGCTTCGTCTCCGACCGGATCGAGGATTATTATGTCGAGCCCTATGAGGTGGGTTACGGCACGCTGGTGCATCTGGGCCATGATTTCATCGGCCGCGACGCGCTGGTCGAGAAGAAGCAGACCCAGAAGCGCCGCAAGATGACGCTGATCTGGAACAACGACGACGTGTTCCGGGTGCTGCAGAACTCGCTCAGGAACGACGGGCCGCGGTCGAAATTCATCTCGCTGCCGGTGCCGATGTATTCCTCCTTCCAGGCCGATCAGGTGCTGGCGGGGGGCAAGCCCGCGGGCGTGTCGAACTGGATGAGCTATTCGTCCAACGCGGGCGCAATCCTGTCCACCGCGCTGATGGATCTGGAGCATTGCGAGATCGGCAAGGAAGTGACGCTCCTCTGGGGCGAGCCCGACAGCCGCCGCCGTACGGTCGAGGCGCATGAAGTGACCGAGATCCGCGCGACCATCGCCCCGGTGCCCTATTACGCCAAGACCAACAAGACCGAGGGCTGATCCCCTCTCCTGTCTGACCTTGAAAGGCGGCCCCGAACCGGGCCGCCTTTTTCATGGCGCTCAGCGGTGCGCCTTCATCAGGGCCGCCGCCTCCTTGGTCAGATGCTGCAGGCCCAGCGCCTCGAACTGTCCGAGCATGGCCTCGTCGGTGTTATGGGGCCGCAGCCAGGGGGCGATGGTGGGGTGATAGACCGCGCGCAGCCAGGACAGCACATCCTCGTCGCGCTGACGCTCGAACAGCTTGTTGCGCCAGATGCGGCCCAGCGGCACGCCCAACCCTTCGAAATGCTCAAGCACCGCATCGACGCGATAGAGGCTGCACATCGAATGCGAGACGCGCCATCCCTCGGCATTGGTGACCGTCAGGCCGCCCGCCTGGCTGGCCACGTAATGCAGCGCGCGGCAGCGGGGCTCCAGCTGGTGCAGGGCGATATGGCTGCGGGGACGGCGGCGCAGGATCCAGATCTCCTGATCCAGACGGCCCAGCAACTGGCGGCCATGCACTGCCGAGCCCTCGGCAAAGACCAGATGCCTTGCACCGGCGTAGATCCGCATCTGCTCGGGCAGGGACAGCATCTCGGGATAGATGACCTGCACGCCCGCCTGTTGCAGGCAGAAAGCAAGGTAGCGCTCGCCCGCCATCCGCCCCGATTCCGGCGACAATTGCGCGCGCGAGACATAGACCACGCCCTCCGGGGTGACGGGGGGGAGATTGTCGGCAATCCGCTCTTCCAGCAGATCGAGGTATTCGGGCGGCGGTGGCGGGCCGTTCAGCTGCTCGGCCTGGGCCGCGACATGCAATTCCCGAAACAGCGTCGGCCGGTAGACGAAGCGCAGCCGCTCCAGCGGCACATGCAGCCAGTCCAGGATGGCGCGGAACACCGGCGCCATGTCCTGGGGGCCCATCGGCCGGGCGCTGCTGAAATAGAGCGGCAGATCCGGCGCATCGGCGAGTGTCTGGGGAATCCGCGGCACGGTTTCCGAGCAGATATGCCCGAAATGATCGTCATGGACCGAGACGAAGGCGCAGGGTTCCTCGACAACCTCGGGGTTCGAGGCGTCGATGGTCGGGCGCAGGCAGAAGGGGCGCCGGTCGCGCCAGAGCCGCACATGGGTCTGCGTGTCGAAATCCGGCCACAGGACGCCCGGCGTGCGGCGGTTCGGGGCGCGACCGGCCAGGATATCGTGGAACACCTGCATCGGCGGCAGGGTCCGGGTGCGCCGCCCCGGGGTGGCCTCGGTCGCTGTCGGTTGCTCCGTGCCGGAGGTCCCGCGCTGGTTCTGCTGCATGGACGGGGTATTGCCTGATGGTGCCTGTCGCGGGATCGTAGCCAGATTTGCCGCAGGGGGGAATGCGGGAAATCGGCGCCCCGGGGCCCGGCTCAGGCGCGGTGGATCGCCCCGCCGGCCCGCGCGCCCCTTTGGCCCGGTCTTTGGGCCCGCGGGCCAGAACTGTCCGACGAGGCTCGCAACAGCCCACGAAAAGTCCCGGTCTTGCCGGTCTCACGCTCGACGTTCTGGAGAGAAAGTGGTGGAGCTGAGGGGGATCGAACCCCTGACCTCGTCATTGCGAACGACGCGCTCTCCCATCTGAGCTACAGCCCCCACGCGGCGCTAGATGCGGCATTCGGCGGGCGGTGTCAAGGGCCGCTGCGGCGGGAATATCGGGTCTGCGCGGCAGGGGGAGGGGACGTTGCCCTTGCATCGGCTGAGGGGTATGGTGGGCGACCTTTGTACCATCACAGGACCCCCCGATGCCCCTGCGCAACCGGATCTCCGAGGACCTCAAGACGGCCATGAAAGCCAAGGATCAACTGCGGCTTTCCACGCTCAGGCTGATCAACGCCGCCATCAAGGACCGCGACATCGCCTTGAGGGGGCAGGGCGAGGACCGCGAGATGTCCGAGGGCGAAATCACCAATGTGCTTTCGCGCATGGTCAAGCAGCGCCAGGAAAGCGCGCGCGCCTATGAAGAGGGCGGGCGGCTGGAGCTGGTCGAGCGCGAACTGGCCGAGATCGCCGTGATCGAGGATTACCTGCCCCGGCAGCTGTCCGAGGATGAGGTGGAAGCGGCCATCGCCGAGGCGATCACCGAGCTGGAGGCGAATTCGATTCGCGACATGGGCCGGGTGATGAATGCGCTGAAGGCGAAATACACCGGCCAGATGGATTTCGGCGCCATTGGCCCGGTGGTCAAGGCGCGGCTCAGCGGCGGGGCCTGAGGCCTGTCAGGCGTAGCTTTTCAGCCGCATCAGCAGCGCCGCCAGTTCCTCGTGCAGCTGCGCCCGCTCGCCGGGGGTGAGGAAGGCGCCAAGCTCGACCTCGCGCCCGCCCCCCGCCAGGATCAGGTAATTCTCCACTGGGCCGCCGCGGGCCACCAGCCGCAGGCTGACCCAATGCGGATCCGCCCGCCATTCCTGCTGCGGCCCGCGCGGGTTGGTGCGGATGAGATGCACCGCCTGCCGGTCCAGCGTCATCTCTTCCAGGATGGCGCGGTCTTTCCAGTTGCGGTCGAGCCCGTACCACAGCCCCCACAGCGCCAGCCCGGCGAAGGGCAGAAGCCCCCAGAGCACGCTTGAGCCCAGCACGGCGATGAGGGGCATGGCCAGCGTCGCCGCGGTCAGAGCGATGACCATGACGAAGCCGCGCGGGTTGAGCGCGTTATGCGGCCAGGCGCGCAGCCTGGCGTGGGTCTCGTCCGTGCGGGTCAGGGTATAGGGCATCAGGGGCGGGGACGCAGCGCATCGTAGGGGACCATGACATGCTCGGCATAGGCCGGGCGGGCGCAGAGCCGGTCGTAATAGGCGCGCACGGCCGCGGGCGCGTCGGGCGTGATCCCCTCCAGCGTGAAATAGCGGTAGAGCATGTTGCCGAAATGGATATCGGCCAGCGTCAGATCCGCGCCCATCATGTAGGGATGGCTCTCGAGCCGGGCCTCGGCGATGCGGAAGCGCTGGGTCAGCGTCGTCATCGCCGTTTCGACCGCGGCCATGTTCCGCTGCTCGGGCTTGTGAAACATCATCGGGTAGAAGACCGACCCGCTGAAGGCCAGCGAGACGTTGATCTTGGCCCATTCCGCCCATCGGTCGGTATCGGCGCGGGCCAGCGGGTCGGAGGGCCAGAAACTTTCGGGCGCGTAGCGGTTGGCGAGGTAGCGCAGGATCGCTCCCGATTCCCACAGCGGGATCGAGTCGCCGTCGGTCATGACCGGCACCAGCCGGTTGGGGTTCATCGCGGTGAATTCGGGCGTGTCCGTGCCGCCGAAGCGGTGGCCGATGTCGTGGCGGGTATGGGGCAGTCCCAGTTCGGCCACGGCCCACATCACAGCCTGCACGTTGGACGAATCCTTGCGGCCCCAGATCGTCAGCATGTCGTCTTGTCCCTCATTGCCGCGATGACGCGGATTTCCACCAAGGCGCCCTCACGGCGCAGCCCGCCGGCCTCGACCGCGGTCCAGGCCGGGAACGGAGGCTGGACATAATCGCGCCGCACGGCGGCGAACAGGTCGAAATGCTTGCGGATGTCGATGTGGTAGCTGGTCATCTCGACGATATCGCCCATGCCCAGCCCGGCTTCGGCCAGCACCGCGGCGATCTTGTCGAAGGCGTTGCGAAACTGGGTTTCGGGGTCAGCGGGCATGGCACCCGAAGGATCGCTGCCCGTCATGCCGGTGACGAAGACATGGCCCTGCGACAGCACGCCGGGCGAGAGGGACAGCGCCCGGGCGGCGGTTTCCGAGCCGGGCGGAACAAGGGCGTTGGCGGGCATCGGCACTCCTTCGGGGCCAAGAAAAAGGCCCCGGTCTGCACCGGGGCCTTCAAGGGTATCGCGGGCTCAGTGGGCGCGCGAGTGGTCCCAATCCTCACGCTTCGGCAGCGTCTCGAAGGTGTGCTCCGGCGGCGGGCAGGGCAGGGTCCATTCCAGCGTGTCGGCGTGCTCGTTCCAATAGTTGTTCTCGGTCACGCGTTTGCCGTGACGCAGCGTGTAATACATCACGCCGATGAAGAACACGAACGAGGCGAACGACAGGAAGGCGCCGATCGACGACCAGAAGTTCCACATGGCGAAGGCTTCCGGGTAGTCGATGTAGCGGCGCGGCATGCCCTGGCGGCCCAGGAAGTGCTGCGGGAAGAAGGTCAGGTTGGCACCGATGAACATGGTCCAGAAGTGCAGCTTGCCCGCCCATTCCGGGTATTGCCGGCCCGACATCTTGCCGATCCAGTAATAGATCCCGGCAAAGAGCGCGAAGACCGCCCCCAGCGACATCACGTAGTGGAAGTGCGCCACGACGAAATAAGTGTCGTGATAGATCCGGTCGACCGGGGCCTGCGACAGGACGATGCCGGTCACGCCGCCGACGGTGAACAGGAACAGGAACCCGAAGGCCCAGAGCATCGGCGTCTCGAACGACAGCGAGCCGCGCCACATGGTGGCGATCCACGAGAAGATCTTCACGCCCGTGGGCACCGCGATCGTCATCGTCGCCAGCATGAAATAGGTCTGCTGGGTCAGCGACATGCCGACAGTGTACATGTGGTGCGCCCAGACGACGAAGCCCAGCGCGGCGATGGCGACCATCGCGTAGACCATCGGCAGATAGCCGAAGATGGGCTTGCGCGAGAAGGTGGCGATCACGTGGCTGACGATGCCGAAGCCGGGGACGATGATGATGTACACTTCCGGGTGGCCGAAGAACCACAGGATGTGCTGGTAGAGGATCGGGTCACCGCCGCCGGCCGGGTCGAAGAAGGTCGTCCCGAAGTTGCGGTCCGTCAGCAACATGGTGATGGCGCCGGCCAGCACCGGCAGGGCCAGCAGGATCATCCAGGCGGTGACGAAGACCGACCAGGCGAAGAGCGGCACCTTGTGCAGCGTCATGCCCGGGGCGCGCATGTTGAGGAAGGTGGTGATGATGTTGATCGCGCCCAGGATCGACGAGGCGCCCGACAGGTGCACCGCGAAGATCGCGAAATCCATCGAGAAGCCGGTCTCGCGGGTCGAAAGCGGCGGGTAAAGCACCCAGCCCACGCCCGAGCCCAAGCCGCCCTCGCCACCCGGCACGAAGACCGAGATCACGGCCAGCGAGGCCCCGGCGACATAGAGCCAGTAGGACAGGTTGTTCAGCCGCGGGAAGGCCATGTCCGGCGCGCCGATGTGCAACGGCATGAAATAGTTGCCGAATCCGCCGAAAAGCCCGGGGATGATGACGAAGAACATCATCAGCACGCCATGGGCGGTGACGATCACGTTCCACAGATGCCCGTTGGGCGAGCATTCTGCCGCCATGAAGCCTTCGTGGCACATGTACTGCACGCCCGGCTCCATCAGCTCCAGGCGCATGTAGACGGTGAAGGCCACCGCGACGAACCCGACGATCGCCGACGTGAACAGGTAAAGGACGCCGATGTCCTTGTGGTTGGTGGACATGAACCAGCGGGTAAAGAACCCGCGATGGTCTTCGTGTCCGTGGGCGGCTGCGTTGGCCATTCGTTGCTCCCGTTCCCTTACGAACTTTTTTCTCACGCGATCAGGGCCGGAATCGTGGGGTACACGCGGCCGAGACTTATTCCCGTTCTAGAATGGACAGGCAGCGGCGGCAACGTCCCTGTTGTCGCAGACCGGAAAATTTTGACGCAGGTCAAGGACGGCGCATTGCCGCAGTCCGAATCGCTGCCGGGCCGGGTGGCGCCTGCTGTTTGATCACATTTCGCCGCCGCGTCTGAAATACTGGGTCAGCAAGATTGACTTAAATCCCGGCGCGCGCTGAGGTCGGCGCCGCAAGACCGGGAGGGACTCATGGATTGGCAACAGGTGCTGGCCACGCGCAGCGGGCGGATGAAGGCGTCCGAGATCCGCGAATTGCTGAAACTGCTGGACCAGCCCGACATCATCTCGTTCGCGGGCGGCATCCCCGATCCCGCGCTCTTTCCCGCCGCCGCCTTCCGCGAGGCCATGGACCGGGCGCTGTCCGGCCCGACCGCCGGCGCCGCGCTGCAATATTCGGTCTCCGAAGGCTACAAGCCGCTGCGCGACTGGATCGCCGGGCATATGGCCTCGATCGGCATTCCCTGCGCCCCCGATCAGGTGCTGATCACCTCGGGCTCGCAGCAGGCGCTGGATTATCTGGGCAAGCTGTTGCTCGACCCGGGCGATACCGCGCTGGTCACCTGGCCCGCCTATATGGGTGCGCTGGGGGCCTTCAACGCCTATGAGCCGCGCTACGACCGGCTCGACCCCAAGGGCAACCGCCCGGCCGAGGCGATCGCCGAGGCGGCCGAAACGGCAGGCGGGCGGGTGAAATTCGCCTATCTCTCGGCCGATTTCGCCAATCCGACGGGCGAGACGCTGGACCGCAGCGGGCGCGAGGCGTTGCTGGATCTGGCCGAGGCACTGGACATCCCGATCATCGAGGATGCCGCCTATCAGGCGCTGCGCTACGATGGCGAGCCGGTGCCGCCGATCCTGGCGCTGGAACTGGCGCGCAAGGGCGATCTGAACGCCTGCCGCACGATCTATTCGGGGTCCTTCTCCAAGGTGCTGTCGCCGGGGCTGCGCGTCGGCTGGGTGGTGGCCGCTGCGCCGGTCATCCAGCGGCTGGTTCTGATGAAACAGGCGGCCGACCTGCATTCGCCGACGCTGAACCAGATCGCGACCGAACAGGTGGCCCGCGCCATCTTCGACGCGCACACCGCCAATCTGCGCCGCGTCTACGGCGCCCGGCGCGACGCGATGCTGGCAGCGCTGGCCCGGCATATGCCCGAGGGGGTGCGCTGGACGAAGCCCGAGGGCGGGATGTTCGTCTGGCTGACCCTGCCGGAGGGGATGGAGGGCGCCGATCTGCTGGCCCGCTCCTTGCAGACCGAGAGAGTCGCCTTTGTGCCGGGCCGGGCCTTCTTCGCCGATGGGTCGAACGGCAACACCATCCGGCTCAGCTTTTCTTGCGCCGACGAGGCGATGATCGAGGAGGGGATGAAGCGGCTGGGGCGGTTGGTCGGGTCGGCGTGATGCCGAAGGTGGGGGGAAACCCCACCCTACGGGCGCCCTGCAGGGCGGGATTTCATCCCGCCGCGCTACCGCCCTCGCAGACGAGCGGCGCCTCGAACACCTGATCGAATTGCCGCAGCAGGGCGACGTCCAGATCCGCCATCGTCACCGGCAGGCCCAGATCCACCAGCGAGGTGACGCCGTGCTCGCGGATACCGCAGGGCACGATTCCGGTGAAATGCCCCAGATCCGGCTCCACATTGATCGAGATGCCGTGAAAGCTGACCCAGCGGCGCAGCTTCACGCCGATGGCGGCGATCTTGTCCTCGCGCGGCAGGCCGCCGGGGTGGGGCGCCTTTTCCGGCCGCTGGACCCAGACGCCGACCCGCCCCTCGCGCCGCTCGCCCGTCACGTTGAATTCGCCCAGCGTGCGGATCACCCAATCCTCCAGCCGGTGCACGAAACAGCGCACGTCGCGGCCCCGCTGGTTGAGGTCGAGCATGACATAGGCCACGCGCTGACCGGGCCCGTGATAGGTGTATTGCCCGCCGCGCCCGGCGGTGAAGACCGGGAAACGGCCGGGATCGGTCAGATCCTCGGCCCGGGCCGAGGTGCCGGCGGTATAGAGGGGCGGATGCTCCAGCAGCCAGACCGCCTCGTCCGCCTCGCCCCTGGCGATGGCGGCGACGCGGGCCTCCATCGCGGCCAGCGTCTCGGGATAGGGCTGAAGGCCGGGCAGCACCGTCCATTCCATCGCGATGAACTTTCTTTGAACCGTTGGCCGATACGTAACGACGCATGGGAGACAGTCAACCAAGCCCGACCCGAAAGAGGCCGAGATGTCCCGCCCCCTGCGCGCCGAGATCCGCACCCAGACCCAGATCGCCACGTTGATCCTGCTGGCGGCCCTGGCCGCGCTGCCCATCGTCGCGGCGCTGCCCGCGCGGGCGGGCGGCGAGGATGCCGCGCGTCCGGCCGTGCTGTCGGTCGTGCCCCCGCCTGCCAGATAACGCCCGGCGCTTCACCCTTGGCGCGAATCACCCAAGGGGCTAGCCTTTGCCCGCCATTCCTCAAAGCCCGTTTTGCAGTATCAGGATAGATGCCATGTCAGCGAAGAAGTCAGCGAAGATCCTTACCTCCACCCTTCTCGCCGCGGCGCTCATGACCGGGACGACCGGCCGCGTCAGCGCCGATATCGGCGACGCCATCGCCGGGGGGATCATCGGCGGCCTCATCGTCGGCGGTATCCAGAGCAGCCAGCGCCCCCGGACCCAGACCCGCACGGTGATCGTCGATTCCGGCGCCCGGCAGCAGGCGCGCGAGGTGCAGACCGCGCTGAACCACTTCTATTTCAACGTCGGTGCGCCGGATGGCGTGCTGGGCCGCCAATCGCGCGCCGGAATCTCGCAATACCAGGCTTATCTGGGCTTCCCGATCACCGGCCAGCTGATGGAATTCGAGCGTCAGGTGCTGGTCACCGCCTATCAGCGGGCGCAATTCGGCGGGCCGCAGGTTATCCAGGTCAGCCAGAGCCACCCGGACGGGCTGCGCGGCTTCCTGCTGGTGGTGCGCGACGAGATGCTGGGCCGGCCCCAGCAGCAGGGCACGCTGACCGCCGCCGCCCCGGTGGCCGAGCCCGTGCCGCAGCCGACCGCCACCGCCGCACCGGTGACCGGCATGCCGAATTTCGTCGGATCCGGCGGGCGGGCGCAGCAGGCCTCCCTCGCCTCGCATTGCAACCGCGTGGGTCTGGTGACCTCGGCCAATGGCGGGTACACGACGCTGGGCAACATCACCGACCCCGGCTTCACCCTGAACGAGCAATTCTGCCTGGCGCGCGGCTATGCCATCGCCGATGGCGAGGCGCTGATGGCACAGCTGGGAGTCGCGCCGCAGGACGTGGCTGCGCAATGCGCGGGCCTGGGCACCACGCTGGAGCCGCAGGTCGCCGCCCTCTCGCTGCAAAGCCGTGAGGTGGTGCTGGCGGGAATGACGCAATGGGTCCTGACTTCGGGGATGAGCACCGGCGATCTGGCGACCAATGCGCGGATCTGCCTGTCCTCAGGCTATGCCACCGACAACCTGCCGGTGGCCATCGGTTCGGCCCTGATCCTGGCCGCGCTGGGCGAGACGGCGTACGGCGAGTTGCCCGCGCATCACCTGATGCAGGGGATCGGCGCCACGCAGCGCCCGGATCTGGCGGCGCAATGGTATCGCACCAGCATGCCGGTGGCCGAGGGGATGGCGGTGTCCTTCCAGCCCGGCCCGGCCGATCGCAACCGGGTGATCCTGGCCGCCGTCGACATGGCGACCGGCGCCCAGCCCGCCGCCGCAACCCAGCCCGCCGCGCCGGTCACGCAGCCGACCGCGCCCGCAGGCAAGTAACGCCCTGACAGGGTTATCCGGGGCCGGGCTCAGAGGAGCCCGGCCTCTTTCACCGCCCGCAGATAGGTCCGGCTGACCGGGATCTCGCGCCCGTCGGCCAGCGTCAGCACCGCGCGCCCGCCCTCGCGCCGCGCCGCGCTGACCTGATCGCGGGCCACCCAATGCGAGCGGTGGACCTGCAGGCCCGGGCAGCCCTCGGCTTCGGCGATGGCATCGGACAATCGCAGCAGCAGCAGCGCCCGGCCGCGGCTCGTCACGACCTCGACGTAATGATCCTGCACCGAGAGCGAGATCAGCGCGCCGCGCTTGTCCAGGGGCAGGCGCGACAGCAGCCGCGGCGCCCGAGGGAGCGGGTCGGCGGCGGCAGGGGTGGGAGGCGCACGGGGAATGAAGGTGAGCGCGGCGGTGACGAGCACGGCGACCGGCACGGTCGACAGCGCCAGCGAGGCCAGTTCCTCCGCGGCGAAGGGCGAGATTCCGAAGGCCAGCGCATTGAGCGCCGCGACCTCGATCAGCACCACCGCCGCGACTGGCAGGCTGGCCACGGCCCAGCGGCCGAGGGGCGACAGGCCGCGGCGCCGCAAGGCGCCGTCGATCCACAGGCTGACCAGCCAGCCGCTGGTCGCCGTTACCCCCACGACCACCGACCAATAGGCCAGCCGCGCGCCCAGGCCCAGGCTGGCCAGCGTGCCGAACGGGCCCGAAAGCGCCAGCACCGCCGCCACCACCGCCATGACCTGCCAGACCACAGGGCGGCGCAGGATGCCGTGCATTTCACGAAGCGCGAGGCGCAAGGCAGTGTCACTCACGAAGGGATCCTCGGGACTGGCGTAAGCGCGATGGAGCGCCGGCGGGTGCTGCGGCAGGGCAGGGGCATCGCCCCCAATACAACGAGGCCCCTGGATGTTAAACCTCTCGCCCCTGCTGGAAGCCGCGCCGGTCGTCCAGCTTCACGTCGCTGCCGCGCTGCTGGCCTTGCTCCTCGGCCCCGTCGCCTTGTTCCGTCGCCGCCGCGACCGGTTGCACAAGGCGCTGGGCTATCTGTGGATCGCCGCCATGGCTTGCGCCGCGCTGTCGAGTTTCTGGCTCCATTCGATTCGGCTGATCGGCCCCTTTGGCCCGATCCATCTGCTTTCGGTCCTGAGCCTCGGCTCGCTGGTCTATGGCCTGCGGGCGGCCATCTCAGGCAACATCCCGGCGCATCGCAAGACAATGCAGGGGCTCTACTTTTTCGGCCTGGCCCTGCCCGGGGTCTTCACGCTCTGGCCCGGCCGGACCATGAATCGGGTCCTCTTCGACATGGCGCCGATGCTTGCGGTGCCGGTCATGGCGATCCTGATCCTGGTGCTGGTGTGGCAAGGGCGCAAAAGGCCCGCGCAGAAAGCTGCGCGGGGGGCCGCTTTCCCTCTTCACAACCCTTTCTGAACCGGCTACATGCAGCCCACCAATCCAGTGCGGTCGTGGCGGAATTGGTAGACGCGCAGCGTTGAGGTCGCTGTGGGCTAACCCCCGTGGAAGTTCGAGTCTTCTCGACCGCACCATTTCAAAGCCCCTGAGAACAAGGACTTTCGTGTTCTCAGGGGCTTTTGTCTATCCGGCGGCAGCGCGTCGTATCGGCCCCGGGCCCGGACGCCTTGCCCCTGTTCCCCTTCTGCACGGAAAAGCGCCGGACGCTGCGAAACCTGCCCGCCAGCGGTGCAGCGACCACAGGTCCGCCGGGCGGAACGCCCGCGAAACCCGCACAGACTGGCCGATCCTCCTGCAGAGGGCGCAAATGGCCCTCCTTTTGTCGTGTTTGACCCTTGTCGAATGGAAGCGGGCGGATATTCGCTTGAAATGAGGGGGCGGGGTGTTTTTACTGATCCCCAAGAACAACAAACAAAAGTCCCAACAGGGGGAAGTTACGTGTCCCAAGCCCGCGCCGACGGTTTCGTCGTCTTTGATCGCGTGCAGAAAAGCTATGACGGCGAAGTTCTTGTCGTCAAAGATCTGAACCTCAGCATGCCCAAGGGGGAATTCCTGACCATGCTGGGCCCGTCGGGGTCGGGGAAAACCACCTGCCTGATGATGCTGGCCGGGTTCGAAACCGCGACGCATGGCGAGATCCTGCTGGACGGCAAGCCGATCAACAACATCCCGCCGCACAAGCGCGGGATCGGCATGGTGTTCCAGAATTACGCGCTGTTCCCGCATATGACGATCGCCGAAAACCTCGGCTTTCCGCTGGAAGTGCGCGGCATCGGCAAGTCCGAGCGCGAGGCGAAGATCAAGCGCGCGCTGGACATGGTGCAGATGGGCGCCTTCGGCAACCGCCGTCCGGCGCAGCTGTCGGGCGGCCAGCAGCAGCGGGTCGCGCTGGCCCGGGCGCTGGTGTTCGAGCCCGAGCTGGTGCTGATGGACGAACCGCTGGGTGCGCTGGACAAGCAATTGCGCGAACACATGCAGTTCGAGATCACCAACCTGGCGCATAACCTGGGGATCACCACGGTCTATGTCACCCATGACCAGACCGAGGCGCTGACCATGTCGGACCGCGTGGCGGTCTTCAACGACGGCCGCATCCAGCAGCTGGCCCCGCCCGAGGACCTCTATGAGCGGCCCGCCAACAGCTTCGTCGCCCAGTTCATCGGCGAGAACAACAAGCTCGACGGTACGGTCGAGACGATCAACGGCGACAAATGCACGGTGCGGCTGGACGATGGCACGCTGATCGACGCGCAGCCGGTGAACGTGAGCAAGGCGGGCGAGCGCACCCGCGTCTCGATCCGGCCCGAGCGGGTGGAATCGAACCCCGACCGTCTGGCGCGCGACGCCCATCTGGTCGAGGCCGAGGTGCTGGAATTCATCTACATGGGCGACACCTTCCGCTTCCGGCTGCGCGTGGCGGGGCGTGACGATTTCGTCATGAAATACCGCAACGCGCAGGATCAGCGCAGGCTGTCGGCGGGCGACAAGATCCGCATCGGCTGGCGCCCCGAGGATTGCCGGGCCCTCGACGCCTGACACACACCATCGCGCCGCCTTTGCCCGCAGGGCGGCGTGCAAAATCAGCGGGCAGACCGACCAGGGAGTCTAACGAATGAAACTGAAAACGATTTTGATGGGGGCCGCCGGCGTCATGGCGCTGGGCGCCTCCGCCGCCAGCGCCCAGGACATGACCATCGTGTCGTGGGGCGGCGCCTATCAGGCGTCGCAGGTCAACGCCTATTTCACCCCCTATCTGGCCGCCAATCCGGGCCTGAACATCATCACCGACGAAAGTTCGGCCGATGCGGTGGCGCGTCTGCGCGCCATGCAGGAAGCGGGCAACATCACCTGGGATCTCGTGGACGTCGAGGCCGCCGATTCGCTGCGGCTTTGCGACGAAGGTCTGGCGATGCCGATCAACGCCGACGAACAGCTCGCGCCCGCGCCCGATGGCACCTCGGCCACCGAGGATTTCGGCCCGATGCTGGTCTCGGAATGCTTCATCCCGCAGATCGTCTTCTCGACCACTTTCGGCTACCGCACGGACATGGTGCCCGAAGGCGTCGAGCCGCCGACCGATGCCTGCGCCGTCTTCGACCTGGAGACCTATCCGGGTCGCCGCGCGCTGAACCGTCGCCCGGTCGGCAACATGGAATGGGCGCTGCTCTGCGACGGCGTGCCCTATGACGAAGTCTACGACATGCTGGAGACGGAAGAAGGCCTGACCCGCGCCTTCGCCATGCTCGACACTATCAAGGACCAGACGATCTGGTGGTCGGCCGCCGCCGAAACGCCGCAACTTCTGGCCGATGGCGAGATCTTCATGGGCTCGACCTATAACGGGCGCCTCTTCTCGGCCATCGCCGAGCAGGACCAGCCGATCGGCATGGCCTGGGGCTATCAGATGCTGGACATCGACGGCTGGATCGTGCCCGCCGGTCTGCCGGAAGACCGCCTGCAGCGCGTGATGGATTTCCTCTATTTCGCGACCGATACCCAGCGTCTGGCCGATCAGGCCGCCTATATCTCGTATGGTCCGGCCCGTGCCTCGTCGGCGCCGCTGGTCGGCACCCACGCCACGCTGGGGATCGAGATGGCGCCGCACATGCCGACCGACCCGGCCAACATGACCGGCGCCTTCGTCACCAACTACCTGTGGTGGGCTGATTACCGCGACGAGATCGACGCCCGCTTCCAGGCCTGGCTGGCGCAATAACAGGCTGGCGGCCGGCCCCCCTGACGGGGCCGGCCGCTGCGCATCAGACGCAGGCTTTCCGCGCCAAGACGGGAACCGGCAGCGACAGGGATTGACAGATGACGATGAGTGACACGCGGACGCCCGAGTTGACCGGCGGCGCCCTGAAGCGGCAGTTGGGCCGGGCGCTGCGGCGACAGAAATTGCGCGCGCTGATGCTGATCGCGCCCCTGCTGATCTTCATCTTCGTGGGCTTCCTGATGCCCATCGTCTCGATGCTGATGCGCTCGGTCGAGAACAACATCGTCGTCGAGACGCTGCCCCAGACCATTGCGGCGCTGGACAGCTGGGATGTCGATTCCACCGAATTGCCGCCCGAACCCGTGTTCCGCGCGCTGGTCGCCGACCTGCAGGTGGCGATCGAGAACCGCACCGCGCTGAACCTCGCCCGCCGCATGAATTTCGAGGCCGCGGGCTGGACCACGATGATGCGCCGGGCCCAGCGCGAGATGCCGGATTGGGATCTGGAAACCGACGGCCCGTTCCGCGAGCGCGTGCTGGACCTGCACCGCGACTGGGGCGCGCTGGAGACCTGGCGCTCGCTCAAGGCCTATTCCAGCCCCTATACCACCGGCTATTATCTGGCCGCCGTCGACCTGACCATGGTCTCGGGCCATGTCGAGGCTGTGCCGGACAATCAGGCGTTGCATCTCATGCTCTTCTGGCGGACGGCCTGGATGTCGGGGCTGATCTGTTTCATGACGCTGATCCTGGGCTATCCGGTCGCCTTCCTTCTGGCCAATATCAAGGAGCGGCACGCGAACCTCCTTCTGATCCTGGTGCTGCTGCCCTTCTGGACCTCGCTGCTGGTGCGGACCTCGAGCTGGAAGGTGCTGCTGCAGGATCAGGGCGTGGTGAACCAGTTCCTGGTCTGGATCGGCCTGGTGGCCGACGACAACCGGCTGACGATGATCAACAACAAGTTCGGGGTGATCGTGGCGATGACCCAGATCCTGCTGCCCTTCATGATCCTGCCGCTCTATTCGGTGATGAAGACCATCCCGCCCAGCTATGTCCGCGCCGCGAAATCCCTGGGCGCGAACGACTGGATCGCCTTTTGGCGCGTGTATTTCCCGCAATCGGTGCCGGGCATCGGCGCGGGGGCGATCCTCGTCTTCATCATGGCCGTGGGCTATTACATCACCCCCGAACTGGTGGGCGGGCCGTCCGGCATGTTCATCTCGAACCGGATCGCGCACCAATGGTACGTCTCGGGCAATTGGGGGCTGGTCGGCGCGCTGGGCACGATCCTGCTGCTGGCGGTGCTGGTGCTCTATTGGGTCTACGACCGTGTCGTGGGCATCGACAACGTGAAGCTGGGGTGAGCTGATATGGCGCTTCCGACCTATGCCTCGCCCCTGCAACGGATCTGGTATTATGCCTTCCGGGTGATCTGCGGGTTGATCTTCTTCTACCTGATGTTCCCGATCCTGGTGATCATCCCGCTGAGCTTCAACGCGCAGGATTTCTTCACCTTCACGCCCGAGATGCTGGCGCTGGATCCTGACGGGTTCTCGCTGAAGCATTACCGGGACTTCTTTACCAACCCCGACTGGCAGCTCGCCACCCGCAACTCGCTGACCATCGCGCCGATGGCGACGCTGATCTCGGTCAGCCTGGGGACGCTGGCGGCGATCGGGCTGTCGCAATCGCATGTGCCGTTCAAGCGGGCGATCATGGCGGTGCTGATCTCGCCGATGATCGTGCCGCTGATCATCTCGGCGGCGGGGATGTATTTCTTCTTCTCGGCCATCGGGCTGCAGGGGACCTATTGGGGCGTGGTGCTGTCGCATGCGATCCTGGGCATCCCCTTTGTCATCATCACCGTGACCGCCACGCTGGTGGGCTTCGACCGTTCGCTGACCCGGGCGGCGGCCTCGATGGGGGCGGGGCCGGTGCGGACCTTCTTCAAGGTGCAGCTGCCGCTCATCCTGCCGGGGGTCATCTCAGGCTCGCTCTTTGCCTTCATCACCTCGTTCGACGAGGTGGTGGTGGTGATCTTTGTCGGCTCCGCCGCGCAGAAGACGCTGCCCTGGCAGATGTTCATCGGGCTGCGCGAACAGATCTCGCCCACCATCCTGGCGGTGGCGACGCTGATGGTGGGGCTGTCGATCCTGCTGCTGGCGACGCTGGAAATGCTGCGGCGGCGGAACGAGCGGATGCGGGGCCTGAGCGCCGCCTGAGGCCGGGCACGGAAGCGGGGGTCTGCCGCCCCCAGAGACGGCAAAAGGGCGGGGGGCTGCCGCCCCCCGCACCCCTGCTTCAAGGGGGGCACGCCCCCCTTGAAAATCCCCGTGGATATTTGAAGAACGAAGATGAGCCGGGGTGTCCCATGCGTGGGACATTTTCGCGGCTCAATGATTCCAGGGGCTTGTGGGGGCGGATTCAGGAAATCTTAGGAAAGTCCCCCGCCCGTTTCAGGCGATGAGGGCGAGTTTTTCCTGCACGAAACGCACCACATCCGCCGCCGGGCGGGCACCGGCGAGCCGCGCCACCTCGCGCCCTTGTGCGAAGAGGATGAAGGCCGGGATGCCGCGGATGTTGTAGCGGACCGTGGCGTCGGGATGCGACTGGGTGTCGATCTTGGCCAGCCGGACATGCGGCGCCAGTGCCCTGGCGGCTTTCTCGAACTCGGGCGCCATGGCCCGGCAGGGGCCGCACCAGGGCGCCCAGAAATCGACCAGCAGCGGCAGGCCGTCCGTTTTCGCCATCTTTTCCAGCGTGCGGAAATCGACCGGCGCGACCTTGCCGTCCACCAGCGCATGGCCGCAGATGCCGCATTTCGGCGCAGACGCGGCCCGGTCGGCGGGGAATTGATTGGCCTGGCCGCATTCGGGACAGGTGAGGCGGAGTTTCTGCGACATGGGATGCCTCGCATTCATGGGTTTGAATGCGAAATGGGGCGCGGCGCCCGCTCTGTCAAGCCTGTCAGATGCGATTGCCTCAAATCCTGTTGCGGGGCGGGCGCGACTTGTAGACCGGCAGTTTCCAGCCAAAGAGCATCGAGCCCGCGCGCAACAGGAAGGTCACGGCCGCGCAGGCCAGCAGCGCCACCGGCGCAGGCCCGATCCCCCAGCGGACCAGCAGCGCGGTCACCGCGCCGGCGAAAGCGGCCGTCAGGTAGAGTTCGCCCTGGCGCAGCACCAAAGGCACCTCGTTGCAGACCACATCGCGCATGAGTCCGCCGAAGGCGCCGGTCATCATGCCCATCATCACCACCACGCCCGGCCCGTGGCCGAGGCTGAGCGCCACGCCGACCCCCGCGGGGACCGCGACGGCCAGCGCGCCCGCGTCCAGCCAGTCGATGGCGCGGCGGCGGTTCTCCAGCCGGTGCGCGGTGAAGAAGACCAGCACCGCGGCGGTGCAGGCGATGGCGATATACCAGGGGTTGGCGATCCAGAACACCGCCTCGCGGTTCAGAAGCAGGTCGCGCACCGTGCCGCCGCCGACCGCGGTCAGCGAGGCGATGAAGAGGAAGCCCACCAGGTCGAGCTGCGCGCGGCTGGCGACCAGCGCCCCGGTCAGGGCGAAGATGAAGACCGACAGATAATCGAGGCCCTGAAGCAGCGTCATTTGAAGGGCGCCATCCCGGCGCGGGCCAGTTCGTCGGCGCGTTCGTTCTCGGCATGGCCGGCGTGGCCCTTGATCCAGGCCCAGGTGACCTTGTGGCGGCGCTGCGCCTCGTCCAGCCTTTGCCAGAGTTCGGCGTTCTTCACCGGTTTCTTGTCGGCGGTCTTCCAGCCATTCCTTTTCCAGCCGTGGATCCATTGCGTCACGCCGTTCTTCACATAGGCGCTGTCGGTGGTGATGGTCAGCGTGGTGGGCCGGGTCAGAACCTCCAGCGCGCTGATCGCGGCCATCAGTTCCATGCGGTTATTGGTGGTCTGCGCCTCGCCGCCCTGCAGTTCGCGTTCCTTGACGATGGTCTCGCCCTCCATGGCGCGCATCAGCACGCCCCAGCCCCCGGGGCCGGGATTGCCGGAACAGGCGCCGTCGGTCCAGGCGAAGAGGTCAGGCATGGGCGGTCAGGATCACATAGCTGGCGGGCTGGTCGGAAAGGCCGGAACCCACCCCTTGCCGCGCGTGGGAGACGGTGAAACCGGCGGCGCCCAGCAGGCTGCGCAACTCGGCCTCGGTGTAATAGGCGAAGAACCGGTCGAGATCGTCCCGCCCCTCGCCCCGGCCCAGCTTCATCCCGAGGGTAAAGGTGCCGCCCGGGACCAACGCCCGGTGGATACGCGACAGGAGCGCGGGCAGGGCGGCGCGGGGAGCGTGGAGCAGGCTGAAGCTGGCCCAGATGCCATGGTAGCGCGCGTTGGCGTCGAGCGCTTCGAAGGGTTCGACGCGGACGGCGATTCCGTGGTCGCGGAGCGCGAGCGCCGCCATCTCGGGCGAGGCATCGCTGGCCTCGACGGTGAGGCCGCGGGCGCGCAGGGCGGCGGCGTGCTGGCCCGGGCCGCAGCCGAGGTCGAGGACCCGTCCGCCCGGGGGAAGCGCGGCGGCAAAGCGGTCGAGGTCGGCCTGCTGGTCGATGTCCTTCTTCCGCGCCACACCTTCGGCGTAGCGGGTCGCGGCGGTGGCATAGACCGCGAGGGTGCGGGGATCGGCGCTCACGCCCGTTCCAGCGCGAGGCGCGCGCCCAGCGCGGCAAAGGAGGCGGCGAAGGCACGCCTCAGCCAGGTCATGGCGCGTTCCGATCCGAGGATCCGGTGACGCAGCCAGCCCGCGGCCAGCGCGTAGAGGAGGAAGGTCCCGGCTGTGAGGGCGACGAAGCCCAGGCCCAGTTCGACCAGCAGGGCGGCGGCGTCGGGGCTGCCGGCGGGGATGAACTGCGGCAGGAAGGCCACGAAAAACATCGGCAGTTTCGGGTTGAAGAGGTTCAGCAGGATCCCGCGGCGGACCAGCGTGGCGGCGCCGTGGCGGCTGGTGTCGGGGGTGATCTGCAGCGCGCCCGCGCCCCTAAGCGTGCCCCAGGCCATCCAGAGCAGATAGGCGACGCCCGCGTATTTGATGGTGGTGAACAGCATGGCCGAGGTTTGCAGCACCGCCGCCAGGCCCGCCATGGCGAAGCCGAGGTGCAGGATGGTGGCCAGCGTGCAGCCCAGCACGGCCCAGAGACCGGCGCCCAGGCCCCGGCCCAGGGTGGTGGAGAGCGTGTAGATCACGCCGACCCCGGGCGCGAGGCAGACGATGAAGGCGGTCAGCAGGAATTCGGGGCTCATGCGGGGACCCTCAGGACGCGGGGCACCTTGAATTCGACCGATTCCACGGCGGTTTCGACGATCTCGGTGGTCAGGTCGTAACGGGCGGCGAAGGCGTCGAGCACCTCGTTGACCAACGTTTCGGGGGCCGAGGCCCCGGCGGTGAGGCCCACGGCGCGGATGCCCTGAAGCGCGCGCCAGTCGATGTCCACGGCGCGCTGGATCAGTTGCGCATAGGCGCAGCCGGCGGCGCGGCCGACCTCGACCAGGCGCTTGGAATTGGAGCTGTTGGGGGCGCCGATGACCAGAAGGGCGTCGATCTTCGGCGCGATCTGCTTCACCGCCGCTTGCCGGTTGGTGGTGGCGTAGCAGATGTCTTCCTTGTGCGGGCCGACGATGGCAGGGAAACGGGCCTGCAGCGCGGCGACGATGCCGGCCGTGTCATCGACCGAGAGGGTGGTCTGGGTGATGAAGGCCAGTTTCGCGGGATCGCGGGGGGTGATGCCCGCCACATCCTCGACCGTTTCGACCAGCAGGACCTCGCCTTCGGGCAGTTGGCCCATGGTGCCCACCGTCTCAGGGTGGCCGGCATGGCCGATCATCACCATCTGCAGCCCGGCTTCGTGGTGGCGTTCGGCCTCGATATGCACCTTCGAGACCAGCGGGCAGGTCGCGTCGACATAGGTCATGTTGCGGGCCTGCGCCGCCGAGGGGACGGATTTCGGCACGCCATGGGCCGAGAAGATCACCGGCCGGTCATCGGGGCATTCGTCCAGTTCCTCGACAAAGACGGCGCCCTGGGCGCGCAGGCTGTCGACGACGTATTTGTTGTGCACGATCTCGTGGCGGACATAGACCGGGGCGCCCCATTTGGTCAGCGCCATCTCGACGATCTTGATCGCGCGGTCGACGCCGGCGCAGAAGCCGCGCGGGGCGGCGAGATAGAGGGTCAGGGGGGGCTTGGTCATGCGTCACTCCGGTTCGGACCAGAGGTAAGCGCTGGGGCGGGCGAGGTCCAGCGCCTTGGCTCAGCCGAAGACGCCGAGAAGACCGGCAAGGATCACAAGCCCGAAAGCGGCGCCGATCCAGGGCAGGGTCCGGGCGAGGCGGCCGGGCGGTGCGGGCCAGCGGGCGAAGCGGAGCGCGGCGGCGAGATGGGTGGCCAGCGCGGCGACGGCCAAGACGTAATAGGGCGCGAAATAGAGGGCTTTGGGCAGGCTCTCGACCGTGGCGGCGGCGAAGGCGATGTCAGTATCCGTCGCCGGCCGGGCCAGCAGCACGGCGGGCAGGTGCTGCAGCAGGAAGAAGGCGAGATAGAGGCCAGAGGCGAGTTGTGCCAGCGCCCAGCCGCCGACCGGACGGCCCCGCCGCCAGACCAGCGTCAGGCCCAGGGCGATCTGGGCGGCGAAGAGGGCGATGAGCAGCGGCTCCACCAGCGGATTGCGGTAGAGCGGGCGCAGCGCAGCCATCATGCCGGAATGCGCCGCCTGCCCGGCCAGAAGGGCGGCGTGATTCGCGAGATGCAGCGCGAGGAACAGGCCCAGCAGCAGGGCGTTCAGGCGATGGAGGCGGCGGAGGGTCATGCGGGGGCCTCGTCGTGCGAAGGGCAGGGCATCGGGTCTATGGCAAGCATACGGTGGCGTATGGATGGCGCTTCGGCTTGCCCGAGTCAATACGCTGCCGTATGGTTCCCGCATGAGCCGCGACCGAATGACCCCCGAAGACTGGATCGCCGCCGCCTTTCGCCGTCTGGGGCAAGGCGGTATCGCCGCTGTCAGGGCCGAGGCGATTGCCCGTGACCTGGGGGTGTCGAAAGGCAGCTTCTATTGGCATTTCAAGGATCTGCCGGATCTGAAAGCGCGGATGCTGGCGCATTGGCTGGATCAGGCGACGGCGCGGATCCTGGCCTTGACCGAGGCCGGGGGCGGCGATCCCGCGGCCCGCCTGAGCCGGCTGATGGAACTGGCGACGGGCGATCTGGCCGAACCCTATGGCGGGCTATCGACCGAGGCGGCGATTCGCGACTGGGCGCGGACCGATCCGGTGGCGGCGGCGGCGCAGGCCGAGGCTGACCGGGCGCGGGGCGCCTATCTGGAAGCATTGCTGGAGGATCTGGGGCTGGCGCCGCCCCGCGCGGGGCAGGCCGCACGGCTGATCCTGATGGCCTATACCGGCGCGGTGCATCGGGGCATCACCGACCGGGCGCAGCTGGCGGGGGATCTGGCCGTGCTGGCCGCGGCGCTACTCAGCCCGTCAGTCCGCTGAAAAGCCCGGCGGTGAGGCCCGCCAGCACGATGTAGCGCGCGGTCTTCGCCACGCCCACGAACAGGGTGAACAGCCACAGCGGCGTGCGCATGGCCCCGGCCAGCACGGTTGTCAGATCGCCGATCGGCAGCCAGGACAGCAGCAGGGTCCAGACGCCCCAGCGGTCCCACCAGCGGCGGGCCTTGGCGAATTTATCCTCGGGGATCTTCAGCCAGCGATGGCCGCCCGCCGTTTCCAGCTTCCAGCCCAGCCAGTAATTCACGAAGGCGCCCAGCGTGTTGCCGGTCGAGGCCACGAGGATCAGCAGCCAGAGCGGCGCCGCCTCCGCCACCTGCAGGGCGGCGAAGATCAGTTCGGACTGAAAGGGCAGAATGGTTGCCGCGACAAAGGCCGCGGCGAACAGGCCCAGAAGGGCAGAGAGCGTGGCGATCAGCGATCAACCCTGCGTATTGGCTTCATCGGCGGTGACATCCTCGCGCGCCGGGCGGGGTTCGCGCGGCGGGCGGCCGATCACGTCGCGCAGTTCGTCCAGCTCGATGAAATTGTCGGCCTGGCGGCGCAGTTCATCGGCGATCATCGGCGGCTGCGAGCGGATGGTCGAGACGACCGAGACCCGCACGCCCTGACGCTGTAGCGATTCGACCAGCGGCCGGAAGTCGCCATCGCCCGAGAAGAGCACGGCGTGATCGAGCCGGTGCGCGATTTCCATCGCGTTGACTGTCAGCTCGATGTCCATGTTGCCCTTCACTTTCCGGCGCCCCATGGAATCGGTGTATTCCTTGGCGGGCTTCGTCACCATCGTGTAGCCGTTGTAGTTCAGCCAGTCGATCAGCGGGCGAATCGGCGAATAATCGTCGTTCTCAAGCAGGGCGGTATAGTAGAAGGCGCGCAGCAATTTGCCGCGGCGCATGAACTCCTGCCGCAGCAGCTTGTAGTCGATGTCGAAGCCAAGCGCCTTGCCCGCAGCGAAAAGGTTCGCCCCGTCGATGAAGAGGGCAAGCCGCTCATCCTTGTAAAACATCGCAATTCCTTTCAAAATCGCAGCGTAATCGAAATAAGCGTCGCCACGATTGGCCTGCCGCCCCTGGGTGGAGTCACGGTCTGGCGGGCTACCTTGCGACCGGAACCAGATTGGACAAAATTACGCGCACCGTCCACAGCAACCTGCACCTCGTGGCACTCGGCAGCAACGCGACGGAGCGGGAACACTCCAATGTCCAGCTACTTAAGCAAGCTGTCGCCGAGATCAAGGCAGAAGGTCTCGTGACCCTGCGTTTGAGCCGGCTGTTTTCCACCCCCGCCTTTCCGGCGGGCGCGGGGCCGGATTTCGTGAATGCCGCTCTGGTTGTGGAAAGCCCGCTGCCGCCCGAGGGGGTGCTGACGATCCTGCACCGGGTCGAGGCGCGGATGGGCCGGGTCCGGCGCGAGCGCTGGGGGCAGCGGGTGATCGACCTGGACCTTCTGGCGTCGGGCGACCGCGTGTTGCCTGACGAGGCGGCCCTGCGCGACTGGATGGCCCTGCCCCTGGCCGAGCAGATGCGGCGCGCGCCCGACCGGCTGATCCTGCCACATCCGAGGATGCATGAGCGCGGCTTTGTCCTGGTGCCCCTGGCCGATGTGGCGCCGGACTGGCGGCATCCCTTGACCGGGCAGAGCGTTCGCGAGATGCTGGCGGCGCTCGATCCGGCGGAAATCGCTGCGATCAGGCCGATTTGAAGGTATGGCGGGCCGAAACGGGCCGGGCTGCGCTTGTCAAGCCCGGCAAATGCCGTTACATGCCGAAGGCTGACCCCTCCCATGCAGATGGAGTGCTTGATGGCCCGCGTGACGGTCGAAGATTGCGTTGACAAGGTTCCGAACCGGTTCGAGCTGGTGATCCTGGCCGCCCATCGTGCGCGCGAGATCGGAGCTGGTTCGCCGATCAGCATTGATCGCGACAACGACAAGGACCCGGTGGTCGCCCTGCGCGAGATCGCCGACGAGACCCAGGGCGCCGATTCGCTGCGCGAGCGTCTGATCGAATCGATGCGCACCCAGAACGAAGTCGACATGCCGGAAGACGACGACATGGCGATGCGCATGGGCAACCAGGCGGACCGTCCGCAGCTTGACGATCTGACCGAGGAGCAGATGCTGCGGCAACTTGTCGCGGCGCAGATCGAGCAGGACTGAGATGGCTCGGGCAGGGTCCGATGTTGATCACGCCCGATGACCTGGTTGCGCTGGTCCGCAACTACAACCCGAGCTGTGACGAAGCGCTGATCCGCCGTGCCTGGGAGTACGGCGAATCCATGCATGCCGGGCAGATGCGCCATTCCGGCGAGCCCTATTTCACGCATCCGGTCGCGGTCGCCTCGATCCTGACCGAGATGCGGCTCGACGATGCGACCATCGTCACCGCCCTGCTGCACGACACGATCGAGGACACGCGCTCGACCTATGCCGAGGTCGAGCGGATGTTCGGCCATGACGTGGCCGAACTGGTCGATGGCGTAACCAAGCTGACGAACCTGCAACTCTCGGCCGCCGACCCTGCCAGCGGCGAGGGGCGCCGCGCCTCGGCCGAGGCCAAGCAGGCCGAGAATTTCCGCAAGCTCCTGATGGCCATGTCCCGCGACCTGCGGGTCATCCTGGTCAAGCTGGCCGACCGGCTGCACAACATGCGGACCATCCGTTCGATGCGCCCGGACAAGCAGCTGCAAAAGGCGCGCGAGACGATGGAGATCTTCGCGCCGCTGGCCGGCCGGATGGGCATGCAATGGATGCGCGAGGAACTGGAGGATCTGGCTTTCCGCGTCATCAACCCGGAAGCCCGCAACTCGATCCTGCGCCGCTTCATCACGCTGCAACGCGAATCCGGCGACGTGATCGCCCGGATCACCGCCGATATCCGATTCGAGCTGGAAAAGGCCAATCTGGACGGCACCGTCTATGGCCGGGCCAAGAAGCCCTATTCCGTCTGGCGCAAGATGCAGGAAAAGGATCTGGCCTTCAGCCGCCTCTCCGACATCTACGGCTTTCGCATCATCGTCGATGACGTGTCCGAATGCTATCAGGCGCTGGGCCTGATCCATCAGCGCTGGCGGGCGGTGCCGGGGCGGTTCAAGGATTACATCAGTCAGCCGAAGTCGAACGGCTACCGCTCGATCCACACCACGGTCTCGGGCCGTGACGGCAAAAGGGTCGAGGTGCAGATCCGCACACGCGAGATGCACGAGGTGGCCGAGGCCGGCGTCGCCGCGCATTGGTCCTACAAGGACGGGATGCGGGCGGTGAACCCCTTCGCCATCGATCCGGCGAAGTGGATCGAGAGCCTGACCCAGCGCCTCGACGTCGACAAGGACGAGGATCACGACGAGTTCCTGGAACACGTCAAGCTGGAGATGTACGCCGATCAGGTGTTCTGCTTCACGCCCAAGGGGGACGTGATCCAGTTGCCGAAGGGCGCCACGCCCCTCGATTTCGCCTATGCGATCCATACGCGGATCGGCAATGCCACCGTCTCGGCCAAGGTGGACGGGCTGCGCGTGCCGCTCTGGACGCGGCTGCGCAACGGTCAGCAGGTCGAGATCATCACCGCCGATGGCCAGCGCCCGCAGACCATGTGGATCGAACTGGTGCATACCGGCCGCGCCAAGGCGGCGATTCGGCGGTCCCTGCGCGAAGAAGACCGCGAGCGTTTCGTGCGGCTGGGCCGGGAACTCTGCCGCGTGGCCTTCGACAAGGTGGGCCGCCGGGTGACCGACAAGGCGCTCGATACCGCGGCGCGGACGCTCAGGCTGAAGGGCGCGAACGATCTGCTGGCCCGCATCGGCTCGGAAGAGATCAGCGCGCGCTCGGTCGTGGCGCAGCTTTACCCCGAGACCTCGACCATGGCCGAGGTCGAGGTGGACGCCAGCCATCCGGTGATGGGTCTGGACAAGGACATCCCCTTCCGCCGCGCGAGTTGCTGCCAGCCTTTGCCGGGCGAGCGCATGGTCGGCATCACCTATCGCGGGCGCGGCGTCTATGCCCATGCCATCGACTGCCCCGTCCTGGCCGATCTGGACAACCAGCCCGAGCGCTGGGTCGATCTGCGCTGGCTCGAGGGCAAGCACGCGGCGGTCAACAAGATCCAGCTCGAGATGACGATCTCGAACAGCGCCGGCGTGCTGGGGCGGTGCTGCACGCTGATCGGCGAGCAGGGGGCGAATATCTCGAATCTGGTGTTCAAGGACCCCAAGCCCGACTTTTTCCTCATTGCCGTCGAAATCGAGGTATCGGATGCGGAACACTTGCACCGTATCCTGACCGTCCTCTCGGCCGAAACCGACGTGGCCCAGGTCACGAGGGTTCGCGATCTTAGCCTCAAGCCCTGACCGGGGCCCCCTGAACACGGACCGCCGCGCGTGATCTTCAAGCGCCGAAATCCCAGACCGCTGTTGCGGGCCATCGGCGAGTTCTTCTGGCCCCGCGGGGGCTGGCGCAGGGCTGCGACCTATGTGCTGCACCGGATGCGCCGCCTGCCCGACAGCCCCGAGCGGATTTGCATCGGCATCGCCGCGGGTCTCTATGTCTCGTTCCTGCCGCTCTACGGGCTGCATTTCCTCAGCGCGGCGCTGGTTGCCTGGATCTTTCGCGGCAATATCCTGGCGGCGCTGCTGGGCACCTTCTACGGCAACCCGCTGACGTTTCCCTTGATGGCGGCGGGGGGGATGGAGCTGGGCAGCTGGCTGCTGGGGACCGAGGTTCGGGTCTCGGTCACGAGGATCGTCGGCGTTGTCGGGCGCGCGGGCGGCGAACTGGTGCACAACCTCTTCAGCGTCTTCACCGGCGAGGCGGTGCATTGGGGGCGTCTGATCGGTTTCTATTCCAATGTCTACCTGCCCTATATGGTGGGCGGGCTGCTTCTGGGCTTGCCCTTTGCGGTGGCTGCGTATTTCGTGCATCTGCCCTTGGTGCGCGCCTATCAGCGCAGCCGCGCCAAGCGGTTGAAGGCGCGGTTCGAGGCCGCGCGGCAGCGCCAGCGCGCGCTCGAAGCCGGAGACGAGACATGAGCAAGCCCCCCCTGCGTCTGGGTGTGAACATCGACCATGTGGCGACGCTGCGCAACGCGCGCGGCGCGGTCTATCCCGACCCGGTACGGGCCGCGCTTCTGGCCGAAGAGGCCGGGGCCGACGGCATCACCGCCCATCTGCGCGAGGATCGCCGCCACATCCGCGACGGGGATATCGAGGCGCTGATGGCGGCCTTGCGCGTGCCCCTCAATTTCGAGATGGCGGCCACGGAGGAGATGCAGGCGATCGCGCTGCGCCATCGGCCGCATGCGGTCTGCCTAGTGCCCGAAAAGCGCGAAGAGCGCACGACCGAGGGCGGGCTCGACGTGGCCGGGGATACCGGGCGTCTGCGTGATTTCATCGCCCCCCTGTCCGAGGCCGGGTGCCGGGTATCCCTGTTCATCGGCCATGATCCGCGCCAGATCGAGGCGGCGGTGCAGGTCGGTGCGCCGGTGATCGAGCTGCACACCGGCGCCTATTGCGACCTGGTGGCCGAGGGCCGGGCCGAGGACGCGGCGCTGGAACTGGCCGCGCTGATGACCGGCGCGCGGTTCGCGGCCTCGCTGGGGCTGGAGGTTCATGCGGGCCACGGGCTGAGCTTCGCCACCGTCTCGCCCTTCGCCGCGACGTCCGAGATCCGCGAGCTGAACATCGGCCATTTCCTGATTTCCGAGGCGGTGTTCCTGGGTCTTTCGCCGGCGATCCGGGAAATGCGGCGGCTGATGGCGGCGGCGCGGGGCTGAGACCCGTCCCGTTCCCCGGCTTTACCGATTGGTAACCTCATCGGCGTTGGGGGGCCGAGGGCTGGTCGTCTGGGGCTTGCGAGGCTGGCAATGAAACCTGGCGTGCAGTATGGATCGGGGCGGTACCTGGCGCGTGCGCTCCGGGCGAGCCGCGCCGATTGCCGGCATTCGCGGTTGCCCGGTCCAGTGTCCGTTCGAGGTATTGTCTTTGAACGGCAGCTCTTTCGCCGAGGGTTGCTACCCTGCGGTCACGTTGATGCGCCAGCATGGCGACGGGATCGCTTGTAACGTATTGGAACATCGATTGACGCCGACATATGTTAAGACGCTCGCTGCCCTGGACCGGCGCGCAAAAGTGGCTCTGCAGCTTCTGTGGGACGCGGGGCTGGTCACGGTCTCGTTCCTTGTGGCGATGCTGTTGCGCCTGGAGAGCCCGGCCTTCATGGCCCGGCCCGCGGTCTGGTTTTCGCTGCTGGTGGCGGTGATCGTGGCGCTTCTTGCCTTTCGCTGGCACGGGCTCTACCGCTCGCTGGTGCGGTTCATCACCGGCAAGATCCTTGGCACCGTTGGCAAGGGGGCGCTCGTGTCGGCGATCGCGCTCTATCTGGCCGGCCTGGCCTTCGATGCGGGCATCCCGAAATCGGTGCCGGTCATCACGCTGATGTTCGTGTTCCTTTCGGTCGGCGGATCGCGCTTCGTCGCGCGGGCCTATTTCCGCAGCCCCAAGACGGTGAACAAACGGCCGGTCATCATCTACGGCGCGGGCGAGGCCGGTCTTCAACTGCTCAACGCCCTCTATCACGGGCGGGAATACGTGCCGGTCGCGCTGGTCGACGACGATCCCACCATTCAGAACCTGACCGTCGGCGGGCTGAACGTGTTCCCCGCCGACCGCATCCCGACGCTGATGCAGGAAACCGGCGCGCAGGTCGTGCTGCTGGCCATTCCCAGCATCAGCCGGGTCCGCCGCCGCGAGATCGTCGGCGCGCTGGAAGACCTGCAGCTCGAGATCAAGACGATCCCGGGCATGTCGGACATCATCAGCGGCAAGGCCAAGATCTCGGAATTGCGGACGGTCTCGGCCGAGGATCTGCTGGGGCGCGATCCGGTGGCGCCCGATCCCGAGCTGCTGGGCCGCAACATCACCGGGCGCGTCGTCATGGTCTCGGGCGCGGGGGGATCGATCGGCAGCGAACTCTGCCGCCAGATCCTGAGCCAGCGGCCCTCGGTCCTGGTGCTCTACGAGATGTCGGAATTCGCGCTTTACGCCATCGAGGCGGAACTGGCGGAAACCGCCAAGCGGCTGGACTACCGGACGCGGATCGAGCCGATCCTGGGTTCGGTCCAGCATGTCCGCCGGATCGAGGCGGCGATCAGGGCCTTCAGGGTTCAGACCATCTACCACGCCGCCGCCTACAAGCATGTGCCGCTGGTCGAGGAGAATGTGGTCGAGGGCATCCGCAACAATGTCTTCGGGACGCTGGCCATCACCCGGGCGGCCAAGACATGCGGTGTCGAGAATTTCATCCTGATCTCGACCGACAAGGCGGTGCGGCCGACCAATGTGATGGGCGCGACCAAGCGCATCGCCGAGCTGATCTGCCAGGCCGAGGCGCATGACCCCTCGGGCACCGTCTTTTCGATGGTGCGCTTCGGCAATGTGCTGGGTTCCTCGGGATCTGTGATCCCGCGCTTCCGGGCCCAGATCGAAAGCGGCGGGCCGGTCACGGTCACCCACAAGGACATCAACCGCTATTTCATGACCATCCCCGAGGCCGCGCAGCTGGTGATCCAGGCGGGCGCGCTGGGGCGGGGGGGCGATGTCTTCGTGCTGGACATGGGCGAGCCGGTGAAGATCATCGACCTTGCCTTCAGCATGGTGAAGCTGCATGGGCTGACCCCCTATCTGGTCGATCATCCCGATGAATTCCTGCCCGAGAAGGGCGACATTCCGGTCTGCGTGACCGGGCTGCGCAAGGGCGAGAAGCTCTACGAGGAACTGTTGATCGGCAACAACCCGACGCCGACCACGCATCCCCGGATCATGACCGCCTCGGAAGTCTCGTTGCCGAGCGAGGCCCTGTCAGAGGCGCTGGACCGGCTGTTCAAGGCCTGCGAGGCCTTCGACCTGCCGACGATTCTGGCCATGCTGCACGAATTGCCGCTGGAATATTCGCCGCTGAACACCGAACCGTCGGACCGTCTGTGGGCCGCCGAGCAGGACCCCGCCAGACCCACCGCCCCAGCGCCGGACGCGGCGCCCGGCGCGAGCGCGCCTTCATGAACCACCTCGGAGAGCGGCAGGGCAGCGTCGGCCGCGCCTTGTTCCGCCGCCTGCTGCACAGCTATTTCCTCTTCACCCGAGGGCTCACCATCGGCGTCCGCGCCGTGGTGCGCTCGGCAGACGGGAAGTTCCTGCTGGTGCGCCACACCTATACGCCGGGCTGGCATTTCCCGGGCGGCGGGGTCGAGAGGGGCCAGACCACCGAATCCGCGCTGCGCCGGGAATTGCTGCAGGAGACGGATCTGGAACTGGTCGGCAGGCCGGTGCTGCATGGCGTCTTCTACAACGACAAGGTCAGCAGGCGCGATCATGTGCTGGCCTATCTGTGCGAGGTCCGCGGCAACCTGGCCGGCAAGCCCGCCAGCGTCGAGATTGCCGAAATCGGCTATTTCCACCTGCAGGACCTGCCGCCGGACACCGATCCCGGCACCGTGCGCCGCATGCGCGAGATCGTCGAGGGGCTGGGGCAAAGCGCCTGCTGGTAGGGGCTCAGGGCTGCGGGCGGGCCTCGATCACCACGAAGGCCTGGGCCCAGGGGTGGTCGTCGGTCAGTGAGACATGCACCACCGCCTCGTGCCCCGGGGGGGTCATCGCCGCCAGCCGTTCGGCCGCCCAGCCGGTCAGCACCATGGTTGGCTGCCCGCCGCGGCGGTTCACGACGCCCATGTCCTTCCAGGAAATGCCCATGGCCAGGCCGGTGCCCAGCGCCTTGGAACAGGCCTCTTTCGCGGCCCAGCGCTTGGCCAGAGTCCCGGCCTCGTCCCGGCGGCGGGCGGCCTTGGCCAGCTCCAGATCGGTGAAGACCCGCCGCCGGAAGCGGTCGCCGAAGCGGTCGAGCGTGCCCTGGATCCGGTCGATATTGGCCAGATCGGTCCCGATCCCCAGAATCACGCCCCGTTCCTCACGCCCCGTTCCTCACGCCCTTGTCCTCATTCCGCCGTTACGGCGCCTGTCGCCTGATTGATGCGGATTTCCATCCGCTCTTCGATCGGCTGGGCGCCGTTCTCGACCCCCTGATGCCAGTGATAGACTGGCAAGGACAGCAGCAATCCGCGCGCAGGATCGTAGCTGGCCGTCAGCCGCGGGATGTCCACGGCATAGAAGCCCTGGCCCGGCGAGGCCGAGGCGACATGGCATTGCCGATAGACCGGCCCGTCCGAGCCATTGCCCGAGGGCGACAGGATCAGCAGATGCGAGGCGCAGCACACCGGCTCGCCGCCGGTATCCAGCCGCGCCACCCGGATGTTGCCATTGGCGAAGGTGCGGGTGCTGATCTCCCAAGGTTCGGCGATATTGGCCGGGTTCGCAACCCAGTCGCATTCGGTGATGACCTGCGCCTGGGTCGCGGCGGCCAACAGGGAAAAGGCGGTGGCAAGAACGGCTTTCATGGCAAACTCCGGTTCTGAAAGCCCCATCATCCCCGAAGCGGCGGCCCCGGGCAACGCCCCGCGCGAAGACGTGAGATCATGCGAGCCGCGTGGTCAGCACCTTGACGGCGGCGAAGCCGAAGAGCACTGCGAAAGCCCCGTCGAACCACCGCCTTGCCCGCAGATAGGCGCGGGCGACGGGGCCGGCGGAAAAGGCCAGCGCCATCGCCGTAAAAGTCAGGATCGAGGTGGCGAGGCACGACAACCCCACCTGCCAGAGCACCCAGGCGGGCGAGCCGGGCGGCACGGCGACGGCAAAGACCGCGCCCCAGAAGAACACCGCCTTGGGGTTGGTCAGGTGAATGAGCGCGCCGCGGGCCCAGGCGTGGCGCAGGCTCTCGGCCCCGGCATCGCGCGCCGCGGCCGCCCCGGGCCTGACCGCCGAGCGGGCCGATTTCCACGCCAGGAATGCCAGATAGGCCGCGCCCGCGTAGCGCAGTGTCTCCACGGCCCAGGCGTGGCTCATCATCGCCACGCCCAGCCCCATGCCCGCGATCAGCGCCCAGGCGGCCGAGCCCGCAACCACGCCCAGCGCCACCGCCAGCCCGCGCGCGCGTCCGGCGCCCATCGCCGTGCCGGTGATGGCCAGCGTGGCCGGGCCGGGCGAGGCGATGGCGATCACCCAGGCGATCAGGATCGGGATCAGGTCGGACAGGGGCATGACAGGCTCCGGGGCTGTTCGGGGGCAGAGTAGCGGGGCAGGGCGCTGGCGCAAGCGGCATTCGGCGCTCAGCCCAGACGCAGAAGGGCGAGGAGGGCGCCGAGCAGATAGAGCCCGGCGAGCGCGGCCTGCACGGTCCGGGCATGGCGCGCATAAGCGGCGCGGGGGCGGGGCCGCGAGAGGCCGAAGACCAATGCGGCGTAAAGTGCCGCCACCAGCGCCAGCCCGGGCAGCGCGTTCCAGCCCAGATCGGCGATCTGCCCGGGCTGGCTGGCCCAGCGCAGGGCAAGTCCGGGCTGCGTGCCATGCAGGAGGGCGGCGAGGCCCAGCGCGGCGACGGCCGATGCCGCAGCCGGTCCCTGCGCCCCTTGGCCCAGCGCCACCCGCGCCGCCGCCGTGGCCAGCCCCAGCAACACCACCGACGAGAGCACTGTCAGCCAGGGGCCGTGCGAGGCGAGGCCTGCCAGCCCCGCCCAGCCCAGCGCCACCCAGACCAGCACCGCCAGCACCACCCCGGCAGCGGCGGCGAGCCCCCGGGCCAGCCCGGCCTCGGCGGCGATGGCCGCGACCAGCAGCGCGGCGGGCCAGGGCGCGGCGATCAGCACAATCCGCACCAGCAGGATGAGGATCAGGATCAGCGACAGTTCCGAACCGGTCATCAAGGCGCGGCCCTCCTCCGGGGATCGCCCGGGCCAGCGCCATGATCACCGGAACGCGGATTTTGTCGAGGGGCGGCGCAGGATCGGGGTAACAGCGTTGACAGAGGGTGAACGGGCCGCGCGGGGGCTTCGCGGTCGTGAAGGGCGGCATGGCTATCACTCCGGGGCAAAACGCCTTCGAGGAGCCCCGATGTCCGACCATTCTCCCCGGCTTGAGCTGCCCTATCTCCAGTCCGCTCAGGCCCAGAAGCACGTGACCCATAACGAGGCGCTGCGGATCCTCGACATGGTGACGCAACTGGCCGTCGTCGCCTTCGACCAGACGCTTCCACCCGCCCTGCCGCAGGAGGGCGAGATCTATGCCCTCGGGCTGGGCGCCAGCGGCGACTGGCTGGGCCATGACGGCGAACTGGCGCTTCTGGCCGATGGCTATTGGCACTTCCTGAGCCCGCAGCCGGGCTGGATGGCGACCGAGGCGGGGACCGACCGGATCCGCCTCTGGACCGGCGGCGCCTGGGTCGCGCCCGCGGGGCCGTCGTTCCAGAACCTGCCGGGCGTCGGGATCAACACCACCTCGGACGGGTCGAACCGGCTGGCGGTCGCCGCGCCGAACACGCTGCTCAGCCATGAGGGGGCCGGACATCAGGTGAAGGTCAACAAGGCGAGCGTGTCCGAGACCGCCTCGCTGCTCTTTCAGGACGATTGGTCGGGCCGGGCCGAGATGGGGCTGGCAGGCGACGACGATTTCCGCATCAAGGTCAGTGCTGACGGCAGCGGCTGGACGGATGCCCTGCGCATCGATGCCGGGACCGGGACCGTCGCGCTGTCGCTGGCACCGCTGGCGCGGCTGAACCTGTCGGGGGTTACGGCCAGTTTGCCGGTCACGGCGGTGGATGTGCTGGTCTATGACACCAGCCGCGACAGCGATGGCGGGGCCTGGCGCAAGCGCTGCCAGCACACGAGCTGGTGGAACGAGACCCTGAACACCGCCACCCGCGGCGCGCGGCGGGAGTTCCCGGCGGTGGCGGTGATCGTCGCCGAGGCGGCGAAGGTAACGATCTACGACGGCGACGACCCGGTGCTGCCGATGTGGCGCGTGCTGGATTTCACCGGCTACAGCCTGAAGGCCATCGCCGCGCGGAACGGCCAGATCGCGGTGGCGCTGGCGGCGAACGGGCTCTCGGTCCTCGATCTGCCGGGAGATGCGCTGGCGGTCTCGCCGCGCTTCACCACCGCCTCCACGCCTGCCATCGTCAGCAACGCCACCCATGACGTTGCCATGACCGTCCTGTCGGGGGCTCCCGCCGATCCGGTCACCGGCCTGCCCGTCCCGACCATCGCCCTGGCCACCGCGGCGGGCGTCTCGGTGATCAGGGACGATGGCAGCGTGGTCGATATCGCCTATTCCACCTATTCCGTAGCCGCGCGAGTCGCGTTCCGGCCCGATGGCGCGCTGGTCTTTTCAACCGGCCCCTCCACGGCCGCCCAGGGCTGGATCCATGTGTTCCGCCGGATCCCCGCTTCCGATGTGCTGGAGACCAACGGCTATGCCAAGGGCTCGTCGGACGAGCATTACACCGCGCTTTACAACGCGGCCTATAGCCTGGACCTGCAATGGCCCGGGGTCTGGACCGCAAATGCGGCCACCTGCCTGGCCCCGGATGCCTGGGGCGGGGCGCAGGGCCTGATCCGGCTGGCACCCAACCCTTCAGCGCCGGCGAAGGGGATGCTGGCCGCCATCACCGCCAACCACAACAGCGGCTGGATGGTCGGCGCGACCAAGGGCGCCTTCCTGTCGTCGACCGACAGCGCCGCGCTGGTCGGATCGGGCGAGCTGGTGAGCAATGGCACATTCGACACGGATCTGAGCGGGTGGAGCGCGCTGACGCCCGAGACGGTGCTGACCCAGAATGCGGGGCGCATCCGGGTCGCAAGTACCACGGCGGGCGCCTATGGCAAGGCGGCGGCGACCGTCCCGACCGTGATCGGCAAGACCTATGTCGTCCAGCTGGAGGGCTTTGCCGGGACCGGTTCGCCCTATGTCTATGTCGGGTCGAGCCCCGGCGCGTCGAATTACGCCGCCTTCTCGCCCGGCGCCGGTGCCGTCACCTTCGTGGCGCTTGCGGCCACGGCGCATATCACCCTCTACAGCAGCGGGGCGATCGGCGCCTTTCACAGCGAATACGACAATGTTTCGGTCAGGCTCGCGGATCCCGACCGGTCGGGCAGCGCCAGGGGGCTGGTCGTACAAGGCACGCTCACCCGGACGGCGGTCGCAACGGGGGCGGCGCTGATGGGCTACGGCGGCTGGTCGGCGGCGAATTACCTGGAGCAACCCCATAACCCGGCGCTCGACTTCGGGACCGGGGATTTCTGCCTCATGGGCTGGGTCAGCTTTACCGGCAGCGCCGCGCAATGCCTCGTCGCGCGGCAAGATGCCGGTCTTTCGGGTGCCCGTCTGCGGATCGAAACAGGGGGCGGCTCGATCATCGCCAGCTCGAGCGGCGCGACGCTGACCGGCACGCTGCCGATGAACACCGGCGCTTGGGGGCATGTGGTCTATCTGCGGAAGGACGGCGTGGCCCAGCTCTATCTGAACGGGCGGCTGCATCTGTCGGCCGCGGATACGGCGAGCATCACCAATACCAGCGCGAAGATGCGGCTGGGCGTCAATGTGAACGGGGCGGACCCGTTCACGGCGGGCGCGCTGGCGCTCTGGCGGATCGGCGCGACCGCGCCCTCGGCCGAGCAGATCCGCCAGATCCACGAAGACGAAAAGGCCCTGTTCCAGCCCGGCGCGCAATGCACGCTTCACGGTGGCGCGAACGCCGTGACCGCCTTGGCGCAGCACATCGAGACCGGGCTTCTGCATGTCGGCACCAGCGCGGGCCGCAGCGATTTCAGGGGCCTGCGCCGCATCGCCCACACCACCACCGCCGTCACGGCAGCGCTGAGCGCGGCGGGCGGCCTCATCGCGGAGCAATGACATGAGTGTCCGTATCGAGAAACCGGCTCTGTCCCTGCGCGAGCTTCTGGCGCGTCTGGCGGGTCTTGAGCAGCGGATCCCTGGGGCACCGCCCGCGCCGCTGGCCTATACCGGCGACGGGACGACCAAGACCTTCGCCTGCAAGACGGGTTACCAGCCGGGGGTGGTCTGGAAGGACGGAGTCATGCAGCGGCAGGGACCGGGCGACGCCTATGTCGTCAGTTTCGACGGGGCGACGCACAGGGTGGTTTTCGCCGTGGCGCCCGCGGCCGCCGCCCGGGTCGATATCCTGCAATGGCGGGTCTGATCGGCGTCAGGCCGTGAGCAGGGTGCGGATCTGAGCGACACGGGCGGCGACCAGATCCGGCGCGGCCCGTGCCTCGACATTCAGGCGCAGAAGCGGCTCGGTGTTGGAAGCCCTGAGGTTCAGCCGCCAATCGGCGAAGGCAAGCGACAGCCCGTCGGTATCGTCGCGCGACAGGGCCTCGGCGGCGAAGGCCGCTTCGACCCTGGCGATGGCGGCGGCGATATCGGCCACGCGGAAATTGATTTCGCCCGAGGAGGGGAAGGCAGCGCGGCGGGCCTCGATCATCTGCGCGAGCGAGAGGCCCCGGCGGCCCATCAGTTCCACCACCAGAAGCCAGGGGATCATGCCGCTGTCGCAGGCGACGAAATCGCGGAAGTAATGATGCGCCGACATTTCGCCGCCATAGACGGCGCCGGTCTCGCGCATTGCCTGCTTGATGAAGGCGTGCCCGGTGCGGGACTGGATCGCCTGTCCCCCGGCCGCGCGGATCACATCGAGCGTGTTCCAGACGACGCGCGGGTCGTGGACGATCTTCGCGCCCGGTTCCTTGGCCAGGAAGGCCTCGGCCAGCAGGCCCACGACATATTCGCCGGGGATGAAGCGGCCCTCGGCGTCGAAGAGGAAGCAGCGGTCGAAATCGCCGTCCCAGGCGATGCCGAGATCGGCGCCGGCTGCCCGGACGGCTTCGGCAGTGGCGGGCTGGTTTTCGTCAAGCAGCGGGTTCGGGATGCCGTTCGGGAAGCTGCCGTCTGGCTGGTGATGCATCCGCACGACGCTGAGGGGTGCGCCTTTCGCTTCCAGCGCGGCCATGATCGCGTCGAAGGTGGGCCCGGCGGCACCGTTGCCGGCATTGACCAGCAGCTTCAGCGGCCTGAGCGCCGGGATATCGACGAAGGACAGGACCCGCGCCACATAGGCGTCGCGGGCGCGCTCGGCCGGGATGATCCGGCCGGGCTGCGGGGCCGGGGCGAAGGCGCCGCTTTCGGCCAGCGCCTTGACGCGGGCCAGGTCGGACTGCGGATCGAGCGGGGCGGAGCCCGCCTTGACCATCTTCATCCCGTTGTAATCCATCGGGTTGTGCGAGGCAGTCACGCAGATCCCGCCATCGGCCCCGACATGGCTGGTGGCGAAATACATCTCTTCCGTGCCGGAGAGGCCAAGGTCCAGAACCTCGACCCCCTGCGCGACCAGCCCCTCGGCCACCGCCGCCGCCAGGCTCTCGGACGAGGCGCGGATGTCGCGCGCCAGCACCACCCGGCGGGCGCCCAGGGTCTGGGCGAAGGCGCGGCCGATGGCGCGGGCGATGCTTTCGTCCAGATCCTCGCCCAGCCGGCCGCGGATGTCGTAGGCCTTGAAACAGGTCAGCGCCATGTCGTCTGGCCCCTCAATTCGCGCCGAAGAGGTCGCGGGTGAAGACCTTGTCCGCGACATCGGCCAGTTCGGGCGTCATGCGGTTGGCGATGATCAGGTCCGCCCCGGCCTTGAAGGCGTCGATATTGCGAACCACGCGCGAGCCGAAGTAGCTGTCCTCGGCGATCACGGGTTCGAAGATGATCACCTCGATCCCCTTGCCCTTGAGCCGTTTCATGATCCCCTGGATCGAGGATTGGCGGAAATTGTCCGATCCGGCCTTCATCACCAGCCGGTAGACGCCGACCACCCGCGGCTTCGTCGCGGCGATCCTCTCGGCCAGGAAATCCTTGCGGGTGCGGTTGGCCTCGACGATCGCGGCGATCATGTTCTGCGGCACGCCGCGGTAATTGGCCAGCAATTGCTTGGTGTCCTTGGGCAGGCAATAGCCGCCATAGCCGAAGGAGGGATTGTTGTAATGGTTGCCGATCCGTGGATCGAGGCCCACGCCCTCGATGATCTGGCGGCTGTCCATGTTCCCGGCCATGGCGTAGCTGTCCAGCTCGTTGAAAAAGGCCACCCGCATGGCGAGATAGGTGTTCGAGAAAAGCTTGATCGCCTCGGCCTCGTCGGGGTCGGTGAACAGCATCGGCACATCCGGCTCGGCCGCGCCCTGAAGCAGCAGCCTGGCGAAGACCCGCGCCGCCTCGCCCCGGTCGCCGACGATGATGCGCGAGGGGTGGAGGTTGTCGTGCAGCGCACGTCCCTCGCGCAGGAATTCCGGCGAAAAGATGATCCGGTCGCAGCCGACCTTCTGGCGCAGCTTGCGGATATGGCCGACCGGCACGGTGGATTTGACGATGATCACCGTGGCCGGGTTGGCCGCCAGCACCGCGCGCACGGTACTGTCGACCGAGGAGGTATCGAAATGGTTATGCTCAGGGTCGTAATCCGTGGGCGTGGCGATGATGACGAAATCGGCGCCCTCGACCGCGGCGGCCAGATGGGTCGTCGCCGTCAGCGACAATGCCTGATGGGCGAGGAAATGCTCCAGATCGGCATCCTCGATCGGACTTTGGCGCGCATTGACCATCGCCACCCGTTCGGGCGCGATATCGACCGCCGAGACCTCGTTGTGCTGCGCCAGCAGCACCGCGTTCGACAGGCCGACATAGCCCAGCCCCACCACCGCGATTTTCATGTCCATACTCCCGTGTGCCCGGCTCAGCCGCGGGCGTAATCGTCCTGGTAGCGGATGATGTCATCCTCGCCGAGATAGGCGCCGGTCTGCACCTCGATCAGCACCATCGGCACCTTGCCCGGGTTCTTCATCCGGTGAACCGTGCCCAGCGGGATATAGACCGACTGGTTCTCGGTGACGAGGCGAACCTCGGTGCCGATGGTGACCTCGGCCGTGCCCGAGACGACGATCCAGTGCTCGGCCCGGTGATGGTGCGATTGCAGCGAGAGGGCGGCACCGGGATGGACCACGATCCGCTTGACCTGGAAGCGTTCGCTCAGGACCAGGCTTTCGTACCAGCCCCAGGGCCGGTGGTCGCGGGGAAAGGCCTCGGCCTGGCGGGCGTGCTTGGCCTTCAGCGCCGTCACCACGCGCTTGACGTCCTGCGCCCGGCTGGCATCGGCGACCAGCACGGCGTCGGGCATCGCGACGGCGATGATGTTCTGCAGGCCGAGGCCCACCAGCTCAACGCGCGAATCCTCGGACCGCAGCAGCGAATCGCGGCAGTCGATGGCGGTGGCGTGGCCGGTTGTGACGACCCCGTTCTGGTCGCGCGCGCCCGTTCGCCAGACGGCATCCCAGCCACCAAGGTCGGACCAGCCGCCCGCGTAGGGGACGACGGCCAGATTGTCCGCGCGTTCCATCACCGCGTAGTCGATGGAGATGTCGTGCACCCGGCCCCAGGCCGCGGGGTCGAGCCGCAGGAAACCCAGGTCCGGCCGCGCGGCGTCGAGCGAGGCCGCGACCGGTTCCATGAGCTCGGGCGCGTGGATGCGGAAGGCCTCGATGATCGCGGCGGCCGAGAAGAGGAAGATCCCCGCATTCCACAGATGCCGGCCCGAGGCGACCATCGCCTCGGCCCGCGCGAGGTCGGGCTTCTCGACGAAGCGCAGCAGGTCCATGACCCGGGGCGCGGCGCCGTCCAGGCACTCGGCCAGTTCCAGATAGCCATAGCCGGTTTCGGCGTGATCGGGGGCGATGCCGAAGGTCACGAGTTTGCCCGCCAGCGCCGCCGGGCGGCCCAGCTCGACCGCGGCGCGGAAGGCGGGGGCATCGGGGACCACGTGGTCCGAGGGCGCGACCAGCATCAGCGCCGCCGGGTCCTCGCGCGCCAGCCACAGGGCGGCGGCCAGCACGGCGGGGGCGGTGTTCTTGCCCTCGGGCTCGATCAGCACGGCGCCGGGGTCGATTCCGGCGGCGGCCAGCTGTTCGGTGACGATGAAGCGGAAGTCCGAATTGGTCAGGACCAGGGGCCGGGCGAAATCCGGCCCCGACAGCCGCCGGGCCGAGGCCTGAAACAGCGTCTCCTCGCCGATCAGCGGCGTGAATTGCTTCGGATAGGATTTCCGCGACAGCGGCCAGAGCCGGGTGCCCGACCCTCCGGAAAGCAGAACCGGGGTGATCACAGAGAATCTCCTGCTACAGAACCGAACTTTGCCCAGCGTGTTTGCCCGCCATCCTGGGCCTTATCGAGGCCAAATTAAGGATTTCGTGTCCGACGGGCGACGGCGTGCCACAGAAGCGCCCCGAAGCGGGAGGTTCTTGCCGGAAAGTGAAGTCCGCGCGCCGGGGCTTCGCGCTTTCTTCGGCCCTGCGGGGCAGGGTGTCGGGTCTTGCCGGATCGTGTATCCGTCCTGGAGGATCTGATGACCGAAGCCGAAATCGAGGCGCTGCTGGCCGACGCCGGGCTTTTCCCGGGGGCGTCGCCGCTGACCAAGCAACAATTGACCGACCGGATCATGGCGATCCTGGACCGCGACTGGCCCCTGGCCAAGCGCGAGGCCTCGCCCGCGGACTATGCCGCCTGGCGCGACGCGGCCGAGCCCGCGCGCCTGCGGGCGGTGGAGGCCAATCTGTTCAACCTTCGGCTGGCCGCGTATCGGCAGGCGCTGGCCCGGCTGGCGCAATACCCTCTGGCCGAGGGGCGCGCGGAAGTTGTCGAAACCGTCGCGACCGGAGCGCTGGACGATGACGGCGATCCGATGCTCGAGACGGTGATCGTTCAGGCAGCGATCCCGCCCGTGCCGGCGCAGGTCGCGCGGGCTCTGGTCGATCCGCTGACCGGGGAGCAGACGGGCAGCGAGACTGTCCCGAATCCGGTCCTTGCCGCAGACGAGGCCGAGCGGATGGCAGCGCAGGCGGTGATCGACGCGACGCCCGAGGCGGTGGTGGCCTTCGCTAAGGCTTGATCGCCCGTCCGGGTCGTTCTGCCCGACCGGGGCGTCCGAAAGGGCGCTCCGGTCTTGTTTTTTCAGCGCCGGGCTGTCCGAGATCCGAAAAATTCTGGGCAAATCTTTGACATATTCCTCGGGCACCTCTCAGGGCGAAGCGCGGCCGGTCCGATTCTGCGCCTCTCTCTCCCGCCGCGGCGGCAGGGGAGGCGGGCATCTGGGCCTGCGCTGTGCTATCGACAGGCAAACGGGTCGGGGAATGCCCTGGCCGCAACGGAGGGTACGAGTGCAGACGTTCACAACCAGGCTCGACGGTGTGATCCGGGTGGTGCCGAAGCGCTTTGGCGATCACCGGGGGTTCTTTGCCCAGACCTATACCCGCCGCGACTATGCCGCCGCCGGGATCGACGGCGATTTCGTGCAGGACAACCATTCGCTCTCGGCCCAGGTCGGCACGGTGCGCGGGCTGCATTTCCAGGCGCCGCCCCATGCGCAGGGCAAGCTGGTGCGCTGCGGCCGCGGCGCGATTTTCGACGTGGCGGTCGATATCCGCAAGGGCAGCCCGACCTTCGGGCAATGGGTGGGATTCGAGCTTTCGGCCGAGAATGGCGCGCAGCTTTATGTGCCGCCGGGCTTCGCGCATGGCTTCATGACGCTGCTTCCAGACAGCGAGATCGTCTATAAATGCACCGATTACTACGCGCCCGAGACCGAAGGCGCGCTCCGCTGGGACGATCCGGCCATCGGCATCGACTGGCCGCTGCAGGGCGAGGCGGTGCTGAGCGCGAAGGATTCCGTGGCGCCGTTGCTGGCGGATCTGGACAGCCCCTTCCTCTGGCGGGGTGAGGCATGAAGATCCTGATCACCGGCGGCGCCGGATTCATCGGCTCGGCCGTCGTCCGGCTGGCGATTGCCCGGGGGCATGAGGTGGTGAACCTCGACGCGCTGACCTATGCCGCCTGTCTTGAGAACGTGGCCTCGGTGGCCGGAAACCCGCGCTATGCTTTCGAGCGGATCGACATCCGCGACCGGGCGGCGGTCGAGGGCTGTTTCGCACGCCATCGCCCCGAGGCTGTGATGCATCTGGCGGCGGAATCGCATGTCGACCGGTCAATCGACGGGCCCGCCGATTTCATCGAAACCAATATCGTCGGCACGTTCAACATGCTGGAAGCGGCGCGGGGCTATTGGATCGGGCAGGGGCGGCCCGGGGGGTTCCGCTTCCACCATATCTCGACCGACGAGGTGTTCGGATCGCTGCCCGCCGACCCTGCGGCCAAGTTCACCGAAGACACCGCCTATGACCCGCGCAGTCCCTATTCGGCCTCGAAAGCCGGGTCCGACCATCTGGTCCGCGCCTGGCACGAGACCTATGGCCTGCCGGTGGTCCTGACCAATTGTTCCAACAATTACGGGCCGTTCCACTTTCCCGAGAAGCTGATCCCGGTGGTGATCCTGAACGCGCTGGCCGGCAAGCCGCTGCCGATCTACGGCGACGGGTCGAACGTGCGCGACTGGCTTTATGTCGAGGATCACGCCGACGCGCTGCTTCTGGTGCTGGAGCGCGGGCAGAATGGCCGCAGCTACAACATCGGCGGCGAGAACGAGCGCAGCAATTTGCAGCTGGTGCGCACGATCTGCGGCATTCTGGACCGGCTGGTGCCGCGTGACGCAGGTTCTTACGCCGATCTGATCACCTTCGTCCCGGACCGCCCCGGCCATGACGCGCGCTATGCCATCGACCCGTCGCGGATCCGGCAGGAGCTGGGCTGGCGGCCCTCGGTCACGGTCGAGGAGGGGCTGGAGCGCACCGTGCGCTGGTATCTGGAGAACGAAAGCTGGTGGCGCCCGCTGCTGGAGCGGCGCGGCGTCGGGCAGCGGCTGGGCACGGGGGGCAAGGCATGAGCGTGCTGGTCTTCGGCAAGACTGGTCAGGTCGCGACGGAATTGCAGCGGCACCCGGAGGTGCTGGCGCTGGGGCGGGACGCGGCGGATCTGTCCGACCCCGAGGCCTGTGCGGCGGCAATCCGGGCGCATCGGCCGAAAGCGGTGATCAACGCTGCCGCTTACACGGCCGTGGACCGGGCCGAGAGCGAGGAAGCGCAGGCCTTCCGCGTCAATGCCGAGGCGCCGGCCGCCATGGCCCGCGCCTGCGCGGCGCTGGGCGTGCCTTTCGTGACGATCTCGACCGATTACGTTTTCGACGGGGCGGGGACAGAGCCCTTCGCCCCCGACGCCCCGACCGGGCCGCTCGGCGCCTATGGCCGTAGCAAGCTGGCGGGGGAAGAGGCTGTGCGGGCCGCGGGCGGGGCGCAGGCGATCCTGCGGACCTCGTGGGTCTTTTCCGCCCATGGCGCGAATTTCGTGAAGACCATGCTGCGGCTGTCCGAAACCCGCGACACGCTCAATGTCGTCGCCGACCAGATCGGCGGCCCGACCCCCGCCCGTGCCATTGCCGAGGCCTGCCTGACCATTGCCGCGCATCTGGGCCGAGACCCGGGCGCCAGCGGCACCTATCATTTCGCCGGCGCACCGGACACGAGTTGGGCCGATTTCGCGCGCGAGATCTTTGCCCGGGCGGGCCGGACGACCACGGTCAACTCCATCCCCACCGCCGAATACCCGACCCCCGCGCGCAGGCCGCAGAACTCGCGCCTCGATTGCCGCACGACCGAGGCGGTCTTCGGCATCGCGCGCCCCGACTGGCGGCAAGCCCTCACGCAGACCCTGACAGAGCTGGACATCCCGACATGACCGACCGCAAAGGCATCATCCTGGCCGGGGGTTCCGGCACCAGGCTTTACCCGATCACCACGGCCGTCTCGAAACAGCTGCTGCCGATCTACGACAAGCCGATGATCTATTACCCGCTGACCGTGCTGATGCTGGCCGGGATCCGCGAGATCCTGGTCATCACCACGCCGCATGATCAGGACCAGTTCCGCCGCACGCTGGGCGATGGCAGCCAATGGGGGATTTCGCTGAGCTACGTCACCCAGCCCAGCCCGGACGGGCTGGCGCAGGCCTTCATCCTGGCCGAGGAATTTCTGGCCGGCGCGCCCTCGGCCATGATCCTGGGCGACAACATCTTTTTCGGCCACGGCCTGCCCGAGGCCCTGCGCGAGGCCGGGCGGTCGGAGACTGGCGCCTCGGTCTTCGGGTACCGGGTTTCGGACCCCGAACGCTATGGCGTGGTGGATTTCGCCCCCGATGGCAGCGTGCGGCGGATCATCGAGAAGCCGAAGGTCCCGCCGTCGAGCTACGCCGTCACCGGGCTCTATTTCGTCGACGGGACGGCCCCCGCCCGGGCCCGTGCCGTCACACCCTCGGCCCGGGGCGAGCTGGAGATCACGACGCTGCTGGAAAGCTATCTGGCCGATGGCGCGCTCAGCGTGCAGCGGATGGGTCGGGGTTATGCCTGGCTCGATACCGGCACGCATGACTCGCTGCTCGACGCCGGGAATTTCGTCCGCACCCTGACCAACCGGCAGGGCCAGCAGGTGGGCTCGCCCGATGAGGTCGCCTTTGAGATGGGCTGGATCACCAAGGCGCATCTGGCCGAGCGGGCGCGGCAATTCGGCAAGAACGAATACGGCGCCTATCTGGCGGGGCTGGCCGCGGACTGATCCGCGGCCCGGCCCCTGTAAAGGGCGCTCAACCGCCGACCAGTTCCACGCCCATCGCCGTGGCCTCGCCGCCGCCGATGCAGACGGCGGCGACGCCCCTGGTTCCGCCCGAGCGTTTCAGCGCGTTCAGCAGCGTCACCAGGATCCGGGCGCCCGAGGCGCCGATCGGGTGGCCGAGGGCGCAGGCGCCGCCCAGCACGTTCATCTTCTCATGCGGGATGCCGAGGTCGCGCATGGCGACCATCGGAACCACGGCGAAGGCCTCGTTCACCTCCCACAGATCGACATCGCCGATGGTCCAGCCGGTGCGCTCCATAAGCCGGTTGATGGCCGAGACGGGCGCGGTGGTGAAGAGCCCCGGCTCATGCGCATAGGACGCGTGGCCGGTGATCCGGGCCAGCGGTTTCAGGCCGCGCGCGGCGGCCTCGGAGGCGCGCATCAGCACCAGCGCCGCCGCCCCGTCCGAGATCGACGAGGAATTCGCCGCCGTCACCGTGCCATCCTTGCGGAAGGCGGGCTTCAGCGTGGGGATCTTGTCGGGACGGGCGCTTTTTGGCTGCTGGTCCTCGGCAATCGCGACGGTGGCGCGGCCCGAGGGGGCCTCGACCGACACGATTTCGGCCGCCGCCGCGCCATTGGCCGACGCCTCCAGCGCGCGCGACAGCGAGGCCAGCGCATAGGCATCCTGTTCCTCGCGGGTGAAGGCGTAGCGCTCGGCGCAATCCTCGGCGAAGGTGCCCATCAGGCGCCCCTTGTCGTAGGCGTCTTCCAGCCCGTCGAGGAACATGTGGTCCATCACCTGCCCGTGCCCGATCCGGGCGCCCGCGCGCATCTTGGGCAGCAGGTAGGGAGCATTGGTCATGCTTTCCATCCCGCCGGCGACGGCCACGCGCACGGACCCGGCCATGAGCTGATCATGCGCCAGCATCACCGCCTGCATGCCTGAGCCGCACATCTTGTTCAGCGTGGTGCAGGGCGTGCCCAGGGTCAGCCCGGCCTTCAGGGCGGCCTGACGGGCCGGGGCCTGCCCCTGACCGGCGCCCAGCACGTTGCCCATCAGCACGCTGTCGATGTCCCCGGGTTGCAGCTCGGCCTCGGCTACGGCGGCCCGGATCGCGGCGCCGCCGAGGTCCGAGGCGGAAAGCGCGGCGAAATCGCCCAGCATGCCGCCGAGGGCGGTGCGCTTGGCGGCGACGATGACGATGGGATCTGCGGTCATGGATTTCCTCACTGGGCCAGCGCGCGGGCGATGACGAGGCGCTGGATATCGCTGGTGCCTTCGTAGATCTGGCAGACGCGGACATCGCGCCAGATGCGTTCGACGGGGAAGTCGCGGGTATAGCCATAGCCGCCGAAGGTCTGGATCGCGGCGGAAGCCACCTTTTCCGCCATCTCGGAGGCGAAGAGCTTGGCCATCGAGGCTGCTTCCAGCGCGGGCAGGCCCGCGTCCTTCAGCGCGGCGGCGTGCAGCACCATCTGGCGCCCGGCCTCGACCTGCGTGGCCATGTCGGCCAGCCGGAAGGCCACGGCCTGGTGGTCCATCAGCTTCTTGCCCATGCTCTCACGCTCCATCGCATAGGCGACGGCGGCCTCCAGCGCGGCGCGGGCCATGCCGACGGATTGCGCGGCGATGCCGATCCGGCCGCCTTCGAGGTTGGACAACGCGATGCGGTAACCTTGCCCCTCGTCGCCCAGCAGCGCGTCGGCCGGGAGTTCAAGGTCTTCAAGCGCGATTTGGGCCGTGTCGGACAGGTGCTGACCGAGCTTCTTCTCGATCGAGGCGACGCGCCAGCCCGGCGTCTTGGTCGGCACGACGAAGGCCGAGATGCCCTTCTTGCCCGCCGCGGGATCGGTCACGGCAAAGACGATGGCGACATCGGCGTTCTTGCCCGAGGTGATGAATTGCTTCACGCCGTTGAGCACCCAGCCGGTGTTGGTGCGCGTGGCCCGCGTCTTCAGCGCCGCGGCGTCGGAACCCGCCTGCGGTTCGGTCAGACAAAAGGCGCCCAGCCATTCCCCGGCGGCCATCGGGCGCAGGAATTCTTCCTTCTGCGCCTCGGTCCCGTAGCGCAGGATCGGCACGCAGCCGACCGAATTATGCACCGACATGATGGTGGAAAGGGCGCCATTGCCGGCGGCGATCTCCTCCAGCGCGCAGGCATAGGCGACGCAATCCGTCATCGCGCCGCCCCATTCCTCGGGCACCAGCATGCCCATCAGGCCCAGCGCCCCCATCTCGGCGATGACCTCGCGCGGGAAATGGGCGCGTTCGTCCCAATCGGCGGCATGGGGCGTCAGACGTTCGGCGGCGAAGCGGCGCGCCATGTCGCGCACCATGCTCTGGTCTTCGGTCAGGATCATCGGCGGCGTCCCCCTCGCATCGGCCTGGCACCGGCAAAATGTGTCTTGCCGGTAAATTCTATACTCACTAGTAAATACGGGACGCAACAGTAATCATCGGATTCGGATGCCCCGCAAACCCGCCCTCAGCGCCGATGCTTCGCCCTGGGCCCCGCCCGGCGATCGCGAGCGCGAGCGGGCGGCCAAGCGCGAGGCGGTGCTGAGGACGGCGGCGCGGTTCTTCAATCAGAAGGGGTTTCACGCCACCTCGCTCGACGATGTAGCGAATGCGCTGAACGTCACGAAACCCACGATCTACCATTACTTCGCCAACAAGGACGAGATCCTGTTCGAATGCACCCGCCGGGGTCTCGGCGCGATCATCGAGGCCTCGCGCAAGGCGGCGGCGCAGGGGGGCACGGCGGCCGAGCGGCTGCGGAGTGTTCTCATGGCCTATGCGATGGTGATGCTGGACGATTACGGCATCTGCGTCGCGCGAACGCAGGATCACCTGCTTTCCGAGCCCTCGCGCAAACAATTCCGCGCGCTCAAGCGCGAGATCGACGCGCTGATCCGGCAAGTGGTGGCCGAGGGCGCGGCGGATGGCTCGCTGAGAATCCGCGATGTCAGGATTGCGACATTCACGGCGGCTCAGGCGCTGAACGGGCTCGGAAACTGGTACAATCCCGAGGGCCCCACAAGCCCCGAGGGGGCAGCACGACAGGTCGTCGAAACGCTGATGGACGGGCTTTCGGCAAAAGCCTGACAATCGCCGGATGGCGTGAGGATCAAGGGTCCGTCAAGACGGGCCAGGCAAAAGGAGGGATATATGGACATTCAGGGACAAGCGGCCATCGTGACCGGGGGGGCTTCGGGCCTGGGCGGTGCGACGGCGGCGATGCTGGCCAAGGCGGGCGCCAAGGTCGCGATCTTCGACATGAACGAGGATCTGGGGCGCCGGCATGCCGAGGCCATCGGCGGCACCTTCTTCAAGGTCAATGTGACCGACGAGGCGCAGGTCGAGGAAGCCATCGCCGCGGCCGAGGGCCTGCACGGCAAGGCGCGGATCCTGGTGAATTGCGCGGGCATCGGCCCGCCCGCCAAGGTCGTCGACCGCGACGGCAAGGCGATCCCGCTGGCCTCGTTCGCCGGCGTGATCAACGTGAACCTGCTGGGCACCTTCAACGTGCTGTCCAAATTCGCTGCGGCGCTGCATACGGCCGATCTGGTCGGCGAGGAAAAGGGCGTGGTCATTAACACCGCCTCGGTCGCGGCCTTCGACGGGCAGATCGGCCAGGCGGCCTATGCCGCGTCCAAGGGCGGCGTGGTCGGCATGACCCTGCCCATCGCCCGTGAATTCGCCCGCTACGGCATCCGCGTGATGACCATCGCGCCGGGCCTGTTCCTGACGCCGCTGCTGGCCTCGCTGCCGCAGGAGGCACAGGACAGCCTTGGCCGTCAGGTGCCCTTCCCGCCGCGGCTGGGCGACCCCGGGGAATACGCCCGGCTGGTGGCGGCGATCATCGACAATCCGATGCTGAACGGCGAGGTCATCCGGCTGGACGGCGCGATCCGCATGGCGCCGAAATGAGCTATGCGATGGAGCGGGGCGGCATCCCCGCCCGCGGACTTGAGATCGCCGACCGGGTGGAGGCCTTCGTCCGCGAAACCGTCGCCCCCTACGAGAAGGATCCGCGCCGCACCAGCCATGGCCCGAGCGAGGAGCTGTCCCTCGCGCTGAAGGACCTGGCGCGGGCGGCGGGGGTGATGACGCCGCATATTCTGGAGAATGGTGCGCACCTCACGCATCGTGAAACGGCCGCGGTGCTGATCCGCTCGGGCCTGTCGCCTCTGGGGCCGCTGGCCTGCCATGTCGCGGCGCCGGACGAGGGGAATATGTACCTGCTGGGCAAGGTCGGTTCGCCCGAGCTGAAGCAGCGTTTCCTCGAACCGATGATCGAGGGGCGGATGCGGTCGGCCTTCTTCATGACCGAACCGGCCGAGGAGGGCGGCGCGGGTTCGGACCCCTCGCTGATGCAGACGACCTGCCGGATGGACGGCAACCATTGGGTGATCAACGGCCGCAAGACCTATATCACCGGGGCCGATGGCGCGGGGCTGGGGATCATCATGGCCAAGTCCGAGGACGGGGCCTGCATGTTCCTGGTGGACCTGCCGGATCCGGCGGTGCGGATCGAGCGGGTGATGGACACGCTCGACAGTTCCATGCCGGGCGGCCATGCGGTCATCACCATCGACAACCTCAGGGTGCCCGCCACGCAGATGCTGGGCCAGTCGGGCGAGGGCTTCCGCTATGCCCAGGTGCGGCTCTCGCCGGCCCGGCTCACGCATTGCATGCGCTGGCTGGGCGCCTGCATCCGCGCCAACGAGATCGCGACGGATTACGCCAACAAGCGCATGGCCTTCGGCAAGCCGCTGGTCGATCACGAAGGGGTCGGCTTCATGCTGGCCGACAATCTGATCGACCTGAAACAGGCCGAGCTGATGATCTATTGGTGCGCCGATGTGCTGGACACGGGCGTGCTGGGGACGGCCGAAAGCTCCATGGCCAAGGTCGCGGTCTCGGAGGCGCTGATGCGCGTCGCCGACCGCTGCGTGCAGGTGATGGGCGGGCAGGGCGTGACGGCGGATACCATCGTCGAGCAGGTCTTCCGCGAAGTGCGCGCCTTTCGTATCTACGACGGTCCGACCGAAGTGCACAAATGGTCGCTGGCCAAGAAGATCAAGCGCGACTGGAAGAAGGCGCAGGAAGCCTGAGCCTTCGATCCGGAACGAAAAAGCCCGTCGCTTGCGGCGGGCTTTTTGTTGCCTGGGGGCGTCTCAGCCCGCGTCTGCGAAATGGCAGGCGACCTCATGCGTGCCGACGCGCCGCAGTTCCGGTCGGCTTTCGGCGCATTCGGTGCGGGCGATGGGGCAGCGGGTGCGGAAGGGGCAGCCCGAGGGCGGGTTCACCGGGCTCGGCACATCGCCCTCCAGGATCGGCGCGTCGTCCTGCCGTGCGGCCTCGTCCGGGATCGCGTTGATCAGGGCCTGGGTATAGGGATGTAGGCGGTGGATCCAGACATCCTCGGCCGGGCCGATCTCGACGATGCGACCCAGGTACATGACGGCGATGCGGTTGGCGATGTAGCGCACCACCGCCAGGTCGTGCGAGATGAAGAGGTAGGAAAGCCCCAGCTCCTTCTGCAGGTCCAAAAGCAGGTTCAGCACCTGCGCCTGTACCGAGACATCGAGGGCCGAGACCGCCTCGTCGCAGACCAGCAGGTTCGGGTTCAAGACCAGCGCCCGGGCGATGGAGACCCGCTGGCGCTGCCCGCCCGAGAGTTCGTGCGGCAGCCGTTCGAGGTGATAGGGCGACAGCCCCACCTTCTGGGCGATGGCAAGCGCCGCCGCGCGACGCTCGGCGCGGGTGCCGATGCCGGCGACCTGCAAGGGTTCGGTGATGATCCGTTCCACCGACAGGCGCGGGTTCAGCGCGCCCCAAGGGTCCTGGAAGATCATCTGCACATTGCGCGCGCGTTCCAGCCGGGTGGCGCGCGAGGTGCCGGGATGAACGCCCTCGATGCTGAGCGTGCCGCCGGTCGGGTTCTGGATGCCGACGATGCAGCGCGCGAGGGTGGATTTGCCGCAGCCGGATTCGCCGACGAGGCCCAGCGTCTCGCCCTTGGCGATTTCCAGCGTGATGCCGTCGACGGCGCGCAGCGCGCCCCGGGCGGTGGCGTGGTGCAGTTCCAGTGCCTCGGTTCTCAGGACGGGATTCATGCCGGCACTCCCTCGGTCAGCGGGAAATGGCAGCGCGTTGCCCGGCCCGTGGGGGCGCGGACCAGCGCCGGGCGCTCGGCCTCGCAGCGGGATTGCGCCCGGGGGCAACGGGCGCGGAAGACGCAGCCATCGGGCCTTGCCTCGGGCGCGGGGACGGAGCCTGCGATATCGGCCAGACGCGGGGCGCCGGCGGCGAAGCTACCCTGCGGGCGGGCGGCGATCAGCCCGGCGGTATAGGGGTGGCGGGGGGCGTCCAGCACCGCGTCCACGCGCCCTTCCTCGACCACCGAGCCCGCGTACATGACCACGATCCGGTCGGCCACCTGCCGCACCACGCCGAGGTCATGGGTGATGAACAGAAGGCCGAGGTTCTCTTCCTGCTGCAACTGCTTCAGAAGCCGCAGGATCTGCGCCTGCACCGTCACATCCAGCGCCGTCGTCGGCTCGTCGGCGATGAGCAGCGAGGGCGAGCAGGCCAGCGCGATGGCGATCACCACCCGTTGCCGCATGCCGCCGGACATCTGGTGCGGGTAATCGTTCAGCCGCGCCTCGGCGTCGGGGATCTTGACCAGGGTCAGCAGCTCCAGCGCCCGGGCGCGCGCCGCGTTGGCCGAGAGGCCCCGGTGAGTGCGCAATACTTCGGTGATCTGGCTGCCCACGGTCATGACCGGATTGAGCGCGGTGAGGGGCTCCTGAAAGATCATCCCCATCTTCTCGCCGCGCAGGTGGCGCAGCTTGCGCTGGGGCAGGGACTGGATTTCCTGCCCTTCCAACAGGATACGGCCCTGCCGGACGCGCAGGTTTTCGGGCAGAAGGCCCATGATCGACAGCGCCGTCAGGGATTTGCCGCAGCCGGATTCGCCGACCAGCCCCACGGTTTCGCCACGCTCGACGGTCAGCGTCAGTTCTTCGACGATCGGGGCCGAGCGGCCCGGCCCGACGCGCAGGTTGTCGATGTGCAAGAGGGTCATTTCCGCTCCTTCAGGCGCGGGTTCAGGACGTCGTTCAGCGCGTCGCCGATCAGGTTCAGGGACATGACGGTCAGGACCAGGGCCACGGCGGGAACGGCGGTCAGATACCAGCCGTTGCGCAGCTCCTGCCGGCCGATGTTGAGGACGGTGCCCCAGCTCATCACGTTGGGATCGCCCAGGCCCAGGAAGGCAAGGCTCGCCTCGACGATGATCGAATTGGCGACCAGGACCGAGGCGGTGACGATGATCGGCGCCAGGCAATTGGGCAGGATCTGCTGGAAGACGATGCGCAGGTCGGACATGCCGATGATCTTGCACGATTGCACGAAATCATAGGTCCGCAGCCGCAGCACATCGGCGCGCACCAGCCGGGCGATCATCGGCCAGGCGACGATGGCGATGGCGAAGGTGATGACCGGCAACGAGGCGCCGATGATGCCGACGATGGCGATGGACAGAAGGAAGTTCGGCACGGTCTGGAAGGCGTCGGTCAGGCGCATCAGCGCGTCATCGACCCAGCCGCCCCAATAGCCGGCGATGGCGCCCACCACCGTCCCGATGACCAGCGCCGCCCCGGCGGCCGAGACGCCGACCAGAAGCGAGACGCGCGCGCCATAGAACAGCGCCGGGATCAGGTCGCGCCCGAAGGTGTCGGTGCCGAGCGGAAAGCGCGGGTCGGCCCCGGGCCAGAGGCGTGGCGGGCCGGCCATGGTCCAGGGGCCGTCCGGGTAGAGGATACCGGCCAGCGCCGACATGGCGACGATGGCAAGGATCAGCACCATCCCGATCAGGCCCGAAGGGTGGCGGGCGAGGCGGCCGAGGAGGGAGAGCGCGCCCCTCATTTCAGGTTCACCCGGGGGTCGAGGACCATGTAGAGCATGTCGATCACGAAGTTGACGATCACCACCGCCAGAGACGAGATGAAGACCACCCCCAGCAGAAGGTTGGTGTCGCGCTGGAAAACGGCGTCGAAGGCGGTGCGGCCCATGCCGGGCAGGCCGAAGATCGTCTCGATCAGCACAGCCCCCCCGAAGAGGGAACTCACCTGCAGCCCGGCCATGGTAACGAGCGGCAGCAGCGCGTTCCTCAGCGCGTGGACATAGAAGACGCGGCCCTCGGTCAGGCCCTTGCCGCGGGCGGTGCGGACGAAATCGAGCTTCAGCACCTCCAGCATCGAGGCGCGGCCGATCCGGCCGTAAATGGCGATGTAAAAGGTGCAGAGCGCGGTCACCGGCAGGATCAGATGCGCCGCCACGTCCTTGAGATAGGTGAGGCCCGTGTAGCCCATGCCGACGCTCTCGAACCCGGCGATCGGCAGCCAGTGCAGTTTCACGGCAAAGATCAGGATCAGCAGGATGGCGATGATGAAGCTGGGCGTCGCATAGAGCAGCAGCATGAAGAGCGAGATGCCGAGGTCCACGGCCTTGCCGGCGAAGCGCGAGGCGAGGACGCCGAAGATCGTGCCGATCACCATGGACAGGCTGACCGAGCAAACCACCAGGATGGCGGTGACCGGCAGGCGGGCCAGGATCACGTCCATGGCGGGCGCGGCATTGATCGGCGAATAGCCGAAGTCGAACGTGGCAAGCAGCGCCATGTAGCGGATCAGCTGCACGAAGACCGACTGATCCAGCCCGTAGCGTTCGCGCAGGCTGGCGATCTGGTCGGCGGTCAGGTCGCGGGTCCCGGCCATGGCATCGACCATGTCGCCGGGGGCGAGCTTGACCAGCAGGAAGCTGCCGACCATGACCAGCATCATGACCAGCACGGCCTGCAACAGGCGGCGCAGGACATAGCGCAGGGCGGGCGACAGGCGGCGGGAGGGGGCCTTGGCAGGCCCCCTCCCGGTCGTGCCGGTCCCGGTCAGGGGGACGGGTTCGCTCATGCTTCGATCCAGCACTGCTTCAGGCTGCCCAGCGCGCCCAGCGCGTCGATGGTATGGTCCTTGACGCGGACATTGGCGATGGTCGCCATCGAGATATCGGTGACTTTCAGCACCGGCAGATCCTCGTAGGCGAGGCGCTGGAAATCGGCGTATTGCTGCACGCGGGCGGCCTCGTCCGTCTCGACGCTGGCGGCGTTCAGCAGCGCGTCGACCTCAGGGTTGACGTAATGCGCACCGTTCGAGAAGCCGGTGCCCGGCAGGTAGCTGGCCGAGTTGTAGAACCGGTGCACGCCGATGGTCGGGTCCACGCCCATGGAGGCGGTATAAAGCGCGAGGTCATGGTTGCGGTCGGTGTAGACGGTCTGCACGAAGACCGCGAAATCCTGGGTGCGGATCGTCACGTCGATGCCGACCTGACGCAGCACTTCCTTGATGTAGCTGGCCGCGGTGATCGATTCCGTGCCCCAGGGCGAGGGGTCGAGGGTCAGGCCGAAGCGCATGCCGCCGGCGCCGCGGGGATAGCCCGCCTCGTCCAGGAGTTCATTGGCCCGTGCCGGATCGTAGGGGTAGGAGGGCACGCCCTCGGTCGTGAAATAGGCGCGCTGGTCGAAGTGCAGGGGCGAGCGGCCGGGCTGGCCCATGCCGTACCAGACGTTCTGGGTGATCCAGTTGACGTCGATGGCATGGGCGATGGCATGGCGCACCAGCTTGTTGGCGAGGTACTCGTTGTCGAGGTTGAAATCCATCTGCTGGGCCGAGGGCATGGCCTCGAATCCGTCGGTGGTCATCTCGAATTCCGGCAGTTCGGCCAGGCGGCGGATTTCCTGCGCCGGGATCTGGTTGAGGAAGATCGCATCGGCCTGACCCGATTCCAGCATGGCCACGCGCGTCGCCGGATCGGCGATATACTGGACGACCAGCCGGTCGAGGCGCGGGAAACCCTCGTCCCAGTAATCGGGGTTCTTCACCATCACCACATTGGCGCCGATCTCGTAGTTTTCCAGCAGGAAGGGACCGGTGCCGACCGGGGCGGTGTTGACCGGGTTGGCCATGATGTCCGTCCCCTCGTAGAGGTGGGCGGGCAGGATCGGGCTTTCGCGGCTGTCGAGCGCGCGCATCAGCGCGGGCGTCGGGCGCGACAGGCGGAAGATCGCGGTCAGGTCGTCGGGCGTTTCCACCGCTTCCAGCGCGGCAAAGGTGGTGCGGCCGCGGCCGTGGTGGACCTTCAGCACCTCCATGAAGGTGAAGGCCACGTCATGCGAGGTGAAGGCCTCGCCATCGTGCCATTTCACGCCCTCGCGCAGCTTGAATTCGACGGTCAGGCCGTCCTCGGACATCGACCATTCGGTGGCGAGCGAGGCTTTCGGCACCATGCCGAAATCGTAGCCCAGAAGGCCGTCGTAGAATTTGGGCGACAGGAAGCTCTCGGGCCCGCCGGTCGAGACGGCCGAGTTCAGATAGGTCGGCGCGGGCCAGGCGGGGGTGCGCAGCACACCGCCCGAGGTCTGGGCAAGCGCCTGACGCGAACCCGCCATCACGGCGGGCACAATCCCAGCGGCGGCGAGGGTCGACAGGAAGGAACGGCGGTTCATCGTGGTCATGGGGTTTCTCCAGGCAGCGGGTCGCGGGGTTGAGAAGGGCGGCACAGGGCCGGTGGCGGCGGGGTGGGCGAACGGGACGGGAGCGGCCCCGTTCGCCCGGTGTTGCCCGAGGGGCCGGGCAGGCAGGCGCGCCGCTGCTTGCGGGTGCGGCGCGCGGAAAGGGTCAGGTCGCGGTGGCGTGGCCTTTCATGGCTGGTTTGCCCTCGGCCAGCAGCGGACCCAGAAGGCCCGCCATGGCGATCAGGCGGCGGTCGGTATAGCGGGGGCCGGTCAGCGTCAGCCCGACCGGCAGGCCCTGAGGCCCGGTCAGGCCGGGAACGTTGACGCAAGGCATATGCAGCAGGGTCCAGATCCGGTTGAAGGTGGCGGCGCCGGTGTTGTCGGGGCCGAGGGGCGCCTCGCCGGCGGTCGAGGGGGTCAGCACCGCATCGAAAGGTGCGGCAAGGCGGTCGAATTCGGCCCGGCAGGCGGCGGCGAGGTCCAGCGCGGCCAGCAGATCGGCCCGGCTCTCGCCCCGTTCGTTCTTCAGGATGCCGACCAGTTCGGGATAGAGCGCGTCACCAAGGCGCCGGTAATCGGCCAGGAAGGCGGTGCGCATCTCGGCCTGCATGACGATGCGATGGGCCTCGGTCAGGCCATCGAAGGCGGGCGGCAGGTCCAGCATCGTCAGCTCCGCCCCGGCGGCGCGCAGACGCGCCTCGGCCTCGGCCATGGCGGCGACGGTGGCGGGTTCGGCCTTGTCCCAGACCGGGCTGCGGCAGATCGCGATCCGGGCACCCCTGAGCGTCGCCGGGGCGGGCAGGGGCTCGACCCCGAAGACCTCGGCCAGCAGGTCCAGATCCCCGGCCGAACGGGCGTACCAGCCCAGCGTGTCGATGCTGGCCGCGCAGACCTTGAAGCCCTCGTGGCTCACAAGGTTCCAGGTCGGCTTGATCGCGTAGACGCCGCAATAGGATGCGGGGCGGATCACCGAGCCGCCGGTCTGGGTGCCCAGGCTGACGGGAACCTGCCCATCCGCCACCGCCGCGGCCGAGCCCGAGGACGAGCCGCCCGGGGTGCGGGTCGGATCATGCGGGTTGGTGGTGGCGGCGCGGCGGCCGTTCACGGCGAATTCCACCGTGTCGTTCTTGCCCATCATCACCGCGCCCGCCTGCCGCAGGATGGCGACGGCCGCGGCATCCACATTCGGCCAATGGTCTTGGAAATGCGGGGAATTCAGGCTGGTCGGCATCTCTGCGGTGGCGATGATGTCCTTGACGCCCACGGGCAGGCCATGGAGCGGGCCGGGCGGTGCGGCCTCGGCCCGGGCCAGCGCGGCGTCGGGGTCGAGATGGGTCCAGGCCCGCACCAAAGGGTCGCGCTCGCGCCAGCGGTCGAGGCAGGCGGCCATCAGCCCGCGCGCCGTCAGGCTGCCCGCGGCGATGCGCGACAGCGCCTCGCGGGCGGTCAGCCAGTTGGGCGTGGAGGCGGGCGTCACGGTCATCAGGCGATCCCCAGCGCCTGCCATTGGGCGCGGATTTCCTCGCCCGTGGCCGAGGCCACGCCGTCCGCCTTCAGGAAGCGGCCCAGCAGCCGGTCCAGCGCGTCGATGCGGCCCGGCTGGGCGATGATCCAGGGCGACAGCGACATCGACAGGATGCGCCCGCCGCGCTCGCGGCTTTCATCGAGCAGCACGTCGAAGGCGGCGTCGAGCTGGTACTCGTAATCGCCGATGGGCATGTTCTGCAGGCCGAGGATCTTGTGATCCGACAGGTCATAGCTGAGCGGCAGCTGGGTCAGGTCGCCCGCCCTGGTGTGGAAGGCATAGGGCAGATCGTCGTTGATCCAGTCGCAGATGTAGCGGCCGCCCGCTTCGGCTACGAGGTCCGGCGTCACGGCGGATTGCGAATGCGACGGCGAATGCCAGCCGGTGACCGCCTGCCCCGAGGCGGCGCGGAGGGTGGAGAAGGCCTCGTCAACCAGGGCCCTCTCCTCTTCCTCGGAGAGCCGGGAATGGTGCAGATGCCCCATGTCCACGCCCGCCGCCGCGACTTCCCAACCGCACGCCGTGATCTCTTTCATCAGATGCGGATAGCGGGGCGCCAGCGCCGCGTTCATCGCCGCCGTCGCCTTCACGCCGTGCTTGTCCAGCACCCGGAACAGCCGTTCGATCCCGACCCGGTTGCCGTAATCCCGCGTCGAGTAATCCCAGACCGAGGGATAGGGCCGGTCCATGCCGCCGATGGGCTTCACCGGGCTGGCTGGCATGTCCATCGGGAAATGCTCCAGATGCACGCAGGCCCAGACCAGCAGCGTCTTGTCGCCCTGCCAACGGAAGGCGGGCACGTCGCGCAGATAGCGCGCCTCGTAGCGGTCGTGATCCATGCCCTTGCGGCGCAGCGGATAGTCGAAATAGCTGTCGGGGATCAGGCTCATGCTGGGGCCTCGGCGTTGAAGGGCTTCATCCACTCGGTGAAGCTGTCGTAGTAATTGGCCTCGAAATGCGCGGCGATCTCGCGGCCCGTGGCCAGCCAGACCTTGTCGTGGCCGGTCACGTATTTCAGCGCCTCGTCGAGGATATGCAGCCGGTGCGGCTGGCCGATCAGATAGGGATGCAGCGGCACGCACATGACGGTGCCGGATTCCTCGCCCTCGGCATAGAGCCGGTCGAAGTGGTTCTTGATGATTTCCAGATAGTTGCGCGGCGAGATGTTCTTGAAGTTCAGAACCGGCACGTCGTTGCATTCCATCATGTAGGGAACGCTGACCAGACGGTTGGTGCTGCGCGTCTTCACCGGCATCGGCTGGTCGTCGTGGAAGAGGTCGAGCGTGTATTTGATCCCTTCCTCGGCCAGCAGGTCCTGCGTCGTCTCGCCGTTGGAAATCGCCGGGCTCAGCCAGCCGTCCAGGTCCTGACCCGAGGCGCGTTTGATCGTCTCGCGCGATTGGCGGATGATCTCGCGCTGCTGGTCCTCGGTCATGTTGTAGAGGTAGCGAGTGTTATAGATGCCGTGGCTGAAAAGCTCCCAGTCCAGATTGCAGCAGCGTTCGATGATCTCGGGGAAATGGTCGCAGACGGCTACATTGAGCGATACCGAGCCCCGCACGCCGTATTTCTCCATCACATCGGCCATCCGGTCGAAGCCGACGCGGTTGCCATAGTCGCGCATCGAGTAATTGATGATGTCGGGTTCCGGGCGATACCAGACCTCGCGCGTGGGCGAGGGGGGCGGGGCCAGTTCGTAGAATTCGATGTTCGGGGCCACCCAGAAGGCGACCCGCGCGCCGTTCGGCCATTCGATCTTTGGCCGGCCCGCATAGGGGGCGTAATCGTAGCTGTAGGGTTCGCGCCATTTCGTCATGGTCAGGTCTCCTGCGCGCGCGCGGCCAGCTGGGCGAGAACCTCGTCCAAGGGCTTCACGTCGCCGTATTTGAAAGCGATGTCGTAGAGGTTGGCGTAATGGGCGCCTTCCTCGCGGTCGGCGACCGTCTCCTCCGGCACGCAGACGTGGTAGCCGAGGGACAGCGCATCCATCACCGTGCCCCGCACGCAGCCCGAGGTGGCGCCGCCGGTCACGATCACCGTGTCGATCCGGTGCCAGTTGAGGTAGCTGGCCAGATGCGTCTCGAAGAAGCACGAGGACATGCGCTTGTGCAGCTTGAGGTCGGTGTCCTTGATGTCGAGCCTTGCGTCGAGTTCCGCCTGCGGGCTGTCGTGGCCGACCTTGTGCAGCGCCCATTCGGTCGTGGAGAGCCGCGACCACATCCCGGCGTCCGAGCCATCGGGCAGATAGGCGACATAGGCCCAGATCACCGGCCCGCTCAGCATGCGGACGGCGGCGGCCAGCGCATTGACGCCCTCGAACTGGCGCGGATGGCCGTCATAGGCGGTGGGGAAAGTCGCCGTGTCGGTGTAGCGGCGCTGGAGATCGACGTTGATCAGCGCGATCCGCTGGCCAAGGCCCCGTTCCGGGACCTTCGGCGCGGCCTGATAGTCGCGGAAGATCTGTTTCGAGGTCTTGTCGGTGGGGATCATGGCCTCAATCCCGGATCATGGCGAGCGGCGCGCCATGGGTGAGCGCGGTGTCGAATTCCCGCACGGCGCCGCCCGAGAGCACCGCCTTGACCATGCCGCCGCCCGCGCGGCCGAGGGGGGTGGAGGCGGGCAGCACCTCGACCCAGACCCGGCCGAAATCGAAGCGCCCCGGCGCGGTTTCGCGGCCGCCCAGCGCCTTCAGCGTCCGGCCCACCGCCGCCGGATCGGCGGTCGAGATCGACAGACCGGCGATCCCGGTGGCACCATTCGCATGCGGCACGGGGGCCGGGATCCGGGCCGGGCGCCCCTCGACATCCGACACCACGAAGGGCAGGGATACATCGCCCTCGGCACCGCGGCCGGTGAGGGTCAGTTCCAACGCCCAGCGGCTGCCGTCGGCGATGACATTGGAGACCGGAACCGGGCCGCGCACCGGCAGACCCTCGGCCTTGAGCGCGTCGGCGGCATCCTGCGCGGAGGGGACCGTGAAGCTCCAATCCGCCCAGCCCTCGCCGGCCGCCAGCACTTCGCCCAGCCGGTGGGTCGCCTGCCCCTCGGCCGAGGTGAAGGCGGTCAGCAGGATGTAGCTGCCGTCATCGAAACAGACGAAGCGGAAATGCGTCTTGCCGTGTTCGGTGTCGGCGCGCTCTTGCACGGTGAACCCCAGCGCCGCGAAATCGCGCGCGGCGGCATCGAGGTCGTGGACGAGCAGGACGAGATGGTCGAAGGGCAGGGACACGATCAGGCTTCTTTCTCTTGGATCAGGGGGGGCGCGGTCACCCGCAGGGGTGGCAGCGGACCCTCGTGGCGGGCGACCTGGACAAGACAGGATTGCGCGGCGCAGCCCTGGCCCAGTTCCGAGGTGCCGATGTCGCGGGTCAGGACGTTGGGATTGGACGAACGGTCGGTCATCCCGTCCGGGTCATAGGTCGCGCCGGTGGGCAGCAGGACCACGCCCGCCATCACGCCCGGGTCGATCCGGGCGATGGCGAAACAGGCGCCGCGGTCGTTGAAGACGCGCAGCGCGTCGCCGTCCCGGATCCCGCGGGCTGCGGCATCGGCGGGGTTGATCTGCAACAGCTCGCGGTCCTGTATCTTGCCCGCCCGGGAATAGCTGGAAAAATCCATCTGCCCGTGCAGCCGGCGCTTGGGCTGCGGGGTCAGCAGGTGCAAGGGCGCCTGATCGGTCGCGCGGCCCAGCCATTCCTCGGGGTCCAGCCAGACCGGGTGCCCCGGCTGGCCGGGTTCCGCTGCGGCCCGGGCCGAGAAAAGCTCGATCCTGCCCGAGGGGGTCGAGAGCGGATGCGCCACCGGATCGGCTCGGAAGTCCGAGAGCATGACGTAGGTTTCCTGCGGCTCGGGCATGGCCAGATAGCCCTGGGCGCGGAATTCCTCGTAGCTCGGCACGTTGACGCCCCTTGCAGCAAGGGTGGCGCTGATCTTGTCCCAGGCCCAGCCCAGCCACTCCTCGCTGCCCCGCCCCTCGGTGAAGGTCGCGCCATTGCCCAGCCGCTCGGCCAGCGCGGCGAAGATGTCGTAATCGTCGCGGGCGCCTTCATGGGGGGCGACCAGCTTCTGCATCGCCAGAAGGTAGCGGTCGCGCGAGGCACCGCCGATGTCGTCGCGCTCCAGCGTCACGGTGGCGGGGAAAACGATATCGGCGTGGCGCGCGGTGGCGGTCCAGTAGCCTTCGTTCACGATCACCGTCTCGGGGCGGCGGAAGGCCTCGCGCAGGCGGTTGAGGTCCTGGTGGTGGTGGAACGGATTGCCGCCCGCCCAATAGACCAGCTTCACTTCGGGATAGACCCGCGTCTCGCCATCGTAGCGGTATTCAGCGCCCGGGTTGAGCAGCATGTCGGCGACCCGCGCGCAGGGGATCGAGAGGCCGGTGGCGTTGGGAATCGAGGGCAGGCCATAGAGCGGCGTGCGGTATTCGGGGTTGCCCATGGCGTTGGAAGAGCCATAGCCGAAGGCGAAACCGCCGCCCGGCAGACCGACCTGACCCAGCACGCAGGCGAGCGCGATGGCCGCCCAATAGGGCTGCTCGCCGTGGCGCGCGCGTTGCAGCGACCAGTTGAGCGAGACCATGACCCGCTTGCCCGGCAGCGCCCGGCCCAGATCGCGGATCGTCGCGGCCGGGATGCCGGTGATCGCCTCGGCCCATTCGGGGGTCTTGGGCTTGCCGTCGCTCTTGCCGGTCAGATAATCCAGATAGGGCTGCGCGTCGTTCACATGCGTGGCGAGGAAGGCGGTATCGGCCTTGCCCTCGGCCAGGACCACCTGGGTCAGCGCCATGATCAGCGCGGCATCGGTATTGGGCCGCACAGGCAGCCAATCGACGCCGAACTTCTCCTCGATATCCTCGCGGCAGGGCGAGATGTTGACGGTCCGCACCCGCCCGGTGACACCCGCCATGAAGCTGTCGTAGCGGTGTTCGCCCACGCCGCCCGACTGGATTTCCCAGTTCTTCAGCGGCAGGCCGCCGAAGGCCAGGAAGATGTCGCAATGCTCGCGGATCGAGGCGGCCGAGGTCAGTGAGGCGCCGATCATGTCGCGCCCGACGATGCGCGGTACGAAGGCCATCGCCGCGCCGTAGGAATAATTCGTCTCCTGATCCACATGGCCGCCGATGGCGCCGAAGAAGCGGCGCACCAGGGTGCGGGCGTGGTGAATGCGCCCGGCGCTGGACCAGCCGTAGCTGCCGCCGAAGAGCGCGGCATTGCCATGGGACTCGCGGATCCGGCCGATCTCGGCCGCGGCAAGGTCCAGCGCTTCGTCCCAATCCAGCGCGACATAGCTGTCCTCGCCCCGGGCCGCGCCCTTGTCGCCCTGAAGCCAGCCCTTGCGGGCCACCGGCTGCGCCACGCGCAGCGGGTGATCCAGCATTTCCGGCCAGACCTCGGTCATTCGCGAGGGGCGGGGATCGTGCTCGAAGGGCAGGATCCGGCGCAGCCTGCCGCCGTCGACCTCGGCACGAAACGCCCCCCAATGTGAGGCGTTCAGGGGCAGGGAGGAAGAAGCGGACATGCGGAATTCCCGGCTGGAGGGGGCAGGCGGCCCCGATTGATGAGACGCTAGGACATAATATTTTGTGCGTCAACAATCCTATTGACGACGATTATGTTATGTTAGACCTTCTGGAGGAGCCGACGAAGTGACGCCTATTTTTTGTGCATTCTTCCTGGGTGCTTGCGGCAAAGGATAACCTCAGTGAACCGATTCAACGTCAGACAGATCGAGGCATTCCGGGCCGTCATTACCCTGGGAAGCATGACCAAGGCTGCGGAATCATTGGGAATTTCTCAGCCTGCGGTGTCGCGTCTGATGCTGGATTTCCAGGAGGCCGTGGGCTTCAAACTGTTCCGCAAATCGCGCGGCGGCGCCGAGCCGACCGAGGATGCGCGCCGCCTTTTTGTGCTGGTCGACAAGTTCTTCGTCGGCCTTGAGGAGATGAATCAGGAGGTCCACGCGATTCGCTCGCTGGCCAGCGGCACGGTGACCATCGCCGCGCAGGGCCCCTATGACAACGGTTTGATCCCCGAGGTCGTGGCGCTGTTTCGCAAGCGCTATCCCGATATTGCGATCCGGCTGGAAAGCCAGCCGCAGGACCGGATTGCTGAATGGGTCGCCTCGCGCCGGGCCGATATCGGCATCGTCTCGCTGCCCATCTCCAGCGCCGCAGTGACGGTGCGGGAACTGGTGAAGATGCCCGCACTCTGCGTGCTGCCCGCCGGTCATCCGCTGGCCGAGAAAGCCGCGATCCGGGCCGAGGATCTGGCCGACGAGAGCTTCGTCAGCTTCCCGCGCGGCGCCCCCTTCCGCTTCGAGACCGATATCCTGTTCGAGCGCAAGGGCATCGACCGGCGCATGCTGACCGAGGCCACGACGCATGAATCGGTCTGCAATCTGGTCGCGGCCGGGCTGGGCGTGTCCATCGTCAGCCCCTATTCGCCCCACCTCCGGCGCAACCCGCGCCTCGAATTCCGCCCCTTCACCCCGGCCATGCCGATCTCGCTGGGCATGATCTGCAGCGAGGATTCGCTCTCGGTCGCCGCCCAGGCCTTCCATGATTTCGTGCTCAGCCGGACCGACGCCTACAAGGCCGCGCTGGAACGCGCTGCCAGTTGATCGCAACCCACAGGATGCCCCATGAACGCTGAGTTCCCCCCCACCGCCGACTTCTCCGTCGTTCCGCTCGAGACCGAGGTGGTCATCGTCGGCGGCGGCATCGTCGGCGTTTCGACCGCCTTGTTCCTTGCCCAGAAGGGCGTGCCGGTGGTGCTGTGCGAAAAGGGCACGCTGGGCGAGGAGCAATCGGGCCGCAACTGGGGCTGGGTGCGCAAGATGGGCCGCGACCCGCGCGAAGTGCCGCTGATGAAGCACGCGATGGAGCTTTGGGGGCGCATGCAGCAGATGGTCGGCGCCGATGTCGGCTTCCGGGTGCGCGGCATCACCTATTTCGTCAATGAAGAGCCGGATCTGGTCCGCTACGAGGCCTGGATGAAGGAGGTTGCGCAATTCGACCTCGACACCCGCTGGGTTTCCAAGGCCGAGATCAACAGCTTCGCCCCCGGCGCGACCCGGCAATTCGGCGGCGGGCTGCACACGGCCTCGGACGGCTTCGCCGAGCCGCATATCGCCACCACGCTGATCGGCCGCGGCGCGGCCAGGCTGGGCGCGCGGATCATCGAGGGCTGTGCGGTGCGCGGCTTCGAGACCGAGGGCGGGCGAGTCAGCGAGGTGGTGACCGAGAAGGGCCGCATCAAATGCAAGCATGTGGTGCTGGCCGGGGGGATCTGGTCCTCGCTCTTCGCGCGGTCGGTGGATGTGAAGATGCCGCAACTGAAGATGCTGAGCCAGGTGATGCGCACCCGGCCCATTTCCGGCGGGCCGCAGGGCTGCGGCTCGGGCCCCGGCTTCGGCTTCCGCGAGCGGCTGGACGGCGGTTATAATGTCGGCATGCGCTCGGCCCATCCGGTCGATATCGTGCCCGACAGCTTCCGCTATCTGAAGGATTACGTCCCGGCGCTGAAGAACGAATGGCGGGCGATGAAGTTTCGCATCGGGCGCCGGACGTTCCAGGAGGTCGGAATGGAAAAGGGCTGGCGGCTGGACCAGCGCTCGCCCTTCGAGAAATACCGCATCATGCGGCCCGAACCGGGTCACAAGATCCTCGATCAGGCGACGATCAACATCAAGAAATTGTTCCCGCAGTTCAAGGACATGGTGGTGAACGAACGGATGTCGGCCTGGATCGACGTCTCGCCCGACGCGATCCCGGTGATCTCGCCGGTCGAGGCGATCCCGGGCTTCTATATCTCGACCGGCTATTCCGGCCACGGGTTCGGCATTGCCCCGGCGGCGGGGCAGTTGATGGCCGAGATGATCACCGGCGAGGCGCCGGTCGTGGACCCGACGCCCTTCCGGCACAGCCGTTTCATCGACGGCTCCACGATCAAGCACTGGCCGATCGGGTTCTGAGGGCGGTTCGCCCGGGTCTGGTGACGGTGGGGTGAAACCCCACCCCACGGGGCCAGCAATGGTGGGGTGGAACCCCACCCTACGGGTGTGCCTCCGGTGAGGGCGAGGCTAGACCCTGCCTGTCTCCGCAAGCCGGGGGCGTCTTCGCGTGGTGCCCCGCAGTCCTTGGAAATCGCTGCCTGAATCCGCTGCGCCTGCCTCTCCGGCAGGCGTTTTTCATGGGAATGCGCGGGCTGTTGCGGATCCTGAAAATTAACATTGACAAAACACATAGCCATATGGATTGCTAAAAACGCAACTTAATGCGTGGCCGATGCCGCGCCGGAGATCTGCGATGCCTGCCCCCCTCTTGCCCGCCGTCGATCATGTCGTCCTGCTGGTCCATGACCTTGCCGAGGCGACGAGCGTTCTGGAGGGGGCCGGTTTCACCGTCCTTCGGCGCGCCGATCAGGCCGAGAAGCCCGGCTCGACCTTCCGCTTCGTCAGCTTCGCCGATGGCAGCTATGTCCTGCTCAACGCCTTCTCGGCCGAGGCCATGGCCCGCCATCGCCTCGGCCCGGTTCTGGCCGAGCGCGAGGGTTGGGGCGATTGGTCGCTGTGTGTGGACGACCTCGACGCGTCCATCGTACGGGCCGACGGCGCGGGTATCGCGCTGGGCGGCGAGAACGCGGTGCGCAACGTTCTGACCACCGGCGAGGCCTGGGGGCTGAGGCTGCTGGTCAGCGGCCGGGGTTCGCCGGGCGATCCAGCGCTGCCCTTCCTGGTTCAGGATACCGAGGGTCGGGGCGCCCGCATTCCCGGCCCTTCGGCGCATGCCAATGGCGCCAGCGGCATCGCCGGCGTCACCGTTGCCGCCCAGGACCCGCTGGCCAGCGCCCGGCGGACCGCGGCGCTGGCGGGCCTGCCCGCGCCGGATGGGCCCCGCGTCGCGCTGAACGGCGCCACGCTCGATTTCATCCCGCTCGACCCCGGTGCCCGGGGCGCCGCGCGGCTGGGCGGTCCCGTCTCGATTCATCTTCGCGGTCTGGCCGCCCCACTGCCCCTGCCGGGCGGCTGGGACTGCCATCCCGCGGTCTGATTCCCGCAACAGGAGAGTGACAATGGCGACAGTAGCGGTATTCGGCAGCGCCGGGGCGGTGGGCCTCGAAATCGCGCGGACGATGGTTCTGCAACCCGATGTGACCCGGCTGGTTCTGGTCGACATCGCCGAAGACAAGATGCGCAACGAGGCCAATGATTGCGCCATGCTGGCCGAGAAGATGCGGCTGGAAGCGGTCGAGGTGGTGCCGGTCGTCACCGACCTGACCCGCGACGGCGCGATTGCCGAGGTGCTGGCCAGGTATCAGCCCGATGTCACGGTGCAGGCGGCGATCCCGATTTCCTGGTACACGCTGGCCAATTCGGTGCCGAAGGACATCTGGAAGCGGGTAAACTACGAAGCCCGCCTCGGCCCGTTCCTGCCCTTGCTGCTGTCCTTCCCGATCCGTTTCATGGAGGGCTGGCGCGACGCCGGGGCGCCGGGCAAGGTGATCCAGCTCTCGTTCCCCGATATCGTCAATCCGGTGCTGGCGGGGATGGATCTGGCGCCTGCCTGCGGCTCGGGCAATACCGAAAACCTGTGCTCGACGCTCAGGATGATGGTCGCCGACCGGCTGGGCGCCCCCACGCGCGAAATCGACATCAAGCTGATCGCGCATCATTTCCATTCCTGGTTCCAGCGCTCGCCCGCCGAGATGCCGGAATTGCAGCAGAACATGTTCCACTTCCAGGCCTTCTGCCGCAGCCACGAGGTCACGGCCGAGATGCTGGGCGATCCCAGCTTCCTGCAGGATCTGCGCAAGCGCTATCCCTATCAGCGTCCGCGTTTCGCCGCGACCTCGGTGGTGAAGAACACGCTGCGGATGCTGCGCAATGACGGGCTGGTCACGCACGTGGCCTCGCCCGCCTGCATGGGCGGCGGACTTGATGCGCGCTATGTGAATGGTGGCTGGCAACCGGTGCTGCCGCAGGGCGTCACGCTCGACGATGTGGAAGCGATCTTTGCCCGCGCCCGGCACGCGGACGGGGTGGAGAGCATCGGCACCGACGGCACCGTCACCTTCACCGACCGCGGCAACGGGGCGATGGCCGAATTGCTGGGCTTCGATTGCAAGGTGCTGAAACCCGAGGAGGTCCATGCCCGGGCCGAGGAGCTGTTGCACTGCATCAAGACGCTCCGCGCCGCGGCCTGAGCCGGGCCGACGCACCTTTACCGGGCCTTGCGACTGCGGCTAGCTAGGGGCTGGCCGCAGTCCACCCGGCACGATGGGGCCGGCAAGTTGGGGAACCTGTTCTTGGAAAAGCTCAATATCCGTCAGATCGAGGCGTTTCGTGCCGTCATGACCTATGGCAGCATGAAGAAGGCGGCCGAGGTTCTGGGGATCTCGCAGCCGGCGATGAGCCGGCTGATCGCCAGCCTGACCGAGACGGTGGGCTTTGCCCTGTTTACCCGCGAACAGGGCGGCGTGGTGCCGACCGACGATGCGGTGGATTTCATGCGCGAGGTCGAGCGGGTCTTTGCCGGCACCGACGAGCTGCGCCGCCGCGCCGATGCGATCCGCCGCAAGGAGGCCGGAACCGTCCGCATTGCCGCCATGTCGCATTACGCCAATGACCTGCTGCCCGAGCTGGTCGCGCGATTCTCGCTGAAGCATCCCAACATCCGGGTGATTCTGGAGGCCCGCAGCCGGATCGAGATCGGCAGCTACGTGCGCCTCGGGCTGGCCGATCTGGGCGTGACCTCCTTGCCGATCCCCTCGGAGCCGGCGGTGGTCACGCGGCTGGCGGTGGCGCCCGTGGTGCTGTTGATGCCCGCGGGACATCCGCTGTCGGCCATGGAGCGTGTCCCGGCCGAGGCGCTGGAAGGCGAGCGTTTCGTCAGTTTCGAAAGCCGCACACCGTTCCGCACCGAGGTGGATGCGGTCTTCGACGAACGCAGCATCCGCCGGACGCTGGCCATCGAGACGGCGGCGCCCGAGGGCATCGTGCGGCTGGTGGCGGCGGGGGCGGGGGTTGGGCTGATCAGCCCCTTCACCGCCGATATCCACGAAACACCCGGCGTCGTCTCGCGCCCCTTCGACCCGGCGATTGCGGTGGAAGTGGGCCTGCTGACCGATGACCGTTCGCTGTCCACCGCGGCGACGGCGATGATCGACTTCCTCAAGCAGGCCTTCGAGGACGGCACCGCCACGGCGCGCTACCGGTTGCCCGGCTGACATGCTGCCCGCGCCCCCCGAACGCCGCATCGTCACGCATTGGGGCTCGTACCGGGCCGACGAACAGGGGCGCGCGGTGCCGGTGGCCGAGGATCCGGCGCCCTCGGCCATCGGTCGGGGGCTGGAGGCGATGTCCCGTTCCCCGGCCCGCGTGCTGCGCCCGATGGTCCGGCGCGGCTGGCTGGAGAACGGGCCGGGCGGCGGCGGGCGGGGGCGCGATGCCTTCGTGCCGGTCAGTTGGGACGAGGCCGAACGGCTGGTCGCGGCCGAGGTCGACCGCGTGCGGCGCCTCCACGGCAATGCGGCGATCTACGGCGGCTCTTACGGCTGGGCCAGCGCCGGGCGCTTTCACCATGCGCAAAGCCAGATCCACCGCTTCCTGAACCTGGCGGGTGGCTATACCCGCTCGGTCCAGAATTATTCCTATGCCGCGGGCGATGTGATCCTGCCCTATATCACGGGCAGCGCAGCGGGCCTGTCCTTCGGCCATACCCCCTGGTCCGAGATCCGCGCCCATGCGCGGCAGGTGCTGATGTTCGGCGGCATGCCCGCGCGCAACACCCAGGTGAACGGCGGCGGGACCCAGCGGCACGGGTTCGGGGCGGATTTCGATGCCTGCCGCGCCGCCGGGCTGCGGATGGTGCTGATCTCGCCCCTGGGCGATGATGCGCCCGCCTGCGATGCCTGGCTGGCACTCAGACCCACCACCGATGTCGCGCTGATGCTGGCGCTGGCGCATGAGGTGATCGCGGCGGGGCGGGTGGATCGCGCCTTTCTCGACCGCTACACGACCGGGGGCGAGACGGTGCTGGCCTATGTCACCGGCGCCGCCGATGGCATGGCCAAGAGCCCCGCCTGGGCGGCCCCGATCACCGGCCTGCCCGAGGGCGAGATCCGCGCCCTGGCGCAGTCGGTGATGGACCTGCCCACCTTCATCGCCGTCTCTTGGTCGCTGCAACGCGCCCGACATGGCGAGCAGCCCTATTGGATGGCGATCACGCTGGCCGCGCTTCTGGGCACCATCGGCAAGCCGGGGCTGGGTTTCGGCTTCGGCTATGGCTCCATCGACGGGATCGGCCAGGCCGAGAACGCCTATTCATGGCCGAAGCTGGGGCAGGGCAGCAACCCGGTGGACAGCTTCATTCCCGTGGCACGGATCGCCGACATGCTGCTGGCGCCGGGCGGTGCCTATCCCTATCGCGGCGAGACCCGGCATTATCCCGATATCCGGCTGGTCTATTGGGCGGGGGGCAATCCCTTTCACCACCATCAGGACCTGAACCGGCTGGTCCGGGCTTGGCAGCGGCCGGAAACGGTGATCGTGCACGAGCCCTGGTGGACCGCCACCGCGCGGCATGCTGATATCGTCCTGCCAGCCACCTTGCCGACCGAGCGCGACGACATCGCCGCCTCGGGGCGCGAACCTCTGTTCCTGCCGTCCCACAAGATCGCCGAGCCGCCGGGCGAGGCACGGGACGATTACGCCATCCTGACCGGCATTGCCCGGCATCTGGGGCTGGAGGCGGATTTTACCGAGGGGCGCAGCGCCGAGGCATGGCTGCGCCACCTCTATGCCGGCTTGCCGGCGCTGACCGGCCAGGGCGACCTGCCGGATTTCGAGGATTTCTGGCAGGGCACCGGCCTGAGGATCGACCGCAGCCGGCCCGTCCGCAGCCTTCTGCAACGCTTCCGCGAGACTCCCGAGCGGCACCGGCTGCACACGCCCTCGGGCCGGATCGAGCTGTATTCGCAGACCATCGCCGGCTTCGCGCTGCCCGATTGTCCGGGCCATGCCGCCTGGCTGGAGCCCGAGGAATGGCTGGGCGCGCCCGCCACGGCGCGTTACCCGCTGCATCTGCTCTCGACCCAGCCCGCGACCCGGTTGCACAGCCAGATGGATGCCGGGCCGACCGCGCAGGAGTCGAAGATCCGCGGGCGCGAGCCCCTGCGGATGAATCCCGCCGATGCGGCGGCGCGGGGGCTGGCGGCGGGTGATGTGGTCAGGGTCTTCAACGACCGCGGCGCCTGTCTGGCGGGCCTCGTCCTCAGCGAGGCGCTGCTGCCCGGGGTGGTGCAGCTGGCGACCGGCGCCTGGTACGATCCGGTCGAACCCGGCGGGCTCGATGCGCATGGCAACCCGAATGTGCTGACCCGCGATCAGGGCGCCTCGATGCTGTCGCAGGCCCCGTCGGCGCAATCCTGTCTGGTCGAGGTCGCGGCCTGGACCGATCCCCTGCCGCCGATCCGCGCCTTTCAGCCGCCGACCTGAGCGCCCGCGCGGGCCTCGGCCAGCACCGGATGGATCGCGGCCGCCATCTCCAGCACCGGCGTATCGGCAAAGCGCGGGCCCAGCACGGTCAGTCCGACCGGCATGCCACTCGGGCCGGTGAAAGCGGGGATGTTGACGCAGGGCACATGCAAGAGCGTCCAGAGCGAGTTGAAATCGGCGCTGCCGTTGTTGCCCAGGCCCAGCGGCGCCTCGCCCGGCACCGAATAGGTCAGCACCGCATCGAAGGGCGCCGCCAGCCGGTCGAACCGCGCCCTGAGCACAGCCGCCCGGTCCAGCGCCTGCCGCAGGTCGGCGTCGGAATAGCCGTCGGAATTTTCCACCAGCGCGCGGAAATGCTCGTTCAGCAGCGGCAGGTCGGCGCGGTATTCGGGCAGGAAGGCGCTGCGTCCCTCGGCCCGCATGATGATGTGATGCACGCGGTCGATGTCGTCGAACTCGGGCGGCAGCGTCAGGGTCGAGACCTGGGCCCCGGCCCGAGCCAGCGCCTCGGCCGCCTGGGTCAGCCCGGCCCGGGTCGAGGGTTCGGCGCGCTGGGCAAAGGGGGTGTGGCAAAGGGCGATGCGGGCGCCTGCGATGGCGCGGCTCCGGCGCGGCAGGCGGTCGGGGACCAGCGCGTCATAGACGAGGCCCAGATCCTCGACCGAGCGGGCGAACCAGCCCAGCGTGTCGAGCGTCGGCGCGTAAAGGCGGATGCCATCGCGGCTGACCCGGCTCCAGGTCGGTTTCATCGCGAAGACACCGCAATAGCTGGCCGGGCGGATCAGCGAGCCCCCGGTCTGCGTGCCCAGCGCCACCGGCACATGCCCGTCCGCCACCGCCGCGGCCGAGCCTGAGGACGAGCCGCCCGGCGTGCGCGCCGGGTCGAGCGGGTTGTGGGTGGGCGCCAGGCGGAAGGCGGCGGCGAATTCGACGGTTTCGGTCTTGCCCAGCATCACCGCGCCGGCGGCGCGCAGGAGCTTGACGCAGGCCGCGTCGATGCGGGGGAAGAAATCCTGATAGATCGGGGAGTTATAGCCGGTGGGCGCCTGTTCGGTCAGGATCACGTCCTTGACGCCGAAGGGCATTCCCTGCAGCGGTCCGACCGGCGGCTTCGCATCGAGCGCCCGCGCCGTGGCCCTGGCACTGTCGGCCGCGACATGGGACCAGACCTTGAGCGCGCCGTTGCGGGCTTCGATCCGGGCGAGGCTCTGCTCGGTCCAGTCGCTGGCGGTTCTCTGTCCGGCGCGCAGCGCACCCAGCATCTCGGCGGCGGAGCCTGGCACCGTCTTCATCGTCGTCTCCTGCAATCGGTCGGAAAGGGGGGGCAGGCGGCACGAGGGGGCACCGCCTGCCCGGGCGCTCAGCGCATCTGATAGGCCTCGGCCTGGGCGATCACCGCCTCGCGGTCGAAGTCGTTGCATTCCTCGAAGAAGCTGGTGTCAAAGGCGCCTTCGGTATTCTCGGAGCCGATCAGCCCGGCGGCGAGATAGCGCTCGGCCGTCTGGGTCCAGCGGCTGGGGTCGATCTCGCCGGTGGGGGCGCCCTCGGGCAGGTTGCGCAGCGCCGAGTCGAGCCATTTGTTGAGGATATTGACCTGGCCGGGGATGGCATCGGCGCGGCTGGTGTCGGCGGGCAGCGTGGTCGGAAAGACATCGAACATGATGTCGATCGCGGCTTCGCGGTTGGCCAGCGTGAAGACCAGGCCGCGGGTCATCGCCCGGCAATAGGCCACCGCATCCTCGCGGCGGTCGCGCAGGAAGTCGTCGCGCGCGACCAGCGACATGCCGGCCAGTTCGTTCTGCACGCCGAGGTCGATATAGTCGAAGGACAGGCCCTGGTTCTCGATGATGCCGAAGGCCGCGTCCCACAGGACGATGGCATCGACCTGGCCGTTCGACACGGCCGCTGCGGCCGGCGCGCCCGAGCCGGTGACGACGGCGGTATAGTTCGGTTCGAGCCCGGCCATGCGGAAGCTCTCATCCACGATCATCGCCACGCCGCCGCCCGCCACGGGGAAGCCGATGGTGCGGCCTTGAAGATCGGCCAGAGTCTGGATGTCCGAGCCCTGCGGGATGCCGATGGAGAAGCCGTTGTAGCGCTTCAGCTCATAGATCGCGGTCAGGTCCGCGCCCTGTTCGCGCAGTTGCAGGACGCCCTCGGCCATGGTGGTGGACAGATCGCCCGCACCGCTGAGCACCACCTGCGCCGCCTGCGCGCCGCCCGAGGCGGCCTGCATCTGCACGTCGATGCCTTCCTCGGCGAAATAGCCCATCGCCTGGGGGACGGCATACATGAAGACCTCCTCGCCCGGGGCCATGTTGGGGTGCGAGAAGACGAGGTTGACGGTATCGGCCGAGGCCAGGCCGGTACCGAACAGAACCGCCGAGAACGCGGCAGCGGAAACACGGGTCATACGCATGATTTACCTCCAGGTTGCAGGGTTTCTTGGTCTTGGTGCGGGGTCCCCTCGGGGGTGCCCGCGGGTCGTTCAGTAGCTCAGCCAGGCTTCCAGCTTTTGCATCGCGTAGTTCAGGATGAAGCCGAGGGCGCCCAGGACGATGAGGATCGCGAAGACCCCGCCCATCTGCATGGCGTTGTTGTATTGCAGCAAAAGCAGCCCCAGCCCGGCCCGGGCGCCGACGAATTCGCCGACGATGGCCCCCAGAAGCGAGATGACGGCGGCCATGTGCAGCCCGGCGAAGATGAAGGGCGCGGCCGAGGGCAGGATGATGTGCCAGAAGGTCTGGAACTCGCTGGCGCCGCAGACCCGGGCCAGGTCGATCCGCTCGGGCTCGACCGCGTGATAGCCGGCGATGGAATTCACCAGCAGCGGGAAGAAGGTGATGATGACGACGATCAACACCTTGCCTTCGATCCCGAAGCCGAACCAGACCACGAAGAGGGGCGCGATGGCGACCTTGGGCAGCGCCTGGAAGGCCACGACATAGGGATAGAGCACCCGTTCCGCCGTTTCCCACCGCGCCAGGCCGAAGCCCATGACGATGCCGAGGACCGAGCCGATGACGAAGCCGAGGAAGGCCTCCCACATGGTGACGCCGGTGTGATACCACAGGCTTGTCGGATGGCTCAGCGGCGCGGTGAACCCGACCCAGAGCCAGCGCGCCACATCCTGCGGCTTGGGCACGACATAGGCCGGCACGCTGCCGAGGTTGGTCACGGCCCACCAGGTCCCCAGCAGGATCAGGAAGATCGCCAGCGACATGCCCCGTTCGCGCCATTTCGGTGGCGAGGCGAGGGTGAGGGCGGGGTCGGGGGTCTGCGGGGCAAGCTCGCTCATCCTCCAAGATCTCCTTCGGAATCCAGCAGGGTGCGGATGCGGCCGGTGAAGCGGCCGAAGGCATCCGAGTTGATCATGTCCAGCGTGCGCGGACGGGGCAGGTCGATGTCGATGATCTCGGCCAGCCGTCCGGGGCGGGGCGTCATGACGAAGACCCGGTCGGACAGGAAGACGGATTCCACGATGGAATGGGTGACGAAGATCACCGTCTTCTTCGACTGGGACCAGATGCGCAGCACTTCCAGGTTCATCTGCTCGCGCGTCATGGCGTCGAGCGCGCCGAAGGGTTCGTCCATCAGCAGAAGCGCGGGGTTCTGCACCAGCGCGCGGACGATGCCGGCCCGTTGCTGCATCCCGCCCGACAGCTCGCGCGGGTATTTGTCGCCGAACTCGCCAAGCCCCACGGTTTCCAGCAGGGTCTTGGCCCGCGCGCGGATCTCAGGGGTGAGGTTGCGGCGGATCTGGTTGGGGAAGAGGACGTTCTGCGTCACTGTCCGCCAGGGCAGCAGCACCGGCGACTGGAAGACGACGCCGATTTCCTCGTCGGGGCCGTCGATGGGCCGCCCCTTCAGCGTGACGTCGCCGCGGGTATGGTCCAGAAGGCCGGAGAGGATCTTCAGCAGCGTCGATTTCCCGCAGCCGCTGCGGCCGACGATCGAGATGAACTCGCCTTCCTTCACGTCGAAGCTCACACGATCCAGCGCCAGCGTGCCGTTGCCGTCGCGCGAGGGGTAGATCTTGGTCAGGTCCTTGACCTCGATGAGGGGCGCGCTCATGCCATCACCTCCGTCCAGGCCCGGGCGACCTCGGCCGCGGGCGCGATCCAGAGATTGCGGTCGGACGCGGCCGCGGCCAGCACCCGACGCAGCGAGGCCACGCGGTAGGGTTGGCCGATGATCCAGGGCGTGAGGTTGAGGGACGCCTGGCGGATGCCCCGCGCCCGGGCTTCCCGGCCCAGATAGTGCAGGCCGGTGATGCAGCGCAGTTCCCATTCGGCGAGGGGCTGGTTCTGTTCGAAGAGGAACCGCCGGTCCGAAAGCTCGAGGTTCAGCGGCATGGACAGGAGCTGCCCCGCGCCGCCCGCCAGCGGATAGGCGAGGTCGTCGTTGGCCCAGTCCGAGAGATAGGCAAAGCCCGCCTCGGCCACCAGCCGCTGGGTGTTGAGCGATTGCGTGTTGCCCGGCGAATACCAGCCGGCGACGGTCTGGCCGCTGACCCGTGCCAGCGTGTCCCGCGACTGGGCGATCAGCGCGCGTTCTCGGTCCTCGTCCATGGCGCCGTAATGCAGTTGGCCCATGTCGACGCCGCAGGCCGCAATCTCGTGCCCTTGGCCGGTGATCTCGGCGATCAGGCCGGGATAGCGCTCGGCCACTTCGGAATTGACGGCGAAGGTGGCTTTCACCCCCGCCTTGTCGAATTCCTTCAACAGCCGGTAGACGGCGACCCGGTTGCCATAGTCGCGCAGCGTGTAATCCCAGAACGAGGTCCCGGGCCGCTGCATCCCGCCCGGCGGCAGGATCGGCGTGCGCGGCATGTCCATCGGGAAATACTCCAGATAGACCGAGATGCTCAGCGCGACGCCCGCGCCCTGGGGCCAGGCCCGGGGAAGGTCTGTGCGCAGAAGGTTGCGATAGGCGAAGCGGTCGTGGTCGAGGCCGGGCTTGCGCTTGGGATAGTCCAGATAGCCGGGAAGCGCGCTCATGCCGCCGCCTCCATGCCCAGCCATTGGCGCATATCGGCCTCGTGATGCGCGATGTACCAGTCGGCAATCTCGCGACCCGTGGCCAGCCAGACCCCGCGCTTGTTGGCGATGTAGTCGAGGATCTCGGCGAAGGCCTCGACCCGGTGCGGCTGGGCGATGACATAGGGATGCAGCGGCAGGCACATGACGGTGCCGCTGTCGTCGCCTTCCTCTAGCAATTGATCGCATTGCGCCTTGCAGGCGGCGACGTATTCCGAGGTGGAAAGGCCCCGGAAGTTGAAGAAGGGCACGTCGTTCAGCTCGATGGAATAGGGCAGCGAGATGAGCCGCCCCTTGCGCACGTTCAGCGGCGTCGGCTGGTCGTCATGCATCAGGTCCAGCGTGTATTTGATGCCTTCCTCGGCCAGAATGTGCTGCGTCGTCTCGGTGTTCGAGACCGCGGGCGACAGCCAGCCGTCCAGGCTCTGCCCCGAATACTTGCGGATCGTCTCGCGGCAATCGGCGATGACGCGGCGCTGTTCGTCCTCGTCCAGCTCATAGAGATAGCGCGTGTTGTAGACGCCGTGGCTGAAGAGTTCCCAGTCGAGTTCGCAGCAACGCTCGATGATCTGCGGCAGGTGATCGCAGAGCGCGACATTGAGCGAGACCGAGCCCCGCACGCCATGATCGGCCATCACATCGGCCAGACGCTCGAAGGCGACGCGGTTGCCATAGTCGCGGTGGCCGTAATTGGTGATGTCGGGTTCGGGCTGATACCAGACCGAACGCGTGGCGCTGGGCGGCGGGGCGAGTTCGTAGAATTCGATGTTCACGCCGACCCAGAAGGCCAGGCGGTTGCCGTCCGGCCAGGTGATCCGGGGGCGACCGACCCAAGGGGCATAGGGGTAGTGATTCGGCTCTCTCACCAGGGTCTCCAGTCTTGCGCGTCAGCGTCTGAACCGTGATGCAACTTCGCATTGTCGGATTTCATGATGCTGTCATTTGCGATTTCATTATGCAAGAATTCTCTTCGGCAACCCGTCGAGGGACCGGGCGCGGGGTGGGGAATCCCCGGATCTGCACAAAATTTCAGCAGATGCGCGGGGGAATCAGGTCCGACGAAACGCGACGCCACTTCTATTATGTCGGTCATTGTTGAAGGCGTATATGCGGGAAACGGCCCATTTTCGCATTCCGAGTTGCGCTTGCCGGCGAATCGACTAAATAATGTCCGACAAACTTGCAGAGCTAAGCGAAGGGATGGCGCGGGTCATGACGGATCTTTCGGGGCAGATCGCCATCGTCACGGGCGCCTCCGGTGGGCTGGGCGCGCAATTCGCGCGGGCCTTGGCCGGGCGCGGGGCCAGGGTTGCGCTGGCGGCGCGTCGGGTCGAACGTCTGTCGGCGCTGGCCGAGGAGCTGGGCCAAGGCGCCGCCGCCTTCGCCTATGACGCCGAGGATCTGGACGCGGCGCCTGCGCTGATCGAGGCGGTGGGCGCCCGGCTGGGGGTGCCGACGCTGCTGATCAACAATGCGGGCATCAGTCTGCCGGGCCGCGCCCAGGATCAGACGCCCGAGGAATTCGAGCGCACCATGGCGGTGAACCTGCGCGCCCCCTGGCGGCTGTCGCAGCTGTGCGCGCAGCGCTGGATCGGCGCGGGGAGCGGCGGCGCCATCGTCAACGTGGCCTCGATGCTGGCCAACCGGGCCGGGCCGGGCGTCTCGCTCTATTGCATGTCGAAGGCGGCACTTCAGCACATGACCGCCTGTCACGCGCTGGAATGGGCGCGGCACGGGATCCGGGTCAATGCCCTCTGCCCGGGCTATATCCGCACCGAGATCAACGATGCCTTCTGGGAGACGCCGCGCGGGCAGGCGGAACTGGCGCGCTTGCCCCGCCGCCGGGTCGGCACGCCGCAGGATCTGGATTCGGCGCTGCTGTTCCTCTGCGATCCGGCCAGCGGCTTCGTCAACGGCGCCTCGCTGACCGTGGACGACGCCGAAAGCTGGGCGATCTGATGGCGGCCGATCTGCCCCTCGACCCGGCGCTGATCCGCGATCCGGCGCAGGCCGTGCCCTTCGACAACGCGGCGCTGGCCCGGCATCTGGCCGCGACGGGCGACCGGCTGGACGAGACGCCGCTGCGGCAATTCGCAGGCGGCTACGGGAACCTCAATTACCTGATCCGGGTGAACGGGTGCTGGGCGGTGCTGCGCCGTCCGCCGCCGGGCGAGATCCCCAAGGGCGCCAATGACATGGGGCGCGAGCATCGGGCGCTGTCGATCCTGGCCCCGGTCTGGCCGCTGGCCCCGCGCCCGGTGGCCTATTGCGAGGATCCGGCCGTCCTGGGCGCGCCTTTCCTCATCTCCGAGTTTCGGGCGGGCCTGCCGCTGCACGGCGCCACCCCCCTCGGCGCGGCGATGACGCCCGGGACGGCACACGCCCTGTCGCTTCTGCAGACCGACATCCTGACGCAGCTCCATGCCTTCGACCCGGCAGCGATCGGCGCGCTGACGCTGGGCCGCGCCTCGGGCTTCGCCGAGCGGACGTTGCGGGGCTGGACCGCCCGGCTGCATGGCGCGGTCGCGGGTGTCCCGCCCGAGGCGCTGGCGCTGTTCGAACGGCTGGGCGCGGTCCCGCCGCGCGATGCCCGGCTCACCGTGATCCACAACGATTTCAAGCTGGACAACGTGGTCGTGGACCCGGTGACGCTGGCCCCCAACGCGGTGCTGGACTGGGACATGGCGACGCTGGGCGCGCCCTTCTTCGATCTGGCGACGATGCTCACCTATTGGGCCGAGGCCGACGATCCCGCAGGGCTGAAGGCCATCAACCTGACCCATTCCGAAGCGCCGGGCGCGCTGAGCCGCCGGGCGCTGACCGAGGCCTATGTCAGCGCCACGGGCTTTGACAGCCCGGCGGACGAGGCGGACCTGCGCTTCTTCCTCGCGCTCGCCTTCGGCAAGCTGGGGGTCGTGTGCCTGCAGCTCTACGACAAATTCCGCGCCGATCCCGAGGGCAACCGGCGCAACGAGAAATTCGGCGCCGCCGCGCCCGGGGCCTTTGCCCGGGGCCTTGATGTGCTGGACGGCGGCCTGATCTGAGGGAGGAACCCATGGCGAAACTCTATAGCGACGTCTCGATGTCGGATCTGCCCGGCGAGGTGGATCGCCTGGCCGAAAAGGTCCGCGACTTCGTGACCACCGCCTGCATCCCCGAGGAAGCCGCCTGGCGCGCCTCGGGCGAGGAGGTCAGCGAGGATCTGCGCCGCGAGCTGATGGCGCGGGCGCGGGCGGCGGGGGTTTACGGCCTGCATCTGCCCAAGGCCTTCGGCGGCGCGGGCCTCGACCATCGCGGCAAGGCCAAGGTGCTGGAGGCGGCGGGCTATTCCATGCTGGGCCCGCTGGCGCTGCATTGCGCCGCGCCCGATGAGGGGAACCAGCACCTGCTGGACGTGGTGGCCGAGGGTGACCAGCGTGAGGAATACCTGCGCCCTCTGTGCGAGGGCGAGCGGTCCTGCTTCCTGATGACCGAACCGGGCGGCGCAGGCGCCGATCCTGCGGGAATGAAGACCCTCGCGGTGCGGGACGGCGGCGATTACGTCATCAACGGGCGGAAATGGTTCATCACCGGGGCGCTGGGCGCGCGGTTCGCGATCATCATGGCCCGCGACGCCAGCGCCGGGGGCTCGCCCACCATGTTCCTGACGCCGATGACCACGCCGGGGATCAACATCATCCGGCCGATGGAGGTCATGGCGCATGATTCGACCGGCGGGCATTGCCTGGTGGATCTGGTCGATGTGCGCGTCCCGGCTTCGGCCGTTCTGGGCGAGCCGGGGCAGGGCTTCCGCTATGCGCAGGTGCGGCTTGCGCCCGCGCGGCTCACGCATTGCATGCGCTGGCTGGGCGCGGCGCAGCGCAGCCACGACATCGCCCGTTCGCATGCCGCGCATCGCGAGTTGTTCGGCAATGTGCTGGGCCATCATCAGGGCGTGTCCTTCCAGCTGGCGGACAACGAGATGGACCTCTACGCCGCCCGCGCCGTCACCGCGCAGGCCTGCGCCGTGCTCGACGCGGGATCGCAGGGGCGGCACGAAAGTTCGATGGCCAAGGTTTTCGTATCCGAGGCCACCAGCCGCGTCGTCGACCGCTCGGTGCAGATCCTGGGCGGGCTGGGCGTGACCGGGATGACCCCGGTCGAGCATATCTACCGCTCGATCCGTGCCTTCCGTATCTATGACGGCCCGTCCGAGGCGCACCGCATGGCCATCGGCCGCCGGTCCTTGCCCAAGGGCGACGACCTGCTGCCGGATCTGACGGCTTTCTGAGGCAGGGCAGGGGAGGAGACCACATGCTGTTGCCGAGACTGGAAGACTACGCCCGGGATGCCGCCGCCTATCGCCGGCCGCCCGCGCCCGAGACCTTCAATTATTGCGACATCATCGACGGCTATGCCGAGGACCCGACGCGCGAGGCGCTGATCTGGCTGAATGCCGCGGGCGCGGAACGCCGCCTGACCTTCGCCGAGATCAGCGAGGGGTCGAAGCGCATGGCCTCGGTGCTGCGCGCGCAGGGCGTGGGCCGGGGCGACCGGGTGCTGATCATGCTGCCGCGCCTGCCGGAATGGCAGATGGCGATGCTGGCGGCCTTCCGGCTGGGGGCCATCGCCATCCCCTGCATCACCATGCTGACCGCGAAGGATCTGGCCTATCGCATCGAGGCCACCGAACCCCGGGCGCTGATTACCATCCCGGCCGAGACCGGCAAATTCGCGGGCCTCGCCCCCGATGCCGCGCGTCTGGTCGTACCCTATGGTCCGGGCGTGGCCGAGGGATGGCAGGATCTGGTCGCGCAGGCCGCCGAGGCCTCGCCCCAGATCGCCACCGAGGCGATGCGCCCGGACGAGGGGGCGCTTCTCTATTTCACCTCGGGCTCGACCGGGCAGCCGAAGGGCGTGCTGCATTCGGCCTATTTCCCGCGCGCCTATCTGGAATGCTCGGCCTGGTGGTTCGACCTGAACGAGCAGCGCGCCGAGGACCTGATGTGGGGAACCTCGGACACCGGCTGGTCCTTCTCGCTGACGGCAACGCTGGTCGGTCCCTGGCTGGCGGGCGTGCGGACGCTGACTTACGACGGGCCCTTCGATCCGAAGGAGCGTCTGCGGATCATGGCGAAATACGGCGTCACCGTCTTCGCCGCCGCCGCTAGCGAATTCCGGCAGATGCTGGGGCAGGAGATCGAGGCCCATGACCTGAGCCGCCTGCGCCTCTCTGCCACCGCTGGCGAAGCGCTGGACGGCCCCACCGCCCGCAACTGGATGCGCCGCGCCGGCTGCCGGATCCACGAGGCCTACGGCCAGACCGAGGCGCTGATGGTTGTCGCCAATTATCCCGCGGCCGAGATCCGCCCCGGCGCCATGGGCCTGCCTCTGCCGGGCCTGCCGATCGAGGTGATTTCCGAAGAGAACTACCGCCCCCTCGGCCCCGGGCAGGTCGGTCATGTGGCGATCCGCATGCCGATGGAAGGCATGATGCTGGGCTATTGGCGCGCGCCCGAAAAGACCGAGGCCTGTTTCGTGACCGACGCCGAAGGGCAGCGCTGGTACATCTCGGGCGACCTCGCCCGCAAGGATGACGACGGGTATTTCTGGTACGAGGGGCGCTCGGACGATGTGATCAACACCGCCGGCTATCGCGTCGGCCCGGCCGAGGTGGAAAGCGCGGTCATGGCCCATCCCGCCGTCAAGGATTGCGCGGCGGTGGCCAGCCCCGACGCCGAGCGGGGCGAGGTTGTGAAGGCCTTCATCGTGCTGCATGAAGGACACGCGCCCGGCGCCGAGCTGGCGCGCGAGATCCAGGATTTCGTCAAGCGCGAGACGGCGCCCTACAAGTACCCGCGCCGGATCGAGTTCATCGACGCGCTGCCCCGCACCACCACGGGCAAGGTCCGCCGCAAGGATCTGCGCGACCGCGAGGCCCTGGCGGCCCGAGGACAGGAGAAGCCCCCCGCATGAGCGACCCGCAACCCGCCTATCGCATCCTCGCCGACCGGATCGCCGCGCGCATCCTGGCGGGCGAGATCCGCCCCGGCGATCCCCTGCCGACCGAGGCCGTGCTGAGCGAGACCTATGGCCTGCACCGCTCGACCGTGCGCGAGGGGATCCGGCTGCTGGAGGAAACCGGCATGCTCAGGCGGAAGTCGCAAAAGCGGCTGGAGGTGGCGGTGCCTGACGGCGCCCATCTGGCCGAACGCACCATGCAGGCGCTGGTCCTGCGCGGGATCACCGTGCGCGCGCTCTACGAGGCGAATGTGGCCTTCGACCCGGTGCTGGCGCGGATCGCCGCGACCAGTGCGAGCAGCGCCCAGATCGCCCGGCTGCACCGCAACCTCAAGGACACCCGCGCCGCAGCGGGCGACCTGACCGCGCTGGCCGAGTTGGACGCGGGTTTCCATTCCCTGCTGTGCGAGGCGACCAACAACGAGATTTTCCAGGTGATGCGCCAGCCGCTGCACGAACTCTTCCTGCCGATGGTCAGCGAATTGGTGGCGACGATCGACACCTCGGGCCGGATGGTGACGGCCCATGCCCGCATCGTCGAGGCCATCGAGCGGCGGGACGGCGAGGCCGCGGCGCTCTGGGCGCGGCGGCATATCGAGGATTTCAAGCGCGGCTGCCTGAAGGCGGGCCTCGATTTCGACCGCGCGGTGGTCTACGAGCCGAGGTTGGCGCTATGACGATGCTTCCCCTCAAGGGCCTCAAGGTCCTGTCGATGGCCGAACAATACCCCGGGCCGATGGCGACGCTGATCCTGGCCGACATGGGCGCCGACGTGATCCAGGTCGAACGGCGGGGAAGCGGCGATCCCTCGCGCTTTCTCAAGGGCTTCTTCGAGGCGATGAACCGGGGCAAACGCTCGGTCGCGCTGGATATCCGCGATACGGGCGACAAGGCGCAGCTTCTGACGCTGGCGGCCGAGGCGGATGTGTTTCTGGAAGGCTTCCGTCCCGGCAAGCTGGCGCGGCAGGGGCTGGGCTATGACGATCTTGCGGCGCTGAACCCGGGGCTGATCTATTGCTCGATCACCGGCTACGGGCAGACCGGCCCCTACCGCGACCGGCCGGCGCATGACCTGACCTTCCAGGGCGTCGGCGGCGCGCTGGAGGAGCGGCTCGATGGCGATGTGACCGGCCTGCCGCCCGCGCTGCTGCTGGGTGACAATGCCTCGGGCCTCTACGCGACCATCGGCATCCTGGCGGCGTTGCAGGCGCGGCAGGCGAGCGGGCGCGGCACGCATGTCGATATCGCCATGTCGGACAGCGTGACGGCCCTGCAGACCGCCTTTGTCGGCATGCTGGGCGAGGCGGGCGATCCGCCACCGCAGGCGGAACCCGCCTATGACCTCTTTACCTGCGCCGATGGCCGGCCGCTCACCCTGTCGATTGCGCATGAGGATGCCTATTGGGACCGGCTTTGCGCCGATCTCGGCCTCGACGATCTGGTCGGCATGAAACGCCCGGCCCGGGTCGGCCAGCGCGCCGTCCTGAAGGCACGGATCGGCGGTGCGATTGCCACGCAGCCCTTCGCGCATTGGGCCGAGGTGCTGGAGCGCGCGGGCCAGATGTGGGGGCCGGTCAACCGGCTGTCCGACCTGCCCGCCGATCCTCATGTCGCGGCGCGCGGCCTTCTGGACCGCGTGATCCGGGCGGATGGCACCCAGCAATGGGTGGTCCGCCAACCGATCCGCTTTTCCGCCTGGGAGAACGCGCCGCTTGCCCGCGCGCCTGCCCTCGACGAACACCGGGGCGCGGGTTTTTCCCGGCCCTGACCCCTCACGCCGGTGCCGCACCGGCCCTTGACAGGAGAGACCCATGGACCCGTTTCTGGTCGAGCCCCAATGGTTGCAGGACAGGCTGGGCGATCCCGCCGTCGTGATCCTCGACTGCTCGTGGTACATCCCCGAGGCGCAGAAAAGCGCCCGCGCCGAGTTCGAGGCGGCGCATATTCCCGGCGCGCGCTTCTTCGATCTGGACGCGGCCTCGGACCTGACGTCGCCCCATGTGAACATGCTGCCGCCGCCTGAGCAATTCGCCAAGGTGGCGGGGGCGCTGGGCATCGGGCCCGAGACGGACGTGGTGGTCTATGATTCCAGCTATGTCTCGGCCCGGGTCTGGTGGATGTTCCGCCATTTCGGGCACGGGCGCGTCGCCATTCTGAACGGCGGCTGGAAACGCTGGCAGGCCGAGGGGCGCCCCGTCGCCAGCGGCCCCGCGCCCGAGATTGCGCCCCGGGCCTTTACCGCCCGACCCGCCGCTGGCGGCGTGGCGCGCTGGCAGGACGTGCAGCAGGCGCTGGCCGATGGCACCGCGGGTGTCGTCGATGCCCGCACGCGCGAGCGGTTCACGGGCGAGCTGCCCTCGGGCTATCCCGGTGTTGCCGGCGGGCACATGCCCGGCGCGGTCAACGTCCCCTGGGGCGGGCTGCTGCCGCAGAAGGGCGATTTCACCTTCCTGGCGCCCGAGGCGGCGCGGGGCGTGCTGGAAGGGGCAGGCGTGGACCTGTCGAAGCCGGTGATCGCCACCTGCGGTTCGGGCGTCACGGCGGCCATCCTCTATTTCCAGATGGCGCGGCTGGGGAAGGCGGATGTGACGCTCTATGACGGCTCGTGGCACGAATGGGGCCAGCGGGCAGATCTGCCGAAGGAATCGCTCTCGTGACCGGAAAGCCTGCCACCACGCTCGTCTCTACCGCGCGGCCCCGGGGGACCGGCATCACCTCGGTCAACCCGCCGCTGGTCCGCGCCTCGACCTTCGTCTTCGACACGCTGGCCGAGTTCGAGCGCGCGGCGAAGACCCCGTTCGACGTGCCCTTCTATGGCCGCGTCGGCACGCCCACCACCTTCGCCTTCGAAGAGGCCATGGCCGAGATCGAGGGCGGGCACCGGGCGATTGCCACCTCGTCCGGGGTTTCGGCCATCTCGGCCACGCTGCTGGCCTTCCTCAAGCAGGGCGATCACCTGCTGGTCGTGGATACGGTCTATGAGCCCGTGCGGCGCTTCTGCAACCGGGCGCTGACGCGGATGGGGGTCGAGACGAGTTTCTACGATCCCGCGCTGGGTGCCGGGATCGCCGATCTGATCCGCCCGAACACGCGGCTCATCTATCTGGAATCGCCCGGTTCCGGCACTTTCGACGTGCAGGACGTGCCCGCCATCGTCGCGGTGGCCAAGGCGCGCGGCATCCGCACCGCCATTGACAACACCTGGGCGACGCCGCTCTTCTTCCGGCCGCTGGATCATGGGGTCGATGTGTCGATCCATGCCGCGACCAAGTATATCGTCGGCCATTCCGACGCGATGCTGGGCGTGATCACCGCCAACGCCGACAGCTACGACGACATCCGCCGGGCGACGCAGGATCTGGGTGCCTGCGCGGGGATCGAGGAATGCAACCTCGGCCTGCGCGGCCTGCGCACGCTGGAGGTCCGGCTGAAGCGGCACGAGGCGACGGGGCTGAAACTGGCCCGCTGGCTGGCCGAGCGGCCCGAGGTGGCGCGGGTGCTGCATCCGGCGCTGCCCTCGTGCCCCGGGCACGAGATCTGGGCGCGGGATTTCGACGGGGCGGCGGGGCTTTTCTCCATCGAACTGGCCAGCCGCGACCCCGAGGCCAAGCGCCGCTTCATCGACGCGCTTCAGCATTTCCGCATCGGCTTCAGCTGGGGCGGGTATGAGAGCCTGGTGCTGCCGATGCATCCCGAAAGCCGCAGCCTTCCGCGCTGGCAGGATCTGGGCCCGGTGGTGCGGCTGCAGATCGGGCTTGAGGACGCGGACGACCTGCAAGCCGATCTGGAGCAGGCGCTGGGTCGGATCTAACTGGCGGCGCCCGCGCTGCCAAACGCGTTCCAGCCGCCGTCCACGCTCAGAAGCGTCCCGTTGATGTAGCTGGCGGCGGGCGAGGCGATGAAGGCGACGGCCTCGGCGATATCCTCGGGGCGGCCCAGATCGCCCATCGGGATGCGGGTGCGGATGGCGGCCGCGTCGATCCGCGCCGCCACCTCCAGCGCCGCGACGCCGGGCGTGCGGATATAGCCGGGCGCGACGGTGGCGACGCGCAGGCCCTTGGGACCCAGTTCTGCGGCCAGGCAGCGGGTCAGGATGTCGATCCCGGCCTTCGAGGCGCCATAGGCGTGGCGCGGCGCCATCGGCACCAGCCCGGCGATGGAGCCGATGTTGACGATCACCCCCTGGCCCGGCGCCATGCGCGGGATCGCCGCCTTGGCGCAGGCGAAGGCGCCGGTGAGATTGACCTCCAGCGTGCGGTCGAGGTCGGCGAAATCCTGCTCCAGCGCCGGTTTGAAACTGTCGGCGACGGCGGCGTTGTTGACCAGAATGTCCAGCGTGCCGATCCGGGCGAAGGCCGCGTCCACCGCCGCGTCATCGGTCACGTCGCAGGCGAGGGCGGTGGCCTGCGGACCCAGCGTGGCGGTGCGGGCGCTCAGCGCTTCGGCGTTGCGGTCCAGCAGGAACACCTGATCGCCCGCCGCCACGAAATGCGCGGCAATCGCCGCGCCGATGCCGTCCGCCGCGCCGGTGATGACCACGCGGCGGGGGCCGGGGGCGGCCTCGGGGCGGGCGAGTTCGTCGGCGGGGACTTCGGTGGCGGGGGGATGCGCCTCGCCGGGTTGGTTGAAGGACATCCAGCCGCCATCGACGCCCAGGATCGCCCCGGTCACATAGCGCGCCTTGTCCGAGGCGAGGAAGGCGATGGCCGCCGCCATCTCGTCGGCGCGGGCCAGCCGGCCCATCGGGATGCGGCGGCGGACGGCGGTTAGGTCGGCCTTGCCCGCGGCCTCAAGCGCCGCGACCATGGGCGTGCGGACATAGCCGGGCGCGATGGCGTTGATGCGGATGCCGCGCCCGGCCCATTCGCAGGCGAGCGAGCGGGTCATGGAAATGAGCGCCGCCTTCGACGCGGCATAGGCGTTGCGGGTCGGGTTCCCCAGGACGCCCGCCAGCGAGGCCGTGTTGACGATGGCGCCGCCCTCCGTCATCCGCCGAGCCGCCTCGCGCGCCATCAGGAACGGGCCGTTCACATTGGTCCGAAGCGTCAGGCGGAAATGGGCAAGGTCGGTGTCCACCGTGGGCGCCATGGTCGGGCCGATGGCGGCGTTGTTGACCAGCACATCGACCTTTTCCCCCAGCGCGTCGAGCTGCCGCCAGAGAGACAGGATCTGCCCCTCGTCCGAAAGGTTGCATTCGAGGCCGAGGACTCCCAGCCCGGTCACACCGCTGCCGGGCAGATCGACGGCGATGAGCCGCGTCCCGGGCGTGGCGAGTTCGGCGATCAGGGCGCGGCCGATGCCGCCCGCGGCGCCGGTGATCAGGCAGGTGCGGGTCATGCTCTCACTCCGTTCCGAGGCGGCGGAAGAATCCGTCGCGATAGAGCAGGCTCGCCCCCGGTGCGGTGCCGAGGTTGATGACCCGGCCGAGGAACACCCAATGGCTACCCTGCTCGAACGCCGCTTCGACGGCGCAGTCGAACCGGGCGACGGCGCGGTCCAGCACCGGCGCGCCGCTGGCGCCGGTGGACCAGAGCGCGGGTGCGAAAGCCTCGCGCTCTTCGCCCGGGTGCGAGGAAAAGCGCCGGGCGATCTCGGCCTGTTCGTCGCTGAGGAAATTGACCGCGAAGCGGCCCACCTCGCGGATCCGCTCGGCCGCGGATTTGTCGCCGCGGATGCAGACCACCAGCGTCGGCGGCTCGGTGGTGGCGGAGCAGATGGCGGTGACGGTCAGCCCCTCGGGCACGCCGGCATGGGTCCAGGTGACGACCGCGACGGGCGAAACGACATGGCGCATCGCGTTCTTGTACTCATCGACCGAGACGACGGCGGGGGAGGGGGCCTTCATGGGGATGTCCTGCGTTCAGGGCCGGGGCGCGATATGATAGACGGGATCGTCGGGGAAGGCGGCGCCGATGGGCTGGCGGGGGCCGAAGCGCTCGGCCTCGCTGCCCTCGGGCACCGGCTGATCCTCGGCCCAGTCGTAGACCACGACCCGCGCCGCCACCCGCCATTCGTTGCCGCGCTTCTCGAACCGGTCGCAATAGCGGCCGATCAGCATGACCTGCCGCACCATGCCATCCGCGCCCGCGCCGCGCTGATGGGCGGTGAAATAGCTCTCGACCTCCGCGCCCTCGGGCCCGGTGAAGGTGATGAGAATGTTCGACACGACATGAATGTTGCGCGGCCCCGTTGCCCAGACGCGCTTGGCCCAGTCGATGAAGCCTTCGACCGGGCCGGAATAGGGGCCGTGCCGGTCGGTGGCATCGGGCCAGTAGGACGAGCGCAGCGCGGCCTCGTCGGCGCGGTCGATCCCCCGGCAATAGCGGTAGAGGCAATCGCGGATCGCCTCGCGGTCCATCAGTTCCTGCACCTGGGCGGCAAGGTCGGTCATGGGGCCTCCAGTTCGATCAGCGCATCCAGCGCGATGACGCCCTGTCCCTTGGGCAGGACGCGCACGGGGTTGAGGTCGATGCCGACCACGCCGTCGCGATGCGCGGCGGCAAAGCGCGACAGGTCCGAGAGGAGCTGCGCCAGCGCGTCGATATCAGCGGGCTCGGCCCCGCGCACGCCTTCGAGCAGCGCATAGCCGCGGATTTCGCGCAGCATGCGATGGGCTTCGGCCACGTCGAAGGGGGCGGCGCGGAAGGTCACGTCCTTCAGCACTTCGACGAAGATCCCGCCGAGGCCCGCCATCACCACCGGCCCCAGCACCGGGTCGCGGGTGACGCCGACGATCACTTCGACCCCGCCCGGGACCATCGGCGCGACCAGAACGCCCTCGATCCGCGCGCCGGGGGCCTTGGCCCGGGCGCGGGCGAGGATGTCGGCGGTCGCTTGCCGGACGGCGGCGGCGTCTTTCAGGTTGACCGCCACGCCGCCGATCTCGGTCTTGTGGGCGATGTCGGGCGAGCAGATCTTGACCACGACCGGATAGCCCAGCGCCTCGGCCGCCTGCACCGCGGCCTCGGCGTCAGGGGCGAGGTGTTCGGCGGGGAACTGAATCCCGGCCTGTCTCAGCAGCGCCTTGGCGCCAGCTTCGGACAGGGGCCCTGCGGGCAGCGGCAGGCGATCCATCGGCGCCGGGGTCGAGGCGGGGCGGGCGAAAGCCTTGCGGAACCGCGCCAGCGCCCCCAGCGCATGGGCGAGCGCCGAGCCGTCCTCGTAGACCAGGAAGCCATCGGCCTCGTAGCGGCGCTGGGCCTCGACCGGGGCGGACATGGTGAGCGCGCGGATGCTGCCCTCATGCCCCGCCAATGCCTCCATCAGCGCCTTGCGGAGGGGATCGGCATAGGTCTTCGATCCCGGGCCGGTGCCGAGGATCGCGGTAAAGGCGTCATAGCCGCCGCGCTCCATCATGGTGCGGACACAGGCTTTCAACACGTTCAGGTCGCTGACCGCCTGCGCCGTGGCATCGACCGGGTTGCGGGGCGAGGCATAGGGCAGAAGCGCCAGCAACTCCTTCTGCGCGTCCTCCGGCATCGGCGCGACATCGAGTCCGGCAGCCTCCAGATCGTCGGCCAACTGGATGCCGAAACCGCCCGACATAGTGAAGATGCCGACCCGGTCGCCCGCGGGAAACCGCCCCGAGGCCGCGGCATAGGCCACGTCGATCTGTTCGGCAGTGGTCGCGGCGCGGTGGACGCCGTATTGGCGCAGCACCGCGTCGAACACGCCATCCGAGCCCGCCAGGGCGGCGGTATGCGAGGCGGCGGCGGCGGCGCCCACGGCAGAGCGGCCGGTCTTCATGAAGACGATGGGCTTGTGCAACTGCCGTGCGGTTTCCAGCGCCTCGATGAACAGGTCGCGGTCGCGCACACCCTCGGCATAGGCCATGACGACGCGGGTGTCGGACTGGCGAACCATGTGGATCAGCGCCTCGGCCACGTCGATATCGGCCTCGTTGCCGGTGGTGATCCACTGGCTGATGCCGAGGCCCCGGGCGCGGGCCAGATGGGCGACATGCGCGCCATAGGCCCCGGATTGCGAGACGATGCCGACCGGGCCGGGCTGGATCATCTCGCGGTCCAGGATCACGCTGAACGTACCGTAATAGCCCAGCGCCGGGTTGAAGACGCCGAGGCAATTGGGGCCGAGCAGCCGCATTCCGGCTTCGCGCGCGGTGGCGGTGAGGCGGGCTTGCAGAGCCTCGCCCTCGTGCCCGGTTTCGGCGAATCCGGCCGAGAAGATCACCGCCGACCGCACACCCCTGGCCGCACATTCCTCGACCGCCTGCAAGGTTGCGGCGGCGGGAAGGGCGAGGATCGCGGTATCCGGCACCTCGGGCAGAGCGGCGATCGAGGCATAGGCGGGCAGGCCCTGCACGGTCTCGCGCTTGGGGTTCACGGGCAGCACGCGGCCCTTGAACCCGGCCTCGCGCAGATAGCGTAGCGGCCGCCCGCCAATGCGCGAGGCATCGTCCGAGGCGCCGATCAGCGCCACGCTGGCGGGGGCGAAGAGGGCGTCGAAGGCGTCACGCATCGGCGGGGCCTCCGGCGGTCAGGCGCATCCGGGGCTCGGCCAGACCCGTCACGCCCAGCCCGTCCACGGCAAAGAGGTAGCCGCCCTGCGGATGGCGGGAAATCGCGCGGCCCGAGCCGCTGTCCTTGATCGAAGTGACATAGAGCGTGGTCAGATCCGGCCCGCCGAAGGCCACGCAGCTGGGCATGTCCGTGGGGGCGGGCATCAGCCGCTCCAGCTTGCCCGAGGGGGCGAAGCGGGCGATCTTGCCGACATTGACCAGCGCCACCCAGACGTAACCCTCGGCATCGACCGTGGCGCCGTCGGGGCCCGAGTTGAATTGCTGGGTATCGGCGAATACCCGGGGGCGGGCCAGTTCGCCGTTCTCGTAATCATAGGCCCGCACGAAGCGGTCCAGGCTGTCCGAGAAATACATCGTCCGCCCGTCCGGGCTGAAACAGAGCGAGTTCGAGATGCGGATGCCATTGGCCAGAACCTCGGCCCGGCCGGTGCCGTCGACGCGGACGAGTTCGCCCACCGGTTCGGCGAAGACCCCCATGCCGCCGCAGACGAAGCGACCCTCGCGATCCACCTTGCCGTCGTTGAAGCGCATGCGCTCGTTCTTCGGCGGGACGTGCAGGGGGGCGAGGGTGCCGGTGTCGGGATCGACCAGATGGATCCCGTCAAACAGGCCCGCGACCAGCCGCCCGTCCTCGCACAGGCCGATGGAGCCGATGATCGAGGGCATGGCGATCTGCCCCTCGGCCCCGGTGGCGGGTTCGTGGAAGCGGATCACGCGCGAGACGCCATCGACCCAGTAAAGCCTCTGGCGGCGGTCGTCCCAGAGCGGGCTTTCGCCCAGAAGGTCGGGCGTCGAACCGACGCGGGTGGCGACGATCCTGGGGTCGGTGGGTGAGGTCATCTCGGCTGTCCGCGAAAGGCAAAAAAGGGCGGCCGGGGCAGAGCCCGGCCGCCAGCGGGGAGGATTACTGCGTGAAGAGCGCGCAGCTGCTCTCTTCGCGGCTGCGCCAGGATTGCTCGGCCGGGATCAGGCCCAGCACGTTGTAATAATCCCAGGCGCCGGTCGATTCCTCGGGCGTCTTCACCTGCACCATGATCATCGGATGCATCACCACGCCGTCCTCGCGGATCGGGACATCGTGCATCAGCGCGTCGTTCACCGGCGTCGCGCGCATCTGGTCCATGACCGCCACACCCTCGTCCGAACCCAGCGCGGCCAGCGCTGCGAGGTAGTGGTTGACCGCCGAATAGGTGACCAGCTGCGCTTCGTTGGGATAGCGCCCGTCGAAGGCGGCGTTGTAGCGCTCGGTCAGGGCGCGGCTGGCGTCGTCGTAGTTCCAGTAGGCGGCGGCCGAGAAGACGAGGCCCTGCGTCGCTTCCAGCCCGATGCCGTGCACGTTGTTGGTCAGGATGCCCAGCGGCGCAAGGTGCTGACCGGCGGCGACGATGCCGAATTCCTCGGCCTGCTTGATGACGTTGGCGAGGTCGGCGCCCGCATTGGCGATGCCGATGACCTGCGCGCCGCTGGCCTGCGCTTGCAAAAGCTGCGACGAGAAGTCGGTGGCGCCCAGCGGATGCAGGGTCGAGCCCAGCACCTCGCCGCCCGCGGCCTCGATGAAGCGGGTGGCATCGGCCTGCCAGGCATGGCCGAAGGTGTAGTCCACGGTGATGAAATACCAGCGCAGGTTACCCTGCTCGATCTGCGCATTCACCGAGCCGCGGGCCAGGGTATAGGTGTCGTAGGCCCAGTTCGTCGTCATCGGCGAGCACTGGCTGTTGGTCGTCTCGGTCGTGGCGGTGCCGGCGATCAGATAGGGGCGGTTGTGCTGGCGCATCACATCCTGCACGGCCAGCGCGATGGACGAGGCCGAGCAACCGACGATGGCGTCGACGCCCTCTTCCTCGACCCAGCGGCGGGCGGTGGCCACGCCGATATCGGGCTGGTTCTGGTCGTCGGCGATCACCAGTTCCACCGGTACGCCGTTGATGGCGCCGCCGTGGTCCTCGATGGCCAGCCGCGCCATGGCGACCGAACCCGCGCCGCAATTGTCGGCATAGGGGCCGGATTGGTCGTTCATCACGCCGATGCGGATCACGCCATCGGTGAAATCGGCCCAGGCGGGGGCGGCGGTCAGGGCGGTACAGGTCATCATCAGCGCCAGGGCGCCGGTCTTCGTCATGGTCATGGTCTTCCTCCCTTGGGTTTGGCGGGGGCTCCTCTCCCCCGCCGGGTCAGTTCACGAAAAAGCGTAAGTGACGCCCCCATCGACAAACAGCATGTCGCCGGTGATGAAGGACGCTTCGTCCGAGGCCAGGAACACGGCCGCATTGGCCATGTCCGCGGGTTGCCCCAGGCGACCGATGGGCATGCGCTGGCGGCGGCGTTCCCAGCCCTCCTCGGTCACCACCATATTGGCGCCGTCGGTCTGGGTCGGGCCCGGGGCGATGGCCGTGACGCGGATGTTGTCCGGCCCGAATTCAGCCGCGCCCGAGCGGGTCGCGGCGGCCACCGCTGCCTTGATGGCCGAGTACATGATGCCGTGTTTCATCGCCAGAACGGCCGAGGGTGAGGCGATGTTGACTATGACACCGCCCCCTGCCGCGCGCATCTGCGGCACGGCCGCCTGATAGCCCCAGATCACGCCCTTGAAGCCCACGTCGATCATGCGCGCGATCATCGGCTCGGTCTGCTCTTCCAGGGACCCGTAGCGATTGTACATCGCGTTGTTGACCAGCACCGTGATCGGCCCGAAGGCGTGGCGGAGCTGGGCTGCGGCGGTGAAGACCTCCTCGCGGTCGGCGACATTGGCCTTCAGCGCCAGCGCCTCGCCGCCTGTCGCGCGGATCGCCGCGGCGCATTCCTCGGCCACCTCCAGCTTCAGGTCCAGCACGCCGACCTTTGCCCCTTCGCGGGCATAGGCCTCGCTGATCGCGCGGCCGATCCCGCGTCCGCCGCCCGTCACCAGGGCGACCCGGTTGGCAAGTCTGCCTCCCATCGTCTTCGTCCTTTCCTCCCGGTCCCGCGACCCGCCGACAGGGTGCAGGCAACACGCGGCCGGGGCGCGCTGGCGCCCGTCCCGGTGGTCTTGTCTGCCGGATGCGGCTGGTCTTTGGGTATGAGGGAAAGATTGCACGGGCCTTCGCAGGCGGCTAGAAAATTCCGTCAGTGAAGTGGAGTTTCACACTTGTGAATTCCGGCCGAACGGGATGGGAGGTCCTGCCGATGTCCAACGCACAGGTCAAGTCCGCGATGCGGGCCTTCGAGATCCTCGAACATTTCCGCCTGACCCAGCAACCCCGCACCATGTCCGAACTGTCCGTCGATCTGGGCTATCCGCTGTCCTCGACCACGGTTCTGCTGAAGACGCTGGTGAACCTCGGCTACCTCAATTACGACCGCGGCAAGCGGGTCTATTTCCCGACGACCAAGGTCACCGGGCTGGGCGACTGGGTGCCGCGGGCGCTCTTCGGCTCGGGCCATGTCATCGACGCGATGAACGACGTGCATGCGATGACCAGCGAGGGGATCTTCGTCGGCACCCGCAACGACGTCTACCTGCAATACCTGAAGACCAAGCAATCGCTGCACGCGCTGCGCTTCTTCATCGACGAGGGCACGGTGCGGCCGATCACCCGTTCGGCGGCGGGCTGGGTGCTGATGTCGACCATGACCGACGACAAGATCGAGAACATGGTCCGCCGCGCCAATATCGCCACCCAGAACCCGGCCGAACGGATGCTGGTGCCCGAGATCTTCCAGCGCATCGCCGAGATTCGCGCTCGGGGCTATGGCTGGGCCGAGGATGTGCCCTTTGCCGGCGGGGCGACCATCGCCGTGCTGATGCCGGGCACGATCCTGGGCAGCCCGGTGACGCTGGCGCTGGGGGGCGTCACCGACCGGATCAAGAAGAATTTCGACAAATATCTGGGCGCCTTGCGGCTTGCCGCGCGCTCGGTCCCTGCCGAACCGGATTTCGACACGCCCATCCATATCGAGCTTTGAGCCGGTTTTTCACGGATGTGAATGTCAGCGACCGATATGCTGTAATCGTTGATCGCCGCGCCAAGACGGCGTTTCATTCCTCCTGATCGGGCGGCGAGGAGGCCGCCCCCGGCGCCGACCCCGCCCATCGGGGTGCCGCGCCGCTGTTCAAAGGGAGGATCGACATGAGTCGAGCGCAAACGGCCGCCTCGGGGGCCGAACGGATTGACATGGTCATCGTCGGCGCGGGTTTCGGCGGCATGTATGCCACCTTCAAGTTCCGCGAGATGGGGCTGAACATCGTCAGCATCGAGGAAGGCGGCGATGTCGGCGGGGTCTGGTACTGGAACCGCTACCCGGGCGCGCGCTGCGACCTGCTGTCGGTCGATTACAGCTATGGTTTCTCGGACGAGGTGCAGCAGGAATGGACCTGGACCGAGCAATTCGCCGCCCAGCCCGAGATCCTGGCCTATGCCAATTTCGTCGCCGACCGGCTGGACCTGCGCAAGCATTACCGCTTCAACACAAGGGTCGAGAGTGCCAGGTGGGATGACGCCCGCCAGCTCTGGGTCGTGCGGACGAATGACGGCACGGTGCTGGAGGCGACCTATTGCGTCATGTCCACCGGCCCGCTGTCCAAGCCGACCGATCCCGACATTCCCGGCCTGAACCGCTTCAAGGGCCTGACGCTGCGCGCCGCCCGCTGGCCGCATGAGGAGCCGGATCTGAAGGGCAAGCGGATCGGCGTCCTCGGCACCGGATCCTCGGGGATGCAGATCATCCAGACGCTGGGCCGCACCGATTGCGAGCTGTTCGTCTTCCAGCGCACCCCCAGCTTCACCCTGCCGATGCGCAACCGCAAGGTCTCGGACCGGGACGTGGCGGAGCTCAAGGCCAATTACGCCTCGATCCGCGCGGCCTGCCGGTTGAACCCCACGGGCGGCGCGCGCCCCGTCTCGACCCGGCCCTTCTTCTCGATCCCCGCCGATCACCGGCAGGAGCTGATGGAACAGGCCTGGCAGCACGGCGGGCATACCTTCCTCGGCATCTTCTCGGACCTGATGGTCAATCAGGCGGCCAATGACCAGGTGGCCGATTTCGTCCGCGACCGGATCCACGAGACGGTGATCGACAAGACCCTCGCCGAGAAGCTGAAACCGCGCGGCTATCCGATCTTTGCCCGCCGGCCTTGCCTCGATACCGGCTATTACGAGACCTACAACCGCGCGAATGTGCATCTGGTCGATTGCCTGCAGGACCCGATCGTCGAGATCACCGAAAAGGGCATCCGCACCCAATCGGGCGAACATGAGCTGGACGTGCTGATCCTCGCCACCGGCTATGATGCGCTGACCGGCGCGCTGCTGGCCTTCGAGATCACCGGCAAGGACGGCCTCGCGCTCAGGGACAAATGGGAGGGCGGGCCGCGCTCGCTCTTCGGGATCCTGATGGCGGGTTTCCCCAACCTGTTCATGACCACCGGCCCCAACGGCCCGGCGGCGCTGGCGAATATCTTCACCATTTCCGAGAATGATGTCGATTTCATCGCGGGGCTCATCGCCCATATGCGGGCGACAGGGCAGGGCACGGTCGAGGCCTCGGCCAAGGCCGAGGAGGCCTGGATGGCGCAGATCCAGGTGCTGGCCAGCCGCTCGCTGATGCTGAAGGCAAAGACCTGGTGGACCGGCTCGAACGTGAAGGGCAAGCCGCAGGGCATGTCGATGTTCACCGGCGGTTTCCACAAGTACCGCGAGGCCTGCGAGGCGGTCGTGGCCAGTGGCTACCGTGACCTCAGCTTCGAGCCCGCACAGCAGCCCGAACCCGTCGCGGGCTGAGGCCTTTCACCCCGATGTCGCTTTCACCGGCCGCGCCCGACGCGGCCGGGCAAACCCTGTCACCCCGGAGGCAAACCATGCTGGGTCTCATGCAGGATCGGCCGCTGCTGATCTCGTCCCTTCTGACGCATGCCGAACGCTACCACCCCCGCGCCGAGATCGTCTCGGTCACCTGTGAAGGGGCGGTGGTGCGCACCGATTGGGCGGGGATCGCCCAGCGCGCGCGCAAGGCCGCGCAGGCGCTCAGGCGGCTGGGGGTGAAGCCCGGTGACCGCGTGGCGACGCTGGCCTGGAACACGCACCGGCATCTGGAACTCTATTATGCCGCCGCCGGGATCGGCGCGGTGCTGCACACGGTCAATCCCCGGCTCTTCCCCGAGCAGATCGAGTATATCCTGAACCATGGCGCGGCCGAGGTTCTGTTGTTCGACGCGCCCTTCCTGCCCTTGGTCGATAGGCTGGCGGGCAAGCTGGATCACGTCCGGCACCGGGTGGTGTTGTCCGACGCCTTGCGCGAGGGCCGCGCGGATCTGGCCTGCTACGAGGATCTGCTGGCGTCCGAGGATGGCCTGCTGGACTGGCCGGTTTTCGACGAGCGGCAGGCCTCGGGGCTCTGCTATACCTCGGGCACCACGGGGAACCCGAAGGGCGTGCTCTATTCCCACCGCTCGACCGTGCTTCATGCCTTCCTCTGCTGTCAGGTCGACGGGCTGCACCTGTCGCGGGCCGATTCCACGTTGCTGGCTGTGCCGCTCTTTCATGTGAACGCCTGGGGGATCCCCTATGCCTCGGCGCTCTGCGGGGCGAAGCTGGTGTTGCCGGGGCCGAAGCTGGACGGGCAATCGCTTTATGACCTCGCCCGGGCCGAGGGCTGCACCTTCTCGCTGGGGGTGCCGACCGTCTGGATCGGCCTCTTCAAGTATCTTGACGAGGCGGGGCTCAAGACCTCGGACCTGCCGTTCCAGCGCGTTTTGATGGGCGGTTCCGCCGCGCCCCGCGCGCTGCTGGAACGCTTCCACGCGGCGGGCATCCACGCCTTCCAGGCCTGGGGCATGTCGGAAACGAGCCCCGTCGCCACCGTCGCCACCCTGCTGCCGCATCACCGGGATCTGCCCAAGGCGCAGCAGATCGACGTTCTGGCCCGGCAGGGGCGGGCGATGTTCGGGGTCGAGCTGAAGATCGTGGGCGAGGACGGGACCGAACTGCCGCAGGACGGCAGCGCCTCGGGCGAGCTGATGGTGCGGGGGCCCTGGGTGACCTCGGGCTATTACGGCGGGGTCGGGGGGCAGGTGGTCGATGCGGACGGCTGGTTCGCGACCGGCGACGTGGCGAAGATCGACGGCGAGGGATTCGTGACGCTGACGGATCGGTCGAAGGACGTGATCAAATCGGGCGGCGAATGGATCAGCTCCATCGAGCTGGAGAATGCCGCGCTGGGCCATCCGGCGGTCGAGGCCGCGGCGGTCGTGGGCGTCACCCATGAGCGCTGGCAGGAACGCCCGCTGATGCTGGTGGTGAGGAAGCCGGGGGCTGCGGCGGAGCCCGGCGAGATCCTGACCTTCCTCGAGGACAAGGTGGTGCGCTGGTGGCTGCCGGACGATGTGGTCTTCGTCGATCACCTGCCGCTGACCGCGACCGGCAAGCTGGACAAGAAGGTCCTGCGCGAGGCGTGGAAGGATCACCTGCTGAACCCGCAGGCCTGAGCGCCAATGCGAAAGTAAGGCCCCGCTGCTTGCCAGCGGGGCCTTTGCGCATTCCGGGGGGAGCAGCCCGGACTGGGGGTCGTCAGGCGGCGGACCGCGCCGCCCGTCGCCTCACGAAAGCCTGCAACTCGCCGACCAACCCCCGGCGGAAGAACAGGATCACCGCCAGGAACACCACGCCCTGGATGATCAGCGCCCATTCGCCGAATTGGGCGAGGTGGTCGTTCAGCATGACGATCAGCGCCGCGCCCACCATCGGCCCCGCCATCGTCCCCAGGCCCCCCAGCAGCGCCATGAAGATGATCGTGCCGGACACGTGGAACGACAGGTCGTGCAGCGTCGCGATCTGATAGACCGAGGCCTTCATCGCCCCCGCCAGCCCGGCAAGCCCGGCCGAAAGGGTCAGGGCCACGATCTTGAACCGCTCAGGCACGAAGCCCAGGGATTCCACGCGCCCCTCGTTGTCGCGGATGGCGCGCAGCACCTCGCCGAAGGGGGAATGGACGATGCGGTAGAAGAACCAGATCGCCGCGACCGAGATCGCCAGGATCAGGTAATAGAGCGACAGGTTCGACGACACGTCGATCACCCCGAAGAGGTCCGAGCGCGGGATCCGCTGCAGACCGTCCTCGCCATGGGTGAAGGGCGCGCGCAGAAGCAGGAAATAGACGAATTGCGAGATGGCGAGCGTGATCATCGCGAACTGGATCCCGCCGCGTCGGGCCGAGATCAGGCCCACGACCCAGCCCAGCGCCGCCATGGCGAGGGTTGTCGCGGCGAAGGCGAGTTCGATGGAAAGCCCGCCCTCCTTCATCAGCCAGCCGCCGATATAGGCGCCGGTGCCGAAGAACATGGCGTGGCCGAAGCACAGGAGGCCCGCATAGCCCAGCAGCAGGTTGAAGCTGGAGGCGAAGACCATGAAGCACAGGATGGTCATCAGAAGGATCGGATAGACGAAGAACGGCGCGGCCACGGCCGCCACGGCCAGCGCGGCGAGGAGCAGGTAGCGGGTCATCGGGAGGACTCCGGCGAAGAGAACAGGCCATTCGGCCGCAGGATCAGCGCGACGATCATGATGACGAAGATCGCGAGGTTCGAGGCTTCGGGATAGAAGACCTTGGTCAGGCCCTCGACGATGCCGATCAGATAGCCGGTCAGGATCGCACCCAGGATCGAGCCCATGCCGCCGATCACCACCACGGCGAAGATGACGATCATCAGGTTCGAGCCCATCGAGGGCGAGACCTGATAGATCGGCGCGGCCAAGACGCCCCCCAGCCCGGCGAGGCCCACGCCGAAGGCATAGGTCAGGCTCATCATCCGCGGCACGTTGATGCCGAAGCTCTCGACAATCTCGGGCCGTTCATTGGCCGCGCGCAGATAAGCGCCGAGCTTGGTCTTTTCGATCAGAAGCCAGGTCGCGATGCAGACGGCGAGCGAGAAGACCACCACCCAGCCCCGGTAATAGGGCAGGAACATGAAGCCGAGATTGACGCCGCCCGGCAGGGGTGAGGCATAGGGCAGCCCGGTCGAGCCGAATTCCAGCCGCATCAGCCCCTCGATGATCAGCACCGCCGCGAAGGTGGCGAGCAGGCTGTAGAGGTGGTCGAGGTGCCGGAGCGGTTTGAGGATGGTCTGTTCCATCAATAGGCCGAAGGCCCCCACCACCACCGGCGCGATGAAGAGCGCACCCCAATAGGGGATGCCCAGATGGTTCAGCAGCAGAAGGGCGACGAAGGCCCCCAGCATGTATTGCGCGCCGTGGGCGAAGTTCACCACATGGATCAGGCCGAAGATGATGGCGAGGCCGAGGCTGAGCATGGCATAGAACGACCCGTTGATCAGGCCGATCAGCAATTGCCCCAGCAGCAGTTGCATCGAGATGTGGTCGAACATGGCTCAGACCCCCAGATACGTCTTGACCCGGGCCATATCGGCCTCGAGCGCGGAATTGGTCAGCGTGTCGACCACCTTGCCGTTTTCGACCACCACATGCCGGTCGGCGACCTTGCGGGCGAAGGAGAGGTTCTGTTCGACCAGCAGGATGGTGAATCCCTGCGCTTTCAGCCGCTTGATCTGCTCGCCGATCTCCTTGACCACGACGGGCGCCAGCCCTTCGCTGGGTTCGTCCAGCAACAGGAACCGCGCGCCGGTGCGCAGGATGCGGGCGATGGCCAGCATCTGCTGCTCGCCGCCCGACAACTTCGTGCCCTGGCTTTTCAGGCGCCGCTGCAAGTTCGGGAATTGCCGAAGAAGCTCGCTATCCGCGATCCCGCCGGCTTTCAGGACCGGGGGCAGGGTCAGGTTCTCGGCCACGTTCAGCGAGGCGAAGATCGCGCGTTCCTCGGGGCAATAGGCGATGCCGGTGCGGGCGATCTGATAGGTGCGTTTACCGATCAGCTCCTGCCCGTCGAAGCGGATGGAACCGGTGCGCTTGCCCACGATGCCCATGATCGAGCGCAGCGTGGTGGATTTGCCCGCGCCGTTGCGGCCGATCAGCGTGACCAGTTCGCCGGGCTGCACGGTGAAATCCATGCCGTGCAGGGCCTTGGATTCGCCGTACCAGGCTTCGAGGTTCTGGACCGTCAGCAGGGGCTCAGTCATCGACGCCTCCCATATAGGCGGTGATCACCTCGGGATCGCTCGACACTTCGGCATAGGTGCCTTCGGTCAGCACCTCGCCATGTTGCAGCACGGTGATCCGCTCGCAGAGGCTGGAGACGACCGAAAGGTTATGTTCGACGATCAGGATGGTGCGCCCGGCCGAGACCTTGCGGATCAGGTCGGTGATCGGTTCCACATCCTCGTGCCCCATCCCGGCGGTGGGTTCGTCCAGCAGCATCACCTTGGGGTCGAGCGCGAGGGTCGTGGCAATCTCCAGCGCGCGTTTCTTGCCGTAGCTGAGTTCGGTCGCGGGCGTATCCTCGCGCCCGGCCAGCCCGACCTGCGCGAGCAAGTCGCGGGCGCGGTCGTTCAGCGGTTCCACGGCCTTCAGCGAGCGCCAGAACTGGAACGCCGTGCCGTTGTTCGATTGCAGCGCGACGCGGACGTTTTCCAGGCAGGTCAGATGCGGGAAGGTGGCCGAGATCTGGAAACTGCGCACGAGGCCCAGCTTCGCCACCTGCGCCGAGCGCAGGCGGGTGATGTCCTGACCGTCCAGCAGCACCTGACCCGCGGTCGGGGTCAGGGTCTTGGTCAGCAGGTTGAAGCAGGTGGTCTTGCCCGCGCCATTGGGGCCGATCAGCGCGTGGATGGAGCCGCGCCGGACCTTCAGATCCACCTCCTTCACCGCGTGGAAGCCGCCGAAACTCTTGGTCAGCCCCCGCGCTTCGAGTGCGTAATCGCTCATGGCGCTCACCGGGAGGGCAGGCCGAGGACGGCCTTGGCAAGGATGTTGCGCTGGATCTCGTTCGAGCCGCCAAAGATCGCCGGCGCCCGCGCGTCGAGGAACAGGTTCATCGCGTCGACATGGCCGCCGTCGCCCAGCGGCAGGTCATCATAGAACCGCGCTTCCTCGCCCGCGACGGCCAGCGTTTCCTCGGTGATGCGCTGGTAGAGTTCGGTGCAGAAGAGCTTCAGCACCGAGACATCGGCGCCCAGCGTGCCGCCTTCGCGCAGCACCTTGGCGAACCGCTCGAAGGCCGAGCCGAGGTCGTAGAGGTCGAGCCGCAGCTTGGCATAGCGCGAGCGGAAGGCGGCATCCCCGAAGGCGCCGCGATCCTCGGCCAGCAATTCCAGCCGCTTCAGCGCGTATTCGGGCCGGGACGGCGCGCCGAGGAAAATCCGCTCATGCCCCAACACCGCCTTGGCCAGGGCCCAGCCCGCATTGACCTCGCCCACGACATTCTTCGCGGGCACGCGAACATTGTCGAAGAAGACCTCGCAGAAATCGGCCTCCTCGCGCAGGTTGGGGATGGTGCGGACGACGACGCCGGGCGAGGTCAGGTCCACCAGCAGCACGGTGATGCCGTTCTGCGGCTTGGCGGCCTCCTTGTCGGTGCGCGCGAGCAGCAGGATCCAGTTCGCGCAATGCGCGAGCGTGGTCCAGATCTTCTGGCCGTTGATGACGAATTCGTCCCCGTCCCGCACGGCCGAGGTGCGCAGCGAGGCCAGATCCGAGCCCGCATTCGGTTCGGAATAGCCCTGGCACCAGACATGCTCACCGGACAGGATGCGCGGCAGGAAATGCGCCTTCTGCTCCTCGGTGCCGAATTCAATGAGCAGGGGACCGGTCAGGCCGATGCCATGATCGGGAATGCGCGGGCAGCCCAGCCGCGCCCATTCCTCGACATAGACGATGTGCTTGGCGGCATTCAGCCCCATGCCGCCCCATTCCTGCGGCCAGACCGGCGAGAGCCAGCCCTTGCGGGCCAGCGCGTGATACCATTCCGCCACCTCGTCGAAGACGGGGCGCTGCTTGCGCATGAAGCGCAGATGGGCGGGGCAGGTCCGGTCCACCCAGTCGCGGAAGATCGCGCGGAATTCAGCGTCCGTCAGCGCGTTCCAATCCTGTTGCTCGGGCATCGCCTGCGTCAGCATCACAGACCATCCCCGAACACGGCCGGGCGCTTTTCCATGAAGGCGCGCATGGCTTCCTTGCTGTCGGGATGGCGGGTCATCTCGACCGTCAGATTTTGCTCGAAGCGGTAGCCGTCCTTCAGGCCCATCGTCTCGACGGTGTTGAGGGCGCGCTTGGCCAGACGGATCGCCGCGGGGCTTTTCGAGGCGATGTTGCGGGCGAGTTCCATCGCCGTGTCCATCAGCTCCTCGGGCTCCACGCAGGCCTCGATCAGGCCGCGACGATAGAGCTCGGCCGCAGGCACCCGCCAGCCGGTCAGCACCATGCGGCGGGTCAGCGACATGGGGAAGACCCGCATCGTATGGCGCACGCCGCCCATCAGGCCGATGTCGATCTCGGGCAGGCCGAAGACGGCGTTGGTCGAAGCCACGATCATGTCGGAACAGATCGCCAGCCCCATGCCCGCACCCAGTGCCGGGCCGTTCACGGCGGCGATGACGGGAACGTTCATCTCCATGATGACGAAGCCCACCTCGCGGGCGCGGCGGAGGTGGCGATAGGTATCGCCCGCCACGCCATCCGCGAGTTTGGCGCGCGACTTGATGTCGGCCCCCGCCGAGAAGCATTTGCCCGCGCCGGTCAGAACGATGCAGCGCACGCCGGGGGTTTCGTTCAATTCGTCAAAGACCTCGATCAGCTCGTCCATGAAGGCGCGCGATTGCGCGTTCACCGGCGGCGCGTCCATGGTGACGATGGCAACGTGGTCGGCGATCTGGGTCTTGATCAGCTCGTTTCGCATGGAATGTCCTTTCAGGCAGCGCGTTCGGCAGACAGGAACGCCAGCCGCAGCTCTTCGGGTTGGCCCAGCGTCGCGTTCAGGGCGATCGCGCGCTTGAGGTAGAGGCCGATGTCGCATTGGTCGGTGAAGCCCATCGCGCCGTGCAGCTGGATCGCCTTGCGGGTGATCGCGGTGGCACTGTCGCCTGCCCGGGCCTTGGCGGCGAGCACCGCTTGCGCGACCTCGCCCTCGGGCGCGGTCGCGGCGTTGAGGCAGGCGGAACAGGCGAATTCCGCCTCGGCCCACATATCGACCAGCCGGTGCTGGATCGCCTGGAAACTGGCGATGGTCTTGCCGAATTGCACCCGGTTCGCGGTGTAATCGACGGTGATCTCCAGCGCGCGGGCGCCGATCCCGGCCAGTTCCGCTGCCAGGGCGAGGCGGGTCGTGGTGATGGCCTGGGTGAGGGCGGTTTCCAGCGCGGCGCCCCGGGCCAGGACCCTTCCCGCCGGCACGTCATGGAGCGAGACGCTGGCCAGGGTCGCGCCGTCGATGCCCGGGCGGGCGACGACGCGCAGCCCGGGGGCGCTGGCCGGCAGGTGGATCAGCACCGGTTCGCCGCCCTCGGCCGCCAGCACCAGGAAGCCGGTGGCCGAGCTTGCCCCCGCGACCAGATGCGCGGTGCCGGTCAGCAGATCGTCGGTCAGCGCCAGCGGCGCCCTGCGGCCCCGGGCATCCTGCCAGAGGACCGGCAGGATCGCCTCGCCCCGGCCCAGCCCGGCGGCGAGGTCGCGCAAGTGCTCGTCCGGCGGCAGCGCGGCCAGCAGGGTGCCGGGGAAGACGGCGAGCGTCGCGTAGGGCTCGGTGATCAGCGACCGGCCCAGCGCCTCGGCGGCGACGGTCAGCTCGGGGCGGCCCAGCGCCAAGCCGCCCATATCCTCGGGCAGGGGCAGGGCCAGGAAACCGGCCTCGGCCAGCGCCCTCCAGACCTGCGGGTCCAGATCGGCCCCGGCGGCGCGGCGGCGGCGGAAGGTGGCGGGGCCATCGGCCTCGGCCGCCAGCGCGGCGAGGCTGTCGCGCAGCATGGCCAGCGTGGCGTCCGGATCGTCGAGTTGGATGAGGGGCATGGTGCCTCCGGCAGTTGCATCAACGGCGCGGCAGGCTTCCGGCAGGGGCGGCGCAATAGGCGACCCTCGTCGCCCGAAGGCGAACGGTTTCGCTGTCTGGATTGGCCTCCCCCGCGGGACCAGGGTCCACGCGCTCCGGCTACAGGAGGCGGGTTCGGGGGCTTTTTGTCAAAACCTATCGCATGCTGGGAAGGCAGTTTCACAAGTGTGAAATGCCGGGGTGCAGCGGGCCTTCCGGGGGCGCTGACCGCGCCGCGTCAGGCCTCGGCGTCGGGGTCGCGGAAGCCGCCGTCGCAAGCCTCGAGGATTGGGGTGCGGAAGACGCCGCGGATCCGCTCTGCCCCCGGGACCGCCTGTTGCCAGCGCCGGCCCTGTTCCATCGCCACGGCGACCCCGACCGGTGCGATCCCGGCCTTGTCCAGCAGCCGCAGCACGGCGGCGAGCGAACTGCCGGAACTCACCACGTCATCGACCAGCAGCACGCGCTTGCCGGTCAGCAGCGGCAGCATCCGTGGATCGAGGTAGATGTCCTTGCCGCCCCCCGGGGTGGTGATCGACTTCAGGGGTTCGGACAGCGCCGGATCGTACCAGAACTTGCGCGAGGTCCCCAGCGCCACGACGCGGCTGTGCCCCAGCCGCCGCGCCACCCCCTCGGCCAGCGGCAGGCCCAGCGTCGGCACGCCGATCACCACCTCGGGCCGGGCCTCGCGCCAGAGGGACACCATGGCGTCGGCCAGCGCGTCCAGCACCGCGAAGGAAGCCTGATTGACGATGAGCGAGGCGACCGCCTGCGTGCCATTCCCCGGCAGCACCCGGATCGGCAGCAGGATCTGGCGGCCATCGGGCAGGGTGGCAGGATAGACGCCGCGATGAGTGGCGCCCGCCACGGGAAAGCTGCCGAGGGCGAAGAGCGTCTGCCAGAAATCGTGCGGTTTCAGGTCCATGGGGGTTCTCTGGCAATCGGCGGTGGGATCGGTCAAGGTGGGATATGACAAGCCTTCTGACCGATTGACAAGCCATGCCGCTTTCCCCCGACGACCTGAACCGCCTTGTGACCCTGCGCCATGACCTGCATGCCCATCCCGAACTGGGGTTCGAGGAGAGACGCACCGCCGATCTGGTGGCCTCGGTGCTGCAGGAGGCGGGGATCACCATCCACCGCGGGCTGGGCGTGACGGGGGTCGTCGGCACGCTGACGCGGGGCAACGGGCCGGGGCGGATCGCGCTCAGGGCCGATATGGATGCGCTGGCGATGCCCGAGCTGACCGGCCTGCCGCATGCCAGCCGTAACCCCGGCCGGATGCATGCCTGCGGCCACGACGGGCATACGGTGATGCTGCTGGGCGCGGCGCTGGAACTGGCGCGGGACGGTGGCTTCGACGGGACCGTGCATTTCATCTTCCAACCGGCCGAAGAGGGCAGGGGCGGTGCCGCGCGGATGGTCGCGGACGGGTTTTTCCAGCGCTTTCCGGTGGATCGCGTCTATGGGCTGCACAACATGCCGGGCCTAGACCCGGATGAGATCGCCGTGGTCGAGGGGCCGCAACTGGCCTCGTCCGACCGCTGGGAGGTGGTCTTTACCGGTGAGGGCACGCATGGCGCCAAACCCCATCTCGGCCGCGATCCAATCACCGCGGCCGGGGCCTTTCTGAGCGCGATCCATACCATCGTGGCGCGGGTGGTTGATCCGCTGGCGCCCGCCGTGGTCAGCGCCTGCGCGCTGGAGGCGGGGGATTTCGCCGCGCTGAACGTCATCCCCGACACCGCGCGGGTGGGCGGCACGGCGCGCGCCTATGCGCCCGGGGTGCGCGACCAGCTGGAGGCGGAACTCGACCGTATCGCGCGGGGCATCGCCGCGACCTATGGGCTCAGCGCCGCCTTCACCTATCGCCGGGGCGTGCCGCCGGTTGTGAACGACCCGGGCGCCACCGCCATCGCGCTGGGCGCCGCGCGTGCGGCCTTGCCGAAGGTGCGGACCTCCTTCCCGCCCTCGACCGCCGGGGACGATTTCGCCGTCTTCTCGCAAGCGGTGCCGGGCTGCTACGTCTGGCTTGGCAACGGCCCGGCGGTGGAGGGCGCCCTGCACCACAACACGCGCTACGATTTCAACGATGCGGCGATTGCCCCGGGCGTGGCCTATTGGTGCGCGCTGGTCAGGGCTGATCTGCGCGCATGAGCCCGTCCCACAGCATCCGCTTGACCGCCACGGCGTCGATGCGCATCGCCACCTGGATCGGCGGGCGGCTGGCGTCGGGGATCAGGCGGCCGGGATGTTCGACCAGATCGACACCCAGCCGCATCTCGTCGCAGCCGAACAGCTCGGGCGCGAGCGCCATCAACATGACGCAGGGGTCGTGCAGCGGACGGGATTCGCGGGCAGAGCCCAGGAAATAAGCCCCGATCAGGTCGGCCGCGGTGGTTCCGGCGGGCGTGCCGCTGGCGCGCAGCGGCTCCAGCTCGGCCATCGTCGCGCGGAAGCGGCGCGTCACGTCCAGCGGGATCAGCGTGATCGGCACGCCCGAGCCCAGAACCATCGAGGCCGCCAGCCCGTCGGCGCCGATGTTGTATTCGGCGAAGGGCCCGGCATTGCCCGTCTCGTGAATCGCCCCGCCCATGGCGATGATATGGCCGATGCGGGCAAAGGCCTGCGGCTGGTCGCGGGCCAGGATCGCCAGATTGGTCATGGGCGCCAGCGCCAGGATGGTCAGCGTCCCGGGCGGCTCGGCCATCAGGCGCTTGGCCACGAAGCCGGTGGCATCCGACAGCGAGCCGTTGGGCGATAGGGGCAGCGTGACGCCCCCCAGCCCGTCGGCGCCGTGGATCGTTTCTTCGTTGCGGCCGGTGCCGCTGAGGGGGCCGGTGGCGCCCTGCACCACGGGGATCTGCCGCCCCGAGACGGCGACAAGGCGCAGGGCGTTGTCGGTGGTGCGGGTGATGCCGATATTGCCCGCCACGCTGGTGATCGCCTGCACGTCGAAGCGCGGCTCGTTCAGCGCGTAGAGGATGGCCACGGCGTCGTCGAGGCCGGGGTCGGTGTCGATGATGACTTTCATGTCTGCCCTTGGTCGATGGCGTTCATTTCGGCCCGGAACTGACCGGCAACTTGCAACGCATCTGACAGGACCCTGTCGGTCTCCAGGGTCTGAACCCGCCGGTTCCGCATCAGCCAGTGCCCGGCGACCATCACGTCGTGCACATCGGCGGGCTGAGCGGCGAACACCAGCATGGAATAGACATCGTAGACGGGATGCAGCCGCGGCGCATCCAGCGAAATGCGGATAATGTCCGCTTTTTTTCCGGGCTCGAGCGAACCGATCCTGTCATCGAGCGCCAGCGCCCTTGCGCCTTCCAGCGTCGCCATGCGGATCACCTCGGCCGCGGGCAGGGGCCTGCGCGAATGGCCGAGGATCTTGGCGAAGATCGAGACGGGGCCGAATTGTGCGAACAGATCCAGGGTGTTGCCGCTCATCGGCCCGTCGGTGGCGATGCCCACCGGGATGCCGGCGCGGCGCATGTCCTCGACCCGTGCCATGCCGCGGCCCGCCTTGCCGTTCGAGCGCGCGTTATGCGCCACGCCCGCGCCGGTTTCGGCCAGCAGCGCGATGTCGGCATCATCGACCAGCAGGCAATGCGCGGCGATTGTGCCGGGACGCAGGATGCCGGACATTGCGGCGAGCGCGGTGGTGGACATGCCATGCTCGCGCAGGGCCCAGTCGCGTTCTGCTTCGGTCTCGGCCAGGTGGATCTGAACCCGGGTGCCAGGGTGGTCGTCGTGCCAGCGCGCGGCGCGTTCCAGAACCCTCGGGCCGGTGGAATAGGGCGCATGCGGCGCGATGGAGGCGATGAGGCGCGGATGCCCCGCCAGACGGTCGGCCAGCGCGTCGCAGAGCGCGAAACCTTCATCGAAGCTGGCGTGGTCGGGGGCGGCGAAATCGGCCAGCGTCTGGCCCAGCACGGCGCGCAGGCCCGCGCGGTCCATCACCTCGGCGACCTCGGTCTCGAAATAATACATGTCGGCGATGGTGGTGACGCCGCCCATGATCGATTCCAGCGCCGACAGCGCCGTGCCCGCGCGGACCATGGCGGGCGAGACGAATTTGCGTTCGAGCGGCAGGATGTAGCGGAAGAGCCGGTCGTCCACATCCTCGCCCAGGCCCCGGAACAGGGACATCGGCAGGTGGCAATGCGGGTTGACCATGCCGGGCATGATCACATCGCCGCCCATGTCCAGCACCTCGCCCCCCTCGGGCGCGGGGCCCTCGCCCAGGGCAGCGATCGTCTCGCCCTCGATCCTGATCCAGCCGTTGCGGAACTGGGTCAGGCCCTTGTCCATCGTCAGCACCCAGGCATTGGCGAGGGTGAGGCTCATTCCGGTTTGAGGATCGCGCATTGCTCGGGGTTCGGGACCAGCGTCACGGCTGTCCGGGGGTCGAGCGGTTGCGAGAGGGGGCCGTTGGCGATGAGCGACAGCCCGCCCGCCCTGGCCTGATACTGATAGGCCCGGCCCAGATAGGTGCGCAGCCCCAGCACCGCCGGCAGCCCCGCGCCGCCCTGCGTCGTGGCCTGCAACCCGTCGGGCCTTGTGGCCAGCGTGAAGGCATTGGGGATCGGGCCGAGCTGGTCCTGCGAGAGGGTGAGGGCCGCGCCCTCGGACGTGATGGCCGTGACCTCGGCGCCGTTCCGGGCGGTGACTTTCAGGGGGATCAGATTCTCGAACCCGACGAAATTGGCGACGAAGGCATTGGCCGGGCGCTGATAGAGCACCTCGGGCGTATCCAGCTGCATGATCCGGCCCTGATGCATGATCGCCACGCGGTCGGAGATGGAAAACGCCTCCTCCTGGTCATGCGTCACATAGAGCGCCGTGGTGCCGTTCGCGCGTTGCAGCTGCCGGATCTCGACTCGCATGTCGATGCGCAGCTTTGCGTCAAGGTTGGACAGGGGCTCGTCGAACATCAGGAGCGGCGGCTCGATGACCAGCGCGCGGGCCAGCGCCACCCGCTGTTTCTGCCCGCCCGACAGCGCGGCGGGCAGCCGGTCGGCCAGATGCGCCAGCCCCACGCGGTCCAGCATCGCATCGGCCCGCTTCAGGCGCTCAGGCCCCGCGACTTTGCGCTGTTTCAGCCCGAAGGCCACGTTCTCGCGCACCGTCAGATGCGGGAAGAGCGCGTAGTTCTGGAACACGAGGCCGATGTCGCGCTGATGCGCCGGCAGTCTGGTCAGATCCTTCGATCCCAGCCGGATGGCCCCGGCGGTCGGTTGCAGGAAGCCCGCGACCAGCCGCAAGGTCGTGGTCTTGCCGCAGCCCGAGGCCCCCAGGAGCGAGACAAGCTCGCCCTCGGCCACCGAAAGCGAGAGGTCTTCCAGCACCTTGGTGGTGCCGTAATGGGCGGTGATGCGGTCGATGGTGAGGGGCTGGGTCATGGGGTCTATTTCGCGACGATGGCCAGGCCGAGCGTACGCTCGACGATGATCATGACGAGGATGGTGAGCAGCATCAGCACGACCGAGACCGAGGCAATGGTCGGATCGAAGAACTGCTCCATATGGGCGAGAAGCTGGATCGGCAGGGTCGAGACCCCGGGCCCGGTCAGGAACAGCGAGACCGAGACGTCGTTGATCGAGGTGATGAAGGACAGGATGAAGGCCGCGATCACGCCCGAGCGGATGTTCGGCAGCACGATGGTGAAGAAGGTCTTCGCGGGGGGCGAGCCGAGGCTGATGGCGGCCTCCTCGATCGAGAAGTCGAAGGAGGCGAGCGAGGCCGAGACGACGCGGATCACATAGGGAATGACCAGCAGCGTGTGGCCGATCAGCAGCGCGTACCAGACCGGCACGCCCGCCTGCACCGTGACCGAGCGCAGCAGCGAGAAGCCGATGACGATCTCGGGCACCAGGATCGGCAGGACGAAGAGCGTCGACAGCCAGGCGGGCAGGGCGACGCGGTAGCGGTTCAGCGCATAAGCGGCGGGGATGCCGATCACCAGCGCGATCCCGGTGCCGAGGAAGGCCATCTGCAACGAGGTGACGATGGTACGGCGAAAGGCCGAGATGTCCCAGATGTTCTGGAACCACCGGAAGCTCAGCCCCTGCGGCGGGAAGGTCAGATAGGTCGTGTCCGAGAGTGAGGCGCCGAAGATGATGATCAGCGGCCCCAGCAGGAAGACATAGACCACAAGCGTGAACAGGATCAGCAGCGGATGGATGCGGGTCGTCATGTCAGGTCGCCATCGGGTTCAGGCGCCGGGCAAGGCGGGTCATCACCAGCACGGTCGCCACGATCACGGCGAGCATGATCGCCGCCACCACTGCCGCGCCCGGCCAGTCGAAGGCCACCAGCGCGCGCTGCTGCAGGAAGGTGCCCATCATCATCTGCCGCGTGCCGCCCAGAAGATGCGGCGTCGCGTAAGAGGTGAAGCTGGCGGTGAACACAAGGACCGCGCCGACGATCAGGCCGGGCACGGCCAGGGGCAGGGTGATCTGAAAGAAGCTCGCGACAGGCCCCGCGCCGAGGCTTGAGGAGGCCTGCAGCAGATCCTCGGGGATATTCTCCAGCACGCCGACCAGCACCAGCACCATCAGCGGCACGAAGATATAGACCATGGCGACGATCACCGCGCCGGGGGTGTAGAGCATGGCGACCGGCCCATCCGTCAGCCCGGTGGCCTGCAGGATCTGGTTCACCATCCCCTCGCGCCCCAGCAGGACCAGCCAGGCGAAGGAGCGAACGACCACCCCCGTCAGCAGCGGAAAGACCGCCAGCACGATCAGCGTGGATTTCATCCAGGGCGGGCAGCGGGCGACGACATAGGCGGTGGCGAGCCCCGCCGCCAGCGAAATGACCGTCACCCAGCCCGCCACAGTGAAGGTCCGCCACAGCACGTTGCGGCGAAAGCCCGAGGCGAAGAAATCGGCATAGGGCTGCACGATGCCCCAATCGCCTTGCCCCGGGCTGCCGAAGCTGAGGCCCACGGTGATCGCCACCGGGATCACCAGAAGGAAGGTGATCGCCAGTGTCGCCGGTGAGGCGAGCATCCATCCGGCCAGTCGTTTCATGGGGCTCTCCGGCAGGTCTGGCCCCCGTCAGCCGGGGGCCTGTCGTCGCGTGCGTCGGCTTACATGCCGAAGGTTTCGTTCCAGCGGTCCAGCCAGCGGTCGCGGGCCGGGTTCAGCTGCGAATAGTCGATCCGTTGCAGACTGTCGATCTGCTCTTGTCCATAGGTCCAGGCAGCGGCGGCCTCGGGCGAGAGTTCGACGGTGGCATTGACCGGCGCGTCGACGCCCTGCTCGGCCAGCTGGCGCTGGATATCGGCCGAGAGGACGAAGTTGATGAACTGATGCGCCAGTTCCACATTCTCGGATCCGGTCGGGATGTTGATCGTGTTCAGGACCGCGATCTCGCCATCCTCCAGCGCCGCCCATTCGATGGTCGGCACCGCCTCGCGCAGGCGGCCCAGCGTGAAGTCCTGCGTCATCGACACCGAAATCTCGCCGGTAGAGAAGAGGTTGATCATCTCGGAGCCGGTGTTGTAGTTGGTGACGATATTCGGCACCAGCTCGGCCAGCGCGGCAAAGGTGGCCTCTTCATCGGTATAGGCATCGACGCCCGCGTGGCGTCCCGCCTGCAGCACGACCATGGGGCCGGCGGTGGTGGTGATGTTCGGCAGGGACAGCGAGCTTGCCAGATCCGCGCGCCACAGGTCGTTCCACGAGGTGATCGGCGGATCGACGCGGGCGGCGTCATAGACCAGGCCGATGCGGCCGACGGTATAGGCCGGGCCGAACTCGCCCTGCGGCGCCTGGGCGAGGTCATAAAGCTCGGCGATGTTCGGGATCTGGGCGCGGTCGATGGGCTGGAAGAGGCCCTGCTCGATGCCCGCCTGGCTGTAGCTGTCGGTCAGATAGATCACATCGACCCCGGCGCCCGAGCGCATCGCCAGACGGTTCAGCCGGTCGCCGTTGTTGCCCGTCTCGAACACGACTTCGCAGCCGCACATCTCCTGGAACGGGTTGACGATGATCTCCTGCATCTTGTCGCCATTGAAGCCCCACCACGAGATGGTGAAGGTCGTGGCGCCGGCCGGCAGGGCGGCGAACAGGGCGGCGGCGGAAATCGAGGACAGGGCAAGGCGCTGGAATCGGGGCATGGCAGGCATCCGCTGTGGAAAGGGTGGCAGGGGCGCCCGGACGGGCGGCCTCGGCCGGAAGGCTACGGGCCTGTTAGCGCCAATGCAAGGGATCCTGCCATGCGGGCCCCGGGCTACCAGACCACCGGATGCGTCTGCCCCGTCGCAACATTGACGAAGCCTTCGGGCGCCAGCGGCGAGGGCGCGACCAGCACCCAGCGCCAGGGCGCGCAGGTCAGGGTGGCGAAGGCCAGACGCTCGGGGAAGCCCGGGAACCAGCGGGGGCTGAAGGTGGGTTCGTACATCCAGTCGATTTTCGCGCCCTCGGCGTAGAGGTGCTGCATCTCGGCGTCGAGGTCCTCTGGCGGGCGGCAGGTCATCAGCCCGGCGATCTCGTAGCGGACGGTGGCGACCAATTGCCCCTCGCGGACCAGCGCCCAGCCGCCTTGCAGGTCATTGAGTGCATTCACCGCCGTGGCCATTGCCTGATCCGAGGACCCGACTGCCCAGATATTGTGCTTGTCATGTCCCATGGAACAGGCAAGTGCCGAATCAGGCGTCTTCGGCCCGGTGCCCAGCCAGAACATGGCCGAGGTCCGACCCTCGCCCGAGAAACGGTCCACGATGGCGAATTTGGTGATGTTGCGGGCGGCGTCGCGCTGGACCTCGCCGTCTTCGACCGGCAGCTCGGCGGTGAGGAAATCGTCGGCCCAGTGGAAGGGGCGCAGAAGTGCCGCCTGCATGGTCTGCCGCCCCGGTTCGGCCTTGATGGCGAAATCGGCGGCGGTCATCGGACGGGCGATGTTGACCGTCCTCGTGGCCCAGTCCGGCCAGTCGATGCGGGGCACCGGCTTGAGGTAACGCGTGCCCTCGGAGACCTGCTCGCCATCGGCCCAGACCTCGGCGATGGAGAGGGTGGGAAGGTCGTCCAGAAGCACCAGATCGGCGAAGCGGCCGGGCGCGATGGAGCCGACCCAGGGCGTCAGCCGCATGTGGCGGGCGGGGTTCAGCGTGACCATCTGGATGGCGATTTCCGGCGCCAGCCCGGCCTCGATAGCGAGGCGCACGTTATAGTCGGTCGCGCCCATCTTCATCGTGTCCGAGCAGGACCGGTCATCGGTGGTCAGCGCGAACTGGCTCCATTCGCTGAGCCCGGCCTTGAGCAGACCTTGGATCATCTCGCGCGCCGAATGGGGGCGCAGCTCCATGAAGAGGCCGCGGTGCAGCTTGTCCAGCACCTCCTCCGCCGTCCAAGCCTCGTGGTCGGAGGCGAGGCCCGCGGCGGCGAAAGCATTGATGTTGGGCAGGTCGCGGATGCCGGCCGCGTGCCCCTCGACCACGCCGCGTGCGGCAAACGTGGCCTCGATCATACCCCAGAGGCGCTCGTGCGAGGGGTTCTCGGGCGACCAGACGGCGGGCCAGTCCATCACCTCGTCAAGGCCCGCGACCATCAGGCTTTCCGACAGGAACGCCGCCTGTTCGTCGCGCCCGAAATACCCGCCGCCCCATTCATAGGCGGTGGGCGGCACGGCCGAGCCGGGCAGCGGGAAGATCTTCTGCGGTGAGCCTGCCAACCGCGCCGCCAGCCAGAAATCCAGCGTCTTCGGGCCGTTCACGTTGGAAAATTCGTGGCTCGCTTCGCAGGTCCAGGTGTTGCCATGGGGCAGGACCAGCGCGGCCTCCCATTCCGGGGAAACGTGGCTCGATTCGATGTGTTTGTGGACCTCGCCGAAGCCCGGCACGGCCATCAGGGATGAACGGTCCAGCGTTTCCGCCGCCGTCCCGGGCCAGGAACCGAAGGGCCCGACATAGGCGATGCGGCGCCCGGCGATGATGATCTCCTGATCCTCCAGCCACATGCGTGAATGCACGTCCAGCAGGCGCCCTACCCGGACACGCCGGTCGGCGGGCAGATCACCCCGTGCCACGCGGGTCAGGCGCTGACGGATCGCCACTTCGTCCTTGGGATTGATCAGCAGGTCGTCGGGGAGGGTCATGCGGATACCGAGGCGGAATAGAGGGCGATGACGCGGGCGATGTCGCAGCGGCGGACCAGCGTGACGGGCGGCGTGCCGAGGCGGCCCGAGGGATCGACGACGACCATCCCGCGCGTGAGGCCGGGGGCGAGGGACACGGCGAGCGAGGCGCGCAGGCTTTCGGTCACGATCCCCGGCTCGATCAGCACCGCCGCCGCCAGCGGATCGACGAAGCGGAAGTAATCCTTGCCGGTGAAACCCTTGATGACCCGCATCGCATGCCTCGAAAGGGCGGCCGAGAACCGGGCGAGGTCGCCGTCCGGCAGGCCCGCGAACAGTGCCGCCACCTGATCGCCCGGCATCCGGTGATCGGCGCAGGCCTCCCACGGGACCAGCGTGCAGTCGAGGCCCGCGGTCAGCACGATCTGCGCGGCCTCGGGATCGGCATAGATGTTGAACTCGGCGGCGGGGGTGACGTTGCCGCGCCCGTCGATGGTGCCGCCCATGATCACCAGCCGCCCGACGCCCGCCGCACAGTCCGGCGCCTGCCGCAGCACCAGCGCGAGGTTGGTCAGCGGCCCGATCATCATCAGATCGACCGTCCAGCCCCCGGCGATGGCGGCGCGCAACTCGGCGATCAGGAAGCCCACCGCATCGCTGCCCGCCGCCTGCGGCTGCTGCGCGGGGCGAGGCGCACCGCCCAGACCGTCCTCGCCATGGATCTCGCGCGCGGCGATCGGCGGGTTGATCAGCGCCGCCGCCGCGCCCCTGTGGACCGGCACCCCGGGCAGGCCGGCATGGGCCAATACGCTCAGGATATTGCCGGTCGCCGTCTCCAGATCGACGTTGCCGAAGACGGTCGTCACCGCATCCGGCACCCGCCCGGCCGCGATCAGCATCAAGAGCGCCTGCGCGTCGTCCACGCCGCCGTCGGTATCGAGGATCAATCTGTTGCGCATCGCTCACCTTCTCGGGTCCGGGCTCGCGCCCGGGGTCAGACTTTGCCCAAGCCTGCGCGATTGTCCATGCCCCGCCGAAGCAGCGCCGCGTCGCAGGTTCCCTGAGATTTGATATTGTGTATGCCGAAAATACAATGTTGAATGACGCAGCCCGCACCAAGCGCGGGTGGCGCGTGCCCCGCACGCGGCCGGACTTCGCCGCCCGGGAGGAGCGCATGAAAAAGATCGACGTATTCAACCACATCTGGCCCGAGCCGTTTTTCAACGCGCTGATCAAGCAGATCGGTTCGATGAGCGACATGACCAAGCGGTCGGGCGATGTGCCGATGATGACCGACCTCGACCGCCGGTTCGAGGTGATGGACATGTTCGGCGAGGATTACTGCCAGATCCTGTCGCTGGCCTCGCCGCCCTTGGAGAAATTCGGCGATCCCGAGATCGCGCTGGAACTGTCGAAGATCGGCTCGGATTCGATGGCCGAGCTCTGCCAGAAATACCCCGAGCGTTTCCCCGGTTTCGTCGGCACCGCGCCGATCACCCACCCCGAGGGGATGGTGACGGAATCGAAGCGCGCCATCGAGGAGCTGGGCGCGGTCGGGATGCAGATCTTCACCAATGTGAACGGGACCGCGCTGGATCTGCCCGCCTATGCGCCCTTCTTCGAATACATGAACAGCGTCGGCAAACCGATCTGGCTGCACCCGGCGCGGGGTCAGGATTTCGCCGATTACAAGACCGAGAGCCGCTCGGAATACGAGATCTTCTGGACCTTCGGCTGGCCCTACGAGACCTCGGCGGCGATGGCGCGGATGGTCTTCTCGCAATTCTTCGACAAATGGCCGGATCTCAAGATCATCACCCACCATGCGGGCGGCATGATCCCCTATTTCGAGGGCCGCGTCGGCCCCGGCTGGGACCAGATGGGCAAGCGCACCTCGGACCGTGACCTGAGCGTGGTGCGCAAGGCGCTGAAACGCCCGCATCTGGAGTATTTCAAGGAGTTCTACGCCGATACCGCGTCCTTCGGCTCGCGCAAGGCCATCGAGCACGCGATCGAATTCTTCGGCGAGAACCGGGTGCTGTTCGCCTCGGACGCGCCCTTCGATCCCGAGGGCGGACCCTATTACATCCGCGAGACGATCAACCTGATCGAGCGGATGGACATCTCGGAAGAGCTGCGGCGCAAGATCTTCCAGGACAACGCGGTCGAGCTGCTGGGCCTGAAGCTCTGAGGCTCAGGCCCGGACGCGCGGCACATAGCCCAGGCGCCGCGACAACCTTCCGGTGGTCTCCAGCAGGACGCTGGTGACCGCCTTCGCCTTGGTCCCGGTCATCGACTTGTCCGAGCCCAGCACCGTGACCGTCGCCGCGATCTGCCCCGAATGGTCGAAGACCGGCGCGGCCATGGCGGCGAAATTGGCGTTGATGTTGTTCTTCGAGGTGGCATAGCCCCGCTCGCGCACGCCCTTGATCAGCGCCTCCAGCCGCTCGGTATCGGCGATGAGGTCGGGGTTCAGCGTCCAGTTTTCCTCGCTCAGCCGGGCGCTGTTGCGCTCTTCCTCGAGGATCGGCCGGGTCACGCCGCGGTCGAGCCAGGCGAGGAACACCTGCCCCGTGGCCGAAGCGGTCAGCGGCAGCACATAGCCCAGCCGCACGGCCAGCGAGCCCTGCCGGTGGCCATCGACCTTCGACACGATCCCCGGTCCCCGGTTGCCCCAGAGCGACAGATAGGTGGCAAAGCCCGTCGCCGCCTGCAAGACGCCCAGTTCCTCGCGCGCGAGGTCGACGATATCGACCTGCCGGATCGCCGAATGGCCCAGCTGGATGGCAAAGGCACCCAGCCCGTAATGGCCGGTGTGGGGGTCCTGCCGCACCAGCCCCTCACGGATGAAGCTGACGAGGTAGAGATGCGCCTTCGACGGCGGCATGCCGGCGGCGGCGGCGATGTCGCGCAGCGGCATGGGGCCATCGGCGGCCTCCATGGCGCGGATCACCTTGAAGCCCACCTCGATGGACTGGATGCGCCGCTGCGACCAATCCTCGTCTTTCTCGCCCTTCTTCATGCCTGTCCCCGGCCCGTTTCGACCTGTTCTAACCGGCTTCACGGGGGGAATCCATCACAGGGTCTTCACCGGCCGCGGGTCCAGGCCAAAGAGCTTGGCCGCGTTGAGCCCGAGGATGTTGCGCTTGGCCTGTTCGCTGAGGAAGGGCAGGTCGTAGATCTCCTGCGGGAGGTCGAAGTCGAAATGCGGCCAGTCCGAGGCGAACAGAAGCTGGCTCTCGGCGTTGATCATCTCCAGCGTGACTTGCAGCGCCTTCATGTTCACGGTTTCCATCGGCTGGGTCGTGTACCAGCAATGCTCGCGCATGTACTCGGACGGCAGGCGTTTCAGCTGCGGCGCCTCGGAGGGGCGCATCAGGTACTGGTCATCCAGCCGCTGCATCAGGAAGGGCACCCAGGCCAGCCCGCTTTCCACCCAGATGCTTTTCAGCTTCGGAAAGCGCTCAGGAATGCCGTTCAGGATCCAGTTGGTCATGTGGACCATGTTGCACCAGGCAAAGCCCAGCGCATGCATGCCCAGGAACCGGTTCACGGTCGCCAGCGAGGGGTCCTGCCAGTGATAGGCGGCGTGGAAGGCCACCGGTTTGCCCAACTCCTGCAACATCGCGTAGCAGCGCATGTAATCGTTGTGGTGCAGCGCCTTGTGGCGGACCGAGGGGACGCAGAAGCCGATCACCCCGGGCTGGTCGGCAAATTCGGTGATCATCGCCTCGGCTTCGCGGGGGGTGTTGAAGGGAAGGTAAGCCAGCGTCTTGATGCGGCTGTCGGCCTTCAGCACATTGTCGATGAGCCAATGGTTGTAGGCGCGGGACAAATGCACCTCCATCTCGGGCTGCGGATGCAGGCCGAGGGTCAGCATCGGCGTGGGGAACAGGACCATGTAGTCGACCCCCAACGACTGCATCGCCCGCCGGGTCAGGGTCACGTCGCGGTGGACCGACTTGTCGTCCACCGGCTCACGCACGCCGGCCTGATGCGGGATGCGGCCGCCCACGTCCTGATATTTCAGCCCCGCGTCGCCGTTCAGCCCATAGGGCGCGCCGCCGGTCTTTTCCTGATGGAACAGCATCGCCTGATGACGGATCACCGGGTCCTCGATGTATCGGACCATCTCGTGCCAGTTCACCGTCTCGACGTGATGCGCGTCCACGTCGCAGATCAGCCAGTCCTGAAAGCTGCGTTTCTGCGCGCCTTGCTGGGCGTGGCGCAGGACCTCGCGCGTGTCGGTGAAGACGTCGATTTCCTGCACGGGCAGGGGGCGGGCGGCAGGGATCGGTTTGGCGTCCATCAATCGGCCTTCATCTCTTCGGGGCGGTGGCGGAACCAGAGCGCCAGTTCCATCGGGCTGAGGTGCTGGGCGCGCAGCAGTTCCGAGACGGCGGTCAGCAGTTCGGTGGCGCTGATACGGTCGCCGCGGCCGGTCAGCGGCGGGAAGGTCCGTTCCTCGCCATCCGACTTGGCGGCGTAGAGGCGGATCGCCGCCGTCATCAGCTGCGCGACCGCCTCGTCCGAGACGCGCGCGGCCTCACCCCCCTCGACCAGCGCGACCGAGGCCTCGTCGATGGCCCGCGCGGCCTCGTCGATCCAGCCGTAGGGGTCGTTTTTCAGGGGATCAGACGCTGACATAGACCACGCCCCCGTCCTCGCGCAGCTCGGCGGGCCTGAGCCGCATCGCGTCCCGGCCCTGACAGCGGCCGGTTTCCAGATCGAATTCGTAGCCGTGCCAGGGGCAGACGAGATGCCGTTCATCCTCGTCATAAGCCAGAAGCCGGGTCGTGCCGTCCGGCGCCACGGGTTCCACGACGCGGGCATAGATCCGGCCCTGACAGACCGGCCCCTGCCGATGCGGGCAGAGGTTGTGCCAGGCGACCAGCCGGCCCTTCAGGCGGAATACGCCCACTTCGGTCCCGTCGCAATCGACCACCAGCCGCCCGCCTTCGGCAATCGCCTCGGCGGGGCCCACGAGGAATTCCCGCATGCTGCCTCCCGTTCAACATTGTTGAATCCTGTCTGACAGTGTTACCCGCGGTGGACGGCGGGGCAAGGGCTTCTTTATCAACTTGCCTTATATTCGGGCGCCCCCTAGGCTGCGGCCAAAACGGAGGGGCAAAGGGTGGATACCGAAGTCTGGCGGGGCAGTGTCGCGGCCTGGGAATGCGACGAGATGGGGCATCTGAACACGCGGTTCTACGTGCTGCGCGCGGTCGAGGGGTTGGCCATGCTGCTGGCGCAGCTGGGCCTGCCGGGCACGACCCGCGCCGATGCCGAGACCAGTTTCGCCGTCGAGGACATGCATATCCGCTTCCACCGCGAGGCGCGGCAGGCGGCGTCGCTCAGCCTCTCGGGCGGGGTGCTGGAGGCGGGCGAGGACTGGGCCGAGGTTCTGCTGGTGATGGAGGATGTGGCCAAGGCCGAGGTCAAGGCCACTTTCCGCATCCGCCTGCGCCACATCCGCCCGGCGAGCGACGCGGCCCTGCCCTGGCCTGAGGGTTTCCCCGCTCGTGCCGAAGCCCGGCGCGTGTCGATGCCCGAGATCGCCGCCCCGCGCTCGACCCCGGTGGGGCCGGTCGTCTCGCGCGCCTCGGCCGCGGCGGCGCGGGGCATGGCGCGGCTGTCGATGGGGGTTGTCGGGCCCGACCGGGTCGACGCCTTCGGCCGGATGGGGGCCTGGAACTTCATCGGCGCGGTCTCGGACGGGATCCGCTCGCTGACCGGGCCTTTCCGCGACATCATCGCCCAGAACGCGGATCCCGTTCCCGCGCGCGTCGGCGGCGCGGTGGTCGAGTTCCGCATCCTGCATCTGGACTGGCCGCGGCTGGGGGACGCCTATGAGGTGCGTGGGGGGTTGCAGGGGATCGAGGGGCAGGTGCAGAAGCTGGTGTTCTGGATGCTGGACCCGGTTTCCGGGCGGGTCTGGGGCACGATGCAGTCGATCGCGGTGAATTTCGACCTGGATACGCGGAAGGTGATCCGGGTATCCGACCGCGCGCGGGCGGTGCTGGCGCCGTTGAGCCTGCCGGGGTTGGAGCTGTAAGGCGCATGGTGGGATGAAATCCCACCCTACGGGGGGTGCCGGGGTGGATCGGTGCGTGCGTGAACGCACCCTACGGCACTGCCCCTGTCACGGCGATCTCGGGGTGAGACAGGGATCGGAACATTTGTAGGGTGGGATTTCATCCCACTATCCAAGCGGGGTGCGTGCTCGCACGCACCTGTCCGCCCCGCATTGGCAAACGCCGAACGCCGCCGCGCGGGGTGGGATGAAATCCCACCCCTACAGTGCGTAAGGGACGCGGCCCTTTCCGCCGGAGTTGGATCGGTGCGTGCTCGCGCGCATCAACTCCCGCTTCGCGGAACGACGCGAACCGCCCCGTAGGGTGGATTTTCAACCCACCCCGCGCCCCCTACCGGAACCGCTCGGCCGTCGCCGCCGCGTTCAGCAACGCCGCCAGCTCCTGCCGCGTCGCGCCCGAGGCCTCGGGCGCGCGCTTGAGGAAGGCCTTGACCGCCCGCACCACGGCCGGGGAATTGGCCGTGAGCGCCTCGACCACGCCCGCCACCGCCGTGTCCAGATCCTCGGCCACCACGCCGATCAGACCCATCGCCTGCGCCTCCGCCGCGCTGACCGGCTGGCGGGTCAGCACCAGCCGGGCCAGCACCGCCCTTGGCACGCGGTCGACCAGCGCGTCCATGACCAGCGTCGGGGCGATGTCGTGACCCATCTCGGGCACGGAGAAGTCCGCACCCCGATCCGCGACCGCCACATCCGCCAGCGCCGCCAGCGCGCAGCCGACCCCTGCGGCGCGGCCCTGTACGCGCGCCACCACCGGCACCGGGGCCGAGCGCAGCGCCTCGTAGAAACCCAGCACCGGGTCCGAGATCTTCGCCCTGAGGTCATTGGCCGTCAGCCGCGCGTCCTTCGGCGGCATGACCGGGGCGCGGCCGGTGCAGAAATCCGCCCCCTCGGCTTTCAGCAGGATCACCGTGACCTCCGGCGCCGGGGCCGAGACCGCCGCTGCGATCCCTTCCGTCATGCCCGCGGTCAGCGCGTTCCCCGCCTCGCCCCGGCAGAGCGTGATCTCCAGCACCTTGCCCTTCGTCTCGACCCTAAGCTCCATCGCGCGCCCTCCCGATCGCTTCCCAGATGGCCAGCGGTGTTGCCGGCATTTCCACATGATGCACGCCCAGATCCCCCAGGGCATCGGCAATCGCGCTGACGAAAACGCCGAGCGCCGGGGTCGTGCCCCCCTCGCCCCCGGGGCGGAAGCCCATCGGGTGGCTGGTCGCGGGAACCTCGCTGAGCGCCGTGGCGAAGGAGGGGTAATCCGTCGCGCGCGGCATGGCATAGTCCATGAAACTCGCGCTGACCTGCTGGCCGTCCTCGTCGAAACGGATCGCTTCCTGCCAGGCCTGACCCACGCCCTGCACGATCCCGCCATGGGTCTGCCCGTGCAGGATCAAGGGGTTCAGCGCCCGGCCGACATCATCGACCGAGGTATAGCGCGGGATGGTCAGGGCGCCCGTCTCGGGGTCGATCTCGACCTCGCAGACAGCGGCGCCATAGGGGAAGCTCAGCCCCGCCGTCACCGCATCGCCGACCGCCGTCAGCGGGCCTTGCAGGTTCTCGGGCAGGGCGGGGTCGGCGGTGCGGGCCGCGATCTCGAAGAGACTCATGGCGAGGTTGGTGCCCGGCGCGCGGAACACGCCGTCCTCGAACGCGGCCTCGGCCCCGGTCAGCGCGCCGAACACGGCCTTGGCGCGGGCCAGCACGCCCTTGACCGCCTGATCCATGACGATGCTGCCGAACCGCAGCGAGCGCCCGGAATGCGAACCGCCCCCGGCGATCACGTCGTCCGTATCGCCGGTCTTCAGCACCACCTGTTCGGGCTCCAGCCCCAGCCAGCCCGCCACCAGTTGCGCGAAGGCCGTGCGGTGGCCCTGGCCGGTGTCCTGGGTGCCCAGCACCACCTCCACCCGGTCCTCCTGCACTGTCACCACGGCGCGTTCGCGGGGGAAACCGCCCGCGCCCTCGATGTAATTGCCGATGCCGAGGCCCCGGTACATCCCGCGCGTCCGCGCCTCGGCCCGCCGCGCCTCGAACCCCGCCGCATCGGCCATCTCCAGCGCGGTCGCCAGCGTCGCCAGATGGTCGCCGCTGTCATAGGTGACGCCGAAGGGGTTGCGATAGGGGAAGGCCTCGCGCGGGATCATGTTGCGGCGGCGCAGTTCCACCCGGTCGATGCCGGTCTGCAAGGCCGCCAGATCCACCAGCCGCTCGATGGCATAGATCGCCTCGGGCCGTCCGGCGCTGCGGTAGGGAATGGTCGAGGGCGTGTTGGTCAGGACCGCCCGCCCGACCGCATGGGCGACCGGCACGCGGTAGACGCCGGTCATCAGCTGCAGACCCTTGTTCAGGGGGGTGTAGCTGACGGTATGGGCGCCGAGGTTCGAGGTGTTGACGCAGCGCAAGGCGAGGAAATTGCCTTCGGCATCCAGCGCCAGCTCCGCCTCGATATGCAGGTCGCGGGCCTGAAAGTCGCTGACGAAGGCCTCCAGCCGTTCGACCCGATGCTTCACCGGGCGGCCGATCAGCCGGGCGGCATGGGCGATGACCACCCATTCGGGATAGGTCGCGTTGCGGCTGCCGAAATTGCCGCCCACATCCGGCGGGGCGAGAATGCGCACCGCCTCCATCCCTACGCCCAGCGAGGCGGCGATATGCTCGCGGATCTGCACCACGCCGCCACCGCCCGAGCAATGCACGGTATAGCGGCCGTCCCGGTACTCGGCGGCGGCGGTGCGGGGCTCCATGTGCACGCCGGTCACGCGATTGACGTGGCTCTCGAAGCGGACGACATGCGCGGCGCGGGCGAAGGCGGCCTCGGTCGCGGCGGCGTCGCCAAGCTCCGCCTCAAGGGCCAGATTGCCGGGGACATTGTGCCAGATCTCGGGCGCCGCGGGGTCCAGCGCCTTGATCGCGTTCGTGACGGCGGGCAGGTCGTCGAACTCGGCCTCGATCAGCTCGGCCGCGTCCTTGGCGATGTCGGGCGTTTCGGCCACGACGCAGGCATAGGCCTCACCCGCGAAGCGCACGGCATCCAGCGGCAGCGGATGGTGCAGCGTCCTGAGCCGCGCCGAGCCGTCGCGCTGGCGCAGCGGCATGTCCGAGCCCCGGTCGGCACTGCCGATCTGATGCGGGATCGGGCCGATCCCCGCCGCCGCCAGATCGGCGCCCGTCAGCACGGCCAGCACGCCGGGCACCGCGCGCGCGGCCTCCACATCGAGGCTGAGGATCCGCGCATGGGCCACCGGCGCCCGGGCGAAGACGGCAAAGGCGGCGCCGGGCAGGGACAGGTCGTCGGCATAGCGCCCCCCGCCCTGCAACAGCGGCACATCCTCGCGCCGGGGCAGGGCGGCGCCGATCCAGCGGTTGCCGGCGCCGCGAGTCGGGGGGGCTTCCGGGTCGCTCATCGGGCCAGTCCTTCTTGCGTGACTATCATGAACCAGTTTAGACAATGACAAACAAGGCGCGGGTGCGCCGGGTTGCGGGGGACGCCCGTTTCGGAGGGCTGGCAGGCGGGCACGGGACGGTCCTCGAATGTTGACAATATCAGGCTTTCTTATATCAAAGCGGAACCGGCGGGCGAGGGCAAGGCCCGATTGCGCGGCCGGATCAGGGGGAGGATCGCATGACCGACAGCGCGGAAGTGCTTGTGCCGCAAGGCTATACCGAGGCGGAACTCTTGATCGACGGCGAGTGGATCGGCGCCGATGCCCGTCATTCCACGCCCGTCGTGAACCCCGCGACCGGCCGCGCCATCGGCCGCGTGCCCCATGCCACGGCCGAGGATCTGGACCGGGCGCTGGCCGCGGCCGAGCGGGAGTTTCCCAAATGGCGGAAGCTCTCGCCACGCGAACGGGGGCGTATCCTGAAACGCGCCGCCGACCTGCTGCACGACCGGGGCGATGCCATCGCCCGGCTGGCGACGCTGGAAATGGGCAAGCCTCTGGGCGAGGCCAAAATCGAGCTGCATGTCGCCTGCGAAGAGCTGGAATGGTTCGCCGAGGAAGCGCGCCGCACCTGGGGTCGCATCCCGCCGGGTCGCTTCGGCGATACCCGCTTCAGCGTGATCCGCCAGCCGGTCGGCCCTGCCGCCGGCTTCTCGGCCTGGAATTTCCCGATCGGCAACGCCTGCCGCAAGATGGGCTCGGCGCTCGCCGCCGGCTGCCCCATGATCTACAAGCCGGGCGAAGAGGCCCCGGCCTCGGCCCTTGCCGTCGCGCGTTGTCTGGTCGATGCCGGGGTTCCCGCGGGCGTCATCGCCGTGGTCTTCGGCGTGCCGGACACGATCTCGCGCCACCTCATCGCCTCGCCGGTCATCCGCAAGATTTCGTTCACCGGCTCGGTCCCGGTCGGCAAACACCTGATCAAGCTGGCCGCCGAAGGCGTGAAACGCACGACGATGGAACTGGGCGGCCATGCGCCGGTGCTGGTCTTCGACGACGCGCCTTTTGACGCCACGCTGGAACAATCCGTGTTCCGCAAATACCGCAACGCGGGGCAGGTCTGCGTCTCGCCCACGCGCTTCTATGTGCAGGACGCCACCTATGACGCTTTCTGCGCGGGCTTCGCCGAACGGGCGAAGAAGATCCGCGTCGGCGACGGGCTGGCAGCGGATACGCAGATGGGCCCCCTGGTCCATGCGCGGCGCCGCGACGGGATCGAGGCGCTGGTGCAGGACGCCGTGTCCAAGGGCGCCAAGCTGCTGGCGGGGGGCGAGCGGCTGGGCAACGACGGCTTCTATTACGCGCCGACCGTGCTGGCCGATGTCCCGGACGAGGCACGGATCATGTCCGAGGAACCCTTCGGCCCGGTCGCCGTGCTGAACCGCTTCACCGGCATCGACGATGCGATCCAAAAGGCGAATGCGCTGCCCTATGGCCTCGCCGCCTATGCCTTCACCCAGTCGGTCGCCAACATCCACCGGCTTTCGGACGAGATCGAGGCCGGGATGTTTGGCATCAATTCCTTCAACATCTCGATGCCCGAGACCCCTTTCGGCGGGGTCAAGGAAAGCGGGCTGGGCTCCGAGGTCGGGACCGAGGGTCTGGACGCCTATCTCGTCACCCGCACCATCTCTGTCACCTGAGGCCGTCCATGAAATACCAGATCCCGACCGGCACCACCGCGGCCGAAGACGTCCTGAGCCGCCTGAAAGCTGCGGGGGTCGAGGTGCTGTTCGCCAATGGCGGCACCGATTTCCCCTCGATCATCGAGGCGTATGCGAATGCGGGCGAAAGCGGGCTGGACCTGCCGACGGTGCACACGATCACCCATGAGGGCGTGGCGCTGGGCATGGCGCATGGCTGGTATCTGATGAAGGGCACGCCCGCCGGGGTCATGGTGCATGTGAACGTCGGGCTGGCCAACGCGGTGATGGGCCTGATCAACGCCCGCTCGGAAAGCGTGCCGGTGGTGATGTGTTCCGGCCGGACGCCCCTGACCGAGGGCAACAGGTTCGGCTCGCGCTCCTCGCCGATCCACTGGGGGCAGGAGATGCGCGATCAGGCGGCGATGATCCGCGAGGTGGTGAAATGGGATTACGAGCTGCGCTATCCCGAGCAGGGCGGCGCGGTCGTGGACCGGGCCGTCAGCATCGCCATGAGCGAGCCGCGCGGGCCGGTCTACCTGTCCCTGCCGCGCGAGGTTCTGGCCGAGGAAAAGCCGATCCCGCCGCATCGCCCGGGCACCAATGTCGCGCCCACCAGCTACGCCGCCGCCGATCCCGCCGCGATCCGTCGGGCGGCCGAGGCGCTGGCCAGGGCCAAGCGCCCGGTCATCATTTCGCAAAGCCCCGACCATTTCGCGGGCTTCGATCTGCTGGCCGCGCTGGCCGAGACCCACGCGATCCCGGTCGTCGAATACTGGTCGATCCGGCAGGCGCTGCCGACAACCCACCCGATGCATGCGGGCCGCGAGCCGACGCCCTGGGTCAAGGACGCCGACGTGATCGTGGCGTTGAACGCCATGGTCCCCTGGATCCCCGAGACGGTCGAGCCGCCGGTTGACTGCACGATCATCGCGCTGGGCCCGGATCCGCTGCACCAGACGGTGCCGAACCGGGGCTTCCCCATCGACATCTCGCTGGCGGGCGGCATCACGCCGACGCTGACCGCGCTGAAGGCGGAACTGGACGCGCTGGCCGGGGACACCGCGCATCCCGAACGCCGCGCCCAGGTGGCGGAGTTCCGCGCTCGTCAAGCCGAGGGCGTGGCGAAGCGCGTCGCCGCCGGGCAGGGGCAGCCGATGAGCCCGGCCTATGTCTCGAAATGCCTGTCCGACGCGGCCGACGACAGCTTCACCTTCGTCAACGAGCTGGGCGTCGATCCCTCGGTGATGGAATTCCGGGCGCCGAAGACACTGTTCGGCTCGCCCCTGTCCGGGGGCCTCGGCTGGGGGATGACCGCGGCCTTGGGCGCGCAGCTGGCGGCGCCGGACCGGCAGGTGGTGGCCTGTGTGGGCGACGGCTCCTATCTTTTCGCCAACCCCTCGGCCTGCCACCAGACGGCGGCCGCGCTGGGCCTGCCGCTGCTTACCGTGGTCTTCAACAACGGCATCTGGAACGCGGTCCGCCGCTCGACGCTCTATATGTACCCCGAGGGGAAAGCGGCGCAGGCCAACACCATGCCGATCACCTCGCTGGCGCCGATGCCCGACCATGCGGCGGCGGCCCGGGCCCATGGCGCCCATGCCGAGCAGGTGGTGGACGGCGCCGACCTGCCCGCCGCGATCCAGCGCGCGCTGGCCGCGACGAAGGCCGGGCAGCAGGCGCTTCTGGAAGTGGTGGTGAGCTATTGATGGACCCGCGCCTCGTCCCGCTGCGGCGTCGTTTCCCCATGGTGGCGGATCTGGAACGCCGGGCGCGCTGGCGCATCCCGCGTTTCGCCTTCGACTTCCTGCAGGGCGGCGCGGGGGACGAGACGGGCATGCCCCGCAACCGCCGCGCGCTGCAAGCGGTCGAGGTGATGCCGCGCTATGGCGTGAAGGTCGGAAATGTGGACCCCTCTGCCGAGCTGTTCGGGCATCGCTATGCTGCCCCGGTGGGGATCGCGCCCATCGGCTTTGACGGGATCATGTGGCCCGGCGCGACCCGCGCTTTCGCCGAGGCGGCGCAGGCGCTGAACCTGCCTTATATGGTCGGCACGCTGGCGACCGAGACGATCGAGACGGTGGCGGCACTCGCGCCCGACGTGACCTGGTTCCAGCTTTATCCGCTGGCGGCCGAGGATCACCGGATAACCTTTGACCTCGCCGACCGGGCCGAGCGCGCGGGCGCCAAGGTGCTGGCCGCGACGCTCGATGTGCCGGCCCGCACCAAGCGGCCGCGCGACATGCGCAACGGCTTCGGGATGCCCTTCCGCCTGACCGCGAGCCTGTTCGCGCAGGCCGCCGTGGCCTGGCCCTGGTCACTGGCCATCGCCCGGCACGGCATCCCGACCTTCGCCAACATCGTTCCGTACTCCGGCCCCGGCCGCGACGTAACCGCGGCTTTCGTCGGCAAGCATGTCGGCGGCGGTTTCGACTGGGACGCGCTGGCGCGGCTGCGCGACCGCTGGCCCCGGGCGATGATGGTCAAGGGCGTGATGCATCCCGAGGATGCGGAGCGGGCGGTGGCTTTGGGTATCGACGGCGTGGTCGTCTCGAACCACGGCGGGCGGCAGTTCGACGCGGCCCCGGCCCCGGTCGACGTGTTGCCGCTGGTGGCAGGGGCGGTCGGGTCGCGGGCCACAGTGATGCTGGACAGTGGCGTCACGGCAGGCGTGGACGTGCTGCGCGCGCTGGCCCTGGGCGCCAAGGGCGTGCTGGCGGGGCGGGCCTTCATGCTGTCGCTCGCTGCGCTGGGCGATATCGGGGCGCGGCACATGGGCGGCGCGTTCATCGAGGAGTTGAGCCTCGCCATGGGTCAGACCGGCGTTACCCGTGTCGAGGACATCCAGACCCTCGCGACCCGTCACCCGGGCGCCTGGAGGCTGCCATGACCCCGTTCCTGAGCGAATTGACCGAGGCTTTGGGCGAGAAGGTCTCGCTGAATGAGGCCGTCCGCGACCACCACGGCCACGACATGAGCCGCCTGCCGGCGCATCGCCCCGACGCCGTGGTCTTCCCGACCGAGGAGGCCGATGTGGTCGCCGCCGTTAAGCTCTGCGCGAAGCATGGCGTGCCGGTGGTGGCGGTCGGTGCGGGCTCGTCGATGGAGGGGCATACGATCCCGGTGAAGGGCGGCATCAGCCTGGACCTGAAGGGCATGAACCGGATCCTCGCCGTCCATGACGCCGATTTCGACGCGGTGGTCGAGGCGGGCGTGACCCGCAAGCGGCTGAACGAGCACCTGCGCGACCGGGGGCTGATGTTCACCGTCGACCCCGGGGCCGATGCGACGCTGGGCGGCATGGCCTCGACCCGCGCCTCGGGCACCACGGCAGTCCGCTATGGCACGATGCGCGAGGCGGTGATCGCGCTTCGCGTGGTGACGGCCTCGGGCGAGGTGGTGGAAACCGGGCGGCGGGTCAAGAAATCCTCGACCGGCTATGATCTGACGAAGCTGTTCGTGGGGGCCGAGGGGACGCTGGGCATCATCACCGAGGTGACGGTCCGGCTGCATCCGATACCGGAGGTCACGGCCTCGGCCATCTGCGCCTTCGCGACGATGGAGGGGGCGGTGCAGACGGTGGTCGAGACCCTGCAATCGGCGCTGCCGGTGGCGCGGATCGAATTCCTGGACGAGGTGGCGGTTCAGGCGGCCAATGCCCATGCCGGGCTGGGCCTGACCGTGGCGCCGACGCTGTTTCTGGAGTTCCATGGGTCCGAGCGCTGGGTCGCCGAGCAATCCGAGGCGGTCCGGGCGCTGGCCTCGGAGAACGGCGGCGCCGATTTCGCCTGGTCGACGCGGCCCGAGGACCGGGCGCGGCTCTGGAAGGCGCGGCACGAGACGATCTATTCCAACCAGTCGCTGCGCCCGGGCTGCAAGACCTATACGACCGATGTCTGCGTGCCGGTGTCGCGGCTGGCCGAGGCGGTGCTGGAAGCCCGGCGCGAGGCGGATACGGCGCCCTTCCCGGTCAAGATCATCGGCCATGTGGGCGACGGGAATTTCCACGTCGGCTATCTGATCATGCCGGGGGACGAGCGCGAATACGCCATCGCCGACGCGCTGGCCGAGCGGCTCTACCAGCGGACCATGGATATGGGCGGGACGTTCTCGGGCGAGCATGGGGTCGGGGTGTCGAAGCTCAAGTACATCAGGCGCGAGCATGGCGGAGGCGTCGATTTGATGAAGGCGATCAAGGCGGCGCTGGACCCGCGAGGGATCATGAACCCGGGGAAGCTGGGACAGGAGGGGTAGGCGGGGATGGTGCGTGCGAGCATGCACCCTACGGGGGGCGCCGTGGTGGGATGAAATCCCGCGCTACGGGGGCTCGGGCTGGGTTGCCTTGGCTCGAAACAGGAATGTCTCGCCGAGCAGCGCCCTCCACGCGCAACGAGAGGTCGTGGATGAGGGATGAAACGCAGAGTGCGTGCGCGCACGCACCTTGGCGTGGGCGATGGTGGGATGAAATCCCACCCTACAGGGTGACGCGACAAAGGTAGGGTGGGATTTCATCCCACCCCGTCGCGGACCCCGTGTTCGTGCGGCCGGGCGCCCCCGTAGGGTGGGGTTTCACCCCACCACCCCCTCACCGCGTCAACCCCGCCGTCTTGCACCCCAGGACCCGCAGGATCTCGGCCGGGGCGATCCGCACCTGCAACCCGCGCGCGCCGCCGTTCACATAGATCGCCTCAAACCCCAGCGCGCTGTCGTCCAGCACCACCGGCGCCCGGGACCGCTGGCCGAAGGGGCTGACCCCGCCGACCTTGTAACCCGTCCGCCGCTCCGCATCCGGCACCGCCATCATCTTCGCCGTCTTCCCGCCCAGGGCCGCCGCCGCCAGCTTCATGGTCAGTTCCTGATCCGAGGGCAGGATGGCGCAGGCGGGTTTGCCGTCGACCTCGATCATCAGCGTCTTGAAGACCTGCGCCGGCGGCATGCCCAGGGCCTCGGCCGCCTGAAGGCCGACGCGGGGCGCCTCGGGGTCGTAGTCATAGGTCGCGAGGGTAAAGGCCGCCTTGGCCTTGACCAGCGCCTGCGTCGCGGGGGTCGTCTTTGCCATGCAGGCTTTCTGGACCCCCGCGCGATCCGGCGCAAGTCAGCCGATGAGGGCGCGGGCGATGATCGCCAACTGGATCTCGTTCGCGCCGCCGAAGATGCTCTGCGCCCGCGCATTCAGATAGGCGGGGACCGCGACCTTGCGCTCCTCGGCCAAGGCGCTCTCCACAGGCAGGGCATCCAGCGGCCGTGTCGCCTCCCAGCGCAGAGCCTCCGGCCCGAGGGAATGGGCGGCGAGTTCGGTGATCGCCTGCCGGATGCGGCTGCGTTCGATCTTCATCACCGCCGCGGGAACCGCGCCCGGGTTCCCGCCCGAGGCCACGGCCGACATCGACCCCAGTTCCAGCATGTCATTGGCGTCGATATCGGTGCCGATCTCGGCGAAGCGGGCGCGGAACAGGGGATCGGCGGTCAGGTCCGAGCCCTCGGCGATGCGCCAGAGCCTCGCGTAGAGCGCGCGCAGCAGTCCCCCGGCAAAGGACCCGCCACGCTCGAATTCCAGCAGATACTTGGCGATCTCCCAGCCATCGCCTTCCTCGCCCACGCGGTCGGCCACCGGCACCCGCACGCCGTCAAAGAAGGTCTGGTTGAACTCATGCGTCCCGTCGATCGACCGGATCGGGCGCAGGCTGACGCCCGGCGCCTTCAGGTCGATCAGCAGGAAAGTGATGCCGTGCTGCTTCTTGCCGCCGTCGTCGGTGCGGACCAGCGCGAACATCTTCGTCGCGTGATGGGCATGGGTGGACCAGATCTTCGAGCCAGTGACGATGTAGTCGTCGCCCTCCCGCACCGCCCTGCACGACAGCGAGGCGAGGTCCGAGCCAGAGCCTGGTTCGGAATAGCCCTGCGCCCAGAAATCCTGACCGTTCAGGATGCGGGGCAGGTAATGGGCCTTCTGCGCCTCGGTCCCGTAGCGCATCAGGACAGGCGCGATCATCTTGAAACTGGCGCCCCGGAAATGCGGCTCGCCGGCGCGCTCGCTCTCCTGATCGAAGAGATAGCGCTGGGTGAGGGTCCAGCCGGGGCCGCCATGCTCGGCGGGCCAGGAGGGCACGGCCCAGCCTTTGGGAAGCTTCTGCAACCAGGCCAGCCCGGTCGGCGGATGGGCCAAGAACGAGGGGTTCAGCCGTTCGGCCCGCTCGGTGGTAGGGTCCAGGGTCGCCTTGAAGAAGGCGCGGACCTGATCGCGGAAGGCGACGTCCTCAGGGGAAAGCGACAGGTTCATCCCCTCATCCGGGCCGGGGCGCAGCAGGCCTTCCTCGCGCAGGGCGGGGTCGGCCATCAGCTCGCCATAGCGGGAGAGGTGGGCGTCGGTATGGCCCCAGGTATTCTCGAAAGCGAAGAGGCGGCGCAGCCAGAGGCCCAGCGGCATTTCCTCGGATACGCCCATGGCGCCGTGCAGCTGGATCGCCTCATGCGCGACCTGCCGCGACACCCGCCCGATCTTGGCCCGCGCACCCGAGACGGCGCGGGCGCGGTCCCTGGGCGAGAGCGTCAGGCTGAGGGCGGCGAGGAGGGCGGAACCCCGCGCCTCGTCGCGTTTCACGGCCATCTCGGCCATGCGGTGCCTGAGCGCCTGGAACTTGGCCAGCGGCTGGCCGAATTGGATGCGGGTTTTGGTGTACTCGACCGTGGCCTCGATCAGCCCCTCCATGGCGCCGAGCGCCTCGGCGCAGGCGGCGGCATTGGCGCGGTCGAGCGCTTCGAGGATTGCGGACGTGGCGTCCACCGTGGCGTCGCCAAGGGGGGTTGCTGGGGTAGCGGCAAAGGTCAGATCCGCCGCGCGGCCGCCGTCGATATGGTCGTACTCACTGACCGCAAAAGGCGTCACAGCGACGACGCCGAGGCCCGCAGGCATGACTGCGGTCACCAGCCAGAGGTCGGCCGTTCCGGCATCGGCCACCGCCGGTTTGACGCCATGCAGCGCCCCGTCCCAACGGGTCGAGACGCCCAGAATCCCGCGCCCCTCGCTATGCGCGACAGCGACGCGCAGCCGGCCCTCGGCCAGCGCGGGCAGCCATTCGGCCTTTTGCGCCGGGCTGGCTGCGGCCTCGATCAGCGCGGCGGGCAGGACGGCACCGGCAACCCAGCCGGGGACACGGGCGCGGCCCATTTCCTCGGCCAGAACCGCGATCAGGGGGCCCGAACCGCCGAGCCCGCCGAAGGCCTCGCCCACCGGCAGGGCCAGCCAGCCCTGTTCGGCGAAATCCGCCCAGCCCGCGCCACGCGCCAGCACCCCCCGCGCGGCATCGCGCAAGAGGCGCTCGTCATCCCCCGGGGTCAGGCGCATTCAGCCCTCGCGGACATAGGACCCATGGCCGGGCCGATAGGTCTTGTCGTCGAGGAACTGTTTCAGCCCGTGCTCGCGGCCCTTTTCCGGGTCCACGAAAGTCGTCTGGTCGGCCTTGGCGGTCAGGTATTCCGCCGCCTGCTCCCAATCCATGTAGCGGGCGTATTTATAGGCCATGCGCGCCTGCCGCAGGACGGTCGGATTCTTGCCCAGTAGCACCTTGGCCAACTCGGTCGTGCGGGCACGCAGCTGGTCGGCGGGCACGGCCTCGTTGATCAGGCCCATTTCCTCGGCCCTCCGGCCGTCGAATTTCTCGCCGGTCATGACGTAATACATCGCCTTGCGGTCGCCCATCACGGTCGAGATGGCCTTCGACACCACGCCGCCCGGGATCACGCCCCAGTTGATTTCTGACAGGCCGAAGGTCGCGCCCTCATCGGCAATCGCCAGATCGCAGCAGATCAGCGGCGTGAAGGCGCCGCCGAAGCACCAGCCGTTGACCATGGCGATCGTGGGCTTGGCGTAGTGGATCAGCCCCCGCCATTGCCAGTAGCGGGTCGAGCGATAGGCGCGCATCCGCTCCACATCCGAGACGCCATCGGTCGCGCGGAAGAAATCCTTCAGGTCCATCCCGGCCGAAAACGCCTCGCCCACGCCGGTCAGCACGATGACGCCGCAGCGCTCATCTACCTCCAGCGCGTCGAGCGTGGCGCTCATTTCCTTGGCCAATCCCACCGACATGGCGTTGCGCTTTTCCGGGCGGTTCAGTTGCACCCAGGCGATGCCGTCTTCGAAGTCGACCAGAACGTCCTGGCCCCAGGGTTCGTTGGACATGGGGTTCTCCTTAAGATTGACTGACGGTCTTGGTGACCAGATAGGCGTCCATCCCCTCGGTCCCGCCCTCGCTGCCGTAGCCGGATTGCTTGACGCCGCCGAAGGGGGTTTCGGGCATGTTGATCATGACATTGTTGATGCCGAGCATCCCGGCCTCGACCCGGTCGGCCAGCGCCTGCGCGGTCGCCGTGTCGCGGGTGAAGGCATAGGAGGCGAGGCCGAAGGGCAGGCGGTTGGCCTGATGGATCACCTCGTCCAGAGACTGGAACCGGGCGGTCACGGCGACGGGGCCGAAGGGCTCCTCGTTCATGATCCGGGCGGTGTCGGGGACATCGGTCAGGATGGTCGGCGCGAAGAAATTGCCCCGGTTGCCCAAGGCCTCGCCGCCCAGTCTGAGGCCTGCGCCGTGGTTCAGCGCATCCTCGACCAGCCCCTGCATGGCACTGATCCGGCGGGGATTGGCCAGCGGCCCCATGGTCGTGGCGGGGTCCATCCCGTCGCCAACTTTCAGCTTTTCGGCAGCGGCAGCGAAGCCCTCCACGAAACGGTCATGCACCGCCTCGTGAATATAGAAGCGGGTCGGCGCGATGCAGATCTGGCCGGCGTTGCGGAACTTCGCCCCGGCCAGCACCTGCACGGCGGCGTCCACATCGGCATCCTCGAAGATCATCACCGGCGCGTGGCCGCCCAATTCCATCGTCGCGCGCTTGACGCCCGCCTTGGCGGCCAGCACCGCCAGTTGCTGGCCGACGCCGGTCGAGCCGGTAAAGGTGATCTTGCGGATTTCCGGGGCGGCGATCAGGCGTTCGCTGACCTCGGCCGGGACGCCGCAGACGACGTTGAGCACGCCCTTCGGCAGGCCCGCATCGTCCAGCGCGCGGGCCAGTTCGATGACCGAGGCCGGGGTTTCCTCGGAGGGTTTGATGACCATGGTGCAGCCGGTCGCCAGCGCTGCCGAGATCTTGCGCGCCGGGATCACGGCGGGGAAGTTCCAGGGGGTGAAGGCGGCGACCGGGCCGACCGGCTCGCGCGTCACCATCCAGCGCATGCCGGCCACACGGGCGGGGACGATGCGGCCATAGGTCCGGCGGCCCTCGTCGGCGGTATAGTCGAAGATATCGGCCGAGATCAGCGCCTCCAGCCGCGCCTCGGCGAAGGGCTTGCCCTGTTCCAGCGTCATCCGGCGGCCGATGTGGTCGGCGCGCTCGCGCAAGAGGGTCGCTGCCTTGCGCAGGATCATCGCCCGGTCATAGGCCGGCACCCGGCGCCAACTGGCGAAGGCCGCTTCCGCCGCCGCTGCCGCGCGGTCCAGATCCGCGGCGCTGGCATGGGGCAGCAGGCCCACCGGTTCGCCCGTCGCGGGGTTCAGCACCGGTTCGGTTACGCGGCCTTCGGTGCCCAGCCATTCACCGGCGATGAACAGCTGCAAGGGGCCGTAGCGGTCGTCGATCTTGGTCATGGCTCACTCCGTCACGAAGAGGGCGTCGAGCGCGACCGCGCCCTCCGCATGGACAACCAGCGGGTTGATATCGACCTCGAGGATCTGCGGATTGGCCCGCATCAGCGCGCCCAGCCGCACCGCCACCTCGGCCACCGCATCCACGTCGCGGGCGGGCTGACCGCGGAACGGGCCGAGCAGACGCGCGGATTTCAGCGACAGGATCTCGGCCTTGGCGCGGGCGAGGCTGACATCGGCCGGCATCAGGCGGGAATCGCGCAGCACCTCGATCCAGACGCCACCCAGACCGACCAGCACCATCGGCCCCCAGTTCGGGTCGCGCTTGGCGCCGATCACCAGTTCGAGGCCGGGCTGCACCATCTCCTCGACCAACACGCCGTCCAGCGTCAGGTCCGGCGCGGCGGCCTCAATATTGGCATGGAGCCGGTCCCATCCGGCGCGCAGCGCGGCCTCGTCCTTGAGGCCCACGATGACACCGCCCGCGTCGCTTTTGTGGCTCAGCTTGGCGGCTTGGGCCTTCAGGACCAGCGGGTAGCCGATGCGGTTGGCGATGGCGACGGCCTCGTCGGCGGTCCTCGCCATGCCGCCCTTCGGCACCGAGAGGCCCAGATCGGCGAGCACCTGCTTGCCGATATATTCCACCACCGCCCCGCCCTTGGGCAGGTCCAGTGCCGGTGCGGTCCTTGTGTCGCGATCCTCGGCGGCGACGCGGGCGGCGGCGTAATCGGCGACCAGCTTCATCGCCCGCATGGCCCGTTCGGGCGAGCGGAAGAAGGGAATGCCGCAGGCCTTCACCTTCTCCACGAAGGCGGGCGCCAGCGGGTAATCGTCGCCGATCAGGCAGAAGACGATGGGCTTGTCGGCCTGCTCATAGACCGGCAGCAGGTAGTCGATCTTCTTTTCCTGCATGGCGGGCGAGCCGCCGGCATGGACGCTGAGGATGATACCGACGCCCGGGTCCTTCAGCATCGCCGTGGCCGAGGTGCCGTAGATCCCGGGATTGGCAAAGCCCGTGGTGCCGATGTCGAAAGGGTTGTCGACATGGACATAGGGCGGGACCTGTTCGGTCAGTTCGGCCGTAACCTCGGGCGTCAGCGTGGCGATGGGCAGGCCGATCGTCTCGCCGAAGTCGAAGGCGAGGCCGCGGATCGCGCCCGAATTGGTGACGATGCCCGCGGCACCCGGGGCGGGGGCGGGGAAACGGGCGAGGATGGCGCAGGTGTCGAACATCTCGTCCAGCGTCGGCACGCAGACCACGGCCTCGGCCCGGGCTGCGGCCAGCATCAGCGCGTGATCGCCCGCGAGCGCCCCGGTGTGGGATTCCGCCGCCTTCCGGCCCCGTTCGGACGAGCCCGGGTGCAGCATGACGATGGGCTTGGCCAGCGCCCGCGCCCGGGCGGCGAGCGTCAGGAACCGCGCCGGGTCGCGCAGTTGTTCGACATAGACGGCGATGACGGCGATCTTGGCGTCATCGAGCGCGTGGTCGATGAAATCTTCGGCCCCCAGCAGCGCCTCGTTGCCGGTGGCCACGACATGCGAGATGGCGACCGAGCGGGCCTGCAGCGCGAAGCGGATATTGGCCGCCGTGGCGCCCGACTGGGCGATGATCGCCACGCGTGAGCCCTGACCCACGTCATGCCTGGCGACCGGCTCGAAGGTCATTGGCACGCCGGCGACGAAATTGGTGTAGCCCATGCAGTTCGGACCCAGCAGCGCCACGCCCGCGTCAGCGCAAAGCTGCGCCAGTTCCTCCTGCGCGCGACGGCCGTCTTCGGAGGCCTCGGCAAAGCCCGAGGTGAAGATGACGATGGCGCCGACGCCCTGCGCGATACAGGCCACGACCGAGTCGCGGATCGCCTTGAAGGGCACGATCAGCACCGCGACATCGACGCCGTGCGGCAGGTCGGCCACCGATTTGACGCAGGGCCGGCCGTTGATCTCGTCGCGTGAGCGGCTGACGAGGTGGATGTCGCCGGTGAAGCCGAAAAGCTCCAGGTTCGACAGGACCCCGCCGCCCACCGAATCGCGTTCCGGCGTCGCGCCCAGGATCGCCACCGAGCGCGGGTTGAGCAGGCGCTCGACGGCGCCCCGCGCGCTCCCCTCCGGTCTTGCAATTCCACCCATCACGCCCCTCCCTCACGTCCCGGCTTTTCATCCTCCGGCGTGGAATGGGTATCAGGGAGCCGTATATCTGTCAACGCGCCCCCTGATGCCCCGTCGCCGGTACTCAGCCGCGGCCGAGGAAGGGCATGGTCACTGGCAGGATCGTGCTTTCGTAAAGGTTAACGTCATCGGGCAGCGATGCCATCAGCACCACGACGCGCGCAACGTCCGAGGCCGCCATGGTGCCCGGCCGCGGCTGGTCGGTGATGCCCGGCACCAGCGAGCTGACGGTGGAGCCGGGGTGCACCATCGACACGGCGATGCCATGCGGGCGGCCGTCCAGCGCCAGCGAATGGGTCAGCCCCTCGAGCCCGAATTTGGTCGCGGCATAGGCGGCGGTATCCGGGCGCGGCACCTTGGCCGAGATCGAGCCCACGTTGATCACCCGCCCGCCGCCTGCCGGGATCATGGCGCGAAAGGCGGCCCGCGCCCCCAGGAAGACCGAGGTGAGGTTGATCGCTACAACCTCGGACCAGCGGTCGAGCGTCAGGTCCACGGTGGGCGTGTGATCGGCGATGCCGGCATTGTTGACCACCAGCCGGGGCGTACCGAAGGCTGCTTCACAGGCGGCAAACAGCGCTTCGACCTGCGCCTCGTCGGTCATGTCGGTCGGAACGGCCAGCGCCGTGCCGCCCGCGGCCTCGATCCGGGCGACCAGCGCCCCCAGCTTGTCGGCGCTGCGCGCGGCAACGACGACCCGCGCCCCCTCGGCCGCCAGCCCTTCGGCGATGGCCAGCCCGATGCCCGAGCTTGCGCCCGTCACGATGGCGATACGATCCTTCAGCAGCATGTGTTCCTCCCTGCCTGCCATGTTTCGGCCCCGACCCCGCGACCAGAATCAGCCCGGGGGTCACGGCAATCCTCCTGCGGTTGAACGCCGGTCGCCGCGGTCCCCGCCCCCGGAGGCGATCTGCCCGCTGGATCGGCCGCAGAAGGCGCGTCATCCGATATCGTATAAATTCATGTGACAGAGTTGAAGTTATATTCGGGAGCCGAATATACAAAAAATCTGTTGTAATACAGATATTTGCGAATGGTTTACGCGAACGTTAAGCGTGAACTCGGCACGAATCACCGCGAAAATACCTGTTGACTGCGGGGACCTGTGCCGCATGAATGAGGGCAGGAAGCGGTCGATCGACCGGGTTCCCGTTCGGATCGTACCCCGGCAAAAGGCGGGTCCGTTCCGACGAAATCCGGGTGCGACCGCCGCCGACACCGAGCGTGCCTCAGGGAGATTGGGAGGATTGACCCTATGAAGGACCTGCTTACCACCACCCGCCGACAGCTGCTATCGCTGGTCGGTGCCGCAGCCATGACCGCGGCCGTTTCGGCCCCGGCGCTGGCCCAGACCGGCGATTATCCGAACCGGCCGATCACCTTCATCTGCGCCTTCCCGGCCGGGAGCGGCGCCGACACGCTGGTTCGCTATTTCGCCAATGCGATCCAGGAAGCGACCGGCCACACCATCATCGTCGACAACAAGCCGGGCGCGGCGGGGACGATCTCGGCCGAGTATGTCGCGCGGTCGGATCCCGACGGCTATACCGTCTATGTCCATTCGGGCTTTTCCACCGCCGTGAACTATTCGCTGTGGAACAACCCGGCCATCGACCCGCGCACCGATCTGCGCGGCGTTGCCGGGATCAACGAACAGCCCTTCTTCATCGTCGTGGGCGTCGATTCGACGATCCAGTCGATCGAGGAGCTGAACGCCTATCTGCTGGCCGAGGGCGAGAATGCGACCTATGGCACGTCGGCCACCTCGGGGCGTCTGCTGGCCGCGCAATACCTGTCCGAACTGGGCGCCACTCCGACCGAAGTGCCCTATCGCACCGGGATCGAGATGGTGCCCGATGTCGTGAACCTGGCCGTCGATTTCGCCGTCACGGACCCGGTTACCGCCATGGTGCAGGCCCGCGAAGGCCGCCTGCGCGTGCTGGCGACCGGCTCGGGCTCGCGGATGGACATTGCCCCTGACGTGCCCTCGCTGACCGAATATGGCATGACCGTGGATCAGGTCGGCGTCTGGGCCGCCTGGGTGCCCGCCGGGACGCCCGACGATGTCGTCGCCACCCTGGCGGAGATGTTCGGCACGGTGATGCAGGAGCAGGAGACGCAGGACTTCCTGCGCACGATGGGCGGCGTTCCGTGGATCGCCACGCCCGAGGAAGTCGATCAGCGGATGCGCGAGAACGTCGAGCAGGGCGCCTTCCTCGTCGATCTGGCGCAGCTGCCGCGCAACTGACCCGGGGCGCGCGTGACCGCGCCACCTGCACGAACCGGGCGTCGGGGGGCAGGGCTCTCCGACGCTCTTGCATGAGGGGCCCGACGCCAGGGTCCAAGGCACACGGGAGGTGCTTTTGAGCAGAATAAAGGCAGTCGACATCCTGGCAGGGGGATTCGTCGTACTCATCGGCGTCCTTGCCATCGTTGAATCGACCAGTTTCGACATGGGCACCTCGCGCCGCATCGGGCCGGGATATTTCCCGTTCTACGTGGGCATGCTGATGGTCCTCCTCGGCATCGCCATCGCGGTCGAGAATCTCTGGGCCAGAACCAGCAGCGACTTCGGCTGGAGCTTGCCGCCGATGCGCTCTCCCCTCCTGATCCTTGCCGCCGTCGCCGCCTTCGCGGTGATGATCGAACGCTTCGGCATGTTTCCGTCGATCTTCGCGGCGGTGTTCCTGGGCTCGCTGGCCGATACCAACACCGCGATCTGGCAGAAGCTGGCGATCTCGGTCGCCGTGCCCGTCGTCTGCGTCGTCATCTTCAAATACGGCCTGTCGCTCAACGTCGATGTCATCCGGTGGCGGCCATGAGCGATTTTGCCTCGAACCTCGCGCTGGGCTTTTCGGTCGCCTTCTCGTGGCAGGCGATGTGGTATTGCTTCGTCGGCGTCTCGCTGGGGACCTTCATCGGCGTCCTGCCGGGGATTGGCGCGCTGGCGGCCATCGCGCTGTTGCTGCCGCTGACCTTCGGCATGGAACCGGCGCATGCGCTGATCATGCTGGCAGGCATCTATTACGGGTCGAATTACGGCGGCTCGACTGCCTCGATCCTGCTGAACCTGCCGGGCACGCCCTCGTCCGCCGTCACCTGCATCGAGGGCTATCCAATGTCCCAGCAGGGCCGGGCGGGTGTCGCGCTGTTCATGACGGCCATTGCGTCCTTCATCGGCTCGATCTGCGGCATGCTGATCATGGCGATCTTCTCGCCGCCCATCGCCGCACTGGCTTTCAGCTTTTCCGCGCCCGAGTTCTTTTCGCTGATGGTGCTGGGCATGGTCGCGGCCTCGACGCTGGCCTCGGGCTCGCCCCTCAAGGGGCTGGCGATGATCGGGCTGGGGCTGATCCTGGGCATGGTCGGGCGTGACCTCTACTCGGGGCTGCTGCGCTTTTCCTATGGCGTTGATCAGCTTTACGAAGGCCTGCCGCTGGTGGCCGTCGCCCTCGGCATCTTCGGCCTGCCCGAGGTGATCAAGAACGCGGGCCAGATCACCGGCCGCACGGTCGAGGCGCGCTCGATCTCGTTCGCGTCCATGTGGCCGACGCGGGACGACTGGCGCCGCAGCTGGGGCGCGATGTTTCGCGGCACCGGGCTGGGATCCTTCTTCGGCGCGTTGCCCGGCACCGGCGGCTTGCTGGCCAGCTTCATGTCCTACGCCACCGAGCGCCGGGTCGCCAAGGATCCGTCGCGCTTCGGCAAGGGTGCCATCGAGGGCATCGCCGGGCCCGAGGCCGCCAACAACGCCGCCGTGCAGACCGCCTTCATCCCGACGCTGACGCTGGGCATTCCGGGCGATATCGTCATGGCGATCATGCTGGGGGCGCTGACCATCCACGGCATCCAGCCGGGCGTCTCGGTGATCAACAACCACCCGGACCTGTTCTGGGGGCTGCTGGTCAGCTTCCTGCTGGGCAACTTCCTGCTGCTGATCCTGAACATCCCGCTGATCGGGCTCTGGGTGCGGATCCTCGCGATCCCCTATTGGGTGCTCTATCCGTTCATCATCGCCTTCATCTGCATCGGTGTTTACAGCGTCTCCAACTCGGTCGTGGACCTCTATGTGCTGATGTTCTTCGGCGTCCTCGGCATCGTGATGAACATCCTGCGGTTCGAACCGGCGCCCCTGGTGCTGGGGCTGATCCTGGGGCCGATGCTGGAGGAAAACCTGCGCCGCTCGCTCACGCTCTATCGCGGCAGCTATACGGTGTTCCTGACGCGGCCGATCTCGGCCCTGTTCATCGGCATCGCCGTGCTGATCCTGGCCTGGACGATCTATGGCATGTTCCGCGCCCGGGCCCGCCGCCGGGCCGCGCTGGCCGCGGGCGAGGAGTGAGCGGACCCCCATGACGGACAAAAGGGCGGCAGGGTAAACCTGCCGCCCTTTTCAGTGGGCGCCCGGGAGAGCGATACGAAAAAAGGGCGGCCGGATCGCCCCGCCGCCCCTGTTCGTGCCGATGGGCTGCGGTCAGTCGCCGCTGCGATCATAAGCGCCCAGACCCGGGCGATAGCGCTTCTCGTCGATGAACTGGCTCATGCCCTTGGCCGCGCCCTGCGTCCGGTCGCGGAAGGTCGTGGAATCGGCCTTGGCCATCAGGTATTCCAGCGCCTGATCCCAGCCCATCTGCCGGACATGGTGATAGGCAGTCTTGGCGCCCCGCAGCACATGCTGGTTCTTGCCCCGCAGGGTCTGCGCCAGTTTCGTGACCTCGGCATGCAGCTGGTCGGCCGGGACCGCCTTGTTCACCAGCTTCATCTCGGCGGCCTGTTTGCCGTCGAAGGTCTCGCCGGTCATGATGTAATACATCGCGTCGCGCTGGCTCATCACCATGGACACCGATTTCGTCACGATGCCGGCGGGAATGATGCCCCAGTTGATTTCCGACAGGCCGAAGGTCGCATCCTCGGCCGCGATCGCCAGATCGCAGCCAATCAGGATCTGGAAGGCGCCACCGAAGCACCAGCCGTTGACCGCGGCAATGGTCGGCTTCCTGTAGAACATGGTCCGGCGCCATTGCCAGGCCGCGTTCATCGCGAAGAGCCGGTCGCGCTCATGCGGCGGCCAGGCCTCGGTCTCGCGGAAATATTCCTTCAGGTCCTGCCCGGCGGAGAAGGCATTCCCGGCGCCGGTGACGACGATCACCTCGGCCTCGTCCATGCCTTCCAGCGCATCCATCACCGCCGTCATCTCATAGACGATGCCCGGGTTGATGGCGTTGCGCTTGTCGGGGCGGTTCAGGGTGACCCAGGCCACGCCGTCCTCGATGGCGAGGGTGACATTCTCCCCCCAGCCCTTGCCTGCACCACCGTGACTCATTGTCAGACTCCCTGAGTTCCACTACGCTTTGAGGGAGACCATATCAGGGTGCCTTATACTGTCAATGTCCGAAAACATCGCTTTGTCCGACCTTCGCCCCCGGCTGATCTATCTGGTCAACAACATCAACCTGCTGACCCGCAAATCGCTGGACGAGCGCCTGAAGGCGCATCAGCTGGGCGGGCTGCAATACACGATCCTGACGCTGGTGCGGGACCGGGAGGGGATCTCCTCGGCCGAATTGTCGCGCCGGTTCTTCGTCACGCCACAGACGATGAACGAAAGCGTCACGGCGCTGGAACGCCGGGGCCTGATCACCCGTTCCGAGAGCGAGGCGAACAAGCGCATCCTCTGCGCCCGGATCACCGACGAGGGCCGCGCTTTGCTGACGCAATGCGATGCCATCGCCAACGAGGTCGAGGCCGAGGTCTTTGGCAGCGTCAGCCCCGCCGACATGAAGGTGCTGCACCGCATCCTGCGCGACCAGCTGCACCGCCTGATGCAGCAGGTCTAGGCCGGAATCGGCAGCCGCGTCGCGTCGTATTCGAAGAGCCAATCGTAGCGCATCCGCACCTTGTCGGGTTGCCATTCGCTTTCGACGTATTGCGGGGCCTTCACGGGATCGGCCAGCACCGGGTTGTGGAAGCGGTGCAGATTGGCCTCGGAGCCCTTGACGATGGCCGCCGTCCGCTCGCTGCGCAACCCTTCGTAGGTCATCAGCGCCGAGGCCGGATCGGCCTGGCTCTCGTCCAGACAGCGGGCCAGGATATAGCCGTCCTCGATCGCCATGATCGCGCCCTGCGCCAGGAAGGGCAGGGTCGGGTGGCAGGCGTCGCCCAGCAGCGTGACGCGCCCCTGGGTCCAGTGCGGCAGCGGGTCGCGCGCGGCCAGCGCCCAGCGGAAGGGCGTGCCCATCACGTCGATGACGCTGTGGATCAACGGGTTCCAGCCGGCGAAATCGGCCTTGCATTCCCCGGTACTGCCTGCCGCGGTCCAGCTTTCGCTGGTCCATTCGCGGTTTTCCACCAGCCCCACGAAATTCAGCAGCCGGTTGCCGCTGATCGGATAGGTGATGACGTGGCCGCCCGGCCCGATCCAGTTGGTCCCCACCGGGCGTTGCAGCTCGGCCGGCAGGGCCTCCATCGGTGCCAGCCCGCGCCAGGCCATCAGCCCGGTGAACCGCGCCTTCGGCGACTGCCACATCTGCGAACGCATCCGCGAATGCACGCCATCCGCGCCGACCAGCACATCGCCCCGCACCCGCCGCCCATCGGCCATGAGCAGCGTGACGCCGCTGTCGTCCTGTTCGAACCCGGTGGCCTGAGCGCCGGTCACTACCGCGCCGGGCTTCGCGGCCAGCACCGCCTCGGTCAGTACCCGGTGCAACTCGCCCCGATGCGCCATCCAATAGGGCGCCCCGAACCGGGCGATGCTGTCCGCGCCGAGGTCGAAGAGCTTCCAGCTCTGCCCGGTGTTCCACAGCCGCACCTCCTTGGCCGCGGCTTCGCAGATCACCGGCTTCAGGGCCTCCTCCAGCCCCATCTCGATCAGCACCCGGGTGCCGTTGGCCGCCAGTTGCAGCCCCGCGCCCAGTTCCTTCAACTCGGGCGCCTGTTCATAGACCGTGACGTCGAAGCCGCGTTGCAGCAGGGCCAGCGCCGCGGTCATGCCGCCGATCCCGCCGCCTGCGATCAGTACCGTCGCCTTGGCCATGTCAGCCCTCCAGCTTGCGGGCGGCGCACCAGTCGGCCACCGCGTCGATACAGGCCGCCAGAAGCTCGGGCTGGCCCAGGTAGTAATGCGTCGCGCCTTCCAGTTCGACATAGGTCTTGTCCGGCGTCGCCAGTGCGTCGCGGATCGCCGGGTTATGCGTGGCGGGCACGGCATCGTCGGCGGTGTTGACGATCTGCAGGACCGGCGCGCGGGTGATCTTTGCCGCGTTCATCGGGCCCCTGGCGTTGGACAGGTCATAGCTCCACTGGCTGAGCCAGGACCTGAGCGAGGTGTACCGCGCCAGCCCCACCGGCCCCACGTTCACCGTCAGCGGATGGCCCATATAGGTCCATTCCGGCCGCCGCCCGTTCGGGTCCAGCGTCGGGTCCAGCCAGCGCGGGTCGCACATCGTGCGGTGGACGACGAAGGCGCGCTCCACCTCGGACGCGCCGCGGGATTTCAGGTCGTTCAGAAGGGTCAGCGCCCAATCGGTGATCCGCCGGTTCCGGGCCCGCTGGGCCTCGCGGAAGCGGGCGACGAAGGCCGGATCATAGGGCGGCTGATGCGGGCAATCGGGGCTGTAGATGTCGAGGTCGGGGTCGCGGCGGTCCGGGTTTGTCTCGTCCAGGACCGAGGGGTCCAGCCATTCGGTCAGCGTCTCGGCCCGGCTGAGATGGGCGGCGATGAAGATGACGCCATCCGCCGGGATCAGCCCCGCCGCGGTCAGGTCCACCGGATCGCCCGCGGGGGTATGCGTGATCGTCGGGTTTTCGGCCTGCGCCTGATAGAAGAGCGACAGCGACCCGCCCCCCGACCAGCCGACCAGCACGACCTTCTCATAGCCCAGGCTCTCGCGCGCATGGCGGACCCAGGCGCCGAGGTCCAGCGCGACCTTCTCCATGATCAGGGCGGAATCGTTGCGGGCATAGCGGCTGGCGGCGCAGAGGACATGGAAACCCCGGTCGGCCAGCGCCATCGGCATCGGCAGAAGCTGCAGGGTCGAGGTCGGATGCATGAAGACGAAGACCGTCTTCGAGGGCCGCTCACCCTTCAGCAATTGCCCCTCAAGATTCACCATCCCCGAGTTGCCGGCAAAGCCGTAAACCTCGGTCGCTTTGACCGCTTCGGCGAAGGAGACGATCTGCAAATGCCGCTGCCACGGGGTTTTCTGCTGCATTTTCAGGGTCTTTCCGTTTCTCTTCCCAAGGGCGCCCGCGCACCGAAGAATTTGCTTTTGTCAAACGTAGTTCAATTATTCCGAATATCTGCTCCGCGTCAACCACCTCGCAGGCATGAAAAAGGCCGCCCCCGCGGCGGCCTTTCCCGGCATCGGAAGGGGCTCAGGCCCTGGCCAGCAGCTTGGCCTTCTTGGCGCCCCAGGCCTTGAGGACGTCATGCGCTTCCTTCGCCTGCTGCTCCAGATAGCCGGGCTCGTCGACCCGGGCGGTGACTTCCAGCCGCAGCCCGTTCGGGTCGAAGAAATAGATCGACTTGATGAAATGATGGTCCACCACCGGCGTGACGCTGACGCCCGCCGCCTTCAGCCGCGCGCCCATCGCCTCGACCTCGGCCACGCTCGCCACTTCGACGGCGAAATGCATGACCCAGCCGGGGGTGTTGGGCGAGGGTTCCGGCATCTGGTTCTCGCCCAGATCGAAGAAGGCGATGTAGGAGCCGTCGCCCATCTCGAAGAAGAAATGCGCATAGGGCTTTTCCTCGCCGGTCGAGGGCACCTTGTCCGACATCATGCAGGCCACCAGCGGCAGGCCCAGGATGTCCTCATAGAAGTGGCGCGTCTCCTCGCCGTCGCGGCAGGGGAACGAGTAATGGTAAAGACCCTTGATCTTGGGCGGTTGCATGGAATCCTCCTCAGCTTGCCTTGACAGGATGGCATGGACGAGGGCAGTCTGGCGTCCCCATTCAAGGGGGACAGACGCCATGCCGGACCCGCTCGCCGATCTGATCCTGACGCTGGGCGAACCCGGTTTCGGACCCGCGCTGATGCGATTTCTGCACCGGGAATGCGGCGCGGATCTCTGTTCCGTCTTCGCCATCGAGGGCGACAGCGCCCGGGTGCTGGTCGCCGAAAGCGCCGCACCCGAGGCCAGCGCCTTTGCCCGCATCGCCTCGCTCCGCTACGCGCAGCGCTATTGGCGGCGCGACACCTCGGCGGTGACCGCGCTGGGGCGGGCGCACCGGGCGATGCAGGTGCTGAAGCGACCGGCGCAGGGGATCCGCGACATCGACTATCGCCACGAATGCTATACCGAGGGCGCGGTGCTGGAGCGTTTGTCGCTTTATCGCGCGGGCGCGCCGGCCATCATCGCCAACGCCTATCGCGCGCGCGACACCGGCCCCTTTCCGCCCGCGGCGCTGCATGCTTTCGCCGAGCGCGCGCCGGTTCTGCACGCGGCCCTGTTGCGGCATGCCCAGCTGGTGCCGGCCGCCCCGCCTTCCGATCCGCTGGCGGGCCTCAGCCTGCGCGAAGCGCAGGTGGCACGCCTGACCGCGGCCGGCCAGGACCAGCCCCGCATCGCCGAGGCCCTCGGCCTCGCGCCCAGTTCCGTGATCACCTACCGCCGCCGCGCCTATGCCAAGCTGGGCATCAACGACCGTCATCAGTTGCGGCTGTTGCTTGAGACCGGGGGCAGACAGCCGGCAGAATGGGCGCCTGAGGAGCCGGTCAGGCCGATGGTGCCGGAAAGCCGCGAGGCCGAGGAGTCCGGCTGGGTCGCCGCGCCGGAACGCTGAGACGAGCGGCCGGATCGGCAGTGGCGAAGCATCGGAGGCAACCGGGCAGAGCGCCGCCTTTTGCCCGTGCTGCGACTGAATCGTAAACCAGAGGTGCCGCCGCGATCTTCCCGGGACCACGGGGCAGTCTTTCCGGTGGGGCCGACCGGTGGCTTCCGGCCTGTCGGCCAGAAACCGGCGGGCTCCTTGCGCCGCGGGCACGGCGAAGGCAGCCCTCGCGAAGGCAGGGGGGAATTGCCGGGTCCAAGCGCCAGGCCGCCGCGCCGGACGAAGCACGCCCCGCCGGCGGGAAATCTCCACCCGCCCTCGCCGCTACCGGGCAGGGTCCCGTCGCCGGGCATGCCGGATGATGCCGCGCCTTGTCCCGCCGCCTGGACCAGCCCTTTGGGCTAGAACAGGGTGACCCCCCCCGCCAGCGGGGGCCTTGCCGAGAGCCGGGGCGGGGGTGGTGCGGCGATGGCGGGTTCGACGGTGCCCGTCACATGCACGACCCGCGCCTTGCCGGTCGCCGGATGGAAATTGACCCGCCGCGCCTCGGCCCCGCCCAGGTCGCGGGCGACCACCGGGAATTCCTCGGCCGCGAGGTAGCGCAGGGCGAATTCCACGTTGCGGGGGCCGATATCGGCGAAACGCCCGCTCATCCGGCTTCCCCCGAACACTTTCGCCTGCAGCCGCGACCGCGCTGCACCGCGCCTGAGCAGGTTGTTGATCAGCAATTCCATGGCATTGGCGCCGTATTTCAGGCTCGTCGCCTCCCCCTCCGAGGGGTCGGCGAGCAGATAATGGTTCATCCCGCCCAAGCCGAAGGCCGGATCGAAGAGGCAGACCGACACACAGGAGCCGAGGACAGTCGACAGCACCACATCAGGATCGTCCGAGACCAGGAATTCGCCGCGGATGACCGGCACGACATGCGTGCTGTAGCCCTCGGGCCAGGTGTGTTTCGAGGGGCTCACGCGCGTATCCTCTGCGTGGCCTTCAGCAGGGCCGGGCCGATGGCCGACAGCGGCAACTCCTGGTCCACGGCGTCGAGGTCGCGCGCCGCGCCCGGCATGCCATAGACCACCGAGGTGGCCCGGTCCTGTCCGATGGTGCGCGCGCCCGCCCGGCGCAGGGCCAGCAGCCCCTCGGCCCCGTCGCGGCCCATCCCGGTCAGCAGCGCCGCCGTCACGCGCCGCGCGACCGGCTCGGCCGAGCGGAACAGCGCGTCGACCGAGGGGCGATGCCCGCTGATCCGGTCCGCGGTCTTCAATCGGCAGCGCAGGGTCGGTTGGTGCTCCAGCACCAGATGGGCCTCGGCCCCCGGGGCGATCAGGATGCGACCGAAGGCGGGCACCTCGCCCTCGGCCGCCTCGCGCACATCGGGGACCACGTTGCGGTCGAGGAGCCGCGCCAGCCCCGCGCTGTAGGCGGCGCCGGTGTGCTGAACCACCAGGGTCGGCGGGCAATCGGCCGGAAAGCTGCCGAGGACGCGCAACAGGGCATCGACGCCGCCGGTCGACGAACCGATCAGGATCAGCCGGTCGGACCCGGCCGGATCGACCGCACGCAAGAGGCCGGCGCCCGCCGACGGGGGTGGCAGGTCCCCGCCCCGCAGGCAACGGTGCAGACCTTCCGCCAGGGTGGCGTCATCGGCCTCGGGGTCGAGGCCGGTCCCGCCCGGCCGCACTGCCAGCACTGCCCAGCGGACCGACAGCGTGCGGAACAGGATCTCCATCATTTCGAATTCCGGACGCCGGGTCAGGTCCTCGGCCAGAAGCGCCAGGGTCGGTGGCCGATGCTCGACCGCGTTGAAGGTCTCGGTCAGGTCGCTGCACAGGTCGCTGAGCGTCACGTCGGCCTGCGTCGCCAGCCGTTCGGCAAGGCGCCGCCGCCGGTTCTTGTCAGGATCTGCCACCAGGATGCGCATCGTTTCCCCCCTTCATGGATCCGCCTGGATCAGAAATCCTGCCAGCGCGCGGCGTTGGCCGCGATGGGCAGCACGGGGGGCAGCGGATCCTCCGCCCCATCGGCGAAAGCCTGCTCCAGGCCGAAATCGGCCGGCGGGGCCCGGCGGGGCACGAGGTCGCCGAGCGGGGTCGCGTCGCGGGTCACCGGCTCGGCCGGGTTGCTGACGCGGAAGCGCGCGACGACCTGGCTGAGGGACAGGGATTCGTTCTTCAGCGTCACCGAGGCGGCCGTCACCTCCTCGACCATGGCGGCGTTCTGCTGGGTCACCTGGTCCAGTTGCGACACGCCCACGTTGATCTCCTGCAGGCCCGAGCTTTGTTCGCGCGCCCCATTGGCGATGGCGCCGATCAACTGGTCGATATTGCCGACCCGCTGGATGATCATGGTCAAGGTCTCGCCGGCGCGGCCGACCAGTCCGACCCCGGTTTCGACCTGTTCGGTCGAGCCGGTGATCAGGATCTTGATCTGCTTGGCGGCCTCGGACGAGCGCTGGGCGAGCGCCCGCACTTCCGACGCCACGACCGCGAAGCCGCGCCCGGCATCCCCCGCCCGCGCGGCCTCGACCCCCGCGTTCAGGGCCAGAAGGTTGGTCTGGAAGGCGATATCGTCGATCACGCCGATGATCTGCGAGATTTCGGTCGAGGATTTGCGGATCAGCGACATGGCGGCGACCGCTTCGGACACGACCTGACCGCTTTTTTCGGCCTCTTTCCGGGCGTCGGCGACCACGGTCTCGACCTCGGACGCCGACTCGGCCGCGGCCCGCACGCTGGCGGTCAACTCGTCCAGCGCGGCGGCCGTCTCCTCCAGCGTGGCCGCCTGGGTTTCGGTCCGGTGCGACAGGTCGTCGGAGGAGGCGCTGATTTCTTCGGCCCTCGCGCGGATCTCGCTGGCGTTGGCAGCGATGGTGCGCATCAGCGTTTCCATCGTGTCCACCGTCGCATTGAAATCCGTGCGCAGCTTTTCGTAGCCCGCGGAATAGGGACTCTCCAACCGCATGTCGAGGTGCCCGCTGGCCAGGTCGCGCAGCCCGCGTCCCAGATCGGCCACCACCCGAGTCTGTTCGGCGCGGCTTCTTTCCTGGGTCTGCGCGGCTTCCTCGGCCGCGGCCAGCGACAGGCGGAAGGTGTCCAGACCGCGGAACAAGCCGCCAAACTCGTCCCGTCGCGCGGTGCCGGGCAGGGGCTCATCATAGCGCTTGTCGACCAGCCCCTGCACCGACAGCGAGATTGCCCCCAACGGCCGGGTGATCGAGCGGGCGACGGCCCAGCCCACGGCCAGCGACAGCAGCACGCCGACCGCCACCACGATCAGGGCGCGTTGATTGAAATCGGCGAGGGCGCTGAATGCCTCTGCCTGATCGAGCTCGACCACCGCGCTCCATTGATGGCCATGGGCCCTGAAGGCATGGACCGCGACGATGGCCGGCGCCCCGTGAACGCCGGTCGCATCGCTGAGTTCGGCGCCCTCGCCGGCCCGGGCGGCGGCGACCTGCGGCAGATCGGGCAGGGTGCCGAACATCGGGAAGGCGTCGCCCAGCCGGCTGGCGTTGCGCGTCCGGCCGTCCGGGGCCAAGATATAGATCTCGTCCCGGTCGTTCAGATCGGCGGCCTCGAGCGCGGCACCGATGCCTGCGTCGGAGACCTGGAGCGCGACGACGCCGATCACCGGATTGCCGGGCGCCTCATGATCGACGATCCGCCGGGCGACGAAGGCGGCGGGGGTGCCGTCGCTGGGCGCATAGGGGGCGAAATCGGTGAAGGCGGTGGTTCCGGCGGGCCCCTCCATCGCCGCGCGCCAGACCTGCGCCAGTTCGGTGTCGCGCATCGGTCCCGTGGTCAGATTGACCGCGAAATCGCTTTCCTTGGAAAGGGTGTAGATGACATCCCCCTCTGCCGTGATCAGGAACAGATCGTAATAGCCGAACCTGTCGCGATGGGCCCGCATATAGGGGTTGAACTCCTCATGCACCGCATCATAGGCCGGGCGGCTCTCGCCCCGGTCAAGCTCGGCGCGCCTTTCGGCGGGCAGCGGGTTGCGCTCGGCATAGGCGGTGCGCACTTCCTCCAGCCAGCCCGGGGATTGCAGCGCCAGCGCCTCGTTGAAAAGGCGCATCGCGTCCGGGGCGAGATGACCTTCGCCCAGATCCTCGACCGTGCGGAACATCCGGTTCAACCAGTTCGTATAGGCGGTGCCGGCATGCTGGGCCAGAAGGCTCGCCCGCTCGCGGGTCTGCAATTCCAGTTCGGTCCGGAACAGCGAATGGTAAACCCAGGTCGAGGCGCCGAGGGTCAGGACCAGCGCCGCGGCGATCAGCAGGGGCAGCCGCAGGGCGATGGGGGATTGGGTGAGGCGTTGGAACATGGCGAAACCTGTGAAAACAAAGGCCTAGGGCGTGTCGGGCTGCGGGGCCGGTCCAGCCGGGGGCGCCCCGTCATCATCGGCCGGAACAAGCGGGGCGAAGAGATCGATGCGGGGCGGCGGCTGCCGCTCTGCCGCCGCAGGCAAGGCGGCGGACAGGAACCGGGTGCGGCTTCGTTCCAGCCGCAGACCCGCCAGCGGCAGGGCGTTGTGCGCCATCATGTCGGGCGGCAGTTCCTGACCCAGAAGCCGGGCGATATGCTCCAGATCCTGCAGGAGCTGGACGGCAAGGTCGAAATCCTGCACCGCCTGCCGGCTGGCGGTTGCGCCGGGGGCTTCGACCATCGCCGCCTCGTAGCGCAGCAGCATCAGGCGGATCTCGCCCATGGCCTCGGCCATGCCGGCGAGCAGCGGCGAGAGGGGGAAGGGCGCGGCGAGGGTCATAGGCGACCCACCACCGCCTCGATCGACGCTTTCAGGCTGGCCGTGGTGAAGGGTTTCTTGATCAGGTTGTTCAGCCCCAGCTTCATGCCGCGGTCCAGCATCTCCTGGCTGGGCGAGCCTGTGATCAGGATGAAGCCGATCTTCGCCGTCATCTTGTTGGCGCGCAGGGTTTCCAGCAGGTCGAGCCCGCTCATCCCCGGCATGTTGTAATCGCTGATCACCAGATGCGCGGGATTGACCGCCAGCCGGTTCAGCGCCTCGGCGCCCGAGGTCTGGAAGTCGATGTTCTTGACGCCGATTTCCTCCAGGCTCTGGGTCATCAGGCCGCGGCTGACCGACATGTCGTCGACGATCATGATCTTGAGGACGTCCTTAAGGGCCATGGCGGGTCTGCTTTCAGCTGGGGGCCGTGCCGTTGGGAGGGGCGGCGCGGCGGTAGGTGGTAATGCCCGCAGGATCGAGTCCGATCTCCTGAGGGTCGGCGATGCGCTCGGAATGGCCGATCAGCAGCCAGGCGCCGGGATGCAGGACCTCGGCGAAACGGGCCCAGAGCTGTCGCTGCGTCGGTTTGTCGAAATAGATGACCACGTTGCGGCAGAGGATCACGTCGAAGCGCCCGCTGATCGGCCAGGGTTTGACCAGGTTCAGGCGGCGGAAGGTGACCAGCGCCTTCAGCTCTGGCCGGACCGGCCGCAGGGCGGTGGTGACCGGGGCGCGGCCGAAGACTCGCTCTTCCAGCGCCGGGGTCGGGAAGAGACAGATCTTGGGGTCGTAGAGCCCCGCCTGCGCGATCTGCAGTACCGTCGGGTCGATGTCGGTGCCGAGGATGCGCAGATCGAGCCGCGCGGCTTCGGGGGCGAGCGCCAGGATGGAGCCGGCGAGCGAATAGGCCTCCTGCCCGCTGGAGCAGCCGGCCGACCACAGGCGCACCCGCTTGCCAGACCGCGCCGCCTGCAGGATCGGTGGCAGGATCTGGTTTTCCAGCATCTCGAAATGATGCGCCTCGCGGTAGAAATGCGTGACATTGGTGGTCAGGGCGGTGACGAAATGGTCGGATTCCTGCGCCTCACCCGCTTCGACGACATCGCAATAGGCGTCGAAACTGGCCAGACCCAGCGCCCTTACCCGGCGGCCCAGGCGCGAGCGGATCAGGGGCCGCTTGGCGCTTTCCAGACTGAGGCCCCAGCCCGCCTTGGCGATCCGCGCGATGCGCGCGAAATCGGCCTCGGTCAGCGGCAGGTCGCCGTCGCCGGCGGAGGGGCGCGCCATGGGGGTCACGCGGCCTCCTCGCCGTCGCGGGCAAAGAGCGCGTCGAGGTCGAGGACCCGGAGCATGATGTCGTCCACCGGCAGAAGGCCGGTCACATGGCTGGCGCCGCCGTCGCGGCGGATCGTGGGGTTGGGGCGGATCGTCTCGCTGTCGACCGAGAGGATCTCGGACACCGAATCGACCAGCATGCCCATGATCCTTGTGCCGATGGCGACGACCACGACGATGTTGCGGGTGCCGATCTCGGTGGTGCCGAGGCCGAGCCGGGCGGCGAGGTCGACGATCGGGATCACGGCGCCCCTCAGGTTCATCACCCCCAGCACCGAATCCTCGGCGAAGGGCAGGGCGGTCACCTGGCTCCAGCGCCGGATCTCGCGGATCGAGGTGATGGGGACGCAGAACCCCTGGCCGCCCGCGGAAAGCGACACGAATTCAATGGTGTTGCCGCGGTCGTTGGTTTCCTCGTCGCTCATGTCAGGCCTCCAGTTCGATGAGGGGGCGGGCGTTGCGGCGCGGCGAGACCAGCTCGACCAGCGCCTCGGAATCGATGATCAGGGCGATCTTGCCGTCGCCCAGGATTGTGGCCGCGGCGATGCCGGGGACGGTGCCGTAATTGCCCTCGAGGCTTTTGATCACCACCTGGCGCTGGTCCTGGATCGCGTCGACGGCGACGGCGATGCTGGCGCCGCCCGCGTCCAGGAGGACATAGGACCGCTCGGCGCTCTGGCCCTTGGCGCTGCGCATCCCGAAAAGCAGCGCCAGATCGACGATCGGCACATAGGTGCCGCGGACCGAGAGCACCAGTTCGCCGGCGATCTCGTGGATGTCGCGGCGTTGCGGGCGCACGGTTTCGACCACGCTGGAGAGCGGCAGCACCATGGTCTCGGCCCCGACCCCGATGATCATGCCGTCCAGCACCGCCAGCGTCAGCGGCAGCGAGATGGTGAAGGTCGAGCCCTCGCCGGCCAGGCTGCTGATGCCGACCTTGCCGCCAAGCGAGGTGATGGTCGTCTTGACCACATCCATGCCCACGCCCCGGCCCGAGAGATTGGTCACATTCTCGGCCGTCGAGAAGCCGGGCATGAAGAGGAGGTTGTCGATCTCGGGCTCGGTCAGCTTGGCGTCGGGCGGGACCAGGCCCTTTTCCATCGCCTTGGCGAGGATCCGCTCGCGGTTGAGGCCGGCGCCGTCGTCCGAGACCTCGATCACCACATGGCCCGAACGATGCGCCGCGCTGAGGCGGACGCTGCCCACCTCGCTCTTGCCGGCGGCGCGGCGTTTCTCGGCGGTTTCCAGCCCGTGATCGACCGAATTGCGCAGCATATGCGTCAGCGGATCGGCCAGGCGTTCGAGGATCGTCTTGTCGATCTCGGTCGCCTCACCCTCGCTGATGAACATGACCGGTTTGCCCGTCGCCTCACCGGCCTCGCGCACCACGCGGCCCATGCGCTGAAACAGCGCCTTGACCGGCTGGGCGCGGATCGACATCACCGCTTCCTGGATCTCACGGGCCAGATAGCGGTAATCGTCCAGCGCGGCCATGATCTCGGAATCGGTGCCGAGACCGCAGGAATCCAGCTTCTGGCTGATGACCGCGTGGTTGATGATCAATTCGCCGACGCTGTTGATCAGCCGGTCCACCCGCTCGGGATCGACGCGGAGCGTGGTCTGCACGGCGGGCGCGGGGGTGCGGGGGGCGGCGCGGGCCGGGGGGGCGGCCGGGGCGGCCGCCTGCGGCGTGGCTTCGGCGGGTTCGGGCGCGGACCCCTCGGCCGGTATGTCCGCCGGGGGCGGGGCGGGGGCGCGGGCGATGAAGAGGGGGGCGGGCTCGGTCGCGACTTCGGGCAGGGGCGAACCCTCGCCCAGGGGGGCGATGTCGAGCGTGCAAAGCCCCTCGGCGAAGGCGAAGACCCGGCGGATCGCGTCTTCGTCGGTGGCCCCTTCGAGGCGCAGGTTCCAGACCAGATAGCCCGTGTCGACATCGAACCCATCGAGGGGCGGCACCGCGCTGGCATCGCAGGCAACGCTCAACGTGCCGAGCGCGTCGAGCGCCGAGAGGAAGCGCACCGGCTCGTGCCCGTTGGCGTAGAAGGCGCCGCCCGGGGCGAAGCGGATCGAGAAGCCGGTCGCGGCGGGCGCCGGTTCCTCGACCTCGATCGGCAGGAGCGCGAGCGGGGCCCAGGTGAACTCCGGCTCGGGCGGCGTGTCGGCCTTGGCATCCTTCGCCGTTGCCTCCAACTCGCCGATCAGGTCGCGCACCGGGTCCAGCGAGGCCGATCCCTGCTGGCGGGTGGTATCGACCAATTCGGCCAGCGCGTCAGAGGAACGGGTGATCAGCCGCAGCACCTCGGGCGCGATGTCGAGCTTGTCCGAGCGGATCAGGTCCAGCACCGTCTCATAGGCATGGGCGAAGGTCACCAGATCGGTGAAGCCGAAGGCGCCGGCCGCGCCCTTGATCGAATGCACCGCCCGGAAGATGGCGTTGATCGTCTCGCCGTCCCAGGCGCCGGAGGCCACGACCTCCAACCCTTCGGTCAGCGATTCGATCAATTCCTCGCATTCGGCGAAGAACGTGTCGCGCAGGGTTTCGTTGCTCATCCCTCCGCCCCCGTGACCAGCTTGAGGATATCGACCAATTGCCGGTCCTCGAAGGGTTTGACGATCCAGCCGGTGGCGCCGAGGTTGCGGGCCTTGTCCTTGAATTCCGGCGAACTTTCGGTGGTCAGCACCAGGATCGGCACCTTGCGGTTGGCGCCGCCGCCGCGGATCGCCGCGATCACGCCGAACCCGTCCAGCCTGGGCATGTTGATATCGGTGATCACGGCGTCGAACCGGTTGCTCTGGAAGGTGCTGACCCCGTCGGCACCATCGACGGCGGTGGTGACGGAGAACCCGGCATCGCCCAGGGTCTGCGACACGAGCTGCCGGATGGTGCGGGAATCGTCGATGGCGAGGATGGTCTTGACGCTCATGGCGCGGGCTCCAGCAGCAGGCCGAGGCCGATGGCATCCAGGCTTTGACGGGCGGCCTCCGATGGATCCTCGATCCGGAAGGCGCGGCCCTGGGACAGGGCGGAGGCGCGGGCGGCCAGCAGGATCTGCGCCACTTGCGCGGGGATCGGCCCGGCACCGGCGGCGTCGATCACCAGATCGGTGCCGCCACGGCGGCGCAGCCGCTCAAGAATGACCTGGGGGGCATCGCTCCAGCCGTCGGGATCGAGCGACAATCGGTCGGAAGCGGGATCGGGCACGGGATCACCTTTTAACAACAAGCAACGTCCTGGCCTCTGGTTCTGCCAGCCAACCCTTAAGAATGGGTTCGTGGCGCCGGGGCGGCCGCCGGCCCGCCGCCTCTTCACGCAGCCGGGACTTGCCTGACATGCCCCGACATGCGTAACCTGAGGGTCCCGCCCCCTGATTTTCGGGGCGGAACGATTTTCGACGACGACTTTTCAAGCCGCTGCCCATGGAGGACATAATGCGGATCATTTACGGGGCCGCCCTGGCTCAGGCCCTCAGCCTTGGCGCTCTGCCCGCCCTTGCCCAAACGGGAACCGAGACGGTGACGCTGACCATGGAGGTCAACCAGCCGTCGCTCTTCGACACCGGCCGCCGGGATACTTTCCGCACGGTGATCGACGACCGCAGCGGCACGACGACGCTGAACGTGGAATGCTCGGCGGGGACCTCGGCGCTCTTCGGCCTCAGCCGCACGGACGAGGCCTGCGCCGTCTCGGGCTCGGGCGTGATCAAGAACCCCAACAACCCGTCACAGACCGTGCCGCGGGTCGATTTCGCGGGCGGATTCACCATCTCGGGGGCGCAGGACGGCTTCACCGACATGCGCACGCTGACCGTGGGATACCGCCGCGTCGGCTCGGCCCCGCAGGAGGCCACGACCTTCGGCGGCAGTCTGGTGATGATGCCGGAAAGCCCCTCGGCCTCGGCCATGGAGATCGGGCGCAACGCTCTGGCCTATCTGCAGCAGAACGCGGCAGGCAGCGCGCCGGTCGAATACGACACGCGCATCGATTCCATCAGTTTCAACAACTTCGCCATCCCGCATGTGGGGCAGGCCAATGCCACCGGCTGCACCTGGAACGGCGATTGGGTCTATTCCTACGCCGCCGAATCCTGGAACGGTGCCTTCGACGTGACCTGCGGCGACACCCGGTTCCGCATGGAAGGCAACATGTCCCTGGGCGAGGCCCCGGAAGGGTCGGACCATGACGAGGAATATGTCGTCAACCTGGTGATCCCGGGCGAGGGCGGATCGGGGGGCGATCCCTTCGCGGCGCCGGACCCCTTCGCCACCGTCGATGGCATCACCGGCACGCTGGCCATGTCGAATTCGGGCCGGGCGACCGATGACGGGGTTTATACCAATGTCTCGGTCACCGGGCAGTTGGTGGGCACGAACGTGCCGCTGGAGGCCGTGCGCGGCTGGGGGCAGATCGTGGCGATCCTCGGCCGGGCCTTCATGGGTGAATGATCGGCGGCGAATGATCAGCGCAGCCCGGCGCGCAGGGGCGTGCCGGGCTGCATCCGTCAGGGCAGGGCCAGCGCCGTGTCCCGCACCACCGCGGCGATCTGCATCAGCTGTTTGGAAAGCGGGCTGGAATTGCGCCAGATCATGCCGATCGTGCGGCGCGGCTGCGGTTCGGGAAAATGCGAGACCGCGACATCGGCCGAGCGGGTTTCGACCGCCACCGCCATTTCGGGAATCAGCGTCACGCCGATCCCCGCGCCGACCATCTGCACCAGTGTCGACAGAGACGAGCCGTCCAGCAATTCGCGCGGCAGGGCGCTTTGCAGGTTGCAAAAGCTCAGCGCCTGATCGCGGAAGCAATGCCCTTCTTCCAGCAGAAGAAGCCGCATCTCGCGCAGCAGGTCCGGGGTCGGGACCGGCAGATTGGCCTCGGACCGGGGGCGGACCAGTACGAAATCCTCGGAACACAGCGCCACCTCGGTGAAGGCGGGTTCCGAGACGGGCAGGGCGACGATGGCCGTGTCGAGCCGCCCTTCATGCAATTCGGTCAAGAGCTTCGGCGTCACCGTCTCGCGCACATGGATGTCGAGGTCGGCGTTCAGCCGGGTCAGATTGCCGATCAGCGCCGGCAGCAGATAGGGCGCAATGGTCGGAATCACCCCCAGCCTGAGCCGCCCCACCAGCCGCGCCTGCGAGGCGCGGGCCAGATCCTCCAGCTCGTCCACCGCGCGCAGGATCTCGCGCACCCGGCCGGCGAATTCCTCGCCGAACGAGGTCAGCCGGACCTGCCGCGCCGCCCGCTCGAAGAGCGGGGTGCCCAGCGTTTCCTCCATCTCCTTGATCTGCATGGACAAGGCGGGCTGCGAGATGGCGCAGGCATCGGCGGCGCGGCCGAAATGGCCGAGCCGGGCGAGGGCCTCGAAATAGCGGAACTGACGGAGGGTCAGGTTGATCATCAGTTATTCTTATCAAGCCAATCAGGAAATCAAACTTATCCTAATCGGAACCCTTTGCTAGAGTGATTCTAACGAAGGCGGGGAGGACCCCTCGACACGATCCAAGCAACGCCGCCCCGCCGGGGTGGCGCGCGGCGGTGCCTTCGTCGTGGCTGAGAGCAAGGAGAGAAAGATGGACGGTAACAACGCGGGCAAATGCCCGGTCATGCATGGCGGCAATACCGCCAGCGCGAAATCGGTCATGGATTGGTGGCCCAATTCGCTGAATTTCGACATTCTGCACCAGCACGACAGCAAGACCAACCCGCTGCCGGGCTTCGACTACCGCGAGGCGGTCAAGACCCTGGATTACGACGCGCTGAAGGCGGACATGCGGGCGCTGATGACCGACAGCCAGCCCTGGTGGCCGGCTGACTGGGGACATTACGGCGGCCTCATGATCCGCATGGCCTGGCACGCCGCGGGTTCCTACCGTCTGGCCGACGGTCGGGGCGGCGCGGGCACCGGCAACCAGCGTTTTGCACCGCTGAATTCCTGGCCGGACAACGCCTCGCTCGACAAGGCGCGGCGCCTGCTGTGGCCGATCAAGAAGAAATACGGCAACAAGGTCTCCTGGGCCGACCTGTTCATCCTTGCCGGTAATATCGCCTATGAATCCATGGGCTTGAAGACCTTCGGCTTCGGTTTCGGCCGCGCCGACATCTGGGCGCCCGAGAAGGACACCTACTGGGGCGCGGAAAAGGAATGGCTGGCGCCGTCCGACAACCGCTATGAGGACGTGAACGACCCCAAGACGATGGAGAACCCGCTCGCCGCCGTGCAGATGGGCCTCATCTACGTCAACCCCGAGGGGGTGAACGGCCAGCCCGATCCGCTGCGGACCGCCGCCCAGGTGCGCGAGACCTTCGCCCGGATGGCGATGAACGACGAGGAAACCGTGGCGCTGACCGCGGGCGGCCATACCGTGGGCAAGACCCATGGCAACGGCGACGCGGGAAAGCTGGGCCCTGATCCCGAGGGCGCTGATGTCGTCGACCAGGGCATGGGCTGGACCAACCCGAACATGGGTGGCAAGGCCGCGAATGCCGTGACCTCGGGCTTCGAGGGCGCCTGGACCACCCATCCCACCGTGTTCGACATGGGCTATTTCGACATGCTCTTCGGCCATGAATGGGAGCTGCGCCGCTCGCCCGCCGGCGCGCAGCAATGGGAGCCGGTCTCGATTGCCGAAAGCGACATGCCGGTCGATGCCTCGGACCCGTCCAAGCGGCAGAATCCGATCATGACCGACGCCGACATGGCGATGAAGATGGACCCGGCCTATAACGCGATCTGCCAGAAATTCATGGCCGATCCCGAGTATTTCAAGGACACCTTCGCCCGCGCCTGGTTCAAGCTCACCCACCGCGACATGGGGCCGAAGGTCCGTTACATCGGTCCCGATGTCCCGGCCGAGGATCTGATCTGGCAAGACCCGATCCCCGCCGGTCCCACGGGCTACGACGTGGCGGCGGTGAAGGCGAAGATCGCGGCCTCGGGCCTGTCGCTGTCCGAGATGGTCGCCACTGCCTGGGATTCGGCCCGCACCTATCGCGGGTCGGACATGCGGGGCGGGGCCAATGGCGCCCGCATCCGCCTCGCGCCGCAAAAGGACTGGGCCGGCAACGAGCCCGCGCGTCTGGCCAAGGTGCTGGCGGTGCTGGAACCGATCGCGGCCTCCTCGGGCTGTTCGGTGGCCGATGCCATCGTGCTGGCCGGGAACCTGGGTGTCGAGCAGGCGGCGAAGGCTGCGGGCTATGACATCAGCGTGCCCTTCACCCCGGGCCGGGGCGATGCCACGGCCGAGCAGACCGACGCCGATTCCTTCAGCGTGCTGGAGCCGCTGGCCGACGGATTCCGCAACTGGCTGAAGGAAGATTACATCGTCTCGCCGGAAGAGCTGATGCTCGACCGGGCGCAGCTGATGGGTCTGACCGCGCCCGAGATGGTCGTCCTCTTCGGCGGCATGCGGGCTATGGGCACCAACCACGGCGGCACCAAGCATGGCGTGCTGACCGACAGGGTGGGCGCGCTGACGCCGGATGTCTTCGATGTGCTGACCGACATGACCTATACCTGGGTCAAGGCGGGCGACCATTACGAGATCCGCAACCGCGCCAGCGGCGCCGTCAAGGGCACGGCCACCCGCATCGACCTGGTGTTCGGCTCGAACTCGATCCTGCGCGCCTATGCCGAGGTTTATGCCCAGAACGACAATGCTGCCAAGTTCGTGCAGGACTTCGTGGCGGCCTGGGCCAAGGTGATGGACGCGGACCGGTTCGACGTCCGGGCCTGAGCCTGACGGCAAGACATCGGGCGGGCGCTGTCTTCGGACGGCGCCCGTTTCCGTTCAGGCCAGCAGGCCCAGACGGTCCAGCACGACCCCTTCCGCCTCGGCCCAGAGGCGGGCGTCCTGCATCCGCGCATGGGCGTCGTTGGCGCGTTCAATGATGGCGAGGCACAGCGCGGGATTGGCCTCGCAATAGGCGATCTTGTCGCGCAGGTCGCTCAGGTCCCGGGCGATGGGCACGTAATGCACCCAGGGTGCCAGGAAATAATCCACGATCACCTCGAACTCGGTCTCGACCTTCAGTGCCAGGCTGTTCGAGCCGATCACCCAGTAAAGCTGGGTCGCCACGTCATTGCCGGGCAGGCAGAGCTGGTAGCGGTTGCGCAGCAGCCAGTCGAGGCCGCGCTTGCGGTCCTCCAGCGCGCCGAGCGGCGCCTCGCTGCCGCGCTTGCGGCGCACCTTGGCCCCGGCAACGAAGCGGCAATCCAGCAGCTCCGGCTCCTGCACCGACAGCAGCACCGCCTGCGCGCGGGGGTAATGGCGGGGCAGGGTGGCGATGTCCAGATGCGTGCCCAGGCGCTCGAAACCATGGGGCGAGGTCCAGGTGATCCCGGTCCAATTGCCGCGCCAGACCACCCGGGGGCGCTTGTCGAGGAAGGGCAGGTCATCGCGCAGAGGCTCCCCCTCGGGGAGGCTGCCCAAACGCGGCGAGGGCTCGTAATAGCCGTCGAGTCGCCAGAGCACGGCGCTGCGGTCGCCCCGACGGCGGGTGTACTGGAACAGGTTGGCCGGGGCGCCGAAATAGAGTTCAGGGGCAAAAGGCGCGCTGTCGTGCATGTTGCTGACGAACCAGCGCGCCCCATGCCCGGCCATCTGCGTGACCATCTGGTGCTGGCGCCGTGCCTGCCGCATGGCGCCGAAGGGCTCGGGCCCGGCCAGCGCCGCTTCGGTGTCGGTTTCGGCCAGCGGCACGGGGCTGTCATCGGCGGGCGCGGGCTCCTGAAAGACGATGCGCCCGGCCTCCAGATCGCAGACCATGCCCATCAGGGCCGGAAACCGGGAAAGCAGCCGCGGATCGGCGCGCAGGCGCGCGGTCTCGGGATGGACGCTCGGGCAGATGAAATGGTGAAAATCCATGGCCCCGCCCCCCGATCCGCGCTCAGCCGCTGTAGCCGCCGGTCCGGTGCCAGGTCCAGGCATCCTTGATCATGGTCTTGAGCGAGGATCGCGTCGGATCCCAACCCAGCTCGCTCAGGGCCCGTTGGGAGCCCGACACCAGCGAGGCCGCATCGCCCTCGCGCCGCGGGCCGAAGCGGTGCGGGACCTTGTGGCCGGTCGCGGCGCGGGCGTGGCTGATCACCTCGCGCACCGTGAACCCGGCCCCGGTGCCCAGGTTGAAGACCCGGCTCTCATTGCCTGCCTTGAGCCAGCCAAGGCCCAGCACATGCGCCTCGGCCAGGTCCATGACATGCACGTAATCGCGGACACAGGTGCCGTCCGGGGTCGGGTAATCGGTGCCATGCACCACCAGTTCCGGGCGCTGGCCGTCGATGGCCTCCAGCATGACCGGGATGAGATGGGTCTCGGGCCGGTGGCATTCACCGACCTCGCCCTCGGGATCGGCGCCCGCCACGTTGAAATAGCGGAAGATGACGGTCCTCAGCCCATGCGCGGCGCGGAAATCGCGCAGGATTTCCTCGATGGCGCGCTTGGACGAGCCATAGGCGTTGATCGGCTGCTGTGCCGAATCCTCGGTCAGCAGCACCCCGTCCTGTTCGCCATAGGTCGCGCAGGTCGAGGAGAAGACCAGATCGAGGCACCGGGCCTCAACCGCGGCCTCGACCAGGTTGAGCGAGCCCAGGACGTTGTTGCGCCAGTATTTTCCGGGCTCGACCATGGCCTCGCCGACCTGGCTGAAGGCCGCGAAATGCATGACCGCGACGGGCTGGTATTCGGCGAAAGCCGCCGCCAGCGCCGCCCGGTCCATCAGGTCGCCCTGCACGAAGGGGCCGAATTTGACCGCCTGCGCCCAGCCGGTCGAGAGATTGTCGAAGGTCACCGGCTCGTAACCCTTCGCCGCAAGTACCTTGCAGGCATGCGAGCCGATATAGCCCGCGCCGCCCGTCACCAGCACTCTACCAAGCGTCATGCGGCCTCCCGGGGCGTTGGGTTCACGCGGCGGGCCCTTTGCCCGCCTCGGAATCGTGCTTGCTCAGGCGGTCGCGGATCAGCGCATAGAAACGGTCGCTGAATTCGTCATGCGCGATGGCATGGTCGACGATCGCCGTCAGATAGCCGAATTTCGAGCCGCAATCGTAGCGCGTCGCCGACATCTCCATCGCCGCGACGCGGCCGCGGGCGGCCAGTTCGTCGATGGCATCCGCCAGCTGGATCTCGCCACCCGTGCCGGGCTTGGTCCGACGCAGCACGTCGAAGATCTCGGGGTCGAAGACATAGCGGCCCATCGAGGCCAGATGCGAGGGCGCATCCTTCAGCGCGGGCTTCTCGACCACACCGGCGACGGTGACCCCGCCGTCCGGGCCCGCGGGACCGGGCTTGATGATGCCGTATTTGTGCACGTCCTCGTCCGCGACCTCGGTCACGCAGAGGTAATTGGTCGGGTTGCGCTCATAGGCGGCGACCATCTCGGCGGTGGGCAGCGAGTCGCCTTTCATCAGGTCGTCGGCCAGGAGCACGACAAAGGGCGAATCGCCCACGGCCGGTGCGGCGCAGAGCACGGCGTCGCCCAGGCCCTTCGGCTCGGGCTGGCGGATGAAGATGCAATGCACCCCTTCCGGCACGATGTTGCGCACCATGTCGCGCTCCTTGTGCTTGCCCTTCTGGGATAGCTGGAACTCGAGCTCGAGATTGGCGTCGAAATGGTCGCCGATGGCGCGCTTGGGACGGCCCGTCACGAAGACCAGTTCGGTGATCCCGGCGGCAATCGCCTCTTCGACGGCGTATTGGATGATCGGCTTGTCGATGATCGGCAGGAGTTCCTTGGGCATGGCCTTGGTCGCCGGCAGGAACCGCGTTCCCAGGCCTGCAACAGGAAAGACTGCCTTCTTGATTCTCTTCATGATCGAATAACTTCCGTCTGCGTCGTCGGGGCGGCACGGGGCCGGCCCTGCGTTGTGATTAGCGCGGTGGCGCGTGTTCCGCCAGTGACCCGCGATGCGTGCGGTCTATTCGTCCCATATAGCGCGGCAGGCCGCCACCCCGGGAATGTCACGAAATTTTAAGGATCGATCAGGGCAACAGAAAGGCGCCGGCCCAGCGGACCGGCGCCTATTCCGGGTCGAAACTGCCCTTACTTGAAGCAGCGCTCGATCTTGTCCAGCGTGCGCATCGCGTCCAGCACCTGATGGACCGAGCCGTTCGGCTGGCGGCCTTCCTGGATCGCCGCAATGAACTCGCGGTCGATCAGCTCGATCCCGTTGTTCGACACCGCGACGCCCGACAGATCGACCGGCTTTTCATAGCCGTCGAACAGGTCGTCATAGCGGGCGATATAGGTGCCGTTGTCGCAAATATAGCGGAAGAACGTGCCGAGCGGCCCGTTGTTGTTGAAGCTCAGCGACAGCGTGCAGATCGCGCCCGAGGGGGTCTTCATGCCGATGGACATATCCATGGCGATCCCCAGCTCCGGGTGATGCGGCCCCTCAAGCCCGAAGGCCTCGGACACCACTTCGCCGGTCTGGTACTGGAACAGGTCGACCGTGTGGCAGGCGTGGTGCCAGAGCAGATGGTCGGTCCAGCTGCGCGGCTCACCCTTGGCGTTCATGTTCGAGCGGCGGAAGAAATAGGTCTGGACGTCCATCTGCTGGACCTTCAGCTCGCCCGCGTCGATCTTGTTCTTGATCCACTGATGCGAGGGGTTGAAGCGGCGGACCTGACCCGCCATGGCCAGCACGCCCGTCTCTTCCTGAACGCGGCAGATTTCTTCGCTTTCCTCCAGGCTGTCGGCCATCGGGATCTCGATCAGCACCGGCTTGCCCGCCTTCATGCAGGCAATCGCCTGTTCGGCATGCAGCTGCGTCGGCGTCGCCAGGATCACCGCGTCCACATCGTCCCGCGCCAGGCATTCGGCCAGGTCGGTGGCGGCGTGGCCGATGCCGCGCTCGGCGGCCAGCGCGTCGATCTTGGCCCGGGTTGGGCCCATCACCGAGGTGACGGTCACGCCCTCGATGGCCTTCAGCGCGTCGAGATGCTTGATGCCGAAGGCGCCATAGGCGCCTGCTACACAGAGTCGCATGAAATTCCCCTTCGCTTACTCGGCCGCGACGCGCTTGCGGCTGTCGTGGTAATCCTTGTTCTCAAGGATGATATGGCCCACGGCGGTGTTCGAGGCCGGGACGTGATAGTGGCGATGGATCTCGACCACCTCGTCGTCCAGCGCACCGCGCATGACGTGCCACATGACCATTTCCACGCCTTCCGAGCCCGCTTCGCGCAGGTAATCGACATGCGGGACCTTCGACAGGCCGACCGGATCCGAGGTCAGCTTGTCCAGGAACATCGTGTCGAACTCGGGATTGATCAGGCCCGCGCGCTTGTATTGCAGCTGGTGCGACATGCCGCCGGTGCCGAAGATCATGACCTTCAGATCCTCGGGGTAGCTTTCGACCGCTTTCTTGATCGCCTTGCCCAGGTTGTAGCAACGGTTCCCGGTCGGCGCCGGGTATTGCACCACGTTCACCGCCAGCGGGATGACCTTGACCCCCCAATCGTCCTCGGGCGTCTTGTCGCCGTACATGACGGACAGCGGCACGGTCAGGCCGTGGTCGACCTCCATCTCGTTCATGATGGTCAGGTCGAATTCATCCAGGATCAGCGACTGGGCGATGTGGCTGGCCAGTTTCTGGTGGTTGTAGACCACCGGCACCGGGCGCGGGCCATAGCCCTCGTCGGCCGGGGTGAAGCTGGCGGCCGCCCCCAGGGCGAAGGTCGGGATGCAGGAGGCATCGAAGGCCGTGCAATGGTCGTTATAGACCAGGAAGATGACATCGGGCTTTTCCTCGGCCATCCATTTGCGCGAGAATTCGAAGCCCTTGAAGACCGGCTGCCAATAGGGCTGGTCGGTGATCTTGGTGTCCATTGCGACACCGATGGCGGGAACATGCGAGCAACCCACCCCTGCGACGATGCGTGCCATTACTTGTTCTCCCATTCCGATTTGTAGCGGTTGCCCTCGATCGAACGGCCACCGTTCAGCATCATCTCGCGGTAGGCCTCGACCCCCATGCCGGTCATCAGCCCGGCCAGGTTCTGGAAGTTGATCCCGTCATTGGCGGCCAGTTTCGAGGTGTAATAGATGTTTCCGCCCAGCTCGAGCAGGCGGTTCCAGTCGCGTTTCAGGACCGCATCGCGCTGTTCCGGCGTCATCGGGTAGGCGTCGAGATAGGCCTCCTCGTTGGCGTTGAAGGCGTCGCGGTTCTTCTGCAACCTCAGCGAGATGCAGAACTGGTTGAGGTGATAGCCCTCGCGGGACCTGTCGGCGTCGAAGACGAAGGTCCCGGGGATGTCCTCATAGTCCTTTTGCATGGTATTCTCCCGTTTATCGCGGTGCTCCGAACCCGTTGCGCCAGGCCATGATGCCAGCGCGGGCCAAGACCCGATCGCGCAATGTATACATCCGCAGGGCGGTTCCGTGCCAATAGAATCGCGCGGGCTAGCATTGAAAAAAGCTATGACGCAGGTATCTTTCGGCCGGTTTCCGCCGGGCTGGACTGGCGCAGAAGCTCCAGGAAACGGGCCTGCGTCGCGGTCGGGCGCCAGCTGGTGCGATACGTCAGGCCGATGCTGCGGGCGTTGCCGGTCAGCGCCACATTCAGCGGCACCAGATGCCCGTCCGCGATCTCGGTGCTGATCTGGTGCAGTGAAACGATGGTGACGTAATCGCCCTCGGCCATCAGCCCGCGCAGGAACACCAGCGACGAGGAAACCACCCGCACCGGCGTCCGCGGCCGGTCCTGAATGCGCAGGGTTTCATAGAGGTAACTGCCCGCGGGCGTCGATTTCGGCGGCGCGACCCAGGGGTAGGCCAGCGTCTCCTCGACCGAGACCTGCGTCCGCCCGGCCAAGGGGTGCCTTGGATGGGTGACGATGGCCAGCAGGTCGTCGAAAAGCGGCTCCTGCGTCACGTCCTCGGCCGGGTCGGGGCTGCGCAGCGCGCCGATCAGGCAATCCAGCTCGCCCTCGCGCAGGCTGCGCAACAGTTCCGAATAGCGGCCGTCCACCACCCGGACCTGCACGCCCTGCGTCTCGGCGATCATCGCATGGGTAGCGCGGGGGACGATGGTGGTGCGGGCCAGCGGCAAGGAACCCAGCGTGAAGGTGCCGCGGTCGTCGCCCAATTCGCGGCCGATCTCCTCGAATCCCTGGCGGATCTCGGCTTGGGCCAGTTTCGCCCCCAGCGCGAAGGCCTGCGCCGCGGCGGTCAGCTCCACCCCGCTGACCGTGGTCTGGAAGAAGGGCACGCCCGCCACATCCTCCAGCGAGCGGGCGGCGCGGTGGATGGTCGGCTGCGACAGGCCCAGGGCCTGCGCGGCCAGGGTGAAACTGCCGCTGCCCGCCACCGCGATCAGCGCGCGAAGTTGCGCTGCCGTCACCAGATGATCGAAGGCCGCGCGTCCCGATCCCGCCCGCCAGGTCGCCCCCTCGCGCGCCGAACGCAGCGCAGAACGCGCGCCCTGGTGCAGATGGTCGAGCGCCGCCTCGACCCGGCGCACGAAAAGCCCGCCTGCCGGGGTCGGGCTGAAGCGGCGGGTGCGGCGGACCAGAAGGGGCGTGCCCACCTCGGCCTCCAGCCGGGCGATGGCCTGGGTGGCGGCGGGCTGCGACAGAAGGCAGCGTTCGGCCGCGGCCGAGACCGATCCGGTCCGCGCCGTTTCCAGAAAAACCCGCATGTGGCGGAGGTTGGGCAGGGCTTCGGTCATGTTGCACCCGAATAGCGAAAACTTATTCTAGGGCCTCAGTTCGAAATAGGCAATTCGCCCCGGATGCGGCAGGATGCGCTGCCAAGGCGGCGGCCGGCTGCCCAGGGAGAAGGCTGACATGAATACCCAACCGCAACCGATGGATGCCGACTGGCTGGTGGTCCACCCCAACCCGAAAAAGCCCGATTACGTCCTGCCCAAGGGCGCGGTGGATGCGCATTGCCACGTCTTCGGCCCCTCGGCCGAATTCCCCTATGCGCCCGAACGCAAATACACGCCCGGCGATCAGGGCAAGGACAAGCTGTTCGCGCTGCGCGACTACCTGGGGTTCGAGCGCAACGTGATCGTGCAGGCCACCTGTCATGGCAAGGACAACCGCGCCATGGTCGACGCCTGCATCGCGGCGGGTGACAAGGCGCGCGGCGTGGCCTCGGTCGGCAAGGACATCACCCGCGAGGAGTTGAAAGCGCTGCACGAAGGCGGCGTGCGCGGCGTGCGCTTCAACTTCGTCAAGCGGCTGGTCGATGCCACGCCGCCCGAGGTCTTTCTGGGCATCGCCGACAAGATCCAGGAATTTGGCTGGTCCACGGTGGTCTATTTCGAGGCGCAGGATCTGGAAAGCCTTGAGCCCTTCCTCAACACTCTGCCGGGGATCATCGTCGTGGACCACATGGGCCGCCCGGATGTGACCAAGGGCGTCGATCACCCGGACTTCCAGCGCTTCATCAACCTGATGGCGCAGAACGAGCGGATCTGGACCAAGGTGACCTGCCCCGAGCGGCTGACCAAACAGGGTGAGCCCTATGACGACGTGGTGCCCTATTATCAGGCAATTGTTGACAGGTTCGAGGACCGGGTCCTCTGGGGCACCGACTGGCCGCATCCGAACATGAAATCCCACATGCCGGATGATGGCCTCCTGGTCGATTACATCCCCCGCATCGCCCGGACCGAGGCTCAGCGCCAGAAGCTGCTGGTGGACAATCCGATGCGGCTTTACTGGGCCGATTGACGGGCCTGTGACGACAAGACAGGGCGCCCCCGGGGCGCCCTTTTTCATGCGCGCCGCCGTCCGGTCCATAAGTTTTCCGTCGCCGCTATTCGTTTCGTGTCCCGGGCCGGGCGCACTTGATTCAGGTCAAATGGACCGCCCCCGGCGCATGCGACACTTCCTCATGAACGAAGGAGGAGATCCCATGCACGACATGCCCGGATACGATTACCACATCGACATCCCCGGTACGGTGCTCTTCGACGGCAAGCAGGCCATGAAGGGCTATGCGCTCAACAAGATGTGCTACGACTTCAACAAGGCCGAGAACCGCGAGGGCTTCAAGGCCGATGAAGAGGGCTGGATGGCCAAATACGGCCTGACCGAGCCGCAGAAGGAAGCGGTGCGCAAGCGCGACATCCTGGCGATGATCGATGCCGGCGGGAACATCTATTACCTCGCCAAGCTGGCCGGGATCTTCAAGCTCTCGGTTCAGGATGTGGGGGGGCTGCAAACCGGCCGCACCACCGAGGAATTCAAGGAATATCTCGCCAGCCAGGCGTAAGCGGAGGACATCCAGATGGCACGCATTCTCGGCGGGATCACCACCTCGCACATTCCGGCAGTGGGCAACGCGATCCAGAAGGGGCTCTACGACGATCCCTATTGGAAGCCCTTCTTCGACGGCTATCCGAAGGTTCATCAATGGATCCAGGACAACCGGCCCGATTACGTCATCAATATCTACAACGACCATGGGCTGGGGTTCTTCCTGGACCGGATGCCGACCTTCGCCATCGGCGCGGCGCATGAATACCGGAATGAGGACGAGGGCTGGGGCCTGCCCGCGCTCGACCCGTTCCCGGGCGCGCCGGAGCTGAGCTGGCACATCATCGAATCGCTGGTGGCGGATGAATTCGACATCACCTCGTGCCAGGAACTGGCGGTGGACCACGGTTTCGTGGTGCCGATGCAGCTGTTCTGGCCCGGGGCGCCGCACCACCCGCATATGCCCAAGGCCGTGCCGATCAGCGCCAATACCGTGCAGCACCCGATCCCGACGCTGAACCGGGCGCTGAACTTCGGGAAAGCGCTGAGGAAGGCGCTGCTGTCGTTCCCCGAGGACGCGAAGATCGTGGTGCTGGGGACCGGCGGGCTCAGCCACCAGCTGGACGGCCAGCGCGCGGGCTTCATCAACAAGGACTTCGACCAGTATTGCCTGGAGAACATCGTCCACAACCCCGAGGAACTGACCAAGATCACCCGGCAGGAACTGGTGAAGCAGGCCGGCGCCCAGGGAACCGAATTCCTGATGTGGATGATGATGCGCGGCGCGCTGGGCGACGAGGTGACCGAGATCACCCGGAATTATCACATCCCGATCTCGAACACCGCTGCCGGCACCCTGCTGTTGGAATGTGCCTGAAAGGCCGGGGGGCTGCCGCCCCCCGGACCCCCCGCCTCAGGGGGCGCAGGCGCCCCCTGAGAACCCCCCTGCGTATTTCCCGCAGAATGAAGCTCAGCCCTGCGCCAGCCGTTGCCGGAAGGCGCGGGGCGAGAGGCCTGTGGCGCGGGTGAAGACCCGGGTGAAATAGGCCGGATCCTCGAACCCCAGCGCATAGGCGATGCGCGAAACGGGCAAGTTCGTGTAGACGAGGTTGCGCCGCGCCTCGCGGATCAGCCGGTCCTCGATCAGCGCCGAGGCGGGCCGCCCGGTCGCCGCGCGCGTGACGCGCGACAGATGCGCGGCGCTGACCGCCAGGGCCCGGGCGTAATCCGCCACCGCCCAATGCTGCAGGTAATGCGCGTCGACCAGCGCCTCGAACCGGGCCAGAAGCTCGGGCGCCGGGGCGGCGTCGGCGGCCGCACCTGCCCCGGCCATGGCGCGCGCCATCTGACCCAGCACCAGCCCCGCCAGCGAGCGCAGGATCTGCGCGCGGGCGAAATCGCGCCCCGAGAAGGCGTTGAGCAGCGCGCCGAGACTCTGCGCGGCCTCGGGATCGGCGGGCATCACCCGCGCCTCGGCCAGGATTTCGCGCAGACCCTCGCCCGGGCGCAGCGTCTGGTCCAGCATCTCGGCGGCGAAGGTGACGACCAGCCCCCGCGTCTCGGGCTCGAAGCGGAAGCCATGCACCACGCCGCGCGGGACATTGACCAGCGTGCCGGGGGGCAGGGGCAGGCGCGCGCCCTCCAGGCTGACCTCGCCGCCGCCCTCCTGCAGCAGCAGCACCTGATGCAGCCGCGCGTGGCGGTGGACCGCCAGTTCCCAATCGTGCAGCCGCGAGCGGGTCTCGATCGTCTCGCAATGGACGACATCGGGCAGGTCGTCCGCCTCGCCGAAGAGGTTGTAGTTGGGGATCAGCGGGGCGGGGCTGCGGCTCATGCGCGATTCGTACAAGTTTTGCCCCAGAGGGTCCATTTCAAAGATCGGGGATATTCCTATTCTGACCGGCGAAGGCGGCGCCCCCAGGCCCGCGCAGGAGGAGGAATTTCCATGAAGACCCAAGTCTGCATCATCGGCGGCGGCCCCTCGGGCCTGATGCTCAGCCAGCTTCTGCACCTCAAGGGGATCGACACCGTGGTGCTGGAGAAGCATTCGCGCGAGTATGTGCTGGGCAGGATCCGGGCGGGCGTGCTGGAGCACGGCTTTGCCGAGCTGATGCGCGAGGCGCAATGCGGCGAGCGGATGGACCGCGAGGGCGAGATCCACGACGGGTTCGAGATCGCCGACAACGGGGTGTTGAAGCGGGTCGATCTGCACAAGTATTCGGGCGGCTCCTCGGTCATGGTCTACGGCCAGACCGAACTGACCCGCGACCTCTACGAGGCGCGCGACCGGATGGGCGGCAAGGTCCTGCACAATGTCGAGGATGTGGCGCTGCATGACCTCAACACCGAGGGCAAACCCTGGGTCACCTACCGCGACGGCGACGAACTGGTGCGGATCGACTGCGATTATGTGATCGGCGCCGACGGCTTCCACGGGCCCAGCCGCAAGGCGATCCCGAAGGATGTGCTGACCGAATACGAGAAGGTCTATCCCTTCGGCTGGCTGGGCGTGCTGAGCCGCACCAAGCCCGTGAACCCCGAACTGATCTACGCCAAATCCGAGCGAGGCTTTGCCCTCTGCTCGCTGCGCAGCCAGGTGCTGAGCCGCTATTACATCCAGGTGCCGCTGACCGACAAGGTCGAGGATTGGTCGGACGAGGCCTTCTGGGACGAGCTGAAGAAACGCCTGCCCGAGGAGGTCGCGGCGCGGCTGGAAACCGGTCCCTCGATCGAGAAATCCATCGCGCCGCTGCGGTCGTTCGTGGCCGAACCGATGCGCTGGGGCAACCTGTTCCTGGCGGGGGATGCGGCGCATATCGTGCCGCCGACCGGGGCGCGCGGGCTCAATTCGGCCGCCTCCGACATCTATTACCTCTATCACGCGCTGATGGACCATTACCTGAAGGGCGACGACACCGGGCTCGACCAATATTCGCAAAAGGCCCTGGCCCGGGTCTGGAAGGCGCAACGCTTCAGCTGGTGGATGACGACGCTGCTGCACCGCTTCCCCGACAGCCTGACCTACGATCAGAAACTGCAGGAAACGGATCTGGCCTATCTCTTCTCGTCCGAGGCGGCGCTGTCCTCGCTGGCCGAGAATTACGTGGGCCTGCCCTTCTGATTCCGGGCTGTCCCAGGCTTGGGGCAGCCGCTCTTTCTTCGACATATCGAGGCCTTGCAAGGGCGCGTTCACCTTTCGGAAAGGAACGCGCCCTCGCTTCTTTGCGCTGAAAATATCCACGGGGTTTCCAAAGGGGGGGGTGCCCCCCTTTGGCGAGGGGGTGCGGGGGGCGAGGAGCCCCCCGCTTCGGTCGCCCGAGGGAACCGAGGGCGAAACCCCTCAGCCGCGCGACGCCTGCCGCCAGACCATCGCCCCCAGCAGCACCAGCCCCAGGCCGCGCGCCGCCAGCACCCCCGCCTCTACCGACAGCACCGGCGCGGGCCAGAGGACCAGCGCCGCGCCGGCCAGGGCGGCCAGCCGCCAGCCCCCGGTAATCGGCGCCAGGAACCAGCCGCCGAAGGCCAGCGTCAGCCCGGCGATCCCGGCGGTGGCCAGCGCCGCCGAGACGACGATCTCAACCCCTGAGCCAACCATCAACAGCCCCGGCATGGTGGCAAAGAGGAAGGGCACCAGCAGCTTGACGAAACCCAGCCGCACCGCCTCGACCGCCGTCTTGTTGGCATCCGCCCCGGAAATCGAGGCCGCGGCATAGGCGGCCAGCGCCACCGGCGGCGTGATGGCCGAGACCAGCCCATAATAGAAGATGAACATATGCGCCACGACCGGCTCCATCCCCATGCGGGTCAGCGCGGGGGCCACCAGCACGGCGAGCAAGAGGTACGCGGCCGAGGTCGGCAGCCCCATGCCCAGGAAGAACGAGACCAGCGCCGTCAGGGCAAGGAGCGCCAGCATCGAATTGCCCGACAGATCGACGATCGCGCCCGAGAGCATCAGGGCCAGCCCGGTCAGGTTCAGGACGCCGATCACCACCCCCGCCGCCGCCACGGCCGTCACGATGGACAAGGTTGCCACCAGCGTGTCGCGGCAGACCTGGATCAGGGCGATCAGGCCCACGCGCGTCTCTGGCCGCCAGGGGGAAATGACCAGCGCCACCACCATGCACAGCACCGCCGCGCGGGTCGGCGTGTAGCCCAGGGCGAGGAAGCCGACCAAGCCGATCAGCGGCAGCAGCAGGTAGCCGCGTTTCAGCAGGGTGTCCCTGAGCAAGGCAAATCCCGCCTGCGGGTCGCGGTCGAGGCCCAGCCGCCCGGCCTCGGCCCAGACGGCGATCATCAGCGCCAGCACGTACAGCAGCCCCGGGATCAGCGCGGCCAAAGCGATGGTCGCGTAGGGGACGCGGATGATCTCGGCCATGAGGAAGGCCGCGGCGCCCATCACGGGCGGCAGGATCTGACCGGCGGAACTGGCCGCGGCCTCGATGGCACCGGCGAGCGTCGCGGAATAGCCCGCGCGTTTCATCAGGGGGATGGTAAAGGTCCCGGTCGTCACCACATTCGCCACGGCCGAGCCGTTGATCGTGCCCAGCATGGTCGAGGACAGCGCCGCGGTCAGCCCCGGCCCGCCGCGCATCCGTCCGGTCAGCCCGCGGGCGATGTCGACGAAGACCTCCCCGGTGCCGATCTTCATCAGAAGGCCGCCCAGCAGCGCGAAGAGGAAGATGTATTGCACGGCCACGCCCATCGGCAGGCCGAAGATCCCCTCGGTCGAGAGCATCAGCATCGAGGCGAGGCGCGTCAGCGTATAGCCACGGTGGCCGTATTCGCCCGGGATCAGGTCGCCGAACATCGCATAGCCGATGGCGAGCGCCACCAGTACCAGCAGCGCCCAGCCGACCGAACGGATGATCAACAGCACCAGCGCCGCCATCAGCCCGGCGAAGATCCACATGTCGAGGTCCTGCGCCATGCCGCCGCGGCGCACGATCTGGGCGTAGCTGTCCCAGATATGCAGCCCCGGCAGCACCACCACCGGCGCCAGCGCGTAGCTCAGCGCCCGAAGCCAGAGCCAGGGCGCCTTCACTCCGACCAGCAAGAGCCCCCCCGCCGCGACCAGCGAGAAGAACATCGCCCGCAGGATCAGCGCGGTGATCAGGCCGAAATAGGCGCCATAGATCACCAGCGCCGTCGCCGCCACCGCAAGGGTGGCGACGAGGAGCGAGATGACGGCAGTTTCGCGCGGGCCGCGCCGGGGCGCTTCCAGCCGCAGCGCGTCGATCCAGCCGGTCAGCACCGGCTTACTGCCCCGCGAAATAGGCGTCGGCGCCGGGGTGCAGCGGGATCGGCACGTTGACCGCCGTTTCGGGCGTGATCAGCCGGGCCACGCCATGCACCTGACCCAGTTGATCGAGATGGTCGAAGACCGCCGCCATCATCCCTTCGACCAGCGCAGGGTCCGCGTCTTGCCGGGTGAAGATCGTCGCCGGGTCGTTGATGACCAGCGTGTCCTGGGTCACGTCCGGATAGGTCCCGGCCGGGATCGTATAGAGCTGGTAGAACGGATATTCCTGCACCATGGCCGCGACCGAGGCCTCGTCCACGCCCAGAAGCACCATGTCGGCCCGCGCATCGAGGTCGATCAGCGCCGCGACCGGGGCGCCGGCCAGCACCACCGCCGCATCCACCGTGCCATTGGTCAGCGCATCGACGCCTTCGGAATAGGAGAGGTATTGCGCGTTGCCCTCGTCATAGACGCCGTAGGCCTGCAGCAGCCGCTCGGCCAGGACCGCGGCGTTCGAGCCAGGCGGTCCCATCGAGATGCGCTGCCCGGCGAGGTCGGCCATCGAGGTGATGCCGGTGTCCGCGGTCGTGGCGATCTGCAGCACCGCCGGATAGAGATAGGCCATCGAGGCGACGGGCTGCGGATCGCCCTCGAAAGCACCGGTGCCGGTCGCGGCTTCGTAGAGCGTCGAGGAAGAGGAGAAACCCATCTCCAGCTCGCCCGCGGCGGTGCGGCGGATGTTCTCGACCGAGGCGCCGGTGACTTCGGCCCGGGCGGTGGTGCCCTCCATATGTTCGGTGATCAGGTCGGCCATGCCGGCGCCGATGACGTAGAAGAGCCCGCCGGTGCCGCCGGTGCCGATCGAGACGCGCTGCTGCGCGGTGGCGGGCAGGGCGACGGCAGCGGCAAGGGCCGCCGCCAGCAAAGTGGCGTGTTTCATCGAAATCCTCCCTAGGGTTCGCTTCGCGACACCGGCCAAGGCCGGAGGCGCGTCGTGCATGTCAGTCATCCAGATATTGCCGCGCTTGTAAAGTTGACACCCCCTCTCGATCCAGGTGCCACGCCGGATGGTGGGATTTCATCCCACCATCCGGCGCTCACATCAACGACGCAACGCCTTCCCACACCAGCCGCGCCGACAGCAGCAGCAGCACCCCGTTCAGCGCCTGCTTGAACCGCGCATCCGTCATGCGGTTCAGCACGCGCCTGCCGCTCCAGGTGCCGACCAGGCCGCAGAGGATCAATGCCGCGATCAGCCCGGCCCAGGGCGCATAGGCGAATCCCAGCGCACCGAAGGCCACGGACTTCAGCAGATGCTGACCGCTGAGCAGCATGGCGGCGGTGGCGACATGGGCGTGACGGCCGAGGTTCAGGGATTTGACATAGGTGTTTACGAAGGGCCCGGAGGCGCCGAAGAACATGCTCAGGATCGAGGTCAGCGTGCCGGTGACGAGGGGCCAGTCCCGCATCCAGGCCGGGGGATGCGACAACACGGTCCAGATCAGGAACACGCCGACGCCGATCTGCACCGCCGCCGCCGGCAGGCTGACCGCGACCGAGGCGCCGATCACCACCCCCAGCACGATCCCGGCGCCGAAGCGCACCACGCTGGGCCAGCGGATGTGCCGCGCCATCATCGCCGTCCGCCCGGCGTTCGAGCCGAATTGCACGACGCCATGAACGGGGACCAACGCCACGGGCGGCACGAGCGAGGCCATGACCGCCAGCATCAGCCCGCCGCCGCCGATCCCGAAAGAGACGGTGATGAAGCTCGCGGCGAAACTCGTCGCCATCAGCACAAGGACCACGGCGGCGGACAGGTCCGGCGGCAGCAGCAGGGCCAGAAGGTCAGACATCAGCCCACCCAGACCTCGGGATTGATCATGTGCAAGGGATTGCCGGAAGCAAAGGCGTTGATCTGGTCATAGATGTCGGAAAATTGCAGGTCCAGATTCTCCTCGGTGACGAAGCCGATATGCGGGGTGGCGATGACGTGCGGGTGGTTGACCAGCGGGTCCAGGGGATCGGTCACCGGCTCGCGGTCGAAGACATCGAGGGCGAGCCGACCGGGGCGGCCGCTCTCCAGCGCCGCCTGCAGCGCCCCCGGTGCGACCAGAGCGGCGCGCGAGGTATTGAGGAAACTGGCCGTGGGCTTCATCGCGGCGAGGTCGGCGCTGGTGACGATCCCCCGCGTGTCGGGCGTGAGCCGGACATGGAGCGAGACGACATCCGAACTCGCGAAAAACGCCTCGCGGCTCTGCGGCACGCGCTCGCCCGCCGCGGCCGCCCGGGCCCGGCCGTCGTCCGAGCCCCAGTATTGCACCCGCATGCCGAAGGCGCTTGCGTAATGCGCGACCTGTCGGGCGATCCGCCCGTAGCCGTAGAGCCCCAGCATCCGCCCGGCCAATGTCTGACCCGGCGCCCGCTGCCAGAGCCCGGCCCGCAGGCTGGCGTTCTGGTTCAGAAGGTCGCGGGCGCAGGCGATGATCAGGCCGAAGGTCAGTTCGGCGGTCGCGACGGAGGGGCCATCGGCGCCGAGGTTGGAGCAGAGCAGCACGCCGTTGCGGCTGCAGGCCGCGACATCGATATGCGGATAGAGCGAGCGCTGCGAGATCAGCCGCAGCCGGGGCAGCCGGTCCAGAAGCGCCGCGCCGATGGCGGTGCGCTCGCGGAAGAGGACCAGCGCCTCGGCGTCCTGCAAGCGCTGGGCGAGGGCATCCGGCTCCTCCAGATGATCGGTCCAGATCGTCACCTCATGCCCCGCGAGTTTCCGGAACGAGGGGAGGTGGCGCAGCGTGTCGTGCCAGTCGTCGAGGATATGGACTTTCATCGCGGACCTTGGGCTGGGGGCGTAGGATGGGCAATATTGCCCGTCCTGCAAGGGGTTACGGTTCAGCGCCCCGCGGCATAGGCCTGCATCAGCCGCGGCGTGGCGGCGGCCTTCATCATGCCGTCGGGGCGGTGGCTGACCGAGGTCAGGCGTCCGGCCGACCAGGGCGCGGCGACCTGCAGCCGGTGGCCGCGGCGGCGCAGCTCGGCCAGTGTCGCCTCGGGGAAGGCGGGTTCGGCCAGCAGATGCGCGGGCGCAAAGCCGCGCGGGTCGAAGCTGGCTTGCAGGTGGTCGGTATGAAAGAGCGGCGCGTCGATCGCCTCTTGCAGGTTCATTCCGTGGTGGATGACGCGAAGCAGGAAGATCACCTGCCATTGGTCCTGCTGGTCGCCGCCCGGCGTGCCATAGGCCAGCCGGGTCCCGTCCGGCGCCCGGGCGAAGCTGGGCGAGAGGGTCGTGCGCGGGCGGCGGCCTGGCTGCAGCGAGGTCGGCAGCCCCTCGTCCAGCCAGAACATCTGCGCCCGGGAATTGAGCGGCATGCCGAGCCCCGGGATCACCGGCGAGGATTGCAGCCAACCGCCCGAGGGCGTGGCCGAGACCATGTTGCCCCATTGGTCCACCACGTCGAGATGCACGGTATCACCGGGGCGTTTGAGGTGGCCCATGGTCGGCTCGCCCACCCCCAGCCCCTGATGGCGGGCCCGCCCGGCCAGCCAGCGCTGGCGCGCCAGGGCGGCTTGGGCCAGGGCCTCGGCTCCCGGAATGGCGCCGGGGCGCAACGCGGCGCTGGCGTGATCGCCGATCTGGGCGCGGCGCCCTGCGGCATAGGCGGGCGACAGCAGCGCCTCGGCCGGGATGCCGGGGGCGTCACCGTAATAGGCCTCGCGGTCGGCGAAAGCGAGTTTCAGGGCCTCGATCGTCAGATGCACGAAGTCGGGGCCGAGCGGGTCGAGATCCGCCAGCGGGTCCTGACCCAGAATGTCGAGAACCTGCAATTGCACCGGCCCCTGCGACCAGAATCCGCCCTTGAAAATCTGCCAGTTTGCATGATTCGTGCTGAGGGCGGGCTCGTAATGGGCCCGCCATCCGGCCATGTCCTGCCCGGTCAGCACGCCCTTGTGCCGCTGGCCGCTGGCATCCATGACGCAGGCGTGCGGCAGGTAGTCGTCAATCGCCCCGGCGATGAACCCTTCGGCAAACACCCCCCGGGCGGCGTCGATCTGGGCCTCGCGTCCGGTGACGCCCGCAACCTCGGCGCAGAGCCTTTGCCAGGTGGCGGCGAGATCGGGGTTGCGGAAAAGCGCGCCCGGTTCGGGCACATGCCCACCCGGCAGCCAGGTCGCGGCCGAGGTCGGCCATTCCGCGCGGAAGAAACCGGCGAGCGCGGCGATCTCGGCGCTGATCCGGGGCAGGAGGGGCACGCCCTGCGCGGCGTAGTGGATGGCGGGGGCCAGAACCTCGGCCAGAGGCCAGGTGCCATGATCGCGCAGCATCAGCATCCAGGCATCGAAAGCGCCCGGAATGACGGTTGCCAGCAGGCCCGAACCGGGGATCAGGTCCAGCCCTTCAGCCCGGTAATGGGCGATGGTGGCGTCCGCGGGCGCCGGAGCCTGACCGCAGATCATCGTGGGTTCGGCATCGGCCTGGGGCCAGATCAGCGCCGGCATGTCGCCGAGCGGCCCGTTCAGATGCGGCTCGCAGACATGCAGGGCGAAGCCCATGGCGACGGCGGCGTCGAAGGCGTTGCCGCCGCGTTCCAGCACCGACATGCCCACGGCGGTGGCGATCCAATGGGTCGAGGCGGTCACCCCGAAGGTGCCGCAGAGCTCGGGCCGGGTGGTGAAGCGCATCACTCCTCCTTGCGTTTGACCCCCATCACCCGGGCCGCGATCGGTGCGCCGGTGATGACCAGCAGGATGCGCAGCACGTGGTGGACCACGACATAGCCCAGATCGGCGCCGACGACGATGGACAGCACGGTCATTTCCGCCTGCCCGCCCGGGGCGAAGGCCAGGAACGCCTCGAGCGGCGGGGCGATGCCCATCAGATGCACCAGTTCCGACATCAGCGCGGCCAGCGCGGCGAGGATGACGACGAAGCCGACGCCCGCCAGCACGTCGCGGCGGATCTCGGTCAGGGTGATGCCGGTGTAGCCGACACCGATGGCCGAGCCGATGAAGAATTGCGCCACATAGATCGCCTCGGCCGGGGGGCGGTGGTGGATCAGGCCCATCAGCGACAGCGCGCCGGTGACGATCAGCGGCCCCAGGATCGAGGCGCCGAACAGGCCGATCCGCTCGCCGCCTTTCCAACCGATCAGCGCGGCCGCGGCCATCAGCGCCATCTCGGACCAGGGCAGGTCGCGCGCGGGCTCGCCGACCGGATGGCTGAGCGAGGCGCCGAAGACATGGACGATGAAGAAGGGGGCGACGGTGACGATGATCAGGACGCGCGTGGCATGGATCAGGGACAGGGTGCGCGGATTGGCCCCGGCCTCGATCCCGAAGACGATCATGTCCTGAAGCCCGCCGGGCATGGCCGAATACCAGGCCGTCGCCGGGTCATAGCCCATGCGGCGGAAGAAGGGCACGCCGATCAGCCCGATCAGCCCGATATAGAGCGGGATCAGCGCCACCGAGGCCAGCATGGACGGCAGCGAGGCGATCAGCGCGGGCGTCAGCGTGGCGCCGACCGCAACCCCGAGGATGGTGCGCGCGCCGATGCCGATCTGCCCCGTCCCCCTGAGCGGCAGGCCGATCAGCGCGGCAAGCAGGCAGGCGAACATCGGCCCGAAGAGGAAAGGCAGCGGCAGGTGCAGCAGCCAGAAGACCAGCACGCCAAGAAGCGACAGGGCAAGGGTCAGGAGGCTGCGCTGCAGGGGCGGCAGCGAGGCGGCGAGGCGCGACATTTTGGGCCTATGAAGGAAAGCTGTTGTGGCCTATTGTATACGAATGGATGCAATCTGCAAGGGACCCATGCGACCTTCCGACCCGAACCCCGATCTGCCGCAGGGACAGGACGCCTATCGCCGTCTGGTGCTGGAAATCCGTGCAGGCGCGTTGAAGCCCGGCGACCGGCTGCTGGAGGTCGAATTGGCGGGCCGTCTGGGGATCAGCCGCACCCCCGTGCGCGAGGCGATCCGCCAGCTCGAGGCCGACGGGCTGGTGGTGCATGTGCCGCGCGTCGGGGCGGCGGTGCGCAGCCTCGACCCGGGCGAGGTGACCGAGCTTTACGAGATGCGCGGCGTGCTGGAGGGGACGGCGGCGCGGCTGGCGGCGCGGGCGGCCTCGGATGTGGAGCGGCAGGAACTGGCGGCGATCAATGCCGAGATGGCGGCGGCGCTGGGCGATCCGGCGCGGATGTACGAGCTGAACCGGCAGTTCCACGCGGCGCTGCTGGACGCGGCGCGCAACCGCTATCTGGCGCGCTCGGTCGCGGGGTTGCAGAAGACGCTGCTGCTGCTGGGGCCGACGACGCTGGAGGGCGCCGAGCGCGCCCAGGGTGCCATCGCGGAACATGCCGAGGTGCTAGCGGCGCTCGAAGCCCGAGACGAACAGGCGGCCGAACAGGCGATGCGGCGGCATGTGGCGGCCGCCCATGCCGTGCGGCTCCGGCAGTTCCGTACCCGTCCGGCCGGGGATCTGACGGATTAGGCGCCGCGGATATGCGCGGCGATGCGTCCGGCGATGGCGGCGTGATGGCGGGCGGGCAGGCAATGGCCGGTCCCGGCCAGGACCATCAGCGCCGCATCGGGAATGCCCTCGGCCAGCGCCTCGCCATTCGGCAGGGGCAGGATCGGGTCGCCCTCGCCATGGACGACCAGCGTCGGGCACTCGATGCGGCGAAAGACGCCGGTCCAGTCCTCGGCCACGGACATCGTGGCATGGTTGAACATGCTGGCCGGGCTTTCAGTGCGGTCCAGGATGCGGTCGATGCGCGCAGCCTCGAAGCCTGCGTCGAAATCCGGCCCGGCGCAGAGGCGTTCGGTTTCCAGCAGGAAGGCGGCGACGGCCTGCCGGTCGGTCCAGTCGAGCGTGGCGAGCGCGCCGAAATGAGCCAGAAAATCCTCGGAGAGGCCGGGCAGATCCGGGCCGTCCCAGCCCAGGGGCTCCGAGGCGATCAGGGTCAGCGAGGCCACGCGCCCCGGCCAGCGCCGCGCCGCTATCTGCGCCAGATAGCCGCCCAGCGACATGCCGACCAAATGGGCGCCGGGCAGGTCGAACGCATCGAGCAGGGTGAGGATATCGCCCGCCAGATCCTCGGCCGTATAGCTGGCCTCGCCCGGCGGCAACGTGGTGGAGCGGCCGGTATCGCGGTGGTCGAAGCGGATCACGCGCAGGCCCCGATCCGCCAGCGCCGCGCAGAAAGCATCGGGCCAGCCGAGCATTGAGGCCGTGGCCCCCATGACCAGCAACACCGGCGGATCCCCGGCCCTGCCGAACGATTGGGCGGCGAGGGTCAGTGTGCCCTTGGTCACAAGATGCGCGGTCGGTTCCTGCATGGCGGAAGGATAGCGCGGGGGCGGGGCAGGGCAAATCCCCTCGTCGGCCGTCCCTTGCGGTGTTAAGGAACGCCCATCAACCGGAGCGCCGCCATGATCGCCGTGATCGTCACCACCCTGCCTATCTATCTGACGATCGTGGCGGGCTATGTCGCCTTTCGTTTCGGCTATCTGCAGCCGGTGCATGTTCCGGCGCTGAGCCAGTTCACGCTGAAGGTCTGCCTGCCCGCGCTGATCCTCTTCGCCATCGCCCTGCCGCATGGCGAGGTCGGGCTGAACCTGCCGTTCCTGATGGCCTATGCCGGGGGCTCGCTGCTGACACTGGTGGGCGGCTATGCGCTGCTCAGGATGAAGCTGGGGCTGGAGCGGCAGCAAAGCTGGGTGCTGGCGCTGGGCATGGCCACCTCCAACTCGGGCTTCTTGGGTTTTCCCATCGCCAGCCTGGTGTTCGGCGAACAGGGCGCCGTGGTCTTTGCCATGACCATGGTGGTGGAGAATGTGCTGATCATCCCGCTGGCCACGATCCTCGCCCTGCTGGCGGGCGGGGCCGAGAAGGGGCTGGGTGCGCTGGTCAGGGGCACGATGAAGCCGATGCTGAAGAACCCGCTGCTGATTGCCGTGGTGGTGGCGCTGGCGGTGCGGTTCACCGGCTTGCCGCTGGGCCAGCCGGGCGAGCGGGCGATCTCGGCCCTGGCGATGGCGGCGGCGCCGGTGGCGCTGTTCGTGATCGGCGGCACGGTGGCGGGCATGTCGGTCAGCGGGCATTGGCCGCGGGCGATCTCGGTCGCGGGGGTGAAACTGCTGCTGCATCCGGCGCTCGTGGCGGCGGCGCTGCTGCTGATTCCGGGCGTGCCGGTCGCGCTGGTGCCGGTCGGCATCCTCTTTGCCGCGCTGCCGATGGTCACCATCTTCCCGATCCTTGCCGCGCCCTTCGCGCTGCGCGAAGTGGCCTCGACGGCCTTGATCGTGACCACGCTGGCCTCGGTCGTGACGGTGACTTTGGTGCTGGCCAATCTGACCTGATCTGTTGCGCGGCGCCTGGCCAACTGGCAATGTGGGCGCTAACGGGGAGGATCGGATGAGGCGCATCGCGGGGCGGTCGGTCGGTTTGCTGGGATTGCTGGCGGTGGGGGCGCTGGCGGCAGGCGCCAGCGATGCGCCGCCCGCGCTGCCCCGGGCGCTGAGCGATGCCGATTTCCGCCCGGTGCGGATCGAGGAGGCGCGGCTGGGGCAACTCCTCTTCTACGATCCGCTCCTGTCGGGCAACCGCGAGGTCGCCTGCGCCACCTGTCACCATCCGGCCCTCGGCACCTCGGACGGGCTGTCGCTGGGGCTGGGCGACGGCGGGCGGGGACTGGGGCCGGAGCGGGTGGCCGATCCCGACAACCTGCCGGAAGAGCGCGTGCCGAGGAACGCGCAGGCTTTGTGGAACCTCGGGGCGCTGGAATACCAGTCGATGTTCCATGACGGGCGGGTCGAGGTCGATCAGAGCCGCCCCAACGGGATGCGCACGCCCTTGGATGAGGACATGCCGGCGGGCTTTGCCTCGATGCTGGCGGCGCAGACCATGTTCCCGGTGATCTCGCCCGACGAGATGGCCGGGCATTATCAGGAGAACGAGATTTCCACGGCGGTGCGGCTGGGCATGATCTCGGGCCCGGAGGGCGCCTGGGCGCGGCTGACGGCGCGGGTGGCGGCGGTGCCAGACTACGCGCGGCTCTTCGCCGAGGTCTATCCCGAGATTGCAGCGGGGCGGCCCATCGCCTTCACCGATGTCTCGAACGCGATTGCCGCCTTCATGGAATTCGAATTCCGCTCGGATACCGCGCCCTTCGATGCGGTGCTGCGCGGCGAGGCGACGATGGCGCCCGAGGCGGCGGAAGGGATGCGGCTGTTCTACGGCGAGGCCGGATGCGTGTCCTGCCATTCGGGGCCGTTCCTGACCGACCACGGGTTCCACGCCATGGGCGAGCCGCAATTCGGCCCCGGCAAGGGCGCACGGTTCGAAACGCATCACCGCGACGAGGGGCGGTTCCGGGTCACGGGGCAGGCGGGCGATTGGTACGCCTTCCGCACGCCCGCGCTGCGCAACGTGGCGCTGACCGCGCCCTATGGCCATAGCGGGGCGCATCGGACGCTGGCCGGGTTCCTGGCGCATCACACCGATGGCGGGGCGGTCGCGGTTTATGACCGGGCCGAGGCGGTGTTGCCTGCGCTGCAGGTCGAGGATTGGGCGGTGCTGGACGATCCGGCACAGGTCTCGGCGATTGCCGAGGCGGCGGTGCGGGGCTTCCGGCCGGACGCGGGCCAGATCGCGGCGCTGGTCGCGTTCCTGGAAACGCTGACCGATCCCGTGGCGGTGTCGGGGCGGCTGGGGGTGCCGGCGAGCGTGCCCTCGGGCCTGATCGTGCCCAATCCCTAGCCGGGCAGGGCGCCTGCGCCGTCGCTGCGCTCGGCGGCACCCGCCCGCCCGGCCACGCCTCAGCGTGTGACCGTCAGGACCCGGTCCACGCCGGTTTCGGTCTCGGTCCTGGTGCCATCGGGCCAGTCGACGCGGACCCGGGCCGCGCCGGCCTCGCCCAGACCGAAATGCAGCGGCACCGACTGCCCGCCCGCATGGCCACCGCCCACCGTCACCTGCTGCGACTGGCTGCCCTGATCGGTCGTCACGGTAATCCGGGCGCCGATGGCGCGGCTGTTGCCACCCGGCTGGCGCAGGTCCACGGCCAGCCAATGACCGGTGTCGGGCGTGATATTGCGGTAGAGTTCCATCGGCGCGCGACGATTGATCACCACCAGATCGAGCCGCCCGTCGCCGTCGAGATCGGCCAGCGCCGCGCCGCGCGAGCGTTCGCGCGTGGCGATCCCGGCCTCGGTCGCCACCTGGTGGAAGCTGCCGTCCTGCGCCTGCATCAGCAGGTCGTTGGGGTCGTGGATGGCGTTGGTCGGCATCTGGTCGACATTGCCCTTGGCGATGAAGAGATCGGGCAGGCCGTCATTGTCCACATCGCCGAATTGCGCGTGCCAGCCCGTCGAGGGGCGGCCGTCGCTGCCATCATGCGGCAAGGTTGCATAAGTGCCCATCGCATAGGGCGCGGCGGCGTAGGTCCCATCGGATTGTGCGATTTGTAGCAGCTGGTCGCCCATGGAGGTCAGCATCACCTCGTCCCGCCCGTCGCCGGTCAGGTCGCGCGAGGCAATCCCCATGCCCCAGAGCGAAACCTGTTGCCAGCCGTCCTCGGGCGTCAGGAAGCGATGCGCGCCGATGTCCCACATCTGCTCGTAGCCACCCCGGACATAATAATGCCGGTCGTTCGAGATGCGCAGCGTCGGCCGGTCGCGGGCGTCCCGGGCGGCGAGCATGGAGAGGGCACAGAAGCCGGGTTCCAGCGCCTCGACCTGCCAGCCGGTCGGCGCGGGGGTCATCAAGCTGTTCGAATCGCAGGCCTGGAAGGGGCCATCGGGGTTCGACCGGTCGACGTAATGGCCGATGGCCAGCGTCGGGCGCTCACCTTCCCACCAGGCGGTGAAGGCGGTGGTCCAGCGGTCTTCCTGCGGCAGGCCCCAGGCCTCGGTCACGTCCTCGAAGGCGCAATTGGCCCGGCCCCGCAGGATCACATCCGGCCCGGCGCGCAGGATGAAAAGGTCGAGCATCCGGTCGCCGTCCATGTCCAGCGGATAGGCCCCGGTCGCGCCGGTAATTGCGGGGAAAGTGATAGCCGCGAAGCGCATCCCGCCCCCGTTCCCCAGCAGCAACATCGGATTTTCACCCCCCGCCGCCAGGATCTCGGGCCGCGCGTCGCCATTGCAATCGAAGACCGCCACCCCGCCGCCCACGAAATGCTCCCAGCCGCCGCCATAGACATGCACCGGGATCGTGCCCGACAGATCCTCGAACAGCGGGCTCGCCGCGGCAGGCTGGGCCAGAAGCAGGGGCAGCAGCCAGCGCATCACGCGGCCCCCTGTCCCAGGGCGGTGTCGGTGACATAGCCCAGCGCCAGCGCCGCCGCCCCCCGCGCCCAGACCATATCGCCCCAATTATGCGTCTCGACCCGGCAGGGGCTGCGGCCGTGGTTGAGGGTCAGCTCCAGCGTCTCGGCCATGACCTCGTCGGCATAGAGGTAATCGTAGCGCATCCGCTCGCCCGAGAGGATGATCAGTTCGGGGTCGAAAAGCTGGATCACGTTCGACAGGCCCACCGCCAGATAGCGCCCGGCGCGGCGGAAGATCGAGCGCGCGGCCATGTTGCCGGCCTTGGCCTCGGCGAAGAGCGTCTCCAGCATCGCCTGGGCCGAGGCCATCGCGCGCGGGTTCCGGCCGAGCGCCGTCGCCGCCTCGCGCGCCAGCGCGTAATCGGCCAGATAGGCCTCCAGGCAGCCGCGCTGGCCGCAGCGGCAGAGTGCGCCGTCGAGATGCACCTTGGTGTGGCCCAGTTCCATGCCCATGCCGCGCGTGCCGCGATAGAGCCGGTTGCCGACCACCAGCCCCATGCCGACGCCGTGCTCGATGGTGACCACGGCGAAATCCGACATGGCACGCCCGGCGCCGAACCAGAGTTCGGCCAGCGTCAACATATTGGCGTCGTTGTCGATCAGCACCGGCAGCCCCAGCCGCCGGTTCAGTGCGGCACGGAGCGGCAGGTCCTTGCCGGCGATGAGCGGCGACCAGGGGATTGTACCCTCGATCGGCTCGACCAGGCCTGAGATGCCGATACCGACGGCGGAAATGGCGCTGCGGGGCAGGCCCGCCTGTTCCAGCACGCGCTCGACCAGGGTGGCGGTTTCCTCGGCGATCTGGTCGAGGGATTTGCGCACGGCGGGGGTAGGCAGCATGGCTTCGGCCAGGATGGTGCCGGCGAAATCGGCCAGCACCGCGGTATGACGCTCGTCGGACAGCTTGATGCCGATGACGCGGTGCGATTCGGGCACCACGGTCAGCGCCACGGCAGGCCGCCCGCGTCCAGCATCGCGGCGGTCGCGGGGATTATCGTCGGTCTCGCGCAGGAAACCGCGCTCGATCAGGTCCGAGGTGAGCTGCGTGACCGAGCCCGCGCTGATGCCGAGCGCGCGCGAGACATCGGCCCGGGCTGCCGTCCCGGTGCCGCGCACATGCTCGAAAACCTTCTGGCGCAAGGGCTTGAGGTCCTGCGCCGGGCCCGGCAGCAGCGGGCCGCAGCCCAGGGGCAGGCTCGGGCTGGCGGCCAGCGCAGTTGCGTCCTCGGCGGGCATCATAACTTCACGGCTCAAAAAATATTCCTTCGCTGCGTCGCGGCGATCCCGTGAAACGTTCCGAGTTCGCGCAAACATCTGCTCTCTGACCCTAGTGAAGCATGAAATTTCGATCAAAGCGAGAATCTTTATTTTGACAGGTGAATAAAATCACCTATGCTTCCGGCTGTCGGGATGGAGCCCGCAGCCCCGAGAGTCGGGGCACAATAGGGGAGGAATACATGCGCAAAGCATTGTTTGCCGCCGTCGTCGCGACGGCGGGACTTACCACATCGATGGCCGCCGCGCTGACCGTCGGCGTCAGCTGGTCGAACTTCCAGGAAGAGCGCTGGCGCACGGACGAGGCCGCCATCGTCGCCGCGCTGGAAGCCGCCGGCGCGACCTATGTTTCGGCCGATGCGCAATCGTCCTCGGCCAAGCAGCTGTCGGACATCGAGGCGCTGATCGCCCAGGGCGTCGACGCGCTGATCGTGCTGGCGCAGGACGCGCAGGCCATCGGCCCGGCGGTGCAGGCCGCCGCCGACGAAGGGATCCCGGTCGTGGCCTATGACCGCCTGATCGAGGACCCGCGCGCCTTCTACCTGACCTTCGACAACGTCGAGGTCGGCCGGATGCAGGCCCGCGCCGTGCTCGAAGCCGCGCCCGAGGGCCGCTATGTCATGATCAAGGGCTCGCCCACCGATCCGAACGCGGATTTCCTGCGCGGCGGACAGCAGGAAGTACTGCAGGCGGCGATTGACAGTGGCGCCATCACCATCGTCGGCGAGGCCTACACCGACGGCTGGCTGCCCGCCAACGCACAGCGCAACATGGAGCAGATCCTGACCGCCACCGACAACGGTGTCGATGCGGTCGTGGCCTCGAACGACGGCACCGCCGGCGGTGTCGTCGCCGCGCTGACCGCGCAGGGCATGCAGGGCATCCCGGTGTCGGGCCAGGACGGCGACCATGCCGCGCTGAACCGCATCGCGCTGGGCACGCAGACCGTCTCGGTCTGGAAGGACGCCCGCGAACTGGGCCGCGCCGCGGCCGAGATCGCCGTCGCGCTGGCCGGTGGCACCGCCATGGCCGATGTCGAGGGTGCGCAGGAATGGACCTCGCCCGCGGGTACGGTCATGACCTCGATGTTCCTGGCCCCGGTGCCGATCACCCGCGACAACCTGTCGGTGGTGGTCGATGCGGGCTGGATCACGCAAGAGGCGCTGTGCCAAGGCGTGACCAACGGTCCGGCCCCCTGCAACTGACCCTGACCCGGAGCCCGGCGGCCTCCGCTGCCGGGTTCCACAGCGCCCCCGGGCGCGCTTGATTTTCGCAACGCCCATCCCCCGCAACGAGAGTCCGCCATGAGCGATATCGCGCGCCCCGCAGTCCAGCCCCGGCGCCGCTCGGTGATCGATTCGCTGGAAATCGACACGCGCCTGCTGGGCATGATTGCCGCCTTCGTGGTGATCTGCCTTGCCTTCAACGTGATGACCGAGGGCCGGTTTCTCAGTCCGCGCAACATCTTCAACCTGTCGATCCAGACGGTCAGCGTGGCGATCATGGCGACCGGCATGGTCTTCGTCATCGTGACCCGGCACATCGACCTCTCGGTCGGCGCGTTGCTCGCCACCTGCTCGGCCTTCATGGCGATGACGCAGAAGGTCTGGCTGCCGGATCTGGGCTTCGACCTGGGCTCGCCCCTGATCGCGCCGATTGCCATCCTGGTGGGGCTGGCGGTCGGCACGCTGATCGGGGCGGTGCAGGGCTGGCTGGTGGGCTATCTGACGATCCCGGCCTTCATCGTCACGCTGGGGGGGCTGCTGATCTGGCGCAACGTCGCCTGGTATGTGACGGGCGGCCAGACCATCGGCCCGCTGGACGAGACGTTCCAGCTGTTCGGCGGCATCAACGGCACGCTGGGCGCGGCGATCAGCTGGGGGCTGGGCATCCTGGCCGCCGCCGCCGCGATCTGGGCGCTCTTTTCCAGCCGCCGGGCCAAGGTGGCGCATGAATTTCCGGTCAAGCCCCTTTGGGCCGAGGGCGTTCTGGCCGTGGTCTATGCCGCCTGCATCCTGGGCTTTGTGGCGATCGTCAACGCCTATGAAGTCCCCGCCGCGCGCCTGCGCCGGATGTTCGAGGCCCGGGGCGAGACCATGCCCGAGGGCTATACCGAGGGCTACGGCCTGCCGATCTCGGTCCTGCTGCTGATCCTGCTGGCCGTGGTCATGACGGTCATCGCCCGCAAGACCCGCCTTGGCCGCTATATCTTCGCCACCGGCGGCAACCCGGATTCGGCCGAGCTGAGCGGCATCAACACCCGCCTGCTGACCGTCAAGGTCTTCGCCATGATGGGCTTCCTCTGCGGGCTCTCGGCGGTGGTGGCCTCGGCGCGGCTGACCAACCACGCCAATGACATCGGCACGCTCGATGAGTTGCGGGTCATCGCCGCGGCGGTGATCGGCGGCACGGCGCTGTCCGGTGGGATCGGCACGATCTTCGGCGCCATCCTGGGCGCGCTGATCATGCAATCCCTGCAATCGGGCATGGCCATGGTCGGGGTCGACGCGCCCTTCCAGAACATCGTCGTGGGCCTGGTGCTGGTCGAGGCCGTGCTTCTGGACATCGCTTACCGCATGCCCGCCATCCGGCCCAAGGTGGTGCTGGTTCACCTGATCCTGCTGCCGGTGCTGGTCTGGTTCTTTGCCGGCTGGACCTATGTTGCGGTGGCGGTCGTCATCTCGGCGGGGCTTGCGCTTCTGCTGCGTCGGAAAGGAATGCTCTGATGGTTGACCGTAGCGGAACCCCGATGGTCGAACTGCGCGATATCTCCATCGCCTTTGGCGGCATCAAGGCGGTGGATCATGTCAGCGTCGATCTTTACCCGGGCGAGGTCGTGGGCCTGCTGGGGCATAACGGCGCCGGGAAATCGACGCTGATCAAATGCCTGTCCGGCGCCTATCGCAAGGATTCGGGCCAGATCCTGATCGACGGCCAGGAGGTCGAGATCAACAACCCCCGCGACGCCCGCGCCTATAATATCGAGACGATCTACCAGACGCTGGCGCTGGCCGACAATCTCGACGCCGCCGCGAACCTGTTTCTGGGGCGCGAGATCGTCACCGGGCTGGGCTTCGTCGATGACGCACGGATGGAGGCCGAGACGCGCAAGATCATGGGCCGCCTCAACCCCAATTTCCGCAAGTTCAAGGCGCCGGTCTCGGCCCTGTCGGGCGGGCAGCGGCAATCGGTGGCCATCGCGCGCGCGGTCTATTTCAACGCCCGCGTGCTGATCATGGATGAACCGACCGCCGCGCTGGGTCCGCAGGAAACGCAGATGGTCGCCGACCTGATCAAGGAGCTGAAGAAGCAGGGGCTGGGGATATTCCTGATCGACCATGACGTGCATGCGGTGAAGCGGCTCTGCGACCGGGCGGCGGTGATGAAGAACGGCGAGCTGGTGGGCGTGGTCAAGGTGGATGAGGTCACCGAGGACGACATCCTGGCGATGATCATCCTGGGCAAGAAGCCCGAGCATCTGGCGGCCTGAGATGTATATCGGACTGGATCTCGGCACCTCGTCGCTGAAGGCGATCCTGATTGATGACGCGCAGCAGGTGGTGGCCGAGCATACGGTGCCCCTGACGGTCCAGCGCCCGCATGATGGCTGGTCCGAGCAGGATCCCGGCAGCTGGGTCTGGGCGGCCAAGGATGCGCTGATGGCAATCCGCGCCAGCCACGACTGCCGGACCCTGCGCGGGATCGGTCTTTCGGGGCATATGCATGGCGCGGTGTTGCTGGATGCGGAGGACAACGTGCTGCGGCCCTGCATGCTGTGGAACGACACCCGCAGCCATGCCGAGGCGGCCGAGATGGATGCCGATCCCTGCTTTCGGGCCATCACCGGCAACATCGTCTTTCCGGGCTTCACCGCGCCCAAGGTGGAATGGGTCCGTCGGCATGAGCCAGAGATTTTTGCCAAGACGGCGAAGATCCTGCTGCCCAAGGATTACCTGCGGCTGGCGCTGACCGGCAATTATGTCTCTGAAATGTCGGACGCCGCCGGTACTGCCTGGTTCGACACCGCCCGGCGCGACTGGTCGGATGAATTGCTGGCGCTTTGCGGCCTCACGCGCGACCACATGCCCCGGCTGGTCGAGGGCAGCGCCCCCTCGGGTGATCTGCGCGACAAGCTGGGCATCCAGCTGGACCTGCCTCCCCTGGTGGTGGCCGGGGGCGGGGGCGACAACGCCGCCGCCGCCATTGGCGCGGGCGTGGTGCATGACGGCGCGGCCTTCCTCAGCCTCGGTACATCCGGCGTGCTCTTTGCCGCGAATGATGGCTACCGGCCGGACCCCGCCACCGCCGTGCATACCTTCTGTCACGCGGTGCCGGGGACATGGCACCAGATGGGCGTGATCCTGGCCGCGACCGATGCGCTGAACTGGCTGAGCCGCCTGACCGGCCAGTCGGCGGCGCAGCTGACCCAGGGCCTTGGCCCCGTCAGCGCGCCCGGACGCACCCTGTTCCTGCCCTATCTGGGTGGTGAGCGGACGCCCCTGAACGATGCGCAGATCCGCGGCCAGTTCCTGCACCTCGACCACGCGACCGACGCGCAGGCGGCGGCGCGCGCGGTGATGGAGGGGGTGGCCTATGCCTTCGCCGATTGCCGCGATGCCCTGGCCGCGACGGGCACGACGATCAGCCGGGCGCTGGCCCTCGGCGGCGGCGCGCGCTCGGGCTATTGGCTGGATGTGCTGGCGTCGACCCTGGGCTTCCCGCTGGATGTGCCCGCACAGGGCGAATTCGGCGCGGCAATGGGCGCGGCGCGGCTGGGGATGATGGCGGCGACCGGCGCGGGCGCCGAGATCGCCACCCCCCCGCCGGTCGCGCGCAGCCATGACCCCGACCCAATTCTCGCCCCGGCCTTTGCCGAGGCCCACCAGCGTTACAAGGCGGCCTATGCCGCGATCCGGAATCTCTGACGACAGGAGCCCCCTCATGACTGATTTCTTCAACGGCATCGCGCCCATCCGTTACGAGGGCCCGGACAGCGCCAGCGAATTTGCCTTCCGCCATTACAACCCGGACGAGATGCTGCTCGGCAAGCCGATGAAGGACCATCTGCGCTTCGCCGCCGCCTATTGGCACAGCTTCGCCTGGCCGGGCGGCGATCCGTTCGGCGGCCAGACCTTCGAGCGGCCCTGGTTCGGCGAGACGATGGATCATGCGAAGCTGAAAGCCGATGTGGCTTTCGAGATGTTCAAGATCCTGGGCGTGCCCTATTTCTGCTTCCACGACGCCGATGTCCGGCCCGAAGGCGCCTCCTTCGCCGAGAACACGGCCCGCCTGCGCGAGATCACCGATTACTTCCAGCAGAAGATGGAGGAGACGGGGGTCAAGCTGCTCTGGGGCACCGCCAACCTCTTCAGCCACCGCCGCTATATGGCAGGCGCGGCGACCAACCCCGACCCGGAGGTCTTTGCCTTCGCGGCCGCGACGATCAAGACCTGCATGGACGCAACGCATCAGCTTGGCGGAGAGAATTACGTCCTCTGGGGCGGGCGCGAGGGCTATGAGACGCTGCTCAACACCGACCTCAAGCGCGAGCGTGCGCAGGCGGGGCGGATGCTGCAGATGGTCGTGGATTACAAGCACAAGACCGGCTTCAAGGGCACGATCGTGATCGAACCGAAGCCGCAGGAGCCCACAAAGCACCAATACGATTACGACGTGGCCACGGTTTACGGCTTCCTCAAGGATTTCGGACTGGAGGGCGAGGTCAAGGTCAATATCGAGCAGGGCCACGCCATTCTGGCAGGTCATTCCTTCGAGCATGAGCTGGCGCTGGCCGCGTCGCTCGGCATCTTCGGCTCGATCGACATGAACCGGAACGATTATCAATCCGGCTGGGACACCGACCAATTCCCCAACAACGTGCCGGAAATGGCGCTGGCCTATTACGAGATCCTCAAGGCGGGCGGCTTCACCACCGGCGGGACCAATTTCGACGCCAAGATCCGCCGACAGTCGCTGGACCCCGAGGATCTGATCCTGGCCCATGTTGGCGGCATGGATGCCTGCGCGGCGGGGCTGAAGGCGGCGGCGGCGATGCTGAGCGACGGGCGGCTGGAAGACCAGCGCGCGGCCCGCTACGCCGGTTGGGATCAGCCCGAGGGGAAGGCGCTGTTGTCCAGCGATCTGGCCAGCATTGCCCGGATGGTCGAAGAGAAGAAGCTCGACCCGCGGCCGCGGTCGGGGCGTCAGGAACGGCTGGAAAATCTGGTCAACCGCTTCCTGTGAGCAAAGCGCCTGCCCTCGGTCCCATGGGGCGAGGGCAGGCAAGGCCCGAAAGGGCTTATTCGGGCATCAGCACCGCGTCGATCACATGGATCACGCCGTTCGAGGCCTCGATGTCGGTCATCACGATGTTGACGCCGTTGACCTGCGCGGCGCCGTCCAGCGTGAAGGTCAGTTCCTGGCCGTTGACCGTCGCGGCGGTCATGCCTTCGGTCAGGTCACCCGCCATCACCGCGCCCGGGACGACGTGGTAGGTCAGGATCCCGGTCAGCGTGGGGATGTCCTGCAACAGCGCCTCGACCGTGCCCTCGGGCAGGGCGGCAAAGGCCTCGTCGGTCGGGGCGAAGACGGTGAAGGGACCTTCGCCCTTCAGCGTGTCCACCAGACCGGCGGCCTCGACCGCGGCGACGAGCGTGGTGAAACTTCCGTTGGCAACGGCCGTATCGACGATATCCATCCCGCCATGGTTGTCGGCCAGGGCGTAGCTGCTGAAGGCGGTGGTCGCGGCGAAGGCGAGGGCGGTCGTGCGAAGCATACGAGTCTCCTTTCAAGTCAAGCTGGATGCTGTGTCGCGCATCGGCCTGAAGACGTGCCGCAAGCGCCTCTGGATCACTTCACAACCGGGCGACCGGCCCTTGACCCGTGGCCCCGTTGCGCCAAGCTGGCGCCACCGGCGGCGTCCAGTCACGTTTTCTTGATCCCCGTTCCCGCCAGCGCGGTGAAACAGGCGCCGTCCCGGCCCGTATTGTCTTGCAAAGCCACCCGGCCCCCGGGTCGCAACAAGAGGAGTTCCCATGGCACGCCGCTGGACCAACGATCTCACGCAGGATGACGTGACGCCCCGCCACCTCTGGCTGAACCGCCGGCAGATCATGGCCGGGATGGGCGGCGCCGCGGCGCTGACGGCCACGGGCGCACCGGCGATGGCGCAGGGACTGGAGCCCAATACGCTGGAGCAGATCTCGACCTACAACAATTACTACGAATTCGGTGTCGGCAAGGAGGACCCCGCAGCCTATGCCAGCGCGCTGGACATCGACCCCTGGACGATCCGCGTCGAGGGCATGGTCGACCGGCCCGGCGATTACGCGTTGGCCGACCTGCTGAGCGGCCTGCAGAGCGAGGAACGCATCTATCGCTTCCGCTGTGTCGAGGCCTGGTCGATGGTCGTGCCCTGGAACGGCGTCGAACTGGCTGATGTGCTGGACAAGATCGGGGTGCAATCAGGCGCGCGCTACGTCGCCTTCGAGACCGTGGTGCAGCCTGAGAACATGCCCGGGGTGCGCAGCCGGGTCATTCCCTTCCCCTATGTCGAGGGGCTGAGGCTGGATGAGGCCCGCCATCCACTGACCTTGCTGGCGACCGGCATCTACGGCCAGCCGATGCCGAAGCAGAACGGCGCGCCGATCCGGCTGGTGGTGCCGTGGAAGTATGGCTTCAAATCGATCAAGTCGATCGTGCGCATTACCCTGACCGACCAGCAGCCGCCGACCACCTGGAACCGGCTGAACAGCCGCGAATACGGCTTCTATTCCAACGTGAATCCCGAGGTCGACCACCCCCGCTGGTCGCAGGCCAGCGAGCGGCGGATCGGCGGGGGCCTGTTTGCCCGGCGCCAGGACACGCTGATGTTCAACGGCTACGGCGATCAGGTTGCCTCGCTCTATGCCGGGATGGACCTGCGGGAGAATTACTGACATGTCCCTCGCGCAGCGTATCAACCGCGCCCAGCGGGTCGTGCCCGCATGGCCGATCTACCTGATCGGCTTCGGCTGGATGGGTTGGCTCTTCTGGCTGGGGCTCAATGGCGACCTGGGCCCTGAGCCGATCAACGCGCTGGAGCGGCGCTATGGCCTGCTGACCCTGCAGCTTCTGGTGGCGACGCTGGTGGTGACGCCGCTCAGGACCTGGACCAACATCAGCCTGATCAAATACCGCCGGGCGCTGGGGCTGATGGCCTTCGGTTTCCTGATGGCGCATTTCCTGGTCTGGGCGTTGCTCGACCTGCAATCGCTGTCGCGCATCGGGGTCGAGATCGTGCGGCGCCCCTATATCACCATCGGCTTTGCGGCCTTCCTGCTGCTGATCCCGCTGGCGGTGACCTCGAACAACGCCTCGATCCGCAGGCTGGGCGCGCAGGGCTGGCGGCGGCTGCACAAGCTGACCTATCCGGCGATCCTGCTGGGGGCGGTGCATTTCGTCTGGTTGGTGAAGGGCTATCCGCTGGAACCCTTCCTCTATCTCGGCGCCATCGTCGCCCTGCTGGCGATCCGGCTGGTGCCGAAGCGGCGCCCGGCGATGCGGGCACCGGCGGGGGCGGTCACCCGATAGACCGGGTGACCGGCGCGTTCATTCCGTCACTTCGGCGACGATCCCGGCGAGCAGCTCGTTGGCCGGGGTCATGCTCTCCGCATCCCGGTGCAGGTAGCCGACCATGACCTCCTCGCCCGGACGTTCGATCACCTGGATGCCATAGGGGCAGAAGGCGACGTTCTGCCAATCGGCCTCCATCACCTGCCGCGAGACGGCGGCCGAGCAGAACAAATAGATATCGGCATTGGTGAAGAGAACGACCTCGCTGCCCATGTCGGCGCGGGTCCGCTCCAGCATCTCGCCCACATGGCTGGTGTAGTCGATCACCAGCCCGCGGCCGACGATCGCCGATTCCAGCGCGAAGGTCGTATCCTCGAAGGACATGCCGCTGGGGGTGAGCCGCATCTCGTCGGCAAGGACGGGGGCCGCGGTCAGCGCGGCCAGCGCGGCGGCGCAAAGCACTCTGGTCATGAGATCCTCCTTGGGGCAGGGCGCCCCGTCTCTACATTCGCAATCATGCATATCTCGGGGCGTTTTGCACTTCGAATCGCGCGGGAGGGCGCGAGTCGGCGGATTCGGCCCTGACGGAGGGGGATTCGCGGGAATCAGGGGGAAGATCCGGTGCGGTGAGTCGCGGATTCGGGGTGATTCAGAAAGATTTCAGGGCGATTCCTGTCCCGATGGTCAGGAAGTTGCGCGCCCATGGGGGTGGTGCGCAACTATCCTCGCGCGGGCCGCAGGGACCTGCGCGGGGCACCCACCAAGTCCCCACAGGAGGGGCGCCCAGAGGCCCAGCAAAACAAGGCAATGTGACAGGCAGATGGAAAAAAATCGCCGGCTCCTGCATTTTTTCTCTTGCGGGTTCCGGCCGCGGGGCCTAGATACCGCCTCACCGAAGCGGCGGGGACGCGGAAACGCGAACGAAGCAGCGACGGCGGCGGAAACGCCGGAACGAAATTCTGGATGCGAGGCGAGCGAAGGCGCTAGGGAACTGGCGACGTCTTCGTGTTGTGTTCGGAGCGCTTTTTGACATTTTGGTGAATGAAGGGATATGTGGGCGGTTTGGTTCATTTCGATGGATCGGACGTCTGGATATCGGCCTCTTAGCGGTAACGCGATGATAGGGGTGTCAG